>Ga0180220_1000014_pt1 | contig 458486 bp, 457 predicted proteins | sample eDN5th37CBELigBY_FD_151335 | JGI IMG/M metagenome (GOLD analysis project Ga0180220, IMG submission 151335) | Enriched backyard soil microbial communities from Emeryville, California, USA - eDNA 5th pass 37_C BE-Lig BY (version 2) (version 2) | ecosystem: Environmental > Terrestrial > Soil >...
CATACGCCTTGAACTCGCCGAAAAACTTCGTGATCGCTGCCGTCAGAGACGTCTTGCCATGGTCGACGTGACCAATCGTCCCGATGTTCACATGCGGCTTCGTACGCTCAAATTTACCTTTGGCCATGTGAGGTCTCCGTTACTTTCCTGCCTGGTCAGGCCTTCTTTTGGTGAGCCCTTCGGGCGATCACGCGAATTTCTTCTGGATCTCCTGCGCAACCGCGCTGGGGACCGGCTCATAGTGGTCGAACTGCATCGTGTACTGGGCGCGGCCCTGCGACATCGAACGCAGATTGTCGACATATTTGAACATGTTCGCCAGTGGCACCATGGCATTCACGACAACGGCATTGCCGCGCGCCTCCTGCCCCTGGATCTGACCGCGCCGCGAATTCAGATCGCCGATCACGCTACCGACATACTCTTCCGGCGTGACCACCTCGACCTTCATGATCGGCTCGAGGAGCTGCGCACCGGCCTTCTGGGCGCCTTCGCGGAATGCCGCACGAGCAGCGATTTCGAAGGCGAGCACCGACGAGTCGACGTCGTGATAAGCACCGTCCACGAGCGTGGCCTTCACGCCAAGCATCGGGAAGCCGGCAATCGGACCGGAGGAAAGAACGCTTTCCAGCCCCTTCTGAACGCCGGGAATGTACTCTTTCGGCACCGAACCACCGACGATCTTGGATTCGAACACGAAATCCTCGCCCTCGGGATTGGGCTCGAAAATGATCTTGACGCGGGCGAATTGACCCGAGCCGCCGGTCTGCTTCTTGTGCGTGTAGTCGATCTCGGCAACCTTGGTGATCGTCTCACGATAGGCCACCTGTGGGGCACCGACATTCGCCTCGACCTTGAACTCGCGCCGCATGCGGTCGACGATAATGTCCAGGTGAAGCTCACCCATGCCGGCGATGATGGTCTGCCCGCTCTCCTCGTCGGTCTTGACACGGAAGGACGGATCCTCGGCGGCGAGACGATTGAGCGCGAGGCCCATCTTCTCCTGGTCGCCCTTGGTCTTCGGCTCGATCGCGATCTGGATGACCGGCTCGGGGAATTCCATGCGCTCCAGAATGACCGGCTTCAGCGGATCACAGAGCGTATCGCCCGTGGTGGTCTCCTTAAGACCGGCAAGCGCCACGATATCGCCGGCGAACGCCTCTTCGATGTCCTCACGGGAGTTGGAGTGCATCTGCAGCATGCGACCGATGCGCTCGCGCTTGCTCTTAACGGTGTTCTCGAGGGACACGCCCTTCTTGAGCACACCGGAATAAATGCGGCAGAAGGTAAGCGAGCCGACGAAGGGGTCGTTCATGATCTTGAAGGCGAGCATAGAAAGCGGCTCGCTGTCATCGGCATGACGCTCGATCGGCTCTTCCGTCTTGGCGTCCACGCCCTTGATGGAAGGAATATCCACCGGCGACGGCAGGAAATCCACCACGCCATCAAGAAGCGGCTGCACACCCTTGTTCTTAAAGGCGGTACCGCAGAACACCGGATGGAATTTCACTCCGATGGTGCCGATACGGATCAGGCGACGCAGCTCGTCATTCGACGGGATCGTGCCCTCGAGATAGGCCTCGAGCGCAGCCTCGTCCATTTCGACAGCGGCCTCGATCAGCTTCTCGCGATATTCTTCGGCCTTAGCCTGCAGGTCGGCCGGGATATCGACGACATCCCAGGACGCGCCAAGCGACTCTTCGTGCCAGATCAGCGCCTTCATCTCAATGAGATCGACGACGCCCTTAAACTCGGTCTCCGCACCGATCGGAAGCTGCATCGCCACCGGAAGGGCGCCGAGGCGCGACTTGATCATGTCGAGGCAGCGATAGAAATCAGCGCCGACCTTGTCCATCTTGTTGCAGAAGATCATGCGCGGAACATGATACTTCTCAGCCTGCCGCCAGACAGTCTCGGTCTGCGGCTCGACGCCCGCATTGGAATCGAGCAGCGCGATGGCGCCGTCCAGCACCCGAAGCGAACGCTCCACTTCGATGGTGAAATCCACGTGGCCCGGCGTATCGATGATGTTGAACCGACGCTGCCTGCCATCACGACCCTTCCAGAAGGTCGTCGTCGCGGCCGACGTGATCGTGATCCCGCGCTCCTGCTCCTGCTCCATCCAGTCCATGGTAGCAGCGCCGTCGTGGGTTTCGCCGACCTTGTGCGACTTACCCGTGTAGTACAGGATGCGCTCCGTCGTCGTCGTCTTACCGGCGTCGATATGCGCCATGATACCGAAATTTCGGTAGTCTTCGATCTTATATTCGCGGGCCATCGTGGGGTCCTCTTCTTCTTACCCGCCTTACCAGCGGTAATGCGAGAATGCGCGGTTGGCCTCGGCCATCTTGTGCGTATCTTCGCGCTTCTTCACGGCAGTGCCACGATTGTTGGAAGCATCCATGAGCTCGCCGGAAAGGCGTTCGACCATGGTCTTCTCGTTGCGGCCGCGCGCAGCCGAAATCAGCCAGCGGATGGCGAGCGCCTGGCGGCGCTCCGGACGTACATCCACCGGAACCTGATAGGTGGCACCACCCACGCGACGGGAGCGGACCTCCACATGCGGCGCAACATTGTCGAGGGCCTGATGGAAGATCGCCACCGGCTCTTGCTTCGTCTTGTCGCGCACCTGATCGAGCGCGCCATAGACGATTTTCTCGGCAACGGACTTCTTGCCCTCGTACATGATGGCGTTCATGAACTTGGTCACAACCACGTCGCCGAATTTCGGATCCGGGTTGATCTCGCGCTTTTCTGCACGGTGACGTCGGGACATCTTCTTCGTCTCTCACCTTCGAGGCCTGGCGCCAATAAGCGCCGAAGCCGGGTAACCCTTACTTCGGACGCTTCGCGCCGTATTTGGAGCGACGCTGCTTACGGCTCTTCACACCCTGCGTATCGAGCACGCCACGGATGATGTGATAGCGCACACCAGGAAGGTCCTTCACGCGCCCGCCGCGGATCATCACCACGGAGTGCTCTTGCAGGTTGTGACCCTCACCCGGAATGTAGCCGATCACCTCAAAGCCGTTGGCGAGCCGAATTTTCGCCACCTTGCGCATGGCCGAGTTCGGCTTCTTCGGCGACGTCGTATAGACGCGCGTGCACACACCGCGCTTTTGCGGGTTCGCCTCCATGGCGGGCACTTTGTTGCGCTTCACCGGCGCTTGGCGCGGCTTGCGGATCAGCTGGCTTACGGTCGGCATCAAACCTTCCCTTGTTACAATCTCGTGTCCTGAGCGAGTTCGGGTTCCGTCCTGGACGAAACATCGTTCCTAACGCAAATTCGGGCATCAAACCGCAGTCATGCGGTCCGGCCCGAATATATGCAGAGGAAGCGTACTCCGCTTCTTGCCCCGGAAGTCTGTCGCTCGTTAAAACGAACCCTGTTTGAGACTCAAGCTCCGGAACGCGTCGTTCCGAAAAGAAAGGCCTCACATCGGCTCAGACGAGGCGGGTAATACGCGCAACAGGCCCACCCGTCAAGCCCAGGTCGCAATTATCTTGCGCCGATATCGATATGGGCCACGATGAGGAGCGCGCAGTAGAACGACCGCCGCGCTTATCCATATGGGGAGTCCGCAGACGGCTTTCCAGCCCTCGCGGGATGATGAGTCTAATGGATTACGAAGCGATGAACGATATCGGGCGGCCGGTCAGTCCTCGGACCAGCTTCCAACGGCTTCCGGGACAACAGCAGGCCTTTCAGCAGGCACACCGAAGCGCCCACGATGCGGAGACCAGCCCCTTTCTCCCAGCATGTTGAAGCTGTCGCAGCTTATTAAATTCCGCAGCAGGATCGTTGCCTGCTTGATTATATAGTTGCGACCGACATCGTTGCCGGTGGGAATCGTACAGGGAACCCGCACCGACACCGATTCGCCTTGGTCTCCCAGGAACACCACATTCACCCATGCGCTGTTCTTGTTTTCCCGGCAAACAACGGTGTCGATTATGTGCAACTGCCTTCCTCCGCTGTTGTGCGACAACGGATGAGAGGCGAATTGGTTCCGTGATTCTGCTGTCAGCGCGGGCTTTGGGGAGTTGTCGGCGCGGTTTCCTCAGTCTGCGTAGGCGCGGCGTCCTGGTCAGGGCCGCCGGACGGACTGTCCGAGGCCGTCCGAAACCCACCATCGTAAAGCAGGAACAAAGCCAGCACCACGACAACGATTGCAGCGGTGATCAGAATCGCCCGCTTATCGCTGCGCCTCCCGCTCGGCTCCCGTTTATTATCTGCCATGCTTATATCGATCCTGTTCAGTGGCGGGCGGCCTGCTGATCGACCTCTGTTTCCGGCCTGCTATCGCCGGTTTCCAGCTCTTCGTGCCAGCGTCCAGCCCCATCCTGGTACTGGATCATCTCGTCGCTGCCAGCGGCCTGATGGGCGGCGGCGGCCCGCTCGGCGGCTTCCGTGGCCTCCTGCACCGTGGGATAGGTCTCGGAAAAGACGTCGCCCACTTTGTAGGCCCAGCCACCATCATGCTCCACCACCTCGTACACCACCTTCCTTGGGCGCGATTCCGGCCTCTCTCGGCCTCGCCGGTCCCGGCGCATATCCTGGAGCAGCGCACGGGGGCGCGTGGAGCGGGACCGCCACAAGCGATAGATGCCGTAAATTCCGAGGGCTGCGATCAGAGCGCGCATTGAGATCTCCGTTTGTCGAATCTCGCCCCCAACCATTGCCTCCGGCAGTTGTTCCGCGGTACGCAGCCTTACCGAGATATCCCTATGATGACGTTCTCTAGTCTGAACTCCGACCAAGCTTGGACCTCCCGCTCATGAAGATCGCCACCTGGAACATCAACGGTGTCAAGGCGCGCATAGAGAATCTCCTGCATTGGCTGCAGGAGGCTTCGCCAGACATCGTCTGCCTGCAAGAGATCAAGTCAGTCGACGAACAGTTTCCCCGCGAACCCGTGGAGGCGCTGGGCTATCACGTCGAAACGAACGGTCAGAAGGGCTTCAACGGCGTTGCGATTCTTTCTCGGATCCGGTTCGACGAGGTGAACCGCGGCTTGCCGGGAAATGATGGCGACGAGCAGGCAAGGTTCATCGAAGGTGTCTTCTCGACAAACGCAGGCGTGCTGCGAGTCGCGTCGCTCTACCTTCCCAACGGCAATCCTGTTGCCAGCGAGAAGTTCGCTTATAAGCTCGCCTGGATGGACCGGCTGGAACGCTGGACGAGGGCGCGCCTCATGCTTGAAGAGCCGCTGGTGCTCGCCGGCGATTACAACGTGATTCCCGAACCCGCTGATGCGAAGAACCCGGAAAATTGGCTGGGAGACGCACTTTATCAGCCAGAGAGCAGGCAGGCCTTTCGTCGGCTCTGTAATCTCGGGCTAACCGATGCGCTGCGTGCGGCAACCGACGAATCCGGCACCTTCACATTTTGGGACTATCAGGCCGGAGCTTGGCAAAAGAACAACGGTATCCGCATCGATCATCTGATGTTGTCCCCGGAAGCGGCGGATCGGCTCGTCTCCGTTTCCGTGCAGAAGCACACGCGTGCTTGGGAAAAACCGTCCGACCACGTTCCCGTCGTCGCCGAACTAGAGATCGCGGCATAGCCGAGAGCAGCGTCTGCTCTCGGCTTATTCCATCCCGTTTGCAAGATAATCCTCGGCCAGCGCAATCGCTGTGCGGCGGTCCGATTCGCCGGCCAGCGCGAAAGCCTCTTCCTGCATCGCGCGAATCCAACCGACATCGCCGGGCGCCGCCTGCTCCAGCGCTGCAGTCATCAAGGCCAAGCCACGCACGACCTTTCCGCTCTGAAAAAGAAGGTTGCCCAATGTCGCCCGCGCCCCGACATGCCCCTTCTCCGCCGCCAGCTGCAGCCATCTTGCAGCTTGCTGGACGCTCTTCGCGCCTCCCTCGCCCGTGAGGAACATGCGGCCGAGTTCGAACTGAGCATCTGCATTCCGATATGTCGCCGCCGCGCGCATATAGTATTCGAGCGCGACAGCCGGGTTTGGCGTCACCGGCGTGCCGGGAATGCCACGGCGCAGGTAATTGCCGACTGCCAAAAGCGCGTCTGAAACATAGCTCTCGTCTCGGCTTCCCGGCTGGACATCCTGCTGGGCAACGGCTGCGAAGAACTTGAACGCTTCGTAATCGTTGCGCGCTACGCCATCGCCTTCGGCATACATACGGGCGAGCTTCCAGCGTGCACCCACCTGGCCGTTTTCAGCGGCATAGCGATAGGCCTCGACCGCCTCTTGCTTCTCGCCACGCTTATAGGCCGAGAAGCCGAAGCGGAACATCGCCAGCGGATTGCGCGATGGCGGCTGCACCACGAGTTTCTCGTCGAGGGCGAGCGCCGGGCCAAGCGTCCCGAACAAGACCAGGGCTCCGGCAAATAACCGGGCCGTCATATGCCTATATGTCCGCATAGCAGTGCGTTTCTTTCCCGGCGCCGGGATGTGTGACCGCGCCATAGCGCGCTGACCCCACGGTCTGCGCATATTTCCAGATCGCGCCGGACTGGTAATCAGTCTCGCGCGGCCTCCAGGCAGCGCGGCGCTCATCGAGTTCCGCCTCGCCTAGAGCAACGTCGATTGTACCCGCGACCGCATCGATGGTGATGATATCGCCATCTTCAAGAAGCCCGATCGGCCCGCCTACGGCTGCTTCCGGGCCCACATGGCCGATGCAGAAACCCCTGGTCGCACCCGAAAAGCGGCCATCCGTGATTAGTGCCACCTTGTCGCCCATCCCCTGCCCATAGAGGGCGGCCGTGGTGGCAAGCATTTCGCGCATGCCAGGGCCGCCCTTGGGACCCTCGTAACGGATAACCAGCACCTCGCCTTCCCTGTAACGGCGCTCGGACACGGCGGCAAAACATGCCTCTTCCGAATCAAAGCAGCGCGCCGGGCCGGAGAAGCGCAGATTCTTCATCCCGGCCACCTTCACGATGGCTCCCTCGGGCGCAAGATTGCCCCGCAGCCCGACCACGCCGCCGGTAGGGCTCAATGGCTGGTCGGCGGGATACACGACATCCTGCGCTTCGTTCCACTCGACCCGCTCCATGTTCTCCGCGAGGGTCCGGCCGGTGACCGTCAGGCAATCACCATGCAGATAGCCGTGCTCAAGCAGCGTCTTCATGAGCAGCGGAATACCCCCAGCCTCGAACATGTCCTTGGCCACGTATTTGCCGCCGGGCTTCAAATCGGCGACGTAAGGAGTTCTCTTGAAGACCTCCGCGACATCGAACAGGTCGAACTCGATCCCGGCTTCATGCGCGATGGCCGGCAAATGCAACGCCGCGTTCGTCGATCCGCCGGAGGCGGCCACGACGGCTGCCGCATTCTCCAGCGCCTTCCGGGTGACGATGTCGCGCGGGCGGATTTGGCGTGCGACCAGTTCCACCACCTTTTCGCCGGCGGCGTAATTGAAACGGTCCCGCATCTCGTACGGAGCCGGGGCGCCGCAGGAATATGGCAGGGCGAGCCCGATCGCCTCCGCGACCGTCGCCATGGTATTTGCCGTGAACTGGGCGCCGCAGGACCCGGCCGAAGGACAGGCCGCCTGCTCGATCTCTGTCAGTTCTTCGTCGGAGATGGAGCCCACCGAGTGCTGGCCGACGGCCTCGAAGACGTCCTGCACGGTAATCTGCCGCCCGCGATAAGTGCCCGGAAGGATCGAACCGCCATAGATGAAGATCGACGGCACGTTGAGCCGCACCATGGCCATCATCATGCCCGGCAGCGACTTGTCGCAACCGGCAAGCCCCACCAGGGCGTCATAGCAATGGCCGCGCATGGTGAGTTCCACCGAATCGGCGATGACCTCGCGCGATGCCAGCGAGGCCTTCATCCCTTGGTGGCCCATGGCAATACCGTCGGTGACGGTGATCGTGGTGAATTCACGCGGCGTGCCCTTCGCCGCTGCCACCCCCTTCTTGACCACCTGCGCTTGGCGCATCAGGGAAATGTTGCACGGGGCGGCCTCGTTCCAGCAGGTTGCCACCCCCACGAGCGGCTGAGCGATCTCCTCCGCCGACAATCCCATCGCATAGAGATAAGACCTGTGCGGTGCGCGCTCGGGCCCTACAGTGACGTAGCGGCTGGGCAGCTTTTCCTTCGAGATCGCACGAGCGTCCATTATCACCTTTGCCGCCTCGCGGCCTCTTCTCTAAACGCACAGTTACGCAAGGTGCAGTCGAGAGCTTTCTCGGTGCGCCTGTTTTATGGCGGGAAGTTGACGACCAGTCCCCGCTTCCTTTTAGCCTAATGCATCTTGAGAAAGTGTTGCCGGAGCGCAACAGAAAGTTAATGGTTACATAATCCTTAATGCAGCAGAGCGCGCCCTTGAACGGGCGCGCCCCTATCCCGGGCGACATCCCATTACAGGGGGCGCGCTGCGCAATCCGCTGTTGGAGCTCGATCGATGTGGCCTAAGGCGTATTCCCCTGGAACAACGCCTGGAAGGCTGGAACCTGCGCCGCCAGCTCGGCATCTCTTTCCTGACTGCGCTTGAAGGCAGGTCGATCCGTCACACGGGACACATAGTCCTTGAACACCGGTTTTTCCGGTAGCCCCTTAAGGATGTTCATCGTGTAATTGATCCCCATGCCCAGGATCACGTCGGCAGCGGTGAACCGCTCACCTGCCGCGAATGGCGCCGCCGACAGCTTGCGCTCCAGGTAGGAGACCGCGTCATCGTACAGGCCAAAGGAATAATCGTTGCTGATATAGCTCAGCCCGTGGACCTTGGCAGAGACTGCCGGATCAAACACCGCGTCATGATAGACGAGTGTCGTGAGATAAGCCGCCCTGCTTGGATCGTTGATCGGCGGTGCAAGGCCGGCCTGGGGAAACTGATCGCTCAAATAAATGGTGATGGCGGCGCGTTCGGTGACGATGGTTCCGTCATGATCGATTGCCGGAACCTTCTTGCTGGGCTGGATCAGACGATAGTCCTCAGGCGCGCCAGCGCGAATGTCCACGAGTTCCATCCTATAGTCGGTGCCTAGTTCCTCCAGGAGCCAAAAGATGGCGGAAGAGCGGGACCAGGGAGCGTGATAGAAGGTCAGCATGTTACTCTCCTTCGGGTGACGGCCATCACCCTATCAAAGATCTGCTGACATCTTACTGTCAGGACATCATCGATGCGGGCAAGAAAAAAGGGGCAGCACAAGCTGCCCCTTTCTTACGCCTGCTGCGAACAAATGTACTCAGTTCGGCAGCTTGTCGTCGATTCCTTCGACATAGAAATTCATGCCGAGCAGGGTGGGATCATCGGCCACCTCGCCTTCGGCAAGCCAAGGCGAACCATCCTGCCTGTTGATCGGACCCGTGAACGGATTGAAGCCCGAGCGGATCTTGTCTTCAGTCTCCTGGGCCAAGGCCTTCACATCGTCGGGCATGTTCTGATAGGGCGCCATCACCACATGGCCCTCCTTGAAGCCGCCCCAGACGTCCACCTGCTCCCAGGTCCCGTCCTGCACGGCCTTTACGCGCTTGACGTAGTACGGGCCCCATTCGTCCACGATCGAGGTGAGCTGGGTCTCGGGGCCGAACTTGATCATGTCGGAGGCCTGACCGAACGCCTTGATGCCGCGCTCCGCCGCTACCTGCATAGGCGCCGTTGAGTCGGTGTGTTGGGTGATGATGTCGACGCCCTGATCGATCAGAGCCTTTGCGGCGTCAGCCTCCTTGCCGGGATCGAACCAGGTGTTCGCCCAGACGACCTTGACCTTGAAGTCCGGATTGACCGACTGTGCTCCCAGCATAAAGGCATTGATGCCCATCACGACTTCGGGAATGGGGAAGGAAGCGATGTAGCCCGCTACATTCGCCTTCGACATCTTCGCGGCAATGACGCCTTGTACGTAGCGGCCCTCATAGAAGCGCGAATTATAGGTGGAGACGTTCGGATGATCGCGCTTGTAACCGGTCGCGTGCTCGAATTTTACATCCGGGAAGCGTCCGGCGACCTTGTTGGTTGCGTCCATGTATCCGAAGGACGTCGTAAAGATGATATCACAGCCGGAACGTGCGAAGCGCTCGATCGCGCGCTCCGCATCCGCGCCTTCCGGCACGCTTTCCAAATACGCAGTTTCCACCGTGTCGCCCAGCTCCTTCTCGAGCTGGAGCACCCCTTGATGGTGTTGGTACGACCAGCCGAAATCGCCGATCGGGCCGACATAAATGAAGCATGCCTTGGTGGGGTCCTGCGCTTGGGCGGTCCCTGCGGCGGCGAAGCCGAGCACGGCGGCTGCGGCAAATGCCTTCATTGATGTTTTCATTTCCTCATCCTCTCTGATGGTTGCCTGTGGCGCCTTCTACGCCCTGTTGCATCAAACAGCCCGGTCCATGCGGAGACACTCAGCGATCGGGCACAAAGGCCCGCCCCAAAGATGCCGGTGTGTTCATCATGGTCAGTCGCCGATTCCTGGAGATCAAGACAAGTACGACAATCGTCGCGAGATAGGGAAGCGCAGACAGAAGCTGCGATGGAATTCCGACGCCGAGCGCCTGCGCGTGTAGCTGGCCGATCGTGACGCCGCCGAAAAGATAAGCCCCAGCCACGATGCGCCAGGGCCGCCAGGATGCGAAGACCACAAGCGCCAGCGCGATCCAACCGCGCCCCGCCGTCATGTTCTCCACCCATTGCGGCGTGTAGACGATCGAAAGATAAGCTCCCGCGAGACCAGCGCAGGCGCCCCCGAACAGAACCGCGAGATAGCGGATGCCGATTACGTTTATGCCCTGAGCATGGGCAGATACATGATTGTCGCCGACCGCGCGCAGCATCAATCCGGCGCGTGTGGAGAACAGGAAATATGCCACGCCGACGGTGAGCAGGATTGACACATAGAATAGCGGATCCTGCCCGAACAGAAGCCTGCCGACAAAAGGCAGGTCCGAAAGGCCCGGAATATAGATCGGGTCCAACTTTACGCCCGGCAGGCCGACGAAGCTCTCGCCCAGCATGCCGGAAAGGCCGAGCCCGAACAAGGTAAGGGCCAATCCCGTTGCCACCTGGTTCGTTACAAGCGTCAGCGCAAGGAAGCCAAAGAGCAGGGCGAAGGCCGCCCCTACAAGAATCGCGGCAAAAACGCCGAGCCAGGCAGACCCTGTCATGGCAGCGACCGCGAATCCGGTCACCGCCCCCATGATCATCATGCCCTCCACGCCGAGATTGAGCACGCCGGAGCGCTCTACCACCAATTCACCCATCGCTGCGATCAAAAGCGGCGTGGCTGCGGTGGCGATCGTGATCAAAACCGATTCAAGCATGCGCGGGCTCCTCGGCAGCGCGCTCCGCTTTGGTCGCGAGAGCGGGCCTCGTGACGCGGATGCGATAGTGAATAAGCATGTCGCAGGCGAGGACGAAGAAGAGCAGCATGCCCTGGAATGACCGTGCCACCTTATCGGTCACACCGAGGGATATCTGCGCCGCCTCGCCGCCCAGATAGGTAAGCGCCAAAATCAGACCGGCGGCTATGATGCCGAGCGGATTGAGCCGGCCAAGGAAAGCCACGATGATCGCCGTAAAACCATAGCCTGGCGAAATCGACGGTCGAAGCTGACCGATCGCGCCCGAGACCTCGCTGATGCCCGCCAGGCCCGCGAGCCCGCCTGAGACGAGGAAGGCGAAGATCACCATGCGATTGCGCGAAAAGCCGGCGAAGCGCCCTGCCCGCGGACTCTGGCCGATCACCTTCACCTCGAACCCCTTGAGCGTACGGGAAAGGAGAAACCAGAGTGCAAGAGCTGCTAGGAGAGCAAAGACGAAACCCCAGTGAGCGCGCCCGGAGGCGGGCCAGATCTCAGGCAGAATTGCATAGTCGTGGAATGTGCGGGTCTCCGGGAAATTGAAGCCCGCCGGGTTCCGCCATGGTCCCCGTACGATCCAGTCCAGGAACAGCTGAGCGACATAGACCAGCATCAAACTGGTCAGGATCTCATTCGTGTTGAACCTCACCTTGAGAAAAGCGGGGATGGCGGCATAGGCAGCACCACCCAAAATTCCCATGAGAAGCATCAGAGGCAGCACGATCCAGGACTGGAGATCCGGATACATCACCGGCAAGATCGCGCCCACGATTGCGCCGATGATGAACTGGCCCTCCGCACCGATATTCCAGTTGTTGGAAAGATAGCAGATCGAAAGGCCGACCCCGATCAGGATCAGAGGCGCGGCTTTCACCGCCAGTTCGTGCAGCGACCAAGTTTCCCGCAGGGGGTCGATGAAGAAATAGTACAGCGCTTCGACTGGGTTCTTGCCAAGGAACATGAAGACGATCGCGCCCGCGACCAGCGTCAGCGCCAGCGCGATAAACGGCGAAAGGGCACTGAAGAGCGCCGAATGCTGAGGTCGTTTGACAAGCTCAAGGCGCATCAGACGGCCTCCGCCAGCGGGGTTGCGGCATGGCCGGGCTCCGCGCCTCCCATGAGCAACCCGACCTTCTCATAGGTGGCTTCGGCAATCGGGATGGGCGCCGACAGGCTTCCTCCATGCATCACGGCGATGGCATCGCATATCTCGAAAAGCTCATCGAGATCCTGGCTTATGACAAGCACCGCCGAGCCGTTTCTGGCGAGATCAATGAGGCCCTGGCGAATACGAGCCGCAGCTCCGGCGTCTACACCCCAAGTGGGCTGGTTGACGATCATTACGAGGGGCTGCCGATCGAGCTCGCGCCCGATCACGAATTTCTGTAGGTTTCCGCCGGAAAGGGCCGAAGCCTCGGGATCCTCTGCGCTCTTGCGCACGTCCATCGCCGCCGAAATACGCTTGGCCGCCTGCGCTACCAAGCCATTGCGAATGATGCCGAAGCGAGAAAGAAACGCCCTGGCATCGGTGCGGTATCTGGACAGAAGCAGGTTCTGCGACAATGTCATGGCCGGTGCCGCTGCATGCCCCAGCCGCTCTTCCGGAACGAAGGCCGCACCCATCAACCTCCGGCCGGAAATATCCAACTTCCCGGCGTCCTTGCCACGTATTCGGACAGTGTCCGGCCGGTCCTGGATGACTTCGCCGGAGACTGCCTCGAACAATTCGCCCTGGCCGTTGCCAGCGACACCGGCGATGCCGAGTATCTCTCCCGCATGAACCGACAGATTGATCCCGGAGAGCGGGACGGCGAAGGGATGGCTCGCCTTCCGGCTCAGATTGCTGACCTCCAAAAGCACCTCGCGCTGCGCGGCAGGCTTGTCGCGGACGACCGGCTGAACCTCGTCGCCCACCATCATTCTTGCGAGCGAAGAAGCGGTTTCCTTGCGCGGATCGCATTCGGCCACCACCCTGCCTTGGCGCAGCACCGTGGCCCGGTCGCAGATCCGCTTTACCTCTTCAAGCCGGTGGGAGATGTAGAGGATCGATCGGCCCTCGAGCTTCAGCTTTTCCAGGGTCTCGAACAGCTTGTCGGCCTCCTGGGGGGTAAGGACCGATGTCGGCTCGTCGAGAATGATCAGTTCCGGGTTCTGCAGCAGGCAGCGGATGATCTCGATACGCTGGCGCTCGCCTACTGAAAGGTCACCCACGTGAGCATCGGGATCGATGGGAAGACCATACGCTTTGGAGAGCTCGCGCGCACGCGTGGTCACCGCACTGGCCGGCGCTGGATCATCCAGTGAAAGCATGATGTTCTCGGCCGCCGTGAGCGCGTCGAACAGCGAGAAGTGCTGGAACACCATACCGATGCCCAAGCGTCTCGCCTCGCGCGGACTGCTGATCGCGGCTGGCTTGCCCTGCCAGAGGATCACGCCCTCGGCCGGCTCGAGGGCGCCAAAGAGCATCTTGACGAGTGTCGATTTTCCGGCGCCGTTCTCGCCCAGAAGGGCATGGATCTCCCCGCGGCTGATCTTCAGGTCGACCTGGTCACATGCCCTCAGCGTCCCGAAAATCTTGGTCAGTCCGCGCGCCTCGAGAAGCGGCGCCACCGGATCCTCAAGTGTTGCTTGCACAACACCTCCCATTCATTTTCTTGTTCCCGTGTTTATCGTAGGCGCGCATTCTTGCGATGCAATAGCTTTCGCTGGGGTCGGAAAGAGATTCAAGCCTCACGAAGGGATCAGTACAGTCGTACCTGTAGTGCGACGTGCTTCGAGATCCTCATGCGCCCTTCCCACGTCGGAAAGCGGATAGCGTTGGTTCACGACGACCTGAACGGCCCCGCCTTCTATGGCCGAGAAAAGCTCTCGGGCTCCCTCCTCGAGGTCTTTCCTCGCGGCAATATAGGTGAAGAGGCTGGGCCGGGTGGCGAAGAGCGAGCCCTTCTGGGCCAGGAGATTGACGCTGAAGGGCGGCACCACGCCTGAGGATTGGCCGAAGCTCACGAACATGCCCAGAGGCCGCAGGCAGTCGAGCGAACCAGGGAAAGTATCTTTGCCGACGGAGTCATAGACCACATCGCACTTGCGTTCCTGCGTCAGCTCGCGAACGGCGGCGACGAAATCGTCTTTGCTGTAATCGATGACATGATCGTATCCATGAGCCAAGGCAAGTTCCACCTTCTCCTTCGAACCCGCCGTACCGATCACGGTGGCGCCCAAATGCTTGGCCCACTGTCCCAGGATGAGGCCGACCCCGCCGGCGGCCGCATGGCATAAGATCGTGTCGCCCGCCTTTACGGGGAAAGTACGCCGCAGGAGATACCAGGCCGTGAGCCCCTTCAGCATGACGCTTGCAGCCTGCTCGTCCGAGATCGCGTCCGGCACGCGCACAAGCCGGTCCGCCGCAATCAGCCGCCGCTCGGCATAAGCTCCACCGGTCGAGACACAATAAGCGACGCGTTCGCCGGGCTCCAGGTGCTCAACTCCTGCCCCCACCTCCAGCACGATTCCCGCGGCCTCGCTGCCCGGAGTAAAAGGCTTGTCGGTTGGGTACAGACCTGTGCGGTGATAGATATCGATGAAGTTGAGACCTATCGCCTTGTGCTCGATCAGGGCTTCGCCTGGTCCGGGCTTCCCGGGATCGAAATCCTCCAGTCGCAGAACTTCCGGGCCGCCGGTCTCGCGCAAACGGATCGCTTTCGCCACAATCACGCTCCCTTTCTTCCAAGTTGCGGCATCGCCTGCATGACAGCGCCGATGCAATAGAGATAGAGCCCGGTAGCACCGATCCCGACCTTCACCCATCCGGCTGCCTTCATGTCCTGGAGGAGCGCCACTGCGCCGAAAGCACACCAGGCGAGGAAGATGCCGAGATTGAAAATCCTGAGTCGCGCCACCCGGACCGGATGAAGAAAATGGATCGGCAGGAATGTCAGGATAGCGGATATCACCACCACGCCAAAGGAAACATATTCGCCTGGCGCGATGACGAACAGGGTGAAGACGACCATGTTCCAGACGACGGGAAATCCCTTGAAGAAGTTTTCCTTCGTCTTCATTCCGGTGTCGGCGTAATAGATCGCGCTCGACACGACGATGAGCGCGGCGGAGAGGAAAGAGAGGCCCTCGCCCATGAAGCCGCTCTGGTAAAGTGCGAAAGCAGGGATCAGGACATAGGTCACATAGTCGATCACATTGTCCAGGAGATCGCCTGACCAGGTAGGCAGCACGTCCTTGACCTGGAGTTTCCGTGCGATCGGGCCGTCGATTCCGTCAACGAGCAACGCAAGACCCAGCCACCAGAACATGGCCGTCCATCGCTCCTCGCTCGCAGCGACGAGCGACAGGAACGCCAGGAAAGAGCCGGACGCCGTCAGAAGATGTACAGAAAAGGCCTTGGCCTGTGGTGCAGTGACCTTCTTTTTCCTCGTCGGCGCCATCAATCGAAGCCTCGGACAGTTTCGGGCGCGCTGGACAGCAAGAGACTCAGGGGGCCAGGCCGACCGGCCTTATGCCGCCATATCACTTGCCGCCTTCTTTTCATCCCTGCCCCTCCAGCGCCGATTTGCCATCTAGCACGCTCATGCAAGAACGCGCAGTATATTCCAGCAAAGCATGTGGAAAACAGCGTCAGGTTCTCCGCCCGGCAATAGCAGCCGGCTCTACATTGATCTGCCCGAATGGCTCCTATATCTGGCGTGCTATGGATGAGCCGCAGGTGAAAGAAGAAGGCATGGACATGATATTGGTTGCGGGAACGGGGCCTGTCGGCCTGGCTGCAGCGTTGGCCTTGGCCGATCTGGGCTGCGACGTGATCCTGGCCGGTCCCCCGCCTTCCTCCATAGATCGGCGTACGACGGCACTGATGAGACCGGCAATTGCCTTTCTCGAGGAACTCGGCTTCGCGGAAACGCTCGCGGAAATTGCCGCCCCGCTCTCCACGATGCGGATCGTGGACGGGACGAACCGCCTGATCCGCAGTCCAGCAGTTACCTTCCGCGCCGCCGAAATCGGCGAGGATTATTTCGGCCTCAACATTCCCAACGCAGCGCTGAACAAGGCGCTTTCCGACGCGGTCAGGGAAAGGAGGAACATCCGCTGGCACGAAGAGATCGTCACGGCCTGGCGGACGGATTCCGATTATGTCGAGGCTCTACTGGGCGACGGTACCGCCATCCGCGCCAGCCTTGCCGTGGCCGGCGACGGGCGCAACTCGCCCGCCCGCGAGGCTGCCGGGATCAGGACAAAGCGCCGCGAATTGAACCAAAGCGCGCTCGTCCTCAATTTCGCGCATGCCAGGCATCATGGTTTCAGTTCCACGGAATTCCATACCGAGCACGGTCCCTGCACGCAGGTGCCCCTGCCGGGCGGCTTCCGCTCAAGCCTCGTCTGGGTGATGCGCCCCAAACAGGCGGAGGAGATGATGGCGCTGGACGACCGCGCGCTTTCCGAACGCATTGAAGAGCGCCAACAATCTTTCCTTGGCGAAGTAACGGTTGAATCGGGTCGCCAGGTCTTCCCGCTCGTGTCGGCTCTGCCCACCCGCTTCGCGGCCCACCGCATCGCGCTTGTCGGCGAGGCCGCCCATGTCTTCCCGCCGATCACGGCCCAGGGCCTCAATCTCGGCCTGCGCGACGTGGCGGATCTGGTGGAAATGGTGCGCAAGCATCCCGATGATCCGGGTTCGTCCCTTGCCTTGGCCTCCTACGAGGCGCGCCGCCGTCCGGACATCGTAGCCCGGTCCAGTGCCGTCAATCTGATCAACGCCTCTCTCCTGTCGGACCTCCTTCCGGCTCAATTGCTGAGAAGCGCCGGATTAAGCCTGCTCGGCGGAATACCCGCTTTGAGGGGTTTCTTCATGCGCGAGGGTATGCAGCCCGGCAGCGGCTTTGCCGCTCTCCTACCCCGCCTGCCGCGGCGTGCTTAGGCCGGAGGAAGGAGAGGACCATCCCCAAGCCGGGATTGAATTGCAATCAAAGCTGGGCCACATAGTGGGAAAGGCTTTGTGCAATGCAGAAAATCAAAACGGCGAAATTCTCTATCGGTCAGGTGGTCCGCCACCGGCTTTTCCCCTTCCGGGGTGTCATCTTCGACATCGATCCGCAGTTCAACAACACTGAGGAATGGTACCAATCCATTCCCGCAGAAGTTCGCCCATCGAAGGATCAGCCCTTTTACCATCTTCTCGCCGAAAACGAGGAGACGGAATACGTGGCCTATGTGTCCGAACAGAATCTGCTCGAGGATGAATCGGGCGAGCCTGTACGCCATCCGCAGCTTTCGGAATTCTTCATCCAGACAGCGGACGGAAGATACACGCCTCGAATGCGATACAGCCATTAGCACGTGGGCTGTCGAACTCTGCGGTGCTAAACGAAAACAGGGCCTCTAGGGCCCTGTTTGTTTTTCCTGGTCTTGCCGCTTATTGCGCCTGCTTGGCCTGTTCCTGAGCCTGCTTCAGCTTCTCGGCGAATTCCTGATTGTTCTTGCTGACGAATTCCTCGAGCTTCTTCTGCCGCTCGTCGAGATCGGCCTGCTGGAGCGGTTCGCCGTCAAAGGCGCCCGTGAAGCCCTTGAGCGTCACCTTCATCGGGTTGGGCTGATTCTGGAAGTTCACGGAAGTGAGCGTGAGTTCGGAACCGCGCTTGAAGGAGTTGACGATCTCGTCCGTCAGCTGGGCCTCGGCCACGCAGCGATCCGGCACACAGATCGCGTAGTCGATCTTCTGGGTCGTGCCCGTATCGATCTGCAGTCCGACACCTGGCGGAATGAGGCGACCGGTCGGGACCGCGATCTGAAGCACCCGGCGGTTCACCTTCCCTTTGACCTCGATGAGATTGACGCTCGTCAGCAGCTGCCCGGAATCGGCACGCAGCAGATACTGGACGTTGCAGACATCAATATCTTCCTGCTTGGTGCAGGCCTTGAACCAACCATCCGGCGGCTGCTGCTGCGCAAGAGCCGTGTTTGCGTAGCCGATACCAGCCAGCATACCAACCACTGCGGCCAAGCCATACGCTTTCGCTCTAAGGCTCATCATTCTTTCCCGTTTCCTCTCGAATCCAGCCCGGGCAGCTGCCCTTGGCCTCCTACTGTTGGCCGAATGCGGCGACAGCAAGGCTTGCGCGCGTGTTACAACGCCTCTCGGCACGAATCCAGTGCTCAAATCCACATTCCCATAATACCGCCACCTCTGTCTGGTATTCAAAAAAGAAGGCACGGTAATGGACAAGTGTTGTCCGCCACGCCAAGGATTTGAATAACCAAAAGGACGTTTTGAGGTCTCTTGATGAATTTTAGCAGTTTGGTCCGTTTTTCGGCCTTCCTCCTCCTCGCCTTGCTGTCTACCCAGGCGAGCGCGGAGAACAAGCCGGCCCATGGTGTCGCGATGTACGGAGAGCCCGCGCTGCCGGCTGATTTCACGCATTTTCCATATGCCAATCCCGATGCGCCGAAAGGCGGCGAGATTACCTATTGCGTGGTCGGGACTTTCGACAATCTCAATCCCTTCATCTTGAAGAGCATGCGCACGACCGCCCGAGGCGTGATCGACACGATTTTCGGCAATCTGGTGTTCGAGTCCCTGATGCGCCGGAACGCCTCGGAACCTTTTTCGCTCTACGGCCTACTTGCCGAATCGATCGAGATGGATCCGGGCCGGACCTATGCACAATTCAATCTCGATCCAAATGCGAAGTGGTCCGATGGCAAGCCTGTCACGCCTGACGATGTGATCTTCACCTATGAGACCTTTGCCAAGAAGGCGCGCCCGCCCTATTCCAGCCGCATGTCCAAGATCGAGAAGATCGAGAAAGTCGGAGAGCATGGTGTGCGCTTCACCTTCAACGACCAATCGGACCGTGAATTCCCGTTGGTCGTTGCGCTAACCCCGGTTATTCCCGCCCATGCGTTCGACAAAGCCACATTTGACCAAGCGACGCTGAAACCCGTGGTCGGCAGCGGCCCCTATCTCATCGATGAGGTCGTGCCGGGTCAGCGGATCGTCTTCAAACGCAACCCTGACTATTGGGGCACGGATGTGCCTTCCATGCGCGGCTTCCAGAACTATGACCGCATCACGATCGAATATTTCCTGAACGGCAACGCCCAGTTTGAGGCCTTCAAAAAAGGCCTGTGTTCAGCCTATGCCGGTTCCAGTTATACCGGCCTGGACCCGAACACCATCGCGCGGGACTTCAATTTTCCGGCGGCCCAGAATGGGCAAGTGATCGTCAAATCCTTCGAATCGAAAATTCCGCCGGCCGTCAGCGGCTTCTTCTTCAACACAAGACGCGAGAAGTTTGCGGATCCGCGCGTGCGTCGCGCCCTGTCGATGCTCTACGATTTCGGCTGGATCAACAAGAACGTCTATAACGGCCAATACCATCGGACGCTGAGCTATTGGCAGGGATCGGAGCTTTCCGCGCTCGGTTCTCCGGCCACCGAGAAGGAGAAGGAGCTTTTGGCGCCTTATCTTGACGAGGTGCCGGCTGACGTCATGGATGGCACCTATGGCAAGGATGTCGACAAGACAGGCGAGATCAGCCGCGACACGATGCGGCAGGCTTTGAACCTGCTCCAGGAGGCCGGCTTCAAGCTGGACGGGGGCGTACTGGAGGATCCTCAGGGCAATCCCTTCGGGTTCGAGATCCTTATCGTCTCCGCCGAGCAGGAGCGTCTTGCCGCTGTATTCCAGCGCGCTCTTTCCCGGCTGGGTATCGACGTGTCGCTGCGCATGCTTGACGACGCGCAGATCCAGCAGCGCAAGCAGACCTACGATTTCGACATGCTGATTTCCTCGGTGGGCTTTTCGGGAACGCTCTCGCCCGGCATCGAGCAGATCGGCCGGTGGGGCTCCGAGGCTGCAAAGGTCGAAGGTTCGTTCAATCTTGCCGGCGTCGCCAATCCCGGCGTGGATGCAATGATAGACGCTATGCTCAATGCGCGCGACCGGGAGTCCTATGTGGCTGCCGTGCGCGCCCTCGACCGGTTGCTGATTTCAGGGGCCTATGTGATCCCCACACAGTACAGCAGTGATGTATGGGTCTCCTACTGGAATTATCTCGAACATCCGGAGACTTCGCCGCTGAACGGCTTCGATCTCTCTGCCTGGTGGCGCAAGCCGGAATAGGATCTTGTATGAGCAACAAACCAGCCCTCACGGTCGACGTCGTTTCGGACGTGGTGTGCCCCTGGTGTTTTCTGGGCATGCGTAATCTCCAGCGGGCACAGGCGGCCGTAACCGATATCGACGTGACAATTCGCTGGCGGCCCTACCAGCTCGACCCGGCAATCCCGCCGGAGGGCCTCGACCGCACGACCTATATGGTCCAGAAATTCGGCAGCCCGGAACGCATCAAAGCAGCGCATGACCGGCTCCGCGAGATGGGAGCGGCGGCGGGAATCGCGTTCGATTTCGAAGCCATCACGATCTCGCCCAATACGCTCGATGCTCATCGTGTCATCCGTTGGGCGGCGGTCGAGGGGAACGGCATGCAGACGCCCGTCGTCGAACGGCTTTTCCAGCTCTATTTCGAGGAGGGGCAGAATATCGGCGATCATGCCGTTCTGGTTGCGGCTGCACGCGCTTCAGGCATGGACGCGGCGGTGGTCCAGACCCTCCTTCCTACCACGGCGGATCGGGACGAGGTCAAAGCCGAGGTGGAAACCGCTCAGCAGATGGGAATCACGGGTGTTCCGTGCTTCCTCCTTGAGGGCCGCTACGCTCTTATGGGCGCCCAGCCACCGGAAGCCTTGGCGGATGCGATCGCCAAGGTATCAGAAGCGAAAGAACGCGGCGAACTGGACGCCGCCGGTTAACGCAATCACCCTTCATCCCCCGGAAGCCGATGCGAAGAAGCGAAGGCTACCGGGACTTATACTGCCTGCCCTAGGCAGCAGCCTTCTTCTCGGCCAGCCTTACGAGCTGCGTCATGATGGTGGCGGAGCCGGCAAGCCGCTTTTCGGGCGTGGGCCAGTCGCGGATGAAGACGACGCTCTGGTCCTGCCGGATTTTCGCCAACTGGCCCTGTTCGCCGATGAAGCGAACAAGACCTGCCGGCTCCGGAAATTCCTTGTTGCGGAAATGGAGCACCACTCCCTTTGGTCCCGCATCCAGCTTTTCAACATTCGCTCGCCGGCAGAGGGCCTTGATGTAGACGATCTTGAGCAGGTGCTGCACTTCCTGCGGCATGGGTCCGAAACGGTCGATGAGTTCCGCACCAAAGGAATCGATCTCCTCCGGTGTCTCCAGTTCGCCGAGTCGTCGGTAGAGCCCGAGACGCAATTGCAGATCCGGCACATAGTCTTCCGGGATCATCACCGCGGTTCCAACGGTGATCTGCGGCGACCAGCCGGTATCGGCAACCTCCACACCGCCGCGCAGCTCGGCAACCGCCTCTTCCAGCATCTGCTGATAGAGTTCGTAACCGACCTCCTTGATATGGCCGGACTGTTCCTCGCCCAAGAGATTGCCGGCACCTCGGATATCCAGATCGTGGCTCGCAAGCTGGAAACCCGCGCCGAGCGTATCCAGCGACTGTAACACCTTGAGCCTTCTTTCCGCGGTGGAGGTGAGCGTCCGGTTCGCCGGCAGGGTGAAAAGCGCATAGGCCCGCACCTTGGAACGGCCGACACGCCCGCGCAATTGATAAAGCTGCGCCAGGCCGAACATGTCGGCGCGGTGCACGATCAATGTGTTGGCGGTTGGGATATCGAGCCCCGACTCAACGATCGTGGTCGAGAGCAGCACGTCATATTTGCCGTCATAGAAGGCGTTCATGATGTCGTCGAGCTCGCCTGCCGGAAGCTGGCCGTGGGCGGTCGCAACCTTCAGTTCAGGCACTTGCTCGGACAGGAATTCTTGCACCTCCGCCAGGTCGGAAATGCGCGGAACGACATAGAAGCTCTGACCGCCGCGATAACGCTCACGCAGAAGCGTCTCGCGAATGATGAGCGGGTCGAAGGGTGAGATGAAGGTGCGCACCGCCATGCGGTCCACGGGGGGTGTAGCGATCAGCGACAGCTCGCGGACACCAGTCAGGGCGAGCTGTAGTGTGCGAGGTATTGGAGTTGCCGAGAGCGTGAGCACATGCACGTCGGATTTGAGCTCCTTCAGCCGCTCCTTGTGCTTGACTCCGAAATGTTGCTCCTCATCGATGATCAGCAATCCCAGATTCTTGAACTGAACCGTCGAGCCGAGAAGCGCATGCGTGCCGACCACGATATCGACGCTGCCATCGGCAAGCCCCTTCTTGGTCTCGGCAAGCTCCTTGGCGGTGACGAGCCGCGAGGCTTGCCGGACTTTCACCGGTAGGCCTGCGAAGCGGTCGCGGAAGGTTTTGAAATGTTGCCGCGCAAGAAGCGTCGTCGGCACGACGACCGCCACCTGGAAACCCTCCATGGCCGTGACGAAGGCGGCACGCAACGCCACTTCCGTCTTGCCGAACCCGACATCCCCGCACACGAGCCGATCCATTGGGCGGCCCGAGGAAAGATCCTCGAGCACCGCGTCGATGGCATTCTGCTGGTCGTCCGTCTCGTCATAGGGAAAGCGGGCCGAGAACTCCCCGTAGAGACCCTCGGGCGAGACAAGTTTCGCCGCCGGCCGCATCTGCCGTTCGGCGGCAAGCTTGATGAGTTGCCCCGCCATCTCCAGCAGGCGCTTCTTGAGCTTGGCCTTGCGCGACTGCCACGCGCCGCCGCCGAGCTTGTCCAGCGTCGCCTCGACGGAATCGGACCCGTAGCGCGATAGGAGATCGATATTCTCGACCGGCAGAAAGAGCCGGTCATCTCCGGCATAGTGGATCTCAAGGCATTCATGCGGGGCGCCGGCCGCCTCGATGGTCTTGAGGCCTACAAATCGCCCGATGCCATGGTCGGCGTGAACGACGACATCGCCCGCCGAAAGAGAGCTTGCTTCCGAAATGAAGTCCGCGGCCTTCTTGCGTCTCTTGGAGCGGCGCACGAGCCGGTCGCCCAAGATATCCTGCTCGGCAACCACGGTGAAACGCGATGTGTCGAATCCCGCTTCCAGCGGTAGAACACCGAGCCCCGCCTGCCCTTTCGGCAGGTTTGCCAGTTCACCGAGATTTTCCACCCGCGTAACGCCGCCAAGCCCGTGCTCGGCCAGGATCTGCCCTAAACGGTCGGCGGAACCTTCGCTCCAACCCGCGATGAGGACATTCTTTCCGCGCGCCCGCACCGTGCCGATATGCTTCACCACATGGTCGAAGACATTGGCATTGGGATCCGCCCTCTCCTCCGCGAAGCTCCGGCCCGAAGAGGCGCCGGCGTGGAACACCTTGGCGCTCCCCGCCTCGGGCGTGGCGAACGGCGTCAGCCGGACGAAGACGCGCTCTTCCTCTGCGGCTGAAACCTCCTGCGGGTCGAGATAGAGTCTCTTGGGCTCGATGGGCTTGTAGGGAACCGAGTCGCCGAGGCCGGCTCCTTCGGCAAGCTGGCGCTTGCGTGCCTCATAATGATCAGTAACGAGCGCGTGCCGTTCGTTGATCGCCTCCTGGGCCAAGTGGTCGAAGACGATAGGCGCGTCGGGCAAATAATCGAAAACCGTTTCCAACTCATCGTAGAAGAGCGGCAGCCAGTGCTCCATGCCCGAGAAGCGCCTGCCCTCGGAAATCGCGGCATAGAGTGCGTCGTCGCGCGAAGGCGCCCCGAACGCCTCGATATAGTTGCGGCGAAAGCGGCTTACGGTATCCGGCGTCAGCGTCACTTCACTCATAGCTTGCAGCACCACTTCGGTGCGCTGCCCGGTGGTACGCTGCGTGGCTACGTCGAAGGTCCGGACCGATTCCAGCGTGTCCCCGAAGAAGTCGAGGCGCAGCGCCTCCTCCCACCCGGGGGCGAAGAGGTCGAGGATCCCGCCGCGCACGGCATATTGACCCATATCGCGCACCGTGGGAACACGCTCGAAACCTGCCGTCTCCAGGCGCGCGATCAGGGCCTCCATGTCCACCTGGTTTCCAGGCCGGGCTCGGAACCCCTGTGCCGCGATATGCTTCGCCGGCGGCATGCGCTGCAAGAGCGCGTTGGCGCTGACAAGCACAACCGCGCGATGGGGTTTCTTCTTCAGCGCGGCCATGGCGGAAAGCGCGTCAAGCCGGCGGGCAGCGGCATCCGCGCCAGGAGAAACACGGTCATAGGGCAAGCAGTCCCAGGCGGGAAGCGTCATGACCGGTAATCCGGGGGAGGCAAATTGCAGTGCCTCCGCGATCAACGGCAGGCGCTGACCGTCGCGGACCACGAAGATCAGCGGCCCATCCGGCGCCAACTCGGCGGAAATCTGGGCGAGCGCGAAGGGCTCGTATCCATCCGCGACCCCGTCGACAATCGCCGGTGTCGAGCGGCGCGATAGCCCGATTGGTTCGATGAGATCGGTCATGGGAGTTCTATCAGAGGGTGGGAGCACCGCAGGCGGCGCGAATGCGCTTGAAAAGCGCCGTGTCATAGGTTTCCTCCACCGGCAGTTCGCCGGTGACCCACTTGAGCAAAGTGGTATCCGAAACGTCTAGAAGTTCTTCGAACTGCACGAGTTCGGCTTCCGAAAGCGTCGCGATCTCTGCATCGGCGAATTGGCCGAGCACGAGATCCATCTCGCGCATACCGCGCCTCCAGGCGCGCACGAGGGCGCGGCGACGGCGCGGGTCGAGATCTGCGCTTGAACGCTTTGTTCCGGTCATGGAAATGCCTTTCGCGATGAGAAAGGGCATATAGCGTTTCATCTGTGGAAAGTCAGCCTCTCACAAGCATTTCCTCATCCGCTTCCTGCCATTAAGTTCTAGCCATGCGCCCTTCCCTCCTCGATCCGCTCTTTGCACCCGCGACAACCCTCGAAGGCATCGGCAACCGCATGGCGGGTCTGATCGCCAATGTGGTTCCGGCCGACCTGACCAACCGTCCCTTGCGCGTTGGCGATCTCCTGTTTGTGCTGCCGCACTCCCTTGTCGATCGCACGAACCGGCCGGAAGTGGCCGACGCCCCGCAGGGCGCAATCGTGACATTGAAGCTCACCGTTGATCGTCACCAGCCGCCGCCACGTGGCAAGAAGAATGTGCCGTACCGCGTCTTCGCTTTCGACGAGACGGGACAGATCGCGCTCACCTTTTTCCACGCCCATCAGGCTTATCTGGAAAAACAGCTTCCCGTAGGAGAAGAGGTGCTCGTCTCGGGCCGGATGGAATGGTTCAATGGCCGGCCCTCAATGGTCCATCCCGATTATATCGTGCCCGTTTCCGAGGCCGACAACCTGCCTCCCCTCGAGCCTGTTTATCCGCTCACCGCCGGCCTCTCGCCGAAGGTGCTGCGCCGCGCCATCGCGCAAGCCGTAGCCCGCGTACCAGACATGCCGGAATGGCTCGATGAAGCGCTGAAGGCCCGGTTACACCTTTCCTCCTTCCGCGCGGCGCTGGAACGTCTCCATAACCCTGCAAGCATCGAAGACATTTCCCCCGAAAGCCCCTCATGGCGGAGACTTGCCTATGACGAGCTTCTGGCAAGCCAGCTTTCGCTCGCGCTGGTCCGCGCCCGAACGCGAAAACTTGCCGGCCGGCCTCTTATGGGTGACGGGACAATCGCGGCAAAGATAAAGCACGCCCTGCCCTATTCGCTGACGGCCTCTCAGGAACGCGCGGTGGCCGACATCTTCTCAGACCTTGCAAAGGAGCAACGCATGCTGCGTCTCCTGCAGGGAGACGTGGGCGCCGGCAAGACGGTGGTGGCGCTGCTTGCCATGGCGCGCGCTGCCGAGGCTGGGGGACAGTCGGCCCTCATGGCTCCTACGGAACTGCTCGCCCGCCAGCATTTCGGTACGATTGCACCCCTTGCCCAAAAAGCCGGCCTCAACGCGGCCCTCCTGACAGGGCGCGAGAAGGGCCGCGAACGTCAAGCGATCCTCGACGGCATCGCCTCGGGCGAGGTCGCCTTTGTCATCGGAACCCATGCGCTTTTCCAGGAAACGGTGCAGTTCCACGATCTCGTTCTTACGATTATCGACGAGCAGCATCGCTTTGGCGTGCATCAGCGGCTTGCCATCAACGCCAAAGGCGATGCGCCCGATATGCTGGTCATGACAGCAACACCCATCCCGCGCACCCTCGTCCTTTCCGCCTTTGGCGATATGGATGTCTCGCGGCTTACTGAAAAGCCGGCGGGCCGCAAGCCCATCCGTACCGTCACCATGCCTACCGATCGTCTCGAGGAATTGGTGGAGCGCCTGCAGAGCGCAATCGCGGAAGGACAGAAGGTCTATTGGATCTGCCCTCTTGTCGAAGAATCGGAAGCAATCGAGCTCACCTCAGCCGAAGATCGGTTCGCCTCCCTGAAGCATGTTTTCGGGGCTGCGGTCGGCCTCGTTCATGGTCGCATCGCCTCCAGGGAGAAAGACGAATCCATGCGCGCCTTCAAGGAAGGCCGCACACGTATCCTTGTCGGCACGACTGTGGTGGAAGTCGGGGTGGACGTGCCCGACGCGACCATCATCGTGATTGAGCATGCCGAGCGCTTCGGGCTGGCTCAGCTCCACCAGCTCCGTGGCCGGGTTGGTCGGGGCGACAAGCCTTCCTCTTGCGTGCTCCTCTACAAGCCGCCCTTGGGTGAGGTTGCAAAGCGCCGGCTCGCGGTGCTGCGGGAAACGGAGGATGGCTTCGTTATCGCCGAAGAAGATCTGAAGCTGCGCGGCGAAGGCGATCTTCTTGGGACACGTCAATCAGGAACGCCGGGTTTTCAGGTAGCACGCCTGGAATTCCATTCTGAACTCCTGGCCATGGCGCGCGATGACGCTCGGCTCATCCTCTCGCGTGATGCCGAGTTGGCGGGTGAACGCGGCCGAGCATTGCGCGTGCTGCTTTACCTCTTCGGCAAAGACGAGGCGGTACGGCTGCTGCGGGCAGGCTAGCCTGGGTTACTTCCCGAGCGAAGCCTCTTCGTTTCCAGAGCGTTTGCGCCGGCTCTTCTGCTCCAGCGCCTCTTCGGCAAGGACCTTGGTCTTCTGCTGCTGATATTCGGGCGAAATCAGGCCGGCAGAAATAATCAGTTTGGCGCCGTCCTCTATCGACATCTCAAGTTCGATGACGTCGCTTTTAGGCACATAGAGCAGAAAGCCGGAAGTTGGGTTGGGTGTCGTGGGCAGGAAGACCGCCATGAGCGGATTCCCGGCGCCTCCAACGGATGATTGCAGTTCGCCACGCGCTTCGGTGGCGATGAAGACGAGCGACCAAACTCCCTTGCGCGGATATTCGATCAGGCCAACCTTCTTGAACGTGTCCGAACGCTCCTGCAGCACGGTTTCCAAGATATTCTTCAGCGTCTTGTAGACACTGCGAACAAAAGGCATCCGGTCGAGAATATGCTCGCCGAAGGAGACGATGCTGCGGCCAATGAAATTGGCAGTCAGGAACCCAATCAGCGTGATCAGGACGACCGCGACGATAAGACCGAAGCCCGGCACGGCGAAGGGTAAATAGCTGTCGGGATTGTATCGCGCCGGGATATAGGGTTTGACCCAGGAATCCACCCAGCGGATAAAACCCCAGACGAGATAGGCCGTGATCGCCAGCGGCGCGGCCACCACGAAACCGGTCAGGAAATAGTTGCGCAGGCGCGTCATTACCGGGCTTTACCTTTGTTCCGGCTGTGCAAGGGAAATCAAACATGACATACCGTAACTTTACGTGACGGCTTTGTTGCCCGTCCAGAGGAAACCCGGTCGCGTCCCGGTCACTCCACCGTTACCGATTTGGCAAGGTTGCGCGGCTGATCCACATCGGTGCCCAGCGCCACCGCGGTGTGATAAGCAAGCATCTGCACGGGAAGCGCATAGATGATCGGTGCGATGAACTCCGGAACCCTTGGCATGACGATCGTCTCGAACTTGTCGAGCGATGCCCGGGACGCACCTTCCTCGTCCGTGATCAGGATGATACGTCCGCCGCGCGCCGCCACCTCCTGCATGTTGGAGACGGTCTTTTCAAAGATGCGATCGTAAGGCGCGATCACGATCACCGGCATATGCTCGTCGATCAACGCGATCGGCCCGTGCTTCAACTCTCCAGCGGCATATCCCTCGGCATGAATGTAGGAGAGCTCCTTGAGCTTCAGCGCACCTTCCAAGGCGAGCGGATAGCTTGTGTCGCGCCCCAGATAGAGCACATGGTTCACCCGTGACAGCTCGCGCGCCACTTGTTCGATGCGCCCCTCAAGCCTCAAGGCCTGGGCCGCAAAACCGGGGGTTTCGGACAAAGCCTGCACCAACAGACCCGCCTCGTCCTTTGAAAGCGTTCCGCGCTCCAGACCGGCTCGTACCGCAAGCGCAGCGAAAATCGCGAGCTGGCAGGTGAAGGCTTTTGTCGAAGCCACGCCGATTTCCGGCCCGGCAAGCGTTGGAAAGATCCCGTCGCTTTCACGTGCCATTGTGGAGTCGCGAACATTGACGATCGATGCGATCGGCACGCCCTCTCGCCGGCAATAGCGCAGCGACGCGAGCGTGTCGGCGGTCTCGCCGGACTGCGAAACGAAAAGCGCAGCACTTCCTTTGGAAAGCGGCATCTCGCGGTAGCGGAACTCCGACGCGATATCGATGTCCACGGGTAGCCGGGCATAGCGCTCCAGCCAGTATTTGCCGACAAGGCCTGCAAGATAGGCGGTGCCACAGGCCGAAACCGCCATTCGGTCGATTCTGGCGAAGTCGAAGGGCGTTTCGAAGGGTTTCACGCCGCCATTCGCAAAATCGAGATAGTGGGCGAGCGTATGGGATATCACCTCCGGCTGTTCATGGATCTCCTTTTCCATGAAATGACGGTGATTGCCCTTGTCGACCAGGAAGCTCGTGCCGATCGACTGCTGCCGCTTCCGCTCGACGGGCTTGCCCTCCATGTCGAAGATCTTCATCCCCGAGCGCCGCACGACAACCCAATCGCCGTCTTCGAGATAGGTAATGGCATCGGTGAAGGGCGCAAGCGCAATCGCGTCCGAGCCGAGAAACATTTCTCCCTCGCCATGGCCGACGGCCAGCGGCGGACCGTTCCGCGCCCCGACGATCAGATTCTCGTCGCCGCGGAACAAAACGGCGAGCGCGAATGCCCCCCGAAGCCGCCTGAGAGCGGCGAAAGCCGCCTCCTCGGGTAGCTTGCCGCTGCGCAACTCACGCTCCACAAGATGTGCCACCACTTCGGTGTCTGTCTGGGACGAAAAGGTGAACCCATCCGCGGTGAGTTCATCGCGCAATTCGGAAAAATTCTCGATGATGCCATTATGGACCACGGCCACATCGCCGGAAAAATGCGGATGCGCGTTGGTTTCGTTGGGGACGCCATGCGTGGCCCACCGCGTATGGCCGATCCCGATCAACCCATCGAGCGGATCCTCCTCGAGGCGCTTCTCCAGGTTGACCAGCTTACCTTCCGCGCGGCGGCGCGCCAGTTTTCCGTTTTCGACGGTCGCCACCCCTGCCGAATCGTAGCCGCGATATTCGAGCCGCTTCAGCGCATCGACGATAAGTGGCGCGACGGGCGTTTGCCCGATTATCCCCACAATGCCACACATTCCCATCCCCTTCGGAATACCGCGCAGTGAACGGTCGGAGCCCACTTCCCGTTGGCTCCGACCAGCTATACAGCACCGTCACGACAGCTACAGGCCTGAAATCGAATTATGGTTTTCGAGGCCTTCACACACACTTACGGCGTAGGTCTTCAGTCAATATCCGCAACATCCGCCGGCGAGCCCCCGCTGACCCGCTGGGAAAGCGAAGCCTTCATGAACTCGTCCAATTCGCCGTCGAGCACGTCCTGCGGACTGGGGCTTTCGACGCCGGTGCGCAGATCCTTCACAAGCTGGTAAGGTTGCAGCACATAGGAACGGATCTGATGTCCCCACCCGATCTCGCCCTTTGTGGCTTCCGTGGCGTTCGCCGCCTCCTCGCGCTTCTGGAGCTCAAGTTCGTAGAGCCTCGCACGCAGCATCTCCCACGCCTTCGCGCGATTCTTATGCTGCGATCGCTCCTGCTGGCAGGCGACGGCGATGCCGGTCGGTATATGGGTAATGCGCACAGCCGAGTCGGTCGTGTTCACATGCTGGCCGCCTGCGCCCGAGGAGCGATAGGTATCGATCCGCACCTCTGACTCAGGAATCTCGATCTCGATCGAATCATCGATGACTGGATAGACCCAGACGCTTGCGAAGGAGGTGTGCCGGCGCGCATTGCTGTCGAAGGGCGAGATGCGCACGAGCCTATGCACGCCTGATTCCGTCTTCAACCAGCCATAGGCGTTGTGGCCGTGAACGAGGATGGTCGCCGATTTGATGCCGGCTTCTTCCCCGTCATGAACCTCCAGCACCTCGACCTTCATGCCCCGCCGCTCCGCCCAGCGCGTGTACATGCGCAGCAGCATGGAAGCCCAGTCCTGGCTTTCCGTACCGCCCGCGCCGGCGTGGATCTCAAGATAGGTATCGTTCGCGTCAGCCTCGCCCGAAAGAAGCGTCTCGATCTGCCGCGCCGCGATCTCGCCCCGCAGGGAGCGGATGGATGCTTCCGCCTCCTCGACGATCGCCTCGTCGCCCTCTTCCTCGCCCAGCTTGATCAGCTCGACATTATCGTCAAGAGCTCGCGAAAGCCCGTTGATCGCATTGATGTTTTCTTCGAGGGACTGGCGTTCGCGCATCAGCTTCTGGGCCTCCTGCGGATCGTTCCACAGTTGACCATCCTCGGCACGCGAATTGAGGTAATCGAGTCGTTTTACCGCCTCGTCCCAGTCAAAGATACCTCCTCAGCAGGCTTATGGCCTGCCTGATTTCGTCGATTAGATTTGCGGTTTCCGCACGCATGATGTCTTCTTTCTTTAATTGTCGCACGGCCTCTCAGCCGTGCCCGGCCGGAACTTATGGATGAAGACCTCGCCTGTAAAGTGACGGAGCGTCGGCGATCAGGGACTTGCCCGCCTATTATTGCGGAGGTACCGGCTCGGTGTTCGATACGCCTTCCGCACCCATGAACACGGCGAGAATCTTGACCGGGGCATTTGTCTTGTTCACCTCGTTATGCGGCCAATCAACCGCCTCCATCACGGCATCTCCGGCCTTATAGACACGAACGCCCTTCTCTCCGTAATCGACCGTGAGTTCGCCCTCGACCATATACCCAAAGACAGGAACCCTATGGATATGCATCCCCGTTTCTTGCCCCGGCTCGAGCGTGAGGAGAACGCTTGTTATCCTCGCCTGGCCTTCGGGATAACGGATCGGCTGCTCCAGAACCGTCTGCTCGCTCTTTAAGATCTCCGTGGCCTGGATCCGCGTCTCTTCCTTGGCAAGCAGTGGAAGCGCGGCACAGGCTGAGAAAACGACGGCAGAAGCTGCGATGAAAATATGATTGGACATAGCTTAACCCACTAAAATTAAACTAAAAATATCTAATGCACCCGGCCCCCTTTTGGGAGCCGGTTTTTGAAAAGAGGTTGTAGGCGGTCAGAAGAGGCCGCCAGCTCCCGTGGTAATCGCTCGATTCGCCTCAGGCGAGATATTGCTTGCGCCTGTGCTCACCTGGCTGCTTTCCATGCCGATAACCCAATAGCTGTCCGCAGGCCCGGTCCCAGGCTTGAAGGCTTCCAAGATGGTACCCGGTGCCCCTTCCGGGGCGCGCATGCCAGTCTTGCGATCGATGGCGACAAGTTGCATCCCCTCGGGGACCTGGAAATCGACAGGGCGCATGTCCTTCAGCGCATCCGCCATGAATTCCTTGAAGATCGGCGCAGCCAGACCGCTTCCGGTCGCCCCTTTGCCCATGGGCCGCGGCTGGTCGTAACCCATGAAGACGCCCACGACCAGATCAGGCGTATAGCCGATGAACCAGGCATCCTTCTCATCATTGGTGGTGCCGGTCTTGCCCGCGATAGGGCGGCCCAGCTCGGCAATCGTTCTCGCCGTGCCCCGCTCCACCACTCCCTCCATCATGGAGGTGATCTGATAGGCCGTCATCGGGTCGAGCACCTGCTCGCGATTGTCTACCAGCTGCGCCTCGGGCTGATTGCGCCATTCGTCGGCCGTGCAGCCCTCGCATTCGCGCCGGTCGTGCTTGAAGACCGTCTTTCCGTAGCGATCTTGGATGCGGTCCACCAGGGAAGGCTGGATGTGCTTGCCTCCATTGGCCATGATCGCATAGGCGGTGACCATCCGCATGACCGTGGTCTCACCCGAACCCAGGGACATGGCGATGTGTTCGGGCATGTCGTCATAGACACCGAAACGCTCGGCATATTCGGCAACCAGATCCATGCCCATATCCTGGGCGAGCCGCACCGTCATCAGATTGCGGGAGCGCTCGATGCCGGTGCGCAGGGTCGAAGGTCCCCCGAACTCGCCGCCATAATTCTTCGGCTCCCAAACCTGATTGCCGATATGAATGGTAAGCGGCCCGTCCATTACCACCGAGGCAGGCGTGTAGCCATTGTCGAGCGCGGCGGCATAGATGATCGGCTTGAAGGCGGAACCCGGCTGGCGATAAGCCTGCGTGGCGCGATTGAACTCCGACGCCGCATAGGAGAACCCGCCGGCCATAGCGAGAACGCGCCCCGTATGCGGGTCCATCGCGACCAGCGCGCCACCAATCGCCGGCGCCTGCCGCACCAGCCATTTGTCGCTCTCCTCGGCTGCCCGTTCGACGTAAATGACATCGCCGGGCTTGAACACGCCCTCCAGAGACTTCGCCTTCAGCAGCTTGCCGTCCACCAGGTGACGAAGGACCCAACCGATATCCTTCGTATCGATGGTGCCGGTCTCGCGCTCCTTGGACAGTTCGCCGGAAATCTCACGGCCGGGCTGCAAACCGATCTTCACATCATTGCCGTTCGCTTCGAGCACCACAGCCAGATGCCATTCTTGCACATCGCTCAAGCCGGATACTTTGGACAGAGCCTCGCCCCAGTCGCCGGAAACGTCGATCTGATCCACCGGCCCGCGATAACCGCGCAAATTATCGTATTTCATGAGCCCGTGCCGGAGCGCCTCCTGCGCGAAAATCTGCAGCTTGGGATCGAGCGTCGTGCGCACATAGAGGCCGCCCTCGTAAAGTGCGTCCTCGCCATACCGGGAGATGAGTTCGCGCCGAACCTCTTCCGTGAAATATTCCGAACCGGCAAGATAGTTTCCACGCTGACGCGGCCTTACATCAAGCCCGGTCGCCTTCGCCTCTTCAGCCTCCCTTGCCGTGATGTAGCCGTTGACCCGCATCTGATCGATCACCCAGTTGCGGCGTTCGAGGGCGCGGTCGGTATGTCGGAAGGGATGGTAGTTGGAAGGGCCCTTCGGCAGGGCGGCGAGATATGCGGCCTCAGCGATGGTAAGCTCCGACACCGGCTTGTCGTAATAGGCAAGCGCAGCTCCGGCGATGCCGTAAGATCCGAGACCGAAGAAAATCTCGTTGAGATAGAGTTCGAGGATACGGTCCTTCGAATAGGCCTGCTCGATGCGGAAGGAGAGAATCATCTCCTTGATCTTCCGGTCGATCGTCTGGTCGGAAGTGAGAAGGAAATTCTTGGCCACCTGCTGGGTGATGGTCGACGCGCCGACCGGCCTGCGTCCGGAACCGAAATTCTGCACATTGGTTACGACAGCCCTGAACAGGCCCGAAACGTCTATGCCGGGATGGGAGTAGAAGCTCTTGTCTTCAGCCGACAGGAATGCGGCCTTCACCCGGTCCGGAATGGCCTTGATCGGAAGGTAGAGGCGCCGCTCCCGCGCGAACTCCGCCATCAGCGAGCCGTCGGACGCGTGGACGCGGGTCATCACGGGCGGTTCGTATTTTGCCAGCACCTCATAGTCGGGCAGATCCTTCGCAAGGTCGCCGACATAAAGTGCCACGCCGGCAGCAGCAATAAGCGCGAAGACAATGCCAATACCGAAAAAATATCCTAAGAGACGTAACATGCTCGCTCCAGTGTGACCGGCTTTGCCCGGCTACTCCTCGCCTTGCGATGATACCACCATAAGCACCGGGAGGTGAAATCACGACAACAGCGTTCATCCCCTGCCGGGGTCTTGTGAGCAAAATTGGGCAAGGGGCCAGTCATTATCATCTATCGATGCGAAAAGAATCGAGAGCGTTGTCTGATTGCAACGATCCACTACCCTCCCGCTCGTGCAGCTGCGAATATATTGATCGCGTCAAATATGGATTCCACGGCCTTCGCCCGCCAGGCAGGATCCTGCATCTGCTTCTCGTCTTCCGCATTCGAGAGATAGCCGAGTTCCACGAGAACGGAAGGCACGTCCGGTGCCTTGAGGACGAGAAACCCGGCGGAACGAAGCGGATTGCCGACGAGATGCACCGTGTCACTCAGCTCATCGAGCAGGGTGCGGGCGAAGTGAATCGAAAAAGCATGGGTTTCGCGGCGAATGAGGTCGAAAAGGATGTCGGTAACGTGGTCCTGCTCCTCCTCGACCGTCAGCCCGGCGATTTCGTCCGATAGGTTTTCGCGGGCGGCCGTCGCGGCCGCTTCCGCGTCCGAAGCCCGGTCCGAAAGCGTATAGATGGTGGCTCCGCGAAAATTGCGCATCGAAATCGCATCGGCATGGATCGATATCAAAAGGTCGGCTTCGTTCTCGCGCGCGATTCGTACACGCTCGTCCAACCTCAGGAAGACGTCCTCGCTTCTGGTAAGCACGACATTATACTTACCGGTTTCCTCCAATCGGTCCTTGAGTTCCTTGGCGAAGGAGAGCGTGATCGTCTTCTCGAAGGTTCCGCTGACGCCGCGCGCACCGCCGTCGATGCCCCCATGGCCGGGATCGAGGGCGATGGTGAACCGATCCTCCTTGGGTTTGCGCGCCGGGGCATTCGTTGCCGTTCCCGCCTCGGGAGCAATATTGAGACGTTCGCGCATGGCCGCTTCGAAAGCGCTTTCCGAGGCAGAGACGATGTCGACGATCAGCCGATGTCCCGGCGAGCTTTCGTTCTTCAGAACAGAAACCTCTTCGACCTTGAACGGACCCGGCATTGTATAGATCATTCGGGAATGGCCTTGCGTCATCCGGCCATAACGCACTCGAGAGATCAAGCCTCTAGGCTCTGCTTCCTGCTCCTCTATGCTGAACTCCGTCTCGGGAAGGTCTACGACAAGGCGGTGCGGCGCGCGAAGAAGAAACCAGCTTACTTTTGGCTCCCGGTCGAAATTGAGCACGATTCGCACGCGATTCTCATCTCCGGCGATCGTATATTCGTAAGCCACGAGCGGCTGGGGTGCCTGCGCGCGGGCCGAAACGCTAAAGAACACCAGCACCGAGAAGATGGCGAAGAGAACAAGACGGCCGCAAGCGAACTGCCTGCGCAGTGCTTCCTGCCGGGCGCCAAGCGCTGGCACGCTTATCGGTGTCGATTGTTCCGCCACGTAAGTCCCCACTCGTTGGCAGTCGGAAAGATGCGCGTTAGCCGAGGCTTTGGGCCGCTTCAAGGCAAGGATGCCCTATGTGATTTCAGGGTTGCCATGGACGGTGTCAAATCATAAAAGCGATTTTGAACCATCGTGGCGTCTTATCCACGGAGTCGCCCCCTGAAAGAATAGGGTTGGCGGTGAGTTTCCGTAGCGCAATGCCGGCGCGGATGATGGCTCAAAGGATTTCTCAAGGTGTTTGCGGCTTGGCCGGAACCCTTAAGCGAGGAAACGGCCGGGAATGTTCCCGTGCCGGCTCAAAACGAGCAAAAGGCGGCCCGGCGATCCGGGTCTTGGTTGAAACGGTCCTGCCAGGCGATGCTATGGCGTTGAGCGCAGTGAGGAGTAGCCCCGGGAGAATCCGCAGCGATTTGGCGGCGGTCCGGCATTCTTCTGCTCCAAAGCCGGGACCGGCAGGCATCAAATTATCCGGCATAGGATCCCAGAGCGGCGCGGCGGGGAGGTTGAATGCCCCCGCCCGGCGGAGGATTCCTGCCGGGGAGAAAAGACTTTATGGCAAACAAAATGCTGATGGACGCCTCCCACCCGGAGGAAACCCGCGTTGTCGTCCTGCGCGGTAATCGTATCGAAGAGTTCGATTTCGAATCACAAGACAAGAAGCAGCTCAGAGGAAATATTTATCTGGCGCGGGTGACCCGCGTAGAACCTTCGTTACAGGCTGCGTTCGTTGAATATGGAGGAAACCGGCACGGGTTCCTCGCCTTCAGCGAAATCCACCCCGACTACTACCAGATCCCCGTCGCTGACCGGCAGGCGCTGCTGCAGGCAGAAGCTGAGGAAGCGCGCGCTGCAGACGAGGCGGAGGAAGGTGAAGCACAGGGCGGGCGCGGTAAGAAGCGTCGCCGCGGGGATCGCCGTGACGCGAAGGCCGAGGAAGCTTCCGCCGACAACAAGGAACGGGCGCAGGCCGAAGTCGTCAAGGGCGATGCGGTTTCCGAGCCGCACGCGTCAGACAATGGGTCCGAGGAGCTGAACGGCAACGGTTCAGACGAATCGAATGGAAACGGCTCGGAGGAATCCAACGGTTCGGACGAAGTCGACACGGTCGGTGCAGAGGATGCGCTTGATGAAGCGCAGAATCGCCGCCACCCCGTGCGCCGCAACTACAAGATCCAGGAAGTCATCAAGCGCCGCCAGATCATGCTGGTTCAGGTGGTCAAGGAGGAGCGCGGCAGCAAGGGCGCAGCCCTGACCACTTATCTCTCGCTTGCAGGCCGTTATTCCGTGCTGATGCCGAACACGGCGCGCGGCGGCGGCATCTCGCGCAAGATCACCAATCCGCAGGATCGCAAGCGGCTCAAGGAAGTGGTGAAAAGCCTGGACGTGCCGGAAGGCATGGGAGTCATCCTGCGTACAGCGGGCGCCAACCGGACCAAGGCCGAGATCAAGCGCGACTACGAGTACCTGATGCGGCTCTGGGAACGCGTCCGCACGCTGACGCTCGAATCCACTGCACCCGCGCTTGTCTATGAGGAAGGCAGCCTCATCAAGCGCGCGGTACGCGACCTCTACAACAAGGACATCGACGAGATCCTGGTGGCGGGCGAGGAAGCCTATCGTGAGGCCAAGGATTTCATGCGGATGCTGATGCCCAGCCACGCCAAGGTCGTGCAGCCTTATCGTGACAGCGTCCCCATCTTTGCGCGCAACGGCATTGAGGCGCAGCTCGACAAGATGCTGCAGCCGCAGGTGACCTTGAAGTCGGGCGGCTATATCATCATCAATCAGACCGAAGCACTCGTCTCCATCGACGTGAACTCCGGCCGCTCCACCAAGGAGCATTCGATCGAGGACACCGCGCTCCAGACCAATCTCGAGGCGGCGGAAGAGGTTGCCCGCCAGCTTCGCTTGCGTGACCTTGCCGGCCTGATCGTCATCGATTTCATCGATATGGAGGAGAACCGGAACAACCGGGCGGTCGAAAAGCGACTCAAAGAATGTCTGAAGAGCGATCGCGCCCGCATTCAGGTGGGACGTATTTCGCATTTCGGCCTGCTGGAAATGTCGCGCCAGCGCATCCGCTCGAGCGTTCTGGAAAGCACGATGCAGATATGCCCGCATTGCGGCGGTGCCGGCCATGTGCGCTCCGATTCGTCGGTTGCTCTCATGGTGGTCCGCGCAATCGAGGAATATCTGTTGAAGGACGGGCGCCACGACATCACCGTGCGCACGCCCACCTCCACGGCGCTTTACCTTCTCAACCACAAACGCACGACGCTTGTCGAACTGGAAACCCGCTTCGGCGTCAATATCACTATCGAGACCGACGAGGAGTTGGGCACCCAGCACTATGCGATCGTGAAGGGCCAGCCCTCTACCCGCACCCCCGCCCCCAAAGCCGCCGTACAGACGGTGCCGGAGGAGGAACCCGACGTGGAGGAGACGGCCTACGCCGAAGAGGCGGAGGAGCAGGAGCAGGAGGAAAGGCATGCCAGCGCCGAGGAATCCGGCGCGCCCGGACGCAAGCGCCGCCGCCGGCGCCGCCGTCGTGGCGGAAAGGACCGCGCTGTCGAGCAGGCCATGCCGCACGCCGCGGTAACGGACGAATCGAGCGAAGGCTCCGAAGAAGGAGAAGAGACGGAAGCCGAAGCCGAGGCAATTGCCACGGCTGAGGCGGAAGCTGAAACCACCGCCGAAGACGGAGAAGCTGAGCCACGCAAGAAGCGGCACCGCGGGAAGCGCGGAGGCAAGCGGAACCGCCGCGATGAGGACGCTGAAGTCAAGCAGGAAGATGACGGGGAAGAAGCCGTAGCGGCTGCCCCTGCGGAAGAGCCTGCCGCAGCGCCCGAGCCGGCGCCGGCGGGCCCTGTGGAGGCGGTTTCAACCGACGCAGAGCCTGCCGTCGAAGAGCCTGCGGCTGAGGAGAAACCGGCCAAGAAGCCGCGCCGGAAGCCGCGCGCCAAAAAGGAAGCGGTAGCCGAGGAAAACGTGCAAACTGCCGAAGTCCCGGCTGTAGAGGAAGCCGCTCCTGCGGCCGAAACACTGGCCGAACCTGCGTTCGAAGAGAAGACCGAGGAAGTTCGGCCCAAGCCTTCGCGCCGGAATGCTGCCAATACATCCGAAAAGCAGGAACCCGTCGTCACTTCGACGGGAGAAGGCGGCGGTGAGGCAGCTCCTCCGCGTAAAACCGGGTGGTGGCAGCGTAAGAGCTTCTTCTGATTGTAAGGCCGGGCGGATGCCCCGCCTTTCTTCAATCGGCACTCTGGACTCTTCTTGGTAAGTCCTGCAGTTTTCTTTCAAACCGGTTCGGAAGATGATTGGTGTTGCGGAAACTGAGACGGGCGCAACGCCTTCTCCTTGCCATGATAATCAAATATCGGTGTCGGCGATGGTGACCTTGCCCCGATTTGTTACTGTGCACTTCTACCGGACAATCGCCGCACTTCTGGCCGCGGCATATATATTCGTAAGCGTATCGCCGGCTGCCGCGCAGCGCGGCGTTCCCATCGTCCGCGATGCCGAGATCGAAGCGCTCGTAGCCGATTATGCAGGGCCGATCCTTCAAGCCGCGGGCCTTAGCCGATCCAGTATCGAGATCGTGCTCGTCAATGACCATCGCTTCAATGCGTTCGTGGCCGGACGGCGCATCTTCATTCATACCGGCGCGCTGCTTACAGCGGAAACGCCGAATGAGATTATCGGGGTCATCGCTCACGAGGTCGCGCATCTTGCCGGGGGCCACCAGCACAGGCTTCGCGAGCAGTTGGCCCGCTCCCAGACCATGGCCGTCGTTGCGACGCTGCTCGGCATCGGCGCAGGCGTGGCGGCCGCGGCAAGCAACCAAGGCGATCTTGCGCAAGCCGGCGTCGGGCTGGCCATGGGCGGTTCAGAAGCAGCCCGCCGCAGTCTTCTTGCCTATCAGCGCACGGAAGAAATCACGGCTGACCGCTCGGCGGTCGCCTATCTGGAGCGCACCGGCCAGTCGGGTCGGGGAATGCTGATCACCTTCCAGCGCATGGCCGGCGATTTGGCGCTGGCCGGCGTGAATGTGGATCCTTATCAGGTCAGCCATCCCATGCCGCGCGACCGGATCGCCAATCTCGAAGCGCTCGTCAAGAAGAGCCGCTTCTATGACCGGACCGATCCGCCGGCCCTGCAGCTGCGCCATGATTTGGCGCGTGCGAAGATAGCGGCTTACACGGCGGGACGGAATGCTATCCCCCGTGTCTTCCGCAAGGATGCGGGCGGTCTGCCAGTTCTATATGCGGATGCGATCACCAGCTATCTCAGCGGCAATCCTCGCAATGCTCTTTCCAAGGTCGATCAGCTCATCGCCAGCCAGCCGCGCAACGGGTATTTCCACGAGCTTCGCGGCGAAATCCTGGTGAAGGCCAATCGGCCGCGCGAGGCGGCGGAAGCTTACGCGACCGCGATGAAGCTGGCGCCGCGCTCGGGTCTGCTCGAAGTGGGCTACGGCCAGGCGCTCCTCGCAACGGGACAGCCCGACCTGGTACGCCGCGCTGCCACCCAGCTGGAATCGGGATTGACGCGCGAGCCCAGCTACGTCAACGGCTATCGCTTCCTCGCCCAAGCCTATGGACAATTGGGGGAGATCGGACCAGCCGAACTGGCCACCGCTGAAGGTTATTTCCATTCAGGTGCCTATCGTGATGCAAAGGTCATGGCGGCACGGGCACAAATGAAATTGAAACGTGGTTCGCCGGAATGGGTCCGTGCGCAGGATATTATCGAATTTCGCGAACCAGGCCGAAAGTGATACTAGAATGAACTGACATTCGGTTCGGCGGCCGTGACCGGCAGGCCATCCGGCCCACAAGGGAAAGATCATGAAAAAACTGCTTTTCGCTGCGTCCTTTGCCTCGGTTCTCGCCATCACGGGCACGAATCAACTCCAGGCGCAGGAGCAGGCCGCCGGGCAAAGCGCGCTCACCAAGCCTCAGATCGAGGGAATCGTCCGCGAATATCTCCTCGCCAATCCGGAAATCCTGCTGGAGGTGCAGTCCGCCCTCGAAGAGAAGATGAAAGCGCAGCAGGCGGCCGCCAGCCAGCAGGTGATAACCGATGCGGCCGATCAGATCTTCCATCAGGCGAGCGATGGCTTCATCGGCAATCCCGACGGCGACGTCACGATCGTAGAATTCTTCGATTATAACTGCGGCTATTGCAAACGGGCGCTGAACGATATGGAAGCGCTGCTTGCCAAGGACAACAACCTGCGCTTCGTGCTGAAGGAGTTTCCGATCCTCGGTCCCGATTCCCATGCGGCCCATGTGGTATCGAAGGCTTTCCAGAAGCTTCAACCGGCAAAATACGGCGACTTCCACCGCCGGCTCCTCGGCAACCAGGGCCGGGCCAATGAGGAGACCGCAATCCGCATCGCTGTCGAGCTGGGAGCGGATGAGGCAGCGTTGCGTGAGGCGATGAAGGACCCGGCGATCGAGGCAAGCTTTGCCGAGACCTACAATCTCGCGAGCCGCCTGCAGATCAGCGGCACGCCCTCCTATGTGGTGGGTCAGGAGGTTGTCTACGGCGCTTTGGGCGCCGATCACCTGAGCGAAAAGATTGAAGCGACGCGGCAGTAGGGTGTTGCCGCTTTTTACCCATCATCCCCCTTCTGGAACGGGGAAAGAGCGCATTTGCGCTCTTTCCGCAGCCGCCGAAGCCGATTATAGAGGGCCGGCGGGATGCCCTTGGGATAGATGATGGCGAAACTGGTATATGTTCTCAACGGACCGAACCTGAACATGCTCGGCAAGCGCGAGCCCGGCATTTATGGGGGCGCGACTCTTGCCGATATAGAAGCTGAGTGCCGCGCTGCGGGCGCTGATCTTGGGCTTGAGATCGAGTTCCGTCAGTCCAATCATGAGGGCGTGCTGGTCGACTGGATCCAGGAAGCCGGGGAACGCGGAGTTGGCATCGTCCTTAATCCTGGTGCATATGGGCACACCTCGATTGCGCTGCATGATGCGATCCGCTCCGTGAGCCCAATGCCGGCGATCGAGGTGCATTTGTCGAATATCCACGCGCGCGAGCCTTTCCGGCATAAGACCATGACGGCTCCCGTGGTTGTGGGCGTGATATGCGGGCTAGGACCGATCGGGTACAGGCTGGCGCTCGAAGCGCTGGCGGCAAGACAATAATTGGCTGCACGGGCCAAAAGGAAAAGATATCGATGAAGAAGAACGGTGTGGATCAGCAGCTCATCCGTGAATTGGCAAATATTCTTGATGAGACCCGCCTCACGGAAATCGAGGTGGAAGACAATGGAATGCGCATCCGCGTCGCACGACAGTCGTCCGTGATCCAGACTACCGTTCCGGCCTTTGCATCGGGCCAAGCCCCGGCTGGGCCGGCTGCCGCCGGGCAAGCGCCCATCCAGGAGCAAGCCTCCGCTCAGGCATTGGAGGACGCGAAGAACGCGGTTCCGTCTCCCATGGTCGGCACTGCTTACCGCGCGCCCGCCCCAGGAGCGCAGCCATTCATCGAGGTTGGGCAGTCGGTGGAGAAGGGGCAGACCCTGCTGATCATCGAAGCTATGAAGACGATGAACCAGATCCCCTCGCCTCGCGCCGGCGTGGTCAAATCCATCCTGGTCGAGGATGGGCAGCCCGTCGAATATGGCGAGCCTCTGGTCGTAATCGAATAGCTCCCGGGACCGACACCGCAATGTTCCAGAAGATCCTCATCGCCAATCGCGGCGAAATCGCGCTCCGGGTGCTTCGCGCCTGCAAGGAGCTCGGAATCCAGACGGTGGCGGTGCATTCCACGGCGGATGCCGATGCCATGCATGTACGCCTGGCGGACGAGAGTGTCTGCATCGGCCCGCCGGCTTCACGCGAAAGCTACCTGAACATCCATCAGATTCTCGCTGCCTGTGAGATCACAGGCGCCGATGCGGTGCATCCGGGCTATGGCTTCCTCTCCGAGAACGCCAAATTCGCGGAAATACTGGCCGCCCACAACGTGACCTTCATCGGTCCGTCGGCCGAGCATATCCGCATCATGGGCGACAAGATCGAAGCCAAACGGACAGCAAAGCGCTTGGGCATACCGGTTGTGCCCGGATCGGAAGGCGCCGTTACCGACGAGCGGGAGGCAAAGCGCATCGCTGCCGAGATCGGCTACCCGGTGCTTATTAAGGCATCCGCCGGCGGTGGTGGCCGTGGCATGAAGGTCGCGCGCTCCGAAGCCGGGCTCGCGGAGGCGCTGGCTACCGCGCGCACGGAAGCCGGTGCCGCTTTCGGCGACGACGCGGTCTATATCGAGAAATATCTGGAGAAACCTCGTCATATCGAGGTGCAGGTGGTGGGCGATGGCGCCCACAATGCGATCCATCTCGGCGAACGCGACTGCTCGCTTCAACGGCGCCATCAGAAGGTTTGGGAAGAGGCGAACTCCCCCGCGCTCAATGTGGAACAGCGCACGCGCATCGGCGAGACGGTCGCAAACGCGATGGCTGAGCTCGGTTATTCCGGCGCCGGCACCATCGAGTTCCTGTACGAGAACGGCGAGTTCTATTTCATCGAAATGAACACGCGGCTGCAGGTCGAGCACCCGGTGACGGAAGCGATCACCGGCATCGACCTTGTGCACGAGCAGATCCGGGTTGCCTCGGGCGCCGGCTTGTCTGTCCGCCAGCAGGATGTCCGCTTCCATGGTCACGCCATAGAATGCCGCATCAATGCGGAAGACCCGCGTACCTTCGTCCCCTCGCCCGGCACGATCACTCATTTCCATACCCCGGGGGGCTTGGGCGTGCGCGTGGATTCGGGCGTCTATTCCGGCTATCGGATTCCGCCCTATTACGACAGCCTCATCGGCAAGCTGATCGTGCATGGTCGCAACCGGGTAGAATGTATGATGCGTCTTCGCCGTGCTCTTGACGAATTCGTCGTCGACGGCATCAATTCCACATTGCCGCTCTTTCGGGAGCTCGTGGGCAATGTCGATGTGGCAAACGGCGATTATGACATCCATTGGCTGGAGAACCATCTCGCGGCCAGCGAATAGTTTCCGGGCGCTGCAATGACGCGCCCCCTCGCCCCCGGTTTTCATATCCCGCCGGATCTCTTGTTGCGTGCCTATGCGACAGGGGTCTTTCCCATGGCCGAGCACGCGGACGATCCCGAGGTTTTCTGGGTTCGTCCGGAAACGCGCGGCATCATTCCGCTGGACAGCTTCCATATACCGAAAAGCCTGAAGAAGCTGATGCGGCGGGAGCCTTTCGATATCCGCTATGACACGGACTTCCTAGGCGTCATCACGGCCTGTGCGGAACCCTCCCCGGAGCGCTCCGATACATGGATCAACGAGCCGATCCGTGAAGCCTATACGGAGCTCTTCAAGCGCGGGCATTGCCACACCGTGGAAGCATGGCGCGACGGCAAACTGGTCGGCGGCCTCTACGGCGTGTCTCTCGGCCGTGCCTTCTTCGGCGAAAGCATGTTCTCACGCGAGCCCAACGCCTCGAAGATATGCCTTGTACATCTGGTCGAGCGCTTGCGGGAGCACGGGTTTCTTTTGCTCGATACCCAATTCACCACCGAGCATCTGAGGCGCTTTGGAGCAATTGATGTGCCCCGCCGCCTTTATGAACAGATGCTTGCCGAAGCGCTGGAGGAAACGGCGAGGTTCTAAAGAGGGAGAGGCACACCGCCCCCCAACGCTTTCAGCGTGGTTCCGCGCCGGAGAAAATCACGAGCCGCCCCACCCGCCTCTCAATTGGTCGCGGGAGCAGGCACGTCGGACGTCTGCTTGCAGCTCTTCAGCCATACATCATAGACGGCATGCTCGATGGCATTGATGCCGGGGCTCTCGGCGAACATCCATCCGGTAAAGATGCGTCGGATCTGCCGGTCGAGCGTGATTTCGTTCACTTCAACGAAGGCATCCGTCTTCGGCTCCTCAGTCTCAGGTGAGCTGTAGCAGACGCGCGGCGTCACCTGAAGCGCACCGAACTGGACCGTCTCGTCCATATAGACGTCGAAATTGGTGATACGACCGGTGATCTTGTCGATGCCGCTGAATTCCGCAACGGGGTTCGTGATCCGCTCGGCCTGGGCGGGAAAGGTGAGGAAAACCGCCATTGCTGCCGCGGCCGCCCATATTGCATTTCGGGAGATATGCGTTGATTCCCTCATATGCTTCCCGTCCTCTGCCCGGTTTCCAAATCGATCGTCACCGGGGTTATTGCGCAATTGTGGCGAGAAATATGCCTAACCACCCGGTGTCCAGGCGTCATAATCGCCGGTAACCCGCGGACGTCCCTCATTCGTGAGCACTGAACCCCGCGGACGATAAGCCGCCGGAGTGCCGGTCAGGTTGGGCAGATGCGGCTTCTGCCATTCGAAGGGCTTGTAGTTCTCCTGGGAAGGCGGCGTGTCCACCTTGTGGTGCAACCAGCCGTGCCAGCCGGGGGGCACGGCGGAGGCCTCCGCATAGCCATTATAAATCACCCAGCGCCGCGTGCGGCCTTCGGAGTCCGTTCCGCCCTGATAATAGACATTCCCGAACTCATCCTCGCCCACACGCTCGCCTTTGCGCCATGTGTGAAAGCGCGTACCGAGTGTCTGACCATTCCACCAGGTGAAGAACTGGAGCAGGAACTTTTTCATCGCATTCCTTCGCGAGCAATCACTGGCCGTTTCCCTGCTTATGGCGGTGCGACGAACCGAAGGCAAGAGCCCGCGCGCATTCGACGCTATTGCCATAACCTCATTTTGAAGCCCACATGGCTCTTCTGAAAGCCGAGCCGTTCATAAAAGCGGTGAGCGTCTACGCGCACCGCATTGGAGGTAAGCTGCACCTGCCGCGCACCGGCTTCGCGCGCCAGGTCAATGGCAAAGCGGATCATCGCTGCACCGATGCCTCGTCCCCGAAGGTCGGATCGCGTCTGAACAGCCTCGATTGTCATGTTGGTGGCACCCCGGCCGGAGAGCGTGGCGGTAAGAGTTGTCTGGAAAGTGCCGACCACCTCACCATCGAGCTCGGCGATGTAAAGGCTGTCATTGGGACTCGCCGAAATAGCCTCGAATGCCCTCAGATAATCGTCCGCAGCGGCGGGATCAGTCGTATCGCCATGTCCGCCCAGCTCGTCGGCGGCAAAGAGAGCCACAATGTGGGGCAGATCATCCGCCCGCGCAGAGCGGATGATGAGGCTTTCCAGCAGCGACCTGCTCAGCCTACTCAATCCCGAGCTTCTGTTTGACCAGATCGTTCACGGCCTGCGGATTGGCCTTTCCGCCGGTCGCCTTCATGACCTGGCCAACAAACCAGCCTGCCAGTGTCGGCTTGGCCTTCGCCTGCTCCACCTTATCCGGGTTGGCCGCGATCACCTCGTCCACAGCCTTCTCGATAGCGCCGGTATCCGTCACCTGTTTCAGGCCGCGATCCTCGACGATCTTCACCGGGTCGCCACCCTCGTTCCAGACGATCTCGAACAGATCCTTCGCGATCTTGCCGGAAATCGTTCCGTCCTTGATCAAGTCGATGATTGCGCCGAGCTGGTCAGGCGATACGGGCGTATTCTCAATGTCCTGGCCCGTCCTGTTCAAAGCACCGAGCAGATCGTTGATTACCCAATTGGCCGCTGTCTTGCCATCGCGACCGGTCGCGAGCTTCTCGAAATATTCGGCGATCGCCTTTTCCGAGACGAGCACCGAAGCGTCATATTCCGACAGGCCGAGATCCCGGATGAAACGCGCCCGCTTCTCATCGGGCAGTTCCGGCAGCTCCGCTGCAAGCGCATCCACATAGGCCTGGTCGAAAACGAGCGGCACCAGGTCCGGATCGGGGAAGTAGCGGTAGTCGTGCGCTTCCTCCTTGGAGCGCATGGAACGCGTCTCACCCTTGCTCGGATCGAAGAGCCGGGTCTCCTGGTCGATCTTGCGGCCATCCTCCAGGATCGCGATTTGACGCCGTGCTTCCGATTCGATCGCCTGTCCGACGAAGCGAATCGAGTTCACGTTCTTGATCTCGCAACGCGTGCCAAAAGGCTCGCCCGGCCGGCGCACAGACACGTTTACGTCGGCGCGCATAGAACCCTCGTCCATGTTCCCGTCGCAGGTGCCCAGATAGCGCAGGATGGTGCGCAGCTTCGTCAGGAACGCTTTCGCCTCATCCGCCGAACGCATGTCGGGCTTCGACACGATCTCCATCAGCGCCACGCCCGACCGGTTCAGGTCCACATAGGACATGGTCGGATGCTGGTCGTGCAGCGATTTTCCGGCGTCCTGCTCCAGGTGCAGGCGCTCGATGCCGACCTCGATCTCCTCGAAGCTTCCGTCTTTGGCGGGACCGACGGAGACGGTCACCACACCCTCTCCAACGATCGGCTGCTTGTATTGGGAGATCTGGTAGCCCTGCGGCAGGTCCGGATAGAAGTAGTTCTTGCGATCGAAGACCGAGCGATGATTGATCGTGGCCTTGAGTCCGAGGCCCGTGCGAATCGCCTGCTTCACGCATTCCTCGTTGATCACGGGAAGCATGCCGGGCATGGCCGCGTCGACAAGGCTGACATTGGCGTTGGGCTCGGCCCCGAATTCCGTCGAGGCGCCTGAAAAGAGCTTTGCGCGCGACGTTACCTGGGCATGGATCTCCATGCCGATGATCACTTCCCAGTCGCCGGTGGCGCCGGAGATGAGCCGCTTGGGATCGGGCGTGCGCGTATCGATAATCGTCATGGTGCCGTGTTGTCGAATTGCAGAAAGGGAAATTGCGATTTTCGCAACTGCGGTCTTCGCTAGAACAATCGCGGCAGCGTGGCAAGCGGAAGGACTTCCGTCATGCCATAAGTTGCGCTATGAGCGCATTTCGCAGATGGAGTTTTGATGTCTACCCAACTGGAGACCTGCTGAAGCCCTGCGCCCCTCGGGCCAGGGCTGACCTGAACCACCGCACGCCCGCGGGTGATGCGGCAGTGAGGTATGGCGCGCATGCGCCACAGGTTTTCCAGGATCAGAAATGGACATCTCGCGTGCAGAACAGCGCATCCTTCATATTTTGGCGCAAGGCGGCCGCATTCAGATCGAAAAGGACGAGAACGGCCGCATCATCGAACTCTCCTGTTTTACCCGCGACGGGTGGCACTTTCCCGGCCTTGACCTTGCGCTCTTCCGCAAGGTGAAGCGCAAGCGCGCCATCGCGTCGGTAAACGGTGGACCTTACCGCATCACGCGGCGCGGTCTGGAGCTCGTCCGGTCGCAACCCGATAATCGCTGAAGAAGCTGAGGCTGCCGGCATTGCGGCAGCCTCTCCTCACGCTGTCGCAATATAGGTCCGGATCTCTTCCGCCTCGCGCTCCACATCCTCGATGCGCCGTTTCACCACGTCGCCAATCGAGACGATGCCAACGAGGCTTCCACCCTCCTCCACGGGCAAGTGGCGGAAGCGGCCTTGCGTCATGATCTGCATGACTTCATTGACCGTATGGCTCTCGCGGCAGGTCCTCACCTTCGCCGTCATCGCCACGGAAACGGCCATATCAAGAGCGGACGCTCCATCTCTGGCAACTGCGCGGACGATGTCACGTTCGGAAAGAATGCCCCCGATCCGGCCGCTCCCATCCAACACCACCACGGCGCCGATCCGCCGTTCCGCAAGAAGCTCCGCCGCCTCCCTTAATGTCCGTTCCGACGCGATGCTCACAACATCGCGTCCCTTCGCATCGAGTATAGCCTTGACCGTCACGTGATCTCCTCCTCGCTCAATAGATCCATGAACCTCCCTCAGATCGAATGTTGCCCCCGATGTTCCTCCTTTGCAAGCCGACGCGCTTTAAGCCGCCTGCTCCTTCGGCGGGTGCCGGTCAAAGAAGCGGATCGCCAGCAGGCCGAACAGAAAGCCGCCGATATGGGCGATCCAGGCAATCTGCGGCTCTCCGTTACTTCCGGACGTCACACCGACCGCGATATTGGTGATGAACCAGGCTGTGATGAAAACAAGGGCCATGCGCGACCGGAAGACCGCCGATAGCGGCAGAACCGGCCCGAAGAAGCCGGGCTTTCGTGCCCTCCGGTCGACCCGGAAATCGAACCTGGCGGCTGCCCCCCACATCCCCGAAATGGCGCCGGATGCACCGACCAGCGGTGATGCATCGTTTGGATAGAAGCAGAAATGAAGAAGTGCGGCAGCCAGCGTCGCGGCAACCCAGAACAGCAAGAACCGAGCCGCGCCTATGCGGTTTGCCAGCGGCGAGCCGAAAGCGGCGAGCGCGATCATATTCACCGCGAGATGCGCGAAACTGCCGTGCAAAAACGAATAGGTCAGAGGGCTGATCAGGGCGAAGATGTCGATGGGGTAGTCGCCATTATACCGCAGGGGCAGGAAAGCGAAGTGCAGGATGAGCCGGTCGTCCGCCTCGGGCGCGAGCACATATACCCGCAGAGCGTGAATACCGGTGCAAAGGAGGATAATGGCGACCACAACGCCCGCCAGATTGAAGATCGGCTCGCGCCGCGGTCCTTCTTCCCTGGTTTCCGGCTGCTCTTCGGTGATGATCTCGTTCATGTCCTGAATGGTCGGCTGTTTCGGTGTGCCTACCAGACATAGCGGAAAAACAGAAGCCGCCCAGCGTCTCCGCTGGACGGCTCCCGGTCGAGTCCCCTGTCCCCAATTTCCTGAGGTGCAAGGGGCATGCCAGAGCCGCCAAAGAAAGCGTTACTTCGGTTGCGATTCCGGCCTGAGGGAAAGCCCTTCCAGGAAAAGCGGTTTTGAATCAAACGAGTAAGGAACCGTCAACCATAATGAACCCCTCCCGTTAAGAACCTTTCCCGGGGCTGGCACGCAACCTGCTTGTTCTGCATTGAGGGGTGTGGGGGCTCGCTTCTGTTCACCTCTGGGACAAAAGAAATCTCAAAACGGGACGGCTCAAAAATGTTTCAGGATGGATCGATCGCTTTGTTCCAATATTGGAATCGGTTGCGTGCAGGTCGGCCCGCGCCGCTACGAACGGAGATCGCTCCCAGCGAGATCAAGTCGCTCCTGCCGGACACTTTCATTCTGGAACGCAATGCGCGTGGGGCGATCCTCTTCCGCCTTGCCGGCACCCGCATCTGCGCAATCTACGGCAAGGAGTTGAGGGGAACGGCCTTCACATCATTATGGACCGGCGGTGACCAGCAGGCGGTCACGCGTATCATGCGGCGCTTTCTGGCCGATAAATCCGCCCTCTATATCACGTTCGAAGGTGCGACCGGGGACGGCCGACTGAATGGCTTCGAACTCCTGCTTCTTCCACTTGGAAGTGATGACGATCACACCCGCGTCCTGGGCACGCTCCAGCCGGTCCACAAGCCTTTTTGGCTCGGCGCGGACCCGGTCTGTGAAAACCGACTGGAAAGCTTCCGGCTCATCGATCCGGATCGCGAGCCGCTGTTGCTTTCAAACCGCAAGACGGTCTCCGTTCCTCCCCTTCTTCCGGATGGCCAGGCCCTGGTGGAAGCTTTCGGCAGCAACGTGCGCCGTATTCGCCACCTGCTGGTATTCGAAGGCGGCCGCCGCAGCTAGACGGCGCTTGAACCCGCTTCCTGTTTCTTATTTCGCAAGAACGTTTCGAAACGCCGGACATCGGCAGGCGAGCGAAGGATATGGACGTCGAGCAGCTCTCGGCTCTCCTCCGCGAGACGGACCGCGCGGGGCCGCGTCACGCGATTCCAGTTCCAGCTGTAGCGCAGGAATTCAGGCGCAAGCCGCTCCCGGCAATTTTCCGGCAGGTCGGGCCGCGTCGTACCGCGATGTTGAATCCAGCGGCGGATGATTCGGCTCATCCGCAACCAGCGCGGCATATCCAGGAAAATCAGAGTGTCGGCGCGCGCCGCCCGCATCTCGAAGGAGCGTGAGTGATTGCCTTCCAGCACCCAAGCGTCACCTGCGATGATCTGTTCGATCAACGGAAGCTTTTCCTCATCCGGGCGCGGCGTCCACCCCGGCTTCCAATGTATATGATCGAAATGAAATACGGGAAGGCCGAGGATATCGCCAGTATTGCGGGCAAGGGTTGATTTGCCCGACCCTGGTCCGCCAATGATGAGGATACGCCTCATCGTGCGGGCCGAACCGCCCGCTTCGGAAGCGTTCTTATTCATGATGCCCATCCGGAATGCTCAAATCAGGCGGAGTGCCAAAGGAGCTTGCCGGATCTATGGCAGCAGCGTGCGCATATGCACAAGGCAAGCTCGCTTTCGGCCTAGCACAGGAGCTACACGCTATCTTAACCATCTGTCCTAAAATGAAGCCGTTTGCCGGCCGCTCGGTTACCGGCACAGTGGGTGACCATGGTCGTTGCAACAAGCCAGATAGCCTCGCATCCCGAAAGGCGCAGTTTTCAGCGCGTAAAGATCATCCTATCTGGCCGCTACATGCTCCAGGATCGCTCCGAGCATTCCTGCCAGGTGATAGACATATCGCCGGGCGATGTCGCGCTGAAGGCAGAACGTATCGGCCGAATGGGTGAGCGGGTCGTCGTCTATCTCGAGCATATTGGTCGGATCGAAGGCCGCATTACGCGCGTGTTCGCGGACGGGTTTGCGATGACGATCAAAGCCTCGCAAAGGAAGCGCGACAAGCTTGCGTCCCAATTGACGTGGCTCGCGAACCGGCATGAACTGGATCTACCGGAGGAGCGTCGTTACGAGCGGGTGACTCCGGCGAACCCGATGAGCACAGTCCGCTCCCCCGACGGGCATGAGCATCCATGCCGTATCGTCGATCTTTCGGTTTCCGGTGCCGCGGTGGAGACTGCCGTGAAACCGCCCATCGGCTCGACGATCTTTCTGGCAAATCTGCGGGGCATCGTGGTACGCCACTTCGAACATGGCTTCGCCCTGGAATTTTTTATGATCCAGGACCTAACGGCGCTTCTCGCCAATTTCGAGTAGAACTGCCACCTTCCACACCCTCAAGCTGTACGCATGATCTCGGCCCGGGGGGCGACTTTCCCCTCGGCACTCCCATAAGCCTGCGCGAATCCCACTCAGATTAAGGAATGTTATCCTTAATCATCCCTATCTCTGACGTTAACTTATTTATACATAGACGTTTCAAAGTAGTTTAAACATTAGTCTTATTTCTACTGCTTCTTTTTGCGCGACATCAATTCGAGCCTGCCATTGTGTCTCCCAATGACGGGGAGACGAAGAATGCAATTGAAGAAGGGAATGCCGCTTTTCGCGGCGCTTGCGATTTTGCTTGCATCATTAACGGCAGAAGCTCATTCGGCCGCAGACTTCATGCCCACGGGGGGGGCTACCTCCCAGCCCATCGGACATTTCGAATTCTGTCGCCGTGAGCCGGCGGAGTGCAACCTCAAGAGCGCCAGCACAGGGCCGGTGGAACTGACCCGCGATCTTTGGGCGCTGCTGGTCGAGGTGAACGACACCGTGAACACCTCGGTGATGCCCAGCACCGATGCTGAGATCTGGGGTGTCGAAGAATTCTGGTCTTATCCCGACATCTACGGCGACTGCGAGGATTACGTGCTCGAGAAGCGCCGGCTATTGATGAAGGCCGGAGTGCCGGCGGCAAATCTGCTCATCACCGTCGTTCGTCAGCCCAATGGCGATGGCCACGCCGTCCTTACGGTCAACACCAGCATGGGCGACTTCATTCTCGACAATATGGAGCCGCGCATCCTGTCCTGGTCTGAGACCGAATACCAGTTCCTGAAGCGCCAGTCGGCGCGCGATGCCTCTCGCTGGGTATCGATCTCGGATGGCCGCGCAACCGCGGTGGGCAGCATCTCCCCCAATCGCTGAAGTTTCCGGGAAACCCGGTCGAGTCCCCACCTCCCCGTCCCCATCGACCGGGTTAGGAGCCGGCCCCCTCCCCTGGGGCCGGCTCCGCTTTTTTGGCAGGACGGCAAAGGGCCCGAACAGACGAAGCGGCAGCCGAACGGCTGCCGCTTCGTGTGAAGTTTTAGAGGGTATCTTTAGAGGGCGCCGAGAGGCGGTGCAGGCTCGAGGCCGTGTCGAAAACGCATGGCGTTCTCGACATAATGCGCGGCTGACGCATGCAACCGGGCCACCGTCTTCTCATCAAGTTCGCGGACCGCTTTTGCAGGCGCGCCCACGATGAGGCAGCGATCCGGAAATACCTTGCCTTCGGTGACGAGGGCGCCGGCCCCGACAAGGCATTCACTGCCGATCCGTGCCCCGTTAAGCACCGTCGCCCCCATGCCGATGAGCGTATGGTCGCCGATGGTGCAACCGTGCAGTGTCGCCCGATGCCCGATGGTACAGCCACGCCCGATGGTCAGCGGGAAATCCATATCGGTGTGCATGACCGTGTGCTCCTGCACATTCGTGTCATCACCGATCTCGATGGGTTCATTGTCCCCACGCAAGACCGCTCCAAACCAGATCCCGACATTGCGACCAATGATGAGATTGCCGATCAGGGAAGCATCAGGCGCGATCCAGCCCGTCCTGTGGTCCGCAAATTGGGGAACATGTCCATCAAGCGAATAGATCGGCACCGGCTTCCTCCCGCACCTCGTGCAACCGCGCCAATGGCGCTCAATCTCCAAGATTAGTCGAGGTCGACGTCCAGAATAGCCATCGAGAAATTGTAGGACAACTCTCCCTCTTCCTCATCTTTGAAGATGATGCCGAGGAACTCGTCGCCGAGATAGAGTTCGCATGAATCCTCCTTGCGCGGACGTGCTTTCACCTGCAAGGACGGGTTTTGGAAGGTGCGCTTGAAATAGGCGTCGAGCTTCCTGATCTCTTCCGGCTTCAATAAACTTCTCCGTTCTGGGATGTTGCCCGCTTCTGACACGGGCACAACGCCGCTGTAAACCCCTCTCCCGGGCTATACCGAGAAAGCTGCTATTCCTCGCGCAGGAGCTGATCCATGGCCCGCGAGGGTTCGTTACAGCCGGTTTCTCCAATGACCCGGGCAGGAACTCCTGCGACTGTCTTTTTCGGCGGAACCGACTTTACCACCACGGAACCCGCCGCCACTTTCGCGCAATGGCCGATCTCGATATTGCCGAGGATCTTTGCGCCGGCCCCGATCAGCACACCGCGCCGGATCTTCGGATGCCGGTCGCCGCCCTCCTTGCCCGTACCGCCCAGCGTCACGTCCTGCAGGAGAGAGACATCGTCCTCAATCACGGCCGTTTCGCCGACAACGAGCCCGGTCGCGTGATCGAGGAAAATGCCGCGCCCGATCTGGGCTGCGGGATTTATATCCGTCTGGAACACCGCCGAGGAGCGGCTCTGCAGGTAGAGCGCGAAATCCCTGCGGCCCTTCTTCCAGAGCCAGTGGGCGAGCCGGTGCGTCTGGATGGCGTGAAAACCCTTGAAATAAAGGATCGGCATAAGGAAGCGATCGCAGGCCGGGTCTCGATCATAGTAGGCCTGGATGTCGACACGCAGGATGTCGCTCCACTCCGGCTGATCCTCCCACATGGCGAGAAAGGTCTGCTGCAGAAGGTCGGCGCCGATATCGGCATGGTCCAGCCGCTGCGAGATGCGATGGATCGCGGCTTCTTCCAATGTCTGCTGATTGAGGATTGTCGAGTAAAGAAACGCGGCAAGCAGGGGATCATTCTCGACGGCCGCTTGAGCCTCGGCACGAATCTCGGACCAAATCGGATCGATCTGCTGCGGCGCTTTCGAGCGGACCGCTTGTCTAGCCGTCATAACCAACTCCGTCTCCGGCAGGGTGCGTTGCCCATATCTAGGGTACTACACAGCGATGTTAAATCGCAAAATCCTGTATTTGTGCTTCAAGTGGAGTTGAACGCGCTTAGCTGCGGTTCGGATGAGAATGTTTTCTCAGCTTCCGCCTCCAGCAAAGAACAGCTTTTCCCACCGTTTCTGCGCCTTGTAACCCTCGCGGACGAAAGGCGTGAACGGGGCGAGGTTGAGGAGAAGCCAGTTTACGACGCTGGCCGGAAAGCGCGTTGGCTTCACGAAATCGACGAAAAGGACGACCCGGGTTTCACCGGAATGGTTCCACGCCTCGTGTTCGAAGGCATCGTCGAAAATCAGAACCTTACCTTCTTCCCAATGGCAGACCTGGTCTGCCACGCGGATCGCGACCTTATCGCGTTCAGCCGGCACCTTGAGGCCCAGATGCAGCCTCAGCACGCCATTATACGGGCCGCGGTGCGGCTTCAAATGCTTGCCGGGCTCGAAAATGGAGAACATCGCCGCCTTCAAGCCGGGGATCTTCTGCAGGATGCGCCAAGTCTCCGGACAGGTTCTCACGGCCTCTTCCGACACGGAACCATACCCGCAGAAGACAAAGGATTTCCAGTCGCGGTCGGTGGAAATGGAACGCACTTCCGAAACGATCTCATGGAAGCCCGGCAGTTCGTCCTTGCGGGCAAGAACCCGATCGAGCTCCGCCCGGATAAGCATCCATTCGCGCTCGACGTCAGCCGCCCAGGGAAAGGTTGCGTTGTCATGCACCGGCGGACTGCCAACTGTGGCATATCTGAGGTTGAGCCGCTCCGCCCAATCGACGATCGCTTGCCCGATCCGATAACCGAGCCCCGGGCGGGCCATCAGATCGTCCACGCCTTGGGTGCGTTTTTGCTGAACGATATGCGTTCCTGCAGCTTTCTGGCTCATGACCTCTCCCGACGCGACGAGTTCAGCGCGACGCCCGCCTATGCTTCGACAACCGGGCGCATTGTCAAGTTCGCCCTAACGGTGGCCTGTGGACAGCTACCGTGTGCCCTCCAACGGATGGTCCGCAAGGAACTCGAGTGCACGCTTCTTGAATGTCTTGTCGCCGACGGAGAGCATGTGGTCGCGCCCCTCGATCGAGAAGGCTTCGCCTTGCGGCATCATGGCCGCGAGAGGCTCCGGTCTCCCCGCGATGTCATCCCTTGTGCCCACCGCCACCAGCCCGGGCTGACGGATCTTCGCCATGTCGCGCGGAGTGAGCAGCGCGCGGGACGTGGAGATGCAGGCCGCCAGCGCAAGCCGGTCGCTTTTCGTCTGATCCGCAAAATTGCGGAACATCTTGCCGCGCGGATGCGTGATACCCTCCGGGTCTCCCGCCAGAAGTGCATCCGCGATGATGTCCCATTCGCCGACGCCTTCGACCATACCGCTGCCGAGCCCTCCTAGGACAAGCGTTGCCACCTGCTCAGGATGCGCGAGCGCCAGGAAGGCGGCAATGCGGGCACCCATGGAATACCCCATTACATGTGCCCGCCCGATGCCTAGATGCTCGAGCAGGACGGCGGCATCGCCGGCCATCTTCTCCGGCGTGTAATCCTGGGGATCGTGGCTCTTGGTCGAGCGGCCGTGACCGCGATTATCGAGCGCGATTACGCGATATCCGGCATCTCTGAGCGTCTTCACCCAGCCCGGAGCCACCCAGTTGACGAAATGCGTCGAAGCAAACCCATGGATGAGAAGGATCGGATCACCCTCGCCTTCATCAATAAAGGCAAGTTCGAAACCGTCATGATTGAAAAACCGCATCTACGTGAAACGCCTTGCTACGAGCCCCGTCCGGCCACCGCGTCTATGATCGGGTGACGGAGAACGTCGCCGACCGCGATGCCCGACTTTTCAGCGGTGCCGGCTTTGAGTTCAAGCACGAATTGCGCGTCGACCGAAGGGGAAATGCTGTCGGTCGAAAATGGCACGCCCTGTTCGATGGCCCGCACCTTGCCATCCTCTCCGATAAAGAGGAGATCGAGCGGCATGGGCGTGTTCTGCATCCAAAAGCCGAGTTGCTGGCTTACGGGAAAGACGAAGAGCATGCCGCGATCGTCATCCATTGTCTCGCGGAACATCAGCCCGCGCTGACGTTCGTAATTGTCATCCGCCACTTCTATGGAAAAGCTCTTCTTGCCGGTGGCGGTTTCAGCCACGAGGCGGTCGGGATGAACTTGCAGCAGCATCGGCTGTTCCGCGCGTGCGGGGGCGCTGGTACTCAAGGCTAATGGAACGAGGAGCAGGATGAGCAAAAGGAGACGCATCAGGTTTTCCTTCAGGCGGTCTGCCTGCCCCTGTGAAATCAGTGCGAGACTGGCAGAGTACCTATATCCGGATGGATTTCGGCAGCCATAAGGCCCTTGTCTCCCCGCCCGAAGCGCACCAGGACAACCTGCCCCGGCCTCAACTCCGTCACGCCATACCGACGCAGCGTCTCCATATGGACGAAGATATCTTCCGTTCCCTCTCCGCGGGTAAGGAACCCGAACCCTTTCGTCCGGTTGAACCATTTCACCAGGGCCCGTTCGAGCCCGCTCTCCGGCGTAACGGTGACGCGCGTGCGCGGTGCCTGGTCCTCCGCCGGATGCACGGCGGTGGATATATCCATGGACACAACCTTGAAGGCCTGCAGGCCTTTGTCACCCCGCTTAGCCAGGCAGACGATACGGGCTCCGCTCAATGCAGTCTGGAAACCGTCACGCCGCAGGCAGGACACATGCAGGAGAACATCGCCGAGTTCGGCCGTATCTGGGAGGATGAAGCCAAATCCCTTGGCGACATCGAACCACTTTATTGCGCCCGCAACCTCGATTGCTTCGGACACATCTTCACTGTTGCCCGCCCCCCGGGCTTCGTTCTCTGCAAGCCCTCGATCGGTCGAGGATTTATCCTCCATTTCGTCTTGCCTTCCCAAGTCCGGTGGATTGATTCTGTCCTCATCAAGATAGCATCCTCCATTCCGGGCTTAGCAAGGCCCGCTCGGGATTTTCAACAGCACCCCGAAATACTGGGTTCCGGTGTAATACCACCATAAAAGATTACCGAGTCTCCCCCATTGCCCGTAGAGCCGGCCACGCCCTATCCTCTCCGCAGCACAGAAGAAAGGAAAGCCAATGCGTTACCTGCACACGATGGTTCGCGTCCGCGATCTCGACCAATCGCTGGACTTCTATTGCAATAAGCTCGGGCTCAAAGAAGTGCGCCGGTCCGAAAACGAAGCAGGACGATATACCCTCGTCTTTTTGGCAGCGCCGGAGGATATCGAAGCAGCTGAACGTCACCAGGCTCCGCTCGTGGAACTCACCTACAACTGGGACCCGGAAGACTACCATGGTGGCCGGAATTTCGGCCATCTGGCCTATGAGGTGGACGACATCTACGCATTCTGCCAGCGCATGATGGATGCGGGCATCGCGATCAATCGCCCTCCGCGCGACGGCAGAATGGCCTTTGTCCGCTCGCCCGACGGCATCTCGATCGAAATCCTGCAAAAGGGCGAATCCAAGCCCAAAGCCGAACCGTGGGCGTCGATGCCGAACACGGGTACGTGGTAGGATAATTGCGAAATAGCAGAGGCAGCGGAGTTACGGCCCCGCTGCCTCCTCTGCCCTGGGAGGAGCGCATGAAGGAAATCCTCGAGGAGCTCGAAAGGCGGCGCGCGGTCGCGCGCGCGGGCGGCGGCAAAGGCCGAATCGAGCATCAGCACGCCAAGGGAAAGCTCACCGCCCGGGAACGCTTGGAGATCTTTCTCGATGAAGGTTCCTTTGAGGAGTTCGACATGTTCGTCGAACATCGCTCTACCGATTTCGGCATGGAGAAGACGAGGATAGCTGGGGATGGCGTCGTCACCGGCTGGGGAACCGTCAATGGCCGTACGGTCTTCGTCTTCGCCAAGGACTTCACCGTCTTCGGCGGTTCTCTTTCAGAGGCGCACGCCGAAAAGGTGATGAAGATTCAGGACATGGCTCTGAAGAACCGGGCGCCGATCATCGGATTCTACGATGCAGGCGGCGCCCGCATCCAGGAGGGCGTCGCCGCACTCGGCGGTTATGCCGAGATATTCCAGCGCAATGTCCTGGCATCCGGCGTGATCCCGCAGATCTCGGTGATCATGGGCCCGTGCGCGGGTGGCGACGTCTATTCGCCGGCGATGACCGATTTCATCTTCATGGTTCGCGACACGTCCTACATGTTCGTCACCGGACCGGACGTGGTGAAGACCGTCACGAACGAGAACGTGACCGCTGAGCAATTGGGCGGGGCCCATATCCATACCACGAAATCCTCGATCGCCGATGGAGCCTACGACAACGACGTAGAGGCGCTACTTCAGATGCGTCGACTGATCGATTTCCTGCCCTCTTCCAACACGGCGGAAATTCCTGAGATCGATTGCTATCAGAGCGCCGGTGAACCCGATTACTCCCTTGACCGGCTTGTTCCGGCGAACGCGAACAAACCCTACGATATCAGGGAGTTGATCCTGAAGACCGCCGATGAAGGCGATTTCTTCGAGATCCAGGAGGGATTCGCCAAGAATATCGTCACAGGCTTCGGCCGCATTGAAGGGCGCACCGTCGGATTCGTCGCCAATCAACCCATGGTTCTCGCTGGCGTTCTCGATTCGGATGCCTCGCGCAAGGCGGCCCGTTTCGTGCGCTTCTGCGATTGCTTCAACATCCCCCTGGTCACCTTTGTCGACGTTCCCGGCTTTCTGCCGGGTACTGCGCAGGAATATGGCGGGCTCATCAAGCATGGTGCCAAGCTTTTGTTCGCCTATGCTGAGGCCACCGTGCCGAAGATTACCGTCATCACGCGCAAGGCATTCGGCGGCGCCTATGACGTGATGGCCTCAAAACATCTGCGAGGCGACATCAACTATGCCTGGCCGACGGCGCAAATCGCCGTGATGGGTGCCAAGGGCGCTGTCGAGATTATTTTCCGCAAGGACATCGCGGATACCGAAAAGATCGCCGAGCATACCCGACGCTATGAAGAGCGCTTTCTCTCTCCCTTCGTCGCAGCTGAACGGGGCTATGTAGACGAGGTGATCATGCCACACTCGACGCGGCGCCGCGTGGCCCGTTCGTTACGCATGCTACGCCACAAGGATTTGCAAAATCCCTGGAAGAAGCACGACAATATCCCGCTTTAAGGCGCCGATTCTAGTGGAGGGTCGTCCCGTCGGCCCCGCAGCGCAGCTGGCATGCTGGCATTACTTCTGGCCGATGAAAGAGCATTGCCGCATTCATGACCATGCCCATGGCCATGACTTCAGCCTCTAACTCGCCAAGGGTTGCTCGCTCGGCCGGAAAACGCGACTTCACCTCCCAAGCAACTGCGGGCACGTTAAGCAAACCATCGCGCTCCAACGCCCGACGAACCGTCGCCTGCAGCTCCTGCCGCAACTCGGTGGAAAATCGGGACACGAGCACCTCCTGGCAATTACAGCGGCCAAAGAGCCACTCGAACGAGAATAACAGCTCCATGGGGGCTTGCAATCATTTTTTCCTTTCAAATCAATAAGTTAGTATAATCCACTCATTACAACACATACAGTTACGGCAGACATCGCTGCACTTACTCATTCTTAGATCTTGACTACTCGCCCGCCTGAACCATCTCCTTGAAAATGGCAGCGAATCCTGAATCTAATTGCCCGGCTGTATGGATTGAGGAGTATCTAAGTGGCCGCGCTTGAGCGACCAGAACGTTTGCAGATCATGCTGAGCGCCGAAGAGCTTAAGGCGCTTGAGGATTTTCGTTTTGAGAACCGGATGCCGAGCCGGGCGGCCGCTGTGCGGGAACTGCTCCGGCGCGGCTTGGCTTCGGGTGGTTTCCTCCGGATTGCGACGGGAGCGAAATCCCAGGATTTCGGCGTCATCGACAAACCGTCCCGAATCGCCAAGAGGCCACGCGATGGCTCCTCCAACGGATCCGAGGACCCACACGAGGGAGCCTGACTAACAGCCAACGGGTCTAGAATGACTTCGGTGGGACGAAGAGGCAGATGGTGCGGGTTGTATCTGCGCCGGCCACCGAGCACCAATGGTAGACGCCATCGGGCGATTGCCGTACGCGTCTGTCGGTGTAGGCCACGACTTCGCCGGTGAGCTTGATCACGTATCCTTCCGGCCGCTCGGATACGACGCTGGCCGGGACTTCGCGGCAATCATTGTTTGAGCAACAGGCATATGGATAAGTCCATCCGGATTTGGCTTCATGCGCAATGACGCTCGAAGGCAATATCGAAAGGCAAAACAGAAGGCCGGCGGCGACGCCGCTCTTTGGGAGGATTGAGTGCAAGCCGTCCATGACTGGTCCTCAAGATCACCCCCCGGTTGAATTTCGCCCAGTATGGTCACCAGTCTCGTTGCAATGCTTTAACGACCAACGCGGTGTTTTAACGACCAATGCGGGCAACCCTATGCCGGCATGGAACGCCAACCAGCAGTGATTGTTCCCGCTACGAACACCCAAGCGCCAGATTGACTTTTGCCGCGTAGCGGTGTGGGTTGCGCACGAGTGTGCATGGGCGGAGGGAGGTTGCCGACCCTGCCGCTCGACGATTTGCAAGCGCGAAGGGCGCCATGACCGTTACCGATATTGCACGCCGGGTCTACAACCATACCTGGAAGCTTGATCCGATCTCCCGTAGCCTGCTCGACACGGATTTCTATAAGCTTCTGATGCTGCAGATGATCTGGGGCCTCTACCCGGACGTGAACGCCACTTTCACCCTTAAGAATCGCACCCGGCAGGTGCGCCTTGCCGACGAGATCGACGAAGGAGAACTGCGTGCACAGCTCGACCACGCCCGCACGATCAGATTCTCCAAAAAGGAGATGATCTGGCTCGCCGGCAACACCTTCTACGGCCGCAAGCAGATCTTCAGCCCCGAATTCCTCGATTGGCTCGCCGGCTTCCAGCTACCGGAATACGAACTAAGCCGGCGTGATGGTCAGTTCGAGCTCCATTTTCACGGCCGCTGGATGGAAACAACCATGTGGGAAATTCCAGCGCTTGCCATCATCAATGAATTGCGGTCTCGCGCTGCAATGCGCTCGCTCGGTCCTTTCGCGCTAGACGTGCTCTATGCCCGGGCAAAGGCGAAGGTGTGGGAAAAGGTTGAGCGCCTAAGAAAGTACCCGGACATTCGCATCTCCGACTTTGGCACGCGTCGTCGCCATTCTTTCCTCTGGCAGCGCTGGTGCGTGGAGGCTTTGAAGGAAGGAATAGGCGAATCCTTCACCGGCACCTCCAATGTCCTGCTCGCCATGGATCTCGACTTGGAGGCGCTTGGAACCAACGCCCATGAGCTACCCATGGTGCTTGCCGCCCTGACCGAAACTGAAAACGCGTTGAAAGCCGCGCCTTATCAGGTGCTCAAGGATTGGCAGAGCTATTATGGCGGCAATCTGTTGATCGTCTTGCCGGACACGTTCGGTACTGAAGCCTTTCTCGACAACGCCCCCGACTGGGTCGCAGACTGGACAGGTTTCCGCCCCGACAGCGCGCCCCCGATCGAGGGGGGCGAACGCATCATCTCCTGGTGGAGAGAGCACGGCCGCGATCCCCGCGAGAAGCTGCTGATCTTTTCCGATGCACTGGATGTGGACACGATCGAGCGCGTGTATCGTCACTTCGAAGGGCGAGTGCGTATGGCCTTCGGTTGGGGAACCAATCTCACGAATGACTTCGAGGGCTGCGCGCCCGACAAGATCGACAGTTTGAAGGCCATTTCGCTTGTCTGCAAGGTAAGCGAGGCGAATGGGCGCCCGGCCGTAAAGTTGGCGGACAATCCCGAGAAGGCCACCGGCGAACCGGACGAGATCCAGCGCTATCTAGACGTTTTCGGCAGCCGCAATCGCGTGCGACAGCCCGTGGAAGTGTAGGATTGTTCAGCCGAAGGCATACGCCTTCGAAAGCCCTTTCTGTGCAGGGTCTGTGCGCGGCGCACCTGATCGCCGTTCAGGCCTGGATGATACATTCCCGTGCCGCAGCATTGCGCAACGCGGCGAGAGCAACATGCTGGCTCGAGCGCTATGGCTTACCCCTGCTGTTCCAGCATTTCCTTCACAGTCGTTGCCAACTGCTTGAGCGAGAACGGTTTCGGCAAGAAACCGAAAATGGCATCCTCTGGCAGGTTTTTGGCAAAAGCATCCTCGGCATAGCCCGAGACGAAAATGAACTTTATCCCCGGCTGAACCTTACGCAGTTCGCAGAGCAAGGTCGGCCCATCCATTTCCGGCATGACGACATCGGAAACGACGATATCGACCTTGCCCTCGAGCGCGTTGAAGATCTCCAGCGCTTCGGTGCCGGAGCTTGCCTCATGCACTTCATAGCCCCGCGAGGTCAAAGCGCGCACGCTGCCCATCCTGACGGCGTCTTCGTCCTCGACCAGCAGCACGCGTGCGGAACCGGAGAGGTCCCGGTTTGCCTCCTTGGGCTTCTGAGGCGATTCGGCGACACCGTTCGATGCGGCCGCCGCGGCAGCCTTTTCCTGTGCGACCTCGGCCAAGGCGGGTATGTGGCGCGGCAAGAAAATGCGGAACGTCGTTCCCTTCCCGACCTCCGAATCGCAGTAGATGAAGCCCCCGGTCTGCTTGACTATGCCATAGACCATGGAGAGCCCCAGGCCAGTGCCCTTTCCAACCTCTTTCGTGGTGAAAAACGGCTCAAAGATCTTTTTCTGCACCTCGGGCGGAATGCCGGTGCCCGTATCCTCAACCTCGACTATCACATAATCCGCCGGCTGCAGTTCCCGGTAGGGATAGCGCGCGCATTCCTCAGCCGAAACGTTCTTGGTGCGAATGGTGAGCTGGCCGCCTTCGGGCATTGCATCGCGAGCGTTCACCGCCAAGTTCACGATCACCTGCTCGAACTGGCCTATATCGGCCTTCACGGGCCAAAGATCATGCCCGTGCTCCACCGCCAGCGTGATGTCGTTGCCCACCAAACGCGACAGAAGCATGCGAATATCGGCAAGCACATCGGTAAGGTTCAGGACCTCGGGCCTCAGCGTCTGGCGCCGCGAGAAGGCCAGAAGCTGGCGCACCAGCGATGCCGCGCGGTTGGCGTTCTGCTTGATATTCATGATGTCCGGGAAGGACGGGTCGGACGGCCGGTGATTCGTCAAAAGCAGATCCGACGCCATGATGATCGCCGTCAGCACGTTGTTGAAGTCGTGCGCAATCCCCCCTGCGAGCTGGCCCACCGCCTGCATCTTCTGGCTTTGAGCCATTTGCGCCTCAAGCGCCTTCTGCTCGGTCGTCTCCACCGCATAGACGATAGCGGCCTCCTCGGCTGCCTCGCTGCCGGGATCTGCGACGGCATTCACATAAAACCGCAGATGCCGCTCCTCATTGTCCGGCAAAACCGTGTCGATGGGCGTGATGTCGGCCTGGCGCTGTTTCGCCTTCTCAAGCGCCAGCGCGAAAGCCTCCCGATCCCGTTGGTGCATTGCCATATCCAGCCGGATGCGACGGTCCACCGCGTCGCGATCGACCACACTGGAGAACAGGGAAAGGAACGGTGCGTTTGTCCGCAGTATCCGCCCCTCCTGATCAACGCTGGCGATAGCCATGGGCGTTGAATTGAAGAAGCGGGTGAAGCGCACCTCCGAAGCACGCAAATCGGCCGAAGAATCTTCGCCAAGGGTGCGGTTGAGGACAATTGTGCGTGTCGGGCCTGGCGCGCTTTCCCGGGAAGCGGCAACCCTGTGCAGGAATCTCACGGGCAGAACTTCGCCGCGTGTGGTTGCAAGATCGAGATCGATGACGGCACTGCGAGACTGGCCATGCTCAGCCTTAACGGCCTGGATGAGCGCCATGCCATCTCCCGCCACGAGCTCGCGGAGCGCAATCTGACCCGGAATGAAATTGGCAAGATCTATTCCGAGCCACTCCGCCAGGGTGGCATTGAGATATGTGATGCGTCCGTCCGCGTCGGCGGCGAAGAACCCCGCAGGCGCTTGGTCGAGATGATCGATCGCCTTCTGAAGGTCCAGGAAGAAGCGCTCCTGTTCAGCGCGTTCCTCGGAAATATCCGTTATCAGCCATGCCGAAAGCGGCATACGGTGGCCGGGCACCTTGAAAACGCGTGCCCACAGGCGGTACCAGCGCGCTCCCAGATCGGCGCCCGGGCGGATCGGCCGGGAAAGCCTGAATTCCCCATCTCCAGCTCGCCCATCTCGCAGGCCTGCTACCAGACGTTCCACTGTGGGAGCAGCCTCGGGATTGTCCGATAAAAGTGCCTCGACCGTCTTAACATCGGAGGCCGAACCGGCTCCCGTCAATTCCGCATAGGAGCGGTTCGCATAGAGGATGCGCCCTTTGGCGTCGGCGACCAGCAGTCCTTCGGACATGGAATCGATGTAAGAGCGCGAAAGCTCGTCGCCCGACGATCGCCGCGCGATCTGAATGAGGCCAATGGCGCTGGCAAAGAGATAGCCAACGCCGATCATGGCGAGGACGCCGAGAATGCCCAGCAGAACACTGTCGCCCAGGTGTTCCTGGAAAAGCCCGATAACCAGAGCCGAGCCGATCAGAACGATAATGAATATGATCAGCCGCGTCAGGATGCCCGGCCTTAACCCCTGGTCGATGATGGGTGCCGACTCTGTTTCTGTGCCATTCTGTTTGGCCATCCCTTCCCTCGCGCCGGGTTCCACGCGGCCCCCATCCATTCTTCCGCATATATCAGGGCCGCGCGCCGGCGCAAGCTCGCCGAAACGCTTGGCTCGTCATTCCCCCATGGAATGGGCAATTTCGGGTTGCCGCCTCCCACTTCAGCGCCTAGTTATAAATCCTTGAAGATCAACGTACCTGGAGAATTTGGATGAGCGAGTCGGTTGGCGGTTTGATGAATGGAGGATTTCTCTCCGCGGTTCTCTGGGTTCTTGCCGCCCTTGTTCTCCTGGTCATCGTGCTCTTCGTCGTCCGCGCCATCCGCAATCGCGGATCGGGAACCTTCGTTCTTGGCGGCCGCCACCGTGTGCCGCGGCTTGCTGTCATCGATGCCACCGCAGTCGATGAAAGGCGTCGCCTGGTCCTGGTCCGGCGTGACGAGATCGAGCACCTGATCCTGATCGGCGGGCCCACCGATATCGTGGTCGAGCAGAATATCCGGCCGTTCTCCAACACCACCACCGCCGCCGCCCCCCGGCGCGAGCCGCAGCCGGTCTCGGCGCCTACCACCGCCCCCTCACCTGCGCCTGCTCCTTCACCTGCGCCGGTCGCCCCATCCGCGCAGCGTCCTGTAGAAGCCGCAACGCCGAGGGCACAACCGGCCCCCGTTCGAACGACAACACCTCGACCCGAGACCGTTCCTGCACGTCCTGACCGTGTCGCCGCTCCCGAATATCAGCAGCGCCGCGAAGCGCCGGTTGCACCTCCTCCCCCGAGTGAGCAGCGCGCACGCCCGGTAGCGCAGGCGCCAGCAATGCGCCAGGAGCAGTTCCGCACGCCACCATCCGCACCAGCCGGGGAATGGCAAGAAGTGGGGCATCGCGAAGTCACGCGCGAAAATGAGATCGACGCGGCATTCCTCGAGGAGATCAGGCCAGCAGCTGAGGCGCCTCGCCCCCAGCCAACGGCCGCCGAACCGCCGCCCGCACGCCATGAGCCCTCGATCGAGGAAGAAATGAGCCGCCTGCTCGACGATCTCGTGGAAGACGAGAAGAGCCGCCGCTGAATGGTAGCCCGGTTCCTCGGCGGAGCAGCGCTTGCGCTAGCGGGAATGCAAAGGTTGGGGCTGCTTGTGGCCCCCTTCAAGCACAGACCCGGTTCCGTCCCTCACGCTTGGCTTGATAAAGCATCCGATCGGCGCGGCGATAGAAGCTTTCCGCGCTCTCATCGCCGTTCCACACGGCAATTCCCACACTGGCAGAGATTCTAAGCCTGACATTGCCGACATCGAGCGCCAGGCTGGAGATGGCTCGGCGAGCGCGTTCGCCGAGCCTGTTCAGCCCCTGCTCGTCCATATTGGGGACAAGGACCGCAAATTCCTCGCCACCGAGGCGCGCCACCACGTCGTGAGGTCGCGTCAGTTCCCGCAGACTGCGTGCCACTTGGCGCAACACCTCGTCCCCGGTATCGTGGCCATGGGCATCGTTGATCTGTTTGAAATGATCCAGATCGAGAACCATGAGCCCGACGGGCTTCCGGATACGCCCGAACTCCCGCAGATATTCAGCCAGCGCATCATCGAAATAGCGGCGGTTGTGGGCCCCGGTCAGACTATCGGTGAAAGCTGCATATTCGAGGGATTCGGAACGAGCGCTGAGCGTTTCTGTCATCGCGCGCAGCTTTCCTTCCTCCATGACCTGTGTCCGGATGAGAGGATAGATAAAGAAAAGCCCCGAAATTATCGCGATGGCGAGAAAAATACCGGTTATCATCAACAGCAAACGGAAATCTTCAAGCTCTCCTGAATGCTGAATATGGCTGTTCGCGCTCATAAGGCTGTAGGCCGCCACAAGCGTGACACCAGCCCCCATGATCAGCGCGATCAGGATAAAAAATGCGGATTCCGCCTTATGGAAACGCATGCCCACCCACGCACATACATCTGCAAGTTGTTCCCGCAGACACGCTTACATGAAGTTGGTTGGAAACTGAAGCGCCAGGTCGGTTCCTTCCACCGGCTAGCGCTCGGTGGCCGTCACACGGCCATGCGCTCCCAATCTTCGCCTAGTTGGTGGCGAAACCAGGTCATTTGCCGCTTGGCATATTGCCTGGTTGCTGCCTTGGCGCGAGAAGCCGCTTCCTCCAGGCTGATTTCCCCCGCCATAGCCGTCGCGATTTCGCGTACGCCGATTGCTTTCATTGCCGGCATTGAGGGAGGCAGATCAAATGCGAGCAGCTCCTCCACCTCTTCGATAGCCCCACTCTGCATCATCTGATCGAAGCGGCGTTCGATCCGGCCCGCAAGCGCCGCCCGTTCCGGCATAAGCACGATTTTCCGGGCCGATGGGAGATCCACCAGGGGAAGCGAAGACTGCGCCTGCCAATAGCTGATGGGCTTGCCCGAGGTTTCATGAACCTCCAAGGCGCGCAGGATCCGCTGTCCATCAGACGGTCGGATGCGACTGGCGGAAACGGGATCCACCTCAGCAAGCAGCCGATGCAGCGCCTCCTCCCCTTCGTCAGCCAGCCTGCTCCGCCAATAGGTGCGAACCTCCTCGTGGACGTCCGGTATTGGCGCAAGCCCCTGCGTCAGCGCACGGAAATATAACCCTGTGCCGCCGACGAAGATGACGCGCTTGCCACGCAACCCCTCCGCTTCGATCAGTTCTTCCACATCGCGCACCCAGTTGCCGGTGGAATAAGGCTCGTTCGGAGGGACATGGCCGTAAAGCCGATGCGGTGCCTTGGCAAGTTCATCCGGGCCTGGCCGTGCCGTCAGCACCCGCAGCACCGAATAGACCTGCATGGAATCCGTGTTGACGATGATGGCGTCATGATCTGCAGCCATGCGGAGCGCCAAGGCCGACTTGCCGCTGGCCGTCGGCCCGGCTATCAGGATGGCTTCCTTCAGCATGGTTTTCCACTTGTAGCGGATTTTCGCATGGCCATCATCGCAACACTCATCTCGAATCCGCACGCTCCCGCGGTGAGCCGATCCCTCGCGAATATGGCGAGCCGCACGGTCGGCGCAAGCGAGATGATGTGGCTGGCCGAATCCGTCGCCTGCGATCTGATCTTGCCGGCAGGTGCAAAGCAGGGGGAAGCGGAAGAAGCCCTGCGCGAGGTGCTGGCCGGCAGTCCTGTGGATATCGCGGTACAGGCCTCGGAAGGCCGCCGCAAGAGAATGCTTATTGCCGACATGGATTCCACCATGATCGACCAGGAATGCATTGACGAACTGGCGGATGAGATCGGCATCAAGGCCCATGTCGCGGCGATCACGGCGCGCGCAATGAATGGAGAGATCGCGTTCGAACCGGCGCTTCGGGAGCGCGTGGCGCTGCTTGAAGGGCTTGAGCTTGCAGTGATAGAGCGCGTCATAACGGGCCGCATCACGCTCGCTTCGGGCGGCCGCGAACTGATCGCCACCATGCGCAAAGCGGGAGCCTACACAGCGTTGGTTTCCGGTGGTTTCGACATCTTTACCGGACGAATAGCCGCCCAGCTCGGTTTCCACGAGCATCGGGCGAACCGACTCATCGAAGCGCACGGAAAGCTCACGGGCAAGGTTGTGGAGCCAATTCTTGGTCGTCAGGCGAAGGCGGATGCGCTTATGGAGATCGCTGCCCGCCTCGATCTCGACCTGGGCGAGGTGATGGCCGTCGGCGACGGCGCGAACGACCTCGATATGCTCCGACTTGCGGGCGCCGGGGTGGCGATTCATGCCAAACCTTCCGTCGCTGCCGAAGCACGCATCCGCATCGATCATGGCGATCTGACCGCGCTGCTTTATCTGCAGGGATACAAGCGGGAGGAGTTTGCAGTCTAGACAGTAGCGCAGATCAGCTTTTGTATTGTCGGTGATGTAGAACGACAAACCACGGGGCGCCGGTGCTCCTTCGCTGGACCGACCTACTGCCCTACCGTTTTTCCCTACGGCCCTGCCCTTCAGCTCATTCGCAGCGTGACGAACCGAAGTTCGCCGGATTTCGAAGACAGCATCAGAAGCGCGTTCTTGCGCCCCTGCTGTTTGAGTTCTTCAACCTGGTCGAGCACGTCCTGAGCCGAGGAAACGGACTGAAGCGCAATTTCCACGATCACGTCGCCAGGCTGGACGCCTTGTTCGGCCGCAGGTGAATTGGGCTCCACCTCAGTGACGAGGACACCTGCCAGATCATCCGGCAGGTTGAACTGACCGCGCCCCTCCTCATCCAGTTCTCTAATGGTCATGCCGAGCAAAGTGGCGGTTGCCAGCGGCGTCTGTTGCTCGGTGTCTTTTTCTTGGGTCTTCGACGCGGATTTGTTCTCCTCTTCCTCTAGGCGCCCGAGCGTCACGGTCACTGTTTCCCGCTTCCCCTTGCGCAGAATCTCGAGCCGCACCGCCTTCCCCACGCCGGCTTCTGCCACCAGTCGCCGCAACTGCCGATCGTCGGTGATGGTGCTGTCATCGAGCCCGACAATGATATCGCCCGCCTGAAGCTGGCCATTGTCGGCAGGCCCGTCCTTCTCAATTCCGCTCACCAGAACGCCAGCAGCCTTTTCCAAACCGAGGCTTTCGGCGATTTCCTCGGTGACGGGCTGGATGCGAACGCCAAGCCACCCGCGGCGCGTCTCGCCATATTCGCGAAGCTGGCCGACGACATTGAGCGCGAGATTGGAGGGAATGGCAAAGCCAATACCGATGGACCCGCCTGACGGAGAGATGATGGCAGTATTGATTCCGATCACCTCCCCCGCCATGTTGAACAGCGGACCGCCGGAATTGCCGCGATTTATCGCGGCATCGGTCTGAATATAATCGTCATAGGGCCCCGAACCGATCTGTCGGTTGCGCGCCGAGACGATACCGACTGTAACGGAGCCGCCGAAGCCGAACGGGTTTCCGATCGCCATCACCCAATCGCCGATCCTCATCCCGTCGGAATCGCCGAAATGAACCTCTGTTAGCGTCTCGCCTTCGGGATCCACCTTCAAGACGGCAAGGTCGGTTTTCGTATCGACACCTACGAGTTCGGCCTTGCGCGCCGAGCCGTCCGAAAAGTTTACGGTGATCTCGTCGGCATCCACGATCACGTGATTGTTGGTGACGATAATGCCTTCCTTGCCGTCGATTACGAAACCGGAACCCAGGGAGGAGCCGGGTCCGGGAGCGCGCGGCTGGCGTTCTTCGTTTCCGAAGAAATCACCGAAATATTCCTCGAAAGGAGAGCCTTCGGGAAGACGCGGCATCGGCACCCGCTCGCCCCTCGAACCGCCATTCTGAGAAGTGGAGATGTTGACGACCGCCTTCAGCAGGTTTTCGGCGAGATCCGCGACGGAATCAGGCCCGTGCTGGGGCCGGATTCCGGTCTGCGGCGCACGCATTCCCTGCGTTCCGGTATCCGGTGCCGGTAGAAGTTCCGTTTCCGCTCCGGGGGCCGGCGCCTGATTTGTCTCGCCCCCAGGCTGGGAAGGTGGTTGATCAGGCCTCGCTCCTGGCTGCTGCTGAACCGGGGCTTGTTGCTGCTGCGCCAGTTGCGCACCCGCACTATCAGGCTGCGCCCATCCGGCCGCAGGCATTGCCACCATGGCGGCCGGCAACGCGGCCATTAGGATTCGGCAGGCGGCGCGAGGCAGTTCACGAGGCATGGGCAAGTCTCCGATGGCCAGACGCAGGCATATTCGAGCGCGAATGCGGCACGCTTGCGACCAGTTATATAGCTTCGAGAGCGCTTCGCGCCAGCGCAGAAGTCAGCCGCGTACCAGCCAGACGACGAAGACGCCGGCCGCCATGACGGCCAGCCCCACTGCGCGCATCATCCCTTCCGGCATATGGACCACATCCGCGGCCATGCGCTTGGCAAGCCGCGGAAGTGCCCCATAGAGAAGCCCCTCGAAGACAAGGACAAGCCCCAGCGCGGCAAGAAAATCACTCACCGCGCCACTCCTTGAAAATGTGCCCCTTCCTCAAGCGGAGGCTCTGCCTATTGAGGAGGGACAGGCGCGCTTTGGCGCGGTGCCGCCTCGCCTTGTGCAGGCGGTACCGAACCGGTCAGGGGCCCCCCAGAGTCGCCGTTGGTCCCGCCACCGGCTCTCCCGTCGGGAGAGCTGAAGAAGCGGAAGAACTCCGATTCCGGCGAAAGGAGCATGGTCGTGCCAGAGGGAGAAAGCGCTTCCCGATAGGCCGCCATGGAGCGGTAGAACTCGAAGAACGCCGGGTCTTGCTGGAACGCTTCGGCAAAAATGGCGTTGCGCTCGGCCTCGCCCTCACCTCGCAGGATCTCCGCTTCGCGCTGTGCAGCCGCAAGGATCTCAACCACCTCACGGTCGGCACGGGCGCGGATGCGGGCGGCCGCCTCGCGCCCACGGGCACGCAGACGCTCTGCTTCCGCCAGGCGTTCCGCCTTCATGCGGTCGTAGGTTTGCTGCGATACCTCCGCCGTCAGATCGGTGCGGCGGATACGGACATCCCTGATCTCGATGCCAAGCGATGCCGCATCCGGGCGCAGTTGCTCGGCTACCTCCCGCATCATCGAGCCGCGCTCCTCGGAAAGTGCAGCTTCAAAGCCGCGAAGACCGTAGACGCGGCGCAGCGCCGCATCGAGACGCGTACGCAACCGCTGCTCGGCAAGCTGAATGCTGCCGGAGACCGCCTGCCGGAAACGCATGGGATCATTGATCGAATAGGCGACGAAGGCGTCCACTTCGTAAAACTTGCCGCCGGATACCTGCACGCGGATGTCATCCAGATCGAACCGCAGGATCCGATCTTCGATGATCTGCACGTTATCGGCGCCGGCAAAGGCGAAGGGCAGCTTGAAATAGAGCCCCGGCTGGCGCTCGACCCGCACGATTTCGCCGAAGCGAAGCACGATCGCCTGTTGGCGCTCATTCACCACAAACACGGACGAATAGAGCAGGAACAAGACGATGGCGGCAAGGACAACGATGAAGGGAAGACGATTCTGCATCAGTTGTTCCCCCCTTGCGCCTGAACGCCAACCTGGTTCGTATTTTGCGCCGTGGCCGGCGGCGTTGTTCGCCTGAGTTCAGGCAAGGGTAAATACGGCAACACGTTCTGTCCTGTTCCCGGCTCTACGAGTACCTTGTTGGAGCCGCGGAGCACGTTCTCCATCGTCTCCAGATAGAGGCGCTTCCGGGTCACGTCGGGCGCCTTGGCATATTCCGCATAGACGGAGAGGAAGCGTTGCGCCTCACCTTCCGCCTCCAAAACCACGCGATTCTTGTAAGCGGCAGCTTCCTCGCGGATCTGCGCCGCTTCGCCCCTTGACTGGCCAAGCTGCTGGTTCGCGTACTGATTTGATTCCTCGACGAACCGGTCCTCGTCCTGCTCTGCCCGCTGCACTTCATCGAACGCATCGGCGACCTCGCGTGGAGGTGCGGCGTCTTCGATGGAAAGCGCGTTGATTCGGATTCCTGCGCCATAATCATCGAGCGTCTGCTGGATGATGCTCTGCACATCCAGCGCAATGCCCTGACGATCGTCGCGGAAAATGTCCTGGGCAGGGCGGCGGCCTACAACCTCGCGCATCGCACTCTCGGCCACCTGGCGCACCATTCCATCCGGATCATCGACATTAAAGAGATAAGCCGAGGGATCGGCCACCTGATAGGCGACAGAAAACTTCACATCGACGATGTTCTGATCGCCAGAAAGCATCAGGCCGGATGAAGCACCACTTCGGATTTCGCCGATATCGACAAGCCGCTCGGCTATGGAGACTGTGTCGACCGTTTCGATCGGCCACCAATGGAAGTGCAGTCCCGGCTCCGAAAGTTCTTCCTTCGGCTTCCCGAAACGCAGCTCCACGGCAATTTCGTCAGGCTGAACGGTATAAATGGACTTGAAGAGCCATAGGCCTACGAGCACCAGCACGATGAGCAAGACCATGGCCGGGCTTCCGCCGCCGCCTGGAAGCGCGCTACGCAACCGATCCTGACCGCGCCGGATGATCTCTTCCAGATCGGGGGGCGAGGATTGCGGTCCGGTCGGTCCACGTGGACCCTGGTCCCAAGGTCCCCCCCCGTTTCCTCCGCCCCAAGGGCCACCGCCACCTTGATTGTTCCAGGGCATTATTGTTCCTTTTCCTGCGCCTCGGCCCTGAAGCCGCGACATTGCCGTTCGGCCTGTTATAGGTGTCGGAAAGCATCCTTTCAACGCAGGCGCTTAGCGTTCTGCCGTCGCACCTGCCCTGCGCCTCCTAAAAAACCGTTCAGACCGCCTCTCGCCGCTCGTAAATCACGTAGCGCGTGGGGTAAATATCCTTTTCGCCGGCAGGCACGGCTTCACTGTGCACCGGATGCCAGACTTTCGGATCGATCTTCGGAAAAAAGGCGTCGCCCTCGATCTCCGCATCGACATGCGTGACATAGAGCAGATCCGCTCGCGAAAGCGCCTGGCGATAGATTTCACCGCCGCCGATCACGCAGATTTCCTCGGCCTCGCTTTCCGCCCTCGCCTTTTCAAGAGCTTCGTCAAAGGAGCGGGCCGTCAATGCTCCTTCCGCGGCGAAAGCGGGATTGCGGCTTACCACGATATTGAGACGGCCTGGCAGCGGCTTGCCGATGCTTTCCCAGGTCTTGCGGCCCATAATCACGGGTTTGCCCATGGTCACAGCCTTGAAGCGCTTAAGGTCTGTGGAAAGCCGCCAGGGCAGGCCGCCATCGCGGCCGATCACGCCATTCCTTGCAATGGCCACCACGAAGGCAAGCTTCATTCAAGCTCCTATGAAAACTTGCGGACTTAAACCGCGATCGGTGCGCGGATCGTCGGGTCCGCCACATAGCCTTCCAGCTGGAAATCCTCATAGCGGAAGGCGAAGAGGTCATCCACTTCCGGATTGATCCACATTCTGGGCAGCGGCTTGGGGCTGCGGGTCAGCTGTTCCTTTGCCTGGTCGAAATGATTCCGGTACAGATGCGCGTCACCCAGCGTATGCACGAACTCGCCCGCTTGCAGCCCCGTCACCTGGGCAATCATCATGGTAAGCAGCGCGTAGGAGGCGATGTTGAAGGGAACGCCGAGGAAGATGTCGGCCGACCGCTGATAAAGCTGGCAAGAGAGCCGCCCCTCCGCCACATGGAACTGAAACAGGCAGTGGCACGGCGGCAACGCCATCTGGTCCACCTCCGCAGGGTTCCAGGCCGTTACAATGTGACGTCTTGAATAAGGATTTTGCTTCAAGCTTCTGAGAAGATTCGCGATCTGATCGATATGCCGTCCATCCGGCGCCGGCCAGGAACGCCACTGCGCGCCATAGACCGGGCCGAGGTCGCCATTCTCGTCCGCCCACTCATCCCAGATCGTGACGCCGTTCTCCCGAAGGTAGCGGATATTGGTATCCCCCTTCAGGAACCACAGCAGCTCATGGATGATGGATTTGAGATGCAACTTCTTGGTGGTCAGTACCGGGAAACCGTCGGAAAGGTCGAAGCGCATCTGATAGCCAAACACGCCCCGCGTGCCGGTACCGGTCCGGTCTTCACGGTCGACGCCGTTCTCAAGAACATGGGCTAGCAGATCGAGATATTGGCGCATTGGGAAAAAACCGAATCAGACCTCATCAGCGGTCTAGCATAAGCCGAACCGGCAGGCAGAAGAATGCCCGCCGGCAGGCGCATCACCTCAAAGCTCGGCGATTTTGCCGAGTTGCTTCGCAACCAGGTAATAGAAGGTAACACGGCTCTTGGTGTTGTCGGCGGACATGGTCTCGCAGACCTTCTCGATCACCGAATCGCAGCGCGCCTCATCCGTCTCGCCGAGCTTCTTGATGCACCATTTTTCCCGCACACGGGCCAGCTCTTCCGGATCGGAACAGGAAACCAGCGAGGCGTCGCGGCTGCGCAAGGCGATGCCGAGATGCTTCACGATCTTGTCCACCGCCGCCGCATCGGCCGTGGCATCATATTTCTGTACGTCTGCCAGATAATTGGACATGCTTAATCCTTCCTCTCCTCTGCCGTCCCTGTCAGCGCCCAACCCCCGGACGCTTCCCGCGGCTGACCTTCGATGCAAGCCCGCGGCAAGTCAACGAAAAATGCCATGGCAGTTGCACTGTCCCCTCTTTCATCAAACGACTTCCGCCCCTATATTGTCGCTGTCGGCCTCGTGCCGACTATGGCGATAAACGGCCGATGGAATAAGCCATTCGGACCCGGGGGCGGTACCCGGCGCCTCCACCAGAAACCGCCGGCCCAGATGAAGGGCGGCTTCTGATGGGGGCGAAATAGGATCGACGAGGGTGTAAAGATCGGACTTTCGCTCGGCATGGTACCACCGTTATCGGACCGAACTTATAGTTGCCAACGACAACTATGCGGAAGCACGTCTCGCTGCTTAATGCAGCGCGATAGCTTCAATTCAAGTCTCAGGCCGTCGCAGGTCTGAGCGGGGTCCGGAGGCACCTGGCAACAGAAGCCTCCACTTCTCCTCCCCTTCCATTTTCCCTGACCAATCGTCTTCCGCGCGACACTTCTCCGCGCGCCATTTCCCATGGGAGCTTTTCATGTCGTCTGCAGGGCTGCAGCAACGCAGCAATTTTTTCGTCGTTACCGGAGGCCCGGGCGCAGGCAAGACAACCTTGCTTGAAAGCCTCGAGAACATTGGTTTGGCAATCGCCCCCGAAGCCGGCCGCTCCATCATCAGGATACAGCGTATGATCGGCGGCACCGGCCTGCCCGATCAGGATCCAGTGCTCTTTGCCGAGCTGATGCTCAACTGGGACCTGCGCTCCTACCATGCGGCAGCTCCGTCAATGCTCACCTTCTTCGACCGCGGCATCCCCGACACAATCGGTTATCTGCGTCTCACAGGCCTTCCTGTACCGAGGCACATGCTGACGGCCGCCCAGAGCCTCCGGTATAACGAGTGCGTCTTCATCATGCCTCCCTGGCCGGAGATCTTCTCGACGGACTCCGAACGAAAACAGTCGCTTGAGGAAGCCGAGCGGACATTTGAGGCCATTCGCGCGACCTATCTGGAACTCGATTACAAGCTGGTCACGGTCCCGCGACTTTCCGTGGAGGGCCGCCGCGCGTTCATCCTGAGCCGCATCAGCAAGAATGAGCGGTCCGAAATTCGGGCTCCGAAATCTCGTTCCGGTCTTGCAAGCGCCGGCGGTCTCCGCCAAAACCGCGCAACCATGCTTACGATCAACGATCTCTCACTGCGCGTCGCCGGACGGCTCCTCATCGAGCACGCCTCCCTCACGCTGCCCGCCGGCACCAAGGCAGGTCTCGTCGGCCGCAACGGCGCTGGCAAGACCACGCTTTTCCGCGCCATCACCGGCGAACTCTCCCCGGAAACGGGCTCGATCAGCTTTCCCAAGGGCACGCGCATCGGCCAGGTGGCGCAAGAGGCTCCGGGAACGGAGGAGTCCCTCATCGAAATTGTGCTCAAGGCCGATACCGAACGGGACCGGCTGATGCGCGAAGCGGAGACCGCCGAGGATCCACATCGCATTGCGGAGATCCAGACCCGCCTTGCCGATATCGACGCCCATTCGGCGGAAGCGCGGGCAGCCGCCATCCTGTCAGGCCTCGGCTTCGACCAGGAGGCGCAAAAGCGCCCGGCTTCGTCCTTTTCGGGCGGCTGGCGCATGCGCGTCGCGCTTGCGGCCGTTCTCTTCGCAGAACCCGACCTGCTGCTGCTGGACGAGCCGACCAACTATCTGGACCTCGAAGGTACGCTCTGGCTCGAAAGCTATCTGGCCCGCTACCCTTACACGGTGCTGCTCATCAGCCATGATCGTGACCTCCTGAACCGGGCGGTCAACAATATCGTGCACCTGGAAAACAGGAAGCTCACTTTCTGGCGCGGCGGCTACGACCAGTTTGCCCGGCAATACGCCGAAAAAGCCGAGTTGCAAGAGAAACTGCGGGTAAAGCAGGAAGCGCAGAAGAAGCACATGGAAGCCTTTGTCGAGCGCTTTCGCTACAAGGCGTCCAAGGCCCGCCAGGCACAGTCGCGCCTGAAGGCCATCGCGCGGCTTCAGCCCATCGCGACGGTGATGCAGGAAAGCGTGATGCCCTTCCGCTTTCCCAACCCTGCCAAAGCCGTCGCTTCGCCCATCGTGGCCATAGAAGGCGGTGCAGTGGGGTATCAGCCGGGGAAGCCGGTGCTGAAGCACCTGAACCTGCGGATCGACAATGACGACCGCATTGCCTTGCTTGGCTCAAACGGAAACGGCAAATCCACTTTTGCCAAGCTGATCGCCGGCAGGCTCGATCTTGAGGCCGGTCGCATGACGCTCGCGCCGGGGCTTAAGGTTTCCATTTTCGCCCAGCACCAGCTTGACGACCTCCGGCCCGAAGAAAATGCGCATCAGCATGTGCGCCGACTGATGCCGGAAGCACCGGAATCGAAGGTGCGCGCGCGGGTCGCCCAGTTCGGCCTTTCGACGGAAAAGATGGATACGCCCGCCAAAGAGCTTTCGGGTGGCGAGAAGGCGCGCCTCCTGATGGGCTTGGCATCCTTCGATGCGCCAAATCTCTTCATTCTGGACGAGCCGACGAACCATCTCGATATCGATAGCCGCGAGGCCTTGGTCGATGCGCTGAACACCTATGAAGGTGCGGTCATCCTCATCAGCCATGACCGTCACCTGATCGAGGCTTGCGCCGATCGTCTCTGGCTGGTCAACAACGGCACGGTGCAGCCTTTCGACGGCGATATGGAGGATTATCGCGCCCTGATGACAGGGGGGACGAGCCGTTCACGCGAGAAGCGCGAGGCAGACAAGGCGTCGAAGGCGGATCGCCGCAGGGAGGCCGCCAAGCGTCGAGCAGCACTGGAGCCGCTCGCCAAGGAGATCAAGGCTACGGAGGGCCTGATCGAACGCATGCGCAAGCGGCTCGAAGCGATCGAGGCGCAGATGGCGGATCCGAAGCTTTACGAACGCGAGCCCGGCAAGGCGACGACACTGGCCAAGGAACGAGCGGACCTGGCGCAGTCGATCGCGCGCCAGGAAGAAAAGTGGCTGGAGCTTTCGGCTGAATATGAAGAGGGAATGGCGGAATAGTTTGGGGAATTGGAGATGGAGCGGCAAACCAGCCTCTCCCTTCCAACTCTCCGCACCATCCTTCCCGCCGATGGCCCGGTCATCTTCAGAGGCGGAACTTTCGGCCTGAATACCTCCGCTCGGCGAGACGCCCAGCAATGAAGCAGTCTTCCCCTTACTGCCTTACTGCCTTACTGCCTTACTGCCCTGCCCTCCCTCACGCCTTCCGCTGCCAGCGCCTGTCGGGCCCCTGCTGCCAATAAGTCACATCGTGGCCGGCTGCTTTCATGGCCTTCCAATGCCCGCGCGCGGCGTCAAGCTGGACCGCATCATGCCCGTCAAAAAGAAAGACGGCGCGCTGGTAGCCGTCGAGGGTTCCCGGCTCTGCGCCCTCCACGAGAAAGCGGATCACCGCACCATTGGGGTTGGCAGGCGCCGTTGTGAGGATCACCGGCTGCTCTGCCGAATGGGGCTCGCGGTCCGTTCCATGGGGCACGAAGCTATCGTCTCGGAACGTCCATAAGCAGGCGTCGAGCGCGTCGCGGCGTTCTTCGCTCACGGTCTGGATCCCCACGCGCCAACCCCGCTCGAGGCTCTTTTCCACCAGCGGCGGCAGGGCTTCCTCGAGCGTGGACTCCGTCAAATGATAGAAAAGGACTTCCACCTATCCCTCGTAATGATCGGCGACCAGGCGATCGAGTAGCCGCACGCCGAAGCCGGAGGCCCAGGACTGGTTGATCTCCGAGGACGGCGAGCCCATCGCCGTACCCGCTACATCCAGATGGGCCCACGGGGTGTCGTCCACGAAGCGCTTCAGAAATTGCGCCGCAGTGATCGAGCCGGCGCTGCGCCCGCCCGTGTTCTTCATATCAGCATTCTTCGTATCGATCAGCTTGTCGTATTCGCTGCCGAGCGGCATGCGCCAGACCTTCTCGCCCGTCGCGGCGCCGGCCGCCGCGAGGCGTTCCGATAAAGTGTCATCGTTCGAGAAGAGACCCGCATGGGTATTGCCAAGCGCGACGATGATCGCGCCGGTAAGCGTTGCCAGGTTCACCATGAACTGCGGCTGGAACTGCTCCTTGCAGTACCAGAGCGCATCCGCAAGGACGAGGCGGCCTTCCGCATCGGTGTTGATGATCTCGATCGTCTGGCCCGACATGGAGGTGACGATATCACCGGGACGCTGGGCATTCCCGTCCGGCATGTTCTCAACCAGTCCCATGATGCCGACAACGTTTGCCTTCGCCTTGCGCGCGGCCAGTGCGTGCATGAGGCCGATCACCGCTGCGGCGCCCGCCATGTCGCCTTTCATATCCTCCATGCTGGCGGCAGGCTTGATCGAGATTCCGCCGGTATCGAACACGACGCCTTTTCCGACAAACGCGACTGGCTTGTGCTTGGACTTACCGCCGTTCCACTGCATGACCACCAGGCGCGGCGGGCGAACAGAGCCTTGTGCGACACCAAGAAGCGCGCCCATTCCCAGCCGCCGCATCTCCTTCTCGGTGAGTATGTCCACCTTCACGCCAAGCGCTTCCAGCTCCTTGGCGCGTGCTGCGAATTCCACCGGACCGAGCACGTTGGATGGTTCGTTCACGAGGTCGCGCGCGAGATACACACCCTCGGCAACGGCCGAGGCTTCCGCGAAAGCCTTCTTCGCCGCGTTCGGGTCCGCGCATTGGATCGTGAATTTCTTGTCCTTGGCCTTGGTGCCGTTGTCGTCCTTACGCGTCTTGTATTTGTCGAAGACATAAGCGCGCAGCAGGATACCGAGACCGATATTGGCGATATCGCGGGCGGACGGCTCCGTCCCCGCCACGTCCACGATCACCGTCACATCCGCCGCGTTCTTGGCGGCGGCCGCCACGGCACCTCCGATCTGGGCCCAGGCCTGCTCGGAGAGCGCATCGAGCTTGCCCAATCCGACGACCGCCAGCCTGTCGTAAGTCGTTCCCTGCGGCGCGAGCACCTCCACCGTAGACGCAAGCTTGCCCTTGAACTCGGCGGCAGCGAATACTTTCGGCAAAACGCCGGCCGGGTCGGCGACGGCTGCTGTCTGGCCGAGATTGCACCCTTCCGGCGCGAGCAAAATCACACTGCCTTTCTTCGGCGCGGCAAATTTGGCGAATGCGACGGTCGGTTTCTCGGTCATTGGATGTCCTGTTTGCGTGGAAAATCGAGGGTGGCGCGATCTTGGCGCTTTTGAAACGTTTGACAAGGGGTGGAAGCAACGGCCAAACCCGTATAAAAGGAAAGTGATTTTCAGTGTTGTGCGTAAGTTTCTATTAACCTCGTTCTTTTCCGGTTCCTTAGGCCTGTCAGCTTCAAATTGGTATCGGGGGACGATCGCCCGCCGCTTCAGCCGAGGCGGCTTACCCGTGTTGTATCCATCGGCACGGGTACATTTTTATACGCCCTATTGTGGCCCCAACATAAGGCTTCATGTCGGCCGATGAAGGTGATTGAGCGCTATATCCTGAGACGCACGCTGGCGATTTCTGCCGCAGCGCTGTCGTGGCTGCTCATCATCGTCTGGACCACCCAAGTGCTCAACCGCCTCGACCTGGTCACCTCGAGCGGCCAATCTGCGGCGACGTTTTTCTCCGTGGCCTTCCTGACGCTCCCCTCCGTCATTCCGGTGATCATGCCTTTCGTCATCGGCATTGCCGCCGCACAGACGCTTGCGACGATGAATGCCGATTCGGAATTGGCAGTGATCAGTGCGGCGGGAAGCCCGCGCTCGACGATCATACGTCCGATTCTCCTGATCGCCATCATCGCGAGCCTCGCGGCCTTCGCCATCAACAACACGCTGGAACCCTATTCCCGGCAGAAGATGCGGGTCATTCTCGCCAACGCCAATGCGGATCTGATCACCACCGTCCTTCGAGAGGGTTCTTTCCAAAAGGTGGTGGACGGCATCTTCGTGCAGATTTCGGAACGCCGGCCAAATGGTGAGCTCGGGGGCATTTTCGTTGTGGATTCCCGCGATCCAAGCCTGAAGCTCGTCTATCGGGCAAACCGGGGCGCCACGCTGCAGCGCCAGAGCGGCAATGTTCTCGTCCTGCTGGATGGTGAGGTGCAAAGACAGGCGGCAAATGGTGACGTCTCCGTCATTCGGTTCGATTCATACGCCTTCGACCTGTCGCAATTCACCAATGGCGACGGCGTTCCCACGCTCTATCCCAAGGATCGCTATCTCAGCGAACTGCTGAACCCAGATCCAAATGACAGGTTCTATGCCAGCAATCCGCAGAGTTTCCGGGCGGAGCTGCACACGCGGTTCTCCGAATGGCTTTACTCGATCGTCTTCGCCCTGATCGCCATCGCCGTGGCGGGGGACGCACGCTCGTTCCGCGAAGCGCGTCTTCACCCGATCGTCGCTACGATGACAATCGGGCTCCTTATTCGTTGGGTGGGTTTCTATGCGAGCAACGAGGCCGAAACGGCGCCATTTTACGTCTATCTTCTCTATGCTGCCCCCATCGGGATGATCGCACTCTGCTGCTGGTTCATTGCAACGCATCGGATCATGGAACTGCCGACAAGCTGGACCGAGAGACTGGTCTCGCAGGTTCAGAAACTGACCGATTCGCTGAGCCGCCTGCGCCTCACTGCGGGTAAACGCGCATGATCGGCCCCACGCTCGGCAGATACTTCTTCCGCCGCTATGCCGCGATCACGGCATGGATTTTCGTGGGCGTCGCGGCCCTGGTATATATCGTTACCTTCACCGAGATCACCGGTCGCGCAGGAAGTCTCGAAGGCTTCACCGCGACTTGGGCACTGGGCCTCGCGGCTCTGCAGCTTCCCATTATCATGCAGCAGGCGGTGCCCTTCATCGGCCTCGTCGCCGCGATGGCAACGCTCATCAGCCTCAACCGCAAATACGAACTGGTGATCGCGCGGGCCGCCGGGATCTCGGCCTGGCAGTTCCTCACTCCGATTGCGTTCGGCGCCTTCGTCTTCGGACTTTTGACCGTGCTGATCTTAAACCCCATCGCGGCAACGGCATTTTCCCGTGCGCAGACTTTGGAGGCGACGGTTCGCGGTGCCGATGCATCTGCGAGTGCGGCAAACGAAAGATGGATCAAGCAGCGCACCGACGAAGGAGAAACGGTGATCGGCGCCGAGGCGGCCCTTGCGGGCGGGACGGAACTGGTGCGGCCTGTGTTCTTCATCGTCCACGACGATGGAATCAGTGAGCGCCTCGATGCGGCGTCCGCGTTCCTGCGAGACGGTTACTGGGAGCTCGTCGACGTGGTGCGCCGGCGTGGCGGCAACGCGCCCGAAAAGCTCGAATCGGCTCGGGTGCCGACAAATCTAAAGCCGGAATTCGTTGGTCAGGAGCTGACCGACCCGGAGGCGGTCTCCATCTTTACCCTGCCCCGCATGATCGAAACCGCGCACTCTTTTGGTTTGCGCGCCAATTCTTTCGCCATGCAGCTCCAGTCGCTCATTACGCTCCCGCCGCTGCTGGTAGCAATGACTCTCATAGCTGCGACCGTTTCGATGAGATTTACGCGGATGGGGCAGTCCGCCACGGTGATTCTAGGTGGCGTCATCGCCGGCTTTCTGCTTTATGTGGTCTCCGTATTGGTGAGGGCGTTTGGTGACGCCGGATTCGTACCGCCGTCAGTCGCGGCATGGACTCCGGTCATGGTGGCAATGTTCTTTGGGGTGACTTTTCTTTTATTCCGGGAGGACGGTTAGTGACGGTCGCGGTCAGAAAAACCCGCGCAGCCGGCCGTCCGGTTCGTTTGCGCCTGAAAACGGGCGTGGCAGCGATTGCGCTCCTGGCATTCGCTTCTACAGCCGTGGCCCAGGTAGCCGGCCTGGACGAGAGCGATCTGCCGCAGGACGCGCAGATGCTGCTCGCTGCGGATACGCTTGTTTATGATAATGACAGGAACACGATCACCGCGGTCGGCGGAGTGCAGATCGAATATGGCGGCTATCGCGTGGTGGCCCAGCGTATCACCTATGACCGCAACACCTCCCGCGTTATCGGCAGCGGCAATGTCGAGATCATAGACCGGGACGGCAACCGCTTCCATGCCGAGGAGATCGACCTGACCGACGATCTCGGCGAGGGCTTCGTGCGGGCGCTCAGGGTCGAGACTGTGGACCGGACTTATTTCGGTGCCGAGAGCGCCGAACGTGAAGGGGGCCGCATCACCACCTTCAACAGGGGCGTCTATACGGCCTGCGAGCCCTGCGAAGAGAATCCCGACCGGCCGCCGCTCTGGCAGATCAAGGCTCAGAAAATCATCTGGAACGGGCAGGCCAAGACGGTTCGCTTCCAGAACGCGCGGTTCGAATTCTTCGGCTTGCCAATCGCCTATCTGCCCTTTTTCGAGGTGGCGGATCCCACGGTAAAGCGGAAATCAGGCTTCCTGATGCCGAGCGTCCTTGGAGGCAGCGAGCGGGGCTACGGGCTCAAGGTTCCCTATTACTTCGCGCTTTCCCCCACCTACGATCTCACCGTCGCGGTAACGGGCTATAGCAAGCAGGGCTTCCTGGGCGAGGCCGAATGGCGGCAGAAATTCAACAACGGGGAGTACAATCTCCGCATAGCGGGCATCCATCAGCAGCGGCCGGAAGAATGGGGGCCGAGCGAGGTTGATGCGCTGCAAACCGATCGCGGCATGATCGCTTCGAAAGGTGATTTCCGGATCAACCCGCGCTGGTCTGCCGGCTGGAACGTCATGGTCCAGTCGGACCAGAATTTTGCCCGCACCTACGAGATCGAAGACTATGCGAATTTCGTGCAGCGGGATGAGGTCTATCTGACTGGTCTGGACGACCGGAACTATTTCGACCTCAGGGGATATCGGTTCCAGATCCAGGAAACAGCAGTCAACAGCAACCGCAACGAATCGCAGCCGCTCGTCCTTCCCAATCTCGATTATACCTACACCCCCGACAGGGAGATCGCTGGGGGTGAGCTTACCGTCGATGTGAACGCCCAGGCGCTTTATCGCGATGAGGGCATGTACACGTCCTCGGACGGCTCTCGGAAGTTGCAGGGGCTTCAAGGCAATTCCGGGCGCCTGACCACCGAGGCCGAGTGGCGGCGCTCCTTCATCACAAGCGCAGGGCTTGTCCTCACACCGATCCTGCATGCGCGCGGCGATTCCATTTTCACGGACTACTCCCAGAATGCAGCCGCGGAGATACAAAGCTTCGCCAGCGCCGCAGGTGCCGAGGCCGATATCCAGTCCGCTTATTATCGCTCCATGGCAACAGCAGGCCTGGAGGCGCGCTGGCCCATCCTTTTCGCCGCCGCCGGTTCGGCGCATGTCATCGAGCCCATGGCCCAGCTCTTCGCGAGGCCGGATGAGCCATATCGCGACAGGTTGGGCATCCCCAATGAGGATGCTCAGTCGCTCGTGTTCGACGCCACCACGCTCTTCGAGCGCGATAAGTTCTCCGGCTACGACCGCATCGAAGGCGGCACACGTGCCAATCTCGGCATCCGATATTCCGGTAGCTTCGCGAATGGCTGGACGGCGCATGGTCTCTTTGGCCAGTCCTATCATTTGGCAGGCGACAATCCCTACGCTTCCCCTGATCTGGTCCATGTCGGCGCGTTTTCCGGGCTGGAGACCGACAGATCCGATTATGTCGGTCTGATCGGTGTCACGCTCCCCAACGGCATGGCCTTCTCGACGGGCGCTCGGCTCGACGAGGAGACCTTCGAGCTTCGGCGCGCGGACGTCAGGGCCGCCGGCACTGTGGGTGCCGTAACTGCCGGCCTGCAATATGCCTTTATCGACGCGCAACCCGGCTACGGCTTTACCGAAGATCGCCAGGAAGTGACGGCTCAGGGGTCGATCCGCTTTCATGAGAACTGGCGCGGTTTCGGATCGGGAACCTACGACCTGCAGAGCAACACGCTGGTGCGGAATTCGTTCGGCTTCGCCTATGACGACGAGTGCTTCACATATCTCATGACCTTCTCGCAGGAGCGCGATATTGATAGTGGGGAGCGCAAGAACAGCTTCGCCTTCAATATTTCGCTGCGAACGTTAGGCGATTTCGGCAGTTCGTCCGGTGCATTCGGCTCTGATTAATGTGAAAACGTCACAGTTTCGCCTATGAGGAAAGCGATGCTAGGACGTAGTTACTGAGCTTTACGTGATACGATGAAGGAAAGAGGGAAGATGTCGGTGCTGAGCATAAGCCGATCCACGGCCGTGATTGCGCTGGCGGCGATGCTCGCGCTCGGATCAGGCGTGGCAGTTGTTTCCCCCGCAGCGGCCACGGATATCCGTTACGTCGTGAACAATCGGCCGATCACGAGCTATGACATCGAGCGACGTGCAGCATTGCTGAGGCTGATGCAGCGCAAGGGCAATGTCAACGAGCTCGCCGCAGAAGAGATGGTCGACCAGACGCTGCGGCAGCAGGAAATGGCGCGCATGGGCGTGAACATCACGCAGGCCATGGTCGATCAGTCCTACGGCAACTTCGCGGCATCCAACAATATGACGGCCGCGCAGCTGGACCAGATTTTATCCCAAGCCGGAGTGGGGAAGGATCATTTCAAGGAATTCATCCGCACCCAGATCGGATGGGGACGCGTGATGCAGAGCCGCTCCCGTTCCGGTGCCGTGCTTTCCGAGCAGGATGTGGTTCAGAAGATGCTGCAGCAAGGCGGTCAGAAGCCTACGGCAACCGAATATATGCTGCAGCAGGTCATTTTCGTCGTACCTTCCGCGCAACGCGGTCAGCTTATGGCCAAGCGAAAGAGGGAAGCGCAGGCGATGCGTGACCGTTTCAACGGCTGTGAGAATACGGTCCAGTTCGCCAAAGGTCTGATCGACGTCACAGTCCGCGACATGGGCCGGGTTCTGGCTCCGGAGCTTCCGCCGGAATGGAAGGATCAGATCGCCGGCACGCGGCCGGGGGCCGCAACGCCTATTCGCGAGACCGAACGCGGCGTCGAATTCATCGGCGTCTGCAGCTCGCGTGAGGTCTCGGACGATCACGTCGCCAGAATGGTCTTCCAGAGCCAGGAAACGGGCGACGAGTCTTTTGAAAAGGCGTCAAAGGACTATATGACGGAATTGCGAGAGAAGGCGCGCATCGTCCGCCGCTGAGACACGTCAAATTACTAATCATGCCGTCCAACAAGGTCAGCGCGAAATTCCAATGTCTCCACTCGCGCTGACAATTGGTGACCCCTCCGGAATTGGTCCGGAAATCCTGCTTTTTGCCTGGCAAAAGCGGAGTGACAAGCTGCCGCCTTTCTACGTTTTGGGCGATCCTGCGCTCCTTGCCGCCCGTGCACGGCAATTGGGACTCGATATTCCCATAGTGGAAGCGGAGCCGGAGGCCGCTTCAGCGCTCTTTGCGACGTCTCTTCCCGTCGCGCCGCTCGAAAATGGCCTTGTCGACATGCCAGGGGTGCCGTCGGTCATCAATGCTGCCGGCGTGATCGAGGCGATCCAGCGCGCGGTCGAGGATACGCTTTCCGGCCGCGCCTCCGGAATCGTTACCTGCCCCATCGCCAAAAAACCCCTTTATGACGCCGGGTTTAGTTTCCCCGGGCATACCGAATTTCTCGGGCATCTGTCCAACGAGATCACGGGAGAGACCGTCATTCCCGTAATGATGCTGGCGGGACCGGAGCTACGCACGGTTCCCGTTACCGTGCATCAGCCCCTCGCCGATGTTCCTAAGAGCCTCACAAAGGACCTCGTCGAGAGGACCGGGGAGATCACCGCACGAGATCTCAAGGAGCGTTTTGGCGTTCCTTCCCCGCGTCTGGCCGTTTCCGGCCTGAACCCCCATGCGGGCGAAGGCGGTTCGATGGGGCGTGAAGACATTCAGATCATCGCACCGGCGATTGCAGCCCTTCGCGACAAGGGCATCGACGCGTTCGGTCCACTGCCGGCGGACACGATGTTCCACCCGTCTGCGCGACAGAAATATGATGCCGCGCTTTGCATGTATCACGACCAGGCACTAATTCCGGTTAAGACCATCGGCTTCGACGACACGGTGAATGTCACGCTCGGTCTGCCCTTCATCCGAACCTCGCCCGATCATGGCACGGCATTCGATATCGCCGGTCAGGGGATTGCGAGGCCGGATAGCCTGCTTGCGGCGATCCAGCTCGCGCGCACGCTCGCCGACAACGCGGCAAAGCATAGCGCATGAGTATGGATGGGTTGCCGCCGCTGCGCGAGGTGATCGAGCGGCATGGGCTTTTCGCCAAGAAAGCGCTTGGGCAGAATTTCCTTCTCGATCTCAATCTCACGCGGCGCATCGCGCGCACCGCCGGACGCCTCGACAATGCAACGGTGCTCGAGGTCGGCCCGGGTCCTGGAGGTCTCACGCGTGCGCTTCTCATGGAAGGAGCGCAACGGGTTGTGGCTATCGAGCGCGACGAGCGATGCCTGGCCGCCCTTGCGGAAATCGCTGCGCATTATCCCGGCCGCCTGGAGATCGTTGCCGGTGATGCTCTCAAGACTGATTTTTCTGCGCTTGCTGCCAATGCCGAGAATGTGAAGATTGTCGCCAACCTTCCCTACAACATCGGCACGGAGCTGCTCATCCGCTGGCTGACGCCAAGCGTCTGGCCGCCCTTCTATCAATCCATGACACTCATGTTTCAGCGCGAGGTGGCGGAGCGGATCGTAGCCAAGCCCGGCAGCAGCCACTATGGGCGCTTGGGCGTGCTTGCAGGTTGGCGAACTGATGCGCGGATAGCCTTCGACGTGCCGCCACAAGCCTTCACACCTCCTCCCAAAGTGACCTCCTCGGTGGTGCAGATCAGCCCTATAGAGGAGCCCCTCCCCGTTGATGCAGGCAAGCTGGCCAGGACGACCGAGGCAGCATTCGGGCAGCGGCGGAAGATGCTGCGCCAGAGCTTGCGGCCTCTTGGCGGCGAGGCACTGCTGGCAAAGGCGGGTATAGATGGTACCCGCCGAGCCGAAACGCTTTCGGTGGAGGAGTTCGTGAGCCTTGCGCGGGAGCTGTGAATTGCAGTCCAGGGAGAGCTAGTGCTCCCTAATCCGGGTTCTCCGCCAGGAGGCCGGCAACGAAGTCCTCGAGGCCCGGCCGACGCTCACGCCGCAAACGCTCCGCTGCCACAATGGCGCGGACAGAGGCGAAGGCACGATCAAGATCGTCGTTCACCACCACGTAGTCGTAATCGCGCCACTGCTCAATTTCGTGGCGGGCGTTCTTCAACCGCCGCTCGATGATCTCGGAGGTGTCTTCCGCGCGCCGGGTGAGGCGCGCCAGCAACTCCTTCATGGTCGGCGGCAGGATGAACACCGAGACGATATCGTCCGGCATCTTTTCACGCAGCTGCGCCGCTCCCTGCCAATCGATATCGAACAGCATGTCGCGCCCGCCGGCTATCGCCTCCTCAACGGGCTTGCGAGGCGTGCCGTAGCAATTTCCGTGCACTTCCGCCCATTCCAGAAGCTCGCCTCCATCGCGCAGCATCTCGAATTCACGCATGGACTTGAAGTGGTAATGCACCCCTTCGATCTCGCTCGGACGGCGCGGACGCGTCGTGACGCTCACCGAAAGCTCGAACTCATGATCGTTTTCGAGCAAGCTGCGCGCGATGGTCGATTTGCCGGCACCCGAAGGCGAGGAGAGGACCAGCATCACTCCCCTGCGGCGGATGGCGGCGGATGGCGAGGCGGCTTCCATTCCTACTCCAGATTCTGCACCTGCTCCCGAAACTGATCGACGACCACCTTTAATTCAAGGCCGATTGCCGTAAGCGAGGAAGCATTGGATTTCGAGCAGAGCGTATTCGATTCCCGGTTAAATTCCTGTGCCAGAAAATCGAGCTTTCGCCCCATCGGGCCGCCGGCTTCGATGAGCGCGCGCGCCGCCGCGACATGGGTCTTCAACCGGTCGATTTCCTCACGAATATCGGCCTTGGTGGCAAGGAAAGCAGCCTCTTGGTGCAGTCGCGCTTCATCGAGGGCCGGTGCCGCCTCAAGCAAGAGCTGCACCTGCTCGTGTAGGCGCTGGCGGATACTGGCAGGCTCGCGAGACGGATCCGCTTCGGCACTGAGTGTGAGCGCATCGATCGCCGAGAGCTGGTCCAAGAGAACTGCCCGCAGCGATGCCCCCTCGTCACGCCGTGCAGCTAGAAGTTCGTCCAGCGCCTGATCGAGCGCTGAAAGCGCCAGCTCGTCCAGGCGTTCGCCGGTCTCCCCATCTAGGCCGGTCTCCGGCAGATCCATCACGCCACGCAGTGCGAGAAGACCATCCGCCCGTGCAGGAGCTGCACCGTAATCTTCCACGAGGCGGCGGCTCAAGCGCGCGAGCTCGGAAAGAAGCTCCTCGTCTATCACGGGCTGGCGCAGCGCCGCTCCGCGGGAAATGGAAAGGCTGGCTTGAATATTGCCGCGAGCAAAGCGTTTCGCGATCCGCTGCTTGGCCGGCTGTTCCAGGCGCTCGAATCCAGCCGGGAGGCGCAGCTTTGCCTCCAGCCCGCGACCGTTCACCGAGCGCAGCTCCCAGGTCACCGACGCGATCTCGTTCATAAGGGAGGCACGGGCGAAGCCCGTCATGCTTTGTATGGTCATTTCCCGCCGCAGCTTTGCCCGAAGGCGCCCGTTAGTTGCTCTCGCTGGTCTCGCCGCCTTCCGCCGCGGCCGGTTCGGCTGCCGGCGTCGCTTGTGCCGCTGCAGCCGCGGCTGCAGCTCTCTCGCGCTCGATCTTGCGCCAGCGAGCCACATTCGCGTTGTGCTCATCGAGCGAGGTGGCGAACGCATGGCCACCATTGCCATCCGCGACGAAATACAATTCTTCGGTGCGCGATGGGTTCGCGACCGCTTCAAGCGCCGCCCGGCCCGGGTTTGCGATCGGGGTCGGCGGCAGCCCGTTGACCAGGTAGGTGTTGTACGGCGTCATCTTGTCGAGGTCGGAGCGATAGATCGGCCTGTCCGCCGGTTTTCCTTCGCCGCCGAAAATACCATAGACTACGGTCGGATCCGACTGGAGACGCATGCCCCGTTCCAGACGATTGAGGAAGACTGCGGCGACCCGCGAGCGCTCGTCCGAACGGCCGGTCTCCTTCTCCACGATCGAGGCGAGCGTCACGAACTCGCTGATATCATTGAGCGGGAGATCTTCGGCGCGACGTGCCCAGATGTCCTTTACCAGCTCTTCCTGTTGCGCCCGCAGGCGCGCAACGACTTCCTTGCGGGAAAGGCCGCGCGTGAAACGCAGCGTATCAGCAGCAAGGCTTCCCTCCGGCGGCAGTTCTTCCGGCAGTTCCCCCGACAGTTCCTCGGTCTTGGCGATCCGTTCGAAGACCTGTGCGACCGTCAATCCTTCCGGAATGGTCAACGAGTAGAGGACCGACTTTCCACTTTCCAGCAATTCCATGATGTCGCGCATGGAAGCGTGGGCCTTGATCTCGTACTCGCCGGCCTTCAGCTTGCTGTCGGCACCGTGGACACGTAGCCCGATCAGGAAAATGCGGGCATCGCTGATCAGGCCCTCGCTTTCGAGAATGCTCGCAATCTCACGCACGCCCGTGTTGGGCTTGATCATCACGGTCTCGGTGGTGGTAGAAGGACCCGGTCCGTCAAAAGCGCTTTTGCCGAAGTAGAATGCAATGCCGGCAACCACCAGCACGAAGACGACCGAAGAGACGACGAAATTCAGGAACACGATAAATTGGTTGCGCGAATGGCGCGACCGTTTCGGCGGCGGCGGCGTCGCCACCTCGGGACGGAGTGTCTCACGTCCCGACCTGAACAAGAAGGTCCTCGAAGACTGGTCTTTCCTGTCAGTCACCTCGGCGGAATCTCCCTAACGAACGGTGCGTTTCGTCTTGCAGAATCAATAGACGACTTGAAGCAAAATAGCGTCATTTTTCCGGCATCTAAGCCGAAAAGTCAGGCTTCATACCGCCGGAAGACCAATGATGCATTCGTGCCGCCGAAGCCGAACGAGTTGGAAAGCGCGACATTGATTTGGCGTTCGCGCGGCTTGTTCGGTACCAGATCGATCGGCGTCTCGACCTCGGGATTGTCGAGATTGATCGTGGGGGGAGCCACATTGTCGCGGATAGCGAGAATGGAGAAGATCGCCTCGGCCGCGCCGGCAGCACCCAAGAGATGACCGATCGACGACTTTGTCGAAGACATGGAGACCCTGCTGGCGGCGTTCCCCACCAGCCGCTCCACGGCCTTGAGCTCGATCGTGTCGGCCATGGTGGAGGTGCCATGTGCGTTGATATAGTCGATATCGGCCGGGGTAAGCCCGGCACGCTTGACGGCCGCCGCCATGCAGCGGAAGGCCCCGTCGCCATCCTCCGATGGCGCTGTGATGTGATAGGCGTCGCCCGAGAGCCCGTAGCCCACTATCTCGGCGTAGATCTTCGCACCGCGCGCCTTGGCGTGCTCCAGTTCCTCGAGAACGAGGACGCCGGCCCCCTCGCCCATCACGAAACCATCGCGGTCGCGATCATAGGGACGAGACGCCTTCTCCGGCGTATCGTTGAAACTGGTGGAAAGCGCCTTGCAGGCCGAGAACCCGGCGATCGACAGCCGGGTGATCGGAGACTCCGCCCCGCCTGCCAGCATCACATCCGCGTCGCCGAACATGATCAGCCGGGAGGCGTCACCAATGGCATGCGCACCGGTTGAGCAGGCCGTGACGACGGCGTGATTGGGACCCTTCAGCCCATGCCGGATCGAAACCTGCCCCGACACCATGTTGATGATATTTCCGGGGATGAAGAACGGGCTGATGCGCCTTGGACCGCGTTCCTGCAGGAGCAGCGCGTTCTCGGCGATTCCATCGATCCCGCCTATTCCCGAACCGATGAGGACGCCGGTCGCGCAGCGCTCCTCCTCAGTCTTCGGTTCCCAGCCCGAATCAGCCAGCGCCTGGTCGGCCGCAGCGATTCCGTAGGTGACGAAATCAGCGATCTTCCGCAGATCGCGAGGCTCCAGGAAAGCCTCCGCATCGAATGCTCCTTCCCCCTCGCGGGGGATGGCATTGGCGATCTTGCAGGGAAGGTCATCGACTTCAAACGTGTCGATGCGCTTAGCCCCGCTTGCGCCGGCAAGAAGCCTCTTCCAGCTGTGCTCCGCGCCGAGACCGAGCGGCGAAAGAAGTCCTACGCCGGTGACGACGACGCGTCTCATCTTCTGGATTGCCCCGAGATCGTTGGCTGCGCGCAGAAGGCTGCGCGTCAGGCCGTCGCCTTTTCGATGTACTTAACAGCGTCGCCGACCGTCAGGATGGTCTCGGCCGCGTCGTCCGGGATTTCAACGCCGAATTCTTCCTCGAACGCCATCACCAGTTCAACGGTGTCGAGGCTGTCCGCGCCCAGATCGTCGATGAAGCTGGCCTGTTCGGTCACCTTGTCGGCGTCTACGCCAAGATGCTCTACAACGATCTTCTTGACGCGCTCTGCAGTATCACTCATCTGTGAACCCTCGACTTCATGAATTTCCGGTCTTCGTTAGCGGCAGGTTTCACGCTAATCAAGCTGAAAAGAGGGCCGGTCCAACGGCTTTCCAAGCTCTTTCTCGCTTACACATCGAATCCTGCCGGATTTCGGCGCGCCATAACACGGATTGGGCGTGGCGGCAAAGCCGTGTTCAAACCATCAGCATTCCGCCGTTCACGTGGATCGTCTGACCCGTGACATAAGCCGCCTCGCTGGAGGCGAGATAAACGACGGATGCGGCAATCTCCTCGCCCGAGCCCATCCGCTTCATGGGAATGCTGCTCAGGATGGATTCGCGCTGTTTCTCGTTCAGTTTGTCCGTCATGGCGGTTTCGATGAAGCCAGGCGCCACACAATTGACGGTGATGTTACGGCTGGCGATCTCCTGCGCCAGCGACTTGGAGAAACCGATCAGCCCCGCCTTTGAGGCGCAGTAATTCGCCTGGCCGGGATTGCCTGCCACGCCGACGACCGAGGAGATGTTGATGATGCGGCCCCAGCGGCGGCGCATCATCGGGTGCGTCAGCTCGCGTGTCAGCCTGAAAACAGCGGTAAGATTGGTCTCTATGACCGCATCCCAGTCTTCGTCGCTCATGCGTACGAACAAGCCGTCGCGGGTGATTCCCGCATTGTTGACCAGGATGTCGACGCCTTCGAGCTCAGCCTCCGCCTTCGCGGCGAGGTCCTTCACCTCTTCCCGGCTTGAAAGATTCGCGGGAAATACCTTCGCGCGGTCTCCAAGTTCGCCAGCGAGCGCCTCCAGCTTTTCCACTCGCGTCCCGTGCAGGCCAACAGTGGCGCCTTGCTTGTGGAGCGCGCGCGCGATGGCTTCGCCGATGCCTCCGGTCGCTCCGGTAACGAGGGCCTTGCGGCCGCTGAGATCGAACATTGCTTGGTCCTTTCCAGGATTGGAAGTCTTACAGCGCCTTCAGCACCGCTTCGATGTCTGCCGGTGTGTTGACGGCAACGGCATTGAGATCGCGGTTGATGCGACGGGCGAGTCCCGTCAGCACCTTGCCAGAGCCAACCTCATATAGCGTATGCACGCCGTTTCCGCCGAACCATTCGACTGTCTCGCGCCAGCGCACCCGCCCGGTCACCTGTTCGACCAGCCTCGCAGCGATCTCTTCCGGATCGGTGAGTGGGCTGACGGTCACATTGGCAATGACCGGCACAGCAGGCGCGTTCTTCTGCACCTCCGCAAGAGCCTCGCGCATGCGTTCGGCCGCCGGGCCCATGAGCGCCGAGTGGAAGGGCGCCGATACCGGCAGCATGATCGCGCGCTTGGCGCCGCGCTCGCTCGCCAGCCGCGCAGCTTCTTCCACCGCGGACCTGGCTCCGGAAATGACCAGCTGGCCGCCACCATTGTCGTTCGCGATCTGGCAAATCGCGCCTTTGGCCGCGCTGGCGCACACCTCTTCCACGTCAGCGGCCTCAAGGCCGATAATGGCTGCCATGGCACCCTCGCCCACCGGCACGGCCGCCTGCATGGCATTGCCGCGAATGCGCAGGAGCCGGGCCGTATCGGAAAGAGAAAACGTGCCGGCGGCGGCAAGCGCGGAATATTCGCCGAGCGAATGGCCGGCGACATAGGCGACCTTGTCCTGCAGCCGGAAACCCTCTTTTTCCATCACCCGTATCGCGGCGAGGGAAACCGCCATCAGCGCCGGCTGAGCATTTGCCGTGAGCGTCAGCTCGTCCTCGGGGCCCTCCCACATCAGCTTGGAAAGCGGCTGGTTCAACGCCTCGTCCACCTCCTGGAATACGGCGCGCGCCTCCGGAAACGCCTCCGCCAGATCGCGGCCCATCCCAACGGCCTGGCTTCCCTGGCCGGGAAAGGTGAAGGCGATGCTCATCGGCGGTTCTCCTTGATCCATGCTTTTGGGGCGCAGGTGGTGGCGCAAGAGCCGGCGCGCGTCAAGCCCTTTGCACCTGCTGCTCGGAATGCAGCGGATCTGTTCGATCCTTCAAAAAGGAACGCGGGGACGACCCGCGGCAGGATCGTCCTGCCGCGTGCTTGCAATTAGAAGCCCGCGAGCAACTATTGACACTTTGTCAGGAAATGTCAGCCTGTCACCTAGCCTCTATGGCAAGTGTTGCGCAACTTGCCTATATCTGGCGCGCCTTGGCCGGGTTTCGCTCTGATGCATTCTTCCAGCGCGTGACCCGTATCCTCTCCGTTCCGCAGCGAAGATCTCATGCAGCACGCTATTTCCATCTCCGGTCTTTCCAAGGTCTATGATTCGGGCTTTACCGCCTTGCACGGGGTCGATCTCGATGTCCGTACGGGTGAGATCCTGGCCCTTCTAGGCCCGAACGGAGCCGGCAAGACGACGTTGATTTCGATCGTCTGCGGTATCGTCAATCCGTCCGGCGGCAGCGTCACCGTGCAAGGGCACGACATCATCAGAGACTATCGCGCGGCCCGTCAGCTCATCGGGCTCGTGCCGCAGGAACTCCACGTCGAGACGTTCGAGACCGTTTGGGACACTGTGAATTACAGCCGTGGGCTCTTCGGCAAGAGCCCCAATCGGGCCCTGTGCGAACAGATCCTGAAGGACCTCTCCCTATGGGAGAAGAAGGACAACAAGATCCTGCAGCTTTCCGGCGGGATGAAGCGCCGCGTGATGATCGCCAAGGCGCTGGCGCATGAACCGAAGATCCTTTTCCTCGACGAACCCACCGCAGGCGTCGACGTCGAATTGCGCAAGGACATGTGGCAACTCGTGCGCCGGCTGCGCGAGAACGGCGTGACCATCATCCTGACGACGCATTATATCGAGGAAGCCGAGGAGATCGCCGACCGGGTGGCCGTCATCAACAAGGGCCGCCTGATCGTCGTCGAGGAGAAAACGGAATTAATGCGCAAGCTCGGCAAGAAGCAACTCACGCTGGAACTCAGCGAAAACATCGGTCCGCTGCCTGAGGCTCTCGCCGTCTACGATCTGGAGGTGGAGGACGGCGGGCGCCGGCTTGTCTACCACTATGACACACAAGCGGGACGCACGGGCATTGGCTCGCTCCTGGCCGATCTCAATCGGTCCGGCATCGCCGTGAAGGATCTCGATACCGAGCAGAGTTCGCTGGAGGACATTTTCGTGAGCCTGGTGGAGGAAGCGCGGTGAATTTTCAAGCGATCAAAGCCATTTACCTGTTCGAGATGGCGCGCATGCGGCGCACGCTCCTTCAGAGCGTCGTTTCGCCCGTCCTGTCGACCTCCCTCTATTTCGTCGTTTTCGGGGCTGCGATCGGCGGCCGAATCCAGGAAGTTGAAGGAGTCGCCTACGGCGCCTTCATCGTCCCAGGCCTGATCATGCTGACGCTGCTTCAGAACTCGATTTCCAACGCCTCGTTCGGCATCTATTTCCCGAAATTCGTGGGCACGATCTACGAGGTGCTTTCAGCCCCCATCTCTTTCATTGAGATTGTCATTGGCTATGTCGGGGCCGCCGCTTCCAAATCGCTGATCCTGGGCATCATCATCCTGGCGACAGCCCATCTCTTCGTGCCGCTTGAGATCCGTCATCCTTTCTGGATGCTCTTCTTCCTGGTGCTGACGGCAGTCACCTTCAGCCTGTTCGGCTTCATCATCGGTATCTGGGCCGACAATTTCGAGAAACTGCAGCTCATCCCGCTTCTCATCGTAACACCGCTCGTGTTCCTCGGCGGTTCGTTCTATTCGATTCAGATGCTGCCGGAATTCTGGCGTGACGTGACGCTTTTCAACCCGGTGCTTTATCTCATCAGCGGCTTCCGCTGGAGTTTCTTCGAAACGGCCGATGTGAGCGTCGGGGTCAGCATCACGATGATCTGTGTCTTCCTCGCAATCTGCATCTCGCTGGTGTGGTGGATTTTTCGGACGGGATACCGGCTCAAAGCTTAGGAACAAGGATTAAGCCAAATCTCCAGTGCCGTGCGCGGCGCCCGGTGATATAATGAAACGTCGCAGGGCGTAACCGCGCCCCAGGTGCGATGTGATGCAACGGTGATGCCGCACCTGGCCAGTGGTGCGGAAGGGAGCTCACGCTTTCCTCATCCCGGACCTTCTCGAATTCGACTTTTATTCGACGAGCCCGGCTGCGGCTTTCCCGGTCTGAAAAAGGCAATCAGCCTTGGCCGGCGTACGCACCGTTCGATAAGAGGAGGAGACAATGCTCACAACAGAGGCGGTCACAGGCTCATCCCTGAAAAAGGCAATCGAGAACCGCGATGGCCGGACGCTTTCGAGCTTCTACGCCGATGACGCACTGATGCGCATCATCGATCGCAACAATCCACCAAGCAGGCCACGCGAAGTACAGGGACGAGAGGCGATCACGGCCTTTTGGGACGATATTTGCGGCCGCGCGATGACGCATGAAGTCGATACGAGCATCTCGGACGGCAACCTGATGGCCTTCACCGAGAACTGCGCCTATCCCGACGGCACCAAAGTCTTCTGCATGGCGACGCTGGAACTGAAGGACGGCAAGATCGCCCGGCAGACGGTTGTGCAGGCCTGGGACGAATAGAGGCAGAGGAGGATGACAGATGTTCGTCGCACGTTGGCACGTCGAGGCTCGTTTTGGCCACAAGCAGAATGTCGTGGACCTGATGCGCCGCTGGATGGAGGAAATCGGTAGCCAGGTAGGAACCGACAAGATGAATGTTCAGCTGCTGACGGGTTCCATTGGCGCGAAGGAAGCGGTGGTGGAGGTCAATCACTCCGTAGAGAGCCTCGCGGAATTGGAACAGTTCTTCGATTCGATCAGCAAAATCGAAGCACACAAGCAGTGGGGCAAGGACCTTGAGCCCTATGTGGTCTCCGGGTCCACCTACTGGAATATCTACCGCATCTTGTAATCAGGCGAAACGATGCCGCCCCTTCCGGGCGGCATTTCACGCGACTGCCTTGACGGCCCAGGCCCGGGCTTTCATCCGGATCGAGCCATCCTGCTCCGGGGAAATCGTCTGATGCAGTTTCTCCCTCAGGCGCTCTCTGACGTCCGGTTCGAGGCTGACGCAATAGCCCGGAGCCGGCCCGGCACCAAGGGTGAAGGGCTTCCAGAAATCCTCGAAGTCTCTGAAGATTGTTGGGACTTCGATCGGAATGCATTCGATCGACCGCAGACCGCCCTCACGCGCCATCTCGATCAATCCATCCGAGGTGCAGAATGGAAACCGACGGTCCTCGGTAAGATCCCGCGCACCGGGATCGAGAGCCACCGCGGCGGTCCAGAACGCACGCATGAACTCAATCCCGCCCCCCGGATAGTCCCAGACATAGAAGGCGACCATGCCTTCCGGCCTGACGACCCGCTTCATCTCTCGGACGGCTTTCATCCTGTCGGGAACGAAGTTGAGCACGAGCGCCGATGCAGCCACGTCGCAGCTTGCGGAAGGCAAACCTAATGCCTGTGCATCCTCAACCCGGAATTCCACTCGCGGATCAGTGACATTGACAAGCGCCTTTCGGATGAAGCCTTCGGAAGCATCGGTCGCGATCAGGCTTTCGGGATCGCAGAGATCGAGGATGGAAGCCGTCAGCGCACCGGTGCCGCAGCCGACCTCGAGCCAGCTGAGCCTGCTGCGGCAATCGAGCCATTGAAGGAATAGGGGCGCCACCTTTCGGCTCCAGCGACCCATATAGCCGTCGTAGCTGTCGCCCGCTTGCCAGGCGTCATGACGTTCAGCTGTCATGATGCACCTCCTGATGAGGTCGCTATGAAGGACAAGTGTTACGCCTATCCCGGCCCCGTGGCTAGCAACCACAAAGCAGTAGGGAAACCTTGCATCTGCGGCAAAACACTGTATAAGCGCGCGATCTGCCGGTCCCAGCCGGGGGCTGAACGGAGGGCCAGGTGTTATCGCCTGTTGCGAAGCAGAAGGCTTCCGCCTCCCGTGTCTCCGCTCTCGACCGTCTTGAATGCGCCTTTCTTCGGCCGGGCTTTGCCCGGCAAGAGAAGTCGCTGAGGCTTTAGCCGCTGGAACAGGCAGGAAAAGAAGGAGAAAGGCAAGAGAATGGCTCTCTACGAACATGTGTTTCTTGCCCGGCAGGACCTCTCCCCGCAGCAGGTCGACGCACTTGTGGAACAGTACAAGGGCGTGATCGAAAGCGGCGGCGGCAAGGTTGGCCGGATCGAGAATTGGGGCCTCAAGTCCCTCGCATACCGCATCAAGAAAAACCGCAAGGCCTATTTCGCGCTCTTGGATCTCGACGCACCGGCGGAAGCCGTGAAGGAGATGGAGCGTCAGATGGGCATTTCGGAAGACATCCTGCGCTTTATGACGATCCGTGTCGACGCGCATGAGGAAGGCCCATCCGCGATGATGCAGCGCCGTGACGATCGCGACCGCGGAGATCGCGGTGATCGTGGCCCGCGCCGCGACTTCGACGATCGCGGCCCACGCCGCCCGCGTGAGGATGACCGCCCGCGCCGCGCGCGCGAGGATGAGGGAGACGAATAATGGTCGACATCAACCAGATCCCGACGCGGCGCCCCTTTCACCGCCGCCGCAAGACCTGCCCGTTCTCGGGCGCCAATGCGCCGAAGATCGACTATAAGGACGTGAAGCTCCTGCAGCGCTACATTTCCGAGCGCGGCAAGATCGTTCCGTCCCGCATCACGGCAGTGAGCCAGAAGAAGCAGCGCGAGCTCGCCCGTGCGATCAAGCGCGCCCGCTTCCTGGGCCTCCTGCCCTACGTGGTGAAGTAATCCCGGCAGCGGGCACCTTTCGACAGGTGCCCGCTCCCCTCTCCGCTTCGGGCGCGGAAGAGCGGAAGTAAGTCCCGAGTTGGGGCAGCTTGCCCCTAACTGCCAACAAAACCGGCAGGACAGCGAACCAGCCTCACGGCCCCGTTTTCCTGCCCTGCCCTCGATTTTCAGCCCTGTATGGGCGACGAGAAGGAAACGGACAATGGAAGTCATTCTTCTGGAACGCATCCCCCGCCTGGGTCAAATGGGCGATGTCGTGCGCGTCAAGGACGGTTACGCACGCAATTTCCTGTTGCCGCAGAACAAGGCGCTGCGCGCCAACGAAGCAAATCGCAAGAAGTTCGAATCGCAGCGTGTCGAGCTCGAGGCGCGTAATCTGGAGCGCAAGAGCGAAGCCGAAGCCGTGTCCGAAAAGCTCGACGGCAAGAGCTTCGTGATCGTTCGCTCCGCTGCCGAAACCGGTCAGCTCTATGGTTCCGTTTCGGCGCGCGACATCGCCGAGGTCCTCGCTTCGGAAGGTTTCAAGATCGGCCGCAACCAAGTTGACATCAATCATCCGATCAAGACCATCGGTCTGACGAATGTGGCGATCGCCCTGCATCCCGAGGTGATTGCAACCGTCACGCTGAACATCGCCCGCTCTGCAGAAGAGGCCGAGCGTCAGGCGCGTGGCGAGACGCTCGATTCCGCCGAGGCCATCTATGGCGACGAGATCAACGAGAGCGCCCGACCGGACGCATTCTTCGATCCGGAAGCGGAAGGCGAAGAAGAAGGCGAAGAGAACACCTGATCTTCCGACTATGAAAACAAAGGGGCCGGTCCAAGGACCGGCCCTTTTTCTTTGTGCTTTATTCCATTGCCGCGGCTACCGCACCGCCGCCATCCGGCTGCTGCTTTGGCACCCGAAGCAGCAGGACCAGCGGGATGGCACAGAGCGTGATGATCATCATGAACTTGAAGTCGTTGACGTAGGAGATCATCAAGGCCTGCTGGTTCACGAGTTGGTCCATGATCGAGAGCGAGGTCGGATCGCCCTGCGCCGCGCTCGGCATGGTGGCCCAAAGGTTTGGATTGTAGGGCGTGATATGCGTGGCGAGTTCTGCATGATTGACCTGAGTGCTGTTCGTGAGCAGCACCGTGACGACCGATATGCCGATGCTTGAACCGATATTACGCGTCAGGCTGAACAGACTCGTTCCATCGGTGCGGTACTGCGGCTTGAGGGTCGCAAACGTGATGGTCGACAACGGCACGAAGACCAGACCAAGCCCCATGCCCTGGACAATGCCCGAGATGATGATCAGCCGGCCGTCCATTTGCGGTGTGAAGCCGGTCATCATGTGGAGCGACCAGGCCGTCAGAGACAAACCGGTAACGACGAGAATGCGCGGATCGATAATGCGGACGAGCCGGCCGACAACGATCATCGATATCATCGTGCCCACGCCGCGCGGCGCCATGATGAGCCCTGTAAGCATGGTCGTATAGCCGAAAATCCGCGCGAGCATCGGCGGCAGGAGCGCAAGGCTTGCAAGCAGGATGACACCCACGACGAAGATGAAGACCAAACCGGTCACCAGATTGCGGTCGCGAAAGATGTGCTTGTCGATAAACGTATTCTCGCCCATGAGCGTATGGACCGCAAAGACCCAGAACCCCGTGATCGACAGGCCGAGCTCGATCCAGATCTCGACGGAGGAGAACCAGTCGACCTCGGCGCCGCGGTCGAGCATGAGCTGCAGCGCCCCAACGCCGAGCGAAAGCATGGCAAAGCCGAAGAAATCGAACCCGCGCAGGCGCCGCGGCGCGCGCGGCAGATAAGCGGCCGCGCCGAGTAGACAGAGAATACCAACGGGCAGATTGATGAAGAACACCCAGCGCCAGTTCAGCGTTTCAGTGAGCCAGCCGCCGAGCGTCGGCCCGATGATGGGGCCGACCATGATACCGGCGCCGAACACCGCCATGGCTTGCCCGTGATTCTCCTTTGGATTGATGTCGAGGAGAAAGGTCTGCGCGAGCGGCACGATCGCAGCGCCGAACACACCCTGTAACAGGCGGAAGAGGACCATCACCTCCAGGTTCCACGCAATGCCGCAGAGCATTGAGAAGATGGTGAAGCCGGCGATCGAAAGCAGGAAAAATTCGCGGCGCCCGATGCGATCGGAAATCCAGCCGGTCACCGGCGTCATGATGGCAGCGGCGACGATATAGGAGGTCAGAACCCAGTTGATCGTGTCGGGCGACGCTCCAAGGTCGCCCGTCATCGAAGGCAGCGCCACATTCGCAATCGTCGTGTCCAGCACCTGCATGATGGTGCCAAGCATGATCGCGACGGTAATCAACCCGCGATGTGGGACCGCCTCGTGCGTTGTTGAGGCAGCTTCAGCCATAATGTTGTTCCACTTCTGCGAAACGCAACCTGACTACTCGGTCGCGTGCGCCGTGCCGAAACCCGGTATGCCGTTGGCCACTTCCGTATCGACGGTCACGGTGGCGCTCATTCCGGTGCGCAGCGGCAAATCCACGCCGTCCGCCTGCAGCTTCAGCCGGACAGGAATTCGTTGTGTGACCTTCACCCAATTGCCCGTAGCGTTCTGAGGAGGCAACAGAGAGAATTCCGCGCCGGTACCAGCGCTGATGTCCTCAACGGTCGCTTCGACCGGGCGATCCGGATAGGTATCGAACACGATCTCGGCCTTCTGGCCAGGTTTCATATGGGTGAGCTGCGTTTCCTTGAAATTCGCCTCGACCCAGATGCTCTGCGTTTCCACCAGGGTGAACAGCGGGGTGCCGGCGCTCACGAACTGGCCATTTCGGAAATTCGAGGCTTGGGCGATCACGCCATCGGCGGGCGCCTTCACCGTCGTCTGCTCCAGCTCATAGGCAGCTTTATCTCGTGCCGCGAGGGCGGAAAGGACGGTTGGATGCTTGTCGGTTTCGATGTCCGGATTGCCACCCAGTGCCGCAAGCGCGCTTGCAACGGCCTGACGCGCTGAGCTCAAGCTCTCCTTCGCTTTCTGCAGGTTGCGTCGGGCTTCGTCCAGCGACGACTGGGATGCCACACCCTTGCTCGAAAGGTCCTGCTGGCGGTTCAGCTGCGTTTCGAGATACGCAACTTCGCTCTCGGCGTCCCGCTCCTGCGCCTTGGCCTGGCTATAGGCAGCCCGCAACTGCTCGACCTGCAGACGCGCGCCCTCTAGGGCAGCCTCCGCCTGGGCAAAGGCGATGCGATACGGCTGCTGATCCACCTGGAAAAGAACCGCGCCGGCCTCCACACGCATATTGTCGGCCACATTGCTCTCCACGATGCGACCGGCGATCTGCGACGCAATGGCAACCTTCGGCTGCTGCAGATAAGCATCGTCCGTTTCCTGGTAGCGGCCGCCGGTGATCCACCACCAGCCTCCGCCTATCGCAAGCGCGAGCGGGACGATGAGCATGAGGGCCAGACGCAGCCCCTTTTTCTTCTTGGGTTTGGAGGGGGCGGGCTGCGGCGATGCCGGCGAACCCGCCCTCGCCTGCTCGATTTCGATGGGTTCCGCTTTTTCCTGCGCTTTTGATATCGCGTTCATTAGATACGACCTCTATTACGATCCTTGCTGCGAGGCGGGGTCGCCCTCGGAAAGATTCTCGGCAATTTTTTCGAGCGCGCAGATCAGACTGACACACTGCTCGTCATCCAACCCGGCCAGCGCCTCCTGATAGACTTGCCCGACCAGTTTCTTGATTTCCTTGTGGGCTTCCCGCGCCTTCGGAGTGGCGAAGACCATGCGAACCCGCCGATCCTCCAACCCCTGCCGTCGTTCAACCCAGCCCCCTTCCACCATCCTGTCAATGAGGCGTGATACGCTGATGGGCTCGATCTCCAGAAGTTCTGCGAGTCTTGCCTGCGTCGCGCCATCCTCCTTCAGGATCCAGGAGAGGAGCCGCCATTGGGCAACCGACAACCCGTGCTCGTTCCCACGGCCTTCGAAGCGCTTACGCATCAGCCGCGGAATGTTGTGAAGCAGGAAGCCGAGGCGCTCGACGCCTGTCGTGTTAAGGGGACCTGACAAATTCATAAGCGGCATATATTGTAAGCATGCTTATGAAACAAGGGCGCGTATGCTGCAGTGCAAAAAAAATTTCGTGAACGGACTTGTTGCTGCACGGCGGTGATGCCAGCACGGTTCAGCCGTAGCTTCTCCGGAAAGCCGGGAGGACGATGAAGTAGACAGTTGTCGGAACTCAGGTTGATGCCTACGGAATACCGCGGGAAGACTTGGCCCCGAGAAGCCACGCCCTAACCCGGCACCTGCGGTCAAATCAGGGTCACCTCGTCAGCCGCGAAGAAACGGCTCAGGCGGCCCGTTCGATCCGAATAACTTGAGGCTTGTCCACGAGATGCCCGTCCTTGGTGATGCCATCGACGGCTTTGCGGACCGCCGCTTCCGTGGTCTCGTGCGTGACGAGGATCACGGTCTTTTGTTCAGCCTGCGTAACGTCTCCGTGCTGAACGATCGATTCCAGAGAAATCGCATTGTCGGCCATACGCCGCGCAATGGCGGCAAAGACGCCAAGCCGGTCCTGCACCGTAAGACGGATGAAATAGCCGCCGGCGTGGGAGCGCATCGCGGCGCGCCTGTAGGGAGCGAGTTCCTTGGCAGGACGGCCAAAAACAGGTCCGTGCTGGAAGCCGGGGCGGCTTTTCGCGATATCGGCAAGGTCGCCGATCACTGCGGAAGCCGTTGCATTGCCGCCGGCACCCGGTCCGGAGAGAAGCAATTCGCCCAACATGTCCGTTTCTATGGCAACAGCGTTGGTGACGCCATGAACCTGGGCGATGACGGAACTCGTGGGCACCATGGTTGGGTGTACACGTTGCTCGATGCCGTTTTCGGATTTCTGCGCCACGCCCAGGAGCTTGATGCGATATCCAAGTTCGCCGGCCGCGCGAATATCCGCCTGGCTGATGTTGGAGATCCCTTCCAGGTAAATGTCATCGGCCGAGATGCGGCAGCCAAAGGCCAGGCTGGTAAGGATCGAAAGCTTGTGGGCGGTATCGTGCCCCTCGATATCGAACGTGGGATCTGCCTCCGCATAGCCGAGACGCTGGGCTTCACGTAGACATTCCTCGAAGGAAAGCCCTTCCGCTTCCATCCTGGTGAGGATGTAATTGCAGGTGCCGTTCAGGATCCCGAAAACGCGCGTGACCTGATTGCCGGCGAGCGCCTCGCGCATCGTCTTGATGACGGGAATCCCCCCGGCTACAGCGGCTTCGTAGTTGAGGAGTACGCCGTTCCTCTCGGCTATCGCCGCCAGTTCCACACCACGTTTCGACAGCAGAGCCTTGTTTGCCGTCACCACATGCCTGCCCGCTTCGAGCGCCGCGCGTACGGATTCGAAGGCCGGACCATCTTCACCGCCGATCAGTTCGACATAGACGTCGATCTCCGCGGAGGATGCCAGTTCGACCGGATCGTCGAACCATTGCGTGTTGCCAAGATCGATGCCCCGGTCGCGAGCTCGGTCACGCGCTGACACGGCCACCGGGGCAATCTCGCGGCCGCACTGACGTGTGAGTTCCGCACCTTTATCACCCAGCATGCGGACTACGCTTGCGCCCACGGTGCCAAGACCTGCAATTCCTATGCGCAGGGCGTCGGCCATGTCTGCTGCCTTCCTCTAATTCTTATGATTTTGGCTGTTCAGCGGCTCGCTGCAAACGGAACGACATTCGTCGTCGCTTCGGCTGCCGTCGTAAGGAAGCGCTTGATATTGCGCGCGGCCTGGCGAATGCGATGCTCATTCTCCACCAGCGCGATGCGCACATAATCGTCGCCGTGCTCGCCGAAGCCCACCCCCGGCGCCACCGCCACATCGGCCTTCTCGACCAAGAGCTTCGAAAATTCCAGAGAGCCAAGATGGCGGAACGGCTCCGGAATGGGTGCCCAGGCGAACATGGTCGCCGGCGGAGGAGGAACATGCCAACCCGCACGCCCAAAAGCATCCACCAGCACATCGCGGCGGCGGTGATAGACACTGCGGACTTCTTCGATTTCCGAACCATCGGAATTGAGCGCGGCGGTCGCCGCCACCTGGATGGGCGTGAAGGCACCATAATCGAGATAGGATTTCACGCGGGAGAGGGCCGCTATCAGACGCTCATTGCCAACGGCAAAGCCCATGCGCCAGCCCGGCATGGAGAAGGTCTTCGACATGGAAGTGAACTCGACCGCGACATCCATCGCGCCCGGCACCTGCAACACAGAAGGCGGCGGAGCCGTGTCGAAATAAATCTCCGAATAGGCCAGATCCGACAGGATGATGATGTCGTGCTTGCGCGCGAAGGCCACCACATCCTTGTAGAAGTCAAGAGTGGCGAGGCAGGCGGTCGGATTGGACGGGTAGTTCAGAATGAGCGCTAGCGGTTTCGGGATCGAATGCCTGACAGCGCGCTCCAACACCGGAATGAAATTGTGGTCAGGCTCGGCAGGAATCGAGCGGATCACGCCGCCGGACATGATGAAGCCGAAGCTGTGGATCGGATAGGTCGGGTCGGGGCAGAGCACGACGTCGCCCGGCGCGGTGATCGCCTGCGCCATATTGGCGAAGCCTTCCTTGGACCCCAAGGTGGCAATCACCTGCCTCTCGGGGTCGAGCTTCACGCCGAAGCGGCGTGCATAGTAGGCAGCCTGGGCGCGGCGCAGACCCGGAATGCCGCGCGACGACGAGTATCGATGTGTGCGGGGATCGCGCACGACATCGCAGAGCTTGTCCACGATCGCCTTAGGCGTCGGAAGGTCCGGATTGCCCATTCCAAGGTCGATGATATCGGCGCCGCGAGCTCGGGCGGAGGCCTTCAGCCTGTTGACCTGCTCGAACACATATGGCGGAAGCCGGCGGACCTTGTGAAATTCTTCCATGGCATTGTTCCGGATTGGTGATTGCGCCCTCATACACCTGTTCGCCGGAACGGTCGATAGTCTGTTGAAGGTTACTGATCGGCGGAGGTCTCGATCTGCTTCAAGGTCTGTTGTTGACGCTGCTGGGCAAGGCTGCGCATCCGCTCGACCTCGGCGGAAGACGCCTGACCACCCTGAGGCCTCTGACGCTTTGCGGAAAGCTCGCCGGTCATACGCACCCTCTCCTCTTCCGTAATCTGGGGGGCGGCAGCCTCTATAGGAACATTGAGATTGGGGTAGCCGTCGGGCTGGGTCCTCGACCCTGCTTGAGAGGCCGTCCCCGCGCAGCCCGAGACGAGCAGCAGCGGGATGAGACACGGGGCCGCAAGGCCGATTGCGAAAAATTCTCGTATGCGGACCGCGATTTTCATATGTTCCCGTGAACATGGACGTGGTTTGAATCAGCGCTATTTGAGCATAGTGCCCTTCGGGAGGTCCAGCACGAAGAATGGCCGGCGAGGGAAATCAGGACAGCCGCGATAAATCGAACCCGACCGAAGCCTACACGGTGCGGGATCCAGAGCGGTTTGCGCTCAACCTCGCCCGCGCCCTGGAGGAAGCAGGAAAGGCGGCCGCTGTTTGGGTGCGCGCCCGGGAAGCAGGCGCGGGCTTGACCGGGGTTCCCGAGCCCTTTGGCGAGGCGGTGCGCACGCTTTCTAAACTGACGGAGTACTGGCTGTCGGATTCAGGCCGAGCCCTCGAGGCCCAAACGAAGCTTCTGTCCGCCTACATGATGATCTGGGCCAATTCCATCCGACGCCTGAGCGGCGAACAGCCCAGTGCCTCGGTTATAGAACCAGAACGGGGTGACAGGCGTTTCGAAGATCCCGAATGGGCTCGGAATGCCTTTTTTGATTTCCTCAAGCAGGTCTACCTGGTGACTGCGCGATGGGCCGCGGATCTGGTGGAGAGCGCGGAAGGACTTGATGAAAACGCCCGGCAAAAAGCGCGTTTTTATGTGAGGCAGTTGAGCGAGGCACTTTCGCCATCCAACTTCATCTTCACGAACCCTCAGCTCCTGCGCGAGACGCTCGAATCCGACGGCGACAACCTGGTGCGCGGGATGCGGATGCTGACGGAAGATCTCATTGCCGGCAAAGGCGAGCTGAAGCTGCGCCAATCCGACCACTCCAAATTCGAGCTGGGCAGGAACATCGCCACTACCCCGGGCAAGGTTGTGGCGCGCAACGATCTCGCCGAGATCATCCAGTACGAGCCTTCGACAGAGACGGTGTCACGTCGACCGCTCATGATCGTGCCGCCATGGATCAACAAGTTCTACGTGCTCGATCTCAACCCGGAGCGCTCGTTCATCCGATGGGCCATCGACCAGGGCCACACCGTCTTCGTTATTTCCTGGGTCAACCCGGATGAACGGCACGCCGCCTATGGATGGGACGAATATGTAAGAGACGGTATTGAATTCGCGCTCGACACCATAGCCCGACAGACGGGGGAGAGGCAGGTCAATGCCATCGGCTATTGCGTCGGGGGCACTTTGCTTGCCGCCGCACTTGCTCTCATGGCCCAGGAACAAGACGACCGGATCACATCGGCCACCTTCTTCGCCAGCCAAGTGGACTTCACCTTTGCGGGCGACTTGAAGGTATTCGTCGATGAGGGCCAGATCGCAGCGCTCGAGAAGGCGATGCAGGAAAGGGGTTTCCTGGAAGGGAACCGGATGGCGAGCGCGTTTAACATGCTGCGCGCGCGCGACCTCATCTGGTCCTATGTCGTCAACAACTATTTGCGCGGACGTGAGCCCCTGCCCTTCGACCTTCTCTACTGGAATGCGGATGCCACCCGTTTGACGGCGGCGAACCACTCCTACTACCTGCGCAACTGCTACTTGGAAAACAATCTGGCCAAGGGGTTCGCCACACTGCGAGGACGGCGACTTTCGCTCGCCGATGTCAAGGTTCCCGTCTACAACCTCGCCACCTTGGAAGACCATATCGCCCCGGCCAAATCCGTTCTGTTCGGCAGTCGGCTTTTGGGCGGACCGGTGGAACTGGTGATTGCAGGCTCCGGCCACATCGCTGGCGTCGTCAATCCACCCGCCATGGGGAAGTACCGGTTCTGGACCGCACAAGGCTTGGCCGATAGCCTCGACGAATGGATGAGCAAAGCCCAAGAACATCCTGGGTCATGGTGGCCCCATTGGCAGTCCTGGATCGCGGATTTCTCTGGTGGTCGGGTGAAAGCCCGCAAACTCGGTCGCCGTAAAAAATGGCTGGGTGACGCCCCCGGAGAATATGTCAGGATCAGCCAATAATATGTTTGCGACAGGCTGGAACATCATTTGAACAAAGCAAACGCTTCGTGTCGGGCGAGCCTGGGCACCAAGTATATTGCTATGAAGATATAATTTCGTTACCACTGGCGCCGCTTCGTGCTTGGAGGGACCTGCACGAATCGTGAGGGGGGGTTCCCCAGAATTGCCCGGAAGGAAGGCTGTTGGCTGCCAGTAAGCCGGCATCGGCTGCGAAGATTCGATACTTGCGCGCGCGCAATCTGTTGGGCGGCACCATAGTTTGTATCCTGGTTGCCTCCTGCTCCGCCTCGGATGCCGAACCCGAGTTAAGTCTCGCGCCAGCATCCGATTATGAGACGTCTGCGCCGGCTGGCGGAGATCGTGAGGCAACCGGTGTGGGCGAAGGAACGACGGCTCTGCCGCAAGTCCGCCCGCAGCAGATCGCAAACCAGCAAACATCCGATATCCCTACCGCTTCTGGCGAAGCGGAATCGGTTGCTGCCAGGGGTGGTACCGGAGAAGCGAAAACCGCCGGTGCTCAAGACGGCCAACAGAGCGAGCAGCCGTCCGAGGCGACCGCCTCAGCCGAAAGTCCCGAAGGCGGGCCGGCCAAACGTAGTTTGCTTCCAAGGCTTTTTGCCTCGGCGCCTACTCAGCCCTCTTCACGGCAACAGGCCTCGGGCCCAAACCGGGACACTGCAGGCAGCGTGACGGCCGCCTCCGAGCTTGCAGATGAGAGGGAATCCAAGACGTCGGCGAAATCAGAGGCGAAGACGGAAAGTGCTGCGGAGCCGGAAGACGCCGAAGATCAGATCGCGGTCGCCGAATCCAGAGCACCGAATCAGCCCGCTTCGCAGAAGCGCAATTTCCTCTCGGCATTCTTCTCACCTTCCTCTACGAAACCCGAAGTTCCCTTTCCGGACGAGAAAGCGGAGCTGGAGAAGAGCAATCCCATCTCCTCCGAGCAAACAAAGCCCTTGATAGAAGCGGCGACCGCCAAGGAGGAGCCCGCCAAGCCGATCATTTCGCTTGCTTCCACTTCACCAACGCAGGCAGCGATGTACAGCATGGACGCGCTGCCGGGCGTGCGGCCGGGCGATCAGCTGTTCGAGATTCGGCTGGGTTCGCAGAGCGACGATGGTGATGTTGACGTTTATGAGCAGGAAGAGGGTTTCTACCAGGTTGCGTCGGCCGCAGGTCTCGCGCGCCTCGCGCCAAATGGTCTCCTCAAGCAGCGCGACAGCGTCAACGTCTCCTGCTTCAAGCCGGGCCTTGTGAATATACTGAAAACGATCGAGCGCCGTTTCGGAAAGCGGGTCGTAGTGACATCGGGTTACCGCAGCCCGGAGCATAACAAGCGTGTACGCGGCGCCCCGAGATCCCAGCACATGAATTGCGCGGCGGCGGACATCGTGGTTGAGGGTGTGAGCAAATGGGAGCTCGCCCGGTTTGCGCGTTCCCTCCCGAATCGAGGCGGTGTCGGTACCTACTGCCACACCAATGCAGTGCATGTGGATGTCGGCCCCGAACGCGACTGGAACTGGCGTTGCCGTGGAAGATGAGCTCAGCAACCGGCGCTTAAACGCGTTCCAGTGCGGCAGCTTGTCATCATCCCGGCATTATGGCGAAAAAATCTTTGCGATCTGAGCATCGACAGGGTTGCCCCAACACAGGAAGCTCACTATAACCCGCCTCGTCTGGAGCGCGCCCATCGTCTAGCGGTCTAGGACGCCGCCCTTTCACGGCGGAAACACGGGTTCGAGTCCCGTTGGGCGTACCACTTCTCCTACTAATGCTAATGTTTCCAACGAGTTGTCGGCAGTTTTGCCTAACCGGGTATCGGGGTTAGGCAATTTGATGTCAAAGACACTCGCCATCTTGACCATGGCGGCTTGCGAAAGTCGTTTCTGTTCTGCCGCCTTGGTGTAGGTCAGAATCTCCTCAATCTTGGTGTGGCCAGTAATTGCCATGATCTCATGCGCGGAGGCACCAGCGTCTGCGAGTCGGCGGCACGCGGCCTTCCTGAGTCCATGAGGCGATGCCTGCCCCTCAATCCCCGCATCTCGCGCCGCGTCGGTGATGAAGCCGGTGAAAGCCTTCTCCGAACGAGACTGCCCGTAGGCGGTGATTATGAAGGTGGGATCGGTGCGCGGTCTGTCCTTAATGAACCGCCACAGCTCCTCATGTATGGGAATGCTAAGGTTGACGCCGGTTTTGCTGGCGACGATCTCGATACGGTCGTCAACGACATGCTTCCACCCGACGCGCACAGCGTCGGCCCGCCGCAGGCCGGTATAAAGCAGTATCTCCATAGCAATTCGCTGCGGCGTCTGATCATCCCAATACGCACGATATGCGGCAATATCTGCCTCGCTCCATGTGCGATACCCGACCGTCCTCTTTCGGATGCGTTTGGCATCCTTAACGGGGTTGCCAGTTGTTAAACCGATGGCACTCGCAAACTCGAATAGCTGGTTAAGCCTCTTGCGCAGATGCACAGCCGCTCCCGGCGACATACCGGCCAGAATGCGATTGACATCTTGCGTCCGCATCCCCGCCAAAGGAAGGGCGCCATATTCCTTGCGGAAGCGTTCGAGCGTGTTGCGGTAGGTGCTCTGCGTGGTCTTCGCCAGCGACTTGAATTCGGAACTTCCATAGTACGCGGCGATGGCCGCTGAGACTGAACCTGCCGTCTTCCCCTCCGGCATGATAACAGGCTCGCCTTCTATGGCTTTGTGGTACGCGGTCCAGAAGGCTTCGCTATATAGCGGGCCAGGAAGCGCCACCTGCGGCTTTCCGGGTCTCCGCAAGTAAATGCGCAGCTTCCCGTGCCGATCGGCGTAAGCATTCACGTATCGCGGTTTGCGGTGCCTTGCCAATGTTCGTCCCATGCGTTCGATACATTGTCATTTGCGGCCGAAGGTTCACTCACCTTGCCGTCGAAAAGCAAGTCAAGGTCCACGCGGTCCCAAATCTGCACGCCGAACATCATGCGCGGCGGCGGTATGGTTCCAGCCACCCTTTCCTTGTCAAACTGTGATGTCGATATGCCCAAATAGGCCGCCGCGGCGGCTCGTCGCAAACCTCTTGGCTGGAGCTGTTGCATCCACCCTCCCCTGAAACGAAAAATCGCCCGCGGCTGGAACCACGAGCGATGGTTCCAATAAGCGTTTTAACCTGTTTTTGTCAAGGAGAATCTCACTTTCAACTTGACTTTTCGAAAAAACATGATCTCGCACCGTCACACCATCCGCCGGTCCAAACGCTGCAGCCGGTAGGTCTCTGGATCCCGCTCCCCGCGGCGAACATTGCATTCGAGGCATGCAAGCACGAGGTTCGCGCGATTATTCCCGCCACCATCCACCCGACGATGCAGATGCTCAAGCGTGGCGCTACGTGGCCAGATGTTATCGCGTCTCGCAAAGCTTAGCGACATCAGTTCCCCGCAATAATAGCAGCGGCCTTCCTGCTCACCGAAGAGCTGCCATCGAAGGAATCGCCTCCGCTGCTTGTTCATGCCGCCTCCGCTCGATACAAGCCATACCGCTCGCCGCGCAGGGCCATGGCCCGGATAAAGAGCCGAGCTAACTTTCGGCTTGGTGCAGTGAAGAACTGCACAGGTCTGCCTTCATCGTCCATGCGTGCCAGGAGACACCCGCTGTTATTCACCATGCTCCAAATCCCATCCTTGCCATTGTCTGCGTGAATCGTTATCAACATAAAATATCGATCCATCCAGAGTGTCAACAGAAAATGTTGATAGAGATATGACGCCTTCACAATGTCGTGCCGCCAGGGCGCTTATTAAGCTGACACAGCCGAAGCTCGCCGAAGCTGCGGGATTAGGGCTATCAACGGTCGTCGACTTCGAAAAGCAGCGGCGCGCTAGCGTCTCTGAAGAAGCGGTATCTGCGATGCGGGCGGCCCTAGAATCTGCTGGCGTGATTTTTCTCTCCCCCGGCGAGAACGTTGACGGTGGCGAGGGTCTCCGCCTGCGACACAGAAAATAGGCGAAAACGCATTATTTCCAGGTACTTGCTTATGCGCGCGTCATGTGGAAGTCATGGCGCCGATGAAGAAACCGCCACCTCTCCCCCGCAATCTGCCGCCTCGAGGGCTGTCCAGAACAGAGGCTGCGGCCTACATCGGGGTGTCGCCTGCACTGTTCGACTTGATGGTAAGAGATGGCAGAATGCCGAAGCCAAAGCAGATCAACAGCAGAACGGTTTGGATATTCGTCGCATAGACAAGTTCTTCGATGAGCTTCCCAGTGATGATGAGCTGGAGAACAACTCGGAGTTTGGGGACGAGTGGGCGGTAAACTAGAACCAGCACGGATGTCCCCGCATGTCTTTTCCACTCGATAAAATCCACACTGCCGACGAAGCTGCAGAACGCTTGCGGCTCACTCCCCGCGGATTGATCAAAATCGCCAGAAAGCACGGCCATTGTTCTCGGGTCGGGCGCAGCTACCTTTTCTCAGATGCCGACCTGCTGGCGATATGGCAGGACATGAGGGAGCCTGCAGTAATCCGGCACTCGCCAAAAAAGGCAGCGCCCCCGCCTAGCAGCCATGACGTTCTAGAAGAGTTGAAGTGGCTTTCGTACCGCCCACCAACCGCCGTCGATGGGCGCGTATTGGGTATCCTGAGATGGCTCGAAGGGCAGCGGGAGCCAAAGACGTATAAGCAGATCGAGCGGGCAGGCCCAAGAACAATCGATCTGCTTCTAAATAAGGGCATGGTCACAAACTGTGGGACGAGCAGTGAGGGATTGACGATGGTGCGGATCGCCCCCGCGGGAAAAGACCAGATCAGAATTGCCGAGCGCTGGAAGCGCAAGAGGATTGCAAGAGCGAGCGAGTGAATATGACCAAGCCTACTTACGAAGAATTAGATGCCAAGCTCGGACAAGCCTATCAGATTATCGGCTGGCTCCTCAACGAGTGCGGTCTGTTTCACACCGAGGAAGGCCAGGATACGCTGACCTACTTCTCCCGCGACATCTATGATGACGATTTTCTGCCGTGGCCAAAGGATCCTGAGAGGATGCTAGCCGGCAAGGATTGACTCACCTCCCTGCCGCACAATTTGCCCAGCGTTGAGCTCAGCCATGGATTGACCACTCGCCCAAGTTGCGGCACGTTTTGCGTGGGCTAAATGGGAGGGGCGGATATGGATCCGGAACTAATTCTGCACGTCAGCCACGAACGGTTGAGCGGCCGTCAAATTGACGAGCTAATCGGGCTGGCGCGGGGTCTCGCTGCCGATGGCAAGATCAATCAGCAGGAAGTCGAATTTCTCCAGAAGTGGCTTGCAGCCCATCTTCATATCAGCGGCCAGCCGCTAATTCATACCCTTTACAGGCGCATCAACGAGATACTCGCAGACGGAATAGTTGATGAAGACGAGAAAATTGAGCTTCTGGATACGCTAAATCGGTTCTCAAACCGCGATTTTGAACTCGGTGAAACGCTGAAGTCATCAACATTGCCACTCTGTAACCCTGCGCCACACATCGAATTCGAAGGTCAACGGTTCTGCTTTACCGGAACGTTCAACTATGGCCAGCGCAAAGACTGCGAGCGTGCTGTAGAAGAGCGCGGCGGTGTTCCAGGCAGCATCACGCAGAAGACCAACTATTTGGTGATAGGGGTTTATGCCACGGACTCGTGGAAGCATTCGGCGTTCGGCAACAAGATCCTGAAAGCGGCTGAATTTAGAGACGCCGGCCACCCGGTCAGGATTGTCAGCGAGGAGCACTGGGTTAGGCATCTATAGAGTGCAGCCATGACGGACGCCGAACGCTAGGGAGTTAGGGGTTTCAGAACTAGATGCACGCAGAGCAACCAAGGACGCTTCCCTTTCCGATGAGGCGAAAGAGGCCGCCAAGGAAGCCGACCTAGATGACAATCGAACGGCGCTGCTGGAGGCGGCATCAAGGGTTGTGGTGAGGTGCCATGGCGCGATACAGAACTCCTCAGACACGATTTTCGCCGCAGCCCACCATCCTCGTCGGAAGGCGATTCCGAGTGGGAAAAAGTGGGCGGGAATATGTGTTTTTTGCGATTGACCGCCAGATTACCAAGATTGGAAATCGGTCGTTCGTTAAATACGACGGCGGATTGTATCTCCTCCATCCACCTGAGGCGCTCACGAAATTTGTTCAGCGTGCGCGATCGAGAGGCATCGAAGTTCGATTAGGAACTCTCGGCGAGGCTTCGCCTGGTAGCGATTCGACGCCCCAAATACACTTTATTAAGGAATGGCTTGGCCCCATACGTTCTTACTAATGGCTGATCGCCCACCGCCGTTGGTCGGCCTAGGCCCTACGACGGCTCGTCCCGCCAAACCGGTCGCCGCAGTATTTTGATCGCCACCAACCTACGCACAGTCTGTCCCTGTAGTTCCGCGGCCCACCGCCCGCCATTTAGCTGGATTTCCAAAAGGCCGGTGGGCTCCAAATGGAAACGGAACTTCCCTTGGATGCTTTCCCCCGATTTTGGCGGCCGCAGCTTGATTTTTTGCAGTTCGGCCGCACTAGGATCCACGATCGTCAGATCGATCATGTTCCGCTGACCACATTTCGTGCATCGCCAGTTGTTCCGATAGGGAACATCGTCGCATTCGATGTTGCCGAAGGCGACTCTCAATTCCTCAATCAGGTAGTAGCGCTCTGTTTTGCAGAAGCGACAGCGCAGCATAGCGTACCGGCTCACTTTGGCCGCGTCCGCCAGCGTGTATGATTGTTTCCTTTTCGGCCAATGCGGTTCGGGCATGCTCCATGAAAGAGGAATTAATTCCTCTCCAGTCAAGAGCCTCTTGACTCTTTTGTTCTTATTTCGTTCACTAGAACAATGTGAGAACAAGAGGAGGCGGCGATGGTTGCCTCCAAGCCACAACCAATGGAACAGATGCAACCTGCTAAAGCCGATCCCGACCCCGTTCAGGAGTCGATGGACACCCTCTTGACTGAATGCGGCGGCAACATGCGTGCCGCGTTGCGCGCCGCCGTAGATGCAAACATGAGATTGCAGGCGGAGTTGACGCTAACTCGGGCGGCAGTTTCGTCCGGCTATTCGCGGCAATGGCATCATCAAAGGGCCAAGGAGGTTTGAATGGCCTCTCGACGCAAAAAGCCGTCCACGTTGAGCGGGACTGAGCAGGAAGACTTTCTAGCCGCAGCGACAAGGCTGCATGAGGCCTGTTGCCGACCGCTGCTACGCACTGACAGCGATCATTACCGGGCGCTTCGTGACCTGAACCAATCGATATGTCATTCTATCCGGGTCATTACAGGGCATGATCCAGAATGGATGAGGCTTCCGCCCCCAGAGGCGAGGGCCAGATTTGGTGCCAAGGAGTAGCGCGGTGTGCAATCTCTATAACGCCACGACCAACCACGAAGCTATCCGGCAGTTCACGCTGTTTCTGCGACTGCGGGAGGCTTGGAATGAGCAGTCGCTGCAGGTCTACCCCAATTACCGTGCTCCCGTGGTGCGGAACGCGCCCGATGGAGTGAGGGAACTGGCGATGCTTAATTGGGGCATGCCTACGCCTCCCCAATTCGTGAAGGGGAAAGCTGATCGCGGTGTGACCAACATCCGCAACGTCAACTCTCCTCATTGGCGACGCTGGCTGGGGATAGAGAGCCGGTGCGTTGTGCCGTTCACGAGCTTCGCTGAGCCAGATCCTGCCCGTGCAAATGGCGGCCCGATCCCAAACGCCTGGTTCGCGCTCAACGAAGAATGCCCCCTCGCCTTTTTTGCGGGCTTCTGGACGGCATGGCGCGGCGTGCGCCGGGTACGTGACGGGGAGCAGGATTTCGAGCTCTACGGCTTCTTGACCACGCAGCCGAACGGCGTGGTAGCGCCCATCCATGAGAAAGCAATGCCGGCAATTTTGACCACGCGCGAGGAGGTCGAAACGTGGATGACCGCGCCCTGGGAAGAAGCCAAGGCGCTACAGCGCCCCCTACCCGACGAGATGCTGACGACCGTTAACGCGCCACCTGAGCCGGATAATGAGCCCGAACCGGTAATGCCGGCCGGCATCGAACAGCCGAGATTGCTATGAGCGACGAACTTACGCGCACCGGCTATGAGAAAGGAAGCGTCATGTTGAAACATGAGCCCTATGTGCCGACCGCAATTCAGGTCGGTGAGGTGAAGGACGAATACGGCACCACCCTCGGAGTGCTAACCTTTGGCACGGAGGACGGTGAAATCAGCGTCTATATCAACAAACAGGCCGCTGACGTTTTGGAAAAGGCGGTCGACCGATTACAGCACGCCCTTGGGAATGGGAAGTGAAAGCGTTCCTACCAGCACTGGGTGCGTCGGAGCGGGCTGAAAGAGGTGATCTATGCGAACGAGTACGGGCCGGTGATCGATCTGGACAAGCACGAAGCTCGCGAGCTCGCAGAGCTCCTGAACAACCCCGAATCGTTTTACGGGCGGGATGTGGTGGATGCATAGCGAAGAAGAAGGAGCGGCACAGCTGATCTGCCGCGTGATCATCCGCAAGGAATGGTATCAAGCCACCGAGGCTGAAAAGAAAAGGTGCCGCAAGGTCTGGCGGGAAGTCGACGCTATCGCGCACAACAGGTTTCCATCGGCCCCTAGCGCTTCTATGAGTTGCACCAGAGCCGTCGCGCCTGAAGCACGATAGATGATGAAGTGGAACTCCTGGTTCTTCTGCAGCATGATCGGGATACGCCCTTCGATGCCCGCAGCGATATGGTCGGCAAGCGCGTGCTCCAGCGCCCGCAGCAAAGGCGGATCGATATTTCCTATGCTGCGCTCTACCGCAGCACGTTCCACCACCACCCGCGCCTCGCAAATGTCGTCAAGGCGGGCTCGCGTGACGAGCGGAACGCGGGAGGAACCGGTCGTCGTGGTCTCCAGCGCATTCTCCGCCGTCAGCCGCCGCAACGCCTCGCGCACCGGCATGTGGCTGGTGCCAAAAAGCTCTGACAAGTAGGAGATGGTCAGGGTTGCGCCCGGGTCGAACTGGCCGGTCATCAGAGCATAACTCAGCCGCTGGTACACCACTTCCTGTATGGTGCGGCGCGCTGTCAGCGGTCCGCTCAAAATCGAGTCCGCATCCTTGCCCGCGGCGGCGATGCTCATGATCAAATCCCGTTTCCAGTTTCCGGCGCCTCCTCCGCGGGCTGCCGGCAGTAGTTGCACTCTCTGCCCTTATCAGAACCTGTCATGTTCCATTCTCCCCCTCGATGCAACCTTGCCTGACGCCTGCACGGCAACGCGCAGCACACGCGCTGTCCAACCTAAAGTTGGGGAATTCGTCAAGTAACGAGCCCGATGAAGTCCACCACAATGGCTGAAAATACCCCTGCGCTGGTCATGACGACGCCGCGCTCGAAGAGGCGATGGGCACCGTCATAGACGCGGCGCTGCAAGGAATCGTGATGAAGCAACTTCCTCAATGCGAGGCCTTGATGCACGATCCCAGCCGTCAACAGCATCAATGTGGGCACGTCTGCGAGTTGCCACGGAATCGGATTGTTGACCCACTGGATAACGAAGGTGAGAGAAAACGAAAGCAGAATGCCAACGACGGTTATAGTGCCGTTGCGAAACAGAATTTCTACGAGTTGCTCATCATCCGGATTCATTGGGCCCTCCATTCGGCGAGCGGAAATGCAATGCCTCAGCAATAAGCCGCAAACAACACGCAGCATAATAGAGGCCGTTCCTCCACTACGATGTACTCGGCGGAGAGGACCATCGACAGGATAATGTCCCGGTCATTACAACGAGTGCATAGCCCTATCACTTCCAAGCGAGTATTCTCTCTTCATATGTGAGGGAGGATCGAATGGCGACCAGCGTCAAAGAATTGCTTGCAACCGCAAACGCAGCCGTCCCGAAAATCACGCCTGACGAAGCTCGGAGGTTGATTGCTCAAGAGGACGCCCTCGTCGTGGATGTGAGGGATGCTCCAGAGCTTCAAGCCGGCGGCAAGGTAAAGGGCGCGCTGAACGTCTCGCGCGGGATGCTGGAATTTCGCGCCGACGCGGACACGCCCTATCACGACAAATCCTTCAGCAAGGACCGGCCAATAATTCTCTACTGCGCATCCGGTGGTCGTTCTGCCCTGAGCGGGAAGGTCCTGAAGGATATGGGCTATGAACAGGTCTACAATCTGGGGGCCTTCAAGGACTGGGAAGCCGCGGGCGGCGAGGTCGAGAAACCGTCGGCTTAAAAATTCTTCGGTAACCATTGTCCAAGCGCGCGAGGCTCGATCGTGACTGACGCGGCTTCGCGTTCGTCGGAGGCAAAGCGGAAGAAGACGTCTGCTTTCCTACGCTACAGCAGGTGAATATGATGCGCTGACTAATCCGGAAGGGGGAGAGAACTCCTGCCCCGGGGGCACTTGGCCATCCAGTTTGCGCTGGATGCGGCTCCACTACCCTCTCCACCCAGCCTTTTAGATTACAAACAGCCGGAAGGTGCATAGAACTTTTCGCAGCATAGCCCCCCATTTATACCGAAATAGTTTTCTTGCGTTATGCGCGCATAAATATAACATATACATCTCTCAGAAAAACTAACTAAAGACACCGAACAATAGAGTATTGCGCCAGAATGCGCAAAATAAATACTGATTTCTTCCAGTAATCCACAGCAATCGACACGTCACTGGCGGCCGGGGATTGGAAGCAGAGTCTGAGGAGAGCCTCATTGACGATTTGGAAAGCCGACATCGCGGGCGAGCGGCTGGGAGTGATAACCGGCCCTGGCGCGCCTTTGCTTTTGAGATCACCTAGCAATGCGGCCGGCAAAAGCTGGCGAATTTTATGTCTGCTGGATGACGAACAACGGAAAAACCTTCGATCGACGGCTAGGATAGAATTCGTCCTGGACCCTGAGAGCGACTTTGATTTCTTCATCGCTTTAAGCCCTGCGGCAAAGGACGTCTTTGAGGAACTGCTGCCTCGCTGCGGAAATCCTGCAGCCCCGCTGATCTCCGTTACGGATGTGTTCGCTTCACGCGCTGATGCCGTAGTCGAGCAGCCCACCGCGTCAGCAATCGCGGGGGCGATCTCATCGCTCACACCTCTTGCAGCCAGGGTTGGGGCACTCCCATCCATTCCCCCAGGAGCCGACCGAAACGGATTGCTCGCCCTTGCGCTTGCCTATACCCGCAGCACCGCGATCAAGGCGCGGTGGCAACCATGTTCGCCCGAATTGGTCGGCTACCCTCTGCTATTTGGGGTCGAAAACCCCCGCACGGTTCTAGAGGACCTGGCAAATGGCGGCTTTCTCCGGCGCCGTTTCCACGAAAGGCTGCATGTTTGCGGGCAATGCGATTCGTCTCAACTTCATGCGCGGGAAACCTGCATCAACTGCCGCTCGAGCCATCTGGCCGAGCATGCACTCATCCACCACTATTCCTGCGGCTTTCAGGCTGCCCAAACGGCCTTCGAGCACAGAGACGGCTATGTCTGTCCGAAATGTCACAAGCTGCTGCGCCACTACGGTGTTGATTACGACAAGCCTGGCTTCGTGACGGAATGCCTGGCCTGCGGGGGCACGATGGCCGAGCCTGAGGTGGGGTTCATCTGCACGCGATGCGGCACCTACACCGCAGGAGATCATGCCGCCAAACGAGATTGGTATCATTACGAATTGCTGGCCGACGGATTGGCTGCCCTGCGTGCAGGTGCGTTGCCTCACGCGGACATATGGCCCGGGACCGGTTATTCACTTCGCGATTTTTGTCTGGTCGTGACCCACGCCTTGTCGGTGGCGGAGCAGCACCAGCGGCCGTTGACGGCTTGGACCATGACGGTCGATACCGATGCGCTCACGCAGGAAGTCGGACGCCGCGGCGTCGTTGAGATCTGCCAGTTCCTGCTCGAATTGGTGAAGCAAAATCTCGGGGACAGCGATGTCGTTTCCGCACTTCCCACCGGCGTCGTCGCCTGCATGAGCGAAACGGAGCGGACGGAGGCAGAGGCGAAACTTCAGCGGATCCGTGAGCAGATCGGCAGTACTTTGAAATCAAAACCCGAACTCAAATTCGAACTTTTTGGGCGCGAAGAGATCGGCACGCTGTTGCGGGATTTGAACTAATGCCCGGCGACAGCATCCATTTTGTCGATCAACTGGATCTGCCGACTTTCCTGTCGATGTTCTGGCATATGCTGGTCTTTGAGGTGCCGCGCTTCCTCATAGCCATATTCGCCGTGGGAGCGGTCGAGGCCGTCCGTTCCAGCCATCGCAGGGACAGCGCCCCTGCCCTTTCGATAAGTGTCCTCATGCCCGGGCACAACGAGGCCGCATCGCTGCGCCAAACCGTCGTCGGCCTTCGTGATCAGACGCGCGGAGCACTGCAGATCGTCGTCGTCGACGATGGGTCGACCGACAACATGATGGCGGTTGGTCAGCGACTGAAGGCCGAAGGTCTCGTCGACGTTTTCCTCTCGACCGGTCTCCGGGGAGGCAAAAGCGCAGCCGCTAATCTTGGCCTGAATTATTGCACGGGCGACGTCGTTATCATCGCGGATATCGACACCAGCTTCGATCGCGACGCATTGGAGCGCGTAACCGAGCCCTTTCGTGATCCCACGGTTGGTGCGGTTGCCGGCAATATAGCTGTCCGCAACCCCGATGCATCCATCATTGCCAGATTCCAGGCGATCCAGTACCTGCTCTCGATCTCATTGGGTCGCCGCATAACCAACATGCTCGACGTGGTCTTCATCGTGTCGGGTGCATTTGGGGCATTCCGGCGCGAAGCCCTGCTCTCGGTCGGTGGCTGGGAAGTGGGTCCCGGCGAGGATGCCGACATCACGGTAAAGCTGCGCCGTGCCGGCTGGAAAGTGCGTTTCCAGCCCGATGCATGGGCATTGACTGACGTGCCCGACACGCTCCTAGGGTTGGTTCGCCAGCGTCTGCGCTGGAACCGTACGCTGGTTCGCGTGCGGGTGCGCAAATTTGCGCGGATGTTCGATCTCTCAAGGCGCAACTTTTCCGCCGGCAATGCCCTCGGCACGCTGGACATTATCTATTTCCAAGCGATCCTGCCGGCCAGCTTCTTCATCTATATAATCTGGCTCTTCGCCTATTTTGGCGCATTCGCATGGGTCGTCCTCGGCACGGTCACCATCATCTATATGCTGAGCGCCCTCATCTCCTTCATCATCGCAGCCTCGGTATCTGAGCACTACGGGCGCTTGCATCTGCTGCCCTACGTTCCCGGCTATGCTCTCTTCAACGCCTACATCCTGCGCGCCGTCGCGGTTTACGCCTATCTCGACGAGCTGCTTTTCCGCCGCTCCTACAGCGACACCTACGTGCCCAGCAGGGTCCTCAATCAGGCGGAGCGCTTCTGATGCTGGCCGATCCCCTAGCGCCGATGGCGTCAGAAAAGCATGAACGGGAGAGATGACAAATGCTGTCGTTTCTTACGAGCCTTGACGCAGCGAGCTTTGCCGCAATGTTCTGGTTCCTCATCTTCTTCGAGGGGCCGCGGTATCTGATCGCAAACCTCACGGCGGGTTTCGCGCGACCGGAACCACTCAGGATAGCCGCCGGCCCTCGCAAGGCATTGTCCGTTAGCATCGTGCTACCCTGCCATAACGGCGCCGAGGGTATCGCCAAGACCGTCGCCTCTTTGCGCGAACAGACCTGGCCGAAACTGCAGATCGTGCTGGTGGATGACGGTTCCACGGACAACACCCCCCGCGTAGCACAGGAATTGCAGAGACGCGGGCAGATCGACGTCGTCATTTCGACGGGTCTGCGCGGTGGCAAGAGCGCTGCCCTCAATCTTGGATCGCATTACTGCACCGGTGAAATCATCATTGCCGCCGATGTCGATACGACCTTCGATCGCGATGCGATCGAAGCACTGCTTGTTCCCTTCATCGACCCGGGCGTAGGCGCCGTGGGCGGTAATATCGGCGTTCGCAATTCGGCCGGGTCCATTCTCGCGACGATGCAGGCGATCGAATACGCGATCGGAATTTCGCTCGGTCGCCGGGTCAGCGTTATGCTTTCCATCCTGCCCGTCGTGTCAGGAGCCTTTGCGGCATTCAGGCGGGAAGCTCTTGCCTCGGTCGGAGGCTGGGATGCAGGCCCTGGCGAAGACGCCGATCTTACCCTCAAGCTTCGGCGTGCAGGATGGAAGCTGGACTTTGCCCCGCATGCGTGGGCGCTGACGGATGCTCCGGCGACGATGCAGGGGCTGATACAGCAGCGCCTGCGCTGGGAAGGCGATCTCGCCCGGCTGCATTTGCGCAAGTTCCTGATGCTCCTCTCCCCGCTTGCTTCTCGCCTATCGCTGCGCGACATCGTCAGCACGTTCGACATCCTAATATTTTCGATCGCTCTTCCCTTCGCTTTTGTCGTTTATGTCCTATGGCTGCTTGCTGCCTACGGACCCTTCGCGATTCCGGTCCTCCTGGCAGCCGGATTAATTTACGCATTGGTGGGCGTCCTCACCTTCGTGGTGACGCTGGCGATCTCCAGAAATTCCTCATTTCTGCGCTTGCTGCCCTACACATTCGGCTACGGCGTTTATTGCGCCTATGTGCTCAATCCGATCCGTGTCTGGGCCTTCGTCCAAGAACTTGGATTCGACCGGTCCTATCGCTCCACCTTCGTTCCCACGAAGGTTCTGAGCCAGATGTGGAGGTTCTGATGAGGCTTCGTCGTCGACCACGCTATGACACACTTCAGAATGAGGTCCGTCGCCGCGGCCGTTCCTGGGGCCGCTGGATCTATCTGGGTCTGTTGTGCGGATTGCTTCTATGGATCGCCGACATGTTCATTGGTGATCTCGTCTATTTCCGAGCCGAAGGCCTGGTAATGCGCAATCGCGTCGTCCTCGCCACCCAGTATCCGGCCGAGGTCAGCAAGCTCAATGTCGAGGAAGGCTCTCCGATCGAGACCGGGGAGATCCTGGCCCAGGTTCGTTCGCAAAAGATCGAAGAGACGCTGGCGCAGCTCTATTCCGACATGGTCAACGGCATCAGCCGCGCCACGGATCTGGAGGTGCGCAATCAGGTCTACAAGGCGATCTATCCCATGACGCAGCGCCGTTACACCGAAGCGCACGCCGCCCGGCGGGCGAGCGAGACTTTGCGCGACCAGGGCCTGATCGACAATGTCAGACGCGCGGATTTGCTGAAGAGCGAGATCGAAAGTGCTCTCGAGCAAATGAAGATTGAAGCCGAGCAGAAGACGATTGACGACAACATGCCGGAGCTGAACGCTGCCGTGACTGCCTCCAAAGAGGCGATAAAGCGGCTGCGGGACGTTTATGCCGACGGTGTCCTGAAGGCACCCGATAACGGTGTGGTCGGCTACCTGCATGTCGCTCAGGGAAGCGTCGTGCAGCCGGGCGAGCCGCTGATGGAGCTGTTCACCGGTGATTCCTACATCCTCGCCTATGTGCCCGAAGGAGCGCTCTATTCCCTCCAACCAGGCGATCCGATCAAGATAAAGGTCGGTCTGAACACTTATTTCGGCAAGGTCGGCCGGCTTTATCCGGTGGCAGGTCAACTGCCCGAAGAGTTCCAGAATACGTTCCAGCCGGTGTCGCGCGCGCAGATCGTGCGGGTCGAGTTCGACCCGGGCCAGGGGCGCCCCGCCCTTTTCGCGAAGACGAAGCTGAGCGCCGTTGGGTGGCCTCCGGCATGGCTGAAGCGCCTGCTCACCGCGACGTACGAACGCGTGACAGGCGGAGCCAGCGAGGAACAGGGCATCTCCGCTGGATCCACCGCCTCTCACCATGACGATGCGGGCGAGAGCGTGTCCGGCATTCGGGGAGCACGGCTGGTACGGCAGACAGATACGGGAGTGCAGATCAGATGACCACGATCGTGACCGGAGCGGCCGGCTTCATCGGCTCGCATGTGGCAGCTGCCCTGATGGCTCGTGGGGAGGACGTCATCGGCATCGACAACCTCAACCACTATTACGACCCCGCCCTGAAGCGGGCACGCCTGAGCTTGCTCGAAGAAAATCCGCAGTTCACCTTTGTCAAACTCGATATCGCGGATCGGGAATCCATCATGGCTCTGGCCGACCGCTATCCCGCCATCGAGGCCATCGTTCATCTTGCGGCCCAGGCCGGCGTCCGTCATTCGCTTACCGCACCATTCGCCTATACCGAAAGCAATGTGACCGGCCATCTGGCCATTCTGGAACTCGGCCGCCGGCTTCCCCGTCTGCAGCACCTCGTCTATGCGAGCTCGAGCTCGGTCTATGGTGCCAATTCAAAACTGCCATTTGCCGTCGAAGACCGAGTCGATACGCCGGTTTCGCTTTATGCCGCCACAAAACGTGCCGGAGAGTTGATCTCCTATGCCTACAGCCACCTTTACCGGATCCCGACCACGGGACTGCGCTTCTTTACCGTCTATGGGCCGTGGGGAAGACCGGACATGGCGGCCTATCTCTTCACCGAGGCGATCCTGGCTGGTCAGCCGATCCGCGTCTTCAACAACGGGGATATGCGGCGAGACTTCACCTATATCGACGATATCGTCAGCGGCGTGCTCGGCGTTCTGGACAATCCTCCGGCGGCGGCGCGCGGTGAAGTTCCCGCACGCGTCTTCAATATCGGCAATCATCGCGCCGAGCCGCTGTTGAGATTCGTTTCCGTTCTGGAAAGCGCGATCGGGCGTAAGGCTCAACTGATCTTCGAGCCCATGCAGCCGGGCGACGTGAAGGAAACCTTCGCCGACATTGAGGCCATAAATCGCTGCTGCGGCTTCGAGCCGCGCGTGAGCATCGACGACGGTCTCCCGAGATTCGTCTCCTGGTTCCGCTCTTATCACGGCACGGACGAGCGCGTTCCCATGGCTTCGGCGGGGTAAGGCTGCTCCTGAGAACCGGAAGCAGGCCGGCCCATTCCCAACAGCTCTTCAGAGGTAAGGAAACTGCACCCATGAACATCATCGGCAACGTTCTCCTCTCCAATATCGATGTCCACGAGCAAAGTCTTGCCGGCGTGTTGCGCGAACGCATCGAAACATGCAGTGCCCGCATCGGCGTCCTCGGGCTCGGTTATGTCGGGCTGCCGCTCGTTCCGGCGATAGCAAGCGCCGGCTATGACGTGGTGGGTTTCGACATCGATCCCCTCAAGATCAGCGAGCTTATGGAAGGTCGGTCCTATATTCGCCACATCCCCAATGAGATGGTCGCGCCCCTCGTGGCGGACGGCAGGTTCGTACCGACCTCAGATTTGAGCCGGATCCGCGATGTGGATGTGGCGCTGATCTGCGTACCCACGCCGCTGACGCGTCAGAGAGAGCCCGACCTTTCATTCGTCGTCTCGACGGCGGAGGCGATCGCGGCGAATCTTCGGCCCGGTCAATTGATCGTTCTCGAATCCACCACCTATCCAGGCACAACGCGCGAAGTCCTGCGTCCAATCCTGGAACAAAGCGGGCTCCGCTCCGGAGACGATTTCTTCCTGGCCTACTCTCCGGAACGGGAGGATCCCGGCAATTCGAGCTTCACGACCACAACGATCCCGAAAGTCGTCGGCGGTGACGGCGCCGATGCCCTTGAACTGGCCTGCAAGTTCTACTCGCGCATTATCGCAAGAACCGTTCCCGTCTCTTCCGCCGAAACCGCCGAGGCGGTCAAGCTTACCGAAAACATATTCCGCACGGTGAACATCGCGCTGGTCAATGAGTTGAAGCTTCTCTTCGAGCGGATGGGCATCGATATCTGGGAGGTGATCGAGGCGGCAAAGACGAAGCCCTTCGGCTACATGCCTTTCTATCCCGGCCCGGGTCTGGGAGGACATTGTCTTCCGATCGACCCCTTCTATCTCACCTGGAAAGCGCGTGAATACGGCATCGCGACGCGCTTCATAGAACTTGCAGGTGAAATCAACACGGCCATGCCGGGTCACGTGGTCGACAGGCTGGCACATGCACTCAACCAGCAATCGGGGCGCGGGTTGAAGGATACAAGAGTGCTGATATTGGGCGTCGCCTATAAAAAGGACGTCGACGATACCCGGGAAAGTCCGGCATTCAGGATAATGGAACTTTTGGAGGAGCGCGGGGCGATTGTGGATTATCACGACCCATATGTGCCCTCCCTGCCCAGCAGCCGCGCTCATCCGGCATTGGTGGGAAGATCCTCGGTGCCGCTGGATCCCAAGATTCTGGAGAGCTATGCCGCCGCGGTGATCTGCGTCGACCACTCGAATGTCGACTATGGTCTCGTGGTAAATGAGGTTCCCATTATCATCGACACCAGAAACGCCTGTCGCGCAGGGGCACCGGCCAGTCATATCCTCCTGCGGGCCTAGGCAGTGGCAGGGCAGAGGCTCAGACCTTCACGGTCCGGGCAACGAACCTTGCTATCGCGGGGCCGAACAGAAGGACGAAAAGGAAACGCGCCATCTGCATGGCCATGATGAAGGACATGTTCACGTCCTTGGAAGCAGCGGCGATGATAGCGACGGAATCCATGCCGCCTGGGCTGGTTGCGAGATAGGCACTGAGCAGGTCAATGCCGAGCGACTGGTTGAGCAGGAGCGCGAGGCCGCAGCAGAACGCCATCAGAATCAGGATTGCTCCGAGGATCTGAGGCAGCGCGCGGAATGCGTGCTTGACGATCGCTCGAGTGAAGTTGAGGCCGATCGCCCAGCCGATAAGGGCGTAGCTGGCAGCGAGAAGCCAAGGTGGAAGCTGGAATTCGACGCCCGCGCCCAGATGCAGCGCCACGCCCAATATCATTGAACCTAGAAAGAAGGGCGATGGCAAGCGAAGCAGCCGCCCCACTACACTTCCCGCCAGCACCACGGCGAGCGTGACGGCAAACTCCGGCCAGTGAAGAGCAGGAAACCACGCCGCCTGCTCACTTGCTCCAGCATCCGGGCTTGCCCCGATGACGCTTGCGATCATCGCCGCGGCGAGCGCCACCATCATGACCCGTAGATATTGCATGAAGGCAACCAGTCTCTGGTCTGCCCCAAAGGCGGCTGCCATGAGCACCATTGCCGTTGCCGCGCCCGGGGCAGAGCCCCACACGGCGGTACTGCCGGGAAGGATTCCCCAGCGGCTGATCAGCCAGCCGAGAAAGCTGGAGGCAGCAACCGTGCTCACCACGATCGACAGGACGAGAGGCCATTCATTGGCAAGGGCAGCCAAAATCGGCAGCTCGATCGCCATGGCAATGAGTATCCCGATCACGCACTGCGATGTGCCAAACGCTGGCCGCGGGACCCTTATGGTGGCGCCGTGCATGCCGAGGATGGCGGCCGAGAGCATTGGTCCAAGCAGCATGGCAGCCGGGAGCTGCAAGATTTCGAGAAGGCCAGAGAGCACCGCGGATAAAACCAGAAGAAGCAGCCATTGGAAGGCTGGCGAAGCCCTTTCCAGTTTTTCCTGAGTTTGCGGTGTGGGAGAATCCATGTTCTGGTCATAGACGTCCCAACTCAAAAGACAAGGCAGCGAGAATACTTCCCGTGACGTTTTGGGAAGCCGTTCTCATCAATAAATATAAAAAAGAAACCCGCCGCTGGAGCGGCGGGTTTTTGACGGCAAATGCGCGCCTTACTGGGCTCCGCCCGTGCCGGACTGCTGGTTGATCGCCTCGGAAAGGCTTGCATCCGGGCTGCTTTGGCAGAAACTCATTACGCTCTGGACAGGTATCTCGTGGATCCCCATGCTGCTCAGACTGGATCCGCCACTGCTGGTGGAAGTGCCGGCGGTCGTGGTTGTGTCGGTGCCCGGTGCACGCGTGCTGGTGGATGCGGTTGTGTCCGCACCCCCGGCTGTGCTTCCAGGAGTGGTCGTGCTCGAGCCTGCGGCACCCGTATCTGCGGAGGCAGTCGTGTTGGTGGAACCTGACGTGCTGCCCGGGGTCGTGCTGGAACCGGCAGCGCCTGTATCTGCAGAAGCAGTAGTATTGGGCGAGCCAGAGGTCGTGCTGGAGCCGGACATGCCGGTGTCGGCAGCGGCCGACCTATCGCTGGAGCCAGGCATAGCACTGCTGCCCGCACTCGCCGAGGTTCCGGAGGTACCCTCAGCCGCCTGATAGCCGGCCATGAAATAGAGAGCGCGCTCCTGCTGGTCCGAGTCGAGCGCCGCAAACTGTTGGCAGGTGATGTTCGGCGCGGACGCCATTCCCGGCGTTGCAGTACTGCTGGTGCTGGACTGCGCCGAGGCGAAGCCGACTGTCGCCGCTGTCAGCGCGAGGGCGCCCACGGAGCTCAAAAGAAGCCTGTTCATGTTGTAACTCTCCCGAATCGATGTTTTCACGTGCTTTGGACGCACGGCCACCCAACCGAGAACGATCTTCGGTGTTCCCTCCAGAGAGCGATTTGCCTTCACAAAGGCAGGGGCATTGAAAAAATGGGAGAGCTATTCGGTCAAAGATCCAGCCTGCCCTGCTGGCCCCAATCCATTTCATCGAGAATCTCGGAAGCAAGGGCCCGCGAGATCCGGATCTTGCGTTCAAGCGCTACCCGGTCAAGACGCTCCACGATGCGCTGGGCTGCGGAGAGAGAGCGCTCCATGCGGCGGAGAATGAACTGCACGACATGCGGCTCCACGCTCACCTGGCGGTCGGCGAACAGCTTTACGATGACGCCGGCAAGCAGCATCTCGTCAGGTTCCCGCATCTCCACCGCAGCAGCGGCCCGCAACCGGGAAAGGAGGTCGGGAAGCTTCACACCCCAGGCCGATGGCAGGTGACGCGCGGTGAGTAACAAATGCGTATGGCTGCTGCGAACCGTATTGATCAGGTGGAACAGACCGGTCTCGTCGAGGAGCGGACTATCAGCATCGTCGATGAACACGGGACCATGCTCGGCCGCCGCCATCGCCTCGGCTTCTATCGCAGTCGCCGAAACGGAAAAGGCACCGCACTGATCGCACCATATCTCGCCGAGATGCGTTTTTCCCGATCCCATCGGCCCGGCGAGCACCACCACCGCTGCCGGCCAATCCGGCCAGCTTTCCACCAGGCCCACGGCAACCTCGTTGGCAGGCGTAACCACAAGATCGTCCCGCGAACGTCCCTCCTCATAGGCCAAGTCGAGCGGCAATTGCCGCGGCGAAAGAGCCCGTGCCATCAGCGGTCACGGCCCTTCTGCTCGGGGGCAAGTGGCTCATGGCCGTTATAGAGGGGCGAATCGAGATAGCGTGAAAGCGCAAACCGCACGAGCACAGCGACGGCAGCAGAGGCCGGCACAGCAACCAGCAGGCCCACAAAGCCGAAGAGGTAGCCGAATGCGTAAAGGGCGAACATCAGCCAGACGGGATGCAAACCGACGCTCCGGCCGACAAGTTTAGGCTGCAGTATATTGCCTTCCACGAACTGTCCGGCGAAAAAGATCGCTGCTACCGCCAGCACCCAGTACCACTCCGGCCAGAATTGGACGACCGCAACCCCTATCGATAGCGCCAGCCCGACAAGGGAGCCAACGAACGGAATAAAGCTGATCACTCCCGCAAAAAAGCCGATGAGAAGGCCAAAATTGAGCCCCACCAAAGTCAGCCCGACGGCGTAAAAGCAGCCCAGGATGAGACAGATCGTTCCCTGGCCGCGCACGAAACCGGCCGTGGCGACATTGATGTCGCGCGCGATTTGACGGACGGTCTCCACATGCTCACGCGGCACCCAGCTGTCGACTCGGGATATCATGTGATCCCAGTCGAGCAGCATGTAGAAGGCCACGACCGGCGTGACCACGAAGAGGCTCGCGAGATTCACCAGCGCCACGCCCGAACTCCAGATGGATTTGAACAGCGTTGCGACGAACCCCGCGCCCTGCGTCAAGAGCGTGCTCAATCCCTCCTGCAGGGACTGCGGATTGACCCCGATCGTCTCCTCGAACCAGCCCGGGTCGATATTCGTGATGAGGGCCTGAAGCCGCGTCAGATATTCGGGAAGCCGGACCGTGAAATCAGCAAGCTGATTGCCGAGAACGGGTATGATCACCATCAACGCGATGACGAGCACTATGATGAAGGCGCATAGGATGAAAATCGTGGCGGCCAGCCGCGACAGGCCCAGGCGTTCCAGCCGATCGGCGATCGGATCCAGGAAATAGGCGAGCACCATCCCGGCCAGGAAGGGCAGCAGGATGGAACTGAAGACATAAAGAAACAGAATCAGGATGGCGGCCGCTATGAGCCAGAAAGTGACCTGCCGGACGAGCGCCCCGCGCGGCGCCGCCTCACTGTCCCGAGGTGCCGGTATCGACATAACCGCCCATATGCTTGATCCAGCCAACGAGATAGGCCGCGCCCGACGCCACGGTCAAGAGGCCTGAGAAATAGACGAGCGCGGGAAAAATCGGTCCGAGCGAAAAGTCGAAGGTAAGCCCCGCGAGCACGAGGGCGGCAAGAAGCAGCTGCACCAGCGTGTTGGCCTTGGAGACGAGGAGCGGCTTCATCGCCACTGGCTGGTCCATAACGGCCGAGAGGAGTACTCCGCCCACAATGAGCCCGTCGCGCGAAACGGCAGCCACGACGAGCCAGAGCGGCAAATTGCCCATATAACCCAGCACGACGAAGACGCTCACGAGCAACAGCTTGTCGGCCATCGGGTCGAGATAGGCGCCAAGCTCGCTACGCTGGTTGAATTGGCGGGCGATGAACCCGTCTACCCCGTCCGAGACGGCCGCGAAGACGAAACCGGCGAAGGCCCACTCCACCTCGCCTGTGAGAAGCGCGAAAATAACTCCGGGTACGAGCAGAAAGCGCAACAGCGTAATGAGATTGGGTATGGTCAATCCGGTTCCTCTCCGACGGCCGCTATACTATCCTTCAAACGCAGCGCGCGTGCCCGCATAAATGGCTGCGCCCACGCGCCACCGCAAGAGAGATTTGGTCAAACGCTGTGCGCACCTTGCCAGGCTCCTTGCGATGCCCTCCCCTTCCGTGCCAATAGCCGGGGAACGACAAGCGCGACTGGAAGATGCCATGATCCAGAAAGAAAAAGGCCTCAGCTACGCCGATGCCGGCGTGGACATCGATGCGGGCAACGCGCTCGTGGACAAGATCAAACCCCTGGTGCGATCAACGCGCCGGCCGGGAGCCGACGGCGAAATCGGTGGCTTCGGCGGGCTTTTCGACCTGAAGGCGGCAGGGTTCACAGATCCCGTCCTGGTGGCTGCCAATGATGGCGTCGGAACGAAACTCAAAGTGGCGATCGAATCGGGCAGACATGACACCGTGGGCATCGATCTGGTGGCGATGTGTGTCAACGACCTCGTGGTGCAGGGCGCCGAACCCCTCTTCTTCCTCGACTATTTCGCGACCGGCAAACTCGATCCCGAACAGGGAGCAGCGATCATTGCGGGCATTGCCGAGGGATGCCGTCAGGCGGGCTGCGCGCTCATAGGCGGCGAAACGGCGGAGATGCCGGGCATGTACCGCGACGGCGATTATGATCTGGCCGGCTTTGCCGTCGGTGCGGCCGAACGTGGCCAACTCCTGCCGACGAACGATATCCTCGAAGGCGACGTCATCCTGGGTCTTGCGTCCTCCGGTCTGCATTCGAACGGCTTTTCGCTGGTGCGCAGGATCGTCGAACTGAGCGGCCTGGGCTGGAACGATGCCGCCCCCTTTGAGGCAGAACATTCCTTGGCTGAGGCCCTGCTCACCCCTACCCGCATCTATGTGAAATCCGTTCTCTCGGCCATTGCCGGGACGCATGGCATCAAGGCGCTGGCTCACATCACCGGCGGCGGTTTTCCGGAAAACATTCCCCGCGTTCTGCCGTCTTCCTACGCTGCCGAAATCAACCTGGACGCGGTCAACGTTCCCCCGGTCTTCTCCTGGCTCGCTGCCCAGGGTGGGGTCGCCGCCGAGGAAATGCTGCGTACCTTCAACTGCGGTATCGGTATGATTGCCGTCGTCGCTGCCGGCCAGGCCGCACAGGTGGCGGCTGTCCTCCAGAAGGCCGGAGAGCAGGTCGAGATCCTTGGCGGCGTCGTGCCGCGCAGGGACAAGGGCGTGATCTACCAAGGAGCCCTGGCGCTGTGAGAAAGAAGACAGCAATCCTCATTTCTGGCCGCGGCTCCAACATGTCGGCGCTGATCCGCGCCGCCGCGGAAACCGATTTCCCCGCGGAGATCGCCTGCATCCTAAGCGACAAGGCAGACGCGCCCGGCCTCTCGGCGGCTAGGGCGGCGGGCATACCGGCCGTCGCCGTGGTTCGCAGCGAGTTCGCGGACAAGGAAGCGCATGAGCAGGCGATCGATGAGGCGCTCGGTCAATACCGGGTGGAACTGATCTGTCTGGCCGGCTTCATGCGCATGCTGAGCGAAGCGTTCGTCAAACGCTGGGAAGGCCGGATGATCAATATCCATCCTTCACTGCTTCCCCTCTTCAAAGGCCTCGACACGCATCGGAAGGCTTTTGATGCTGGGATGCGCATCCATGGCTGCACGGTGCATTTCGTCACGCATGAGATGGATTCCGGCCCGATCATTGCGCAGGCCGCAGTACCGGTCCTGCCGGACGACACCGAGGATAGCCTCGCAGAGCGGGTGCTGAAGGTGGAGCACCGGATCTACCCATTGGCACTTTCTCTCGTCGCTTCCGGGCGTGCATGGATGAAGGATGGCAGGACGGCCTTCGCTTCCACCGCCGATATCGGCTGGGGCGCTCACGCGAGCCTGATGGCCCCTTCGTCCGTAGAGCAGGTTGCCGGTCTCGAAGACCTCGCCCGCCTCACGCCATAAGGCTCGCCGGCCATCCGCATCAAAGAGATTTTGATCCAGAACGGCACCTGCTAGCGGTGCCGCCGATCCGCTTAGGCCGGCCGAACCCACACTTTCGTGTCGTGAACGGCCGCCCCTCCGTAGGGGGCAACGGCATCGGCGCCCGTCAGCACATTGATGCCCTCCCCTCGTTCATGAGCGCTGTTCGGCCAGATGCCTTCAGCGATGACGACACCACGGCGCACGCCATCGAACAGTTTGGCGTGCAGCACGACCTCGCCGCGCCCATTGCCGATCTCCACCCGATCGCCCTCGGCTATCCCCATCAGGGCAGCGTCTTCGGGATGCAGAATCAGTTCTGGCCTGCCCTCCCGCTTTTTGGACCCCGGTGTTTCCGTGAAGCTGGAATTCAGGAAGCTGCGCGCCGGCGAGGTGGCCAGCCGGAACGGATGCTCCGCATCCGTCTCTTCGATAAAATCCACATGATCTGGAAAGGCCGGCAGACGCTCATGCGGGCCCTGGAAGCCGATCGATCGAGGCGGATGGTTGGGGCCCGGTGTTCCCGTCCATTTCGGGCTAAAGCGAAATTTTCCGTCCGGATGCCCGAAACCGTTCAGGAAATGGGCTGTCTCGAAATCCGGCTGCACATCTGCCCACCGTTCGTGACGGAAGCTGTCGAATGTGCCAAGCCCCCGCTGTGCCAGCATCCAGTCGAGATGCTCCCGCGCGGACAAGCCGAAGCCGGGCAGATGGGCAACCCCCAAGCGCTTCGCCAGCTCGTCGATTACATAGATATTCTCGCGTGCCTCCGCAGGCGGGTCGATGAGCTTCGGGCCAAGCAGGATGTGCTGGTGGCCGCCCCCGCGATAAATGTCATCGTGCTCGATGAACATCGTCGCGGGCAGCACGACATCGGCGAGCTTGGCCGTGTCTGTCATGAACTGCTCGTGCACGCAGACAAAAAGGTCATCGCGCAGGAAACCGCGCTTCACCAGCCGCTGTTCCGGAGCCACATTGGCCGGATTGGTGTTCTGGATGAGCATTGCCGTCACCGGAGGTCCCCCGTGCAACGCCTGGGGATCCCCGGTCAGCACCCGGCCGATCTGGGACTGGTCGAGGGATCTTATCGAGGGATCGGCAAACGCCGTCCCCTCGATAAGCGACTTGTCCAGCCCGAAAATGCCGGAGTTCGAATGGAAGGCCCCGCCGCCTTCATATTGCCATGCACCCGTCACCGCCGCGATGGAGAGCGCGGCATGCATGTTCACCGCGCCGTTGCGGTTGCGCGTGAAGCCATAGCCCAGTCGGAAATAGGTGCGCTTGGTTTGGCCCACCAGGCGGGCAAAGGTTTCGATCTCAGATGCCGGAACGCCAGTAATCGCCTCCGCCCACTCCGGCGTGCGGGTGGCCAGATGGGCCTCCAGCCCTCGCGGGTCATCCGTATATTTTTCGAGATAAGGCCAATCGGCAAAACCGTCCCGGAAGAGAACATGCATCACGGCACAGGCAAGTGCGCCGTCCGTCCCGGGACGAACTATAATGCCGAGATCCGCCTGCTTCATTGTCGCATTGTCGTAGACATCGACGACAACGATCCTGGCGCCCCGCTCTTTCCGGGCGCGAACGGCATGCGTCATGACATTGACCTGGGTCGCAACCGCGTTGGTCCCCCAGATCACGACACAATCGGCCTTGGCCATCTCGCGGGGATCCGCCCCATGCAGTGCGCCCGTCCCCATTACGTAACCAGCCCAGGCCGGGTTCGTGCAAATCGTGTCGAACTGCTTGGAATAGCGCTTGGCGTGACGAACCCGATGAATCGAGTCGCGCTGTACCAGTCCCATCGTGCCCGCATAATGATAAGGCCAGACGGTTTCGCTTCCGTATTTTTCTTCCGCCCGAAGGAACGCCTCGGCGACGCGGTCTAGCGCGGCCTCCCAACTCGCCTCCTTCCAGGCTCCCTCCCCTTTGGCGCCGGCGCGCACCAGCGGTTTCAGGAGGCGCTCGGGATGATATACCCGCTCGGCATAGCGGGCGACCTTGGCGCAGATGACGCCGGCGGTGTAGCTGTTGTCCCTGGCACCGTGCACACGGCCCAGACGGCCGTCGACGATCTCGACATCGAGCGCACAGGTGGAGGGGCAATCATGCGGGCAGGCCGAGTGGCCTATGCGGGTTTGCACATGTGTGTTCATGGCGCGGAGACTAGCGGCGTCGCCTTCTTCGGAGTAGGGCCAAAGCGGTCAGAAGCTTTCATGCAGCCCGAGGAAAAATGAATTATCGCCACGCCTATCATGCCGGGAATTTCGCCGATGTGATGAAGCACGCGATCCTTGTGCGTGTCATAGAATATCTCAAGCGGAAGGAAAAACCCTTTCGCGTGATCGACACGCACGCAGGTGTGGGACTCTACAGCCTTTTCTCGGAGGAGGCGCAAAAGACCGGCGAATGGCAGAACGGCATCGGCAGGCTTCTGGCGGCCTCGCCGGGCAGCGAGGCCGGCAACCTCCTGCAGCCGCTGCTTGAGGTCGTTCGTGCTGTAAACACTGCAGGCGAAATGGGCTTCTATCCCGGCTCGCCGCTGATCGCCCGCCACCTCCTGCGCAAACAGGACCGCCTGACCGCGATAGAGCTTCATCCGGAAGACGTTCAGCTGCTGAAGCAAAACTTCGGGGGAGATCACCAGGTCCGGGTGATCGAACTCGACGGGTGGCTGGCGCTCGGGGCTCACCTTCCGCCCAAGGAGCGGCGCGGCTTGGTGCTGACAGACCCTCCCTTTGAGAAGGAGGGGGAGTTCACCCGCATGGTCGACAGCCTCAAGAAGGCCCACCGGCGCTGGCCGACCGGAATTTATGCGTTCTGGTATCCAGTGAAAGATCGCAAAGCGGTCGATCGGTTCCGACAGGCATTAGCTGAGAGCGGCGTTCCCGATATCCTCGATGTCGCGCTCACCATTCGTCCTCCTGCACCCGAGGCGCGGCTGGACGGCTCCGGCATGATCGTCGTCAATCCGCCTTATGTGCTGAAAGAGGAACTCCGCGTTCTCCTTCCCGTTCTTGCGGAAAGATTGGGAGAGGATGGAAAGGGGGATTTCTCCCTGACACAGCTTACAAAGGAATAATGACGATCGCCGCCAGATGCTCTTCATCTTGACCAGCATCAACGGCTGACAGAAACTAATCATATCGGGCCTCATCAGGAGAGAATTCATGGCACGCCTTGCAGCTCTTGCAGCCAGTCTAGCTCTGTCGTTTTCCGCGTTGATGCAGGCAACTGCCGTACAGGCAGCGGATTTCATCGGCGTCTATGCCGGCGAAGATACGATCTGCGGCCATCAAAGCGTACGCGGCACGATCCAGAATCGCTTTCGCTACCAGGTCACCCATGTGCCGAACCTGCCCAATGTCGATATCGTCGATTTCTACGGTGCGCGGCTGACCCGCTATGAGCCTGCGACCTTCAACAGCCCGATCGAGCGGCGGTATTGCCAGGCCACCGCGCGGCTTTCCGACGGCCAGGATCGGCCAATCTGGTACCTGATCGAATATGGTCAGGGTTTCGCCGGCATTGGTGACAATGTGGAATTCTGCGTGCTCGGTTTCGATCGCTGGAATGTCTACAACGCATCCTGCCGTGTTCTGCGCTGAGGGAGAGCCGCAGCGGACTCACCAGCAGGGTGAAATTTAGCGAGAATTTGAGAACATGCGTAAACGGGATGTTCTCTTCTATCCTGTCCTATAGGCGTATTGTTTTCTCCTAATACCGCTACGATATAGGACTTATGATGGATATATCGTTTTTGTTTTACATCCCCCTGCTGATCCCGACCCTGATGCTTCCGATCTGGTGGCATCGCACCCGGCTGCAGCCGGTACGGGCTAAAGCCAAACGGAGATAGGCATGCGCCGATGGGCGGGAGCGCTCATTTTCGTCGCAACCAGCATCTGCCCCGCTCTCTCAGGCGAGCGGGGGGCCGAGGCCGGGGTCTTCGACTTCTACGTGCTCTCGCTCTCATGGTCGCCGAGCTACTGCGCGGCGGCAGGCGCCGATGCAAACGAGGAACAGTGCATCGCGACACACCCCTATAGCTTCGTCGTGCACGGTCTTTGGCCGCAATATGAGAACGGGTATCCCGAATTCTGCCGGACGCGGCAGCCCGGTCGTGTACCTCGAAAAATGGTGGAAGCCTACCGGGATCTGGTGCCCTCCGCCGGCCTGATGGGTCATCAATGGCGCAAGCACGGGTCCTGTTCCGGCCTCGATCAGGGCAGTTATTTCGCCCTCCTGCGGCAGGCGTGGGAACGGATCAAAGTCCCCGGTGACTTTTCCGGACTTGAGGAGCCCCGTGCCGTTTCACCTGCTGATGTGGAAGAAAAATTCCTGGCCGCCAACCCGGATCTGCCAGCGTCTGGAATAGCGGTAACCTGCGACAGGCGTTATTTGCGAGAGGTTCGGATTTGCCTCACGCGGGACCTGGAATTCCGCTCCTGCGAAGAGGTGGACGAGGATTCTTGTCGGAAAGCTGACGTGGCTATGCCCCCGGCGCGATAATCCTGCGGCCGCCACGCTGAAAAAGAAAAAGCCGGGCTCGCGCCCGGCCTTTCCGATGGCATTGCTGCCGTTCTTAGAACTGCATACCGACGCCGAGCAGCACCTTGTTGCTCGTCGCATCGACATCGTGATCGACACCACCAATGGTGAAGGTCTCGCTGCCGAGATCGGTGTAGCGGTACTCGAGACGGGCGAAGGCCTTCGGCGTCAGCTTCACGTCGACACCGGCACCAGCGGTCCAGCCCCACATGGTCTGGGAGTCGGAGCCGAGGGCGTTGGAAACCTCGTGGCGACCAACTGCACCACCACCCGTGGCGTAGAGCAGAACGTTGTCGGTCGCAGCGTAGCCGAGACGCGCACGCAGCGTGCCGTCCACACCAGCCTCGGTGGAGAAGCCGCTGTCGTCACCGTCCATGCCGTTGTAGCCGACGTCACCCTCAACGCCGTATACGAACTGGCCGGACTGGCCCTGCCAACCGCCGAACACGTTACCGACGAAGCCGTCCGTGTCGATGTCGGTGGACGGCAGACCCGCCGGGCTTACCTCGGTGCTGCCCGAGAAGCCGTAGCCGAGCGCGATACCGGCATAAGGACCGGCCCAGGTCGCGACCGGAGCCACTTCCATCGGAGCGGCAGGCGGTGCCGGCGGCTGCTCCATGATAACGTCCGCAGCATTGGCAGGCATCGCACCGGCGATAATCGCGGCAGCGGCTGCAAAGCCTAGCATCGAGTTCTTGTTGACCTTCATTGTGATCTCCTTAGCCACATGAGCAAAATTCCGGGAAAGGACGCGTCTCGCGCAGACACCCGCCCTCAGACCCCAACCGTGCGCCTTATAACGAATTCAGGACCGCTCGGTTCCGCCGGCTTGATGGAAAAGCGGTGAAAGATGGCTACAAGATGGCCGCAAAATGGCCAAACGGCAGAACGTGTATTCGCTCCTCGGAAGGACGTAGCAGGTGTGGCTTCGCAGCAACAAATTTGATCAGCCCATGTTGTTCGCTTAATCATCTGCTAACCATACTGGCCACTCACCAAGTCCGTCGCAGCCCGGAGGCGGATTTGGTGCTGGAGCAGTAAAGTATATTTTTGCCTCGATGGAAATAATACAAAATGGTTATGCAGATGCGCCCGACTGAAACGACCGTTCTCGTCACCGGCGGAGCTAGGCGAATCGGGCATGCGATAGCGCTCGATCTGGCAACGCACGGCTTTACGGTGGCCATCCATTGCGACAGGTCTCGAGAGGAAGCCGAAGAACTTTCGTCAACCATCGCAAAAGGGGGAGGCCGCGCCTATATTCTGCAGGCGGACCTTACTGAATCCACGCAGGCAAGATCTTTGATCGAGAAGGCGAGAGACATCCTTGGCCCCGTCCATCTCCTCGTCAATAATGCCTCCGTTTTCGAAGAGGATTCGCTTGCCGACTTCTCCGAGGAAATTTGGGATCGGCATTTTGCTCTTCATGTGAAGGCACCAGCAATTCTCGCCCAGGAATTTGCCCGGGCGCTACCGCAGGATCGTGAAGGCCTGATAGTGAACATGATCGACCAGCGCGTTTGGAGGCCGACCCCGCGCCACTTCAGCTACACGCTTTCGAAAGCGGCATTGTGGATGGCGACGCGGACCATGGCCCAGGCGCTGGCGCCCCGCATCCGGGTAAACGCCATCGGCCCGGGCCCTACCCTGCCCGACATGGACGAAGACGAAGCAAATTTTCAGCGGCAGACCGATGCGCTCCTGTTGCGTCGCGGGCCGGATCTGGCTGAATTCGGCGCCACGATTCGCTATCTATGGGAGGCACCTTCCATTACGGGGCAGATGATTGCCCTTGATGGCGGGAAACATCTCACATGGAATCCGACTGGAGACGCGTCGTGACCACGGCCGACCTCAACAACGCGATGATGGGCATAGAGGACGCCGCCCTGGAATGGGACAGCGCCGGCACCGAGGTCACCACCACCACGGGAGCGGAGGTGATTCAGGCGGTCGTGAAGCGCCTTCCGAACGCTCCCGGCGTTTACCGCATGATGAACGCGGAAGGTGACGTTCTCTATGTAGGGAAGGCCCGCAGCCTCAAAAAGCGCGTCACCAATTACGCCCAGGGCCGGGGGCATTCGAACCGCATCGAGCGCATGATCCGCGAGACGGCCTCGATGGAATTCGTGGTCACCCGCACAGAGACAGAGGCGCTTCTCCTCGAGGCAAATCTGATCAAGCGTTTGCGGCCACGCTTTAACGTGCTGCTGCGGGACGATAAGTCCTTTCCCTACATCCTGCTCACGGGCGACCATCCCGCTCCCGGCATTTTCAAGCATCGTGGCGCGCGGTCGCGGAAGGGCGACTATTTTGGACCTTTCGCATCTGCCGGTGCGGTGGGGCGCACGATAAATTCGCTGCAAAGGGCGTTTCTCCTGCGCACCTGCACCGATTCCGTCTTCGAAAGCCGGACGCGGCCCTGCCTGCTCTACCAGATCAAGCGCTGCTCCGGCCCCTGCACGGGCGAGATCAGTCCGGAGGACTATGCCACTCTGGTTGCCGAGGCGAAGGATTTCCTGTCCGGACGCTCGACCAAGGTGAAGGGCGAGATCGCCACGGCCATGCAGGAAGCCTCGGCAGCCCTCGATTTCGAACGGGCCGCGATCTATCGCGACCGCCTTGCCGCTCTCAGCCACGTGCAGAGTCACCAGGGGATCAACCCGCAAGGCATCGAAGAGGCAGACGTGTTCGCAATCCATCAGGAAGGTGGGCAGAACTGCATCCAGGTCTTCTTCTTTCGCACGGGCCAGAACTGGGGCAATCGCGCCTATTTCCCGAAAGCCGATCCCGCACTTGGTCCGGCCGAGGTCCTTGGCTCCTTCCTGGCGCAGTTCTACGACGACAAGCCCTGCCCCCGCCTGATCCTGCTTTCCCACCCCGTCGAGGATCAGGAACTCCTGACGGAGGCGCTTTCGGCGCGCGCCGGCCGAAGGATACAGGTCTCGGTGCCGATGCGCGGCGAGAAAAAGGATTTGACCGACCACGCGCTGCAAAACGCGCGCGAGGCGCTCGGTAGGCGGCTTGCGGAAACATCGTCGCAGACGCGGCTGCTGGAGGGCTTCGCCGAGACTTTTGGTCTAGAGGCTACGCCGCGACGTATCGAAGTCTACGACAACTCGCACATCATGGGCACCAATGCTGTGGGCGCGATGATCGTGGCGGGTCCGGAAGGTTTCGTGAAAAACCAATACCGGAAGTTCAATATCCGCTCGACCGAGATCACCCCGGGTGACGATTTCGGCATGATGCGCGAGGTGATGCAGCGCCGCTTCGCCCGTCTCATCCGCGAACAGGGGCTGCCCGGTAACGGCAATGGAGTTGACGAAGGCGATGCTCCCTTTCCTGCCTGGCCTGACGTCATCCTGATCGATGGCGGCCAAGGGCAGATGTCGGCCGTGCGGCAGATTCTGGACGACCTCGGCATTTCCGAGCTCGTGATCGCCATCGGTGTGGCGAAAGGCGTCGACCGCGACGCGGGACGCGAGCGCTTCTTCATGGAGGGCAAACCTCCTTTTACGCTGCCGCCGCGGGACCCTGTCCTTTACTTCGTGCAACGCCTGCGGGATGAAGCACATCGTTTCGCGATAGGATCGCATCGCGCCCGCCGCAAAAAGGAGATGGTCAAGAACCCTCTGGACGAGATCGCCGGGATCGGCCCGGGCCGCAAGCGCTCCCTTCTGCACCACTTCGGCACCGCCAAGGCGGTGAGCCGTGCGGCGGTCGAGGATCTGATGGCGGTGGATGGCATCTCGGAATCCATCGCCCGGCAGATCTACAATCATTTCCACGAGAGCGGCTAGACGCCGCTGTGCTGACCGGGCGCTTGACCACGGCCCACCTGGTCTGATTTGAGTAAGCCTACGATGAGCCAGCAATCCATGTCGCAGCGACGCGCCTTCAACCTGCCCAATCTCCTTACATACGCGCGCATCATGGCCGTGCCGTTGATCGTGCTCTGTTTCTTCCTGGAAGGGCGGCTGCAGTCGAGCGACTTCGCCCGCTGGTCCGCCCTCGGGCTTTTCCTGGCTGCCAGCATTACCGATTATTTCGACGGCTACCTCGCGCGGAGCTGGAAGCAGACTTCCAATATCGGCAGGATGCTCGACCCCATTGCCGATAAGCTTTTGGTCGCAACTTGCCTTCTCCTGCTCGCGGCCGATACGGACCGCACGATTGCAGGATGGACCCTCTGGGCAGCTATCATCATCTTGTGCCGCGAAATACTGGTGTCCGGCCTGAGAGAATATCTCGCCGCGCTGAAGGTGAGTGTGCCGGTGACGCAGCTGGCCAAGTGGAAGACGGCCATCCAGATGGTCGCCATCGGCTTCCTCCTCGCCGGCCCGGCCGGCGACAAGATCGTTCCCTATGTGACGGAAACGGGGATTGCGCTGTTGTGGTTTTCCGCGCTCGTCACGCTCTACACCGGCTACGATTATTTCCGTGCCGGCCTGAAGCATATTATCGAGGAATGAGATGAAGCTCGTCTATTTCGCGTGGGTGCGGGAGCGTATCGGCAGGGAAGCCGAGGACGTCGATCCGCCCGGCGAGGTGAAGACAGTGGCCGATCTTCTCCAATGGCTGAAGGACCGGGGCGAAGGTTACGCTGCAGCGCTCGAACATCCGAAAGTGATCCGCGTCGCCATCAATCACGAGCATGTGGACCATCAAACGACGCTGCCTCGGGACGGCGAGATCGCCCTCTTCCCGCCCATGACGGGGGGCTGATTTGGACTGCGCGCCACATATCCGCGTGCAGGCAGGGGATTTCGATCTCGCTGCCGAGGTGAACCGATTGTCGGCTGGCCGGAAAGATGTGGGTGCAGTCGTGACCTTCACCGGACGCTGCCGCGATGAAGATGGCCGGCTCGCCGCGCTCGAACTTGAGCACTATCCCGGCATGGCTGAGGCTGAAATCGCGCGCATCGCGCGCGAGGCTGCCGATCGCTGGTCGCTTTCCGGCTTAACCGTGATCCACCGCTACGGCAGGATTGAACCGGGCGAAAACATTGTGCTTGTCGTAACTGCCTCCTCGCACCGGAAAGCTGCGCTGGAGGCGGCCGACTTCCTGATGGATTATCTCAAATCGAGAGCACCCTTCTGGAAGAAGGAACATCCGGCGACGGCAGCCGAACCCGGTCGATGGGTAGAGGCCAAGGCCGAGGACGAGGACGCACTCGCAAGGTGGAAGAAATAAAAAGCCGGGTCAGTGCCCGGCTTTTTCTTCGTGCAGCTCGTGAGAACCGATCAGCCGACGATCTCCGTGTCCGAGAACCAATAGCGGATTTCCTGTTCGGCGGTTTCCGGGGCATCGGAGCCGTGAACCGAATTTTCCCCGATCGACAGAGCGAAGACCTTGCGGATGGTGCCTTCGTCAGCATTGGCGGGATTTGTGGCCCCCATGATCTCGCGGTTCTTGGCGATTGCGTTCTCGCCTTCGAGCACCTGCACGACTGTCGGGCCGGAGGACATGAACTCGCAAAGCTCGTCGAAGAAGGGACGGTCCTTATGCACCGCGTAGAACCCTTCGGCTTGGCGGCGGCTCATCCACACCCGCTTGGAAGCCACAACCCGGAGGCCTGCGTCTTCCAGCATCTTGGTGATGGCGCCGGTCAGGTTCCGCTTGGTCGCGTCCGGCTTGATCATGGAAAAAGTGCGTTCGATCGCCATTTCACATCCTTCGTATGAGGAAATCAAAGATGGCGGGTCTATAACGGCGGCGGCGTCCCCTGTGAAGAGCTTGAAGCTCATTCTGCGAAACCGGGCGATCGCAGCCTCATCGGTCCCATCATTTTTTCCCGCGGGAAGAATGTGCCGAATTCATGAGTGTCCGCCAAATGCATCGAGTAAAATGGCGGGCATTCTGGAAAGCGGAGATGGGCATGACGCAGCATTTCAAAATGATGGCGGCGTATAACGGCTGGGCGAACCGGGTTCTCTACGACGCGGCAGCCGAACTGACCGAGGAGGAATTCACGCGGGATGTCGGCGCCTTCTTCGGATCGATGATGGGCACCCTCAATCACATCCTGGTCGCTGACCGCATCTGGATGAAGCGGTTCACCGGCGAAGGCGATGCGCCGAACCGCCTCGACGCCATTATCCATTCGACGATGCCCGCCTTGCGCCTCGAAAGGGAGGCCGAAGACAACCGCATTGTGGAATGGATCAGCGGCTTGGACGATGCCGCGCTCGAGGGCTTCTTCACATACGTTACCGTTGTTGAAACCAAAACGATCTCGCAGCGGCTCGCTCCCGCTTTATCACATCTTTTCAACCATCAAACGCATCATCGCGGGCAAGCGCACACGATCTTGTCGCTGCTGAATAAAAGGCCGCCTTCGCTCGACCTCATCTATTTTCAACGGACGGACGAGGGGCAGAAATACACTTGACCAGGAAAACCATCACGGAACGGCAATAGAATTCCCCGCCAGACGGGAACTTCCTTTAAATCTTTTCACACGACGAACCTGATGGGTTGGATGTTCGATGCCAGCGGGCGAACAACGACCCCACATCTACCGCGGGCTGGGGCATCGCCATTTTGGACAACCTTGTCTAAATCCTCAATCAGTTCTATATATCGGGCATGATGGAAAAGAAGTGCTCTGAGATCCTGAGACGGGGACATGCAGAAAAACGCCGGTCGGTCATCGATGCGGCGGCGGTTGTGTTTTGTCGTGAGGGTTTTGCCGGAGCCAACATCGATCTTATCGCAGCAGAAGCCGGCGTGTCCCGCCAAACGATCTACAATCATCACGGCGACAAGGACAAGCTGTTCGCAACTGTTCTGCGCGACATCATCGAGCGGATGAATGTCCGCGCCTTCGCCATCCTCGATACTTTCCCCAACCAGCCGGACGATCTTGAAGCCGATCTGGTCGCCTTCGCGCTACGGTTCAACAAGAACTGCATTTGGGGACAGGAAGGCAAGCTCGTCCGCAAGATGCTCGTGGCCGAAGGCGAACGCTATCCCGAACTGTTCGAGATGTGGCGCAAGGAAGGTCCCGGCAAGATCGAATCCGCGCTTGCCGCCCGTCTCGCTAGGCTCGCGCATTCGGGCTATCTAGACATAGACGATCCGGATGTGGCTGCGCGTCAGTTCATGGCGCTCAACGACGCAGAACTGAATCTGCCTTCGACATTCGGCAAATCGCTTTCGGACGAAGAAGTTTTGGTTGCGGTCCGTCGCGCCGTCCGCACCTTCCTTCGTGCTTTCGGCAGGCCGGCCGGAAGCCCCCTGGCGGCGGCAGCCACACAAGAAGCCTAATAAACTCTGGGGTTGCTGCCCCCTTTTTGCCCTCTCCTCGCTTTATCTGATTTACGATCGCGCCAAGCTTCTTTAGAGCTAGCGGGAAAGACCGCCTTCGATTCAGGAATTTTTGCTACCCATGCCCGAGGACCGCATTCGCTACGATATTCTCGTTCAGGAGGCTTTGCGCGGCGTCGTGCGCAAGGTGCTTCAGGAGGTGGCGCAAGCCGGGCTGCCCGGCAATCATCATTTTTTCATCCGGTTCGTCACCAATGCACCGGGCGTGCGCATATCGAGCCGCCTGAAGGAGCGCTATCCGGAAGAGATGACGATCGTCATCCAGTACCAGTACTGGGACCTCAAGGTGAGTGAAAAGGGCTTCGAGGTCGTTCTATCCTTCTCCGATGTGCCTGAGAAACTGGAAATCCCCTTCGCCGCCGTAAGGGGTTTCTACGACCCTTCGGCAAGCTTCGAGGTCGAATTCGAAGTAAGGACGGAGCCACAGCCGCACGCCGAACCCGAGGAGCCGACTCCGCTCAAGGAAGAAGCAAGGCAGGCAACCAAGCGCAAGCCGGCAGCGGAGCGCAAGTCCGACGGCAAGGAAGAGCCGGTGCAGGAAAAGGTCGAGGGCAAGGGTGCAGAAGTCGTCTCGCTCGACGCATTTCGCAAGAAATAATCCATGGGCGATATCGTCAATCTCCGCCTCCAGCGCAAACGAAAGCTTCGGGCCGAGAAAGAGCAGCTGGCGTCTGAAAATCGTGTACGCTTTGGCCGGACACGCGCCCAACGCGAGGCGGACCGCCTCTCCGAGGCGCGCGAGAGTGCGAAGCTTGACGCACATCGGCGCTCCTCTTCCGACAACGAAGAGCAATGAGTGCGCCGAAGAAGCGCTCGGTTACGATCCACGGCCATCGCACGAGCTTTTCGCTTGAAGACGCATTCTATGCAGAGCTTGAGCGGATCGCGGCCGCCCGCGGAAAGACCATTGCTTCGCTGATCGCGGAGATCGACCGGTCGGAAACCCGCGCCACGAACCTGTCCTCCGCGCTCCGCCTTTACGTTCTCGAGGACCTCAAGCGCCAGGCTGCCGCGGACGGACGCGGCTGATCGCATCACTGCTCCAACAATTCGAGCAGGCGTTCGACGCTGAGCCCGTCAGCCTCTAGCACCGGCTGCGGTCCCAGAGAAGGCAGCTCCGCATTTCCCTGCGTGGTGCTCGATCGATGCTCATTTCCCTGTACTGGCGGCGGCAATGGCTGCCGCTCGACCGGCGAGTCCGGGTTCATCTGCATGGGTTCCACGGGAGGTTCCACTGGCGCCGTTCGGCCAGGCTCCAGTTGGGAAGGCGCAGGAGGCTCCGACAAGATGCCGGCTCCTTCTTCCTCACGCCTGCGGCGGACTTCCTCCTCCGCCTGCCTGCGAGCCTCTTCCTGCCTGGCCCTCGCCTCCGCTTCATGCCGGCGGCGCTCTTCCTCGGCTTGCCGCTGCCGTTCGGCTTCTGCCTCCAGCCGCACCCGTTCGGCTTCTGCCTCCAGCCGCACCCGTTCGGCTTCCTTTGCCTCGCGTTCTGCCTGCAAGGTGCGAAAATGAGCCGCCTCGCGCCGTAGACGCTGCCGCTCCAGGAGGATCGATTGCATGTGCTCGACACGCGCCTGCTCGCGTTCAAGCGCCCGCTGGGTCAGAAATTGTGCCAGAGGATCGGTATTGAGAAGAAGCTGGCCCTCTCCGATAGCCCCTTGGTAGGCGAAGCGCACCACCGGCTCGGAGCCTGCCACCGCCTCCAGGCCGGGATCGTATGTGACGCTTCCATTGGTGGAAACCGTTCGGTTGCGCAGATCGGCGGAAGCTTCGACGCTCATGCGTGTATTTCGGTTTTCAAGCTGAACCGGCGGCATGCGCACGACGCCATTCGCGACGGTGAAAGCCAGATCTATGTCACCCGCCGGGAAGCTTTCTCTTCTGATCAGTTCGGGCGCGAAAGCTCCGACCTTTTCGCCGTTGATCTCGACGCCGATCTTGTCCGCTTCCGCAAGGAGCGGGGCGATCGCTGTTGGATCAATACCGGCGATGGTCAGGTTCTCGAGAGAGGCCGACCCGGAGCCGGACAGAGCGGCCACGAGCGCCTCGACCGATTTGCCGCTTGCCGTGACGCTTGCGCTGATATCGGAATGCCCCGAAAGCCCGCTATCAGGCAGGATTGTCTCGATGGGAGCCCCGTTCAACGAAAGCTGTGCGGAGAGCAAACCGGTTCCCGCATCGTTCCTGAATTCTGCCAATCCCTTCGCCGTGCCACCGAACAAATGGCTGGTGAAATCGGACACGGCAAAGCCTCGTGGATCGATTTTCAGCCGCAGTTGCGCGCCCTCTGCGGTGATCGACTTCCCGAGCCAAAGCTGGTCGGCTGTGACCTCCACATCGGCAGTGAACGGCGCGCTGCCGCTTTCAGTGAATGGCTGTTGCGGCCAGATTCCGCTGCCGGATTGGAAGGCCGACCCACCCGCAACCATCTCCGCCGCGAGGCCGAGATCCAGTCCCGCGATAGCAAGGGAGCCGGTCAGATGAGGCACGCCGTCTCGAAGTTCGGCATTGAGATCGCCATTTACCGCTTTATCGGCCACGTTTCCTTGCAGGCCATTGACGACGACCAGACCATCGCCGGCATCAAGTTCGGCGGATAAGGTCACCGGAAGGCCGTAACCAAAGCCGGGGAGCGAGATTCCCGCCTCGGCCAGCCAGGGCTCCAAGTCCGCGCTCTCAAGCCGGGCAGCGCCCTTGAGCGCGAACTTTCCGTCCGCGCGTGCGATCTGCCCGTCGAAATTCGCTTCGACCCCGGTACCCGAGAAGCTGAACCTCGTCTGCATTCCCTGCGTCAGGGTGCCATTGCTGGCAAGCTCGACCTGTGCGGCCCCCGTGAGGCCGAGCGGCAATGCGGGAAGGCCGAGAAGCGCATAAATGGCGGAAGCCGCCTCGTTGCGGGCGCTGAAATTAGCCGTGAGTTCGGCATTGGCCAGGTCGGCGGGGGAGCCATTGCCGAGGACAGAGAAATCCAGGGCGGTTCCTCCCAAGGTTCCGCGGACGCTGGCGGAAAGACCGTCTTCGGTGCTTGCGATGATGTCGAGCCGGCTATCGGACAACAACCCGGGATAGGCCGATGCATTCCTGTCGAGCGCCGAAACCAGCGGATCGTTCGGAAACCGCTCGCGAAGGAGTGCCACGAGAGGCGCGAGGTCAACCGCGATCACCGCGGCATCGAGCTTTCCCCTCGGATCGGAACCGAGATTGCTGAGGGTGCCCGTTGCGCTGATGCTCGCTTCCGCAAGTCCCGTCAGCGTGAAACGGTCGATCTCAAGCGTTCCCTCACGCAGACGCAGCGCCGTATCGAGGTGTCCGGCAGTCAATCCGAGCGCTGAAACGGGGCCGGCGGCGATCTCCAGATCCACATTGTGATCATTGAGCCTGTTCTGGCCCGCGTCACTGATGAACAGGGATGTGAATGCCTTCATCCCCTCGAAATCCAGCCGGTCTCCATCCAGCTTGAGCATCAGCGACGGGCGCGTCCCTTCCGGGCTCTCACGGTCTATAGCGCCACGAAACCGTGCATCGCCGAGAATAAGCTCGAGATTTTCAAACCGCTGCCGCTCCTTTGCCAACACCACATCCGCGCTGAAACCGGCGGCGGGGAGCCGGCGGATCACCTCGTCCACATCGCGGGCCACCCAGGCAGCGAACCCAGAAGGCTGGCCGACCGCCAAGATTATCTTTCCGGTAAACGAGGGCGCCTCGCCGGTTGCCAGCAGTCCGTCGCCTTCGAAGCGGGTACGGCCCGGCAGCGTTGCTGCCATGGAACCGATATTCCATCCCTCTTCAACGGGTTGTGCCCGGATGTGAATGTCCCTGATTGTGGTGTCGCCTGCGACGATTGCCGGCAAGTTCAGAGCGACGGTCCCGGGGATCGCAGGTTTCGGCAGGTTTGTGATAAAAGCCGTCAAGGCGGCAAAGCGTTCGTCTGCCGAAAGACCGCGGATGACGCCCGCCTCCGCATCGGGGCCGTCGAGCCGGATTTGCGCGCCTTCGGCCGTGATGGAAAAGGAGGGATCGGCGCCGAGTTCGACCACTGCTTTCCCGTCGGCCGTATAAGGCGCTTCCTCCGTGCCGGTCTGGAACCGGAATTCGTCGATCGCAAGACGCAGATGGTCGAGCGAGAAGCGACCTGTCACGCGGTTGATGCTCTTGTTCTTCTCCGTCGCTTGCTGTGCCCTGCCCTCGTTCGGGTTTTCAATCGTCGCGAAGCGAAAGGTGCCGGAATAGATCCCCTGCTCCCCTTCGAACCGCGCTTCGCCATCCGTTTCGATCTGAACTGGATAGCTTTGCGGCTGTGCGGCGATGCGCACGCGCATAGCCCCACTCGAGGCGATTCCGGTCGAAGCGGTAAGCGAAATCGGCAACCCGTCCATCTGCAGAGCCCCCGCCAGACGCCAGGGACCGGCCAGGCTCTTTGCGGAGATTTCGGTGTCGATATCGGTAAGCGTAACGGTGCGTCCGCTCACCTGCTGATGAATGGTGATGCTGCCATCAGAAATCGTGACCTTTTCAAGGGTGATCTGCCGTGGATCAAACGGAGAAGAAGGCCGCACAGCCCAATCGATCTGGCCGGAAGGAGCGATCTCGATGCTTGCGCTCGGCCGAACAAGGCGCATATCGAATATCAGCAGCTCTCCCCTCAGGAAAGGCGCGAGTTCCGCGTCCATCGAAAACTCATCGACCGTCATCGCCTCATCGCCGGGTTTCGAGCCGGCCACCACCACATCGGTGAAGGTGACGGAAGGAAACGGAAGAAGGCGCGCCCTTGCGGAGCCCTGCACCTGCACCTCGCGCCCGAGGATGCGGCCGGCTTCCCGCTCAAAAGCCGCTCGATAGGATGTCCAATCGATGAAATAGGGTGCGACCAGTGCTGCCGTCAGCACCAGCACCAGCAGTCCACCGACAATGACGAACACCCGCGCCAGCCCTACCTCCCTTTTCCCGCCTCGTTTTCAGCAAAGAGTGCAGCACCCATCTCATCACCCGACTTACATGTTATGTGCCACTCAAGGCCAGGATTTTTCCAGGGTTGAGGATGCCCAGCGGATCGAGCGCCTGCTTTATGGTTCGCATGACATCAACCCCCTCCCCGTGCTCCTGTTCCAGATAGCGCATTTTGCCCTGGCCGATGCCATGCTCACCGGTGCAGGTTCCATCCATCGCCAGCGCGCGTGCGTTCAGCCGGGCGACGAACGCTTCCGCGCGCTTGATCTCTGTCGGGTCATCTATATCCATCAGGACGGAGACGTGAAAATTGCCGTCCCCCACATGGCCTACGATCGGGGCGATCAGTCCGCTTTCGGCAATATCCGCCTCGGTTTCGACAATGCATTGCGCCAGCCGCGAGATCGGCACACATACATCCGTCGAAAGTGCCTTGCATCCGGGTCTGAGCACGAAGCCTGCCCAGTAAAAGTCATGGCGGGCCTTCCAGAGCTTCTGCCGCTCCTCGGCGGCGGTCGCCCAGACGAAAGGTCCGCCGGAAAATTCGCCTGCGATTTCGCCGAACATCTCCGCCTGCTCCCGAACGCCGGCCTCCGTGCCGTGAAATTCCACGAAGAGGCACGGGCCCTCTGGATAATCGCGTTTGGAATAGGCATTGATGGCACGCATGCCGAGGGTATTGACCAATTCGATCCGTGCGACGAGTATTCCCATCTGAATTGTCATGATCACAGCGTTGCAAGCGGCCTCCACGCTCGGGAACGGGCAAAGGCCGCCGGAGATCGCAGGGGGTATGCCGTAAAGCTTCACTGTCAACGAGGTGATGACGCCGAGCGTGCCTTCCGATCCCACCAGAAGCCGGGTGAGGTCGTACCCCGCCGAGGATTTGCGCGCCCTCCGCGCCGTCTTGATCGCCCGCCCGTCGGCCAAAACCGCCGTCAAGGACAGAACGTTCTCGCGCATCGTGCCATAGCGCACGGCGTTGGTTCCCGACGCGCGCGTGGCCGCCATCCCTCCAAGGCTCGCATTGGCGCCCGGATCGATCGGAAAGAAAAGTCCGGTATCGCGCAGATACTGATTCAGCTCCTCCCGCGTCAGCCCCGCTTCTACCGTGCAGTCGAGATCCTCCTGATTGACTGCCAGAACCCGTTTCATGCGCGACATGTCGAAGGAGATGCCGCCTGCCGGAGCGTTCACGTGCCCTTCCAGCGATGAGCCCGTTCCGAAGGGAATGATCGGCACGCGAAACTCGGCGCAGAGCCGCACCGCCTCCTGCACCTCCTCAAGGCTTTCCGGATAAAACACGCCATCCGGCGCCTGGTTGGGAATGTAGGTGGTCGTGTGGCCATGCTGCTCGCGCACCGCTTTTCCGGCCTGCAGCCTCGGCCCGAAGCGCAGGCTGAGCCGTTCCAGCGCAGCGGCAATTCGGGCGTCATCGCGGGGCGGTATGGCTGTGTTCATGTCTTCCTCCGGCTAGAGGCTTTTCTTCAATGTTCAGCAAACGACCGGCTTGTCCAGTACCATCCGGAAAGGCTCGTTAACCCATCTTTTACCATAAGGTTCTTTGCACAGCTTACCACCTCCCCCTTCCTTGAAGCAGGGGCGCGCGCCCGCACAATTGGGCCGTCTTCAGGGGACGATTCGCCGGCCTGCTATCGGTCCTGCTCAGGAGGGCTCTTGTTGAGAGTGGATATCCATCAAATGTCGGACCGGCTGGCACGCGACGCCAGCATCAGCGACTATGACTTTTGGCGTGCCCTGCAGTCGCTTGAGGACGAACTCCACCGCATCAGGGTTTCAGGAGACCCGATCCCGATCGACCTTATCTTCGCGCGCGCCATACTGAGGCGCGCGCGGCAGGAGCGGGAGCGCATCTAAGCGGGCTGCCTCGCCTAGCCGAGTTTTTCCTTAAAGAAATCCACGGTGCGCCTCCAGGCAAGGTCCGCGGCTTCTTTATCGTAGCGGGCTTCGGAGGTGTCGTTGTTGAACGCGTGGTTCACGCCTTCGTAGATGTGGATCGTGTACTCTTTTCCGGCCGCATCCAAGGCGTTGCGGAACGCGTCGATACCCGCATTGATACGCTCGTCCAACCCGGCATAATGCAACAGCAGCGGTGCTCTGATGTCTTCCACCTGCTCCGGGTCGGGCTGCGAACCGTAATATGCTACCGCAGCGTCCAGCGTTTCCGCGCTGACGGCCAATTGATTGACCGTGCCGCCGCCCCAGCAGAAGCCGATGGCGCCCACCTTGCCGTTCGTACCCTCATACCCTTCCAGGAAGGTGACCGTGGCAACGCCGTTGGCCACCGTCTGCTGACGATCGAGCTGGCCTATCCGCTGCCGCGCCTCGTCCTCGTTTTCCGGAGTACCGCCGAGCGGCGACAGGAAGTCCGGCGCGAGAGCCACAAAACCTTCAAGCGCCATTCGCCGCGCCACATCGCGGATATGCGGGTTGAGGCCGCGGTTTTCATGAATGACGATGACCGCGCCCAGAGTCTCCTGCGCGTCGGCGGGCCGCGCGAGATATCCCTTCATCTCGCCGTCCGCTCCGGGATAAGTGATGTCCTCCGCATGAAGCCTGCTATCGTCCTCCGGCACGATCGCCGCCCGGGCCGCATTGGCGGCCAATAAAGGTGCGATGGCCGCGGCGGCTGCGCTCGACCCCGCCAGCTTCGTAAGCTTTTCCATGAAGCCTCGGCGGTCGAGGGTCAGATGTGTATATTCGTCATAGGCGTTGATCATCGCCTGTGTGATCCGGGGCCTGGACATCGCTTCTCCTCCCGATGTTGACTTCGTCTCTTTCCCAGGCAAGAGAATGCGCGAAAGCACCGGATCTGGTCCAATCAAGCCCCTGTGAGCGCTCAGACGCGCTAATTCTCGCCGCCGGCCTTGGCCCACGCACCGCGAACCGGTACAAAAAGAAAACACTTGGGGCTCGGCCCACGAATCACCATATGCGAAGGTAATGTCAGGCTTCCCAGACGATCTGCCCTTTTTCGGCGATGATGAACCACCCCGTCCTGCCCCGCGCGAAGGTGGCATCGCCGCTCGCGCCATGGCCGCACGCCACTCCCAGGCGCCGCGCTATCTCGAAGGCTTGAACCCGGAACAGCGCCTCGCCGTAGAGACGACGGAGGGTCCTGTCCTCGTGCTTGCGGGAGCGGGCACCGGCAAGACAAGGGTGCTCACAACGCGCATCGCGCACATTCTCGCCACCGGGCGCGCCTATCCATCCCAGATCCTCGCAGTCACCTTCACCAACAAGGCGGCGCGCGAGATGAAGACGCGCGTCGGCGTTCTTGTCGGCCAGGCGGTCGAGGGTATGCCGTGGCTCGGCACCTTCCATTCCATCGGCGTGAAGTTGCTGCGCCGCCATGCCGAGCTCGTCGGCCTCACCTCCTCCTTCACCATTCTCGATACCGACGATCAGGTGCGGCTTCTCAAGCAGCTCATCCAGGCAGAGGGGCTGGACGACAAACGCTGGCCGGCCCGGCAGCTCGCCATGATGATCGATGGCTGGAAGAACAAGGGTCTAGGCCCTGCCGACATACCCGAAGGCGACGCCCGCGCCTTTGGCAATGGCAAGGGCCGCGCACTCTACAGCGCCTATCAAGCGCGGCTGAAGACACTCAATGCGAGCGATTTCGGCGACCTGCTGCTGCATCCCATCCGCATCTTCCGGGAGCACCCGGACGTGCTGCGCGAATACCACGCCAAGTTCAAGTATATCCTCGTTGACGAGTATCAGGACACGAACACCGCCCAATATATGTGGTTGCGGCTGTTGGCCCAGAAACGCGACCCCAATCCGAGAGATGGCAGTTCCCAGCCCTCCGCAAGGGAAGAGATCGGGCGGACGACCGTCAATATCTGCTGCGTGGGTGACGACGATCAGTCCATCTATGGCTGGCGCGGGGCGGAGGTGGACAACATTCTCCGCTTCGAGAAGGATTTTCCCGGGGCGACCGTTATCCGGCTCGAACGCAATTACCGCTCGACCGCTCACATATTGGGTGCTGCCTCCCATCTCATCGCCCATAATGAAGGCCGGCTGGGCAAGACCCTCTTCACCGAGCACGCGGATCCCGACGCTCCCAAGGTGAAGGTACATGCCGCCTGGGATTCCGAGGAGGAGGCACGGGCCGTCGGCGGGGAGATCGAGGCGCTTCAGGTCAAGGGCCATGCTTTGAATGACATGGCCATCCTGGTCCGCGCCTCCTTTCAGATGCGCGAATTCGAGGATCGCTTCGTCACGCTCGGCCTGAATTACAGGGTCATCGGAGGCCCCCGCTTTTATGAGCGGCAGGAAGTCCGCGACGCCCTCGCCTATTTCCGTGTTGTGGCCCAAGGGGCCGACGATCTCGCCTTCGAGCGTATCGTAAATGTGCCCAAGCGCGGCCTCGGCGAATCCGCCGTACGACAGATCCATGACGTGGCGCGCCTGCGGGGCGCGCCCCTCCTCCAGGCAGCTCGCGACTTGGTCGGCACCGAGGAGATGAAACCGAAGCCACGCGCGGCGCTCCGCACGCTGGTGGAGAGTTTTGAGCGCTGGCAAGGCCTTCTCGACCGCACCAAACATACCGAGCTTGCCGAGCTTATCCTGGAGGAGTCGGGCTATACCGACATGTGGAAGAACGACCGCTCCCCCGAAGCGCCCGGGCGGCTTGAAAACCTCAAGGAGCTGATCCGCTCCATGGAGGAATATGAGAGCTTGCGCGCTTTCCTCGAGCATGTGGCGTTGGTGATGGACGCCGAGCGCGACGAGGGGATGGATGCCGTCAGCCTGATGACGCTTCACTCGGCCAAGGGGCTGGAATTCGACACGGTCTTCCTGCCGGGGTGGGAAGAAGGGCTTTTTCCCCACCAGCGTTCACTCGACGAAGGTGGGCGAGCGGGGCTCGAAGAAGAGCGCCGCCTTGCTTATGTCGGCGTTACCCGGGCAAAGAAGAACCTGCATATCTGGTTCACCTCCAATCGCCGTATCCACGGCCTGTGGCAATCCACCATTCCCTCACGCTTTCTGGACGAACTGCCGGAAGCGCATGTAGAGGTGGTTGATGACGGAGGCGGTTACGGAGGCTATGGACGACCGATTGCCGACCGGCAGCCGGGCCGTCCCAATCCCTATGGCTCCTCCCGTTTTGACAATATGGGAGAAGTGTTTTCCAGCAGCTATGCCACACCCGGCTGGCAGCGCGCGCAGAAGAACCGCACTGAGGCGACCGCGAGAAATTGGGGCACGCGCTCAGGCCATCAGGTTGAACGGATCGGTTATGGAGAACCGGACTCGGGCTATGGCATGGGCCGCGGCTCGGTCAAAGGCCGCACGATCGAGGGTGAGCTTGTCGCGAAATCCGTGTCCGACAGTCCCTCGGCGTTCAAAGTGGGCGACCGGGTATTTCACCTGAAATTCGGCAATGGCAATGTCGCGGCCGTGGACGGCAACAAGCTCACCGTCGACTTCGACAAAGCGGGACAGAAACGCGTCCTGGACGGATTCGTGGAGCGTCTCCCGAATTGACGACGAAAGGCCTGAAGCAGGCCTTTCGTTGCAGCGTTCCTTCTACGCTATTTGAAGTAAACGTAGTTGCCTTCGCTGCTCTTCTCGCGCTTCAGCGCACCCTTCTTGGCAAGGCGCGATAGCGGGCCGGAAAAGGCGTTCGACTTATACTGGACGCCATATTCTTCCTGGCACTGCTTGACGATATCGCCGATCGTGCGCTTCTTGGAAAAGTAATCGCTATCGACCAGCTTCGCGAGGGCAGCGACTGCGCCGCTGGCGCTGGGAAGGCTGTCTGCGCCGCGTTGCTTGGCTGCCCTGGACGTCGCCGGGCGCGGCTTCTCCGCGCCCTCGCTGCGCCTGCTCCGGCTCGGGCCCGGCTCATAAGCCGCGGCCCCCTCCTCGAGCGCAAGCTTCGTGTCACGGGTTTGGTCGAACAGGAGCTCCACAATCCGAAGCTGCACCGCCTCGGACTCGAACTTGTTGATCGTCTCCGAAAGCTCGGCGAGCTGCCTCTTCAGTTCCTGGAAATTCTTTTGCATGTAGTCGCCCCATCTGCAACCGCGCCGCGGCACGGTAAAGCATTTTGTATATGGCAATACAAACCGCATAAAAGTCAATACAATGTGAAGATATGTTTGCCTAACGACGCATGAACCTTAAACACCCGGCCGCAATCCATACAGTTGGATCCGATGCACTTACAGCAGCTTAGCGGATATAGACGACGAGCTGACCACCCGTTTCCGTTGCAGCCACCGCATCGTCGGCTTGGATACCTTCCTGTTGCAGGTGTTCGAACAGGATAGTGTTCTCTTTCATAGCGGAGCGCAATTCCTCCACCTGTCGTAGATTTTGCCTGATCGCGTTTTCGAGCGCCGGTGCGCTTGCCGCATTCGCGATATCGCTTACGCGGACGATCCTCAGATTCGAGACGTCACCGAGCGTCCTGATCTGGCGAGCGATCTCGCCGCTGTTCTGGATTGCGGAGATTACCGTACCGAAATCGGCAGCTGCGCCCACGCCCGCGGTCGTGTTCTGCTCGACTGGATCGTGCTGCGAAAGAGTGTCCGCGTTCGACCTTGCAGAATCCTGAGCGGACGATGATAGCGGGGTCACCGCGATTGCCAGCGCAAAAACTGAAGCTGCAAGAAAGCGCGTCATGGCTGCATCCTTGCTCCGGGTTACACCGGGCCCAACTTCTGGCGCGAGCAAGTGTTCCGATCCCGAAATAGGGCGTTATCCGCCCCATTTGCGCAGGAATTCCCCAACTGAAAGCGTCTGCATGTCCGGGACCGCTTCGAACAGGCGGTCAAGGGGCCAATCCCACCATGTAAGCGACTGAAGCATTTCCGCCACCTCCGCCTCGAACCGCCGGCGAATGACCCGCGCTGGCGCACCGGCCACAATCGTGTACGGCTCCACATCGCGGGTCACCACTGCATTGGCGCCGATTACCGCGCCGTCGCCCACACGAACACCCGGCAGGACTACGGCTCCATGTCCAATCCAGACGTCGTTACCGATCGTAACGTGCTTTGCGCGGCGGCGCTCGAGAAAGGCTGCGTCGATGCCGCGATAGCGGAAATATTCATTCGGACGATAGCTCAGTTTATGGGTTGTGATGCGCTCCACCGGGTGCTCCAGGGCATTGATGCGGGTGTTCGCCGCGATCGAGCAAAACTTGCCGATGGTGGCGTAGATGCCCTCCGCATGCCGCTCGAAATAGGTGAAGTCACCCACCTTGACCTCGCGCAGGATAACGCGCTCGGCAATCGCGGTATATTGGCCGAGCCGGCAGGATTTCAGCTCCGCTGTCGGATGAATGCGAGGCTTGGGATCGGTGAAACGCAGATCGTCCATGTCCCTCTCTAGGAAGGCTTGCGGCCGCAGGCAAGCCTCCGCAGATTTGCGACAGTTTGCGTCTTTGCTACGGTGCTTCCAGGGACTATGTTCGTCTCATGAAGCCAGCACCCGGAAATTACCCGGTTTTTTTCAAGTTTGCCGCGGCGAGCATGCTTTTGGCCGGCCTTGGCGGGCTTGGAGTTGCCATGTGGGTAGAGAATGGGGCGGCACTTTTCCTCTCCCTTGCAGAAGCTGGCATGGCCTGGTGCTTCTAGAATTCTCTTTTCTCGGGTGATCCCATGATGCGCTATATTCTGGTCGGCATTCTCGCGATGATGGCTGTTGCCGCCGGTCTTCTGTCCTTCGAATGGTATCGCGGCCAGAACCAGACGGTTGCCTTCGGCGCGCCCTTCGAACTCACCGATCATAATGGTCAGCCGATCACGGAAGCGGCGTTCCAGGGCCGCCCCACCGCCCTCTTCTTCGGTTTCACCCATTGCCCGGATGTTTGCCCGACCACCCTTTTCGAAATGCAGGGCTGGCTCGATCAGCTCGGTGAAGAAGGGAAGGACCTTCAGGCCTTTTTTGTCACGGTCGATCCGGAGCGAGACACGCCCGAGGTGATGAAGACCTATCTGAGCAATTTTTCGGATCGCGTCACGGGCATAACAGGCGATCCTGAAAAGGTTGCGGCCATGGCCAAGGCGTTCCGCATCTACTTTCGCAAGGTCGAACTGGAGGATGGCGGCTATACGATGGACCACACGGCTTCGGTGATGCTCCTCAACCGCAAGGGCGATTTCTTCGGCACGATTTCGTATGAAGAGAATTCGGAGACCGCTATCGCCAAGCTGCGTCGGCTGATAAACGAGGGCTGATCCGCCCTCGAACCGTTTTCCAATGCCTCAGACACGCCTCTTTTTTCGCTCGAGCGGTGCGCTCGCCAGAGAAGCCTACTCCCGCCTCGAAACCGAATTCGAAGAGGATGGGCTTCCCCTCGCCTTGATCGAGATCGATGAAGCGCAGGACATACACGAAATCTCCGTCTATGCCCCGGAACACCCGGACAAGGCGATGTCGCGTATGCGCGCGGTCATGTCCTTCATGGCCGATGCACCGAAGATCGCGGTGGAAGAACTGCCGGAGATCGACTGGGTTTCTTATTCGCTTGCCGGCCTGCGGGCCGTGCGGTCCGGCCGTTTCTTCGTTCATGGCTCACATGAACGAGGGGAGCAACGGCCAGGCGAGATCCCCATCGAGATCGAAGCAAGCCTCGCCTTCGGCACCGGCCACCACGGCACCACTTCGGGCTGTCTCGAAATGATCAGCCGCATCATCCCGCGAGAGCGCCCGCGAAATGCGCTCGACCTCGGCACCGGAAGCGCGGTGCTCGCGATTGCGATTGCGCGATTGGCCCGGATTCCCGTTCTTGCCACCGATATCGACCCGGTCGCGGTGCGCGTTGCGCGGGAGAACATCAGGCTGAACAGAGCGGGAGAATGGGTCGAGGCGGTTACCGCGCCCGGCTTTCATCATCCCATCTTCGCACACCGGAGGCCGTTCGATCTCATTGTCGCCAATATTCTAGCCCGGCCGCTGATCCGGTTGGCCCCGGCGATGGCGCACCATCTCTCACCAGGCGGTTCGCTGATCCTGTCCGGCATTCTGGACCGCCAGCGGCGTCAGGTGATCGCGGGCTATGTCGGCCAGGGTTTCCGGCACATCACAACGCTTCATCGAGAGGAATGGGTGACCATCCATATGAAGCGGTGAACAAAAAAAGGCGGCCAGATAGCCGCCTTTGTCTCAGGAGACCTCGCCGCTTTGCGGCCTAGTAACTAAAGGGCATGGCATTGCGCCGCAGCGTCTCGCGGTCGTAGCCGTGCGCCTTCAGGGTCTCGTCATCGAGCTTCAACAATGCATGATTGACGTAGCGGGCGGCCTGCCGCTCCCGGGCCGCAATGAATGCATCGAGGGCGCTGCGAAAATAACCGCGCCGACCAACCTGTGCCATCTAAATCTCCTATGGGCCTGCAGTCGCCTCCACATCCCATAGGTAAGCGGCCGCGGCATCTCCAGCCAGCGCGCCCTGCGCATGACTGCCATTCGGTTTTTGCATATGCGAAGAGAATGCTGCGTCGCACAAATGCCGGGTGTAGTGTTCATGTCCGGCTGGTTGCCTGTGTCACAAAGGCCGTTTAGGGTCCCGAACATTCGACGACAGGATCAGACATGTTCCAATCTTTTGAAAGCAAATCCGAACCTGATCAAGCGGGAGCGAGATTGCATCGCCTGCGCGCCCTGATGGCAGAGGCCGGCCTTGATGCGCTTCTTGTTCCCCACAGCGACGAGTATCAAAGCGAGTATCTGCCGCCGAGCGCCGAGCGACTGGCATGGCTGACCGGCTTTACCGGCTCTGCAGGCGCAGCCATTGTCCTGCGGGATCGAGCCATCCTCTTTGTGGACGGCCGTTACACCCTTCAGGCGCGTGAACAGACAGACCCGGCCTTGTTCGAAATCGACAGCTTGATCGACAACCCGCCGCGCGAATGGCTGAAAGCGAGTGCTTCGCGGGGGGCGCGCGTGGGCTTCGACCCTTGGCTGCATACGGTTGAAGAAGTCCGCAGCCTGAGAAAGGCCGTGGAAAAGATCGGCGTCGAAATGGTGGCGCTCGATCGCAACCTGGTCGATGCCGCATGGGAAGACCGTCCCGCCCCACCGGCAGAGCCCGTTCGCATCCACCCGCTGAAATTTGCCGGCGAAGCGGCGGAAGGAAAGCTCAAACGCCTCGCGGGCAAACTGGCGGACGAGGCGGTTGACCATACGGTCTTGACCAATGCGGCATCGCTCGCCTGGACCTTCAATATCCGCGGGAGCGACGTTGCGCACACCCCGCTCACGCTTGGCTTCGCCATTCTCTCGGCAAAAGGCAGGCCGAAGCTGTTTCTTGATGCAAGAAAGCTCATGGGAGAGGCCAAGATCTATCTCGCCCGCCTCGCCGACCTCCACCCACTGGACGAGCTTGAGCCTGCTCTGTCCGCGCTTTCAGCGAACGATGCAAAGGTGGGGCTCGATTTCGGACTTGCTGCAGAGCGCCTTCGCATGCTCATCGAGGAAAGCGGTGGCTCGGTTATCGAACTCACCGACCCGGCCACTCTTCCCCGCGCCGTGAAGAATGAGACGGAACTGAAGGGCGCGCGCACCGCGCATCTGCGGGACGGCGCGGCCCTCGCCCGTTTTCTCGCCTGGGTCGACGCGCAAAAGCCCGAAGCCCTGGATGAAATCACTGTCGTGAAACACTTGGAGGAGTTTCGTCGTCTCGCGGGAGAGGAAGCGCAAATGCCGCTCCGCGACATCTCCTTCGACACGATCTCCGGCTCCGGGCCGAATGGCGCGATCGTGCACTACCGCGTCACCGAGAAAACCAACCGCCGGCTTTCCTCCGGAGAGCTTCTTCTGGTCGATTCGGGTGCCCAGTACGAGGATGGGACGACCGACGTGACACGGACGGTTGCGCTCGGCTCGCCAAGCGAAGAGATGCGCAATCGCTTCACCCTGGTGCTTAAGGGGATGATCGCTATCTCCATGCTTCGTTTCCCTCCCGGTACCCGCGGCATGGATATCGACGCATTCGCCCGCGTGAATCTTTGGAAAGCCGGCCTCGACTACGGGCACGGGACGGGCCACGGCGTCGGGTCCTATCTCGGCGTGCATGAAGGGCCGCAGCGGATCGCCAAGACCGGCAAGGAGAAACTGCTGCCCGGCATGATCCTCTCCAACGAGCCGGGCTACTACCGACAGGGGCATTACGGCATCCGCATCGAAAACCTGATCGTCGTCTCGCCGCCAGAGCCCATCCCTGGCGGAGAGATCGAGATGCACAGCTTTGAAACCTTGACGCTGGTTCCAATCGATCGCCGGCTGATCGAGCCTGATCTCCTTTCGCCGGAGGAACGGGATTGGCTGAACGCCTACCACCGGCGGGTGCTCGAGGAGATCGGCCCATTGCTCGACGGCCAGACAGCCGCCTGGCTGGAGCAGGCGACAGCGCCGCTCTAGCCGAGAAGGTGCCGCAAGGCGATCAGCACGGCGGCGCCAGAGAAGAAGATCGACATGACGCCGCCGCCCAGAAGCGAGACGATTGCGCCGGCGACAAGAGCCGCGATCTCCGCCGGGCCGCCTTCCATGGCGGCCGGCGCGACGAGCGTCGTCAGCACCGCCGCAGGCACTGCGTTGAGGCCCGCCTCGACACGCGGGTGAACCCGATCGAAGCGGGACAGCACGAAATGGCCCCCCGCCCGCGTGAGATAAGTAAAGATCGCGCCCGCGATGATGATCCAGAAGATGGTTGTGGCACTCAATGCCGATCCTCCTCCGTGGCGGCCGGGACAACGGCAGCTCCGAGCATCACGCCGGCAAGTGCGCCGATCGGAACGTGCCATGGGGAGCCAATTGTCCGGTAGGAGACAATTGAAGCAATGGCGCTGACCCCGACGACCGCCAGCCACAGAGGACGCTTGCGAAAGCTCATGACCATCGCAAGAAAATAGATGGGCAGGATGAAATCGAGACCGAATTCGCGGGCATCCGGGATAAAGCGCCCAAAGACTGCCCCTAGCCAAGTCTCGATCACCCAGCAAGCATAAACCGGCAGGGCAACGCCCATATACCAGGCGAACGTGAGCGGCCTGTGGGTCTCAGCCCGGCGCTCGGTTTCCGCAAATTGAGGGTCGACGAGGAAAAAGAAGCCAAGGCCGCGCTGCAGTGGTGTCCAGTGGCCGAGATATCGTCCAATGGTCGCGGAATATAGAACATGGCGAAAATTTACCGAGACGATCGATAAGACGACCACCCAGGGCGCCACGTTAGCGTTGAACAATTCTATGCCGACCATCTGGCTGGCGCCGGCATAAATCGTGGCGCTCATCAATACGGCCTGGAAAAGGGAAAGCCCGTGCTCCACCGCGAGCGCGCCAAAGAGCAGCCCGAACGGCACGACCGCCAGGACGATTGGGACACTCTCCCTTACCCCGGTGAGGAATTCGCTCGACGGTCGCGGCTCGGCAAGACTCTCTGCGCTCATGGGGACCTCCCGCGCAGAAAATAGGTCAGCCAGATTGACCCGTCACATCAATTCCATTGAGGCATCGATGAGATGCGCTGATAAAACAGCCTATCCGCCAATCCTCTGGAACCAGGTATCCTCGTCGATAACCTCGACACCGAGTTCAGCCGCTTTCTTCAGTTTGGAACCCGCGCCCGGGCCTGCCACAACGAGATCCGTCTTGGAGGAAACGGAGCCCGCGACCTTCGCCCCCAGCCGTTCGGCCATGTTCTTCGCTTCGTCCCGGGACATGCGTTCGAGCGCTCCGGTAAACACGATGGTCTTGCCCGCAACCGGCGAGTCGGCGACCGGCCGTTCCGCTTCCAGCACGTTCACCTGCGCCGCAAGCGCCTCCACGAGCCGGCGATTGTGCTCCTCGGCAAAATAAGTGGCGATTGCATCGATCACGGCATCGCCGATATCTTCGAGCGCATCCATTTCGTCGCGTGCGGCAATGTCTCCACCGGCGATTGCGAGAGCCGCGTCGTGGAATTCCTTCCAGGAACCGTAACCGCGCGCCAGCGTCACCGCCGTACGCTCGCCCACATGGCGGATACCGAGCCCATAGATCATGCGGTCGAGCGAAATGGTGCGGCGCGCCTCTATGGCTGAGAAGAGATTGCTGGCAGAGACAGCGCCCCACCCCTCCTTGTCCTTGAGTTTCTTGAAGTTTGTCGCATCGCGTTCTGCAAGCGTGAAGATATCCGCGGGGCTTTTGACCGGCAGGTCGGGATCGTGGAAGAAAAACTCGATCTGCTTCTCGCCCAGCCCCTCGATGTCGAAGGCACGGCGCGAAACGAAGTGGCGCAAGTGCTCGATACGCTGGAAGGGGCACGCAAACTCGCCCGAGCAGCGCCTGACCACTCCCTCCCCTCCGCCGGCCGTCGCGTCACGCACCACCGGCGTCTTGAGTTCGCACGGGCAGACCGTGGGAAAAACGAAATCTTTTGCATCCGCGGGGCGGCGGTCTTCCGCATAGCCAAGGATCTGCGGGATGACATCACCCGCCCGCTGGACCTGAACGGTGTCCCCGATCTTGATCCCCAGCCGCTCGATCTCCTCCGCATTATGCAGCGTGGCATTGGTGACCACCACCCCGCCCACGGTGACGGGCTCCAGCCGGGCGACGGGCGTCAGCGCACCGGTTCGGCCTACCTGAATGTCGATCCCACGCAGGATGGTGAATGCCTTTTCCGCCGGAAACTTGTGCGCGACAGCCCAGCGCGGGCTGCGCGAGACGAAGCCCAGCCGCTGCTGCAAAGCCAGATCGTTGATCTTGTAAACCACGCCGTCGATGTCATAGCCGAGCGTGGCACGCCGTTCCTCGATGGCATGGTAGTGCTCGAGCAATTCGCGCGCAGTCTCGCACAGGCACATCAACTCGTTGGTCCTGAAGCCGTAGCTCTTCAGCGCCTCGACCATGCCCATCTGCGTTTGGGCCGGCATCTCGCTCACCTCTCCCCAGGCATATGCGAAGAATTTGAGCGGGCGTGCCGCAGTGATGGAGGGATCGAGCTGGCGCAGCGAGCCGGCTGCCGTGTTGCGCGGATTTACATAAGTCTGCTTGCCTTCCGCACGCTGGCGCTCATTGAGCGCTAGGAAGTCGCGATGGGTCATGTAGACCTCGCCGCGCACCTCCAGGACCTCGGGAATATCCCCCGCGAGCACTGTCGGGATATCGGCGACGACGCGGGCATTGGCCGTGACATTCTCGCCAACCTGTCCATCCCCGCGGGTCGCAGCGGAGACGAGCCGCCCGTTCTCGTAGCGAATCGAAAGTGACAGGCCGTCGATCTTGGGTTCGGCCGTCATTGCTATCGGCGCATGTGCTTCCATCTTCAGGAAGCGGCGAATTCGCGCAACGAAGTCGATGACATCCTCGTCGCTGAAGGCATTGTCCAGCGAGAGCATCGGCACCTTGTGCCTTACCTTCTCGAACTTTCCCGATACCGGAGCGCCGACGCGGCGGGAGGGCGAATCCTCTCTGATGAGATGCGGGAAGAACTGCTCGATGGCCAGATTGCGCCGCTGCAGCGCGTCGTACTCGGCATCGGAAATGGTCGGCGCATCCTCGGCATGATAGCGCCGGTCATGCTCGGCGATTTCCTTGGCGAGGTGGGCGAGTTCGTCCTTGGCTTGGTCCTCCGTCAATTGTTCGACGGGGATCTTGGCTGTGGTCATGGGCAGCGATCCGGATTCGTTGGGCCGCTACCATATGGCTTTTGACGCGAGTGGCTCAAGCGCTTACGAAACCCAACCAACCGCTCCTGCCATTCTCGATCGATCTCCACAGATTGACCGGTTCGATGCGGTTGGCCTACCCCGCCAGTGCCGCGTTCTCGCGCAGGAGGCGTTCGGCGGCGGCGCGGGCCTCGTCGGTGACCGTGGCGCCGGCGAGCATGCGCGCGATCTCCTCCTGTCGCTGGGCAGCGTTCATGACGGCAACCCCGGTGGTCACCCGGTCATGGCCGCCATTCTTGGCGATCAGATAGTGGGTGCTCGCACGGGCGGCCACCTGCGGCGCATGGGTGACGGAAAGCACCTGGATTCGCTCTGCCAGACGTGCAAGGCGCTGGCCGATGGCATCCGCCACTGCGCCCCCCACGCCCGTATCGATCTCATCGAAGACCAGCGTCGGGGCTGAACCCCGATCGGCAAGGGCCACCTTGAGTGCAAGCAGGAAACGCGAGAGCTCACCGCCCGAGGCTACTTTCATGATCGGGCCCGGCCGCGTGCCGGGGTTGGTCTGAACCCAGAACTCGGCATGATCGATGCCCTCCTCCATGCGATCGTCAGGCTCGCTCTGGATTTCCACGATAAAGCGCGCTCGCTCCAGCTTCAGCGCCGGCAACTCGGCCATCACCGCATCAGCCAGCACTTCGGCAGTGCGCCTTCGTTCTTCCGACAAAAGCGCCGCAAGATCGTCGTAAGCGGCACGGCGAGCCTTCGCCTCCTTTTCCAGGAGAATGAGCCTTTCACCACCGGCGTCGAGATCGGCAAGATCGGCATCCATCCGGTCGCGCAAAGCTGCTAGGTCGTCCACCTGCACATTGTGCTTCCGGGCGACCGCGCGCAGCGCGAACAGCCGCTCCTCCACTTTTTCCAGACGGTCGGGATCATATTCGCTTGCCCGCATCGCGGCATCGACGGCGCTTTGGGCGGCATCGAGCGACAAGAGGGCCTCGTCGAGCGACGTGACGATCTCTTCGAGCAGGCCCGGCGCCTCCTGGGACTTGCGCTGAAGCCGACGCAGGAGGCTTGCGAGTGCCGGAACGGGCGAATTGTTCCCCGACAAGACTTCCTGCGCGTCCGATATATCGGCCGCGATCTTCTCCGCGCGCATCATGCGCGCGCGCTCGTCGGCGAGCTCCGTCTCCTCGCCCGGTTCCGGATCGAGCTTGGACAATTCCTCCACTGACGCCCGAAGGAAATCGGCCTCGCGTGCCGCTGCCTCCACGCGGGCACGGTGGCGTGCAAGCTCCTGCTCCGCCTGCCGCCAATCACGCCAAGCCGTGCGCACGGCGTTCACACGAGAGCCGAGCCCCCCGAACGCATCCAGGAGTTCCCGGTGCGCGGAGGCATCCACCAAAGCGCGTTCGTCGTGCTGTCCGTGAATTTCCACCAAAGCCCGGCCCACTTGGCGCATGAGAGCCACGCTCGCCGGCTGATCATTGATGAAGACACGCGTACGGCCGTCCACCGCCTGGGTGCGTCTTAGAATGATATCGCCTTCGTCATCAATGGCATTCTCTCGCAGGATTTCGCGCGCCGGATGGATCACCGGCACGTCGAAAATGGCAGTCACCTGCCCCTGCTCCGCCCCGTGCCGCACAAGCGATGCATCGCCCCGAGCTCCCAGGGCGAGCGAGAGAGAATCAAGCAGGATCGACTTGCCGGCGCCGGTTTCACCGGTAAGCACCGAGAGACCGGCCGAAAAATCGATGTCGAGCCGTTCGATCAGGACGATATCGCGGATCGAAAGGTGCGACAGCATGGGCGCCGGCGCTAGCCCCCCGTAATGACCGAAGCGGCTCTGGAGATCCAGGAGCCCTTGTCTTCCCGCGGCTCAAGGCCACCGGATTGCAGAAGCGCGTAGGAATCCTTGTACCACTGGCTGTCCGGGAAATTGTGGCCGAGGACAGCGGCCGCGGTCTGCGCTTCGGAAGCGATGCCCATGGCGAGATAGGCTTCTACCAGGCGTGCCAAAGCTTCTTCGACGTGACGCGTATTGCCGTAATTCTCGACCACGCCGCGGAAGCGGCGGATCGCAGCGATATATTCGCGCCGCTCAAGATAATAGCGGCCAACTTGCATCTCCTTGCCGGCAAGCTGGTCGCGCGCGAAGCGGATCTTCGCCTGTGCGTCCGCCACATATTCCGAGTCAGGCCAGACATCGACCACCTGCTGCATGGTCTCGATCGTCAGGCGCGCCTCACGCTGATCCTGCGTCACGTCCTTGATCTGGCGGAAATAGCTCAGGCCGACGAGATATTGAGCATAGGCCGCATCTTCGCTGGTGGGATAGAGCGTTACGTAACGCTTACCGGCGTTGATCGCATCCGTGTACTTGCCTTGCCGATAATTGGCAAAGGTGTTCATGATGAGCGCCTTGCGGGCGAACTCCGAATAGGGATGCTGCCGATCGACCGCCTCGAACTTGGCAACGGCCTCTCTCATGCGGCCGGCATTCAGATTTGCCAAGCCTTGGTTGTAAAGCACGTCGGCAGGCTCGGTCTGCTCGACATAGGTCGAGAGATCCAAATCCTTCTCCGCGTTGCAACCAGCCAGCAAAAGGGGAGCGGCGATCGCCGCAAAAGCCAGCGCATGAGGCCGGGGCCGGCGGAAACTGCTGGCAGGGCGTGTCAAAAACATTCGCAGTCCGTTCCTTTGGATGGCGGAACCAAGATGTGCAGTCATATGCAGAAAGCAAAGACGCGGCAACGCTATCAGGCGCTATTGGCACATTTTTGTGGCGAAATACCAGACAGTTCGCCCATGCCTGTGAATTGAAACCCGATTATGCGCACAATCCACAGGAGAACGGTCTACAGCACCCAGGGTGCGTAGAGCGGCGCGTTGACTGCGATCATCTCTGCGCCGCGCCCGCGGCCTCGCCGGGTGGCCTCCACGATTTCGAACGCCGAACGGTCCGTGAGCAGAAGGCGAAGTGCCGCCGCATTGACGCGGTGGCCCCCGCGGTAAGAGCGGAAACAGCCGATAAAGCGCGCACCGGCCAACGCCAGGTCGCCCACCGCGTCCAGCATCTTATGGCGGACGAATTCGTTGGGATAGCGCAGGCCCTCCATGTTGATGACCCGATGATCCTCACCGATCACCACGGAGTTCTCGAGCGAGGAACCGAGTGCATAGCCAGCGGCCCAGAGACGCTCGACATCCTTGATGAAGCCGAAGGTGCGGGCGCGCGCGATTTCACGGGCGAAGATCTCCGGCGTGAAATCCGTGGCAAAGGATTGCCGTCCGATGGCCGGGCTTTCGAAATCGATCTCCACCTCGAAGCGCGTGCCGTCATAGGGCTGAAACTCGGCCCACGAACTGCCTGATTCGAAACGAACGGGCTTTACGATGCGGATATAGCGGCGCTTCTCGGAAAGCTGGGCGATGCCAGCCTGAGCGAAAGCCTCGACAAAGGCGGAGGCACTGCCGTCCATGATGGGCACTTCAGGACCATCGATCTCTATGGCGACATTGTCGATGCCCATGCCGAGCAGGGCCGCCATGAGATGCTCGACGGTTGCGACATGGTCACCCGCCACGTCTCCTAGGCCGGTGCAAAGATCCGTGGCACCCACTTCCGACGCCAAGGCGCGGATGAGCTTCCCGGAGGCCCCTTTATCGGTGCGCTGGAAGACGACACCGGTGTCGGCATCAGCCGGGCTGAAATGGATGGAGACTGCCTTGCCCGTATGGACACCCACACCGGACAGCATAAGTCGCGACTTGAGAGTCGTCTGATATTCCAACAAATCTACCCCCAGCAAGCTTGCCCACAGCCTTTGCCTGTTGTTCATCTCTTCGGCCGGCTCTGTACGTCGGCAGGCCTGCTATAGGCACCCTGCCCGGAATCAGCAGGAAGATAGTGATGCGGCAGGCGCAGGCCAAATCACGGTTTTTTACCCTTTGTTACCGGTCAGACGATTCGCCCACCAGCACCAATCCTTTGTTTCCAAAGCTTTTTCTGAGACGAAAACGGGCGCTTGAGCGCCCGTTCTCTCCCACGCTGTTACAATGCGTTATCTTCAGTTCGCCTGTCGGCGCAGGAAGGCAGGGATCTCAAGCTGATCGTCTTCCTGGGCCGGCCGCTGCTGCATCACACGGCCCTGATCGTCAAGCTGCCCCCTGCGCGGCGCGTAAATGTTGCTTTCCGCGGCGGCGCGGCGCGGATCGGGCTGGCGCAAACGCGGCTCCGGGGCCTGAGCGGAATGGCTGTCGTCCTCACGGCGTGACAGACCCGTGGTCAGGCGCTTGAGCAAACCCATCGGACCACGGTCCTCCTGCTCCGGGACGGCGCGCGCAGCACCGGCCTGAAGCTCGGCCTGAACCACCGGCGGGAAGTCTTCCACGCGCGGCATACGCGGTGCAGGAGCGGGTTCGACATGTGCGACCGGCTGCGGCTGTGGCTGAGGTTGTGCGACGGGTACTGGCCGCACGACGGCTTCCGGCGCCGGAGCCGCCGGCTTGAAGAGCCTGCTCTGCGGCTGGAAAGCCATGGCATGCGCCGTCGCCGCACCTCCGCCGCCCTGCGCCACGCGAAGAGCGTCGGCAACCATCTCGTGATGGGCGTCCGCGTGGGCTTCGGGCTGGGTCTCGCGCGCGACCTGGGCAACCGGCTGCGGCGCAGGAGCGCGGGTCTCGAAACCGGCCGAAGGCTTCGTCTGAACCTGGACGGGCCGCTGCGGCTGGCGGATCGCGGAAGGCGGCGACGAGATATCATGCGCTGACTTGTCGATTCCGGTGGCCACGACCGAGACACGGATGACGCCTTCCAGCTCCTCGTCGAAGGTGGCGCCCAGGATGATGTTGGCATCCTGATCGACTTCCTCGCGAATGCGGGTCGCAGCCTCGTCCACCTCGAACAGGGTGAGGTCGCGACCGCCGGTGATGGAGATCAGCAGGCCCCTCGCGCCCTTCATGGAGGTCTCGTCCAGAAGCGGGTTGGCGATTGCAGCCTCTGCGGCCGCCATCGCGCGGCCCTCGCCGGAAGCCTCGCCCGTGCCCATCATTGCCTTTCCCATCTCGCGCATGACCGAGCGGACGTCCGCGAAATCGAGGTTGATCAGGCCTTCCTTCACCATGAGATCCGTGATGCAGGCCACGCCCGAATAGAGCACTTGGTCCGCCATCGCGAAGGCGTCGGCGAAAGTGGTCTTGTCGTTGGCGATCCGGAAGAGGTTCTGGTTGGGGATCACGATCAGCGTATCGACGCACTTCTGGAGCTCTTCGATACCGGAATCGGCGATCCGCATGCGGCGCTGCCCTTCGAAGTGGAACGGCTTCGTCACCACGCCGACGGTCAGGATACCCTTCTCACGTGCCGCGCGCGCAACGACCGGAGCTGCGCCCGTGCCCGTGCCGCCACCCATGCCGGCAGTGACGAAGCACATATGCGTGTTCGAGAGATGGTCCAGGATCTCGTCGATGCATTCCTCGGCAGCGGCCTGGCCGACTTCGGGCTGGGACCCGGCGCCCAGCCCCTCGGTGACATGCGCACCAAGCTGGATGATCCGCTCGGCCTTCGACATGGTCAGCGCCTGCGCGTCGGTATTCGCCACGACGAACTCCACCCCGCGAAGCCCCGAGGTGATCATGTTGTTGACTGCGTTACCGCCTCCGCCCCCAACGCCGAAGACGGTGATTCTCGGCTTAAGCTCGGTAATGTCCGGCTTTTTCAGATTGATGGTCATAATCCTGGTCCTTTCCGCCTTGCCCGCTGCCTCGCCGCTGCGGTGTTAATGGCTCTTCCCCCGTCAAAAACTATCTCGCAACCACTGTCCGACACGCTGGAACCTGCCCCCGGTCCCTGTGGAGCGCATGAATAGGCCGCCCTTTGCCGCCGCCCGACTCTCGAATTCCGCAACCTGCGGATAGATCAAGAGGCCGACGGGAGCCGCGAAAGCTGCCCCCTTTGCCGCCTCAGGCAGGCCGGCAACACCAAGAGGCCGACCGAGGCGAACATTCCGTCCCAGAAGCCGCCGGGCGGCCTCCGGCAAACCCGCGAGCTGGCTTGCGCCGCCCGTGAGCACCACGCGGCGCCCGACAAGGGCGCCATAACCTGAACGATTGAGCCGATCCCGCACCAGCTCCAAGGTCTCCTCGACCCGCGCCCGAACAACGCGGGTCATCACCGAACGCGGGACCTGCAACGGCTCGTCCATTTCGTCGCCACCGATGGGCTGGACCGACACCATTTCGCGATCATCGGCAGCGCTGGCCGGCAGCGCCGAGCCATGCATCACCTTAAGGCGCTCCGCATCATCGAGCCGAATGGAAAGGCCGCGTGCCAGATCCATGGTCACGTGATTGCCGCCCACCGGAATCGCGTCGGCATGGACGAACTTTCCTTCGACGAAGACCGACATGGTCGTCGTGCCGCCGCCCATGTCGATGCAGGCAGCGCCCATTTCCGCTTCGTCGTCCACCAGGGCTGCCAGCCCGCTGGCATAGGGCGTCGCGACCATGCGCTCGACCGAGAGATGCGCACGGTTGATGCACAATTCGAGATTTCTGAGCGGCACCGCGTCGGCAGTAACGACGTGCATGTCGACTCCGAGCGTATCGCCCATCATGCCCCGCGGATCGCGGATGCCGCGCTCGAGATCGAGCGAGAAGCCGACCGCGAGGGAGTGCACCACCTCACGCTCGGCGCGCAAGGCCTGACGCGCTCCTGCAAGCAGGACACGCGCGATATCGGCATTCGCCACCTCGTGGCCGCCGAGATTGATCGTCGCCGTAGAGGTCTCGCTACGAATACGCCCTGCCGATACGTTGACGATGAGCGAATCCACCGTCAGCCCGGCCATTCTCTCGGCGGCATCTACGGCAAGCCGGATGGCCTGCTCCGCGCGATCAAGGTCGACAACCACGCCGGACTTGACGCCTTGGGACTTCTGATGGCCGATGCCCACAACCCTGATGCGGTGCGTGCGATGGGGCAGCGCGCGCATATTTTCGTCGGGCAGCAGTTTGGCGATGATGCACGACACTTTGCTCGATCCCACATCGAGCACCGTGATGATGCCTGAGCGCTGGGCCGCCCCGCGATTGCCAAGGAGCCAACTCATGTGCGGGCTCCCTTCTTGCGCTTCCGCTCCATCTCTTCGAACTCTTTCTTGCGCATCTCGGCAGCCTCCGGGGCGAGCGCCACCGTCAACCGGTCCGACAGTCTGAGATCAACCGCTGTAATATCGCGGGAAAGGAGCGAATATTCCGCATCGAGCCGTGAGACTTCAGCCAGCGCCGTCTCCACGCCCTTCTCCGGCAATTTGATCGTGACGCCGTTGTCGAGCCGCAGATCCCACCGCCGGTCGGCCACGCGGATATAAGCCTTCACGCGCCCTTGAAGTCCCCGCACCCTCTCGACTTGCGAAATGAATTGCGGGCCAGTCTTGTCGGCGCCCTCGCCAATGACGAGCGGGAGCGACGCATGACGACCACCGGAGAAGGGAGCGATCACCTCGCCATCTTCTTCGATGATGGAAATCTGGCTGCCCTGCTGCCAAAGGGCGAATGGCTTCTTCTCGACCATCTCGATCGCAAGCGTCGAGGGATAAACCTTGCGGACGGCTACGCTCTCGACCCAGGGAAGCTCGGATATGCGCTGCCTGGCCTCGCGCACGTCGAAGCCCACCATCGACGTCCAACCATCGAGGCCCACTTGCTGAAGCACATCGATCTCGGAGGATTCCCGATTTCCGGCGACCTCCACATCATTGATCGCAAAGCCGACCCGGGAGGTGACCGCCTTCAGCACCTCTTCCGAATGACCACCCTCGATAACACCGTAGATGCCGGTCGCCATGAACAGAGCCAGACTTACCCCGGTCGCAGCAAATGGCGGAAGCCGCTTCTCGCCCAACCGCAGACGCTGCATCATGCGCGCAGGCTTGCGCAGCCACCGCGGCAGCACGATGCCAGCCTCGCCGAAGCGCCCTTTCCCTACCGAGGTCAACGCGAACAAGACGCGTCCTCCACCATCCAACTCAACAGTGCCCCAAAATCGATCCCCGCCTGGGCGGCGATGTCGGGCACCAAGGAGGTCGGCGTCATACCGGGTTGCGTATTGATCTCCAGCCAGACAACCCCTTCCTCCCCGGGAAGCCGGTCGTCATAACGGAAATCGGAACGACTAACACCCCGGCAGCCAATCGCCTGGTGTGCCCTAAGCGCTAATGTTTCTATTTTTTGGTAAATATTCGGTGAAAGTTCCGCAGGACAAATGTGCTTTGAGCCGCCCGGCTCGTATTTCGAGTCATAATCGTAGAAATTATGCCCGAGCGGGACGATCTCACAGACCCCGAGAGCGCGATCGCCCATGACCGCACAGGTAAGCTCGCGACCGGGAACATAGCGCTCAACCATAACCCGGTCGCCATAGACCCACTCGGCAGACCCAAGAATCTGCGGAGGATTCGCCTGCCCCTCGCGAACGATCACGACGCCGAAGCTCGACCCTTCGGCAACCGGCTTCACCACATAAGGCGGCTCCATCGGATGTTCGTTGCCGATCTCGAACCGGCTCAAGACCAGAGATGGAGCAACAGGAACACCCGCAGACATGGCAACGATCTTGGCCAGATCCTTATCCATGGCCAGCGCAGAGGCAAGCACGCCCGAGTGAGTGTAAGGAATGCCGAGATATTCCAGCACCCCCTGGATCGCACCATCCTCACCGAAAGGACCATGCAAAGCGTTGAACGCCACATCAGGTTTCAACTCGGCAAGCACACGCCCAACGTCGCGCGCGACGTCCACGCGCGTAACGCGGTAGCCCTCCGCCTCCAGAGCAGCAGCGCAGGCATTACCCGAAGACAGCGAGACGGGCCTTTCGGACGAAAAACCGCCCATAAGCACGGCCACATGCTTCTTCTTCATTTATCCATGCCCTTCTCCAGCCGCGACACGCGCGGCGCCCTCGCTACTCAAAAACTGCCACTTGGATGAAAGCCCCCGGCAACGAACGCGCCGACTCAAATCAGGAAACACTTCTAGCTAAAGAATCAGAGAGTTGATTCCGTGGCAAGGCCTTGAGATTCCGTGGGATTCAATTTTTCCTAAATTTTGCCAAAAGTGATCGTCGCGTGCGCCATTTTCCGCCCCCGATCCTAGGGGTGGCTGCAGCCAATTTTAAGGCAGCAACAACGCGTTTGCCGCAAGCTCCGTCCCACGCCTGCGCTGGCTGACCAATACGTTATGAGAAGCTAAAGCAACTGCCCGAGGAACGGATCGATTTCATGGCCCGGCTTGAAATCACCGAGGCGCTTGATCTCCCATTCCAGCTTGATGCCGGAATTCTCCAACACCCGTGCGCGCACCGTCTCACCCAGATATTCGAGATCGTGGCCCGTCGCGGTGCCGGTATTGATCATGAAATTGCAATGCATGGGCGACATCTGCGCGCCGCCAATCATCAAGCCTCGACAGCCGGCCTTGTCGACTTCCTTCCAGGCGGAAGTGCCTTCCGGGTTTTTGAAGGTCGAACCGCCCGTCTTCTCCCGGATGGGCTGCACGGTTTCGCGGTGATGTTGCACCGCGTCCATCGCGGTGCGGATCGCCATGCGATCTTCCGCATATCCTTCCAGCACCGCCGAGGTGAAGATCAGCCCCTGGGGGATATTCGACGAGCGGTAGGAGTACCCCATATCGGCATTTGAAAACACGTGCTGCTCACCCCTGCGGTCCAGCGCGTGCACCTCGACCACGCGCTCGCGCGTCTCCACGCCGTTGGCGCCCGCGTTCATGCGAAGGGCTCCGCCGAGCCCGCCGGGAATGCCATGGTAGAAATGGAAGCCGCCAATGCCCGCTTCCAGCGCCACAGCAGCAAGACGCTTGTCGGGGATCGCCGCGCCCGCCCGGATTCGCGTGGGAGAGATCACCTCGGCATTGCCGAAGCCCTTGGCGGAGAGCCGCACGACAAAGCCGCGGATCCCACCATCCCTCACTAGAAGATTGGAGCCGATCCCGACAATCGTGATCGGGATTTCTTCAGGCACCGCCTTTAGAAAAGCGGCGAGATCCTCCTCGTCCTGCGGCTGGAAAAGCACGTCCGCCTCCCCGCCCGCGCGGAACCAGGTGATCTTGTCCATTCCGGCATCCGGCGTGAGTCTGCCGCGCAGGGCCGATAACCGGTCGCCAAGCTTATCGATGAGCGCCGAGCCGCGTGTCACGAACCGAGCTCCTTGGGCAGGGCGTATGCCCACTGCGTTATGTTACCCGCGCCGAGAAAGACGACGAAGTCGCCTTCCCTGGCCGCCTCGCGCACGATGGGCGCAATGGCCTCCGGGCCTTGGATGAACCGCGCATCGCGGTGTCCGGCCGCGCGAAGGCTCGCCACCAGCGCCTCCGACGAGATACCGTCGATCGGCGCCTCACCGGCCGCATAGACCGGCGCCACCATTACCGTGTCGGCATCGTTGAAGCAGGCGGAGAATTCGTCGAAAAGGTCACGCAGCCGCGTATAGCGGTGCGGCTGCGCAATGGCGATGATGCGGCCGGTTGCCGCCTCGCGTGCCGCCCTGAGCACGGCGCGGATCTCCACCGGGTGATGGCCGTAGTCGTCGAAGATGCTGACGCCGTTCCAGCTGCCAGTCAGCGTGAATCGCCGCTTGACGCCGCTGAAAGCGGAAAGGCCTTTACGGATCGCCTCCTCGCCGATGCCGAGCTCATGAGCCACTGCCACTGCGGCGGTCGCGTTGGAGACATTGTGGCGCCCGGGCATTGGAAGCCGAAGCCCCCTGATCTCCTTCACCGCATCTCCCTTGCGCGCACGGATGACGACGTCGAAGACGGAATGCCCCTCCTCCATGCGGTGGTTTTCGAAGCGCACATCAGCTTGCAGGTTCTCACCGTAGGTGATGACGCGCCGGTCCTCGATGCGCGCGACCAGGGCTTGCACCTCGGGATGATCGATGCACATGACGCCGAACCCATAGAACGGTACGTTTTCCACGAACTGGCGGAACGCGTCGCGCACCTTGTCGAAGGAGCCATAATGGTCGAGATGCTCGGGGTCGATATTGGTGATGACCGCTATATCGGCCGGGAGCTTGAGGAAGGTACCGTCGCTTTCATCGGCCTCGACCACCATCCAGTCGCCCTTCCCCATCCGGGCGTTGGTTCCATAGGCGTTGATGATGCCGCCATTGATGACGGTCGGATCGAGCCCGCCCGCCTCCAGCAGGGCGGCAACCATGGATGTCGTCGTGGTCTTGCCGTGTGTGCCGCCGATCGCGACGGCCTGGCGAAATCGCATGAGCTCCGCGAGCATTTCCGCGCGGCGCACGATGGGAAGGTGCTTCTCGCGCGCGGCAACGTATTCAGGGTTGTCGCGCTTGATGGCGCTGGAGATCACCACCACCTCGGCCTCGCCCAAATTCTCTTCCGCATGGCCGATGAAGGTTCTGATGCCCTTCTCGCGCAGGCGCAGGACATTGGCGTTCTCAGACTGGTCGGAGCCCTGGACCCGATAGCCGAGCGTATGCAGAGCTTCGGCGATGCCGCTCATGCCGATGCCGCCGATGCCGATGAAATGCACCATCCCGATTGTCTGCGGCATCTTCATGCGCTTCTTCTCCGTTTGAACTCTCCGACTGTTTCACCCGTCGCAATAGCTTCCGCAAGGTCCGCAAGCAATCTCGATGCATCCGGCTTGCCGACGCTTCTCGCCGCAGCAGCCATGACGGCGAGCTTTTCCGGCGCGCCCATGGCGACTTCCAGGAGCCCGCGAAGCCGCTCGGCCGAAAGCTTTTCCTGCGGTACGATTTCGGCACCGCCCTCGCGTTCGAGCGCAGCCGCGTTGGCGGCCTGGTCATGATCGAGTGCGTGGGGGTATGGAACGAGGAACGCGGGGCGGCCGATAACTGCGATTTCCGATACTGTGGAAGCCCCTGAACGGGAAATAATCAGGTGAGCGTCGGAAATCCGGCGTGCGAGATCGGTGAAAAATGGCGAGACCTCGGCCTTCACGCCGAGCTCCGCATAGGCGGCCTGCACCGCTTTTTCGTCCTCCGGCCGCGCCTGCTGCACGATACGAAGGCGAGTGCGCAGCGCCTCGGGCAACAGGCGGACCGCCTCGGGCACCACCCGGGAGAAATATTGCGCGCCCTGGCTGCCTCCGAAGACGAGCAGGCGGAAAACGCTCCGCCCCGCCGCGGGTGCATAGGGTGTGGCCGCCGCTTCAATGACCGCTGGGCGGACCGGATTGCCCGTCACGACCGTCTTTGACGCATAGGGGCCGTTCCCTTCAGGGAGGAAGCCGCCTGCGACTGCAGTGACGCGTTGTGCAAGCGCCTTGTTGGCGCGGCCCATTACCGCGTTCTGCTCATGAATAAGGGTGGGGACCCGTCGCCTTGTCGCGGCGTAAAGCGGCGGCAAGGTAGGATAGCCGCCAAAGCCCACCACGGCGGCTGGTTTCAGGCGATTGATCAAGGCCGTGGATTGCTTGAATCCACGCCAGATGGAAAGACCGCTCTTCAAGAGAGCAAGCGGATTGCGCGAGCCGAAAGTCGCCGATTCGATGGCGTGGATCTCATCGGCGGGGAACGTAGCGGCGAAGCGCGCGGCACGCCGGTCGGTAGCGAGGTGCACCGACCACCCGCGCGCCCGCAATTCATGCGCCAGAGCTTCGGCAGGAAACAGATGCCCACCCGTGCCGCCGGCGGAGAGAAGAATCGCCCGTCCAGCCATCTCAGCCCGCTGCCGCGGCCCTACCGGAAATGGCCGAGAAGCTCACGGGGCGGCGCTTTTCGGGGCGTCTGCGCGCAAGCGCCAGAACGAAGCCCATGGAGATCGCCATCGCCACGAGCGAGGAGCCGCCATAGGAGATGAACGGCAGCGTCATGCCCTTGGCCGGCATCATCCGCACATTCACGGCCATGTTGATGATGGATTGAAGACCGAACAGCACCACCAGCCCGGAGAGAGCGTAGCGGGTGAAATCATCCTCCTGCTTGCGCGCGATCGAAAGCCCCCTGAGGACGACGAAGGCAAAGAGGGCGAGGATGAGCAGACACATGATCAAGCCGAATTCCTCGCCCGCAACCGCGAAGACGAAGTCGGTGTGGCTGTCCGGCAGGATGCGCTTCACGGAACCCTCGCCCGGCCCCTGGCCGAGCCAGCCCCCGCGCGTCATCGCCTCAAGGCTCATGTCGACCTGATATGTGTCGCCCTCGCCGGTGATGAACCGATCGATCCGCTCCGCCACGTGCGGAAAGACGGAGTAGGCGCCGACCGCCCCGACCGCACCCAATGCGCCGAGCACGATGATCCATAGCCACGGCATTCCGGCGATGAAGAACATGGCGCCCCAGGTGCTGAGGACGAGCATGGTCTGACCGAGATCCGGCTGGGCGACGAGCAAGGCCAAGACCAGGCCCAGAAGCAGCATGGCGAAGAGATTGCCGGGTATCTCCGGTTGCCGCGCATGTTCGGCGAAGAGCCACGCGCAGATGACCACGAATGCAGGCTTCATATATTCGGAAGGCTGGATCGATAGGCCGAAGACATGGATCCAGCGCCTGGATCCTTTGACCTCCATCCCGAAGAAGAGCGTCGCAACCATCAGAATAAGCGCAACGCAGAGCATCACCAGGGCGAGCCTGCGAACCTGGCGCGGATCGAGGAAGGAAACGCCGATCAGCACGATCAATGCAGGGATCATGAACACGATCTGGCGCGTCACGAAATGGTAGCTCTCAAGGCCGATGCGTTCGGCAACCGCCGGACTTGCCGCGAAGGAGAGCACGATGCCGAGCCCCATGAGAAAGAGGAAGGCAGCGAGGAACCATCGGTCGACGGTCCACCACCAGTTCGCCACCATGCTGCGGTCGGTACGGCTGATCATGCCCTCTTCTCCCCAATGAGTTCGATGCCCGGCAGGGCGCGCACCGCATCACGGAACGCTTCTCCCCTGACCTCGAAATTCCTGAATTGATCGAAACTCGCACAGGCCGGCGATAACAGGACCACCACGTCGCCCGCAGGATCATCGGCCGCATCCCGCGCGGCGTGCTCGACAGCGGCGGCGATGGTACCCGAGATCTCGTAGCTTGTCGCCTCTCCGATCGTGGCCGCGAAGGCGGGTGCTGCTTCGCCGATGAGGTAAGCTTTGGCTATGCGCGGAAAGAACGGCCTCAGGCTTTCGATGCCGCCCGTCTTGGGTAGCCCGCCAGCTATCCAGTAGATCCGCGGAAAGGACGAAAGCGCCGGCGCGGCGGCATCGGCATTGGTGGCCTTTGAATCGTTGAGGAACAGAACATGGCCGAGCCGGCCCACCTGCTCCATACGGTGCGCGAGCCCCGGGAAGCTCGCAAAACCCGCCTGGATTTCCGCAGGCGAGAGGCCGCAGGAAAGGCATGCGGCCGCAGCGGCAAGCGCGTTCTGGGCGTTGTGCCGTCCTCGCAGCGATCCAATGCCTTCAAGCGAGAAAAGCGGCTCTGCCCTGCCCCCCTCGGCACGCATCAGCTGCGCGCCTTCAGAAAAAAATCCGTTTTCAAGCGTTCTGGTGACGGAGATCCGCAGCACCTTACCGCCCGCCTTCTCGAGCCGGTCGGCAATGGCGCGGCAATATTCGTCGTCCACACCGATGATCGCCGTGTCGCTGCCTGCCACCAGGCGCTCCTTCACCGCGGCGTAATGCTCCATCGTGCCGTGGCGGTCGAGATGGTCTGGTGTGATATTGAGCAGAACGCCGGCCGTCGGATCCAGGGTCGGTGCAAGATCGATCTGATACGAAGAACACTCCACCACGTAATGGCGACCGGGCGCAGGTGGGTCGAGCGTCATCACCGCACGGCCAATATTGCCGCCCATCTGCGTATCGCGCCCGGCATTCCTGAGAATGTGGGCCGTGAGCGCCGTGGTCGTCGATTTTCCATTAGTGCCGGTGATCGCCACCAGCGGAGCCTGCGGGGCATGCGCCCGCCGCTCCCGCACGAAAAGCTCCACGTCGCCGATGATCTCGGCGCCGGCCGCCTCGGCCAATTCGACGCTCCAATGCGGGCGGGGATGGGTAAGCGGCACGCCAGGAGCAAGAAGGAGGGTGTGGATCGAGTGCCAATCCGCTTCGCGGAGATCTCCCGTTGCGACTCCTTCCGCCTCGGCCTTGGCCACGCTTTCCGGATTGTCGTCCCAGGCAAGCACCTCGGCCCCGCCGGCAACCAGCGCATGGGCAGTCGCCAGACCCGAGCCGCCGAGCCCGAAAAGCGCTACTTTCCTGCCATGGAAGGTGGTGGCGGGGATCATTCGCGTCACCGCAGCTTCAAGGTGGAAAGCCCGATCAGCGCCAGAACGACGGCGATGATCCAGAAGCGGATGACGACCTGGCTCTCGGTCCAGCCAAGCTTTTCGAAATGGTGATGGATGGGTGCCATGAGGAAGACGCGCTTGCCCGTCATCTTGAAAACGGCCACCTGGATGACGACCGAGAGGATCTCGATCACGAAGAGACCGCCGATGATGGCCAGCACGATCTCGTGCTTGGTTGCTACCGCCACCGTGCCGATCAGGCCACCGAGCGCAAGCGAGCCGGTATCCCCCATGAAGATCGCGGCAGGCGGTGCGTTGAACCAGAGGAAGCCGAGACCCGCACCGATAACGGCGCCGAGAATGACCGAAAGCTCGCCCGTCCCAGGCACGAAGTGGATCTGCAGATAATCCGCGAAAATCGCGTTGCCCGAGAGATAGGCGATCACGCCGAAGGAGGCCGCCGCCACCATCACCGGCACTGTAGCAAGTCCGTCGAGGCCATCGGTGAGGTTCACCGCATTGCCTGCGCCGACGATCACGAAGGCGGCGAAGGGAATAAAGAATATGCCTAGATTGAGCAGAAGCTCCTTGAAGAACGGAAAGGTGAGCGAGGAGGAGAACGGAGCCTGTCCGGCGCGCATGATCGCCCAGGCGGCGAACCCTGCAATCAGGAACTCCAGCGCGAGCCGGGATTTTCCGGAGAAGCCCAGATGCGACTGTTTGGTGACCTTCAGATAGTCGTCGTAAAAGCCGATCGCGCCGAACCCCACGGTGACCATCAGCACCACCCAGACATAAACGCTGGAAAGATTGCCCCACAGGAGGGAAGAGCCGAGGATACCCGAAAGGATCATCAGGCCGCCCATGGTGGGAGTACCGGCCTTTTTGAAATGGGTCTGCGGCCCATCCGCACGGATGGGCTGGCCCTTACCCTGGCGAAGACGCAGCGAATTGATGATCGCGGGCCCGAACAGGAACACGATGAACGCCGCCGTTATCAACGCGCCGCCGGTGCGGAAAGTGATATAGCGAAAGACGTTCAGCACCGAAAACTCATCGGCGAGTTCAACAAGCAGCATCAACATCTAAATAGCCCCCGCGACTGCCGGCCCATTAAGCCCGGTCCGGTTCATCGACCGCTGCCGGATATGTTTTCAGAAGTGCATCGACCAGCCTGGAAAACCCGATGCCTTTTGACGATTTGATCATGACTGTATCCCCCGGGCGGAGCACCTCGAAGAGAAGCGACTGCAACTCCTCCACGGAAGGTCTGTATTCCACCAGCCGGCCGGCCGGCGGATTGTCGGCAAGCGCCTTCATCTCCGTTCCCGCTAGGAGAAGAACATCCGTCCTGGTCGCCGCAATGATGTCGCCGAGGGCCGTATGAAGCTTCTCCGAATGAACGCCCAGTTCCAGCATGTCGCCGAGGACGGCAATGCGGCGCCCCTCGCCGGACGACACCGGAGAGTGGTCCAGCACCTGCAAGGCGGCTTTCATCGAAGCGGGATTTGCATTGTAGCTTTCATCAATCAGGGTGATCGTGCCCTCACCGAGGCTGAGGCGATGCATCCTGCCCCTGCCTTCTTCGGCGGAGAAATCGCCGAGGGCTGCGAGAAGCTTCGAAACGTCCGCACCAGCAAGATAGCCGGCGCCGATCACGGCGAGCGCGTTCTGAACGATGTGCCGCCCCGGAGCGCCGATACGCCCGACGAGTTCCTGGCCGGCCACCTTGATCGCGACGGCCGAACGGTTGCCTTCCGGTTCGTAATGCGCAAGCCGGAAATGTGAGCGCACATTCTCACCAAAACCCCAGATATTCTTGATCCCGGCCTCTGCCGCCATATCGGCGAGAAGTTTGAAGCGCTGGTCGTCTCGATTGAGGATCGCATGGCCTCCCGGCACGACGCCGGAGAAGATCTCGCCCTTTGCCTCGGCGATCTCGTCAAGGCTCTTGAAATGGCCGAGATGCGCTGCCGCGATCAAAGTGATGATCGCTATATGCGGCTTTACGAGCTGCGTCAGCGGCTCGATCTCGCCGGGATGGTTCATGCCGATCTCGAAGATGGCGTAGTCGGCATCGGCAGGCAGGCGAGCGAGCGAAAGGGGCACACCCCAGTGATTGTTGAACGAGCGGTCGGCGGCATGCACCGTGCCAACGCTCGACAATGCGTGTCGCAACATCTCCTTGGTGGTGGTCTTGCCGGCGGAACCGGTGACGGCAATCACCTTGCCATGGCTGCGCTTGCGGGCGGCGACCGCAAGATCCCGCAATGCCTTCAGGACGTCCGGAACCACCACTTTCGGCACCGTGAGGCGGCCGAGCGCCGGCAGCTTCTCTTCCGAAATGACGAGCAGGCCGGCACCGGCAGCCATGGCAAAGGTGGCAAAGTCATGCCCGTCGAAGCGATCGCCCTTGATGGCGAAGAAGGCTTCTCCGCGCTGCAAGGTTCTGCTGTCGATGGAAATGCCGGTCACACCCTCAGGGAGCGTCCCGAAAGGGCGGCCGCCGACCGCAGCAACCAGCTCATCCGAGGTCCAAAGAAGCGTCACGCCGCTCTCTCCTTTAGCGCCCGTCGCACCTCCTCATGGTCCGAGAACGGGAATTTCTGGCCCGCGATCTCCTGGCCGATCTCGTGGCCTTTGCCTGCAACGATCAATGTGTCGCCCGAGTGGAGCATGGAAACGGCGGTGCGGATGGCCTCGCGCCGGTCGCCGATTTCCGTCGCATCCGGCACGGCTTCGAGGATCGCCTTGCGAATCGTCGCGGGGTCTTCCGAACGTGGATTGTCGTCCGTCACGATGACCACATCAGCCAACCGCCGCGCGATTTCACCCATGATGGGCCGTTTACCGGGGTCGCGGTCGCCGCCGCAGCCGAAGACGACGATCACTCGTCCCGTCGTGAAGGGCCTCACCGCCTGAAGCACGTTTTCCAGCGCGTCCGGCTTGTGGGCGTAATCCACATAGACCTGCGCGCCATCTTCCGTCGCGCCGGTGAGTTCGAGACGGCCCGACGCACCCTTCAGGTGCTCCAACGCAGCGAGCGCCTTATCGGGAGAGAGACCGGTGGAGATGGCGAGCCCCGCGGCGACCAGCGCATTGCCGACCTGAAAATCCCCGGCAAGAGGCAGCACGATTTCATAGATCGTGCCCTTATGCTCGATCTCGGTACGCTGCCTATGGCGCTCATGCTCGACGCGCTTGATGGTGAGGAAAGTTCCCTTGCGGCCTACGGTGCGAAGATCGAGACCGGCGGCGAGAACTGCCTTCTCTGTGGGTTCCGACCAGGGATCGTCCGCGAAGATAACGGCCGGCGCCTCCTTCGGAAGAATCGTATCGAAGAGCCGCATCTTGGACTGATGGTAGTGTCCGACAGTCGGATGATAATCCATGTGGTCACGGCCGAGATTCGTGAAGCCGCCGGCAGCAAGCTTCACCCCATCGAGACGGCGCTGATCGAGCCCGTGGCTCGAAGCCTCCATGGAAGCGTGGGTCACGCCTGCATCGGAAAGCTCCCGCAGGAGCTGGTGGAGAGAGACCGGATCTGGCGTGGTCAGCTCGCCGTATTCTTCCCGTCCCGGCGCCACGACGCCGGTCGTGCCGATCGACGCAGCGGCAAAGCCCGCTTGTTCCCAGATCTGACGGGTGAAGGAGGCGACGGACGTCTTTCCGCTGGTCCCCGTAACCGCGACCATTGTTGAAGGCTGCGCGCCATAGAAGCGGGCTGCCGCAAGCGCCAGCACATGCCGGGGGTCTTCGGCCTCGATGATGGGAACACCCAGATCTTGGATGGTGCCGGGTCTGGCAACGATGGCCACGGCACCGCGCTGCACGGCGTCGGCGACATAGGCGGTGCCGTCCGCCTTCGAGCCTTGCAGCGCAAAGAAAACGTTCCCGGCAGTCACCCGCCGGGAATCCGATGCGAGACCGGATATGTTCGTATCACCCGCAAGGGGCCCGCTATACGGCAGGATATCGGCAAGTTCGCCCAGCTTCATCGCAATCCATTATTCTCTGCGGTCGGTCCGCTCATTTGATCCGGAATCACCGGTAGGAGACCAGCAAAGCGTCACTTTCATGACCGAAATCCGGCTCCACGCCAAGTAGTGGTGCAGTACGCCGGATAACATTCGAGACGACCGGCGCCGTATTGAGGCCTGCAGTTGCAGACATGCCGGGCTTTTCGCCCTTGGGCTCGTCCAGGATCACCACCACGACATATTCCGGATCATTGATCGGATACGCGGCGAGGAAAGCATTGAAGCGCTTGTCGTTCGAATACCTGCCGTTGACAACCTTCTCGGCGGTGCCGGTCTTACCGCCCACATAGAAGCCGGGGACATCCGCGCGCGAGCCGGAACCGCCCGTTCCTTTCTGCACGTTCAGGCGGAAGAGATAACGGATCGCCGCACTGGTTTCGGGCGAGATCACCTGAGTGGACAGGGCTTGCGCCTCCTCCTTGGAGCGGGGCAGGAAAGTGGGCGGGATGAGCTTGCCGCCATTGACCATGGCCACAGCGGCAACGGCGGTCTGGAGCGGCGTGGTCGCAACGCCGTGGCCGAAGGAGATGGTGACGGAATTGATCTTCTTCCACACCTTGGGCTCGGTCGGCTGCGCGACCTCGGGAAGCTCGGTTTTCATCCTGTCGAGGAGGCCGATCTTCTTGAGAAAGGCGCGATGGCCGTCGATGCCAACCACGTCCGCCATCTTGGCCGTGCCGATATTGGACGAATAGATGAAGACCTCCGGCACGGAAAGAACTCGCCCCTTGCCGTGGAAATCACGGATCGTGAAGCCGCCAAGGCGCAGCGGACGGGATGCGTCGAAGCTATCGCTCAGCTTCACGAGCCCCGAATCGAGCGCCATGGCGGTCGTGAAGAGCTTGAAGGTCGATCCCATCTCGAACACGCCCGCGCTCATGCGGTTCATCCGGTCCTTCTCAAGCGCGTTGTAGGGATTGTTCGGGTCATAGTCGGGCAGCGACACCATCGCCACCACCTCGCCGGTCCGCGCGTTCAGGATGGCGCCGCCACCGGCGATCGCGTGATAGCGCTCCATCGCCTGCGACAGCTCGTCATGCAGGATATATTGCGCCCTGAGGTCAATCGACAGCCGCACCGGCTCAAGCGTGTCCGGCCCAGCGAGTCCCAGTGCCTGGAGATCGGCAAGACCTTGGTCGTCGACATATTTCTCAATGCCGGCGATGCCTTTGTTGTCGATATTGACGAGGCCGAGAATGTGGGAGGCCGTGGCGCCGCCGGGATAGAAGCGGGTCTTCTCCGTACGGAAACCGAGGCCCGGAATACCGAGTGCGAGGATGTCGCTCTGCTGGCGCGGCGAAAGCTGCCGCTTCAGCCACACGAAACCAGCATCGCTGTCGAGCCTGCGATAGGTCTGTTCATAATCGAGATCGGGCAAGACGCGTTGCAGTTTCTCGATCGCCTCGTCGATGTCGACGATGCGGCGCGGCTCGGCAAATAGCGAGGCGGTCTTGATATCCGTGGCCAGCACTTCGCCGTTGCGGTCGAGCAGATCGGGCCGGGATGCGGTCGGCCGCGTTTGCGGCAGGTTCACGGGCGGTTCCTCGATCATGCCCAGATGCACAAGCCGCGCACCGATCGCGCCATAGATACCGAAGAGCATCGCCATTGCCATTATGATGCGGCTTTGAGCCCGACCGGACGTCGCCTTGCGTCGTCCTTGCAACACGATCGAAGACGGCTCGGCAGCCGCTTGCGATTGCTTCGATTTCCTCAGGCTCGGAAGCTTCATGGCCGCACTCCTCCGGTAACGGTAGGATCGGTTTCCCCGCCACCAAGTTCGGCGATCAGATCACCCACTTTGTCGACGGGAAAGGGAATCCCGCCAAGCGCTGAGAAATTCACGATCTGCTGGGGTTTCGTTACCTCAAGCCCCAGCTCGGAATTGTAGGCCTCCGCCAGCTTCTGCAGCCGTCCCGGCTGGGTGAAGAGGCTCCAGTCGGCCTTCAGCACGTCGATCGAGTCCTTTTCGAGCTGGATCTTGGTCTCCAGCTTGCCGATGCGCTCCATCATGGCTTCCGCATCATGCTTGGTCTTGTAGGTGAAAGCGGCCGCCGAAAGCATGACCGCAATCAGGATGACGTCGCTGGTCCGAAACAACATGGGCCTACCTCGTCTTCTCGCCGAGCTGCTCTGTGACAAACAGCGCGGGAACGCCAAAAAGTTTGAAATCTTCCACGCCAGCGGGATGCTCCGTCCGCCGCGCAGCCCTAAGATGCGCCGAGCGGGCGCGCGGGTTCTCCGCCGTTTCCGCCTCGCCCGGCGAAACAGGCTTCATCGGTTTCTCGAATGTCGGCTGCGCCGCTGCCGCCTCCGGCAGATGCCTCGACTGCGCCTGCGGGCCGGAACGCGCCTGGAAGAAGCGCTTGACGATCCGGTCTTCGAGCGAATGGAAGGTAACGACTGCAAGCACGCCGCCCGGCTTCAAAAGCCGCTCTGCGGCGAAAAGCGCCCGTGCGAGCTCGCCCAATTCGTCATTGACGAAAATGCGAAGCCCCTGGAAGACGCGGGTGGCCGGATGGATCTTGTCTGTCGGCTTGTGACCTATGGTGCGTTCGACCAAGTCCGCCAGATCGCCCGTCGTCTGGAACGGCTTGTCCGCCCGCCTCTTCTCGATGGCACGGGCGATGCGGCCGGCATGCCGCTCCTCGCCTAAAAGCCCGAAAATCCGGGCGAGATCGGCCGCTTTGAAGCGGTTGACGACATCCGCCGCACTCAGGCCCTGCTGGCTCATGCGCATATCGAGCGGTCCATCCCTGCGAAAGGAAAAGCCGCGCACCGCCTGATCGAGCTGCATGGATGAGACGCCGATATCGAGCACCACGCCATCGAGCATCTCACCTGCTAGACGCTCCATCTCGGAGAAGCGGCCGCGCTCTAGTCGCATCCTTCCGCCGAATTCCAGAACCATCCGCTCACCGCCTGCGATGGCATCAGGATCTTGGTCGACCGCGATCACATTGGCGCCTCGTTCGAGCATAGCCCGCGTGTAGCCGCCAGCACCAAAGGTCCCGTCGAGGATCAGCTTACCGGGCGCCGGATCAAGCGCCTTCACCACCTCGGCCAGAAGAACCGGAATATGGAGGGACGGTCTGCCGCCGTCTTCGCCGGCGCCGGTCATGATTCCGGGAGGGCGGCAGCCCGAGCCTCTGAGGCCTGCTGCCGCAGCTTGAGAAGCCTTGAACGCACGGCACCGGCGTGAGCCTTCAACCGCTCCGGCTCCCACATCTGAAAGAAAAGCCCGCGTCCTACAAAAGCCACTTCCGCGCCGATCCCCGTATGCTCGCGAATGAAGTCGGTGATGGTGATGCGCCCGTCCTGATCGAGCTTCAGGAAGCTGCCATCCCCATGCACGAAGAAAGACATGTCGTCGGCGGCCTGCAAAAACGGATCCTCCAACGCGATGCGCTGCTCGTACCGGTCGAGAAGATCCGGGCCGCCCACATCCATGGCCTGAACGTCCAGCGCACGTAACGCATAGAGCTCCACAAAGCCCCGCTTCTGCAGCACGGACCGGAAATGGGCCGGCACAGAAACCCGCCCCTTCGTATCGATCTTGTTGGTCGCGCTGGATAAAAACCGGTCCATATTCTGCGGCGACTAGCGACGCCCTGCCCCTCTGCATTGCTCCAACCGCGGGAAATCGCGGCTCCTCAGTTGCTTGCACGCCCTCACGCGCAAACACGCTCCAGCGCCCCGCCTGACCCGCAAGCGACACAGCTTTCAATGACTTGACTGGAACGAGAACTGACGTGTTCATGGGATAGCATGGGACAATATGGGCGTCAACGGGAACTGACCCCATCGTCAATGGCGTTGAGCAATACTCCTGGCCGCACAAAAGCATGCGGCTTTTATGAGCCATTAACGCTAACGAAGTGTTAGGACCGCCCCTCTTCGCATCGACCCAGACAGCAACGGGCCGCTGCGATCCTGGTCGCCTTGCGCCGGTGATCGGACTAGAATGATAAGGTCAGCATCCGAGGAGGAGAGATGATGACCGTTTCCGTCCGTTACATTGTCGACGATGTGGACGCGGCAATCCCGTTCTATGTCGACGCACTCGGGTTCAGCGTAGCAATGCATCCCGCTCCGGCCTTTGCGGCACTTTCGAAGGGCGACCTCAGACTTCTGCTCAACAGGGCGGGCGCTGGCGGCGGAGGCCAATCGATGCCCGACGGCACCACGCCCTCACCAGGAGGCTGGAACCGCATCCAGGTGGAGGTGGAAGACCTTGATGCCACAGTCGCCGACATGAGGTCCAAAGGCTGCGTCTTCCGCAGCGACATCATCGAAGGAATTGGCGGCAGACAGATCATTGTCGAAGATCCGAGCGGAAACCCCGTGGAGCTGTTCGAAGCGACACGCCGGGCGGAACCCGGACGATCCGCATGAATCTTTGTGCGAGGAGGCGCCCGCAACCCCTTCCGGGTGAAGAAGAAATACCAGCCGGCCTATAAGCCGGGTTCTGTATGGCCCCGCCGTCCGAAGACAGCGCGACGTGACGACCATTCCTCTTGGACCGATGTCGCCATCGGCCTCGTGCAACCTACCCGAACGGCGGGCCGGAAATCGCCTTGAAGGTCTCCCTTCATGCCGTTCCTATTCGGTCTTGCTCCCGGTGGGGTTTACCGTGCCGCCTCTGTTGCCAGAAGCGCGGTGGGCTCTTACCCCACCCTTTCACCCTTACCCCGCCAATAAATCGGTCCGTCGAGAGGCTGCGTCAGCGCATCGGGGCCGATTTATAGGCGGGGCGGTCTGCTTTCTGTGGCACTTTCCCTAGGGTTACCCCCGCCGGGCGTTACCCGGCACCGTATTTCCGTGGAGCCCGGACTTTCCTCACACGCGGCCTTTCGGCGCTTGCGCGTGCGGCCGTCCGACCGGCTGGTAGCCCCGTATAAAGGGATTCCCGAAGGAAAAGGCAATGGGGTTCGTTTATTTCCCGCCGATCAGCCGCTTCACCTTCTGACAATAGGCCGAAGAGACCGGATTCATGCGCTTTGCTCCATGCCCGGCATTGTATTTCAGGATGACCGAGCAAGTCTTTCCGCCGCCCAGTTTGAACGCCTCAGCCAGATACTTCATGCCGTATTTGATGTTGGTCTCCGGCTCGTAGAGGCCCTTGGCCGAACCGCTATAGCCCATCATGCGCGCGGTCGCGGGCTTGATCTGCATAAGGCCGATCTCGCCGGCCCTGCCCCGGACGCCCGGCCGGTAGTTGCTTTCCACCGAGATCACGGCATGGGCAAGCGAAACCGGCACGCCATACTCGGTTGCATAACGAGAGATGATAGAGTGGTAGGGACGTCCGCCCTGCTTGTTCGACTGCTTCGGAACCCGGGTTGAGGCCGTCACTGTCTTGTCCACCTGCTTCTTTGCTGCTCCACTGGTCTTTTTCGGCTGATTTAGCGCGTCCATGAGGTTGCTGGGAACCGCTTCCGCATTCGCCACGGCCAAGCCTCCCTCGGAGGAAACATCCTTGGCATTCGAGGCAATAGTCATCGCTCCGACAGCGATCGCTGTCGCAATAAACACACTGATTTTCATAGTTACCCGTTTGTTATTGCCGCCGCCTGCGCCACGACATTTCTTGGTTGCTCTTTGCTGGGCCGGAACAGTACCGCCCGCCACCGATGGGATTGGGTTTTACGGTGGAAGATGAACCAAAAAGGGCTTGAGGAGTAAAAAGGCGTTACAGTTCGTAACACTTTAAGAGAAAATCATTTCAACTTGTCGTTTTCGGCAGGGTGGAAATGAGCTTTTGGAGCGTCTCCGATGTGGACGAATCGGCGACCCCGTCAACGCGTGCGGGGCGGAAGTGACGCTGGAATGCCGCTACCACCACCTCCGTCGCAGCATCAAAAATGCCATTTACATCAACGCGATACCCATAATCGGCCAAACGGCGCTGCAATAAGGCGACCGCGTCACCTTCATCGCCAAGGGAAAGCGCATTTCCGCCCGCGATCCGCTCCGGCGCGACATAGTGACCGACGCCGTGCTCAGCTAAGCGCTTCCAGGGAAATTTTTCTCCCGGATCCACCTTTCGGCCCGGTGCAGTGTCTGAATGGGCAAGCACCCTTTGTGGCAGGATTGCGTTACGTCGGCAGATATCCAGGCAAAGGGCGATCACCGCCTCCACCTGCAGGTCGGGAAAATCGGGGTAGCCGAACTGGTGCCCGGGATTGACGATCTCCACGCCAATCGAGAAGGAATTGACGTCCTCCTCCCTCTTCCAAGAGCCCTTGCCCGCATGCCAGGCGCGGGCTGCTTCAGGGACCATCTGTATGATGCGCCCGTCTTCATACACCAGATAATGTGAGGAAACCTCGCTTACCGGGTTGCAGAGCCAATCTTCCGCTGCTTGCCCGGTCGTCATGCCGGTGTAATGGAGGATCAATGCATCCGGCTTCCGCCCGCCACGCCTCTCGCCAAAATTCGGCGAGGGCCGCACCACCGCCCCTACAAAATCGGGCGGAAAGGCGGTCATACGGGCACCCAGCTCTTTTCGATCTGCTCAAAGGCAGCATTGATCGCAGCAAGCCTGGCATTGGCGAGCGCCAGAAACTCCATTGGAACGCCACGCGCAATCATCCGGTCCGGATGGCTCTCCCTTACCAGTTGGCGATACCGCCGCTTGATCTCTGGGAAAGGCGTGTCCGGGCTCACGCCGAGCAGAACGTAAGGGTCCGCTTTGTCGCCGAGCACATGACGCGCGCGTATGCGGGCATAATGGCTTTCGGTGATCGAGAAGATCTCGGCCACCCGCGCCAGGAAGCTGTGCTCCCGCTCGTGCAGAACGCCATCCGCCTTGGCGATGTGGAACAGCCCGTCGAGAATGTCCTCCAGCATCGCACAGTTTTTGTGGCCGGACCCGCAGAGACCGGCCATCTGCCTGGCATAGGCTTCGAAGCCGGCCACATCCTGCTTGGCAAGGTCATAGAGGCGCATAACGTTGCGCATCTCGTGCCGTGGTACGGCGAAGATCTCATGAAAGGCGCGTACCTCGTTCGCGGTGACGATGCCGTCCGCCTTTGCCATCTTGGCGGACAGGGCGATGATGGCGATCGAAAACGCGACGCGCTTGCGCAATTCGGGGTCGCCTTGGAAAACCGTGCGAACCGCTTCGACAATGGCGGAAAGCACGCTTCCGGAGGCGCGCGCGACATATTCGGAAATGCGGCGAAGAATAGACATTTGATCCGCACTCTTAAGATGATTTGGCGCTGATTTCGAGACAGCTTTTTCGTCGCACAGCGCTTGGTGCGGAATTTCGGTCTTCTTGTGTTGGGAGCGTGATTTAATCATCTAAAGCGGGTTAGGCCCACAAAGAGAAAGGCCGGTATCCCGGCCTTTCTGCCTTTCCCAAAGCGATCCGAGCGAGCTCAAGGATCCGAACACCAGCCAAGCGCTGGGGCCTTGGGCACTTTCCTGGATTACTGCGCCGTGTTGGTGCCTGTGCCTGCTCCACCGCCAGCGCCCGTATCTGCCGGAGGGGTAGCAGCCGGCGGATTGGCCGGCGTCGTCTGCGTTGCATCCGGCTCCACGCTCTGGGTGGTCGTGTTGTCGGCGTCGCCGCAAGCCGCAAGGCCCAAGAGGGCGGTGCCGCAGACGAGACCTGTCAGGATCTTCTTCATCGAGTATGTCTCCCTTTACCGTTGCAGCCCGATGGGGCAGCCATCTTCGAAATGCATGGCGACAAAGGGGGTTTCCTCACATTGGATGACAGAATGTAATCGATCCCATCGTTGCCTCGCTCGGACGCCTTTCGGCCGAGACAACGGCCCAGGAGCCAATATTGTCTTCACCCGTGATAAAATGACTGCTGTTATTCGAGCCTTTATCGCGCAGAGAGGAATGCATGGTTTCTGGCAAATGGGATTTCTGGATCGATCGCGGCGGCACGTTCACGGATGTGATCGGCAGGGATCCCGACGGTAGGCTGCACCAGCGCAAGCTCCTCTCGGAAAGTCCGGAAGCCTATCGCGACGCCGGCATCCAGGGCATCCGCGACCTTCTTGGCGTTGCATCCGACGAGCGCATCCCTTCCGAAAAGATCGGTGAGGTGAAGATGGGCACGACCGTTGCCACTAACGCGCTCCTTGAGCGCAAGGGCGACCGCGTGCTCCTCCTTATCACCAGGGGGTTCCGGGATGCGCTAAGGATCGCCCACCAGGCGCGGCCGGACATCTTCGCCAAGGAGATCATCCTGCCCGAGCAGCTTTATGAGCGGGTGGTCGAGGTACCTGAGCGGGTGCGCGTGGACGGCATGATCGAGACGGAGCTCGATCTGGAATCCGTCCGGCACCAGATGGAAGCCGCGCGCCGCGACGGGATCGCGGCGGTCGCGATCGTCTTCATGCATGCCTGGAAATACCCCGCGCATGAAAAAAAGGCCGCCGAACTCGCGCGCGACCTGGGCTTCACGCAAATCTCGGTAAGCCACGAGACCTCGCCGCTTATCAAGTTGGTTGGCCGCGGCGACACGACCGTGGTGGACGCCTATCTCTCGCCGATTCTCTCCCGCTATGTGCGACTGGTGGCGGGGGAACTGGGAATCCACGCCGCAGGGGGGGCCGGCTCTCCCCGTCTCGAATTCATGATGTCCTCGGGCGGGCTGACCGCAGCAGACATGTTCCAGGGCAAGGACGCGATCCTGTCCGGGCCCGCCGGCGGCGTGGTGGGTATGGTGGAGACCGCCCGGATCGCCGGTTTTGAGAAGGTGATCGGCTTCGACATGGGCGGCACCTCGACCGACGTCGCCCATTACGATGGCGAGTATGAGCGTGCCTTCGATACGGAAGTTGCCGGCGTCCGCATCCGCGCGCCCATGATGCGCATCCATACCGTGGCGGCGGGCGGTGGGTCGATCCTGCATTACGAGGATCGGCGGCTGAAGGTCGGGCCGGATTCGGCCGGCGCCAACCCCGGCCCGGCCTGCTACCGCCGCGGCGGGCCGCTGGCCGTGACGGACGCCAATGTCATGCTGGGCAAGTTGCAGCCCGACTTCTTCCCCGCGATCTTCGGTCCGGAACGAGATCTACCACTCGAGCTCGGCATCGTACGCCAGCGCTTTTCCGAACTGGCCCAGAAAATCGGTGACGGCAGGAGCCCGGAGGCCGTGGCGGAGGGCTTCATCACCATCGCCGTCGAGAACATGGCAAACGCGGTGAAGAAGATCTCCGTCCAGCGCGGCTATGACGTGACGCGTTATCTGCTCAACTGTTTCGGTGGCGCAGGCGGGCAGCATGCCTGCCTCGTCGCGGACGCGCTTGGCATGGAGGCGGTTCTGATCCATCCCTTCTCTGGCCTGCTTTCGGCTTACGGGATCGGGCTTGCGACCGTATCCGCCTCACGCCAGAAGGCGCTTCTAAAGCCTTTGTCGCATAGCGCGGTGGCGGACATCGCTTCCATGGTCTCCGAACTCCAGGCCGACGTCTCGAAGGAGCTGAAGGGCCAGGACATAGAGGCTGAGGCGACCGAGTGGCGCATCCGCCTGGAAATCCGCTACGATGGCACGGACACCACCCTCTCCATCCCTTTCGACAACCGCTCGGTGGAGGAGGCCAGGAAGCGCTTCGAGGCTGCACACAAAGCCCAGTTCGGCTTCGTCTACGAGGACAAGCCTCTGGTCGTGGAGGCGGTCAATGTCGAAGGCGTGGACGCGCGGCGTGCTGCGCCCGAGGAGTCTCTCCTGCCCGTGAACGACAACACGGCAGAGCCGCACGTGGTCAGGCAGATCTTCTGCGAGGGCAAGTGGCGGGACGCCGGCATTTTCCTGCGGTCAGAGCTTGCGCCGGGCAACCGGATCGCCGGCCCGGCCCTCATCATCGAGGCGAACCAGACAGTGGTGGTCGAGCCCGGCTGGCAGGCCGAGATCACGCCGCGCGACCACGTGCTCATGCGCCGAGTGGAGAAGAAGGCACGCCAGGCCGCGATCGGCACCGATGCCGATCCGGTGATGCTGGAGGTCTTCAACAATCTCTTCATGTCGATCGCCGAGCAGATGGGCGTAACGCTGCAGAACACCGCCTATTCGGTGAATATCAAGGAGCGGCTCGACTTCTCCTGCGCCGTGTTCGACGGCCAGGGCGCCCTGGTGGCGAACGCCCCGCATATGCCGGTGCATCTCGGCTCCATGGACCGTTCCGTCGAGACGATCATCCGCCTCAACGAGGGCGATATCCATCCGGGAGACGTCTTTGCGCTGAACGCCCCCTATAACGGCGGCACGCACCTGCCGGACATAACCGTTGTCACGCCGGTCTTCGACGAGAAAGGCGAAACGATCCTCTTCTGGGCGGCTTCGCGCGGCCATCACGCGGATGTCGGCGGCACCGCGCCGGGCTCCATGACTCCGCTCGCCACGACGGTGGATGAGGAAGGCGTGCTCTTCGATAACTTCCGGCTGGTCGAGCGCGGGCGCTTCCGCGAGAACGAACTCTACGAGCTCCTGACGAACCATCCCTACCCCGCCCGCAACCCGCACCAGAACATCGCCGACTTGAAGGCACAGATCGCGGCCAACGAGAAGGGCGCGGCGGAGCTGAAGAAGATGGTCGCCAATTTCGGCCTCGACGTGGTCGAGGCCTATATGGGCCATGTGCAGGACAATGCCGCGGAAGCGGTGCGCCGCGTGTTGGAGCGCCTGCCGGACGAATCCTCCTGCGAGTACCCGACTGACACCGGCCAGGTGATCAGGGTGAAGATCACGGTCGACCGCGGGAAACGCGAGGCGACGGTCGACTTTACCGGCACCTCGTCCGTGATGAGGAATAATTTCAACGCGCCGGAGCCGGTCACCCGCGCGGCGGTGCTCTATGCGTTCCGCGTGATGGTCGAAGGCTCGATCCCGATGAATGCCGGATGCCTCAGGCCCGTCAAAATCATCATTCCGGAGGGTTGCATGCTGCGGCCCTCCTATCCGGCCGCAGTGGTGGCCGGGAACGTGGAGACCTCACAGCACGTGACCAATGCGCTCTTCGCTGCCATGGGTGCGCTGGCTAACGCACAGGGCACGATGAACAATCTCACCTTCGGCAACGAGACCTATCAGTATTACGAGACGATCTGCTCGGGCTCGCCGGCTGGCCGTATGAATGACGGCCGCGGCTTCCACGGCACCTCCGGCGTGCACACGCACATGACCAATTCGCGCCTGACCGACCCGGAAATTCTGGAACTGCGTTTCCCGGTACTGCTCGAGGACTTCCACATCCGCGAAGGCTCCGGCGGCAAGGGCCGCTGGAAGGCGGGGGACGGAACGAGACGCACGCTCCGCTTCCTGGAGAAGATGGAATGCGCCATCCTCGCCTCCCACCGCGCGACGCCACCGCGCGGTATAGACGGCGGAGGTGACGGCCAGGTCGGCAAGACCGAGGTGCGGCGCAGGGATGGCCGGATCGAAGTGTTGAAGGCCTCGGACCAGACTGTGATAGACGCCGGCGAGGCGGTGATTGTCACCACGCCGACGGCCGGGGGATTTGGAAAATCATAAAGACGCTTTGCTCATGCCAAGTCGCTGATAGCCTCGCCTTGCTTCGAGGACGACGTTGGGTCTGGCAGCTGTGCCTTACCCCTCCTCCTCGAGGGTCTCCTCCAGCCGCGCGTAGCTCGCCTCCATGCCATGCTCCATGCCTGTGGCAAGCATGGCCGTCCGCGTCTCGGAATCCGGCAAAGTCATGCGCATGGTCATGAGCGTCCCGGTGCCGTCCGGCTCGAAGATCGTCTCGACATGGTTGTCGGGCGTCGCGTCCGGCAGGTGCATGCGCTCGACATGAACAATGCGCCGGAACGGCTCCAGCGAGATGAACTCGCCCGTAAGGTAGAACCCGCCGCCCTTCCCGTCGGACCACTCATAGCGAATCTTGCCTCCCGGCTTCGCCTCGTTGATACAGACGGGCATTGTCCAGCCCTCAGGACCAAGCAGCCACTTCTTGAGAAGGGCGGGCTCCATATGCGCGCGATAAACCGCTTCCGGCGGAGCTGCGAAACGGCGGGTGACGACGACGTGGGTATCGCCCTCGGTCTTGAGTGTCAGTTGGCTCATGGGGCTTCCTTTCCTTCTTCCGATTGCATTTCGGCCAGCACCTGGTCGAGCCGGTCATAGTTGCGCGCCAGCGCTTCCCGCAGCATGTCGAGCCACCGGTCGATCTGCCGGATCGCATCCGGCGCCAGTCGGCAGGGCCGCTTCGTTCCTTCCACGCGCCGCGTGATCAACCCCGCGCCTTCAAGCACCTTCAGGTGCCGCGAAATGGCCGGCTGAGACATATCGAACGGTTCCGCCAGCTCCATCACCGTAGCTTCGCCCACCGCAAGGCGCGCAAGAATCGCGCGGCGAGTGGGGTCGGCAAGCGCCGAAAACGCTCCGTCCAAATCTTTCATGCGCAGTTCCTTATATAACAAATATCTTATATATCACCAGTGACTTTGACAAGGCGGATTCTCGCCGAAGCTGATTCACAAGGCCGTCACACAGCGTCACATCTCCTTCAATCGGCTGTCATCGAGCTGAGCTAGGGCTTGGCAAGTGCCCGGAGGACTCAGGCGATGACAGATCTTTCCGCCGATATTGGCCTTTCCTCGCATCATCGTATCGGCAAGGCCGTCTACCAGAACAGGTTGCTTTCGAAGGAAGGCCTTTCGGAGCGCCTGTTCGCTCTGCTCTTCTCAGGCCTCGTCTACCCACAGATCTGGGAAGACCCTGAGGTGGACATGGCCGCAATGGAACTCACCGAGGGCCACCGCGTGGTCACCATCGCATCGGGCGGCTGCAATATGCTCGCCTATCTTACTCGCTCGCCCGGGCGCATCGACGTGGTCGACCTCAATGGCGCACATGTGGCGCTCAACAGGTTGAAGCTCGCCGCCTTCACTGCGCTGCCCAACTACGAGGACGTGCTGCGTTTCTTCGGCGAGCCCGGTCACAGCTCCAATGTGCCGGCTTATGACCGCTTCATCGCCGAGAAGCTCGATGCCCGCTCTCGCCGCTACTGGGAGACACGCGATCTTCTCGGACGGCGGCGCATTTGTGCCTTCGGCCGCGACTTTTATCGCACGGGGCTGCTCGGCTTCTTTATCGCCATGGGCCATCGCGCGGCCAAATTTCACGGCGTCGATCCGGCCGAAATCATGCAGTCGACCAATCTGCGCGACCAGCGCCGTTTTTTCGAAGAACGCCTCAAGCCCTTGTTCGATAAACCCCTGGTCCGTTGGGCAACGTCGCGAAAGGCCTCGCTCTTCGGGCTGGGCATACCGCCCGCACAATATGATGCCCTGCTCAGCTCCGGCAATGGCAGCATGGCCGAGGTGCTTTCGACCCGGCTCGAGAAGCTCGCCTGCCATTTTCCGCTCAAGCAGAACTATTTCGCCTGGCAAGCCTTTGCCAGGCGCTATCCGCGCGAGGGCGAGGCCGAGTTGCCGGTCTATCTGAAGCGGGAGAACTTCGCGACAATCCGGGCCAATAGCGGACGGGTCTTCGTCCATCACGCCAATTTCGTGGAGCTTTTGGCAGCAAAGCCCGCCGGCAGTGTCGACCGTTTCATTCTTCTCGACGCGCAGGACTGGATGAGCGACCAGCAGTTGAACACGCTCTGGACCGAAATCACGCGCACGGCGGCCCCCGGCGCCCGTGTGATCTTCCGCACCGCGGCGCAGCCGACCCTGCTCACGGGACGCCTTTCCGATGCCCTGCTTGGCGAGTGGCGTTACGAGTTCGCACGCTCGCGGGAGCTTGCCGCAGGTGACCGCTCCGCGATCTATGGCGGCTTCCATCTCTATGTGAAGAACGACGCATGAGCGCGGTGGCGGACAACCCCTCGCATGCCCGGCTGATGGACAGCGTCTATCGCCACCAGCGGCACATCTATGATCTTACGCGCAAATTCTACCTGCTCGGACGGGACGATCTTATCGACGGGTTGGTCGTACCGCGCGGCGGCTCGGTGCTGGAGCTGGGTTGCGGCACGGGCCGGAACCTGGCGCTCGCCGCCGGACGCTATCCCAAAGCGTTGTTCTACGGTCTCGACATCTCGCAGGTGATGCTGGAAACCGCCCAGAAGAGACTTCACCGCGAACATATTCACGATATTGTCCGGCTGGCTCGCGGCGATGCCTCTGATTTCGACGCCGCGCCGCTCTTCGGCAGATCCCGCTTCGACCGCGTTTTCCTTTCCTATGCCTTGTCTATGATTCCGCCCTGGGAACGGACGGTTTCGGCCGCACTCGACTGCGTCGAAAGCGGAGGCTCGCTCCATATCGTCGATTTTGGCCAGCAGGAAAACCTTCCCGGCTGGTTTCGTCGGGGACTTCGTCACTGGCTCGCCAGCTTCCATGTAAGCCCCCGCGATTCACTGCGTGAAGTACTTGAATCGGAATGCGAGAAGCGCGGCGCAAGCCTACGTTTCGACTCATGTTTCGGGGGCTATGCCGTCCATGCGGTGGCGCAGATGGGCTGATGGGGCAGCCGCAAACAAGGCTACCCCGAAGACGATCGTCGCTACTCCCCTGCCACGCTCCCTTGCGCATCCAACGCCCTGACCACTGCCTCCACCAATGCCTGGGGCTTGTAGGCGAGCTTGTTCGGCGTAAGCCCCATGCGCACCACGACGAGTTGGCGCGAAGGGATGATCGTGACCGTCTGGCCGTCATGGCCAATCAGCCAATAAGCGTCGTCGGGCAGGTCGAAACCGGCATCGGGATCTGGATTGCGCGAGAACCCCACCCGTGGTCCGTGGAGCCAGATGCCGCGGCCATATTCACCCCCTGAAGCCTCGGTCGGCCTCCGCATCCATTCGGCCCAGCCTTCCGGCAGGATGCGCCGCCCGTTCCATACACCGTCCTGGAGCAGGAGCTGTCCGAAGCGGGCCCAGTCACGTGCGGAAGCGTAGACATAGGACGAGCCGACAAAAGTGCCTCGCGCATCCGTCTCGTAGATGGCCGTATGCATCCCGAGGGGTTCGAACAGCGCCTGACGAGGCCAGAAAAGTGCATCCTCCGGGTCCTCGAACACGTTCTGCCAGATACGCGAGACGATCACGCTCGCTCCACTGGAATAGGCGAAATGCGTGCCGGGACGGTGAAGCAGCGGCTGGTTGGCGGCAAAGCCTGCCATGTCGGGCTCCAGGAAGAGCATGCGCGTGACATCGCTGACATTGCCGTAATTTTCGTTGAAGGCGAGCCCGCTTTCCATCCCGAGCAGATGGGAAAGCGTGATCTCGTTGCGCCCGTCGCCCGCCCATTGAGGAAGGAGATGGCCTTCATCGACCGAAAGGCGCCCTGCCCCGGCCAATGTGCCGACAATGGCGGCATTCACGGTCTTCGTCATCGACCAGCCGAGAAGCGGCTGATCCGGGCTCTGGACGCCCGGGCCTAACCGCTCGCCCATGATGCGCCCGTTTCGGACGACAACAATGGCGCGCATGCCCGGACCGGTCATGCCGGGATCATCGAGGATCTCGGCGATGGCGGGATCGCCCGGAAGCTCGACGCGGTCACCCAACGGCCATAGCTCCTCGCTGCCGCCGGCAGCAGGCACATCCATCACGATCCCCCGCGCGGCGGCCAGATCTCCGTCGGGTACGACGGCGCATCCCGTCGCCCCGCGATAAAGGGCAAGTCCGTTCCCCATCGAGCCGAAAAGGCCGGTGCGCACGATCGCATGAGCAGTATCGACCTCGACGCGCATCAGCCTGAGCAGGGGATTGCCGGGCGCCTGCACGTCCTCATCGAGAACCTCTGCCGGATCGCGGCCGGCCAGGAAGACATTAGAGCAAACGATCTTCGCGGCATAGTTGGAGCCGACGCGGATCAGTTCAGGTGGAGAAAACCAGAGCCAGCCCGCAGCGGCGACCAAGGCGAGGATGATGAAACCCGTCAGCCATTTGGCGATGGAAAGAGTTCTCCGCATAACTTATCCCACAAAAAAAGATCACGATAGCGATTCGCCCGGCGGGAGGCTCTCTCTAACATGCGCCTGATGGCATTTTTGCTGACGTCGCTTCTGCTCGCCGGCTGTTCCACCGTGAGCTACGATTTCTCCGACCTCGCGCCGTCTGCTGCGACCCGTTCCGCAGGTCCGCGTTTCGCGGACAACAATCCGCATGAATGGGATGGCCACGCGCCGTGGCACTACCCCATCCACGGCACGGATGTTTCAAAATATCAGGGCGAAGTGGATTGGCACGCGCTGCGGCAAGGCGGCATCCGCTTTGCCTTCATAAAGGCGACAGAGGGCGGCGACCGGTTGGATGAAATGTTCCACCGGAACTGGCAGGGTGCGAAGGCAGCCGGCATTCCCCGCGGAGCCTATCATTTCTTCTACTTCTGCCGTCCGGCCGTCGAGCAGGCACGCTGGTTCATCCGGCATGTCCCACGGGATAAATCGGCGCTGCCACCGGTGCTCGACATGGAATGGAACCATCTCTCGCCCTCCTGCAAGCTCCGGCCGCCTGCAGAGACGGTCCGCGCCGAAATGCAGGTGTTTCTAGACATAATCGAAAGGCATTACGGAAAACGCCCTATTATTTACACATCTATCGACTTCTTCGACGACAATGGCCTGTGGCGCTTCAAGGGCTATCCGTTCTGGTTGCGCTCGGTCGCCGGCCACCCGGACGGGAAATACGACGACCACCCCTGGGTGTTCTGGCAGTATACGGGAACGGGGGTTCTCCCCGGCATCAAAGGGAACGCGGACATCAACGTGTTCCATGGCAATGCGGAAGCCTGGAAGGGCTGGCTCAAGGCGCACGCCGGTTGAAGCGGCCCCATTCGGTGAGGAGTAGAGATGCAATTGAAGTCCACCATGCTTGGAGCAGTTCTTGCGCTGTCGCTGCCTTCGCTGGCCACCGCCCAGCAATGCGGAGGAGATTTCGCCACGTGGCGCGCGGGCGTGGAGGCGGAGGCACAAAGCCAGGGCGTGGGTCCAGCAGGGATCGCGGCGCTCGAAGGTGCGGGAATCGACCAGAAGGTGCTCAACCGCGACCGTTCCCAGCGTGTCTTCACGCAGACTTTCCGCGAATTCGCAAACCGGATGATCAGCCGCGACCGAATGCAACGGGGCGCCGCCAATCTGCAGAAGTATGCGGATGTGTTCGCCCGCGGGGAACGCGAATATGGCGTACCCGGCCCGGTGATTGCCGGCTTCTGGGCTTTGGAGACGGATTTCGGCGCGGTCCAGGGGGACTTCAACACACTCAAGGCGCTGGCGACGCTTTCGCATGACTGCCGCAGGCCGGAACTGTTCCGGCCCGAGCTGATCGCGTTTCTGAAGCTCGTCGATGGCGGAATCGTTTCCACGGATATCACAGGCGCGTGGGCCGGCGAGATCGGCCAATTGCAGGTGCTCCCAAGCGACTACCTCGAAAAAGGCGTGGATGGCGACGGAGACGGCCGCGTTGATTTGAAGGGGAGCGCACCCGACGCGATCCTCACCGCCGCCAACAAGCTGGCCCAGCTCGGCTGGAAACCCGGAGAGCCGTGGCTGGACGAAGTGCGCGTGCCGGACAATCTGAACTGGGCTGAAACCGGCCGCGTCAACAAGATCCCGCGATCCCAGTGGACGGCGCTCGGTGTTACCAATCATGATGGCAGCCCCCTGCCCTCGGACGGCCTCATGGCGGGCCTGGTGCTGCCCATGGGCCACAAGGGTCCTGCTTTTCTCGCCTACGACAATTTCGATATCTATCTCGAATGGAACCAGTCTCTGATCTACACGCTGACCGCGGCCCATCTGGCCTCGCGTTACGCAGGGGCGCCGGCTTTCGATGCCCGCAATCCTGAGGAAGGATTGCAGCCGGAGATGCTCAAAGTTCTGCAGCAGAGGCTTCAATCCCTCGGCTATGATGTGGGTGATGTGGACGGGATCCTCGGCTTCAATACACGCGAAGCGGTTCGCCAGGAGCAGCTGCGTCTGGGCCTACCTGCGGATGGTTGGCCTACCCCCGCACTGCTGACCGGACTGGGAGAGTAAGGCGGGGTAAGGCATCAGAGCGGTAGGAAGAGAACCATTGATGAGTGTCCGGCTGGACAATGACGGGCAGGGTCTCCGCGCCGCTCGACGTGCCTACGGCCTGATTCCCCTATCGCCACGCTCTTCCCGTGCCTCAATCGGCCATCGTCTCGAGGCTCGCGAGCCCTTCGGGGGCCTTGCCCTCATCGAAGGGCTGTTCGACTTCGACGAAGACGTCCGGGTAGAAACCGTTGAAGCGGGTTCTGAGCGCCATGGAATAGGCGCCGATATGGCCGATCTCGATCCAGTCGCCGGTATCCACCGTCTCAGGCAGCCAGAATGGCCGCGAGAGGATGTCCACGGAATCGCAGGTGGCGCCGCATACGCGGAAGGGCACGATGTTGTCGGCACTCCCGTTGCGGGTGCGGATGGCAGGATCGGGAATGAAACGGGCCGGCAGCGTTATCTTGCCGGTCCATGAATCCGACAGGGAGGCCCAGATCCCGTCATTGATATAGAGCCGCCTGCCCTTGCGCAGGAGAACGCGCACGAGGAGCGAGAACGCGCGCGCCACGATAACCCGGCCCGGCTCCGCCACCAAGGGCACTCCGTCGAAGCCCCATTCGGCGATGTCGGCCCTCACCCTCCCCATCAGCTCCTCCAGGGATGGCATTTCTGGCTTTCTGCGGGTGGGATCATGCCCATATTCGGCTGGAAATCCTCCGCCAATGTCGAGGCCTGCCAGCGGTACGCCTGCCCGGTTCCGCACCCAATCGGACGAGGCGAGCGCCCGTTCGTAGACATCAGGATCCTCGATCTGGCTGCCGACATGAAAGCATATGCTGACCTTGTAGCCGTTGCGGTGGAGACGCTGCAGGAGTTCCACGGCATGGGCAGGCCCAGCGCCGAACTTCTTCGAGAGTTCATAAGCCGCGTGGCCTTTGGTCTGGATGCGCACGAAGACGGTGAGCGTGCCCGGATCGATATCGAGAGCGCGCACGACCCGGGTGAGCTTCGTCACTTCGTCTTCATGATCGACCGCGATGACGCGGATCCCATATCCCTCTAGCGCGAGGCGGATATCCGATTGTGCCTTGATGGGATGCATGTAGAGCATCTCCGCCGAGGGAGCCACGGCACGCACCGCTGCGAATTCGGCCGGCGAAGCGACATCGAATGCCGTCACACCCGCCTCCGCGAGTGTCTTCAAGACGAGCGGCTCGCCATTGGTCTTGACGGCATAGGCCGTCTTGCCGGGGAAAAGGCTCATGAAGCGGCGGGCGTCCGCTTTAAGAACCTCCGGCCGGAAGCAATAGACCGATTCGTCAGGGCGCATGTTGAGAGCGACGTCGCGCGCGGTCTCAAATCGCTGCATGGCGGGCCTCCACTGCGCAGGTTACCCAAATCGACTTTGGCGCTGCCAACCCCATTTACTGCATGGGACGCCACGATGGCAAAGTATCCTCCATCGCCAACTCAACCAAGAATTCGACATGAAACGGCGAGATCCAAGCCGGGTACTTTATGCAATTTGGAGCTGGTTATAGCGTCCTTGCTGTCCCAAAACGACCTCGCTCTTGCCGCCGAGCCATTCGGCGACCTGCAGGTGAGTGCCGATAAGTTCGAAGTCGACACCGATGAGCGTGATGCACCTCTCCGGCGACGTCGTCATTGGCACGGGGGGGAGATCACCGTCAAAATGGACAGCGCCTCCGTTTCCAAGAAGGACTATAAGATTGCTGTCGAAGAAGGCCCTGCCGTGGACGATCCTCGGGATTGAGCCTCTTTCAGCCGTTACGGGGCACCCCCGTGAAGAAGCCGCCCGGGCAGCCTTTCCGCTGCTCTTGAACGGCGTCCCTCCATCTTGTCGCCAATCGTCCGATTCGAAGCGTCAAACGTTTACATTTGTAAAGGCCACGTCTCCATCATTCTTATAAATATTTTGTGAAGGCGACTGCATTTTCCAGGAAAATCAAGCCTTTTGGCCGCCTCTTTAGAATTCCATTCCACAGTTTCGCTGCACTGCAGCAATTAAAGGACTTGGCAACGCTTCATTAATTTCTAGAATCCGAGCCTCCAGTCAGCATAGGAGGCTTTGCTTATGGGACTGACGCGACCACTGAATGCGCTTGTGATTTGTGCGGCGTTTGCATTTGTCGGAGCGCTCATCATGGGGGTCCTGCCGTAAGCAGCTACAGCCGAAGAGCCAAAGCTGAACAGACGGGAAGGCCGGGTGAAAACCCGGCCTTTTTCAGTTCATTGCCTTTCAAGCAGCCGCCTGCTGCGCATTCTCCGCCGGTGGCCTGATGCCAATCATGTGGCAGATTGCAAAAGGAAGATCGGCCCGGTTCATCGTGTAGAAATGAAAGTCGGTAACGCCGCGCTCAACCAGGTCCAGCACCTGTTCGGCGGCAACCGCAGCCGCCACAAGCTGATGCGTCGCGGGATCGCCTTCGAGGCCACGAAAGCGCTCCGCCAACCAGGCAGGCACATGCGCGCCACAGCGGCTGGCAAAACGAACCACCTGGGAGAAGTTGTGAACCGGCAGGATGCCGGGCACGATGGGCACATAGATGCCCGCACGGCGCACCCGCTCGACATAACGCTCGTAGACGTCATTGTCGAAAAAGAACTGGGTGATGGCGCGGGTGGCGCCGTTGTCCACCTTGCGCTTCAACATGTCGATGTCGGTAGCAAAATCCGGGCTTTCCGGATGCTTCTCGGGATAGGCGGAAACGGAGATATCGAAATCGCCGTGGTGTGCAAGCGCACCGACGAGATCGGCTCCGTTGATATAGCCGTTCGGATAGGGACGATAGGCGGCGCCGACGCCCTCCACAGGATCTCCACGAAGGGCGACGAAGCGTTTTACGCCCATGTCTGCGAATTCCGCGATGACGGTATCCACCTGCTCCCGCGAAGCGTCCACGCAGGTAAGATGGGCTGCCGGCATCAGCTCGGTCTCACCCAGGATTCGGCGAACCGTATGCGCGGTGCGCTCTCGCGTGGAGCCGCCCGCACCATAGGTCACCGACACAAAGGCAGGCTTGAGCGGCGCGAGCCGCTCCACCGTTTCCCACAGCTTGCCCGCCAACTCGTCGGTCTTGGGCGGGAAGAACTCGAAGGAGACGCGAATCTTCTCGGCCGCGTCGGCCTGCCGCGCAAATCGGTAGTTTGTCATTATGCCAGCTCCTTGTGCGCGGAAATTTGTTCAGATGCCATCGCGATGCGCCGATCCTGCGCGAGCCAGACCTTGACCGTCAGTCCTCCCTCGCCGCCATTCTCAGGCGCAAAGCTGCGGGTGGCTTCCAGATCAAGCTCGGCTTCGGAAAGCCATTCGGCGATTTGCCGGTCGGCAAAGCCGAGCCTCAGATGCGCATGTTCATCGCGCAGGAAATCCAGGTTGTGCGGAGCGAAATCGACGATGACCAGCCGGCCGCCGGGCCTGAGAAGCCGAGCCGCTTCGCGGATCGCCGCGGCAGGATCCTCCAGATAGTGGAGCACCTGGTGGATTGTCACGAGGTCGTGCGCATCACGCTCCACCGGCGGCGCATAGATGTCCCCCTGCCGAACCTGGGCATGGGCGACGCCCGCCCGCTCCAGATTGGCCCGCGCGACGGCAAGCATCTCGCGGGAGAGGTCGACACCAACTCCGCGGCGATAAAGGGGCGAAAAGAGTTCGAGCAACCGGCCCGTCCCCGTGCCGAGGTCGACCATGGATTGGAAGCTCTTTTCCCCGACCAGAGCCCTAAGCCCTGCTTCCACGGCTGTATCCGCTACGTGGAGGGAACGTATCTGATCCCAGCTCGCCGCGTTCTTGCGGAAATACTCGGCCGCCCTTTCCTGCCGCCGCCGCTTGATAGCTTCCAGCCGTTCCAAATCACGGCCGGCCACGGGATCCGCACGATCGACACGCCCGACCACGCCGTCGATGAATTCCCGCGCCGCCTCGGCGTCCGAAAGGCGGAAGAAGGCCCAGGAGCCTTCTTGATAGCGTGCGATCAGATCAGCTTCGAGGAGGAGCTTCAGGTGGCGCGAAACCCTGGGTTGGGACTGGTTCAATATCTCGGTGAGATCCGAAACGGTGAGGTCTGCATAGGAGAGCAACACCAGAATGCGCAGCCGGCTGGGCTCGGCGGCAGCCTTCAGGATATCGACCATCACGTCGAGCCGAATTCTCGGGCGCTTCAGCATCATTCACTCCAGAAACATATAAAGATATGTTTATATGACGCGGCCCATTTTGACAAGCCTTCCTCATGCTTCCAGCCGAGATTTCGGTGAACATCGAGCCGCGCTCCCGCCTTGGCCCTTCAGGTGGCCTATTGCCTCCTATATTCCACAGGCAGGAGGAAGGGCATGAAGGTCTCTACCGCGCGCCAGCGCTCCGTGAACAAGGCGCTGACCGCGCTTCTGCCGCAGGCGCCATACGCGGATACGGAAAAGATCCGTGCGCTTGCAAATGACCGCAAGCTCCGCTTCTTGCCCGCCTCGGTGGCTGTGTGGCTTGCCACGATCACGCATGTCCGCCACGAGCACACCGATTACGATCAACTTCTCGCCGAAGGCTATGACCGCGATTCCGCGCGCTTCTTCGTGGTGGACCAGATCAACGGGGTGCTGACCCAATGGCGCGCGACACGCCTGCTCGAGCCTGACGAAGAGGATGAATAGGCGTTACGGCTGGTAGATCCACTGTTCCGGGATGCGCAGGGACACGGCCTCGCCTGCCGTGATCCGGCCCGGCTTCTCCACCCAGGCGACGAGACCGCGAAGCCGCTTGGCGGTCTTGGCAAAAAGGAGCGCGGCGCCCTCGATATCGGCCAAGCCCGCATTGCGCGCGACGGACCGCCCAGAAAGGCGACATGGTCCATTCTGGAAATCGACCTTGAGCGTGGCTCCGCCCTCGAAGAAAAGCAGTGTTCCCGCAGGCAGCATCGAAAGGCGCGGCACACCCTCGATCAGAAGGTTCCCGCCTATCCATTCCGGCCGCACTTCGGAGATTTCCATCGCCGCGGCGATCTCCGCCAGTTCATCGGGAGCCACGATACTGAGTTGCCGCTCGTTGCGGATTTCCGTCCCGCGCCGGTACCAGGGCTCCCGCCCACCGGAGCGTCTCGTGATCCCGCAATGATGGTCGCCCTCAATGCCTGCGAAAGTGAGCGGCATTACGTCCACGGCGCTCGTCTGAAAATTATCCCCGCCGGCAATATAGACGCCTGCCACACGGCCGGACCGTTTCATGGCCGGTATGATCTGAAGGTCGGACGAAAGGGCTGTCGCCGCCTCATGCCGGGCAATGTTTTTCACATCATCCTCAAGAGAGCGCCGCCGATGGAATAGCCGGCTCCGAAGGCGCAGAGAAGGCCGAATTCGCCGCGTTCCAAATCCTCATGGTTTTCCGCCAGCGCGATGATCGCACCGGCAGCTGCGGTGTTGCCAAGGCGCTCCAGAACCGTGGGCGCACGATCCTGCCCAACTTCTTCGCCGAAGGCGAGCTTCAGGATCATCCTGTTCATGCGTGCATTCGCCTGATGTAGCCAGAAGCGCCGCATCGTGCCGGGCGTATGCCCGTATTCGGCCAGGAAGTCCACGATGAACTGATGGCCAGCCACCGTGACTTCCTTGAACACCTTGCTTCCCACCTGCTTGATAAGTTGGCCTTCCATAGAGAAGTTGTAGGGGTCCTCTTGGGAAAGGCGGCTGAGAAAGCCGAAATTCGAACGAATATTGCTCGATAACTGGGTCCAGAGCCGCGTATCGATCAGCTCGAATCGACCAGGATAGCTGCTGCCCGAGGCCATGCCCTCCACGACCATGGCCACGGCCGCGTCGCCGAAGATGAAATGCGTCTGCCGGTCGCGGAAATTGAGATGTGCCGTGATCAGTTCAGGCGTCACCACCAGGACGCGCCTGTGCGCACCCGCCCTCACCAGGTTTGTGGCCATATGGAGGCCGGCAAGTGCCGAGGAGCAGCCAAGCCCCATGTCGAAGGCAGCACCCTCCGCCCCCAGGGCCTGCTGGATCTCGATGGCGACCGCAGGATAAGGGCGTTGGTGATGCGCAGCAGAGCAGATGACGAGGTCGATATCGCGCGGCGACAGCCTCGCGTGATCGAGCGCCTTGCGCGCGGCTTTAAGCCCGAACTCAGCCATCACCGACAGTTCATCGTCGCCACGTTGCGGAATGAAGGGCGCCATCCGCTGCGGGTCCAGGATTCCCTCCCGTTCATAGACATGGCGCTGCCTGATGCCGGACGCGTGCAGGATGAACTCCGCATCGGAGTGCTGCAAAGGCTCTTCGCCTCGTGCGGCACGGGCACGGTTCTCCTGATCGACCCACCGGTTGAAGCTGTCTACGAGATCTTCGTTTGAGATCACGGCCGCGGGGATTTCTACGCCCAGGCCTGAAAGGCAAAGGCGGTCCGCCGTCTCCCGTTTCCGGGCCAGATCGAACTCCCCCGTGCCCTGCCCGCTGATCCGGCGTAGCATCATTCATATGCCCTGCGCTCCGGAGCCGGTCTCAGCCCCGTCTTGTCCCTACAATGTATAGAGCAAAGGGATGCGAATAGGGTTAATTTGCGGCTCTCATTCACCGCCAGGCTTAGTTATCCCCTAACGCCTGCGAAAGTACCCGCGCGACTTCATCACTTGTGTAAGGTTTCTGCAGCATCGGCCGGCCATGCCATTCGGACGGGATTCCCGTCCGGTCATAGCCCGTGGCAAAGACAATCGGCATCTTCTCCACAAGCCTGTGGGCCAGGGGAAAGACCTGCTTACCGCCGACATTGACGTCCAGGATCGCCAGATCGGCAGCCAGATCGCCTTCAACCATTGCCTCGGCGCGGTCGAACCGCATTGCCGGACCGACCACTGCGCATCCCAGATCCTCCAGGATCATCTCAAGATTCATCGCCACCAAGGCCTCGTCTTCGACAACGAAAATTCGCAGGCCCTGGAGGTTCTTTGAATCAATAGACATGGGTCTGGATCGCCATGAAGGAAGGAGCCGCAGCCGAAGAAAACAAGGCTGCAGCTTTAGCTGAATACAAAGAATTGCTCATAGATACGTCCCGGCCCTCCGGCTATTAAATACGCAAACGCAGACAGGGGCCTTAAGTTCCCGCAATTCTGCCCTTTCCTTCATGAAATCCGCTAACGCGTCAGTCGCTTATAGGTGACCCGCTTCGGATTGACGCTGTCGGGGCCCAGCCGGCGCACCTTGTCCGCCTCGTATTCCTCGAAATTGCCCTCGAACCATTCGACATGGCTGTCGCCCTCGAAAGCGAGGATATGCGTGGCGAGCCGGTCGAGGAACATGCGGTCGTGCGAGATGATGACGGCGCAGCCGGCAAAGTTTTCCAGCGCATCCTCGAGCGCTGCAAGCGTTTCGGTATCGAGGTCGTTGGTGGGTTCGTCGAGCAGGATGACGTTGCCGCCGTCCTTGAGCAGCTTGGCCAGATGCACGCGGTTGCGCTGGCCGCCCGAAAGAGTGCCGACCTTCTGCTGCTGATCACCGCCCTTAAAGTTGAAGGAAGAGCAGTAGGCGCGACTGTTCACCTCGTGCTTGCCGAGCTTGATGACGTCATTTCCTCCGGAGATCTCTTCCCAGACCGTCTTGTTCGGATCGAGCGTATCGCGGCTCTGGTCGACATAGCCGAGCTTCACGGTATCGCCGATGCGGATCGCACCTTGGTCGGGCTGTTCCTGGCCGGTGATCATGCGGAAAAGGGTGGTCTTGCCGGCACCGTTCGGGCCGATGACGCCGACAATTCCGCCGGGAGGCAGCTTGAAGGTGAGATCATCGATGAGCAGCCGGTCGCCATAGCCCTTCGATACTCCTTCGACCTCGATCACTACATTGCCGAGCCGCTCGCCGGCCGGGATGATGATCTGCGCTTCGCCCGGACGCCGGTCGTTGGCAGCGTTGACGAGTTCGTCATAGGCGCGGATACGGGCCTTGCTCTTTGCCTGCCTGGCCTTGGGGCTCGCCGCGATCCACTCGCGCTCGCGCGCAAGCGCCTTCTGGCGCGCAGCCTCCTCGCGCCCCTCCTGCGCCATGCGCTTGGCCTTGGCTTCCAGATAGGCGGAGTAGTTGCCCTCATAGGGAATGCCGCGGCCGCGATCGAGCTCGAGGATCCAACCCGTGACATTGTCAAGGAAATAGCGGTCGTGGGTGATGATGAGCACCGCACCGGGATATTCGCGCAGGTGCTTTTCAAGCCATGCGGTTGTCTCGGCGTCGAGATGGTTGGTGGGCTCGTCGAGAAGGAGAAGGTCGGGCTGGCGTAGCAGGAGTTGGCAAAGTGCGACGCGGCGCTTTTCACCGCCGGAAAGCTTCGTCACATCCGCATCACCCGGAGGGCAACGCAGAGCCTCCATGGCCATTTCCACCTGGGAATCGAGATCCCACAAGTTCTGGCTGTCGATCTGGTCCTGGAGCTTGGCAGCCTCGTCCGCCGTCTCGTCGGAATAGTTCATCATGAGATCGTTGTAGCGGTCGAGGATCGCCTTCTTTGCCGCCACGCCTTCCATGACATTGCCCAGCACGTCGAGTGCGGGATCGAGCTGCGGTTCCTGCGGCAGGTATCCGCAGGTGGCGCCCTCCGCCAGCCAGGCCTCGCCGGTATATTCCTTGTCGAGGCCCGCCATGATGCGCAGCACCGTGGATTTACCGGCGCCGTTCGGGCCGAGAATACCGATCTTGGCATCCGGATAGAAGGACAGATGGACGTTATCGAGAACCTTCTTGGCTCCGTAGGCCTTGCTGAGGCCGGCCATGTGGTAAATGAACTGACGTGCCATGGGGGCGAAACTGCTCCGTGGATAAGGTGAGTGGTCAATAGTGAATGGTGAATGGAAGCGGCCGGCGGGGAAGCCAATCAGGGCGAAGCCTCGCCGGAACCATTCACCATTGACCATTCACTATTCACTCGATCAAAAGGTTGCCGCGTATGTAGGCCAAGTGTGTCCGGGGAGCAATGTGGCATTCGAAACTGCAACGACTCTCAAGACCGCATCCGGGTCACGATTGCGCCTCTATATCAGCCGCGCAAAGGCCAATCCGGTCGGCATCGTACAAATCAACCATGGCCTTGCCGAGCATGCTGGCCGTTATGCCCGGTTCGCCGCCTTTCTCTCAGAGCGCGGCTTTCACGTCTATGCCCATGATCATCGCGGCCACGGTCATTCGAACGCAGCCGGAACGCCGCCCGGCCACTTTGGCGCGGAGGCTTCCGCGGAAACGATGCTGGCCGATGTGCTCGCGGTTCATGAGCGTATCGCGGTCGATCATCCCGGCCTTCCCTTGATCCTTTTCGGCCACTCTATGGGTGCAATGATCGGTCTTGCCTTTCTCAGCTGGCACGCGGGACGGGTTCATGGGGCGGCGCTGTGGAACATGCCGCTTGGAACGCGCATCGAAGCGCGCGCCGCCAAAGCCCTTCTCGCCTGGGAACGCTTCCGCCTCGGCTCCGACATACCCTCGCGCATTCTGCCCCGCCTCACCTTCCAGGCCTGGGCCAGGGCCATTCCGGAAGCACGGACGTCATTCGACTGGTTGTCGCGCGATGCCGAAGAGGTCGATCGTTACATCGCCGACACATTCTGCGGCTGGAATGCATCCGTGGGCCTGTGGCGCGCCGTCTTCGATTTCAACCTGATGGGTATCGATGAGCGAACCCTCGTGTCGATACCCCGATCCCTCCCTATTCAACTCGTCGGAGGGGGCGCAGACCCCTCTACCAATGGCGGAGCTACCCTTCTGCGGCTGGAACGACGGCTGCGCCGGAACGGCTTTTCGAATCTGGAAACAAGGATCTACCCGGAGAACCGGCACGAATCTCTCAACGAGTTGAATCGAAGCCTGATCATGAGTGATTTCGTCCATTGGGCCAAAAGAGCCCTGCGGTGAGAACCAGCCCAGGCAAGTGGCGGTCCGCGCCAACATCTGCTAGGCAGCGCTGAAAACAGAAAGGCCACGACCACCATGGCACAACCGCCGCTCAAAGGCATTCGCGTCATCGAACTTGCCCGTATTCTCGCCGGCCCCTGGGCGGGCCAGCTTCTCGCCGATCTCGGCGCAGACGTCATCAAAGTCGAAAATCCCGATGGCGGGGACGACACGCGCAAGTGGGGGCCGCCGTTCGTGACCGGAAAGGATGGCGAGAACCTCTCCGCCGCCTATTTCCACGCCTGCAACCGGGGCAAGCGCTCTATCGCCCTCGATTTCGCGAAAGAGAAGGATCGCACGGTTCTTCTGAAGTTGATCGCCTCCGCCGATGTGCTGATCGAGAACTTCAAGCTTGGCGGCTTGAAAAAATACGGCCTCGATTATGAAAGCGTGAAGGCGGTCAATCCCCGCCTCGTCTACTGCTCCATCACCGGTTTCGGGCAGGACGGGCCCTACGCTCCGCGCGCCGGCTACGATTTCATCATCCAGGGCATGTCAGGCCTGATGTCCATCACCGGCGCCGTGGACGGCGAGCCGCAGAAAGTGGGGGTGGCGGTCACCGACATTTTCACCGGTCTTTATTCTGTCATCGCCATCCAGGCCGCGCTCCGGCACGCGGAAAGGACCGGCGAAGGACAACACATCGACATGGCACTCTATGACGCCCAGATCTCCGTGCTTGCCAATCAGAACCTCAATTTCCTGGCTTCCGGCGCGGCGCCGACGCGCATGGGCAATGCCCACCCGAACATCTGCCCCTATGAGGTGTTCGAAGTCGAAGACGGACATTTTATCCTGGCTGTCGGCAATGATGGACAGTTTGCCCGTTTTTGCGGCGTAATCGGTCGAGAGGACCTGCCTTCGGACCCCGATTTCGCGACCAACGCCGCGCGCGTCGCCAACCGCGGGAAGCTGCGGACGCAGATCGTCCCGGTGCTGAAAACCTTCGCCCGCGATCTTCTCCTGAAAAAGCTCGAGGAAGCCGGCGTCCCGGCAAGCCCGATCAACACCATTGCCGAAATGTTCGCCGACCCACAGACAATCGCGCGCGGCATGAGGCTCGGCCTTGACGACGGGCGGGGCAACACGCTTCCTTCCGTACGCGCCCCGATGGTCATGTCCGAAACCCCGCTCACCTACACGCGCCCGAGCCCACGCCTTGGCGAGCACACCGAAGAAATTCTGCGCGAATTGGGAGAGAGTTGACAGCGGAAGCAGGTCGAACCGGGAAGACCGCCTACTCGCCTTTTCTCGCGTGATAGGCCGCACCGACGGCCGCCCCGAGCGCAACTCCGACCGCTATTCCCACCGAAACATTGTCGATCGCCGCGCCTATAGCCGCGCCCACTCCGATGCCGAGCGCCATACCAAGAGCCATGGCGGAAGATTGATCGCTCATGTGTCGGGAATTAGGGCGAAGCGACGAGATGTAAGGGGTTTGCAACCATATAGCCTGGATACTGCAGCAGATCAGGGGAGGAGGTAGACGGCAGAAACCGCCTGCCCTCTCCGCCGGAGATTATATCAGGTTGGTCTGAAAATCCCTTCATCGAACGTCCACAGTAACATTCCGGCGTCGCCTGCGGACCATGGGCTTGACACTGCAATCGCTTTCGTTTGGTTCGATGCCAGCGTCGCCTTCGCAGGATGCGAGAAAGATCGCTCGGCGGATGGGAGGCAAGCGCTTGAGGTATCGCGCGATCTGCCAGGCTATTCTATTCCGTTCGGCAGCTGTTCCAGGTCGTTCAGCCGGAGCGGTAGGCGGTTCGATCTCTTGACCGATGTGAATTAACCACGGCCTGCTCTCGGCCGCAGATGACCTCCAGGCTAGGCCCGGCTTTGGGGCCGCTATATCGATGGCCGCGCGGTATGCGCGGTGGAGCCGGACTGAAGTCGCACGTCCTCCAGAAGAAGCTGGGCTGTATAGGCACGCATCAGGAGTCCGCACTGGCGAATTGAAATGATATACGTGCTTTGTTTGCTTTTAAGCCTATCAAAATCCATCCCCGACTCCCGAGACAACACGGGCGAATGATGGGGCGCCTGGAACGAGCAGGGACAAAGATCCCCGGGGAAAAAACCCGTCTAAATGCGGGTTTCATCAACAGCTGGAAATCACAAAAGCTTTTGACGCAATGAGATTTCCCTGTCGCTTAAAAATCTACCCTCTTCTTGGAAAGAGTGCAGAGATCATCCCAGAAACAGCTTCTCTAGGAAAGCGGCGGCATCCTCGAAGCGCCCTTCTCCGCCCCGTTCGGGACCGAGCACTGCCCGCACCTGCACGTCGAAATCGGCATAATGCTGGGTGGTGGCCCAAATAGCGAAGATGAAGTGGTAGGGGTCGGCGCCCTTGAGCCTGCCCTGCCGCATCCATTCCTTGATGATCTTCGCCTTCTCGTCGACCAGATCCTTCAGTTCGCCCTGTAGAAGCGGCATGACGCGTGGCGCGCCCTGCAGGATCTCGTTCGCGAACAGCCGGCTTTCGCGAGGGAAATCCCGCGCCATCTCCATCTTCCGCCGGATATAGGAGCGTATTTCGGTCGCTGGGTCGCCGTCCTGGTCCATTTCACGCAGAGGCGCCAACCAAGCCTCCATCAACCGATCGATCAGCGCGACGAAAATCGCTTCCTTGCTCTTGAAATAATAGAGCAGATTCGGCTTCGACATACCGGCGGCCTCCGCGATCTGATCGATGGTCGAGCCGCGAAAACCGTGCTGTGAAAAAACTTCCAGGGCCGCCTCCTGGATGAGCTCGCGTCTTTCGCGCTGGATGCGCGTGCGTTTTGGCTTGGCGGGATTGTCCATGATTTCGCCTGCCCCGGGCATCGGCCGTCAAACTTCCCCTCTGGCACAGCGCATCTGGCAGACTGGCGCGCGCGGGGGCAAGTGCAAATCCGTACAATGCCCTTGACCGCCTTATCGGCGGTGTTAACGTTTGTCCAAACGGTCAAAAAATTGCGTATCATTTTTCTTTTGAAATACCAAGCTTGACCGGGACGAAGAGGGGTTAAAAGGAGGCTTGGCGATGCTTGAGCGACCCACGAGGCCAAACGATCTCAGCGCGTTCTGGATGCCGTTTACGGCAAACCGGCAGTTCAAGCAGGCGCCGCGCATGCTCGTCTCGGCCAAGGACATGCATTATACGACCGCTGACGGTCGCAAGCTGCTCGACGGGACTGCCGGACTGTGGTGCGTGAATGCCGGCCACTGCCGGCCGAAGATCACGGAAGCGATCAGGCATCAGGCGGGCGAACTCGACTATGCACCGGCCTTCCAGATGGGCCACCCGATCGTGTTCGAATTCGCGAGCCGCCTGGTCGATATCGCGCCCGAGGGTATGGATCATGTCTTCTTCACCAATTCCGGTTCGGAATCGGTCGAGACGGCGTTGAAAATGGCGCTCGCCTATCACCGCGTGAAAGGCGATGGCGCGCGCACGCGTCTCATCGGCCGGGAGCGCGGCTATCACGGCGTGAATTTCGGCGGAATCTCCGTAGGCGGCATCGTGAACAACCGGAAGATGTTCGGCACCCTTCTGGCCGGCGTCGACCACCTCCCCCATACCCACCTGCCGGAGAAAAACGCCTTCTCGCGCGGTGAGCCGGAGCACGGGATCGAGCTTGCCAATGAGCTGGAGCGGATCGTGGCGCTTCATGATGCCTCCACGATCGCCGCCGTCATTGTCGAGCCAGTGGCGGGCTCCGCCGGCGTCATCCTGCCGCCCAAGGGCTATTTGAAACGGCTGCGCGAAATCTGCGACAAGCACGGCATTCTTCTTATTTTCGACGAAGTGATTACCGGCTTCGGTCGGCTTGGAACGCCATTTGCAGCCGATTACTTCGGCGTGGTGCCGGATATCATGACGACCGCCAAGGGCGTCACCAATGGCGTGATCCCCATGGGCGCGGTGTTCGTGAAGAAGGAAATTCACGACGCCTTCATGTCCGGCCCGGACCATATGATCGAGTTCTTCCACGGCTACACCTATTCCGGCAATCCGGTCGCCTGCGCCGCCGGTCTGGCGACGCTGGAGACCTATAAGGAGGAAGGCCTGCTCACGCGCGGCGAGGAGCTGGGCCAGTACTGGGAGGATGCGCTGCATTCGCTCAAGGGCGAACCGCATGTGATCGACATCCGCAATATCGGCCTTGTGGGCGCCATCGAACTGGAGCCTATCCCCGGCCAGCCTACGAAGCGCGCCTTTTCCGCATTCCTGAAGGCCTTCGAAAATGGCCTCTTGATGCGCACGACGGGCGATATCATCGCCCTTTCGCCCCCACTCATCATCACCAAGGGCCAGATCGACGAGATCATAGATCACGTAAGGGATGTGCTGCGGGCGGTGGATTGATTTCAGCGGCCGGCCCTTTGGCCGGCCTTCGGCTGAGGAAAAAGAACAAAAGGGCGGACGAATGGCGGCACCCGGTGAAAATCTCAGGATCAATGCGGATCGCCTCTGGGATTCCATTCATGAAATGGCGCAGATCGGTCCGGGCATTGCTGGCGGCAGCAATCGCCAGACGCTGACCGACGAAGATGGCGAAGGCCGCCATCTCTTCAGAAAATGGTGCGAGGAGGCGGGCATGACCGTCTCCGTCGACGCCATGGGCACGATATTCGCGATGCGCCCGGGAACCGATCCCGATGCCCTGCCCGTCTATGTCGGCTCCCATCTCGACACCCAGCCGACGGGTGGTCGATATGACGGCGTCCTTGGCGTGCTCGGCGGGTTGGAGGTCGTCCGGACGCTCAACGACCTGGGCATCAAGACGAAACATCCGATCGTCGTCACCAACTGGACGAACGAGGAAGGCACGCGCTTCGCCCCGGCCATGCTCGCCTCCGGTGTCTTCGCCGGCATACACGACCTCGAATGGGCCTATGACCGGAAGGATAAAGACGGCAAGCGCTTCGGCGACGAGCTGGAGCGCATCGGCTGGAAAGGCGAGGAGCCGGTCGGTCAGCGCAAGATGAAGGCCTTTTTCGAACTCCATATCGAGCAAGGCCCGATCCTGGAAGACGAGGGCATCGATATCGGCGTGGTCACCCATGGCCAGGGGCTTAAATGGCTGCAGGTGACGCTCAATGGCCGGGAGGCCCATACGGGCTCCACACCCATGCCCAAGCGGCGAAATGCCGGGCTCGGTATGGCCCGCGTGATCGAGCTGGTTCACGAAGTGGCGATGGACTACCAGCCGCATGCGGTGGGCGCCATCGGCCACATGGAGGTCTATCCGAATTCGCGCAACATCATCCCCGGCCAAACGGTTTTCACCATCGACATCCGCTCGCCGGACAAGAAGGTGCTCGACATGATGGATACACGCATCAGGCAGGGCATCGAGACCATCTGCGACGCGATGGATATCTCATACGAGATCGAGCAGGTCGGCCATTTCGATCCCGTCACGTTCGACAAGAGCTGCGTGCAGGCGATCCGCAATGCAGCCGAGCGGCTCGGCTATACGAATCGGGACATCGTCTCGGGTGCCGGGCACGACGCCTGCTGGATCAATCGCGTGGCGCCCACGGCCATGGTCATGTGCCCCTGCGTTGACGGGCTCTCCCACAATGAGGCCGAGATGATCACCAAGGAATGGGCGCAGGCCGGCTGCGACGTGCTTTTCCATGCCGTGGTGGAAACAGCCGAAATCGTAGAGTAACGGGAACGGCAAGCCGGCGAGGAAAGTGCGATTTAGCGGCCGGGCACGCCCGTTTGCCTCATGTTCATCGTTGGAATATCCCTTCGGCCAAACTGAAGGGCGACAAGGCCGAGAGCGCCGCCCCATCGTGGATGCCCGGCTTCGTCAATGTCGCAGAACTTACGGTCACGCCGCAAGCTTCTTCCGCTCCGCATCGCGGAAGGCGCCAGGGGTCATGCCGGTTTCGCGCTTGAAGAAGCGGTTGAAATAGGCCGGATCCTGAAAGCCTAAGGAATAGGCGATGGCCTGAACCGGCGTCGGCGTGAAGACGAGTTCGCGCCTTGCCGCCCTGAGAAGATGCCGCGCCGCCAGTTCCTGGACGCTTGCCCCGGCTTCGCGCCGCGCGATCCGGTTCAGATGGGCAGGCGAAATGCCCAATCTCTCGGCATAGAAACTCACCGGCCGGTGTTCCCTGCAATGCGCGGCAAGAAGGGTCGTGAGCGCTTGGATGCGCTGGCGATCCCGAGCACGCCCGGCAAAGGGTTCACCCATCCTCTCGGCCTGCGCTCCCGTCCGGGCGAGCCGCAGGACGAGCTCGGTCACCATCGCGTCCAGCAGTATGTCGCTCCCAGGCCCTGCCCGATGAAGCTCCTCATGAACACGCTGGGCAAGCGGCGCGACATGCGAGGCATCCTGACCCGACCCGTCGAGCGGGATGATCTGGGTCCTGGACAGGAATGCCGAAATCGCCGGGTCAGCCGCTCGAACGGGCGAGAGCCGGTCCGCCAGCACCGTGATCACCAGCCCGTCCGCGTTTCGCGTGTAATACCGGAAGCCGTGTACCGCCCCCGGTGCAATATAGATCGCAGCCGGCGCCGCAAAGGACCGGGGCTCGGACCCGCCAAGGAGCTCCCCTCCCCCCGCCGCCAGCACGAAAATCTGGAAAAGCGCCTCGTGCCGGTGAAGCGAAATCTCCCAATTGTGCAGGCTGCTGCGAAACGGCAAGGTCTCGCTGTGGAGCCAGAACCCTTCCGACTCTCCCGAGTTCTCCCGATAAAGGCGGTAATTGGGAACGTTCTTTCCGGCCATCTCATCCTCATTTCATGATCGGAAAGTGCAATGATACGCGATAAAAGTCCATTGCCGCCGGTCACCGGCAGTTCCAATGTCCAGCGCCTGTATGCATGCTGAACCTAGGGTGCGATTCCGGCGGGCCCGGTCCACCCCGCCTCGGGAGGTAGGAATGAGCACAGACGGATATTCCAAACGTTACAGCGAAGGCATGGCCACGCGCCGGTCCGTTCTTGGGGATGCCTGGGTGGACCGGGCCGAGGCGAACAAGACGGAATTCGACGCGCCGTTCCAGGAATTGATCACCGAGGCTGCCTGGGGCCACGTCTGGTCCGGGCCGACCTGGACGAAACGCGAGCGCTCCATGGTCACCATTGCCCTTTTGGCTGCCCTGGGCCACGACGACGAGGTTGCGATGCATGTGCGCGCCACAGCCAATACCGGAGCGACGGCTGACGACCTGCGCGAGGCCATGCTGCATGTCGCGATCTATGCCGGCGTGCCTGCGGCGAACCACGCGATCAAGATCATCAAGCAGACGCTTGCTGAAATGCAATCGGGAGAAAAGAAATGAAGAACGAGAGACCCGAAACGGGCGGCTTCTTCCAGCGCGACCGCAGCTGGCACCCGCCGGCTTTCGCGCCGGGCTATAAGAGCACAGTGGTGCGTTCGCCGCAGCGCGCGCCCATCTCCTTCGGCAACACGCTTTCCGAACTTACCGGACCCACCTTCGGCCATAGCTTGCTCGGGCCACTCGATAACGACCTGACCGTCAACTTCGCCAAGCCTGGCGAGAGCGCCATCGGGCCGCGCATTATCGTCTATGGCCGGGTGTTGGACGAAAACGCGCGGCCGGTCCCGAACGTGCTGGTCGAGTTCTGGCAGGCGAATGCCGGCGGCCGCTATCGCCATAAGAAGGATGGCTACCTCGCCCCCCTCGACCCGAATTTCGGCGGCTGCGGGCGCACCATCACGGACGAAGACGGGAACTACTGGTTCCGCACCGTTCAGCCCGGAGCCTATCCGTGGCCAAATGGCATCAATGACTGGCGGCCGGCCCACATCCACTTCGCGATCTTCGGCCACGGCTTCGTCCAGCGGCTGATCACGCAGATGTATTTCGAGGGCGATCCCATGATCTGGAAATGTCCGATCGTCCGCACGATCCCCGACAAGAAGGCGATCGAAGGGCTGATTGCCGCTCTCGACATGGAATCCACGGTACCGATGGATTCGCGTGCGTATAAATTCGACATCGTGCTGCGCGGGCGCCGTTCGACGCTGTTCGAAAACAAGCTGGAGGGCAACTGATCATGGTCCAGTCACTGACAAGGCTGAAGGAAACCGCCTCACAGACGGCCGGCCCATATGTCCATATCGGGCTCACGCCGAACTACTGCGATATCGGCGGCATCTATCCCGAGGACCTCGGCGTCCGCATGGTCAACGAGAAGACGAGGGGTGAGCGCGTCACCTACAAGATGCGGGTCATCGACGGCACGGGGTCCGTCATCAAGGACGCGCTGATCGAGATCTGGCAGGCTGACGCGGATGGTCTCTACAATTCGCCATCCGAGCCGCGCGGCAAGGCCGATCCCAATTTCACGGGCTGGGGGAGGCAGGCGTCGGATCCGGAAACGGGCGTCTTCACCTTCGGGAGCGTCAAGCCGGGTCGGGTTCCCTTTACCGACGGGCGGCCGCAGGCGCCCCATGTATCGCTCTGGATCGTTGCCCGCGGCATCAATCTCGGTCTGCAGACGCGCATGTATTTCGGCGATGAGGCTGAAGCCAATGCGGCGGATCCGGTGCTCACACGTCTGGAACACCAGAATCGGGTTCCAACGCTGATTGCGCCGCGCACTGGGGATACCTACAATTTCGACATATATCTCCAGGGTGACAAGGAAACCGTGTTCTTCGATGTGTGAGGCGGAATGAGCGTCAGCGCCTTCGACCACCCCATCCTCTCCGGACTTGTGGGCGACGAGGAGTTCGCGGCGCTCTTTTCCGTCGTCGCGGAACTCGCGGCGATCCTTCGCTTCGAGATCGCACTGGCGGAAGCCGAAGCGGAAGAAGAGATCATCTCGCAAGAGGCGGCGGAAGCCATTTCCGCCGCCTTGCAGCACTACAAGCCGGATGTGGGCGCGCTCAATAGAGGCATTGCGCGCGACGGGGTGGTAATCCCGGCGCTCGTGGAGCAATTGCGCCAAAAGCTTCCCGAGGAGCACCGCACCTGCCTTCACTTCGGAGCGACAAGCCAGGATCCCATTGATACCGCCTTGGCGATGCGCCTTTCGCAGGCCACCACTTTGCTTGCCACTCGGCTGGATGAGGTCATCGAAAGCCTTGACGCACTGGAAAGGCGCGACGGCGGCATTGAGGTGATGGCGCATACGCGCATGCAGGCTGCCATACCCGTGAGAGCGGGCCGGAAAATCATCTCCTGGCGCGATCCGCTTATGCGTCACCGTGCGCGGCTCGAAACCATTCGTAAATCCGTGACGGTCCTGACCTTCGGGGGAGCTGCCGGAACACTCGACAAGCTTGGCGAAAAGGGACCCGCCGTGGCGGCTCGCCTCGCGCGCAAGCTCGGCCTCAACCTCGTCGCCCGTGCGCGACATTCGGAGCGCGACGGCATTGTCGATTTCGCCTCCTTCCTCTCTCTTGTCACGGGAAGCTTAGGCAAGATGGGCCAGGATGTAGCCCTCATGGCCCAGAATGAAATGGGCGAGGTGCAGGTGGCGGAAGGTGGCGGCTCCTCCGCCATGCCACACAAGCAAAACCCCGTTAAGGCGGAGATCCTCGTCACTCTTGCCCGCTTCAACGCCACGCTACTTTCCGGCATGCACCACGCGCTGATCCATGAGAACGAGCGGTCCGGCGCGGCCTGGACCCTTGAATGGATGCTTCTTCCCCAGATGGTCGTCGCGACAGGTGCCGCGCTCAGAATCGCGAACGAGCTTGCGGGCGGTATTACCTTCGCCACCCGCAAAGCAGCGCCGTAATTATTCAGCCGCGATCCGCTCTTCCCTGACCGGATGAATGCTCTGAAAGGGCACGCAGAGGCGGTTCCAGACATTGATCATGCCGATGGCGACGGACAGCTTCACCAATTCGTCGTCGGAGAAGTGCTTGCGGGCCTGCTCGAAGTCCTCGTCCGTCACCATCTGCTCCGAAAGCCGCGTCAGCCTTTCCGTCCAGGCAAAGGCGGCTCGTTCCCGTTCGGAGAAGAGAGGCGACTCCCGCCAGGCTGCGACGAGATACAAGCGCTGCTCGCTTTCCCCATCCTCGCGCGCTTCATGGCTATGCATGTCGACACAGTAGGAGCAGCCATTAATCTGGGAAGCCCGGAGCTTGATAAGATGAAGCAGGCTCTTTTCCAGGCCGCATTCGTCGACGGCTTTGTTCAGGGCCCGGACGTTTTTGATGATCTCCGGCGAGGCGTGGAAAAAATTGAGTCGTGGCTGCATGGCTCTTCCTTTCTACTTCGACTTTTTCAAAGAGGTTTCGCCCTGAGGCCGCTGGTGGCGGGCAATGAAGGCGCAGTTGAACGCGACCGCGCGCGGATCGGCATCGGCCTCATAACCTGACACGATCTGCGAAAGCTTCGTCTCGGCCAGCACGGCCCGCCAGGCCCGCTCCGCCTTGAGCATGGCCACCTTGATGCCGCACGGTTTCACATAAGCTTCGGCTTCCAGAGCGCCCGGCCCGCGCTGCCTGATCTCACCACAGCGAAAGGCCGGCTGATGGCCTTCAACGGCAAGGACGATGTCGAGCAAGCTGATCCGCTCGGGCGCCTTTGCCAGGCGATATCCGCCGTTCGGCCCCGGTATGGATTCGAGGATCTTCGCGGCAGTCAGCGCTTGCAGGTGCTTAAGCAGATAGCTGGGTGAAAGACCATGCAATTCGGCAAGAGCACTGCCTGGAAGCGTGGCCTCCCCATTCAATTGCGCCAGAACCGCCGCACAGTGGATCGCAGCTTCAACCCCGTCGCTCAGCTTCATGGGTTAATCTCCTATCGTGGATATTCTCTATCCTGGATATCGAGTATCCGCAATAGGGGTGCGGGTCCGAATTTCCGTTACGGCAGCATTTCATCTCCGCGGGGCTATTCGGCCGCGATCTTCATCGGATTGTTCGGATGAGTGGTCCAATTGGCATAGTCGCCCAAGACGACCTGCCCGGTTCTCCGGTCGACCTCTCCCGCCGCGAGCGGCACCATGGTGATGCAGTTCTCGACGGGGCATATGTTGACGCAGAGATTGCAGCCGACGCACTCCTCCTCGATCACCTCGAAACGGCGTACGCCGTTCACCATGCTGGTGATCGCCTGATGCGAGGTGTCCTCGCAGGCGATGTGGCAGCGACCGCATTTGATGCAGAGATCCTGGTTGATGCGGGCCTTGGTGGCGTAATTGAGATTGAGATATTGCCAATCAGCGATGTTGGGCACCGCCCGCCCTATCACGTCGTCCAGCGTGGCATGGCCCTTCTCGTCCATCCAGCTCTTGAGACCTTCGATCATTTCCTGGACGACCTTGAAGCCATAGGTCATTGCGGCGGTGCAAACCTGGACATTGCCTGCGCCAAGCGCCAGGAACTCCGCGGCGTCGCGCCAGGTCGTGATCCCGCCGATCCCGGAGATGGACAGGCCGCGTGTTTCGGGATCGCGCGCGATCTCCGCCACCATATGAAGCGCGATGGGCTTCACCGCCGGCCCGCAATAACCGCCATGGGTTCCCTTGCCGTCTATGGTCGGCTCGGGCGCGAACGTGTCGAGATTGACGCCGGTGATCGAGTTGATCGTGTTGATGAGCGACACGGCGTCCGTACCGCCGGCGAAAGCCGCTCGAGCGGGATTGCGTATGTCCGTGACATTGGGCGTGAGCTTTGTGATCACCGGCATGCGCGTGTTCTGCTTGCACCAGCGCACGACCATCTCCACATATTCGGGCACCTGACCGACCGCGGAACCCATGCCGCGCTCGCTCATGCCGTGCGGGCAGCCGAAATTGAGCTCGATCCCGTCGGCCCCGGTTTCCTCGACCAGCGGCAGGATCGCCTTCCAGGCCTCCTCCTGACACGGGACCATCAGCGACACCACGAGCGCCCGGTCCGGCCAGTTCCGTTTCACCTGTTTGATCTCGGTGAGGTTCACGAAGAGATCGCGGTCGGTGATGAGTTCAATATTGTTGAAGCCAAGCAGCCTGCGGTCGGCACCCCAGACGGCGCCATAGCGGGGGCCGTTTACATTGACGACCGGAGGTCCCTCCTCGCCCAGCGTCTTCCAAACGACCCCGCCCCAGCCGGCCTTGAATGCGCGCTCGACATTGTATGCCTTGTCGGTCGGCGGCGCCGAGGCCAGCCAGAACGGGTTCGGGGATTTGATGCCGAGGAAATTGGAGCGGATATCAGCCATGGGTTTTCTCCTCCGGCCTCAGGAAGAGGACACGACGATGCGGTTGCCCTCGCTGTCGCGAAACTCCGCAAACGTGCTGCCCGGCTCCCACGATGCCTCTTTCGGGGCCGTAATGATCTTCACCTTCTCGGTTCCCAACCGATCGAAGAGGCCCTTTACATCTTCCTCGATGAGCACGAGAACCGGCCTGTCCGACGGCTCGTCATCGCCGCGTCTGGTGAGCAGCAACTGCGTCCTCGCGCCGGGGAGCTTCAGTTCCACCCAGCGCCAGCCATCCTTCGCATAGGGGGCGTCCCGCGCAACGGTGCATCCCAGATGTCTGCCATAGAATGCGATAGCGCGATCCTGATCGAACACGGGCAGTTCGGCGAATTTCACGAACATGGCGCCCTCCCGTTTCAGCCAGTCAATACCCTATGAATGCTTTCGGCTGCGTCGCGGCCCTGTGCGACGGCCGAAACGGTCAGATCGTCGCCGCCGAGCACGCAATCGCCTCCAGCCCAGACCTTCGGCATGGATGTACGGCCTTCCGCATCCACCCGGATCCGCCCGCTCTCAAGCACGATCGCCTCGCCGCTGCCATTGAGAACCGTGGGCTCGAAGCCCTGTCCAATAGCCTTGAAAACCTGGTCGGCCTTCAGCGTCAGTGTCTCACCGGTGCCGATCAGGCGGCCATCGACCATAGCGGTATACTCCATCTCGATCCCGGCTGCGCAGCTTCCCTCTACGATAACCCGCTTCGGCTGCAGCCAATGCCTGATCACGACGCCCTTGGCCGCGGCAAGTTCCTGCTCCCATTCGGAGGCGTTCATGTGTTCGCGCCCGCGCCGGTAACAGATGGTTACTTCCTCCGCTCCAAGCAGCCGCGCCTGAACGGCGATATCGATCGCCGTCATGCCGCCTCCGATAACGACGACGCGCCGGCCGATCGGAAGTCTCGACAGATCGTCTGCCTGGCGGAGCGTCGCGATGTAGTCGACAGCGTTTTCCACGCCTTCGGCTTCCTCCCCTTCGGCGCGCAGCGCATTGACGCCCGCAAGCCCCATCGCGAGGAACACGGCGTCGTAGCCGGCTGCAAGGCCGGCAAGGGTGAAATCGCGCCCTAGCGCCTTGCCATGCTCAACCGTGATGCCACCGATGGAAAGAATGTAATCGACTTCGGCCTGCGCGAACCCGCCCGGGCTCTTATAGGCCGCGATGCCGTATTCATTCAGCCCGCCCGATCTCGGCCGGACCTCATAGACAATGACCTCGTGACCATGCATTGCCAGCCGGTGCGCGCAGGCAAGTCCTGCAGGTCCTGCACCGATGACCGCAATCTTTTTGCCCGTCGGTGCGGCGCGCGTGAAGAATTGCTGCCCCTGGCCCATAGCGGCATCGGTGGCATAGCGCTGCAGAAGGCCGATCTGGACGGGCTTGCCCTCCGCATACTCCCGCACGCAGGCTTCCTCGCACAGGGTCTCCGTGGGGCAGACACGGGCGCACATGCCGCCAAAGATGTTCTGGTCGAAAATGGTCTTGGCCGCGCCGAGCGGGTTTCCGGTGGAGATCTGTCTTATGAACAGCGGAATGTCGATCGCGGTCGGACAGGCCTGCATACAGGGCGCATCGTAGCAGAAATAACAGCGATCCGCCGCGACCCGCGCCTCATGCATATCGAGCGGAGGATGAAGATCCGAGAAATTCTGGGCATAGACGTCCGGCGAGAGGCGGCCGGCGACGATACCGTCCTCATAGCGGCTTTGAGCCATACCGTTCCCCTTATTCTTTTGAGAGGGACGGTAACACAGTTTTGTTTTTTATCAATCGGTCAAAATTCAGGTATGCGACACAGGCAAAAGAATAGGCGGCTCTAGATCATCTTTATTTGGCTGCACTAACACGATTGTTTGTATGGCCGGCCCCTATCCTCAGTCATAAGGTGTTGTGGCCAACCCAGTAGGCGCCTCTGCAGCCGCTCGAACCGTTGCGCACAGGCCACCAAAGAAGAGAACATAAGAGGAGAAATACGATGCCGGCTCCAAAATCCTTCTTCTGGTACGAGTTGATGACCACGGACGTGAACGCAGCGGAAGCCTTCTACTGCGCTGTGGTCGGGTGGCGGGCCTCACGTTGGGAAGCGCCGGGGAGCTCGCCCTACACCATTATGAATGCAGGTGAACGGGGTGTGGGCGGAATCATGGAAATGCCGGACGATTACCGTCAGTCCGGCAGTCAGCCCATGTGGCTCGGTTATATCTATACCGATGACACGGATGCAGCGACGCAAGGTGTACAAGACGCGGGGGGCACTGTGCACCGCCAGCCCGCGGACATTCCCGAAGTCGGGCGCTTCTCCGTCGTGTCGGATCCGCAGGGCGTGATGTTCATGCTGCTGCACCCGATGGGTCCCGACCAGCCTCCGGTCCCCGCTGGTACGCCCGGCCATGTCGGCTGGCATGAGCTTTATACGACCGATTGGCAGAAGGCATTCGAGTTCTATTCAAGCCAGTTCGGCTGGACCAAGGCCGAAGCAATGGACATGGGCCCTATGGGCACCTACCAGCTTTTCTCGGCTGGCGGCGATCCCATCGGCGGCATGATGAACAAACCGGCCCAGATCCCGATGCCGTTCTGGCAATTCTACTTCAACATCCCGGCAATCGAGGAGGGCCTCCGCCTCGTCAAGGCCAATGGGGGCCAGATCCTGATGGACCCGATGGAAGTACCAGGCGGCAGCTGGATCCTGCAATGCATGGATCCCCAAGGCGCCGCTTTCGCATTGAACGCCCCGAAACGCTAGCAGCCAGTTGCAGCAAGTGAGGTTAGCCCTCAAGCAGGGCTAACCTCCTTCATTTCTCAATCGCAGAAAATTGCGCCTATGAAAGGCGACAATGGATTCGCCGGTGGAGAGAAGACGGTTATCTACATCACTGCAAAAACCACTCATAAACTTCTAATGAACCGATATCGCCACCATCAATATCATCATAAAAGCCATCTACAATGAAGTCCTCAATGACATATTCAAAGTCATCTTCACCAGGGACATAATTCCAACAAGAGCCACCAAAAATTTCCTCATCACAATCCGTTATTCTCGCTTCATTGTAGAGGCGGAGGGAGCGGATGGGACTGGAGGGAAATGCGACTGAGTTTCCGGCCGAAACGCAGAAGCGGGTATTTCCAAAATTTGGCTCAGAGTAGAAGCATGATGCTTTCTTGCCACCTCGAGTCGAGTTATAGCTAATCACGTCATCAGCGAATGCAGCGTCTGCAGCAAATAGCAAAGCAAGAGCAATCGCGACTTTTCTGATAGAACTGGAATCCATACTAGCGTAATCTCAATTTAATTATTATAGTGTCCAATATTGTATTATGATATATTGCCAGCCTATTTAAGAATCAAATTTTGCTATAGAAGCTATTCGATTACCGGTCTCATTTCGCCCAGCACGTCATCTCCCAGCCAGCAAAGGCTGCGATGACCACGTCCGAGATCGCGGAACGGCGGTAGTTCGCGCTCGCAGAGCTTATCCGGCACCAGTTGCTTGTATGGACAGCGGGTTTGGAACGGGCACCCGGAAGGGGGATCGACCGGCGAAGGAATTTCGCCCTTCAGCACGATCCGCCTCTTCGTGGCTTGGGGATCAGCAAGAGGTACAGCGGAGAGAAGCGCTTCCGTGTATGGGTGATAGGGCGGCGAAAATATCTGCTCCGTCGTTCCCTGCTCCACGATATGTCCCAGATACATCACGATCACGCGGTCGGCGATATAGCGAACCAGCGACAGATCGTGACTGATGAAGAGCATGGTCGTCCGATTGCTGCGCTGGATATCCATCAGGAGCTCGGTAACGGCCGCTTGCACGGAAACGTCTAAAGTTGAGACCGGCTCGTCAGCCACCACCAATCTTGCATTGCCGGCGAAAGCGCGGGCAATGCCGACGCGTTGTTTCTGTCCTCCGGAAAGTTGGCGGGGCTTTCGGTTTGCAAAAGAAGGCGGCAGCTTCACCAGATCGAGCAACTTCAACATCCTGTCGCGCCGCTCACCCGCCGTTCTGCCAATCCTGAATTTCTCCAGCGTGCGAACGATCTGCGCGCCAACCGGCTGCGTTGGGTTCAAGGTGTCGAACGGATTCTGGAAGACCATCTGGATTCCCGCCACGGTCTTCCTGTCCCGCTCCTCCACGGGCGTGTCCTGGATCTCCGTGCGGCGATAGGCAATCCGGCCATTCGTGGCCGTTTCCAAGCCGACCAGCATTTTTGCCAATGTCGATTTCCCGCTGCCGGATTCGCCCACAATCGCAAGGGTTTCTGCTTCACGGGCATCAAAGCTGATCGCCTCGTTTGCCTTCACGACACGCGTGCCGCCGGCCAACAGGCCGTTTCCGTTCTCCTGATAGTATTTTCTTACGTCCTCCACCTCGAGAACGGGGGCGCCGGGCGCAATCGGCTCGTGCGCCGCGGCAGCTTGCGGCGGCGCATCCCAATCGATTTCACCGATGCGAATGCAGCGCGAGAAATGCGCATTCGCTGCGTCCACCGCAACCATCGGAATATCGGCGGCGTCGCACAGCCCTTCCCGGAAGTGCGGACAGCGCGGCCCGAAATTGCAACCTTTCGGTCGCTCCCTTGGGGCGGGCTGCTGGCCGGGAATGGCGATGAGCGGGTGCGCGTTCTTATCCGCTGTCAGCCGTGGAATCGCGCGGAAAAGGCCTTGAGTATAGGGGTGGCGCATGCGCTCGAACACATCGCGCACATCCCCGGTCTCCACCGCCTCACCCGAATACATGACCGCAACACGATCGCAAACTTCCAGGATGAGACCGAGATTGTGCGACACGAACAGCATGGCCGTGCCGTATCTGTGGCTCAAATCCTTGATGAGTTCGATAATGCCTGCCTCGACCGTGGCATCGAGCGCGGTGGTGGGCTCGTCCAGGATGAGGAGCGACGGCTTCGACAAGAGCGCCATCGCAATGACGATGCGCTGCTGTTGGCCGCCTGAAAGCTGGTGTGGATAGGTCTGCATGATGCGTTCGGGGTCGGGAAGTCCCACCGCCCGCACCATGTCGAGCGAGCGCTCCCATGCCTCCTGGCGTGAAACGCGTTCATGCACACGCGGCACTTCCATCAGCTGCTTGCCGATCCTCATCGCCGGGTTCAGGCTCGCCATCGGCTCCTGGTAAACCATGGCGATCTCCTTGCCGCGGATCTGCCGCAGTTCCCGTTCGCGCATGGAAATGACGTCGCGGCCTTTGAAGATGAGGCGCCCGCCCACGATTCGTCCGCCGGAAGGAAGGCCACGCATGATGCCGAGCGCAAGGGTCGACTTGCCGCTGCCGGATTCACCCACGATCCCCATGATTTCGCCGGGCATGATCGTGGTGGAGAAATCCCGCACGACCTGCACCTCCCCTGCCCGCGTGAAGAAGGAGATGGAGAGGTCTTCGATCTCCAGGAGGGGTTCGGGCACTGCCACGGTCATCACCTCAATCCTTCAACGCCTGCTCACGGATAGCATCGGCGAGCAGGTTGAGGCCCAGCACGAAGGACATCAATGCAATCACCGGCGGAAGAGCCGGATGGATGTGCGCGCGCAAGAGCCTGCTCGATTCCTTGATTGCGGTTCCCCAATCCGGACTTTCCGGAGCAAGGCCCAAGCCGAAATAGCCGAGCGTCCCGAGCAGGATCGTCGTGTAGCCAACCCTGAGGCAGGCATCGACGATCAGTGGCCCGCGGGCATTCGGAAGTATCTCCCACAGCATGATGTACCATGGCCCTTCGCCGCGGGTTTGAGCCGCCGCAACGTAGTCGCGCGTCCTGATTTCCATCGTAAGGCCGCGCACGATGCGGAAGACGCCGGGGCTCGAGGCGAAGACCACCGCCACGAAGATGTTGAGCTCGTTGGGTGCGAGAGAAATGAGCCCCAGCGGATCGACGTTGAAGACAAGACCCGCATAAAACCAGGCGCCGATGACGAGAGTTGCCAGGAGAAGCGGCGCGAGAAGCTTCGGCTGGCCGGAATACCGCGTCGAAACAAGTGTGGCGAAGAACATGACCGGAAAGACCAGGAAGAGGCCGGCAAGCACCTGCGGGATCGGGGTTTCGCTCACGCCGGGGGTCACGAGCAGATAGAAGAGCAGGATCACCGGAAAGGCGAGGACGAGATTGGCGAGGAATGAGAGAACACCGTCGATCCTGCCGCCGTGATAACCTGCGGGGAGGCCCAGCATCGTGCCCACGATCAATGCAAAGAGCGTGGCGGCCGGCGCAATGAGAAGCACGATCTGGCTTCCGAAGACCATGCGTGAAAACACATCGCGTGCCAGACGGTCCGCACCCAACAAAAACACCGCGCCCGTATCGGGGTCGATCGCTCCGGGGGGCGCATCCTTCATGATCGCGATCTGCTGCAGCGGTTCGAAAGGTGCGACAATGCTGGCGAAGATTGCCGTAAACAGCCAGAAGAAGCAGATCATCAGGCCGCTCAAACCCGCCCAATCGTCATGGAGCCGGCCATAGATCCCCAGCCGCTTTCTCAGGCGAAAGCCGACTGCGAGCACAATGGCTAGGGCGATCCAGACCGGCCAGAACCGCGCGATCACACCAAGGAGAATGCCGACGGGCCCGATGGTTTCGAATTGCATCGGCCGCCCCTATCGCACCCGGATGCGCGGATTGAGAAGCGCATAGCCGACATCGGAAACGAGCTGCGTCGTAAGAACCACGAAAACGGAGATCAACGAGCAGGCAAGGAGCAGGTCGATGTCGTTATTGGCGGCAGCCTCCACGAGCGTGAAGCCGAACCCCTGGTAGCGGAACATCACTTCCACCACGGCCACACCGGTCAGCAGCCAGGGAAACTGCAGCATTATGACAGTGAAGGGCGTGATGAGCGCATTGCGCAGCGCGTGGCGAAGTACGACTGCGCCGAAGTCAAGACCCTTTAGCCTGGCGGTACGGATATATTGCTGGGTCATCACCTCCGCCATGGAGGCTCGCGTCATCCGTGCGATGTAGCCCGTGCCATAGAGGGCCATCGTGATCACCGGCAGGGTGAAGTTATAGAAACTGACCCCCTGATTGGTGGCGGATGCGGCAGATCCGTTGAGCCAGCCCAGCCACGAGGCAAACACCACGGTGAAGAGGACGCCTGAGACATATTCCGGGGTAGCGGCGGTGGTAATGGAAGCCGCCGAGAGTGCGCGGTCGGTCCGGCTGCCTTCGCGCATACCCGCCAGAACACCGAGCAAAAGCGAAACGGGCACCATCACGGCCATGACCCAGAACATCAGGATCGCGGTTGCCTTCAGGGCGGGAGCAAGCCTCTGCCACACTGGTACCCGGAACTTCGTCGAGCAGCCGAAATCCCCCTGCAATATCCCGGAATACCGGGCTGCGGTCGTTTCATTACAATAGGAAAAGCGCGGCACTGCCTCCCCGGTAACCGGGTCTAGGGTCGGCTCCTTCGGCATGACGCCGAGCCACTGGCCGTAGCGGACGAAGAAGTTCTGGCGATAGCCGTTCTTTTCGAGCCAGGTCTCCAGCTCCTGGGCCGAGGAGCGCATATTGAGCTGGCTGATGGCCAGCCGCTTAAGATTCGGCTCCAGATTGACGAGATAAAAGACCGCCAGCGACAAACAGAGCATTGCCAGCGCCATGATTCCCAGGCGGCGGATGATGTAGCTCAGCAATATCTATGGTCCATCTCGGAACCCTTGGGCCGCGCTGTGTTGCTGACGCCGCGGGATCGTTCAGGCATGAAGGCTCGGTTTCCTTTGGAGATCGGCATCAAGCCTCGTCCAGCCAGACCTTCCCGAAATCCACCTCGAAGCTCGGGTGGATCCGATGGTTTTTCACCGCCTCCACGGAGTGGTTGTAAACCCTGCGCCAGTAGGGCTGGATGATGATTCCTGAATCCTGGATGTGCTGCTCGATATCCTTCATCACCGTCCGGCGTTCTTCCGGGTCCGGCATGGTAAGCGCCCTATCGATCAGCGCGTCGAGATCGGGATTGGAATAACCGGACTCGTTCCACGACTCGCCCGAGCGATAGGCAAGCGCCACCGTCTGTATCCCGAGCGGCCGCATCGCCCAGTTCGTCATGGAGAAGGGATATTTCATCCAGTCGTTCCAGAAGGTCGAACCCGGCAACACCTCCCGCTTCACCTTGAAGCCTGCTTCACGGATCTGGGCCGCGATCGCATCGCCCGTGTTCTTATGCCAATCCTCATCGACGGTGATGAGCACATGCTCGTAGTCGGTCTGGCCGGCCTCCTGCATCAGCCGCTTGGCTTCCTCGATATTGCGCTGGATCTTCGGAAGTTCGGCGTATTCGGGATGGATGGGGCATACATGATGGTTTTCCGCCACATCACCGGCCCCGCCATATCCCAAGGCAAGGACGGTGGCGTTGTCCACCGCCAGTTGAAGCGCCCGCCGCACGCGTTCGTCATCATAAGGCTTGTTGTTGACATTGGTGCGCGCGAGGATGGTCGCGGCAGTGAGTGTCTCGCTCTTTACAAGCCCCAGCCCGTCCAGGATGTCGACGTAATCGGCGCTCGTCTCGTAATTGGTATGGATTTCGCCCGCTTCGAAAGCCGAGACCATCGCGGAAGGGTCGGTGCCATAATCGATGAACTCCACGCCGTCCAGATAGGGCTCACCGCCCCACCATTGGCCGTTCTCACGCCGCTTGACCACAACCCGGTTGCCGACTTCATAGGAGACCAGTTCGAACGGGCCGGTGCCGATCGGGTTGGCGACGAAATCGCGGCCGGTCTCGTCAAAGCTCCGATGCACCACGAGCGCCGGATAGTCGGTGAAGCTTGCGATAATGGAGACGTCGGGCCTCTGCAGGACAAGACGCACTGTCTGCTCGTCCACCCTCTTGATGGCCCCGTCCCGCACTTTTTTTGTCGCCGGATCGATGAGCGATGTCAGCCGGGTAGCCATGGAGTTGCCCTCGGCCGTCTCATCGCACCAACGGGTGATGTTGTAGATCACGTCATCCGCCGTGAAGGGATCGCCATTGTTCCAGGTCACGCCGGGCCGGACATTGAGGACATATTCCGTCGCCTCCTCGTTCACCTCCCAGCTTTCCAACAGCCTTCCCTCGAAAGTGAAGTCGGCCGTGTACTTGACGAGCGGTTCCAGGGTCTGGCGCATCGCATTCGCGATCTCGGACCAGTCCGCCGTGCGGGGGTCCTTCGGATCCTTGATCCACATTGCCATTTTCAGAACGCCGCCCTTTTTTGGCTCCTGCGCGAATGCCGGACGGGGCAGCGTAAGGCCGGCCATCGAATAAGCCCCGGCTGCTGTGGCACCGAAAATACTGGCAAGTGCAAGGAACTCTCGGCGGTCGATCTGGCCTGCACGCGCCTTTTCGGCCATGCTTGAGATGCGGGCGGGGACGGCTCCGCTGTTGCTCTTGAAGAACTTCATGTGGCACTCTCCCCTTAACTTCCGATTTGCTGCGACTGGGCGGGCCTGGACCAGTAACATTCCGTCAGGCCAGCGGCATTGTCAAAGCGCTATTCTCCTGACAGCGCTCTGTCAGCTGACCTCGAACACAACACCGGAACGTATTCTAATAGTGAAATTTGGCAGTCGGCCTCATCAATTTCCCGGGATCGGATCGCGTCTCACGCGCCGATTGACGGCACCTGAACGCGTTGATAAGTCTCGGCCATTGCCTGAGGTGCCCCGCCCGGCGGGGTTAAAAGGGAATATGGAAGGGCGTGCGTCGCCCGAGCCATAGCTGCTCCCGCAACTGTTAGCGCCGAGGCTTCCTCAAAATGCCACTGGGCTTTGACCTGGGAAGGCGAGGATGCCGGAGAAGCGCAAGCCAGGAAACCTGCCTCGGGTCGTCACCTTCCGGATGCGGGCAGCTTTCGGGACTGTGGTTTCGCAGTGGTGGCGGATCAAGTCATCGCTGGCGGAACCGGGCTCAACGGCCGTTCCCCAGCAATTGCAGGGCTATTGGGGGACGATATGACCGCAGGACGCATCACATCCAGATTTCTCGCCGGCACTTCGGCGCTTTCCATCCTTGTAGTCGCGCTTCCAGCTGGCGCGCAGGACATTGAACTCGGGGAGATCGTGGTAACGCCAAATCGCGCGCCGACGGAATTGTCGGCGAGCGGTTCATCGGTGGAGATCATCGACCAAGAGAGGATCGAGGCCCAGTCCCGTCCTCTCCTGACCGATTATCTGAGCGAATTGCCTGGCATTTACGTCGCCACACAGGGCGGGATGGGCAAGGAGACGTCCCTGTCCATACGCGGTGCCGACAAGAAATACGTCAAGGCGCTCTTCAATGGGATCGATATCTCCGATCCCACCGCCACCCAGATACAGCCATCCTATGAGCATCTGCTGATCGGCGGCATAAGCCATATCGAAGTGCTCAAGGGTTCCCAGAGCACGCTCTATGGCGCGGACGCGGTCGCCGGTGTCATCGACGTTTCGACGCTGCGCAATGATCCGATCGGCCTCACGCACCGGGTGATGGTGGAAGGGGGCTCACATGAGACGGGCCGTGCGAGCTACGGCCTGTCCAACGTCACCGAAACCGGGCGCATGTCCTTCGATCTTTCGGGACTGTACACGGGCGGGATTTCGGCGGCGCTCGTCAATGGCGACCCGCTGATCGATTCGGGTCAGTCCAGCCTGGAAGACGATTTCTACCGGAATTTCACTGCCAGCTTTGCCGGCGAGCAGGAACTGGGCGAAAACGTCACCATTTTCGGTTCTGGCCTCTTGATCAACAGCAAGGGCGCCTTCGACGATTCGGGCCTGCCGCCCACCGATAACGAGTTCAACGAAGGGCACTACAGACAGATCGCCGGCAGAGCGGGCGTCTCTTTCGACTTGATGGAGGGGCGGTTCCGCAACACGATTTCCGGGCAATTATCGGAGGTTGATCGGGACATTTCCAGCGTCAGCGTCTTCGGAGGCTTCGCCAGCCCATTCGAGGGCCAATACAATGGGCGCCGAGGCAAGATCGATTACCAGGGCGCCTTTGATCTGAACGAGCGTCTGACGCTTCAGTTCGGCGCGGACTACGAGCGGCGGCAGGCGCATATCACCAATAATTTCGGCACCGATACGCGTGACGACGACTGGATTGCCGGCTTTTGGGGGCAGGTAACCGCCGAGCTGATCGAAAACCTCACCGTGACGGCCGGCTTGCGACATGACGACCACAGCCGGTTCGGAGGCTACACCACCTATCGCGGCACGGTGGCTTATCTGCTCCCCTCGACAGGAACCAAGCTGCGCAGCTCGATCGGCACAGGCTTCCGCGCCCCAAGCCTTTACGAAAACAATTATATAAGCTTCGATCCGACGGTGCCTCTCCCCGATCTCCAGCCTGAAGAGAGCTTTTCCTGGGATATCGGGGTCGATCAGAGCTTCATGAATGGACGAGGAACGGCGAGTCTCACCTATTTCCAGCTCGATACGGATAACCTGATCGATTACGACTTCATCCGGGACACCTACATCCAGTTCGAGGGCACGACGCGCCGCCGCGGCGTGGAGATGGCGCTATCTTATGACGTCAATGATTGGCTCTCCCTGGGCGGAAGCTACACCTACACCACGGCCGTGGAGGCCGACGACGAACGCCGCCCACGCATCCCCCGCCATATGATCGGGCTCGTCGCGGAGGCACGACCAGCGGAAAAATGGACCGTCTCCGCTTCCGCCAAGATCGCCCTCGATACGGTCGATTTCATCTCGCCGAGTTTCGGCACCTATGAGCGCGTCAAGCTTGACGACTACGTGCTCCTGGATGCCAAGCTCGCCTACAAAGCCACGGAGGATACGGAGCTCTACCTGCGCGTTGAAAACCTGCTCGACCAGGATTATCAGACCGTCTACGGCTATGGATCTCCCGGCATCTCCGCCTTTGCCGGGTTCAAGGCGAAATTCGGACCGTGATGACGGCGGGCCGAACAAGTGCGATCCGCAGATCTTTGATCGCCTTTTCGGCCGTGGCCTTCTCATGCGTTCAGGCAATCGCCGAAGCCCCCACCCGCGTCATGTCGCTCAATCTGTGCACGGACCAGCTCGCGATGGAGCTGGCCGCGCCGGGGCAGCTCGTCTCCATCTCCTTCCTCTCCCGCGATCCCTCCCTCTCGCCCATGAGCGGCCAGGCAGAGACCTATCCCGTGAACCACGGCCGGGCGGAGGAGGTCTTTCTGGAAAAACCCGACCTCGTCGTCACCGGCACCTATTCGCTGCAGAACACGACGGGGTTGTTGAAGCGGCTTGGCTTCCGGGTGGAAGAATTCAGCTTCGTCCAGACGATTGAAACGATCCCCGGCGACATCCGCCGCATGGGCGCGCTCCTCGGACGCAAGCCGGAGGCGGAAGCCCTGGCGAGCAGCTTCGAGAAGGAATTGGCGGGAATCGAGGCCCGCCAATGCGGTCAGCGCCCGACCGCAATCGCCTTCGAGCAGGGTGGCGTCGCGGCCGGAAGCGGTACGCTGGCTGACTCGGTCCTTGCCGCGGCCGGTTTCCGCAATCTCGCCGCCGAGTCCGGAATTGTCGGAATGGCACCCATGTCGATCGAGCTGATCGTCAGCCAGAAACCCGATGTCATCATCACCCGCGCAGGCGAGGAGGATACCCCCTCGCTGGGCGCGAAGGTCCCTTATCACCCCGCATTGCGGGCCCTCCAAGACACGCGCATAGGACCATTCGTGCCGCGTGGCACATGGTCCTGCGGCGGCCCCTTCGTCCTGGACGCCGTCAAAGCGCTGGCGAGACTGCGCGAGGAGATAGCGCCCTGCGGAGCCCTGCAATGAGGCCCGTCGTTCTCAACGCTGTCCTCTGCCTGCTGATGCTGGCTCTTTTCCTGGCCTCACTCGCCGTGGGCCCCGCCGAACTCGGCATTTCGGAGAGCGTGCGAGGTCTTCTTGCCGGCGGCGGTGAGGCGGCAGCCATCATCATGCGCGAAATCCGCCTGCCGCGTGCGCTGCTTGGCCTCGGCATCGGCTTTACCCTCGGCATTTCCGGTGCGGTGCTACAGGGATTTCTGCGCAATCCGCTGGCCGAGCCTGGCATTGTCGGTGTGTCGGCCATGGCGGCCTTCGGCGCCGTTCTTGTCTTCTATTCGGGGCTTGCCGGCAGCACGCTCTACGCGCTTCCGGCCGGTGCCTTGATCGGCGCCCTGATTGCAGTTCTCCTCCTGCTCGCCCTCACCGCGCGCAGTGGATCGACCCTCACGCTGATCCTTGCGGGCGTTGCCCTGTCCAGCCTCTCCGCGGCACTAACCTCGCTCGTGCTCAATCTTTCGCCCAATCCATTCGCAAGCTACGAGATCATCTTCTGGCTCCTGGGCTCGCTCAAGGACAGATCGATAGAGCATGTCTGGCTCGCCTTGCCCCTGACGCTCGCGGGATGGTTGCTGATCGCGCTTTCCGCCCGCGCCATCGATGCGCTTTCTCTGGGCGAGGAGACCGCAGCCAGCCTCGGAATCGACATGCGGCGCGCGCGCCTCTTTATCGTGCTGGGCACCGCCCTCGGGGTCGGGGCGGCGACAGCGGTCGCCGGCACCATCGGCTTTGTCGGCCTGGTCGTACCGCATCTCGTCCGTCCGCTGACCAACCGGCTGCCCAGCCGGTTGTTACTGCCGGCGGGTTTCGCAGGCGCCGCTCTCCTCCTTGCCGCCGATGTTGCCGTCCGCCTCATCCTCCCGGCGGGTGAACTCAATGTGGGTGTACTCACCGCCCTCATTGGCGCACCTTTTTTCCTCTGGCTGGTGATACGCTCCCGCCGGGAGGTTTTCTGATGCGGCTTGAGGTCGAAAATCTCGACGTCGCGCTTTCTGGCCGCCCGGTGCTAAGGGGCATAGCCATGAGCCTCTCCCCTGGCGAGGTGGTGGGTCTTTTGGGGCCGAACGGCGCCGGCAAATCGACCCTGATGCGCGCGCTGGCCGGACAGGTCTCCGCATCCGGCAGCATGCGTCTTGGCAGCCAGGACCTGTCAGCCCTCGCACCGGCTGCGCGGGCAAGGCTTCTCGCCTATCTGCCGCAGACCCGTGTCATAGGCTGGAGCATTTCTGTTCGCGATGTCGTCGGCCTCGGGCGGATTCCATGGCGCCGCCTCGGCGTTCGTCCCACCGCGGAAGACGTGGAGATTGTCGACCGCGCACTGGCGCTCATGGATATCGCGCATCTGGCAGATCGTCCCGCCACCGAGCTTTCCGGTGGCGAACAGGCCCGCGTGCTCACTGCGCGCGCCGTTGCCCAATCCACTCCGGCGCTCATTGCCGACGAGCCTGCCTCGGGCCTCGATCCAGCGCACCAGATCTTGATGATGCAGGCCTTGCGCCGGCTCGCCGCGGAAGGGCGCATGGTCCTCGTCTCCCTCCACGACCTCACGCTCGCCGCGCGCTGGTGCGACCGCGTCATCATGCTGAAGGAGGGGCGGATCGCCGCCGGGGGGCCACCCGAAGCGGTGATGACACCGGAATGCCTTGCCGATATCTACGGAATAGCGGCCCACTTCGCGCGCGACGAAGGCGGACTCATACTAGCCCCGACGGGGCTCACGGCTGTGCCATGACTTCCTGGCCGGAGATCGTCCGCGTAGCCGAACGCGCCGATGCGGAGCCCATCGAACCGCCTCGGAGGGAATTCGGCATCGATGCGGACCGCGCACCGCCTGTTGACCTGGACGCGTCCGACCCGCCGGAAGAGGCTGGCCCAGCGCTCCCGCCCCCGACAGGGCCTGCACTCCCGCGCCGTATCCGGCTCTTTTCCGCAGGTCTCATTCTCGCGGTCGTCGCCTCGGCCATGATCCACACAGGAGTGCTCGCCTTCCTGCTGGAGCAGATCGTCAGGCCGGGAGTTGAGGCGCCAAGCGACGCGGTTAGCGTCGAGATCGTGCTCGAGGAACCGCCCTCCCCGACAGCCGGAGTAGCTTCTCGGCCGCAGGTTTCCTCCATACCGGCAAGTCCAGCCTCTTCTGAAGAGACATTCGTGCCAGATGAAGAGGAAGTGCCCGCCGCTCATTCTCGAGACGAGCCTGCAGTGGAGGCTCAGGAACAGAATGCGGGGGGATCGGAAGAAACCGCAGCAAGCGAACCGGCGACTGCCGAGCCGGACGATGCTGGCGTCAGACCGATGGCCGAACCAGCGCCTTCCGAAATCGCCTCAGAGGCTGAAAACAAGCAGAAGGAAGAGCCGTCTGATCCCGCGCCCGAAAAGGAAGCGACGACCGAGACCGATACACTCGCGCTGATCGCGCCGCCGACCGTAAACATCCCTGTTCCAACCGCGCGCCCCGAGCCTCCAAAGCCACGACGGGAACAATCGACCAAATCCACCAGCCAGGCCGCGAAGCGCGAACAAGGCGGGAAAGCCGCATCCAAGGCATCATCGAATCAAAGGCAAGTCGCCACCGCCAAAAAACCTTCGCCCATGCCGCGAAAATCGCCCTCACCCTCATCCGCCGGCCGGCGGGGTGGTGCGACCGCCGGCGAGCTTCAAGCCTATACGTCACGGCTGCTACGGCACATCGACCGCCATAAGCGCTATCCCCGGGCAGCGGAACGCCAGGGCATTTCCGGGACGGTACGGGTTGCGATAACACTCGATCCCCAAGGTGGCTTTCTCGGCGCGCGGATTGCCCGAAGTTCCGGGCAGCCGGTCTTCGATGAAGAAGCCCTGGCGGCTACGCGCCGTGCAATACCATATCCCCGTCCGCCCAGCAGCTATACTGGCGGCCGGGTGACGGTCTCGCTTCGCTTCGAACCGGGCCGGTGACCCGCTTGAATTCCGCCATCAATCGCCGATATCCGTCATGAAGGCGGCGCAAGGCTGCCCGAGTAGAACAGTCTGAGGCACGTAATGGCTCGCAGCAGCACGATAATCCGCTCCCTTGCGGGCACATACCGGCTTGCGGTGTTGACGCTCCTGCTTGGCGCACTGCCGCTTTCAGCCTCCGTGTCTCATGCGCAAAATCCCGCCTTAGGCGGCGGACAACGCCATCGGAACATCGAGCCCACCTGCCCTCCCGGCTCCGTTCTCGTGAACGGGCGCTGTGGGGTTCCGCAGGTACAGCAGCAATGCCCTCCGGGAACGGTTGGCGCCTACCCTACCTGCCGGCCGGCGGTCCGCTCTTTCTGCCCACAGGGGACGCTGGGCGTCTATCCCAATTGCAGGCCGACGCTCAACCTTCCGCCACCGCTCGACGAGCGGCTGAGGGTGCCGAACATTCCTCCACCCGCTCCCGAGGTACGAATCCCCTGAGCTGAGCAGCGGCAGTCATTGTGAAGGGCACCTCAGCAAATGCCGAGGTGCCGATCGGCAACTTACGCCGCATTTATCGCTGGCTCAGACTTCCACAGAGTCAAAGACGCGGATCTTCACCCAGTTCGGATTGCTCTCCGGGATGAAGTGGTTCACGTGCGCATCGGAAACCTGATACGCATCATGCGACTGCCGGTCGGAGAAGATCATGTGAAAGGCAACGTCGAAGTCGTCCTCGTTGAAGAGATAAGCGACCTGCTTATGGCGCGTGAGATTGTGTGCCAGCACGGTCGCGGAGAAAGAAAGCTCCCCAGGATGATTGGTCAGATATTTCCTCCCGAGTTCAAGCTGCCTTTGAACGTTCTCCGGGCTCTTGTCCTTAAGAGTAATGTATATATCATGATGAATATTGCCTTTCATTAAATATCTCCCTAATATGAAACTATACTGCACATACCAACCATCATCTCACTCAAGTTATTTACGGCAAATAAAGAGCGTCGCTGAAATTAAAACCACTATTGTGGCAGCTGGCGTCGGGATCTTGTGACCTCCTCCTTCAGGCTTCTCTGGAGGTGGTGGCAAAATGGGCTATGCAGCTTTTCGGATTTTGCGGCACACGGCTCCCTTGGCGAAATTCTGCCCGGCCGGGGGAGGGAAACCGGCCGGGCGCCCTAGCCCTCCCAGCGGGAGGGCGGGGGAAAGCTAGCGGTTGCTTGCCACCGGGGCGACGAGCGGCGTGATGCGCCTGATAGCGACCCGCCTGTTTTCCCGCTCGCGCTCCTGAGTGTTGATCTTCAGATATTGCTCGCCGTAACCCTGGGTCGCGAGATTCTCGGGAGGAATACCGAAGACATTGGTGAGCGCTTCCGCCACGGCTTCCGCGCGCCGGTCGGAAAGTGCAAGATTAGCGACCTCCGAGCCTACGGCATCCGTGTGGCCTTCGATCAGGAACGTCTCCCCCGGGTTTTTGTCGAGGATCTGCGAGATGGCGTTTGCCACGCCTTCAAGCTTCGGGATCTCGCTCTCGGAAATGCTGGCCGACCCGAACTCGAAATTGATGGTATCGAGATCGATGCGGCGCACCATGTCGCGAACCCGGGCCGAGTAGCGCACTTCGTCCAGCGAGTAGAGCCGGCGCACGGGTTCAACCGGCGGCTGCTCGAGGAAGTTGTAGTAGACATTCGGGTCGTCTACCTGCTCCGCCTCGAGGATATACTCGTTGACCGGAATGGTCAGCCTGAGCGGCGGCAGATCTGCGGCCGGATCCCGGAACTCCAGCACGTCATCGTAGCGATCTTCCGGAACATAGACGAGCACATATTCACGTCCGTCCGGCGCCACACGCACCCGGCGGATGACATCGCCATACCGGTTGCGGACCGTGATCACCCGCGTGCCGTCGCGCCGCTCCACCACCTCGCGCACGCGCCCATTGCGCAGTTCCTCGTAATACACCTGATCGTCGCGACGGATCAGACGGTCATAATCGGGACTGTCGACATAGATGTGGTTGTTGATCTCAACGATCGTGCGGTTGTCGTTGAATTCCTCGACGACCCGGGCATTTTCGCGCGGCTGGAAAATCTCACGCCGCCGCACGCGCCGATCCTCCGGCGTTTGGCCGAGTTCGATCCGCTGCCCCTGCTCTTCCACGAGGGTACGGATTTCCTGCTGCACTTGCTGGGGATCAACAACGTTTTCCTGGGCCTGCGCATCCGATTCAGGAATGGGCGCAGGTTCTGCCTGGGGTGCAGGTTGGGCCTGCTCCTGAGGCTGTCCTGCTGGCGCCTGCTCTCCTTCGGCCGGCTGCTGCTGAGCGGGCTGTTGGTCCGCGGGCTGTTGAGCCTCGCCCGCAGGCTGAGCTTCCTTCTGGCTGTCGAGCACCGGCGCGGCATTTTCAGGGAGCGCCTCCTGCCCTGTAGCCGGAGCTTCTGCACCGGGCTGGGCCGCTTCGCCCTCGGGAGTAGGCTGGCCGCCTTCCTCGGTGGTACCCGGCTCCGCGCCAGGCTGTTCGGCCTGAGGCGCAGCCTCGGGCGCCTGCGGTCCTTCAGCCGGCGGGGCTTCCTGCTGCTCTTGCGCGGGTGCGGCTTCCGGCTGAGCGGGAGCCTCTTCCGTCGCGGGCGCTTGCTCGGTCGCTGGAGCTTCTTCCGTTGCAGGGGCCTGTTGCTCGGCTGGCGCCTGTTCTTCCGCTGGCGCAGTCTGCTCGGTCGGAGCCCCTTCTGGGGTGGGGGCCTCCTCGGTTGCAGGCGCCTCGTCTCTTGCGGGTGCTTTCGGCTCCGCTGGTGCCTGCTCTTCCTGGGGAGCTTGTTCTTCCGCCGGTGCCTCCTCAGCAGCGGGCGGCTCCTCTGCGGCGGGAGGAGCCTCCTCCCGGGGTGCAGCCTCCTCAGGTGCCTGCTCCTCAGCGGGTGCCTGTTCCTCGGCGGGTGCCTGTTCCTCGGCGGGCGGTGCTGCCTCCTCTGGAGCCTGCTCGGGCTGCGCCTCCTCGGCGGGTGCGGCAGGCTGTTCTTCCGCAGGAGCTTCAGCAGGAGGGGCTTCTTCAGGTGCGGGCTCTGGCTCGGGAGCCGGTTCCGGCTCCGGAGCTGCTTCCGGCTGCGCCTCCTGTTCTGGTGGTGGCGCCTCTTCCTCCTGGGCAGGAGCTTGCCCGACCGGAGCACATCCGCCGTCGGCCGGCACGGTTCCAGGCGGGCATCCACCGCCGGCGCCCTCCCCTTCGCCCGCCGGTTGCTCCGCCTGCGCCAACATCATCGGCGCGCTGAGATCTATGGGGCGCTCTCCAAAAGCGAGACGCGCCGTTTCGGCTTTTGCAGCGATCGGCGTCGCCATCAGCAGGCATACAGCGGTTCCTGCCCAAAACCGATTCGACTTTTTCATTCTTGTTGCTCCTGGTGGGCGTCCCTTCCGCAGGGTAAATCTGCGATTTTGAGCTTGGTTCCCGGAAGGGGCAGAAAGAAGGCTGCTCTGCGGCTTGACCTTGACCATCCGCCACGCCACATCGAAGTCAATGGAACCTTTCTGGAAAACAAAGCCCCTCGTGGCGATGGACGAATCGGAGTGGGAATCCCTCTGCGACGGCTGCGGCAAATGCTGTCTCGCCAAGCTGGAGGACGAGGACAGCGGCGAAATCCACTGGACGAGCGTCGCCTGCCGCCTGTTCGATGCCGGGACTTGCCGCTGCTCGGATTATGCCGACAGGCTGGCGCGTGTGCCCGATTGCGTACAGCTCACGCCCCGGAATGTCGGCGAGATCGCCTGGCTTCCTTCTACCTGCGCCTACCGGCTTTTGGCGGAAGGCAAGGATCTTCCCTCCTGGCATCCGCTCGTTTCGGGCCGGGCGGAGACCGTGCACGAAGCCGGGATCTCCATCCGCGGGCGCGTCAGCAGGCTCGAAGACGAGATTGAGGATCTGGATGAGTATTTTGAGCACGTCCTGGAGAAAGAACCGTGAGTGCAGCCGATACGGAAACCGTGATTGCCCGGGCACTGACAGCCTTCAAGGCAGGTGATATCGATGGAGTTGCAGCCTGCCTAGCGGAAGATGTGGCAGTGGATCTTCCTGGCACACCGCGGGAGATCGGTCTCGACAAGGCGCGCTGGCGGCTGGCGGACCTCTCCCGTTTCCTGAGGGCGGAGGCGATGGACATCGCCATCATGACAGACCGGGGCGGCGTTCGCGCCGCACTCGAGTTCACGTTGAGCGGTACTTATCTTGCAACCCTGCCTGGCTTTCCCGAAGCGCGCGGCCAGACTTTCCGGCTTCCGGCCGGCCTCTTCCTGGATATCGATGACGAGGACCTGATCTCCCGCGTCACCATATGCTGCGATCCGGCAAGGCTCTCCGCCTCGCTCCAGGAGGAATGATCCTCAGCTGAACCCAGGATGAACAGCGGATTCGCTCGCGGTTCAGACAGCCGATGCCATTGTGCGCCCATTCGCTTCGGCGTTTTTGCCACGGAGAGATCGGAGAGCCTCATGTTCCAGAAAATCAAAGTCGCTGCGCTTTCAGCCCTGCTGGGCTTCGGTGCGCTGGCTTCCATGCCTGCTGCAGCACATGCCGACGGGATCTATTTCAGCTTCGGCGGCGACAACAATCGTTCCGGCATCTATGTCCGCGATCATGACCGCCGCGACAACCATCGGCCGCGTTGGGCGGCTTCCTGCACCCCGCGGGATGCGGTGCGAAAGGCTTATCGGATGGGTCTGCGCGACGTCCATGTGCAGCGCGCGAACCGGAACACCATTCGTGTGACGGGTCGCACCCGCTATGAGCGTGCAAGCATCGTCTTCGCCCGCGCGCCGCATTGTCCCGTGATCCGCGCCCGCTGAGTCACGCGACACAAAAAAACGCCGCCGGTCCCGGCGGCGTTTTTCATTTATCGAATTTTGTTTACTGCTGGTCGAGCTCGAAGGTCACGTTGACCTGGACCGTATAGCTGTTTTCGCCGGCCTGGACAGGAACTGAGATGGCCTGGTCTGCCTCCATGCGCATCATCTTGGCGCCGAGCGGACGGGGCGGCGGCGTTCCCACCATGTTTTCGGAGATTTCCACCACGTCGCCAAGCTTCACGCCTGCGGCTTCTGCCAAGGTGCGCGCCTTGGAAACGGCATCTTGGACGGCGCGCTTGCGGGCATCGCTCAGGGCGGCGGACGGATCGTCATTGGTGAAGGAGATATAGCCGCCCTGGTTCACGCCGAGCGTGACGGAGCGGTCGAGGATCTCGCCCACTTTCTTGAGATCCCTAATCCGCACGGTGAGCCCGTTCGTCACTTGATATCCCGTGATCCGGGGCGCCTTTTCGCCGTTCTGTTCATTCGGATAGATATAGCGCGGTTCGATTGATAGCCCGCTTGTCTGGAGGTCACGCTCCTCTATTCCCGCTTCCTTCAGCGCGGCGACCACTGCGACCATGGCCTGGCTGTTGGCGTCCATCGCCTCGCGCGCCGTTGCAGCCTCGCGGACGACGGCAAGATTGATGACAGCCATATCCGGAGCGATATTGGCTTCCCCCTGCCCGGTCACCGAGATTTGCGGCTCTCTGCCGGCCTCCTGCGCTCCGGCTGGCGGCACCGCCAGGAACGAGGCGGCGAGCGCCAGCGGAATGAAGGGACGGGTCATGGCAATCTCCTCGGTTGGTTGATGCGAATCTGAAATAAAATCCGATTATGAACCGATTGCGGCACCGAAGCACAGTGATGCATGAAAGAGTTCGGTGGAGGATCGGCGAATGCGGCGCTCCGGACTTGTGCCTCATGCGAAAACCCACTAATTGAGCGTGTCCGGGCCTGTAGCTCAATGGTTAGAGCCGGCGGCTCATAACCGCTTGGTTGGGGGTTCGAGTCCCTCCGGGCCCACCAAAATACTTGATTTCTCATGAAAATTGCCTTCGGCCCAAAACGTTTTGGGCCCATCATGGGCCTACATGGAAAGTTGCGACCTATTTTGTCCGGTCGAGTCGCTTACCTCCCGGGCTTTTGCCGCCGATCTCGCGTGGGAGGTCATCCAACATCGCCCTGGTGATGCCGGCTGTCGCAGCCTCTGGCATCGACCCGTGGCAAGCGAGCATGGTCGTGATGGTGACGCGTGCCATCGGCCTGGTCACTCCTCGGGTCGGCGTTGTGCTCCTCGTGGTGATGCGCGTTGGCACCATAGCCATGATCCCTCTGATGCGGGCGCTCCTCCACTTCCTCATCGCGCAGCTTATCGCCGTGATCATCCTCTGCCTCGTCCCGGAGACATCGACGTGGCTACCCAACGTTCTCAATCCCTGAGTCGTGAACGCGGTCCATCGCAACCGGATATTCGTACTGACTGAACAGCCAAACCTTCACGGCTGGGGAGAGGCAACGCTCGAATGGAAAACCCGGGCGGTCTGCGCCTGCATCGAGGATCTTGAGCGCTTCGTCATCGGCGAGGATCCCGTGCGCATCCAGCATATTGTGCACCGCATGAACGGCTTCAGCTTTTGGCCGCTCGGCGCGATCGGGCTCACCGCTGTCTCACGCATCGAGCAGGCGCTCGGGGACATTAAGGGAAAGGCGCTAGGTGTGCCGGTTCACCAACTGCTCGGCGGGCGCGTTCGCGACTATGTGCGTATTTAGACCCACCTCCGCCGCCAAAAATCGGTGAGCAGGTGCCGGCGACCGATATCGGCGTGTTCTGCGATGCGGTGCAGGAAACCGTCGAGATGGGCTGCAATGCCATGAATTCGGCTTCGTTCCGTATACCGGTTACGAGGCGCCACTGCCCGAGGTCCGCCATGTCGAAAAGCTGGCTGTAGCCGTCCGCGGGCGGATAGGCGACAAGATCGCAATCATGACCGATTTTCACGGCCGCCCGGACAGTCTTGAAGCGGCCAAGGTGTATATCGACGCGATCGCCCCGATCCGCCCGTTGTTCGTGGAAGAAGCCATCCAGCCCGGCGACGCCGCGGCAATGGCGGACCTCGCCCGGCGCGTCGATTGCCCGCTCGCCACTGGCGAACGCCTCTTCACTCCACGCGAATTCGCCGATATCGCCGAAAACGGCGGTAGCCTACATTCAGCCTGACCTTGCCCATTGCGGGGCTTGACCGGTGGCCGGAGGATCGCCGCGATAGCCGAGGCTTCCCATATGGGCGTGGCTCCTCACAACCCCATGGGCCCCATGGCTGGCGCCGTAGCGCTCCATTCGACCTCGCCACCCCTAACTTCCTCATCCAGGAAGAGGCGGTGGGGCTGGTCCCCTGGTTTCACGATATCTGCACCAACACCTATCCGCTCGACCTGAAGGGCGGAGGATGGGGCGTGCCCGAAGCGCCGGGACTCGGCATCAAAACCGATGAGATTGCCGCCGCCCGCCATCCCTTCAAGCAGGAAGAGATCCCCGCACTCGAAGCCATCCTTCCCGGCGGCAGTATCGTCAACTGGTAAGTAGGAAGTCGCCAGACAGCAACTCGCCCCGGGCGACCGGACATCTGCCGGGGTAGCAGCGGCAAGTGAAACCCGCAACCGCCGCCTGGGCGCCGTGAACGAGTGAGCAGTTCGAGCCGCAGGATTTTGCTGTCGCCGCCAGGCGACGCTCACCACGCGTCGCCTGGTATCGGATAAGGAAAAGCCAATGCACTCCTGGCAGGGTGGCGCATTGGTCCCCATGTGCTAGCTGTGGACGATTTTTGTGCCAAGCACGTTCAGGCATTCTCGCATGAAAGCTGCGAGACCAGTCCAGCCCTTGGCTGACACCATCTTGCCGTCCACATAGGCTTCTGTCGGCTTTACGTCGACATAGATGCCACCCACGGCCGTCACTTCCGGCTCGCAGGCGCCGAGGCCGGCCACCTTCTTGCCCTTCAGGACACCGGGGACTGCCATCAAGATCTGCACGCCGTGGCAGATCGTGAAGATCGGCTTGCCGGTTTCATGGAAATGACGGACCATATCCTGGACGCGCTTGTCGGTGCGGATATATTCGGGCCCGCGACCGCCGGCGCAGTAGATCGCATCATAATCCTCGACCATCACTTCCGAAAAGGTCTTGTTGATGTCGGCATAATGGCCGAGCTTTTCGGTATAGGTCTGGTCGCCCTCGAAATCGTGCAGTGAGGTTTTGATGCGATCGCCCGCCTTCTTGTCGGGGCAGACGACATGGACCGTGTGCCCGACGGCTTCCATGCCCTGCTGGAAAACGTAGATTTCGTACTCTTCCGTAAACTCGCCTGTGAGCATCAGGATCTTCTTGCCGCTCATTGCGTCTCCTCTCATGTGTCGATTGTTGGCACCCGGACATGGCCGGGTGCCGATTGGGTCAGTTCAGAATGGAGAATCGGGGAAATAGAACTGGTCCGCATTCTCCGGCGTGATCAGCGGCGCGTCCAGCAGGAAGGAACCGCGCATGGGCGCCTGGCCAGCGAACTGGCCGGCGGTCATGTAAATTGCCGACTTGATCATGGACGGTGGGTAAGGTGTGGAGATCGGCGTACGCTCGTCGCCCTCCTTTACCATCTCGATGACCTGCTTCATGCCGTTGCCACCGAGTGCATACTTGATGTCGGTGCGACCGGCCTGATCGATCGCCTCGATAACGCCGAGCAGCATGTCGTCGTCGTTCGCCCATACAGCGTCGATCTTCGGATACTTGGCGAGATAATCCTGCATCAGCGTGAATGCCTCGTCCTGGTTCCAGTTGGCATACTGGATGTCGAGGATCTTGATGTTGGTCTCGGCAATCACGTCCGAGAAGCCCTTTATGCGCTCGCCCTCCTGCGTCAGGGAACCAGGGAAACGGACGAGGAAGGGCGCGCGCTCTTCGAGCGAGCGCTCGAGCTCGATTCGCACTATGCGCGCGCCTATGTCGGCCTGTCCCTTTCCTGGTTCAACGAGTGGGGTTACCAGTTCTGGGACCGCTTCCAGGAAAGCTGGCAGACCGCTTACGGGTACGCCCACACGGCCCTCGATCTCGACGACAATGATGCCATGGCGCATCTCGTTCTCGGCCGTCTGCTGATCTTCGATCGCAATTTCGAACGTGCGGCGTGGTATCTCGACCGGGCGCTGATGCTCTGTCCGAACGATGCCGAGCTTTTGATCCAGCAGGCGATCAACGCGGTTTTCCTGGGCCATCCCGAATCCGCGGTCGAGTACGCACAGAAGGCATTGCGGCTCAATCCGTATCACCGCAACTCATACTACGCCGTCCTGGCGCTGGCTTACCTCATGGCGCGTGATTTCGAGGCAACGCTTCTCACGATGGGCAAGATCTCGCAGATGTCGGAACATGCGCAGCTGATCGAAGCGCCCGCCTACACCGCCATCGTCTACGCCAAGCTCGGACAGATGGAGGAGGCGCGCCAACAGTTCGCGCTATTCCAAAGCAATTTCCGCCAGTCCATCATCGGCGGCCGCGAGCCAGAGCCGGGCGAGGCCTGCCGCTGGTTCCTTCAGAACATTCCCTATCGCCGCCAGGAGGACATCGATTTTCTGGCCGATGGTTTCCGCCTTTTCGACGGAGCTGTCGCGGCCACGCGCGGCGACAGCCTGCCGGCCGCCAAACCGCAAAGGCAAGATGAGCAGAGCTTCGTTCGCCAGGGGAATATATGGCTGATAACCTTCTCCCGGCGGCAGATCAGCCTGCCGGACATGAAAGGCCTGAGGGACATTCAGCGCCTCATCGAGCGGGCGGGCGAGGAAATCCACTGCCTCGATTTGGCCGAGCGCGGAGAGGATTCCTATGGCGGCGATGTCATGCTCGACGACAAGGCACGAACGGCGCTGAAGAGGCGCATCCGTGACCTGCAGGAAGAACTGGCCGAAGCGCAGGACATGAATGATCTTGGCCAGGCGGCGCGTCTGCGCGGCGAGCTGGACCAGCTTATCGATACGCTCGCGAGCGCCCTGGGTCTTGGTGGCCGCAGCCGGCGCATCGGCAGCCTGGCCGAGCGCGCCCGCACCACCGTCACTTGGCGCATCCGTCATGCCCTACGCAAAATCGAAGCCGTGCACGAGCCGCTCGCGAAACACCTCACCAACAGCCTGCGCACCGGCACGTTCTGTTCCTATCAGCCGGAGCAGGTCATCGAGTGGCAGCTTGCATCCGGCGGCTGATCGCGCCACAAAATGGGCAGCCTCGATCGAGGCTGCCCATTTTGTATTGACGATTGACTCGCCTCAGTTCTCTTAATCGTCTGAAACGGCGAAATCGTCAGAGGCATTGTAGCCGCGAGATCCGCGCCCGAACTGCAGCTGGCGCGGATAACCGCTTGTCCTTGTCTCCACGCCGGTGCTGGAGGTGATGTTGCCGATATCGGCCCCGCCAGACCGCCCCTTGGACAAAGAGGACGGCAGATCGTCCTGCTCGCTCGGACCAAAATCATCCGCCGCATTATAGCTGTGGATCCGGCCGGCACCGAACTGCGGATAGCCTGCACCCCTCCTCCCGACAATAGTGCCGGAGTTTTCGATCGCATCCAAGCCGGCAGGCTGCCGCTTAGAGATCGGCAGGTCGGTTTGTTCGCTGAAGCCGAAATTGTCTGTGACGCTGAACCCGATAATGTTCTCAAACGCGTCGGCCGTGCCTAGACCGAGCCCGAGGATGGCGAAGGTGGAACCGAGAATGGCTTTGCGCATGGTATTGCCCTTTCTGTTTGGTTTTGTGTTGTCGGCCAGAGCTGAAGTGGCGAATTGCACCGTCTTCCTGACCGATCGACCAAAGGGCGTGAGGGCGCGCCTCACGATGTGAGGCCGCAAAATTTTTGGAGTTCGCGGCGCTGACGCAGAGCTTGAGCGCTCTCGATCTCGCCTTCATCTCCAACGGTGCCAGTCGATCAATCGTATTGGCAGATACGAACCTGTCACCCAGCCTTTGATGGGGTCACCAGATATAACTTTCCGGAATGCATTCCGGAATGAAAGGAAATTGTGCTGCTAGCGAGTGAAATTCATACTTCCCCCTGCCTGCAGCCGCGAACTCCTGCTCGTCACGTCTCCAAGAGCGGGCTTTAGGTTTTGCCGGGGGAATAGGGATGGCTGATGTTTTACCAAGGATCTCCTGAGACACAGAGAATGGGCGATGAGCTTGTGGCTTGGGCGCTCGATCGGTTTGGCGGATGCGGTCTCAAAGAGGAAAATTTAGCCATTACGCTGCTTCCGTTTGCGGCTCGCCTCACGCCAGCCTGTGCCGGACAGGACGTCCAAGGTTACGGGCACAATGGCGGAAGGTCCTTCTATCCCTGCAGTGTTGTGAAGTTGTTCTACCTGGCCGCCGCCGAAGCGCGACTGGAGGAAGGTACCGTACAGATGCATGGTGAGCTCGAGCGCGCCATGCGGGATATGATTCTTTGGTCGAGCAACACAGGTACGAACTATATCGTTGACCTTGTCACCGGCACGACCGGCGACACCCTGCTCGATGATGCCGAAATGCGGGATTGGATCGACAAACGCCTATGGGTGAACCGATATTTTCGGTCGCTCGGCTGGGCCGAGTTCGAGAACCTGAATGTCTGCCAAAAGCTCATGGACGACCAGCGGTACGGCCGCGAGAGCATCTTCGTCCAGTGGGGCGGCAACAATCATAACCGCCTGACCACCGACGCCACCACACGCCTTCTCTATGCCATTCTGACCGGCAGCATCGTTACGCCCACCCGGAGCCGGCACATGCGCGACTTGCTCGAAAGGCCTACCGACCCCGCCTTCGCGTGCCATCCGCAGGCTCAGATCGAGGGTTATTTTGGCGCCGGCCTGCCCGACGGGGCGAGGCTATGGTCGAAATGCGGCCGAACACTATGGACTGGCGATGAAAACGCCAGCTACCGCCGCCACGATGCCGCATATGTGGAGCTGCCAAGTGGAAAATCGTTCATTCTGGCGGTCTTCACAGAAGGAAAGGAAGTCTCGGAGAACGCGGAAATACTGCCTGCGATCGCCGAAAAGGTCTGCTCATTGACGCAACAGTTCCGAGCCGCGCAGCCTGCGGCCGATATGCAGATATGATGCGGCCGGCTACGGCTCTTTGTTTGACGGGAGGGTGACAGTGGCGAGAGGGCAGTTTCTTCAGGCGGACACCATTCTGCATAACGGCACGATCTGGTGCGGTCATGGGGAAGGAGTGGTAGAGGCGCTCGCGATCTGGCAAGGCAAGGTGCTTGCGGTCGGGTCGAACGACGATATCCTCAACCTCAAGGGTGCCCAGACACGCCTGATCGATCTGAGCGGCAGGTTTGCCACCCCTGGTCTCAACGATGCGCATCTGCATCTTGTGGCCACCGGGCTTACGCTTTCGTGGATCGACGCAACACCGCAAAAGGCGCCTACCCTCGACAGCCTGCTCGATGCCATCAGGAAGCAGGCGGCGGTGACGCCACCTGGAGCTTGGATTCGTGCGCGAGGCTACGATCAGAACAAGCTCGATGTGGGCCGCCACCCACACCGCAGCGAGTTGGACGCCGCCGCCCCCGACCATCCAGTCATGCTGACGCGCGCCTGCGGACACGTGTCCGTTTTCAACTCGAAGGCTCTCGAACTCGCAAAGATCGACGAGTCCACACGAGTGCCGGAAGGCGGCATCATCGAGCAGCGCAACGGAAAGCTGACCGGCATGGTGGCCGAGACTGCGCAGCGGCTGATTCGAGCGATCATCCCGAAGCCGACCACCTCCGAGATCATAGAAGCGATCGAGAGAGCAGGAAATCTGCTTCTCTCCTATGGCATCACCAGCGTAATGGATGCTGCCGTAGGGCAGGTAGGCGGCTTTGACGAGATCAGGGCCTATAACCTTGCAAGGTCGAGCGGTAGGCTCCCGGTGCGCACGTGGCTGGTCCTTCTTGGCGATCCAGGCGTTTCCATCGTCCAGCAATGCCACGCGGCAGGCCTGATCTCGGGCATCGGCGACGAGATGCTCACGATAGGCGCCGTGAAAATTTTTCTCGACGGCTCGGCCGGCGGGCGCACCGCCTGGATGAAAAAGCCTTATCTCGGCGAGGATGACAATAAAGGCACGCAAATCCTTTCAGACGAGGAGCTTGAGGGGCTGGTTCTCGACTATCATGGCAAGGGTTACCAGCTGGCGTGCCACGCCATCGGCGACGCCGCAATCGAGCAGTTGATCACCGCGTATGAGAAGGCGCTTGCGAACGTGCCGGACCCGGACCGCAGGCATCGGATCGAACATTGCGGCTTCTCCAATGACGAGCAGCACAAGCGCATGCGAAAGGCCGGCATCTACCCCTGCCCGCAGCAGGTATTCATCTACGATTTCGGCGACGGTTACATCTCGGTTCTGGGCGAGGACAGAGCCCTGTCGAGCTATCCGCTCAAGACCTGGCGAGACTTGGGCTTCAAGCCGGCGACAGGCAGCGATTCACCGGTCTGCCACCCCAATCCGTTCCCGAACATCTACACGATGCTGACGCGCAAGACCGGGAAAGGTACGGTTATGGATGCGCGGGAGCGTGTGTCCATTGGGGAAGCGCTGCAGGTCTATACCGAATACGGGGCGTTCTCGCAGAAGCTCGAGGATGTGAAAGGCAAGCTCGTTCCAGGGCATTTCGCCGACGTCGCGGTGTTCTCGCGCAACATGTTGGAAGCGACGCCAGAAGAGATCTTGCACGATACACAATGCGTACTCACGCTGCGCGGCGGCGAGGTGGTCTTCGTCCGGTAGAGGCTAGCAGCCGTATCGGCAAGAAAGAGGGGAAGGTTACCCACACAACGGGTGCCGGACAACAATGGAGAAGGTTATGGCTGGAAGATCAGCATTTGCTCTGGCGCTTGCCGCGTTTCTGCTTGCGGCAGGTGCATCATCCGCCCGGGCGGACGAGCCGCGGCAAGGTGGCACGCTCAACTATGTTGCACCGTACGGGTCAAGCTTCTCGTCACTAGACATCCATGCCTCGGCGCAAATCCAGGACGCAATTTGGTCCAAGGCCATCCACAAACCGCTTTATGACTGGGACGCCGACGCGAACCAGCCTGTGCTGGCCCTCGCGACCGATGTCGCGGCGTCGGACGACGGACTGGTCTATACTTACAAGTTGCGCCAGGACGTGTATTTCCACAACGGCAAGCAGATGACGGCGGACGACATCATCTGGACCTATACGCGGATCATGGATCCGCAGAAGGCTTATCCGTCGGCGCGGTTTATCCGCTACATCAAGGGAGCCGCGGAATATAGCGAAGGCAAGGCGGAAGCGATTTCCGGCCTGAAGAAAATAGACGATTTCACGCTGGAAATTACATTCACGGACCCGATGGATCCGGCCTATTTGCTGATGCGAAACGTTACCTCGATCTATCCGAAGGACGAGGGTAACAGCGAGGAGTTCCTCAAGCATCCGATCGGCGTCGGGCCTTACAAATTTGCCGAATATGTCCCCGGCTCACGCCTTACCGTGGAAAGATGGGAGAAGTACTTCGACTCCGGCAAGCCTTATCTCGACAAAGTAAATATTATGATCATGGGGGATGCCTCGGCACGCGACGTGGCCTTCCGCAACAAGGAGATCGATGTTTCTGTTCTGGGCCCGGCGCAATATGTGGCCTACAAGGCGGACCCGGAAATGTCGAAGTACATTCTGGAGGTGCCGGAGGTCTTCACCCGTTTTGTCGGCTTCAACCTCGATTATGAGCCGTTCAAGGACAAGCGTGTCCGCCAGGCAATCAATTATGCGATCGATAGCGATCTGATCATCAAGCGACTGGCTAAGGACAAGGCTTATCGCGCAACAAGCTGGCTGCCGATCTCTTCACCGGCCTATGACAAGGATGCCAAACCCTATCCGTACGATCCCGAGAAGGCCAAGGAGCTTCTGAAGGAAGCAGGCTATGCGGAGGGCTTTGAGTTCGAGCTCACCGCAACCCAGAACGAGAGCTGGGGCCTGACCATCGTGGAAGCTATCATCCCGATGCTGGCGAAGGTCGGCATCACGGTGAAGGCCAAGCCCGTGGAAAGCTCGGTGCTGTCGGAAGTCGTTCCCGCTGGCGATTTTCAGGCTTTCATGTGGTCATATACGAGCGGGCCGGATCCGCTCACGGCGCTGCTCAACTTCCATTCGGAGACGCCTCAATCGAGCGGCAATTATGAGAAGTTCAACAATCCCGATTACGACAAGCTGATCGATGCCGCCAAACAGGCCAGGAACGAAGACGAAAAGAACGAACTCCTGCGCCAGGCCAACAACCTCCTCCAGGAGGAGGCGCCGATGTGGTTCTTCAACTACAACAAGGCGGTGATCGCATATCAGCCCTGGCTGCACGGGGCACAGCCCAACTCTATGGAAATCGCGCTCCAATCTTACGAGAAAATCTGGTTCGACGAGAGCGCACCGTCTCGTTGATCGAAGCCGAAGCAACCGGCGCGGGCAATCTGCCGGCGCCGGTTGTCCTCCGGGTCTCGGCGTGGCTGTCCTGTAGAGGGATTGCAGGTTATCGCAAACCTCCCATGCAGAGATTCACTGCAAAAATGGAAGGAGAACGGGCTCGGTGCTCCGTTTCATCTTACGCCGCCTTCTGCAGATGGTTCCGACAGTGATCGCGGTATCGCTGCTGATTTTCATCATCTTCAGCGTCGTGCCCGGCAGCATCGCTTCCAGCATGATTGCGGATGGCCGCGGCGCCAATGACCCCGAACTGATCGAGAGGCTCAACCGCGAATTCGGTCTCGACCGGCCGGTCCACGTCCGCTTCGGCGACTATATCTGGAACCTTGCGCAGTTCGATCTCGGCACATCCTTTCGCACACGTCAGCCGGTAACAGAGTTGATCGGGGAGCGGATTTGGCCCACCCTGAAGCTGGCGATTGCCGCCATGTGCGTGGCGATCGCGATCGGCCTGCCGCTTGGCTTCTTCGCGGCGATGAGGCCGGGTAGCCTGCTCGACAGCATCACCATGGTCGGCGCGGTATCAGGTCTCTCCGTGCCGCAATTCTGGCTTGGCCTGCTCGCCATGTACCTCTTTGCGCTGACGCTCGGCTGGCTGCCGAGCTTCGGATATGGCGAGGGAGGTCTGCGCAATCTCGTTCTGCCCGCCCTGACGCTCGGCGTGGGGCCAATGGCGCTGCTGGCGCGCACCACACGCGCTGCGGTCCTGGAGGTCATGAGCACGGACTTCATTCGTACCGCGCGATCCAAGGGCATGAGCAGTTTCCGGCTGGTGAAATGGCACGTGACGCGCAACGCGTTGGTGCTGATAATCACCACGCTAGGGCTGCAATTCGGCTCAATGATGGGACAGGCGGTCGTTGTCGAGAAACTATTTTCTTGGCCGGGCCTGGGTTCCCTGCTGATCGATAGCGTAGGCTTGCGCGATATACCGGTGGTGCAAGGCAGTATACTGGTGCTTGTGCTCTGCTTTCTCGTCATCAACACAGTTGTCGACGTCCTCTATGCGGTCATCGACCCCCGCATCAGCCACGGGTGAATGCCATGGGACTAAGACTCAACCTTGTGCTTGGCGGCACGCTATGCCTCATCGTCATCGTAGCGGCAGTGTTGGCACCCTGGCTGACGCCTCTCAGCCCGGTGATGGACGCGGACTTGATGAATGCCGAACTGCCACCGAGTGCAGAATTCTGGTTCGGGACGGACGCGCAAGGCCGCGACGTATTCACCCGCATTCTCTATGGCGCGCGGGTTTCGCTCACTGTGGGGATCGGATCGCAGCTCATCAATACCACCATCGGGCTCATCCTGGGCATATCGGCCGGCTACTTCGGCGGCTGGTGGGATGACCTGGTCAACGGCCTGACGAACCTGATGCTGTCGGTGCCGTCGCTCATCTTCGCACTCGCTATCATGGCTGTCCTGGGCCCCGGTCTATCCAGCCTGCTGATCGCGCTTGGCCTCACCAACTGGTCATGGACCTGCCGCATCGCCCGCAGTTCGACATTGTCATTGAAGAGCCAAAGCTATGTGCAGGCAGCCAAGACGCTCGGCTACAGCGATTTCCGCATCATGCTGACGCAGATCCTGCCCAATATCGTCGGCCCGGTTCTGGTCATCGCCACACTCGGGATGGGAGATGCGATCCTTGCCGAGGCCGCGTTGTCCTTCCTGGGGCTCGGCATCCAGCCACCGCAGCCGAGTTGGGGCAACATGCTGACAGATGCGCGCGAGCTGATCGCCATCGCGCCGTGGGTCGCGATCTTTCCCGGACTTGCGATCTTCATGACCGTTCTCGGGCTCAATCTCTTCGGCGACGGACTGCGTGACTGGTTGGACCCGCATATGAGGACACGGCCGGTATGAGCGGGACACGCGCGCTTCTGGAGGTGCAGGACCTGCAGATCGACATTGTGTCAGCGAAGCACCGGCACAACGTGGTCGAGAATGTCTCCTTTACCATCGACCACGGCGAGACCTTCGGCCTCGTCGGCGAGTCCGGCTGCGGCAAGAGTATCACGGCACTTGCGATGATCGGCTTGCTACGATCCCCGCTCGTCATCAGCAGCGGCTCGATCCGCTTCAGGGACAGGGAATTGCGCGGCTTGCCGGAGCGGGAGCTTCGCAAGCTGAGGGGCAATCGCATCGCCATGATCTTCCAGGAGCCGATGACGGCGCTCAACCCGGTATCTCCGGTGGGTCGCCAGATCGCGGAAATGTTCGTTCTTCATCAGGGGGCGACCTGGCATGAAGCGGAACGAAAGGCTGTCGAAGCGCTCGCCAGCGTGCAGGTGCCAGCGCCGGAACAGCGGGTGAAAAGCTATCCACATGAGATGTCGGGCGGTATGCGCCAGCGCATCATGATCGCCATCGCCTTGGCCTGTAAGCCGGATCTGTTGATCGCCGACGAACCGACCACGGCGCTAGACGTTACCGTCCAGGCGGAAATCCTCAAACTGATGAAGGAGCTCTGCTCGGCACGCGGCACGGCCGTGCTGATGATCAGCCACGATCTCGGCGTGATCGCCAAAATGTGCAGGAACGTGGGGATCATGTATGCCGGGCATCTGGTCGAGCAGCGGCCCGTGGAAGCCATATTCCGCTCGCCCTCTCACCCTTACACCAACGGCTTGCTCAACTCGCTGCCGCGGCTCGGTTCCCGTGGCATTCATGGCCGCAAGCGCCTGCAGGAGATCACTGGAGTCGTGCCCTCTATTTCCGCTTTCCCTGCCGGCTGCCGGTTCCAGCCGCGCTGCGAGCGTGCGAGCGCGCTGTGTGCAACCACGCAACCCGACCAAGCCGATCTCGGAGATGAGGGTTATGTCAGGTGCTTTCACCATGGATAATCGGGCCGGGCCGTTACTGCGAGTAGAAAACCTCAGCGTCCACTTTCCCGTGAGAACCGGGCTCCTCGGACGATCACGCAGGCTGGTGCGCGCTTTGAACAACGTCGATCTGACGCTCGAGAAGGGCGAATGCCTGTCGGTGGTTGGCGAGTCGGGATGCGGCAAGTCCACGCTGGCATTTTCCATCGTCGGCCTGCAAACGCCGACTTCCGGATCCATCCATTTCGAAGGCCGCGCGATCACCGGGAAAGCTCAGCCCTCGCGCATCGAGCGCGCGCGTATGGCGCAAATTGTCTTTCAGGACCCCTACGCGTCGCTGAATCCGCGCCAGACCGTGCTTACCTCGCTCGCAGCGCCTCTGCGGTTGCAGGGCATCGTCAACAATGGCGAGGTTGAGGGGCGCGTTATGGAGATGATGCGCCTGGTCGGACTGAGCCCGGACAAGGCCAAGTGCTTTCCGCATGAATTCTCGGGCGGCCAGCGCCAGCGTATCGGCATCGCCCGCGCCTTGATACTCAGTCCCAAGGTGGTGGTGCTGGACGAGCCCGTATCCGCCCTCGACGTTTCGATCCGCGCACAGATCATCAATCTGCTGCTCGACCTCAAGGAGAGGCTGGAGCTTTCCTACATCATGATCAGCCACGATCTCAGCGTCGTCGAACATATGAGCAACCGCGTCGCTGTGATGTATTTTGGCCAGGTCGTCGAAGAAGGGCGCTGGGATCGAATCTTCGGCAATCCCGCACATCCCTATACGCGCCGCCTAATCGCGGCGATACCAGATCCCTTTGCCGCGTTCACCACCCCCAGCCTGATCGACGAGGCCGGAGCGCAAGGGCCGCCCCACGGCTTCGACTACCATCCGAGGGAGTTCGGCACCCACGATATCTACAGCGACCCTCCGGCTTCGCAGCTCGTTTCCATAGGTGACGATCACCGGGTGCGGCTCGTGCCGGCAGCGGCGTAGGCGTGCAGGCAAGTATCGGTGCCGCGTTTGTCGCGGCCTTTTGAGGGATGTGAGGTGACAGGAGCAATCGACATTTCCGCCCTGGAGCGGGCAATCCTCTGCCTGCCCCAGCAGTTCAAAGGGCCAGGCGGTGCAGTCGGCGTCGTGGAGTGCGGCAAGATCGTCGCGCGGCAAGCGTGGGGATACGCAAACCTGGCGACCGGCCTAGCCATGACGACGGCGACGCGGATGCCGATCTGCTCCATCACCAAGCAGTTCACTTGTGCGGTTCTGCTGGATCTGATCGGCGATCCCCACCTGCTCGACGCGCGCCTTGCTGATTATCTGCCGCACCTGGAAGGCCATCCGCCCGGGGTGGTGGATCTCTGCAATATGCAGTCGGGCCTGCGCGATTATTGGGCGCTGACGGTGCTGCATGGCGCGCACCCGGAGGGCGTATTCCCGCGCGAGGCAGCAAAGCCCCTGCTCGCCAGCGCGCGCACGACCCACTTCGAACCGGGCAAGAGCTATTCCTATTCGAACGGGAACTTCCGGATTCTGGCGGATCTGCTGGAGGAGTATGCCGGCCGTTCTCTCGCAGAACTCTATGTTCAGCGAATTTTCGACCGGGCCGGCATGCACACCGCTCTCCTGACCGCCGACACCAGCACGCCGCTGGACGGCGTACTGGGCTATGAGGGAAACGACCGCGTCGGGTTCTTCCCCGCCACGAACCGCATCTATTGGGAGGGGGACGCGGGCATCTCGGCATCGCTGGACGACATGCTCGCCTGGGAGATCTATATCGATGCGACCCGGGACGACCCTGATGGTCTTTATCGCCGCCTCTCCGAAAAACAGACATTCTCGGATGGAAAACCGGCGCCCTATGGTTACGGCCTCGTCCACGGCCACGTCGGCGATGCCGCCACGACAGGGCATGCCGGGGGGCTGCGCGGCTTTCGCCTGCAGCGCTTTCACGTCGCATCGAGGAGATTGTCGGTTGTGGTTTTCTTCAATCATGAAGCAAGCGCAAACGAAGCCGCGCTGACGCTGCTGCGGGCGGGCCTCGGTATTGAAGAAAAGCCGAGCCAAGCTTATCCGGTGGATCCGGATTGGAACGGCAGTTATCTCGACCAATCCAACGGCCTGCTGCTCGAGATCCATATTAGTGGAGAAGGCATGGAGGCCCGCTATGCCACGTCGCCCGAACGCCTCTTTCCCGGTCCCGGCGGCACGCTCGTTTCCCCCTCGATGACGCTTGCGCGTGCTGGCGATACCGTCAGGCTCGAACGCCCAAGGGAGAATCTGGTCGCAACTGCGAACCGGGTGACGGGCGACAGCGTTCAAGACCTGCCAGGACGATATTTCTCACCCGAGCTCGCAGCCTTTCTGCATATCGATATGGCAGGAACCTGCCTCTTCGGCTGCTTCGAAGGCCTGCATGGCCGCGGCCCCATGCACGCGATCTATCCCGCGGGAAAGGACGTATTCGTCTTGCCCTGCCAGCGGTCCATGGATGCACCCGCTCCGGGAAGATGGACCATCCAAGTAAACCGGAACGATGCCGGACAGATCTGCGGGCTGACCGTGGGGTGCTGGCTGGCAAGAAACATCCCCTACCGGAAAGTCGATTGAAAGCCTGACAACGCCGAAGAAGAGACGCTCATGCCTATCCTGAATCGCGTAGCCGAAATGCAAGACGAGATTGCCGGTTGGCGCCGTCACCTGCACCAGATACCGGAGCTTGGTTTCGACGTTCACCGCACCGCTGCCTTCGTCGTCGAAAAGCTGAAGGAATTCGGCTGCGACGAGATCGTGACCGGCATCGGCCGAACCGGTGTCGTCGGCATCATCCGCGGTCGCCGGGGCGATGGCCCAACAATCGGCCTGCGTGCCGACATGGATGCCCTTCCAATCCATGAGACCACCGGCAAGCCCTATGCTTCGACTGTTCCGGGCACGATGCATGCCTGTGGCCACGACGGCCACACCGCCATGCTCCTGGGTGCAGCCAAATACCTGGCAGAGTCACGCAATTTCGCCGGTAGGCTTGCGGTCATTTTCCAGCCGGCGGAAGAAGGTGGCGGCGGGGGTAAGGAGATGGTCAATGACGGCATGATGGAGCGTTTTGCCATAGAGAAGGTCTTCGGCATGCATAACCGGCCGAGCATGCCGATCGGACATTTCGGCATCCGCCCTGGCCCAATCCTGGCCGCTACGGCCGAGTTCACCATCACCGTGAAAGGCCGCGGCGGGCATGCTGCGCTACCGCATCACACGATCGACCCGATCGTCGCCGGCAGCCAGCTTGTCATTGCTCTCCAGAATATCGTCGCGCGCCACACCAATCCTCTTGAATCCCTGGTCGTGTCGGTAACCACGTTCCATGCGGGCGAAGCCTACAATGTGATCCCCGCCCAAGCCGAGATCACGGGGACCGTGCGCACCTTGAAAAGGGAGGTCTCCAAGAGCGCAGAGGAGCGTATCCGCACCATATGCAACGGAATCGCCGCCCTTTTCGGCGTGACGGTGGATCTCGCTTACAACACGAATTACCCGGTCACCTTCAATCATCCCGATGAGACGGAGTTTGCCGGCAACGTCGCTGCGGATATCGCTGGCGAAGAGCAGGTTGACAGGAGCTTACCGCCGGCCATGGGCGGGGAGGATTTCTCCTATATGCTGGAAGCCAGGCCCGGTGCGTTCATATTCATGGGCAACGGCGACTCCGAGTATCTGCACCACCCCGCTTATGATTTCAACGATGAAGCGATCCCCTATGGTGTGAGCTACTGGATCAAGCTGACCGAGAGTGCTCTGCCTGCGAAAGCCGGGACGTGAGTTCAGATTTGGATTTCGCTTCGATGCTTCCCCGCTGCCTGACGATCGCGCCCACGCGCGAAATGAACTCGGCGCAGATGCGAGACTGCGGCACAAGCTCGTTGTAGAGAGCGACGACTTCGAACTGTATGGCCGGCGTTATCCGCGATATCGTGATGCCGCTGTTGGAAAAAGCCTGCGCCGTGAAAGCGTCGATCACGGCTGTCCCGCAATCCTTCTCCGCAAGGGCACATGCGATGTAATAGGTCTGCACACGAATGGCCGGGGCGGCCGCGAGCCCCAACTGCCGTAGCCGGACATCCAGCTTCCGTCCAAGTGGATCGCCTTCCTCGAGCCCTATCAAGCGCTGCAGGTCGAGATCGGTCAACTGCATCTCGCCATTCTGTGGCTTTGCCTGCTTGCTTTGAACACAGACGAGTTCGGCGGTTCCAAGCGTCTCCATATGAATGCCTGCCGTCGGGATCGGGTCGAGCGCAATGCCTACATCGATTTCCTGGGACAACAGGGCTTCGACCAGCCGTCTGCCGTGCTGCGTATGCACCTTGTAAGTGAGGCTCGGGTGCCGGGATTGGAACTGCTGGATTGCCTGAGGCACCAGGCCGAAGCCAAAACAGGGAAGGCATCCGATGCGAAGATGCTCCTGCTCGCGCGCCAAAAGGTTTTGACTGAGCCTTTGCACCTGGGTGAGTTGACAGAACAGCTTGTCAATTTCAGCCGCCAGCAACTTCCCTTCCCGCGTTGGTACAAGACGGCCTCTGATGCGTTCGAAGAGGGGAAAACCAAGCCGTTGTTCCGCGTGCTTTACAAGCTTGCTCGCCGCAGGCTGGCTGATCCCAAGCAACTGTGCAGCCCGGCTGATCGCGCCGGTCTGAAAAACTGCGTGACAGACTTCGATGTGGCGCAGCTGCATGGCCTGAGGTTCCCCAACCTATAGTTTTGCGGAATAGATACCAAAATAAAAGGAAGTTGCACAGCAACCGGCCGGTACTCATAGTCCGCCGCAGGAGATGCCATGTCAGCATGTCGCCGCTGCTGCACATTGGCGATGAGGGGAATGGAGCCAGGGTCGCGAGGAACTTACGCATGAGCGCAGATGTGAGCCAGCAAACTGCCGTTCAGGGCCATCGGCCGGGCGCTTAAGGGAGATCCCGCATGACACAGGCGATCGTTCTCGGCGCAGGAATGGTTGGCGTCTCCACCGCGCTGCACTTGCAAACGTGCGGTTGGTCAGTGGCACTGGTCGATCGCACCGGCGTGGGAATGGAAACGAGCTACGGCAACGCCGGTCTCATTCAAGGCGAGGCTGTCGAACCCTACGGCATGCCGAGAAAGCTCCGCCAGCTCTGGGCGATAGCGCGCGGCGCTTCCAACGATGTCCGCTATGACCTGCGCTCCCTGCCGGGACATTTTGCTCCGCTCTTCCGCTACTGGTGGCATTCTGCGCCGAAGCGCCACCGCCGGATTTCAGCTGCATATTCGCAGATGGCGGCGGCGGCCACGCGGGAGCACCAAGCGCTGATAGAACGCGCTTCGGCCGATCACCTCGTGCGGCGCGAGGGCTTCCGGGTCATGGAGCGCGATGAGGAGGCGATGGCAGCAGCGCTTGCCGATGCGGAGCGGGTGCGCGCCGAATACGGTGTCGCCTTCAAGTTCCTATCCGCGTCGGAGCTTGCCGCGGCCGAGCCAGCCCTGAAACAGGCGGGCGTAGGAGCAATCCATTGGCTGAACGCGTGGTCGGTCAGCGATCCCGGCGCACTGACCAAGGCGTATGCCAAATCCTTCACCGATGCGGGAGGCACGATAAGCATTGGAGAAGCACTCTCGCTGCGCCAGAAGGCATCCGGCAGCTGGCAAGTGGACACGCAAGGCGGAGTGCTCGAGGCGGAGCACACCGTTGTCGCCCTGGGCCCTTGGTCGCCTGAACTGCTGCGCCGTTTCGGCTATAACTATCCTATGGTTCGTAAGCGCGGCTATCACCGCCACTATCGATGCCAGCCTACCTTGCACATACCGCTGCTGGACGCAGCCAATGGATATGTGATGGCGCCCATGGCTCGCGGTTTGCGCATCACCACCGGCGCTGAACTCTCCGCGCCGAATGCCCCCTCAACACCGTGGCAGCTTGAACGCGCCGAACGGGCAGCACGTGAGCTCATTTCTCTTGGCGAGCCGGTAGAAGATCAGCCCTGGCTAGGCACGAGACCTTGCATGCCCGCCATGCTGCCTGTCGTCGGTCAAGCGCCACGGCACAAGAACCTCTGGCTGAATTTTGGGCACGGCCATCAAGGTTTCACGCTGGGCCCCGTAACTGGCCGCGCATTGGCGGAACTGATGTCTGGAGAACAAGGTGTTCTCTAGTTCCAGCGGATTCTCTGCGAAACCCGAAGAGTGGCAGTCGCATCGCCCTTTTCCCGGCAGCTGCGGACTTAGCGGCCGGTAGATATCCAGCGGTCGGAACGCAGTTTCCGCTGACCTGGATAATCCCTGGGCAAAGAACTGTGGGAACGGCTGCTCCGACACGGAGTTAGTCACCCAGAAAGAGAGGTGACGAATGATGAAACGCATCAGTCTACTCCTGCCGGTCCTTCTGTTCGCCGCGCCGTTCAATGCCCTTGCTCAAGATCACATGATCGACGGCAAGGCGGTCCCCGAAGGTCAGATGAGCGCTGTCGAAGAACGCTGCTCTGAGCTTCAGGCACAGCAAGGAACGACAGGCACTCAACAGCCCGAGACGACCATGACTGAAAACGCTGGTGACCAGGCCCGTCAAAGCACGAGCGAGAGCGGAGAAAACGCCGCGTTTGACGTTTCAGAGATCACATTGCAGCAATGTATTGACGGCGGATTTATCGAGGGAAACACCGATCAATGACCGATACGCGGCCCAGCCCTCACTTAGGCTAGGCCAATCCTCGCGCCCTGCGGGGAACTCCTCGGGCGCGCCACTCACTTTTCGTTGGGGTGGCCTCGCCCGGGAGTTTTGCACTCCGACCTACTTGGAACTTCACCGCGACTCGGAGTTTGGTGAGCGCCCTCGCTCTTATGGGAGCCTTACCGTCATCCGGCACCTATTGCCAGCATGAGCCACGTCTGATTTACCCTTCACTGCTTTTCATGAACGAGGTTCAGCTTTGATTTGCGCGCGTCACCTTGCCGTTTTTGCAGCCGCTCTCCTTTCCCTGGGTTTAGCGGGTTGCCAGAAAGAACCACCTATTGCTGAAGCGTCTGAAGGTACTTGCAAGCCGGAGGCCGCCCAGGCCTTGGTCGGGCGGGACAGGGTGACCGACGAACAAGCCAAGCAGTTGACCGGAGCGACCATCGTGCGCCAGGTCAAGCCTGGCGACCCGGTGACGATGGATTTCCGCGAAGATCGCGTGACGATCGAAACCGATGCGGATACGGGAAAAATAGTCCGGGCCACCTGCGGTTAGACACGACGGATCACGGGTCAGAAGCTGCGGTCTCTCGCTAAGATCCCCGTATGGCAACCAGCCTGCTCGATCGAGCCACCCACCCGGCTAAACGGCGGTCATTCCGGGTGTCAAAGCAGGAACCGAACGTTTGCTTGTTCGCAGGCGCCATGTGTGTTTCTCTTGGGGCAAGCGTCACCCGGCCCGAGGTCACGTCCCATGGAGCCACCAGTTCGGTCTATGGTCATTTCGCTGCGGTGCTGATCCTGGCTGCAATACTTTACTTCGCCGCTAGATCACTGATGTGAAACCGCCAAGCACCGGTCGCCGCTCGCCTCATGCTGGCTCGGCGTCACGTCCTTACCCGCAAATGTCATCCTGCCTCCAGCTGATCTGTCTCGGCCGCCTCGCAGTATAGAATTTTCCCTGAAACTGAGGTCCTCTCCGGGTTTATGTATGAACTACCGTACTCTCAAGAAGCCTCAATGGTATCGCTTAACCCTGAAGGTCAGAGGCTACCGGGTTCTTTCGCGGCCCGTCACGGTGTCACTTCCCGCCAGTGTGGAAAGCGTCTCGCCACCCCAGAAATCCGCGCTTTGGCACGCTTGCTCCCGTAGTTCCCCATGTATTAAATGCATCGGTTCCTTCTTGAACCCGCCCCTGCAACTTGGATAGATTAGCCTGACTCCATCCGAAAGGCGCGAACTCATTTTGGCCCGTCTGATCCTCACCGTTTTTGCTTTGACCAGCCTTTGTTTTCCGGCCTTTGCCCAGAGCGGCGGCCGGATATGTCATCCGGTCATCTCGCAACCCTTCGCCCCCCTCCCCTCGATTGATCGGTCGGAGCCGCTCCCGGTTGGTGATGCGCAGGCGTTCCTCGCAGGAGGAACGAAGGATTGTCCCGGCTGCAGTCTGAAAGGGGCACAGTTGCAACGGCGCGATCTCGCGGGCGCAGATCTTCGCGGCGCGGATTTGTCCGGTGCCTCGCTGCACCGCGCATCGCTCACCGGCGCAAAGCTCGATGCGGCGAACCTCGCAGGCGCCAATCTCAACCTGACAGATCTGAAGAACGCATCACTGATCGAAGCGAACCTCAATCAGGCATTGCTCTACAGGTCGGATCTGAGCCGCGCCGTGCTCACGCGCGCGGATCTCACCTGGGCGCGCCTGCAACACGCGCGGCTGACACAGGCGCAGTTGCAGGAAGCCAAACTTGTCCACGCCATGGCGATGCAGGCGAATTTCACCGGTGCGGACATGCGCAAAGCCGATCTGCAACTCGCCAATCTGCAAGGGGCCAACCTCCAGCGGACGGATATGCGAAGCGCGGTGCTGACGAATGGGGGCTTCATCGAGGCGAATTTCACCTCGGCGGATCTCAGCCTCGTCAATGCCTTCAATGCCGATTTCATGTCCGCGAATTTCACCGATGCCCGCATGGTCAACGCCGATCTTCGCGGCATGCGGCAGGACGATGCCGTGTTCGCTTGCGTGCGGATCGAAAACGCGCTCATAGGCCCAGCCACAGGAAACTAAGCTTCCTGTGGCCGTAAAGCGCTGTACGTCCTTTGCGACGCACAGCGAGGTTATGTTTATTGAATCGAAGCGACGGCGCGTTCCGAACCGCTCCGGTTTTCAGGATAGCCGGTTTCAGCGCTGCTGCTTCATCTCGAAGCGCGCCTGGCTGATAAAGAGACCCGGCTGCACATTGCCGAATTCGTCCGTGAAGGACTGTCCTGCACGGTGGTAGTATTCGCTTTCGACGGAAAGCTCGACTCCCTCCACTGACTTGCTGCAGCGCTCCCGCAATTTGAAGCTGGCCACCGGCGTCTCTCCCGGCACCTCAGGCAGGTCCTCGCATGTCCAACCTTCCACCCCGTACCGGCGCTTGAGCATATTGCCCAGCGCCCAGGCATTGCTCCGGTCGGCTGGCTCCACCCCACGCGGATCGGTCACGAGGCGAAGCCCCCGCACAACTCCGTCACCATCCAGCAGAACCGTGGGAACGACGGGGAAGCCGAAAACCTTCGTGCCCTCGCAGAGCGCTAAAGCGCGTGTCTGCTCAAGGGCACGTGCCACGAACTCCTGCTCATCGTCATAGCGGAAGGCGACTTCAAAAAGCCCGTCTCCTTCCGGCCTGCACTGTTTGAAATCCTCAAAGCTCGACAACAGTTTGCCGGGAGGGCCGCCATTGCTTCCGCAGGCATGATCGGTAAAGCCACCCGGCAGATCCCGGATCATCGATCCTAGCTGGATATCCCACACGCTCGGTCCACCCTGGCACGCCAAGGCGGGCGAAGCTGCCAGCAACGTCACGAGGCAGGTGCCGATGAGTTGGAGCCGTCTCATGGCCGCAGCCCCAGAACAGCCAGGACGAAAAGCGGCTCGGACAACCCCATTTCCGGTGGGCGATAGGAGAGATTGCCAGTGTAGCTGTTTCCACCGACGACGACCGCGATGAACTGTTGGCCGTCTACCTCAAAGGTAATCGGCGGCACGTCCGTCAGCGAACCGAATTTGGTGCTCCACACCGTTTCAAGCGTTTCATCATTCAGGGCATGGAGCGTGCCCTCGGCGGTGGTCGTAAACACCAGCCCTCCTGCAGTCGCCAAGGCGCCGGCATGCAGCGGAAAATCAAACAACCGTTGCGCCTTGACCGTCCCGCTTTGCGGATCGACAGCCGTCAGCATGCCCATATCGGCCGCAGCCCCGGAATAATAGGCGCCGAGCCAGCCAGGCGCCGATTCCGTACGAATGACCGGGATGTTTTCGGAAAGGCACCCGTCGGCCCCTGAACCATAGGCAAGAGCGGTCCTAGGGCTGTAGGCGGAAGCGAATGACGACGCCCCCTTGATGTTCGGGCAGTCCGGGCGGCCTTGCCAGGCACCCGACTTATAGGCCTGAACATCCGCGCTGGCCCGATACTCGACCGGATGACCCGCTTCATCGATGCCGGCGGTCCATTCGAGCCCCACGACATAAGGAGCCGCGATCTGGAATTTCCCTTGCTTGCCGGTCAGGCCGTAGAAATAACCGTTATTGGCGAAGTGCGTGACAACGGGCTCGCTCGCACCAGCAGGATAGACCAGCTGATGCGTTCCGTCCTCAGAGAAACCATTGATATCCCCCGGAGTATACTGAAAATGCCAACGCAACTCGCCGGTCTCCACGTCGATCGCGAGGACGCTGTTGGCATGCAGATCGTCTCCGGGACGGGCCTGCGGATTGTAGCGGGGATTGGGATGGCCGGTCCCCCAGATGGTCAGGCCTGTTTTGGGGTCGAAAACCCCTGTCTGCGAGATCGTTCCGCCGCCAAGGGCGTTATCGGTGGTGCCTACATGCCATAACGACGAGCCCGTCTTCGCATCGATGGCGTCGATCCTGCCGATGGCGCCCCGCTCGGCACCGCCGCTGCCAACGATGATGCGATCGCCGACCACCAGCGGAGAGGCCTGAATGGTGTATCCTTGCTTAGGATCCCCCACCTGGACAGACCGGACGGATTTGCCGGTGTCCTTGTCGAGCCAATGAATATGGCCGTCGGAAGAAGCGGCAATAACGAAATTTCCATAAAGGGCCAAGCCTCGGCCGGCTACGAACCAACTGTCGAGATCAGTCTGCAATTCGCTGTTCTGCCAGACCACCTCGCCCTTTTTTCGTGCATCCAGCTTTGAGACGTGACCCCAGCCATCGACGATGTAGATGAATCCGTCTTCCACCAGCGGGCTCATGGGCAGCGCGTTCCGGAAATTGCCGCTTCCTTCGATCAGCCCACCGAGAGGAACGCTGTAATGAACAACCAGTTTCGACGCATTATCGCGATTGATGCCAGCGAGGCTGGAATAACGGCTGCCGTCATAAGCGCCGAGATTCATAAGCCAGTTCTGGGGCTCCTCCGCCGCATTGAGGAGGCGTTGCGGCGTGACCTCGGCGGCGATTGTGCCGGATGCGCTCCATAGCGCAAAGCCGATCCCCAGGATGCATGCAGGGACAGAAATGGATTTCATGATGCCTAACATCTGCGACGGCGATACGAGCATGCCCGCACCGCCGTCAAAATGAGCTCATAGAGCCTGTAACCCGCCCCGGCTTAACCGAGGCGGGTTGCTGCATTAGTTGTTGTCCGGGAGTGCGAAGACCCAGATCACGCCGCCGGTCGGAACCGTCGGACCCGGCTTGAACTTGTCCGGATAAGATGTGGCGAGACGGCTCTGCATGGACGCAGCGTCAATACCCCAACCGGCCTGCACCGAGACATACTGCTTGCCGTCGACCTCAAAGGTGGAAGGCACACCGATCACGCTCGAATTGAGCTTGGTCTCCCAGACGACATCGCCCGTCTTGGCGTCGAAGGCACGGAACATGTTGTCATTCGTTCCGCCACCGAACACCAGACCGCCAGCCGTGGTCATGAGCGGGCCCCAGTTCGCCGAATTGGGGAACTCATGCTTCCACACCTGCTTGCCGGTCGACAGATCCCAAGCCTGGACTTCGCCGATATGGTTCGCGCCTTCGGCCAGATAGAGATCGGAACGGTCACCCTGCGTGCCGCGCGTGAAGCTGGCGCCGGGACGGTATTCGACCACGGTGCCGCCCTGCATCTTGGTGCAGAGGTTCTCGTTCGCCGGGATGAAGACGTAGTTCGTCTCCGGGTCATAAGCGACGGGAGGCCAATCCTTACCACCCCAGAACGAGGGGCAGAAATCGCCGAGGATACCCGTACCCGGCTTCGTTCCCTCGGCATATTCCACGCGGCCGGTCTCCGGATCCATGCTCTTGATCCAGTTTTCCTTCACGTAGGGTGTGCCGCGGATGAACTTGATCTCGCCTTCGTCGGTCCGCTCAAGCTCCCAAAGCACGCCGTTACGGGCGGCATGCACCAGGCCCTTGACCTTCTCGCCACCATTCTTGCCCGGCAGATCGACGAGGATCGGAGCGGCCACTTCGTCCCAGTCGAACGAGTCGTTCGGATGGTATTGGAAGTGTCCCTTGATCGCGCCGCTCTCGGGGTCGAGCGCAATCACCGAAGTGACATAGAGGTTGTCGCCCGGGCGCTGATCGCCCATCCACGGGCCGCCATTTCCGACACCCCAGTAGATCAGCTTGCTTTCGGGATCGTAGTGACCGGTGATCCAGGTCGAGCCGGCACCCGTCTTCCATGCGTCGTTGTCAGGCCACGTCTCCGAACCCGGCTCGCCCGGAGCAGGTATGGTGTAGGTGCGCCAGAGTTCCTTTCCATCGTCGGCATTGAAAGCCGCGACGAAGCCACGGATACCACGTTCGCCGCCCGAGGTGCCGACAATGACTTTGCCGTCGATCACGAGCGGGGCCAGGTTCGCATAGTAGCCGTTCTTGTAATCCTCGATTGGCACGGTCCAAACTTCGGCACCGCTCTTCGCATCGAGTGCGACCAGAACTGCGTCGCGCGAGGTGAAGAAGATCTTGTCGCCCCAGAAGCCCACACCGCGGTTTGTCGGGTGCGAAGTGTGCATGTCCTGAGGAAGCGCGCGCTGATAACGCCACAGGATTTCGCCGGTGTCAGCCTTGATAGCCATCACCTGGTTGCTCGTCGTCGTGGCCTGAGTGACGAACATGATGCCGTCGATTACCATCGGCGGCGACTCATGTCCTTCAGCTGCTCCGGTAGAGATCATCCACACCGGCTCCAGGTCAGCCACGTTCTCCGTGGTGATCTGCTTCAGCGGGCTGTAGCCCCATCCGTCATAGGTGCGGCGATAGTTCGGCCAGTCACCATCGGCGGGGTTTGTCAGCATGTCCTGGGTCACGGGTTTGTAATCCGGGATCACGACCGGTGCGGCCGGTGCTGCGGGAGCACCTGCGGCGGCAGGTGGGGCTCCGGGGCCAGCCGGAGGAGCCGTCGGTCCGGCCGGAGGTGCGGTGGGTCCCGCGGGCGCCTGCTGAGCAAGCGACGTGGACACCATGAGCAGGGCAAGCCCCGCGCCAAGTAAAGTTGAAGAAGCTAATCTACGCGACATAATTCCCTCCCTAGAGAGCGCGATGAGAAAGTGAAGATATACGTACGGGTGGGGTCAGCCCCCAACGCGCCCGTCGAAGCCAGAAGCTACAACGATCTTGTCCCCGTCCAGCTTGAGAGCAAGAGCGGGCAGCTTGCGGTTGGCGGGTCCTTGCATCACCGCACCGTTCTGCCGAGGATCGAAGCGGGACAGATGGCAAGGGCACTCCATCAAGAAGTTCTCAGCAACCCAGCTGGTAACCTCGCATCCCTCATGCGTGCAGATCGCGCTTTGCGCGACGACGCCTCCGGCTGCGTATTGCTGCCCTTCGGGGCTGAGCACGGCGGGATCCCACCGGGTCAGCACGAGCAGATTTTGCCAGTTGTCGCTGCGCACCGTCTGTGTGGCCGAATCCGCCGGCCATGCCTGGACCGGCGCCGAGTTTGGCACAATGTCGTCTGGCGTAAGCGGGGTCGTCTGGTCATCGCCGCTGGCGCGAACGAGATAGTCGCCCGGCTGGGGAGGAGCGGAAGCTGCATCCGAGCTTTGGTCTTGGGCCAATGCCGGTGCTGCTGCGATCCCGACGATGCCGCCAACGACTAGGCGGCGATTAACGTTTCCCCCACAGCATCCTACTGTGGACTGTTGGTTTTCCGAATCACGTTTCAATGGATGACGTCCTGAACTCGTTAACTGGGCCCAAGGGCCCATTCTTAACACCGCATCGGAGAATTCAGTGAACTTTCACATCCCCAGGCCGCTGACCTCTGGGTCACCTAGGGGAACCTCCTCACATCATCTAGGCTATAAAGAGAAGCAGGTGACTGCAAGTAAAAAAGTCGCAGTTAAGTCTACCCACGTGACCCGTTTCAGTGGCAACATGACATGCCCGCAGCGAAAAGCTGCTCCATGGCCAGGGAGTGTACGGATTCCCGTATTCATTGCTCCCGCGCACATACTTCACGATAGGAGGTTTCAATCATGAAATATCTGGTACCGACCATGCTTGGTCTGCTTCTTACGGGTTCCACGCTGGTCCATGCACAGGATGCGAACCAGGGCGACAAGCCCTTCGAAGCAGGACAGCCTCTCGGCGTGACGGTCAACGGCAACTACACGGCCATGTCCGACAACGTCAAAGTCTACGGTGCGATCGTGAATGCGGAAAGCTGCTCCTACGACGAATCGCGAGACCTGATCGTGGCAGTCAACAGGGGGGCGAATCAGGATGAGGCGCCGAATGACGGCTTCATCTCCCTGATCAATCACGACGGTTCGGTTCACACCGCCCGCTGGATCGGCGTGAATCGCAACGGGTTGGTTCTCAACCAGCCATTCGGCAGCGACATCGAGGGCGGCAAGCTTTACGTGGCCGACCGGGATGGCGGCACCGACGAGAACACCCCCACCGTTTCCGTGATTCGGATGTTCGACATGGAGACCGGGGCGCCTGCCGGCGAAATCAAGACGGAGGAATCCCCCGGCTTCAACGACATCGAGGTGGCCTCTGACGGCACCATCTACGCGACGCAGACTTCCGCCGGCGGTCAGAACCCCGATCCTTCGACCTTCCGGGTCTTCAAGATCACCCCGGACGGGACCTCGACCGTCTTGATCGAAGGCGATCCGCTCAACCTGCCGAACGGCATCGCCATCGACAATGACGGGAATCTCGTCGTGGTGAACATCGGAGACAAGGCCGTGTTGACCTTCTCGCCCGAAGGCGAACTGATCAAGACCGAAGAGGCCGCGCAAGGCGGAAGCGACGGCATCGTGATCATGGAAGACGGGACGAAATACGTCAGCAGCGTCAGGGAAGGCGGAATTTCCCGTATTTCCCCGGATGGAAAGGCGGAACTCATCGCCACCGGCATCCCGAGCGCCGCATCCATGTGCTACGACGCCGGCGCAAACCAGCTCGTCATCCCGATGAACCCCAACAACGCCCTCGCATTCGTCCCCTTGGGAGACTGAAGCCGGCGCCATTGAGAATGCCTCCCGGCGAAAAATTGCCGGGAGGCAGATCCGATTTTACTGGGTGGCGGAAGCCTGCTCGAAATATGCCGTCATCCGCTCAGCAGCCTTGTTCGGCAGCTTGACGGCCTTGGCTTGTTCGAGATTGGCGGGGTTGTCTCCAACCTGGATCAGGCCGACCATGCCCATTCCGTAATGCGGGGCGCAGCGGTAACCGTAGACGCCTTCCTGGTCGAAGGTGACCTTGATCTCCTCGTTGATCTTACCCTTCCACATTTCGGCGCCCTCGGGCACCATGCCCTTGATGGCTTCCGAATTGTGCCCCTTGTCGGTGGCAATGAAGGTCACGGTGTCGCCCGGCGCAATCTTCAGATATGCGGGCTCGAAGACCATCATCTCGCCATCGCTGCCCTTGTTGAGCATCTTCACTTCATGATCCGCCGCAATTGCAGGAAGGCTGAAAGCCACGCCCGCAAGAGAAGCAGCAAGCATAATCGTCCTGATCCGTCGCATTCTTTTTCTCCCTATTGAGCCCAAGAGGGCTTTCAACGCGAAACGAGCGCGGTTTTCCGCTTCAGACCCGCCGCTTCACCTTGGAAAGGCGAAACTGTCAATCGTGTCAAGCGTTCCAACGTCTCATCAGCTGGGCGAGGAAACAGGTTCGGATCGAAAACCGTCGTTGAAGATGACCGCCCTCCACGGCTCGCGGGCAAAGAAAAGCCATTTCCTGCACGGAGCTGGCAGGTCCCCTCGCCCACTTTGATCTGGACGCATGCCAAGGATTTCTGCTCAATAGATTTGCGCCTCCATTCCAAAATCGATGGCGACCGGGTTGAAAGCTTCGATGATCACCGTCTACCGCCTACTGGCCTTCGTGCTGTTTCTTCTCCTCTGGTGGGTCATATCCCTGGTCGTCGGGGAGAACCTGATCCCTACCCCGCTCAGCACGCTGTCGGCCGCGCAATACTTAATCGGCGACGGAAGAATCGCGCAGCCGCTGCTGAGCAGCCTTGGCGTCTATTGCAGCGGCTATGCGCTGGCGGTTGTGGTCGGCATTCCGATCGGGATGCTGATGGGAGGCATCCGCGATCTCGGTCGCACCCTGGACATTTATGTGAACGCACTCATGGCGACGCCGAGGGTTGCCTTCATTCCCCTCATCATCCTGTTTCTCGGCCTCGGCCCCGAGGCAAAGATCGCGGTCGTCTTCCTCGGCGCCGTCATTCCCATCCTGATCGGCACCTATTCCGGCATTCTCAACAGCGATGCCGAACTGATCGAGATGGCACGCTCCATGGGAGCGACCCGTTCCCAGATCTATTGGCGGATCATGCTGCCGGGCGCGCTTTCCTTCGTCGTCATGGGGCTTCGGATCGGGGCCACCATCGGCTTGATCAACACCGTCGTGGCGGAGCTTTACACTGCGGCCAGCGGATTGGGCGGATTGCTCGCGCTTTACGGCAATACTTTTCAAATGGCGCGCTACTTCGTTGTCGTTCTGGCGCTGGCGCTGATCGGGGGACTTGTAAGTCAGGGACTGAGAATGCTGGAGAACTGGGCCAGCCGCTGGCGAGTCACGACGGCTGGAAATTGAGCCGGACGAGTTGTTGCCGGCTTCCGCGCTTGATATGAGTTTGAAGATTGTTCTATCGAGGAACGAAGCGTCCAGCGCGGCTGATTCTCTTCCATTTTGCGCAAGTGGCCAAATGGGCGGGAACAACTTCTCATCCGATGGGACGAGGATGCTCTGAGAAGAGGAGGAGCTTCAGTGGCCAAGCCTGTCCATTACTTCAAACTTGGAATTGTCGCCGCGGCGGCGCTTCAGATATTCGCACAGGGCGCAGCGGCTGAACCTTTTCGCCTTATCGTAACCGATCTTACGACTCCGCTCGTCCCGAACTCCGTGATGGATCTGGCGGTGGAGCTTGGATATTTCGAGCGTGAGGGCGTCGATGTCGAGCTGGTCAGGGTTCAGCAGACGCCATCGGCGCTGGTGGCGCTCCGTGCCGGTGAAGGCGAGATGGCCAATATCTCGGTGGATTCCGTTCTGCAGCTGGTCGCGCGCGATCAATTGGGGATGAAAGCAGTCCTTTCTCCCAACAAGGCCCTCCCCTTCCTCATCGCTTCAAAGTCGGAAATCGCTACTCCGGACCAGCTTTCCGGAAAGAGCTTTGCCGTCGGCCGGCTGGGCAGCCTTGATCATACATTGAGCACCAAGGTCCTGCAGACGAAAGGCGTCGACACCGAGTCGCTGAAATTCGTCGGCATTGGCCAGCCGAGCGTCCGCGCCCAGGCCCTCGCCGCCGGGCAGGTGGACGCGACGACCATGTCGATCGGCGTATGGTTCTCCTTGCCGGACAAGGATGGACTGCACGTCCTGGTCGACCAGGATGAGTACTATGCCGCCGCACCCGTCGTTCAGAAAGTCAATGTCGTCATGGACGAGGTTCTCGAGAAGCGCCACGACGACGTGGTCGCGGTCACGCGGGCTATCATCGCCGCCTCGCGCGATTTCGCAGCGGATCCCCAGAAATGGGTCGACGCGATGGCAGAGGCGCGGGACGATGTCAGCCGGGAGGACCTCGAGGCGCTTGCCGAGGCTTTCGCCGAGAGCTGGAGCGTCAATGGTGGCCTCAATCGTGAAGAATTGGAGTACACGGCCAACTGGGCCTATGAGAGCCCGGACTTTGAAGGCTTGCAAAAGGTCGACCTTGAGCAATGGGTGGATTTTTCCATTGCTGATGAGGCGCTGGAAAAGCTCGGAAAGGCCGAAGGATCTGATCAGCCTGTGCGCTAGAATCAACGCAATGAGCGGGCGGGTCGGGTCAGCCGTGGCGATGCTATGAACCCGGCTCCTCCCGTCGTCGTTTCCGGCGTATCGAAAACCTTCCAGCGGGCGCGGGACCGAAGCCCCGTTGAAGCGTTGAAGGACGTCTCCCTCAACCTCCGTGCCAACACCTTCGTTACGCTCCTGGGGCCTTCCGGTTGCGGGAAGACCACCCTTCTCCGCATGATCAACGGCCTCATCAAGCCGGATTCTGGACAGGTCCTCGTGTTTGGCGAACCGCCGAAGCCCGGTCCGCGGATTGGCTTTGTCTTCCAGTCTTTCCGCCTCATTCCCTGGCTGACGGTTCGCAACAATGTCGGCTTCGGCCTCTCGCTTCAGGGCGTCGACCAGGGCGAGAAGAACGATCGGGTGGAATACTATCTTAAGCTGGTGGGACTTTCCCGTTTCGCCGACGTCTATCCGCACGAACTGTCCGGTGGAATGAAGCAGCGCGCCGCACTCGCCCGGGCGCTCGTCACCGAGCCGGAAATCCTCCTGATGGACGAACCGTTTGCCAGCCTCGACGCCCAGGTCAGGGAACTGATGCAGATGGAAATGATGCGGCTCTGGTCGGAGCGCAAGAGCATCGTGCTCTTCGTTACGCACAGCGTCGATGAGGCTGTCATCATGGCCGACCAGATCGTGCTGATGGGCCCCCGGCCGGGACGTATCGTCGAGACAATCGACGTGACCTTGCCGAGACCGCGATGGGATGCAGAAATCAGGATGCGGCGCGACTTCGTCGAACTGAGAGGATATCTCTGGAACCGCATCCGCGAGATGGTGATGCGGGATCCTTCCTCGGACTTCTACACAGGCGAATCCGACAGCATCTGAGGCTGCTGGCGAAGTCCTATAATGCCGGTGGGCTGTGCCCTTTAGACTTCCACTGCCCCGCGCCGGCGAATAAGACCGCGTTGCGGATCGTAGCCGGCCACCGCGAGCAGGAAGCAGACAACGCTCATGGCCACCACGACGCTCAGCGCAATTCCGTTGAACTGGCCATAGGCTGCGAAGCGGATGAGTTCCACCGCATGGGTGAACGGGTTGGCCAGGGCGATCTGATAGAGATATTCAGCTCCGCTCTCCCGCACCTTCCAGAGGGGATAAAGTGCCGAGGAGATGAAGAACATCGGGAAAATTACGAAGTTCATCGTGCCGGCAAAGTTCTCGAGCTGCCTTACATAAACCGAGAGAAGCAAACCGATCGCCCCCAGCATGAGCGCTGCGGCGACCAGGGCGGGAAACACCAGAAGATATCCCAGGCCAGGTAGCCGCACGCCAAACAGCCAGGCGACGAGCAGAAACGCATAGGCCTGGAGCGTGGAAAGCGCAGCTCCGCCGATCAGCTTGCACAGAAGCAGGTACCACCGAGGCAACGGCGCGGTCAAAAGCAGGCGCATCGTGCCCATTTCCCGATCATAGACGAGCGATAGCGACGACTGCATGCTGTTGAAAAGCAGCACCATGCCGAGCAGTCCGGGAATCATATACTCCTGATAGGTGATGTAGGTCCGGTAGGGCGGAATGATCGACACGCCGAGAAGGTTGTGGAACCCGGCCGCGAACGCAATCAGCCACAGGGCGGGCCGGACCAGAGCGGAAAGCAGTCGGGCATATTGATGGGTAAACTTGATGACCTCTCGCCGCACGATGGCGCGGAGCGCTAGGAAGGCGTGGGCGCTTTTCATTGGCCTCTACCCAAAAGGTATGGTCCGAACTGGCAGCTGCAAAACCGGTTCAGCTAGAATTGACAAGCAGTCTCCGGGGCATCCATTCCAAGCGTGTCGAGTTCATTGGTCTGGTGCAGGAAACCTTCCAGCGGCGCTCTTTCGATCACAGCATTTCCCGTACTCAGCAAAATGGGCTGCCGAATCTGATGATCCCAGCTGCGCACGCTGAGCGGGTTTCCTTTGAACCCATCCAGATTTAGCCGCTCGCCGAGAAGATAATCTTTGACGGGCTGGAATTCGGTCGACTTGCTACGCAGGACGGACTGGACCACGGCCTTGATCGCCGTCCATGCCGCCCAATCCTCGCCGCCCATACGCCGTCCGGCAGCCTTTTCGAAGCGGCTGTTGAGCTGCGGTGCACCATGGCGCTCCCAACTCCAGTGCCATGCCGATGGAACCAGGCCGGCCGCCCCAACCACCGGGCGGGGGAACTGAGTTGCATAAGGGACGTAGCGGGCAAACTCGCCATCCGTGTCGGCGACCAGGACGACGTCGTAATCCGCATCGGCGGTAACGAGCGCCACATTGCTCTGCTCGCGTCGGCGCGGATCATTCGTGAGCTCGAATGGGCGGACCTCAACGATCCGGGCGCCGAACTTTTGCGCCGCGCGCTGGACAGCGGCCGTCAGTTGGGCATCCCCATCCAAGGGCCCCTGCAGCACAAGGATGTTGCGCCAGTTCCGGAAGGTCAGATACTGGACCAACGCATCCGCCATCATGGCGTAGCTAGGGATAACGTGGACCAGATTCTCCCGGCAGCTTTCGCCGCGCAATGCGTCCTCAGGCGCGGCGAGATTGAAGATCACGACATCCCTGTCGCGCAGTGCATCCGAGAGCTGCAGAAGCTCGGCAGCCGGCAGATCGGCCAGAACAAACCCAGTGCCCTGATCGGACCAGCTCTGCACGGCCGAAACCAGCTCTTCGATATTCGCACCGGTCTTGCGCTCGACACCAAAGTCGACGCCGATCACCTTTCCGATCTGCGCTGCGTCGGCAATCCCCACGCTTGTCGCGTCGAAAGGTCGTCCGAGCGGCCTCACCGGGACCTGTGCATAGGCATAGTCCTCGTTATACCGAGGATCTTCGGCAAGCTCCACATAGCCCATCAGCACCTTTTTCGCATGGGCTGCGGGTTCCTGCTGCGCGCCGGGCTGTGGAGCCGTCGGCGGTGCAGCCTCCTGGGCAAAGGAAGGCTGCGCGCACGCAAGAGCAAGCGAACCCGCGAGAACAGCGTGGAAGAATGCCAGCTTTCTAATCATCGATGCGCACCGTATGCGGTACACGCCCCACCTGCACCGACTGCAGCACCTTCATCGAGGCAACGTCGATGATGGAGACATCGTCGCTCAAGCCATTCGTCACGAACATGGTGCTCTCATCCGGGCTCAGCGCTACGCCCCAGGCCCGGCTGCCGACCAGGACATATTCCTTGATCTCCTTGGAAGCGGCATCCACGCTGGCGATGTGGTTCGCGCGCCCCAGCGTGACATAGACGGTCGATCCGTCCTTGCTGATCTCCATGCCCACGGGGGTGACATCCACGGGGCGGAAGCCGGGCGGAAGGAACTGAAGGGTATGCGACACCTCGTTCGTGGCCCTGTCGATGATCGAGACCTCGCCCGACAATTCGTCGGAAACCCAGAGTTCCTTTCCGTCCGGAGTGAGAACGAAACGGCGTGGGCGTGTGCCCACGATGATGTTGTCCGTCAGCGTGTGCGTTTCGGCATCGATCACGTGCACCATGTCGGAGACCTCCGACGTCACGTAGACGGTTTTGCCATCCTCGCTGACCACGACGCCCTCGGGCTCGGCTCCCGTGGCGACTTCATCCACGATGACTTTCTGCGCCACGTCGATGATCTGCAGACTCGAATTCTCTTCATTGGAGACGTAGATGAGGCTGTCGTCGGGGCTGAAGTAGAACACTTCGGGGCTCGGGCCCGTCGGGATATGATCCACCACTTCCAATGTCGCCACATCAATGACGTCGATCACGTCGTCATCGCCGCAGGCCACGTATAGCAGGCTGTTGTCATTGTTGAACCGCATGTCGCGCGGGCGTCGCGACGTCTCGATCCATTTGACGATGCTGTAGTCCTTGGGATTGAGGACGGCGATATTGTGGGTCTTCTCGTTGCTGACGAAAATAAGCCCGGTGCCCGCGGAAAAGGCCGGGGCGGGCAAGCCCACCGCGGCCAGGAGAAGAGCTACGCAGCCCAATCGGCGAAGTTTGGAAGTCAAGATCTCACCCCCTGGAAACAGCGGTGCTGCGATTAGCGGACGATGAATTTCCCGAGCATTCCGCGCTCTTCGAAACCAGAGGCGTAAAACTCGAAATCGCCGGGAACGATTGGAACGAACCAGACATCTGCGGTGCCTTCGTCATCGAACTCAACACCATAGATACCGCCGCCGACCGGTTTGACTTCGATATCGTTGATGACAACCTGGTTGACCCAGGAATTCCGGAACAATTCCGGCGCTTGAACCAGAAATTCTTCGCCGCCCTGGCTCTGGATCTGCCAACGGTAATATTTACCCGTTTCGAGCGTGTATTCCTTTACGGAAAACGAAAGATCGGCGCCCAGCACCAGCGGCTCGAGCCGCTCCGGCTTGGAAGCCAAATTCCCCTCGGCATTGCCGTTCGCCACCGTGCCCAGAAGAGCGGCGGCACACACGAACAATGCAGTTGAAACTTTCATGTCAAAAACCCTCCACTTTATCAACGACGAAATCATTGCTGAAATAACAACGCCGTGCAAGTCTTCCGGCTGTGGATTGAACGGTGGCTAAGTTTTACTTTTAGACCGGCTTACCGGTATCGCTGGCGAAACGCGGGGGTAACGTGCGGAAACCCGAAGAAAGAAGGGCCGTTCTGGCGGTGGAAGGCCTGCGGAAATCCTACGGCTCCACCCTGGCGCTCGACGGCGTGACGATCGAGGTTCGCGAGGGCGAGTTCGTTGCCCTCCTGGGACCGAACGGGGCGGGAAAGTCCACTCTCCTCCAGCTTCTCACCGGGCTTTTCGCTCCGGACGAAGGCACGATTCGCATCCTGAGCCAGGACATCCGCTCGCATCTGACGGGGGCGCTCGCGCAACTTGGTGTCGTCTTTCAACAGCCCACGCTAGATCTGGAGCTGACCGTCGAGGCCAATCTACGATATCACGCCGATCTCCATGGCCTCCCCCGCAGCCAGGCACGCAGGCGAATCGAGGAACTCCTGGAACGATTCGATCTTATTGACCGCCGTCGCGACCGCGCACGAACCTTAAGCGGCGGGAACCGCAGGCGTGTCGAGCTCGCTCGCTCTCTCCTGCACGAGCCGAGGCTGCTCCTGATGGACGAGGCGACGGTCGGGCTCGACCCAGCAAGCAGGAAGGACATCCTGAACCGCATCCTGCAGATGAAGACAGGCGGTGAGCTCGGCGTCCTGTGGACGACCCACCTGGTGGACGAGGTGGAGGAAGCCGATCGTGTTGTCGTGCTTCACCGCGGCCGCGTTCTCTTCCAGGGTCCTCCCGCCGAACTCAGAAGAGAAGGTGAAGCCGATACGATCAGCGAAGCCTTCCTCAAGCTTACCGGCGCCCGGGCCATCGCGATATAGGCTGGCATCTTGCTTCCCGGTCATTCATGACAAGTGGGAGAGGCCGCATATGCCTGGAATCCTCGAGGCCTAGCGCGGTTCCCGAAAGAAAATTTGATCCCCTGGACGGCCGCGCTTTTTTCCAAAACGGAATTTGCCGCTGCCGCAACGAAATTCCACATGCTACGTTTCTCATGGCCCATCAACGAAGCGCCTGATGCTCACGCTACCCCAGATCCTTTCCTTTACTGTGATCGCTCTGGCCATGGCGGCCTTCGTCTGGGGCCGCTTCCGCTACGATCTCGTCGGTGCGCTTGCGCTTCTCGCCGCTGTGGCCGTGGGGATCGTGCCCCTCAACCGCGCCTTTAGCGGGTTCAGCGACGACATCGTCATCACGGTTGGGAGCGCCCTTCTCGTGAGCGCGGCCGTTGCACGCAGCGGCATTCTGGAGCTCACCATCCACCGCTACGCGCCGCGCGTCAGCACGGTCCGCGCGCAGATCGCGATTCTGGTTCTCACCGTCGCTTTCATGTCCGCCTTCGTGAAGAATATCGGAGCGCTTGCCATCATGATTCCGGTGGCGTTCCAATTCGCCCGCCGCTCCAACACCACCGCTTCCACCTTTCTGATGCCGATGGCCTTTGCCTCCCTGCTTGGCGGCCTGATGACCCAGATCGGCACGTCGCCCAACATCCTCGTCTCACGGCTGCGGGGTGAGCTTACGGGCACCCCCTTCACGATGTTCGACTTCACGCCGGTGGGCCTCGCCCTCACGCTGGCGGGCGCCGTCTTCCTGATCCTCTTCTATTGGATCCTGCCACATCGGGAACGCAAGGACGTGTCGGTGCAGGAGGCGATCGTCATCAAGAACTACGTGGCGGAAGCACGCGTCGGTAAGGATTCGACGGTGGTAGGCAAGACGCTCGCCGACCTCCTCAAGATATCGGCCGGCGATCTCGCCATCACCAGCGTGCTGCGCGCCGACGGACTGCGCATCGCTCCCCTTCCCGACGCCGTGCTTAAGGAGGGGGATATCGTGCTCGTGGAAGGCGAGCATGAGGCCATAGACCGGCTTATCGCCCAAGCGAAGCTGAAACTCTCCGGCAACAGGGATGTGGCGGATGGCGGCGAGCCGGGATTCGAGGTCGCCGCAATCGAGGCGGTGGTGGGAGAGAATTCGAGCCTTATCGGCTGGTCGGCCCAGGCCCTTCTGCTCTATGACCGCTTCAATGTGAACCTGCTCGCCGTCAGCCGCCAGGGCGAGCGGCTCAACCAGCGCGTCGGCACGATAACGCTCCGTCTGGGCGATGTGGTCGTGCTGCAGGGCAATCAGAAATCCCTGCCGGAATTCCTGCGTGACTTCGGCCTGCTGCCGTTGGCGGAGCGGCCCCTGCTTTTGGGCAGCGCACGGCGCGGCATGGTTCCGATCCTCATCCTGATGGCCGCCATGGGCGCGACGGCTGTCGGTGCGGTTCCGGTCGCCCATGCCTTCTTTGCAGCCGCGGTCGCGATGGTGCTCTTCCGGGTCATTCCGCTGCGCAATGTCTACAGCGCCATCGACGGCCCGATTCTCGTCATGCTGGCAACCTTGATCCCGGTCAGCGATTCACTGCGCGCCACGGGTGCGACGGATGTCATAGCCGCGGCCCTCGCCGATCTCGGCTCCCATCTTCCCAGCTATGGTGCGCTCGCTCTCATCCTCGTTGCCGCGATGGCGGTAACGCCCTTCCTCAACAACGCCGCAACGGTTCTGGTCATGGCGCCGATCGCGGCTGGTTTTGCGACGACGCTCGGCTACAGGCCCGAAGCGTTCCTGATGGCGGTTGCGATCGGGGCTGGCTGCGACTTCCTCACTCCCATCGGTCATCAGTGCAACACGCTGGTCATGGGTCCGGGCGGATACCGCTTCTCGGATTATCCCCGCCTAGGCCTTCCCCTGTCGCTGATCGTCATCCTCGTAGCCGTGCCGGCGCTCATGCTGGTATGGCCGCTCAAATAGAAGATCCGCCGGAGATGGTGCGGCTATGCGAGCCAAATTCGGAGCCGCATGGACTGCCTCCCGGGGCTCTGCCCCTAAACGCCTTCCTGTAGGCGAGTGGCGTGGTTCCCACCACACGCTGGAAATGATGGCGCATCGTATCGGCAGCTCCCAACCCCGCTTCGAATGCGATCTGATCGATGGACATGGAGGTTGTCTCGAGCATGTCCTTCGCCAGCCTCACCCGCTCTCGTAGAAGCCATTCATAAGGCGCGTGCCCGGTGGCAGCCTTGAAGCTCCGGAACAAGGTTCTGGGGCTCATCGCCGCGATGCCCGCCAGCTCCTTGATCGTGTAGTCCGCCGCCCGGATCGCGGCGCAGGCGGTCGATAAGCCGGGCAAAGGCGCTATCCTCGGTGCGTGGTACCGCCTGGTCGAAGAACTGCGCCTGCCCGCCGTCCCGATGCGGCGGCACAACCAGCATGCGTGCCACCTTATTGCTAGCGACGGCGCCGAAATCGCGGCGTATCAGGTGCAGGAGCATGTCGATGCCCGCAGCAGAACCCGCCGAGGTGACGATGTCACCTTCATCGACGTAAAGCACGTCGGGCTCGACCCGGATTTTCGGATGCATCTCCGCCAGAGCGGCAGCGAACTTCCAATGAGTGGTGGCGCGACGGTTATCGAGCAGGCCCGCCGCAGCGAGAACAAAAGCCCCGGTGCAGATGGATGCGATGCGGGCACCGCCGACATGAGCAGCACGAACTGCGTCCACGATTTCCGACGGGACAGGCCCCATGCGCCAACCCGGCACAACAACGATGTCGGCATCGGCCATCTTGTCGAGTCCCAAAGCAGAGGTCAGTGCCAGGCCACCTTCGACATCCAGAGGAAGTCGCTCCGCGCAAAGCTCGGTTCGGTACCAGCGCGGCCCGATCTCTTGCCTGCGGTCGCGAAGGATATCGAAGGCAAGGGCATATTCGAACAGGTTGAGACCGCGATAGGCCAGGATGACGACCCGAGGGCGGTCCAGTCGATGTTGCCCGATCTCGCCGTTAACCACCGGCATCCTCCCATCTCACCTTGAGCCGTATCTTGCGACGGCGCCCAGCGTCAGAGCGCTGTTCTACATTGGCAATTTTTGCCGCAACAACGGCCATAACGCCAGCGGCAGCTTAGAAGCATGCGGCTAAATTCGATTATGGAGAGAGCCCACGACAAAGCCATGATCCTGTACTTCGCAGACCTTCTCTATCCGCGGAAAGCGTGCGCTGCCGCTTCCTATCTCGGCGCCCCCGTGACGTTGCGGCCCATCGACGTGGAACAGGATGAGCACAAATCCCCAGCCTTTCTCGCACTCAATCCGAACGGTCTCCTGCCCACACTTGTCGACGGGCCAATGATCATCTGGGAGTCGAATGCAATCCTCTGCCACCTCGGCCGGAAGATGCGGTCCGATTTCTGGCCCACGGACGAGCGTCAGGTCGACGTGATCCGCTGGCTATCTTGGGATGCTGCCGGTTTCGGACGATATGCAGGCGAGCTTTACTTCCAACTTCACGTGCTCAAAAGATTCAACCTCGGGCCGGCAGATGATGCGGCCGTCACCCACGCCCGCGAGGCGTTCACGGCATGCGCGGAAATCCTTGACCGGCATCTTGCCGAGCATGAATGGATCGTCGGAACCAGTCCTACCGCTGCAGATTTCGCGCTCGGCGCGCCATTGCCCTATGCCGACGAAATCGGGCTGCCGCTCGCGGCATTTCCGTCCATGCGCAGATGGCACGAGCAGATGAACGCACTTCCAGGCTGGGCGTCGCCATTCGACATGCCGCGACACACCAGAACGTCTAAAAGAGAACCGAGTTGAACCCGAGGAACGCCTTGTCGGGATTGGACAGCCTGCTTGTTGTTCGTACGCTCGATCAAGGCACGATCGGCGATCTCGGCCGCCTTTTCGACAGCAGTTCTGCAACCCGGGGCTGCTGGTGCATGTGGTTCATCATTCCGGTCAAGGACTTTCATGCAGGCCACGGCGAGCAGAACGGGCGGCTGTTTGCCGCTCTGGTCGAACGCGAGCGTGTACCGATGGGTCTTCTGGCCTATGCTGGCTCCGAGCCTGTCGGATGGATCGCCGCAGGTCCGCGGTCGAGATATGTCCGCGCGGTGAAAACCCCGACATTGCGCGACGGCGATCCTCTGGAGAACGACTCCGTCTGGCTCGTCAGCTGCTTCTTTGTTCGCCAGGAGTTTAGACGGCGCGGCATTACCGGGATTCTGCTCGATGAAGCCGTCACCCTGGCAGGCCGTCATGGCGCACTCGCCGTAGAAGGGTTCCCGACCAAAGGAAACAGGATTGGCGCGGCCGACAGTCAGGTCGGCACCGAATACATGTTTGCCAAGCGCGGCTTCAGGCCGGTTCGAGAACCTTCGACCAACCGGGTCATCATGCGATTGGAACTCCAGGCCCGCTGATTCCTAACTGGCGCTTTTCAAGAGCCGTGAGACCGGCCAGAAGGGCCAGCCCGTGCAGGGCCCGACGGCGGCGAAGAAATCTGGCGCCGCCATCGATGCTTTGCTGATTGAAAAGCTCTCAGAACCGCATGTTGAAGTTGGCTTTTACGGTCTGATCCTGAACGTCAGAGGCGAACTGACCATTATAGGAGAAGCCGAGCGTCGCACTCTGCGAAATCGCGAAATCCATGCCGGCTTCGATGAGCGCTATGTCCTCGCCGATCGGTACGCCGGCAACGGCAAAGCCCTGGCCGCCGACAAAAGCATGCGCCGCGGTCGGAACCGTATCGCCGAATGCGTGCCGCCAGCCGACCATTCCCCGAGCCGTCGCCTCGATCGTGCCGAAGGCGAAGCCATGGGAAGCGCGCAGGCCCAGGGTGGTGAACGTCGTGTCGACGGTCTGGCTACCGCCGGTCAAAGCGGCCCCGCCGCCGGTCTCTGTGAAACCGTCCGCTTTCAAGCTGACATGCGCCAGGTCGGCAAATGGTTCGAACACCGTTTTAGGCGCGACGTCCAAGCGATAGCCAACCTCACCGAAGGCCTGGAAGGTGCCCGCATGGTAGGATCCTTCCAGCTTTTCCGAAAATCCCGGGAAGGAGACGGAGCGAGAGGTATCGATGTCGTGCCAGGAATAGGCCACCCCTGAACGGAACCCAACTTTCCCCCATTTCCTGCCGCCGTAAAGGCCCAGATGATAATTGTCGCTCGACCCGGACGAGGATCTTTCTCCAAGGGAGAAGCTCGAGTGGCTGTATCCCGCGACGAGACCGAGCCTCCAATCTGCAACATAGGCATCACCGCCCACGAGCAAGCCACCCGCGTCACGGGAGAAGCTTGCCGCATTGCCATTGCCTTCCCAATGGCCCCAGGACCCGAACGCCTGCGCCCACATCGCGAAAGTGTCCGTGTTGGCAGCAGAGAGCCTTGCGCTCCCGTCATCGAACTCCATCACAGGGGGAACAGCGAGGGTGGTATCGCCGAAGGCCGCCCGGATGCGGTTCATGACGGCATCGCGAATGAAGCGGCTGTCTTCCAGCATTGCTGTCTTCACCGAGGCATGGACTTCGCCCGACAGCCGATCGAATGCGTCTCGTGCCTGTTCGCCCGACAGGTTCAGAACCGCATCGTGGACGGCGTTGCCCGCGCCCAGGCTCTCGATAGCAGCGCCTGCCGCCTTCTGGTTGCGGGTATTGCCGACATTAACGAAGCCGACCTCGTTGCGCGTCATCGTCAGATAGACATTGTTGGCGTCATAGCTCAGGCTTGGATCAAGGAAGGCGAGGTTCGAGGTGACGCCACCGGTGTAGGCGCCGAAAACGCCACCATCCGCGGCCAGGATCGTGTACTGGCTGGCGGCGGCATAATTGCCGGTGCCCGCCAACACATGAACGGCTCCCCCTTCCAGGGTCGCGGTGCCCGAAACGTCGATCAGATCCGACGTGCCGTCCGCATCGGCATCGACCTCGTAGAGGGACCCCGAAGCCTGGGTGAAATCACCCGCGACGGTCAATGTGCCGGCACCGGTGCCGGGGGCCACTGTCGCGCCGGAGGCAATATAGGTCGTACCTACCGTCCCTGCGCCGGCAAGCACCGTCCCATCCTGCATGGAAAGGAACCCGCCAAGCCTTCCGTCCACAACCAAGCTGCCGCCCGTCAGACGAAGACGATTGCCAACACCAATGGCAACTTGAAAATCGCCCGAACCGGCAATCATGCCGTGGTAAATGTCGCTGGCATTCTGGTCGAACCGCATGAATGCGTCTTCGGCAATCTCGAGATTGCCGCCCAACAGGTCTGCCCTCGATACCAGCCCGCCTTCCTCGATCGCCCAGTCGAGGGCGCTGCGGCTGTCAAGGATGAGTGTTCCTTCACCTCTTTTGCCCATCGTTCCCCGGCCCGAAATGGTGCCGGAGAATACCGCATCCTGCTCCTGATCAAATATGACGTGACCGTTATTGGCGATGTTGTTCCTGATGCTGCCGGTATCGCCGACGAGTGTGCCAGACCGGACAATGGTGTCCCCGCGATAGCTGTTCTGGCCGGTTAACACCAACGTGCCCAGATCATCCTTGACCAGCGCTCCGTCACCCCGGAGTTCGGAAGCGATGGTGGCCGTGTAATCCGTACCGGCCTGCGATCCATCGCCGACGCGGATCAGTGTTTCCTGCTCTGCCAGCGTAATCGCATCCCCCTCGACACGGTAGCCGTCGATGGCGAACTGCATTCCGGTTATCGATATATCGCCATCGTCATCGCTGACTGTGATCGTTCCCGGCTCCCCTTGGAACACGGCGAAGCGCCCGCCCCAGCTGTCGTTGACCTCGCCATTGGTGCGGGTCCAGTTCGTGGTGCCGGTCCTCCAGATACCGTACCCGCCGGAAATCACACCGTCTGCGGTGGTACCGGATCCATCCCAGAACTGCGTGTTGGGGCGCGGATCGGGGCCCGGACCCGGATCGCCATCCACCACAATGTTGACCTGCTTGTCGATCGCGGTCTGAATTTCGATGTCACCGATATCAAACTCGCTGTCATCGGGCAGGCCGACCACTTCCAACCCGTTGTCGGTCAGACTGCCGCCGTAGTTGAACAGACGATAGACGCCCCTCCCAAAGGCGGTGCCGACATCGTCGTCAATGGCCAGGCGGCCGTCCAGCACGAGATCACCCTGGATTTCGAAGAAGGCCTGTGTTCCCGGTTCGTCTACGAGAATTTCGATATCGGAATTTTCATTGAGCGTCAGGCTGGCCATAGTGAGCGTACGATCATACTGGCCATAGAGCCGTCCGCCGTCGGCGATTTCCACATGACCGTCTATGTAGCCGGAGCCGGTGACCGTTCCGCCAAAGGCGGCTTCAACATTGTTGTTAAACCGGCCGTCAAACGAGAGAGCCCCCTCGCGAACGATCGCCTGCGGCCCGATATAATCATTATGACCGGAGAGGCTTATCGTGCCACGTCCCATCTTGGTGATGGCCAATCCTCGATTGCCCTCGAGTATGCCGCTTAACGTGGCGAAGTCATTGTTCTCGAGGATCACGTGGGAACCAAACAGCATCACGTTTGAGAGATTGACGCCGTTTGTCAGCTCGAGCACATTGCGGCCTTCAGAGGGTTGGATGAATTCCACCGCTCCCGTGCCGAACGCCTGGGATGCCCCGGCCACGACCCTCCCACCTCGAATATGGGTCTTGCCTGAATAGGTGTTTTCGCGGAGCAGTTCGAGCGTGCCCGTGCCTTCCTTGCGGAGTTGAACGGTAGCCGCGTCGCCGGATATCACGCCGCTGATGATCGAGTCGCCATTATACCCACCCACTATGAGGGTGGCGTCGCCAATAACGATACTGCCATTGCCCGTGATCCGGTCGATCGCCTCGGTCTGCGCGACCTGCAATGTCCCGAACGTCCCTACGGATATATGCGAATCGTCGGCAATCGCCTCGCCACTGGCGAGAACGAGCGTGCCGAATTGAACGTCAGTGCCACCGGTATGATGGTCTTTGCCCGCAAGGACGAGCGTGCCATTGCCATATTTTATGAGTTGGCCGGCACCGGAGATCACTCCGCTCAGGATTGCCGAACGGCCGTCTGCGATGTCGAGAAGCGCTCCAGCCGTCCCCGAAATGATGAGGTCGTTCTCGACGGCCGCCGCCTCGTTGCGAAGGAGAAAGGACAATCCCGAGGCGGAGGGACCGTTTGAGTTGAACGCGATTGCTCCACTTCCAAGCGCCCTTGCATCGAGCATCCGGACGGTGCCATACGCGATCTCGGTCCCGCCGGAGAAGCTGTTTGCTCCGTCCACTGTGAGTGTACCTGAGCCCGTCTTTCTTAGCCTGATGCTGCCCGCGCCGTCATTCAGACCTTGCTGTATGGATCCCGTGGTGAGAGACAGAACTGCAACTGTATCGACAGTGCTGTTTGTCAGGGACTGGTTTGTCGTGGCCACGAGATTGTGGATGTGCTGATCGGCACCGGCGAGATCCAGAGTGCCGCCTGAAATGACGATATTGGTATTCTCTCTGGCGAAGAACTCTCTGCCGACGGCGTTGCCGAACCGTAACGTGCCAGCTCGCAGCTGCAGTTGACCTAAAGTGATGACGGTCCCCGGTGCAGGCACAGGGCTCGAGATACTCTCCGGCGCGAACACGATCGTGCCATTGTCCAGTGCCCGGTCGCCTACGAAAAGAGACGCAGCTTCCTGGAAGGTGAGATTTCCGACATAAGTGGCAACGGTGTCTTCCGCAGTCGATACCGTTGCCGTGCCGCGATACGGCGCGACAATATCATTATTGTAGGTTCCGGTCTCCGCGTAACGAACGTTTTGCGCCTGTGCCGTCGTCAGCGGCAGAAGAACGCCGACGAGCGCTGTTGCGCAGAGGAGCCGGCTCTTGCGGGATAATGAAACGGAACGCGTGGTGGTGCGATCAACTGCGACCATGTTGCTACTCTCTGGATGTGATTGGTCAGGTTGCGCGGATCTATGGTGACGCGCCGGCAATTTGGCAGGCCTAAAAGGGTGCCTTGGCGCCTTCGAAGGTAATTAAGCTTTGGTCCGCTTTGCGGGGTGGTTCAGATGCTTCGGGGCTGATCGGCGGTCGCGCCATTCGCTGAAAGTCTCCGTTCACATTTCTGAACGGCCTATCAGGCCCCTATCTGCCCTGCCCCATGTGAACGAAGGGGAAGATGCAAAAAGCATAACTTCGCAATAATCCGCCGATACCGAAACCAATACGGCGGGAGTTCATCGCCCCCGCCGTTCCCAGTTCCGGTCATGCTTGTTGCCCAAACTTGTCAGGCTGCATCCTAGTTTTCGAGGGCGATCTTCCTCAAACGTTGGGCATAAGGACTGACCACATCCTGGTACGGCGCGCCGCGTTCGCGGATAGCGTCGAGTTTGCCGATGTCCGCGCGCAATGCATCCGCCGCCTCTTGCTTCTGTTCCGGCGTCATGTTCGTGATTTCACCGATCCTGTTCACGAACTCTTCCATCATCTCTTCCAGTTCCGATCGTGGAATGGACGCAATGAAGCCCGTCATCGTCTGGTCGAAGGCTTCCTTCCAGGCGCGCCGGGTAAAGCCAGCGGCAGGAATCCGCTTCGAACTTTCGTCGTCGATCAGGAACCACTCGTCGGCGGCTTCCTCGTCGTAGAAGACCGTGTCGCCGGTTTCGGATGAAAGTTCTTCCAAAATGGTCACGACAGCCTGGACCTCGCTGCTGTCCAGGCCCGCAGCTCCTACGGTTGCAAATCCCATAAACGCCGTAGAGATCATCGCAATGGCGAGCGATCGGCATAGGCCTCGGCTAAGCCGATTGCATCCTGCCTTCAATCTATACTTCTCGATCAGTAGCATTCCTTCATAACCCTCGCGCGCGCATTTGCGGATTGGCTCGTCGCCACCATGTTGCCTGCCGTCGAAGCGACCTGGCTGGCGACCATACCGCCACGCCCGCCGAGCCCTCCGAAACTGCCGACCATGCCAAGTGCGCCTCCCAGCATGGCCGCGTTCTGCTGGGCTTGAATGGCTTCCGAGCAGCCGTCCTTCTTTGTCGCGGCCGTTCTTTGCTGACTGGCGCGAGCGGCTGGTTTTCCCTCGCTGAAGGCCAAACCTGTCGATTCCCCCGCCGTCTGGGCACAGCCGGCAAGAGCAAGGGCGAGGGAAACCAGGCCCACGATTGAGATGCGTTCCATGTTTTTCCTATGATCTCGCGAAATAAATCCCGCAGCCCCTCCCGGAGCCCGAAGATTTTCGCTGTTGAAGTGAAGTGCAGGGTCGGGAACTAGATGAAAAATCGGCTGGACGCCCCCTCTACCCATAGGGGGAATGCAGAATCATGGGCTGATATTGTGGCTGCAGCTGAAGACCAGCCGAAAGAATCTTGATGAATCCCACTCGATCTAAGGGGCTCCGGGTGCCGATGCTCGGCCTTGTGGCGATAATGCTCTCGCTTTCAGGCATTGCTATCGCTGGGGAACTTCGGAAGCCGAGCGGCCCCGTTCTGCTGACCGTCACCGGCAAGATCGCAAGGGCGAATGGCGATGGTGCAGCGCTCTTCGATGAGGAGATGCTGTCGGCGCTGCCTCAGCATCGGATCGTGACGCGAACGCCCTGGACGGATGGCATCAAGCTCTTCGAAGGCATTCGGCTGAAAGCTCTCCTGGATGAGGTCGCCGTCAAGGGCAGCGTCCTTCGCGCCGAAGGGATCAATGGGTATCGAATCGATATCCCCGTCTCCGATGCTGACAACTTCGGTGTGCTCATCGCGCTGCGGATGGACGGGGAGCGGTTGCTGCGGCGAGACAAGGGACCGCTTTGGATTGTGTATCCGCGAGACAGTGTTCCTGCCGTGAGAGATGAGCGATATGATTCGAGATGGGTTTGGCAGCTCGACAAAATCGAGGTTCGATGAGCATCGCGGCAAAGAGGCGTACCGGAGCAGCGATCACCGCGGCAGTAATCGCGGCCTGCGCTATGCTGCTCGGCCTCGCCCTCCATCGGCTGGTGGAAAGCCGAAAAGAACCTTTCCAACTCCCTCGGCGAAAACATGCTGTGGCTCGTATCCCAGGTTCATTATGAGGATCACCGCCTTGCATTGGCCGCGGAAGCTTGGAACCGCGGTGAGCGGACGGATGAAGACGCGGAGCACCTCCAACTCCGTCTCGATCTGGCATTCAGCCGTCTTGCCCTCCTCTCCGAAGGCTCCTTGGGAAAGGTGATCGCGCAGCATCTGGGGAGCGCGCCGCTGGAGGCGGCTTTCGATCGCCTCACCGCCTTCGAAGCAGCCTTGGCTAGCGCGACGGCGTCACGCTCCCCGCTCCCGCACCCCGTTCTAGACGATCTGCTCGACGACGCTGCCATGTTCAGGGCAGTGGCCAACGACATCATGATCGCGGAGCGTACCAGCCAAGCCGCTCAGCGGGACAAATACAGGGCTGTTCTGCTCGAGGCGATCTTCGCCGTTCTGCTCATTCTGGGTTTCGGGACCTTCATCGTCATGCGCCTGGTGGCGAGCCTGCGCGCCGCTGCCCGCGCCGAGGCCGAACTCAGGCGCGACCGCGATTTTTCCCGCCTCCTCGTTGAATCGAGCGGGGACGGCGTGATTGCCATCGACACCGAATTTTGCTGCACGCACTGGAATTTGGCGCTTGGCAGAATGTTTCCCGCGCCCATCGACGACGGGCGAGTCGTCGGCCGCTTGCTGCAGGATGCGTACCGGCTGCCCGAAGATCACCTCATCATGGACATGATGCGGAAGACGCTGGCAGGGGAAAGCCTTCATATGCCCCCGCATGCCATCCCCGGCAGCGCCCTCTATGTGGAGAAATTCACCTATCCTATCCTTTCGGACGAGGAGGTGATCGGAGCGATAATGATCTTCAGGGACGTCACCGACGCGCATCTGGCCCAGCTCGAACTCGTCAAACATCGCGATCAGCTCGAAAGCATCGTCGCCGAGCGAACGAGGGATCTGGAGGAGTCGCTGAAGCGGGAAACCGCGCTTCGGGAGCTCTACAAGGGTTTCGTCTCGATGGTCTCCCATCAGTTCCGGACACCCCTGTCGATCGTCGATGCCAGCGCGCAGCGGATGATCCGGCGCGGCAGAGAGATGGACGAAAACGAGATCCGGGAACGTGCAGGAAAGATCCGGTCGGCTGTGATGCGGCTTACGCGTCTCGTCTCCAGCACCTTGAACGCCGCAAAGGTCGATGCCGGGCAGATCGATGTCGAGGTGAAGCGGTGCGACCTCGCAAGGCTCATAGTCGATGCCTGCGAACGTCAGAAGGAAACGGCGCCGGACAGGGAATTCAGACTGGATCTGGATCGGCTGCCATTTTCCGTTTCCTGTGATCCGCTCCTGATAGACCAGGTCGTCGCCAACCTGCTTTCCAATGCCGTCAAATACTCACAGCCACCACATCCGATCGAAGTCACCGCCAATGTCGATCATCTATGGATCCACATAAGCGTGTGCGACCGGGGAATTGGCATACCCGAGGACGAACGGCCGAAACTGTTCGAGCGATTCTTTCGGGCCACGACCGCCGTCGGTGTCGAGGGCACGGGCATTGGGCTGCATGTCGCCCGCACTATTGCCCGGATGCATGGGGGCGATGTTGAAGCTTTCCCGCGTGAAGGAGGCGGCTCCTCCTTTGTTCTCAAAATCCCCATAGACGAAGCGATCGCAGCATGATGTTGGATCAGCCTGACGGTTCCGCCCCCCCAAAGAGGACGATCCTTTGCATAGAGGATGAAGCTGCTCTTCGAGCCGATATCACCGAGGAGCTCGTTTCGGCAGGCTACCGGGTCGTCGAGGCGAACAACGGACGGGAAGCATTCGACAGCCTGGAAGCAGAGCGGCCAGACCTCATTCTGTGCGATATCACCATGCCCGAAATGGGCGGATACGAGCTGCTGGCGAAGGTGAGAGCAGAAAGACCCGATCTTGCCGAAGTGCCCTTCATCTTTCTTACGGCACTGGCCGATCGCAGCGAGGTGTTGAGCGGAAAGAACGCGGGCGCCGACGATTATTTGGTCAAACCAGTCGACTTCGATGACCTGCTGGCAACGATCGGGTCCCGGCTTCGCCTCGTGGACCGGGTTCGCCAGTCGCTCCTGACAAACCTCCAGTTCGAGCAGCAGCGGGTGATCGAACAGGCCGTCCGTGACGGTGAGGTTACGCTTGCCGCCCTGGCCGCCGCGTTGGACCGCCTCGCCATCGGCATTTTCCTGCTCGAGGAAACAGGCGAGGTCCGCATGGCCAATGAGGCCGGGCGAAAAATGGCCGAGCGGGCGGATGGCGTCTCGCTGACGCCCTCAGGTCTGCTCGCCCGCTCGACCTCCTCCTCGCAATCCATACGAACGGCACTTGCCGACGTCCTGCGAGATGTTGGAAGCACCCGAACGCTCGCTCTTGAAAGAGAAGAAGGGCACCCGCTCGTATTCCAGGTTTCCTCGCTCAATCTGCCCGGCAGCAACTCGCGACACGCAATCGCCCTGCTGGTCGATCCGGACACGCAAGCCGATATCTCTGCGGAGGTTCTGATCTCCCTGTTCGGTTGCACGTCGACTGAAGCGAAGCTTGCCGCCGCGTTGGTGGCCGGGAAGAGACTGGATGAGATCGGAGAAGAGTTCGGGGTCAAGCAAACGACGCTTACATTCCACCTCCAGAACCTGTTCCAGAAGACCCACACCCATCGCCAAGCTGATCTCATTGCGTTGTTGATACGGGCGACGCTTCCTCTCTCGCTCCAGAGTTAGATCGACGGCTACCGGCCCCTGTCTTCGGAGGGGTTCTGATTCAGGTGGACGTGATAGGCCTTGCCTCAAACGAGGCTGGGGCCATGGGAAACAAGCCGCATCGAAATAATCCTAGCAAGATCCGCGGTAGCGCACGCATGATTGCGTCCACAATGGCAATCGCTCTCGTCGCCGGCGGCTGTCAAAGCACCGCCGGTACCGAGTCGAGTTTCGACAATCCGGTATTCTCGGACGAAACGCGTGCTTTGGAAAAGCAACTCGAAACGGAAGCTGCTGCATTGGGGACTGCCCAAGCGGTGATGAGCATGCCTGCCGCTTGGGATCCCACCGGCGCCGCCAGCCTTGTAACGATTCCTGCCGGGCTGGCGGCACGCGAGGCTTGGCGCAGACAGGCAGATGCGAGAATGGAGGCGCAGCTCGAGAAGGACGAGCGGGAGTTCCTCCGCAGATACGGCATGAATCCTGACGGAACACCCTCGGGGCGGCGACCGGGATCGTAGTGCCCTACGGCACGGCCAATTACGGCGCGCTGGCGATGATGTCCCGCCGGGCGAAAGGCAATTGGACCGGAAAGGCAGATAATCGGGATCCTGAGCGCTGTCGATTGATTCATTGCCGATAGCTTGTATCACATGGAGGCCAAAAGAGTTTCGGAACTGGAGATTTGCATGCGGCTGAACGAGACGGTGCGAAGCGAAATGGAGAAGGCGGTTCTTTGCTGGCTGGCAACGGTTGGCGGGGATGGAGATCCGAACGTCTCGCCGAAGGAGATTTTCGCTCCCTTTGCAGAAGACGACCTGGTCATTGCCGACATCGCTTCGCCCATCAGCGTCAGAAACATCCGTCTGAACCCTAAGGTTTGTGTGAGCTTTATAGATGTCTTCCGCCAGTGTGGCTTCAAGCTTGCAGGCGAGGCCTCGGTAATAGGGCGCGACGGCGAAGATTTCGCAGATTTTGCTGCACCGCTCCGCAGCAAGGCCGGCACGGCATTCGAGATACGTCACGTCATTCACGTCCGGGTAGAGCGGGTCTCGCGCATATGGGCCCCGAGCTACGCCGTCTTTCCCAATCGAAGCGAGCAGGAGCGGCTGGAAGAAGCCTATCGCACCTATGGAGTGCAACCCCGGTCTGCATAGAAGAGCCGCGCCGGTATCCGCAGCAATGCTCGAAACAGGCTTCCCATGAGCACCATGCCGAGGCTTTGCTACGGGGCAGAAGGCGGCCCGAACCAGATGGTTAGCGCGTCGACGAGTCCCGCTTGGGTTTGATCGGCCGCCCAAGCCACATATCCATCCGGCCGGATCAGCACGGCAGTGGGCGCGGCGACAAGGCCAAAGACCGGGAGTTCCCACGCACCGTCGTGTCGCGCATCCACCAGGCGCACGCGGTTCGCCCATGAGCCGAGATCGATGCTACCGGGTTCTGCGAGGTTCAGCAGCAGCGGCCGGCAATCATGTAGGAAATCGTAGACCCGCACCGGTCCGCTGCTGTGGGTCAGGTCGAGATCGGGCATTCGCCGCCCGACGAGCGGATGTCCCTCATTCTGGCCGTAGCAAATGTCGAGACCCGACATCATCGACGTATACCACCTGCGCGGCTGGTCCATCTCCATCACCCCGGCCATCATCTTGCGCAGGGCATTCGTCCGGGCGTCACCGCGACTGAGCGCAGTGATCGCCAGCGTGTGCTGGAGTACGCGCGCAGCAACAGGATGCCGCTCCTCCTGATAAGTGTCGAGGAGATCGTCGGGCGAAATGCGCTTGACCACCTGCGCCAGTTTCCACCCGAGGTTCACCGCATCCTGAATGCCGATATTGAGTCCCTGTCCACCGGCTGGGGAATGGACATGCGCCGCGTCGCCGGCCAGCAGCACGCGCCTTTCCCGATAGGCAGCGGCCTGCCGCGCCGCGTCGGTGAACCGGGAGAGCCAGGTGACGTTGCACACGCCATAGTCCGTGCCGTAGGAGGCTGCGAGCGCACCGCGAAGCTCGTCCAGCGTCGGCTTACCTCCATGCACGAGATGCTGCTCGGTCACCACCCCACGGACGCGTTTGCCATCCTCCAGCCTCCCCAGCGCGTATATGCCCCTCTCGCCGTGGCGGATCCCCCAATCCGGCTCCTCGGCCATATCGGCTTCGAAGATGAGATAGCTGATGTCGGCATCCCATCCTGGGAAGTCTATACCAGCCCTCTTGCGGATCGTGCTGCGCCCGCCATCGCATCCCACGAGGTAGCCTGCCCGGAGCGACCCGCCATCGTTCAGCGCCACATCCAAGCCGGTGTTGTCTTGCGTGAAACCGGTCACCTCGCGACCCCGATAGAACGTGACCGGCAGTTCGCCGACCCAGCCCGCCAGAATGCTCTCGAACTGCTCTTGCCACAGCGCGAGCCAGTAGTCGTGCCGGGTCGGAAGGTCGCTGGTGTCGAGAACGGTTCCCGCGAAGAGTGCGACCTGGTGCTTCTTTCCCCGTTCAATGAATCGTTCGGCAATGCCGCGCTGGTCGAGCAATTCGATCGTTCGAGGATGCAACCCACCTGCGCGCGAGCCCTCCAGGTCCTGATTCAGACGTCGCTCGACGACAGCGACATCGACACCCGCCAGCGCAAGTTCACCGGCCAGCATCAATCCGGTCGGACCACCACCGACGACGACGATCGCGTGTTCGGGATTGTGCATTCGCGACTCCTGAGCATCGGGTCCGGGCAGCGTTTTTACCGGGCACAGCAGTTATGAAGCAATCCCCTGCAAATGGCTCGGAATCCGTGCTTTATCTCGCGCTCCAGGAGAATGACCGCCCGGCCTGTCGGGACAGTCCTTCAGATCAAGGTTTATCGAATCGTATCCGGTCGCGGATATTCGAGCTGCATCACGACGACATTGGTGGTGGCTTTGCCATAGCGTTCGGCGATAGCCTGCAGCGTCTGATCCAGTGCGCTTGCTGGCGGCAGGTCCGCGAAGGTCGAGACCCTGCCATTCTCGGGCCAGTCTTCCCTTGGCTGATCCGGAAGAACGCGAACGCCGTTGGCCGTCATCACCACAGAGGTTGAGGGCGCGAATGTCAGGGCGCGCGACCGATAGGTCCGCGACCACGCATCGGCCACGAATGCCAGCGATACCTCGTCAATGCCTGGTTCAAGGCGGACGCCGAGCTCTTCGCGGTTCCAAAAGGCCATCCTGTTGGCAAGCACGGTGATTGCAAACTGGCGCGTCAGCTTGAAGGCGTCGCTCGCATGCCGGGCATCCCACGCTGGAACGCCAAGTTCGCGCGCGACCTCTTCCGCCTTTGCCCGCCCGCCGATCGCCTCTATCAGCGTCAGCATCATGGGCATGGAAGCCGTGATCCCGGTGGTTGTCGCCACGCTTCCATCCGAGACTATCCGGCGATCGGCGACATATTCGGCGGTGGGGCTACGGTCGAGCAATTCGCCGAGGTAGTACCAGTGTGTCGTTGCGCGCTTCCGCTCGAGAAGACCTGCCGCACCGACCACCTTTGCACCGGCACAGATCCCGATGATCTTCGCCCCCTTGTCCGCCTGGCTCTGCAGCCAGGCAAGCGCTGCCGGGTCGTCATCGCGGCTCATGGCAGGCACAATGACGTAGTCAGCACCGTCGGGATGCGCAGCGTCGAATTCCGCGATGGTCGCATCCGGCTCTACAGTCAGCGCGGGAAATAGCTGCACTGGTCCCGGGCCCGTGGCGAGCATCACCACATCTGCCACATCCGCGCGCCGCAAGATGCCGGTCGGCACGAGATAATCGGTGGTTTCCGTAGCGTCGTTGATCCCGATCACCGCAACGAGCGGCCGCTCGCGCTTGGTTGGCCTGAGCGAAGCAAGCAGGGCATCCATCTCGGCCTTGGGCACGGAAGGCGCATTTGCCGCTGCCGTCGCAGAAGGCAGGCTGAATATCCAACCGCCGAAGCCCGCCAGGGCGAAGAGAACAAGGGCGGCACCACTCCAGATCAAGATGGACTTGGGCATGACGGACTTGCTCCGACAACAGAAGAATTCTCCGGCGACTGTCGCTCGATATCTTCTCACCGGGAGCCAACACTACAATTCAGGCGCAATGGCAGAAATGACAAAAACGGGTTAATTTCTGCCAATGCATCAGATCGTCTTCATCGTCTATCCGGGTTTCGAGCTGCTGGACGTTTCCGGGCCGACATCGGTTTTCAGCGGTGCCAATCGCGCCCTGCACCAGCGCGGGAAGCCGGCCTTCTACAAGATTGGACTGGCATCCGCCGAAGGAGGGACGGTCGAGAGCAGCAGCGGCGTTGCTGTGGAAACAGCTGCGGCCACGGCTTTTCAACCGCGGGAAGTCGGGACCATGCTGGTCGCCGGGGCAGAACGTGAGCCGCTCCTTCGGGCCGTGGCGGACCCTGTTCTGCGGGCAGCGATCCCAGGCCTCGCCGAGGAGGCGGAGCGCTTCGGGTCGGTCTGCACCGGCAGCTTCTTGCTGGCCGCGCTCGGGCTTCTCGACGGCCAGAAGATCGCGACCCACTGGGATTCCTGCAAACCTCTTGCTGCAGCCTTTCCGCACGTTACCGTGGATGCGGATGCGCTTTACGTGGCCGACGGCCGATTGTGGACTTCGGCCGGCGTGACGACCGGGATCGATATGGCGTTGGCGATGGTCGCGCATGATCTCGACGCGGCCATCGCCGGCGAAGTCGCGAAACGGCTGGTCCTCTACGCTCGCCGTCCTGGTTACCAGTCCCAGTTCAGCCCGGTTCTGCAGGCACAGGTGAAGGGCGACAGCCCATTCGCCGACTTGATCGGTTGGATCCAATCCAATCTTAATGCTCCGCTGGGTGTGGCATCGCTGGCAGCCCGCGCCGGCATGACCGAACGCACCTTCCATCGCAAATTCGCTGCCGCTACCGGCGAAACGCCGGCCCGCTTTGTCGAGATCGCCCGGCTTGATACCGCGCGAATGCTTCTTTCACGCGGGCTGCCGCTGAAGTCGGTCGCGGCACAAGTGGGCCTTTTCCCGCCCGCGCGCCTTGCCGACGCCTTCGAGCGTCGTTTCGGCGTTGCGCCAAGGCTTTATCGCGAAATGCACGCCGGGCTTTAGGCTTCGCTCGAGGCCCGGTACTGCGGTTCATAATACAAGATGACGGCACCGATTTTTAATGGCGTAGTTTTCGTGAGCTTCATGTCCAATGTGCCGTCGAACGGCTTGAACAACGGGTTTCCCTTCCCCAGCACCACGGGCGCGATGCAAAGGCGGTATTCGTCGACTAGTCCGTGCCGCAGCAGGGCGGCCACAAGGGCGGCGCTGCCGAACACGTAAATATCCTTGCCCGCCTGCCGCTTGAGCTCTTCCACTGTATCCGGCAGTTCGCCTTGCAGGAGGCGACTGTTGTTCCAGTCCGTTTCCTCCAACGTCCTGGATACCACCACCTTCTCAACGCCATTCATGAAGTCGGCGATCGGCCCTGTTTCGCCGTGCCAATGGGCGGCCATGCCCTCGTAAGTCACGCGGCCGAACAGCAGCGTGCCAACCTCCTCCCCCTGGGTCAGGCTGTAGGCGTGGAGCTCGTCGCCCCAGGCCCTGGTGTGGAAGTCGAGGTCCCACTTCTCGGCACCTTCGAACGAACCGTCGAGAGTCATCAAGTTCCAGACGACAAGCCTCCTCATTCTGTCCTCCCGGGAATTGCTCGTTAACGAAGGGTCAAACGCACCATTGCTTGAGCACGCCCGCTCTGCAAATCATGTGTCCCGCCTCGCGGCCAAAGCTGGACCATACCGACGTCCATCTGTGCCGCAATGACAGAAAGCAGGGGATATCTGCCAAAGGAGCATCCCTGCGGCATATCAAGCCGCAGGGGCATAAAGGCGATCCCGATGTTTCAGTCCTTCGGCAGGAATGCCGGGTTGTACACCACCTCCCAAAGATGGTCGTCGGGGTCCTGGAAATACCCGGAATAACCACCCCAGAAGGTTTTCTGGGCAGGCTTGATCAGGCGTGCACCAGCCGCAATGGCCTGGCCCATCACTTCATCGACCTCGGCCTCGCTGCCGACATTGTGACCGAGAGTGAATTCCGTCGGGCTTCGCCCGGCTGTTTCGATTCCGGCGTCGTGAGCGATGTCCGCGCGCGGAAACAGCGCCAGCTTAGCACCGCCTTGCAGGTCGAAGAACACCACCGCGCCGTGCTCGAATTCTTGTCCGACAATGCCCTCCGTCGGAAGTCCCAAGCCGTCTCGATAGAACTTCAGCGACGCTTCAAGATCGTCGACGCCGATTGTAATGACGCTTATCCTGGGTTTCATAATTTCTCTCCTGCCTTCCATTCGACTATGGGGACGTGGCGGATCACCGCCGTGCGCCTCCGCATTGCGCCGATTTGTAGCCGACCGCGGCACGGGGATTCTTGAACGTTTCGGCCAAAATGCGCACGATAGCGCCTCGACCTTGCGAAGGAGCCGGAATGAAGCCAGTGCCTGCAGGCGCAACAGGACGTTTTCAGGAGCGGGCGGTCGCTGCCGATCTGCAAGGCAGTTTTGCTGCGATCTGGATCCACCAGTTGCCGACGGAAAAGGCGCCGCCGGTCATCGTGGCTCCGGACGGGACGATCGATCTTCAGTGGATCGATGGCGTCCTGAGGGTCGCAGGTCCTGACAAAGACCCGAAGACGGAGATCCTACCGGCAGGCGCGACGGTAATAGGCTTCCGCTTCCGGCCCGCCGCCGCGGCGCAATGGTTGGGGATTCCTGCGAGCGAACTCATTGGTCAAAGGCTGGAATTGGAGGACCTATGGGGCTCGAAGGCCCACCGCCTCATCAGCAAGATCAACTCACGGCAGAAGGGCGGCGTCATAGAAGCGCTGGAGGCAGCCTTGGCCGATCACATGCCCGAAAACCCAGCCGACGCAGTGATGAGCGCAGCTTATGCCTTGGTCGAAATGGGCGCGCCGTCCGGAGCTCCGCTTGTTCCATGGCTCGCTCGCTCCCTGGCCATGAGCGAGCGCACGCTGCGGAGGCGTTTTGACGAGAGCTTCGGCTATGGCCCGAAGACGCTCGATCGCATCTTGCGCTATCAACGCTTCCTGAGACTTTCGCGGGCGTCTCGGTTACCGGTCGCAGTCATTGCTGCCGAGGCGGGATATGCCGACCAGGCGCACCTCGCACGAGAACGCAAGCGACTTACCGGGCTCGTTTCAAGCGACAGCACCATGCCAGAACCTGGCGAAAGCTAGTCCCGGAAGAGGAGTCGCCGGCCAACGGGCCGCCGATCGGGCGGAATGGTTCGCAGTCCCAACGGGCCACATACCCATCAGATTTGTGATGGCGTTCGGGCGCAACCTCGACCAGTGGGCAGGCTGCTATTGCAGCATGTCCTTTACGATCCCGCTCGCTCTTCCGATATCCATCTGGCCGGGAAACTTCTTCTGCAACTCGTTCATGCAGCGGCGCATGTCGCGCAGGCCACCTGCCCCCATCTCCTGTACCACTTGGGCGCAAGCTCTCTTCATGTCTTCTTCGCCAAGGGGCTTGGGCAGGAACTCGGATATGATACCGATCTCCTGGCGCTCCTGCTCCGCGAGTTCGAGACGGTTGCTTTCCTCGAAGCTTCTCGCGGACTCCTTCCGCTGCTTCAACATGCGGTCGAGAATCTCGATGATCTCCGCGTCGCTTACCGGGTCCTTTCCGGCCGTGCGGTTTGCAATGTCCCGGTCCTTGATCGCGGTCAGAATCAGGCGGAGCGTTGAGATTCGCCGCTTGTCGTCTTGTTTGGTTGCGTCTTTCAGCGCCCGAGCGATTTCCTCGCGCATGGCATTCATCTCCCGTCGCGTCCGCGACCATAGCGCCGACCTACCCTAGAGGCAAACCCTTTCTGGCCGGCTAAGTGACTGGTATTTTTGCGATAAATAATCACCTGAGTTTGCCGGGATCGAAATTGACCAAATCCTGGCAGTTCTCTATTGTCCGTCGCCTGCATGAACATTAAATGTGGCGCGCGGGCGAAAGTTGCGGCATAGCCGTGGCTGCCGGCGTGTCGCGCGCCATATGGCCCGCGACGGGCCTTTTTGCAAGCCCTGCAGAAACGACAAGGAGAACGACATGGCATCAACCGCGCCCTGGAGCGAACCCAGGCCGACGGCGCTTCTGGTCCTGGCCGACGGAACGGTAATCGAGGGCCGCGGCATCGGTGCCACCGGCGTGGCGGTGGGAGAAGTTTGCTTCAACACGGCACTGACGGGCTATCAGGAAATCCTGACCGATCCGTCCTATGCAGGCCAGATCGTCACCTTTACCTTCCCCCATATCGGCAATGTCGGGGCCAATGGCGAGGACATCGAGGACCTCAATCCCGCCGCCCGTTCCGGCGCGGTCGGAGCCATCTTCAAGGCGGACATCACCGATCCTTCCAATTACCGCGCAAGCGAACATCTCGACCAGTGGCTGAAGCGGCGCGGCATCGTGGCGCTTGCCGGCGTCGATACGCGTGCCCTCACCGCCCTTCTGCGCGAGAAGGGTGCGGCCAATGCCGTTCTTGCCCACGCGCCGGATGGACGCTTTGACGTAGAGGCGCTCAAAAGCCAGGCCCGCGAGTGGGGCGGACTTCTAGGCCTTGATCTCGCCAAAGCCGTAACATCGGGCCAATCATCCGTCTGGACGGAGACACCCTGGGTCTGGAACGAAGGCTACGACGAGACCAGCGAGACCCCCTATCATGTCGTCGCGGTCGATTTCGGCGTGAAGCGCAACATCCTGCGCATGATGTCGAGCCTCGGAGCCAAGGTCACCGTCGTACCTGCCACCACCTCCGCCGAGGACATCCTGGCCATGCGCCCGGATGGCGTGTTCCTGTCGAACGGGCCGGGCGATCCGGCGGCCACGGGCGAATATGCCGTGCCCATGATCCGCGAATTGCTCAAGACCGATATTCCCGTCTTCGGCATCTGCCTGGGTCACCAGATGCTGGCGCTGGCGCTCGGCGCCAAGACGATCAAGATGCATCAGGGGCACCATGGAGCCAACCATCCGGTCAAGGACTTCACCACCGGCAAGGTGGAGATCGTGTCGATGAATCACGGCTTCGCCGTCGACAGCGACAGCCTTCCGGAGGGCGTGGAGGAGACCCATGTCTCGCTGTTCGACGGCTCGAACTGCGGCATCAGCCTCGTCGGTCGGCCCGTCTTCTCGGTGCAGCACCATCCCGAAGCCTCGCCCGGGCCGCAGGACTCTCACTACCTCTTCCGCCGCTTCATGAATCTCGTACGCGAGAAGAAGGGCGAGCCCGCGCTGGCCGAGCGCTAAGAACAGTTCGCTGCTCCAGCGGTGATTTCAAGGCGGCCTACGGGCCGCCTTTTACGTCGGTACGGCAAGCCTACTCGCCGGCTTCAGCAAAGGCTACAGCATCGGCCGGCAAACGGAATCGGTTTTCGGAAAGCGTCGATTCGATAACCTGCAGCGTCCTTTGTGCGTCCGAATGGGCGCAGCGCTGTAAACGTCCGAAGGCCCCTGCTTTATTCAAAACGACAGCCGCAGCTTGGTGATCCCATCGCGGATCTCCTTGAAGACGTTGTCGAGTTGCTCGCGCGAGGGCGAGTCGAAGAAGTGGCCCGGAGTCGTGGCGCAATCCTTGAGCATCATTCCCGTCTTCACATCCGGCTCCTCCAGCCGGATCGTAAAGACCGTGATCTTCTCATCATCTCTGCCTTTAGCGTTCCTGCAAGCCTCAAGCGTCTTGGCATTCATCGCGTCCGTAACGGCACTGTTGCTTCGCAATGTCGTGAGGCGGTTGCTGATCAGGTAACCGAAGCTGCTATAGGTGGAGCGGAAGACGTTCGAACTGCCCTGCACGCCGAACGTGTTGGAACCGTCGGTGAGCACGATCATGATCTTTTCGACGTCGCTCGCCGGTTCCCTCCCCTCGCTGAAGGGCTCCTGCGGCGAGAGCACGCGCATGCCCCACGCGACACCCTCCATGATGTTCGTGTTTCCGTCGGCCACGAGGCTGTTCACCTTTCGCTTCAGATCGGCATAGTCGTTCGACAACGGTGTGATCGGCTGTGTCACGCACCCCCTGGAAGGGCCTGTTCCTCTTGGGAAATTATCGTTTATACTAACCCAGCCCTCCGGCCCGACATTGAGGCCGACCAAGGTCGTGTACCCTTTCTTCGCCTCTGCAGCTGCGTTCTTGAGACCGTATTTCTCGAGTCTTCTCGCCCGCTCTGCGGAGGTGCTCGAAGTTGGATCCGCGCTCGACGAGATGTAATTATTTGGATAGCTGATCTGCCGCGTGGGGTCTGGCTCGTCGATCGCGAAAGCCGGGATGAAGAGGCTGTACCGGTCTGTGGCGACCGCAGGCGTATCATCCACATCGTGAGCAAAGCCGTTGGTCGGCATACGCGTTTCCACACAGCCCTTCCAATCCTGCTTGAGATGATGAGCGACCTCGAAGCGGCTGAGACCCGACAGCAGATCCATCTGTGGAATAGGACCGACACCCTGCAGGTCCAGCCACGCCGCTCCCGAACCCGGAACCATCTTTCCCTTCCGGTCGAATGTCGGCCCGAATTGCGGTCCCACATTCACGAATGTCGCGAAGGGCACCAGCGCAAATTTCAGCCGCTCTTTGTCGGTAACCCGCGAAGAAAGGTCATCGATCAGCCCGATCACCGCCTCCTTCATGGATCTGAGCTTTCCGCCCGCCATGGACCCTGTCGTGTCCAGCACAAGAGCGATCTCGTAATAGGCAAAGGCCATATCGGCCGTCGAGGAGGCGGCGATGCTCGCTTCATCCCATCCGAACACCCCTCCAAACGAGAGCGGCAAGGAAGTCTCCGCCGAGAGCGTGACTGATGTATCGTTCCGCGTTACCACCATGTTCCTGTAGGCACCGGATAGATTCCCCGTCAGGAACGAAGCCGCGATGTTCCGCGCTTCCTCGTCGGATATCTTGTCGCCGCGCTGAGCGACTGCCAGTACGGCCGCATCAAGCGCATTCTGCAGTTCCGAGTGGGAGCGGCTGACATTCGCATAGTCGACCGCCAGCCCTGCCGCCCCGACGAGAGGCACCGCGGCAAGCGCCATGATCACGGCAAAATTGCCTCCATGATCGCACCTAAAGGCTCGGAATGCCGAACGAAGGCTTCTGATGAAGTGCATGCCCCGCAACTCCCCGTTGTGCGAGGCACGCTAGCACAAGGTGTTTAAGGGCCCCTTAGCGCGATCGTTCGGTTTGAATCAAATTTGCCGCTGATGGCGCGCGGGTGCCTGGACAGAACGCCGACGGCGGAACGGAAAGGTGACGAGTCTGAACAGGCCGAACCCCAGGAGAAGCCCCACGCCGGTCCAGATCAGTCCGTGGCTCGTGAGCGGTACGGCTGGCTCGAAGTCACGCAGCGAGCCTGCGAACACCTCTCCGTCCGGATCAGCCACCACCGCCACCGGCCGGAGCGCCGGCGGCAGTTCAGCCAGCCGCGCAGACTGCTGGTCGATATGTTCCGCACGTTCGATCACTCTGCGGACGGATCGCGCACGATCGCGAATGAACGGCTCCTGCGACCGGTCCTGCAGCGCCAGAGCGCCCTCGCGATCGAGTTTGTTGCGTGCCGCATCCGCGTCGAAATCGGAGACGACCCGCGCAAGTTCGTGACGTGCGCCCTCGAGCCGCTGCCTATACTGCTGTGCGAATTCGGGCGCTTGCGATGTGGCCATACCGGCCAGAACGGATGTCACGAGCGCGGCGACCGTGCCAGGCCTAATCATCTTCGATCCCCTGCGATCAGAAACCGGCGCCTGGTCAGATCGGCCCGCTCAACGTGTTGCAATCAGCCGGGTCCCCGCTTTCGAATCCGCGCCGGAACCAGTTGCTGCGCTGCTCCGAAGTGCCATGGTTGAAACTCTCCGGCACCACATAGCCTTGGGTGCGCCGCTGTAGCGTGTCGTCACCGATTTGGAAGGCCGCGTTCAGCGCCTCCTCGATGTCCCCCTCCTCCAGAAGGCCCTGCTGGTTGGTGTGATTTGCCCAGACGCCCGCATAGCAGTCGGCCTGCAGCTCCACCCGCACCGACATGGCATTGGCCTCTCCCTCGCTCAGATTCGCACGCATGCGGTTAAAGCGGGGGAGCACGCCCGTGAGGTTTTGAACATGGTGGCCGACTTCGTGCGCGATCACATAGGCCTGGGCGAAGTCGCCCGCCGCGTCGAAGCGCCTCGCAAGCTCATGGAAGAAGCTCAAATCTAGATAGACCTTCCGGTCTCCGGGGCAATAGAAGGGGCCGCTTGCAGCCGAAGCGAAACCGCAGGCCGAATTCACCTGTCCGGAGAAGAGCACCAGCGGCGGCTGTTCGTAAGTTGCGCCCTGCGACTGGAAAATCTGACCCCAGACATCTTCCGTATCGGCAAGCACCACAGCAACGAACTGTCTCTCTTCGTCATTGCCGGCCTGTTGCGTCGATACCTGGCCTGTTCCTTCCTCCAGCATCTGCAGGGGATCGATGCCGATCGCCCTCAGGCCGAAGAAGAGGATAACGAGGATGATGATCGTGCCGATTCCGCCGCCACCTGCCCGGCCGGTCCCGATCGGAATTCGGATCGGCCCGCCGCGCCGCATGCCGCCGGGAAAAATCCCGCCGCCCGCGCCGCGACGATCCTCGATATTGCTACTCTCGCGACGGCCCCTCCAACGCATGCGCAACCTCTCCGTTTTGCCATCCAGGGTCTTGTGGCCCTATCGGGGATATAACGCCATCATGCCCATGGTCTATGGTGACCGAAAAGTTAATGGAAAAGCAGCGCGCTGTCATGACACCGGCGGGTCAGGTGCTGCTTGCCACCACGGCGCGGGATGAACGCCGCCCCGCGGCAAGCAGGAGCAGTGCCGAGGCGGTGAACGCCGCCCCCACGAAACCGAGCTCTGCGGCCCCGTCCATCTCGAGAACCCGCCCGCCGATCAGCGTTCCAAACCCAATTCCGAAATAGATGGCCGAGACGTTGAGCGCCAGCGTCAGGTGAGCCAGTTCTGGAGCCACGGCCACGAGGCGGCTTGCCTGAGCGGGCGGGAAGGTCCAGCCCACGAAACCCCATGGCACCATGAGCGCGATCAGCAGCGGCCCCGCAACCTTATCCGGCGCCCATTCGGCCAGTGCCGAAAGAATCAGGGCGAAACAGGTGGCCGCAAGCATGGCAAAGCCCACCACTCGCGTCGGCCCCAGCCGATCGGCGATACGGCCGCTGGCGTAATTGCCAAGAATGGCGCCGACGCCATAGGCGAGCAGCACGAAAGGCAGGAGTTCCCGCGCAATTCCTGTGCCTTCGATCGCAAGCGGCCCGATATAGGAGATGACGGCGAACCCGCCCGTCAGATAAAGAAAGGTAACCGCCAGCGCCGACAGGACACCGGGTCGCCGCACTACCGTGATGCGCTCCATGAGCGTGGAACCGGCCGTCCTGAGATCCCTCGGCAAGCGCAGCCAGAGGGCTGCAAGACAGAAGGCGGCAATCAAGGCCAGCGCCAGGAAAGCTCCGCGCCAGCCCACGACGTGTGCCAGGAGAGAGCCCGCGGGCGCACCGAAGGCTACAGCGAAGGTCGTCCCTCCAAGCACGGCGGAGATCGCCACGGCGCGCCGCTCCGGTCCTGCGATGAGCACGGCCGTCGCCTGCGCGGTCGCGGCGAAGAGACCCGCCGACATTCCCATCACCACCTGCGCCAGAAACAGTGGCAGCATGCTCCCGGCAAGCGCTGCCGCAAGATTGCCTGCGGCGAAGAACAACAGCGCCAGGCCAATCAGTCGGCGCCGATCCAGCGAATCCGATACCGTGGAGAGAACAGGCGTGCCAACGGCATAGGCAAGGGAAAAGGCAGATACGAGATATCCCGCTTCGGGCACGGTGATTCCCGTGTCTTCGGCGATCAGCGGTAGAAGCCCGGCAAAGAGAAACGCGACCATGCTGGTCGCGAAGGCTCCCAGGGCCAACAGGAAAAGCCGTCTGTCCATTAGGACTATCCCTAGTTCAAAGATTATTGAACAATTGGATGAGCAGCGTCCGCCGGTCAAGAGCCGCGCAACACCTTACTGCCAGGATTTGCCAGTTTCTCATTATACCAGGGGTGACTTTCGCATGGGCACCCCACCCTGAAAAGAAAATGCGCCGACGCCGGTGGCTTTGCCCGCGACGGGTGACCCCGAAACTATTTGACAATACCCGCCTTTTGACCGATCTGAGGGCCGGCGGCCACTGCGGTTGCCCTTTCACAACAGGAACGATCATGGACCCGGACAGTCGAAGTCGCTCTTCGCTTACCCCGGCCGCGCAGCACCTTTAGCAGGGATGGCTCCGCGGCCGTGAACGTCACGCCGAAAGGAGCTTTCAATGCTGCGCATCTACACGAGCCAGAATGGCCACCTCACGCCTGTCGAGAACTTTCAACGCCCCGAAGCGCTCGGAGCGCTCTGGTTCGATCTTCTGGACCCGACACACGAAGAAGCTTCCCTGGTCGAATCGCATCTCGGTATCGCCCTCCCCACCCGTGACGAAATGGCGGAGATCGAGCTTTCCGACCGCCTCTTCCAGGAAGACGGCGCCGAGTTCATGACGGTGACCACCGTGACCAGCATGGAAAGCGACGACCCCGTGAAAGCTCCGGTGACGTTCGTGATCAAGGGCCAGGCACTGGTGACAGTCCGTCATGCCGATCCCAAGCCGTTCCGCACCTATCTCGCTAAGGCTGAACGCGGAAATCTTGCTCCATGCACCTCCGGCGAAGGGGTGATGCTGGGCCTGATCGAGGCGATCATCGACCGCGCGGCCGACGCATTGGAACGGATCGGAGACGAGGTGGATGCCATATCCCGCGAGGTCTTCCGCAACAAGGCGAAGAGCGTCTCCAAGAAGACCCGCAATCTCCAATCGCTGATCGAGCAGATCGGACGCAAGGGCGATCTCCTGACGAAGCTGCGGGAGAGCCTCGTCAGCGTTACGCGCATGATCGCCTTTCATGGCGCGGTCGACAGAAGCGCCCGCAGGGCCTCCAAGGATGTTCGGCAGCGCGCCAAGCTGATCCAGCGTGATGCGGCCGCCTTAGGCGAGCATGCGGTCTTCCTGTCCGGAAAGGTCAATTTCCTGCTCGATGCCACTCTTGGCCTCATCAATCTGGAGCAAAACCAGATCATCAAGATCTTCTCGGTGGCAGCGGTCGTGTTCCTCCCGCCCACCCTTGTGGCCTCGATCTACGGCATGAATTTCGATTTCATGCCCGAGCTCCACTGGTCTTTCGGCTATCCGTATGCCATCGCTTTGATGGTGGTTTCGGCTATGCTCCCTTACCTTTATTTCAAGCGGCGCGGTTGGCTATAGCCGCCTCAGGCGTGGCTGGCGGTCAGCCGGCCGCCTAGCAGCGGAGAAAGAACATGTCCGGTGACAAGAGTCACGAAGCCTTGGTGGGCGGGCAATTCGGCTCGCAGGCGGAAGCTTATCTGAAGAGCGCGGTCCATGCGCAAGGCGAGGACCTGCAAGCGCTGATCGCCCGGATGGCAGGCAAAAGCGATGCACGCGTGCTCGACCTCGGCTGCGGCGGCGGTCACGTCACATTCAATATCGCCCCGCTGGTGCGGGAAGTGGTCGCCTATGATCTTTCGCCGCAGATGCTGGACGTGGTCGCCCGCACCGCCCGCGAACGCGGCCTGTCCAACGTGAGCACCGCGCAGGGGGTTGCCGAAAGCCTTCCGTTCGAAACGGGCAGCTTCGATGCGGTGTTGACCCGTTTCAGCGCGCATCACTGGCGCGATCTCGATGCAGGCTTGCGCGAGGCCGCCCGCGTGCTGAAGCCCGGCGGAAGAATCATCGTCGTTGACACCGTCTCGTCGGGAATTCCCCTCATCGACACCTTCTTCCAGGCGATAGAGCTTTTGCGCGACTGCTCCCATGTCCGCAATTATCCGCGCGCGGAATGGGAGGCGGCACTTGCCCGCGCCGGCTTCCAGGTTTGCTCCTCCGACCAGTTCCGCTTGCGTCTCGAATTCAAGTCCTGGGTCGAGCGCATGAACACGCCGAAGCCCCAGGTAGAAGCCATAAGGGCGTTGCAGACCTCTGTCTCGGAGATCGCGACACGGCACTATGAGACCGAGCCGGACGGCAGCTACACCATCGATGTGGGTCTGTTCGAGGGAACGAAACCGCTTCGGTAAGCCTGCCATCTTCCCGGGCCTTGTCTCTCATCTACCCCGGCGCATCGGCGAGTGGCGCGACAGCCGGTCTCCCCTCGTTGAAGGGGAGACCAGAGGGGCAGACCGCCCTCACCTGCCGGACCTCAATAGATTTGCGTCACCGGCTGGCCGAGCGCCATGGCGCCTGCATATCTCGCCTGCGGTCCGGCCTGCAGAGGATGGAACCGTGCACCCTGGATATCCCTGAAGCGCCGCTCCAGCCCGTTACGGCGATAGAAGCCGGCCCCGCCGGAAAGCTCCATGGCAAGCTCGACGGTGCGGATGGCATGCTCGGCAACCAGGGAGCGCCCGATCATCACCTCATTGACCGTTTCCGCCGATGGAGCGTTCCGCGCTACGGTCTCCAGCATCCAGCGGTGCGCAAGCTGCGCAGCGCGGAGCGATGTGTCCATCCGCCCCGCAAGATCGAGGCTGTAACTTGTTGGCTCCTTTCTCTTTGCGAGCTGTACTGCGATATCGCGGGCGCTTTCGGCTACGCCCAGATAGGCTGCATAGATCAGCGGAAAAGCGATGGTTGCAATTATCTGGAAGACGGGGTGCCACTCCCCGGCCTTGCGCACGAAGGATATGCTTTTATCCGGCACAAATAGTTCCTCGAAGACCACATCCTGGGAGCCGGTTCCCCGCATGCCGAGTGTACGCCAGGTGTTCACCACCCTTACCTCGGATGCTTGCATAGGTGCGCCGAAATGGATGACGGAGAGAACCCCGTACTCGTCTTCGCAGACGGCCCCGGTCATGAGCAGATCGCCTGCTTCTGCGCCGGAAGTGAACACCTTGCGTGCGGTGACCCGGTAACCGCCGTCGGTTTTCACGGCCGTCCCGGAACCGCCGATCCAGTCCGACCCTCCGCTTGAAAGCAAGATCAGGCGCTCGGATGCGACCCGTTTCAGGAGAGGCTCGACTGCCGCCACATTCTGGTGCCGCCAACGCCAGGCCGGGATCGCCACCTGATGCGTATGCATGGAAAATGCGAGTGCGGTCGAGCCGCAGGCATGCGCCATGATGCGCAGCATTTCGGCCAGTTCGGCGACATCGGCGCCGCCGCCGCCGAGTTCCGTGGGAACGCCCGCCTCGACCAGCCCGGCTTCCTTCAGAAGCGCATAATTCTCAGCGACGAAACGATCCGTTTCGTCGAAATGCTCGGCCCGTTCTGCAAGCGTCGGCAGAAGCTCGCGGACAATGGCGGCAGGGCTTGCGATCGAAACCGCAGCCGGGCCCCCGCTCATAGGATATGTTGAAGCGTTCGACATTGTTTCTCCTCCGGTTTGGAACCTGCAGAATCTCGCAGAGACGTTGAGCGGTCCAGTTCACGAACTGTACCGCTGCCATTCCAGTTCGGTCGATTTTGCGATATTCTCTGCTCTTGGCGCCGAAGGTGACTGCAATGCAGGACCGTGGAGGGTACGGGCAATTCTGTCCGGTGGCGATGGCCTCGGAGGTGCTCTGTTCGCGCTGGACCACGCTCATCATCCGTGAACTTCTCTGCGGCACGACGCGCTTCAATGACCTGCGCCGCGGCGTTCCGCGCATGTCCCCTGCCCTTCTGTCGAAGCGGCTCAAGGAGTTGGAGCGGGCGGGCGTCATCCGCACGCTGCCAGGCCAAAGCGGTGTGATGGAATATCGCCTTACGGAAGCGGGGGAGGATCTGCGCGCCATCATCCTGGGCATCGGCTTCTGGGGCCAACGTTGGGTGGAATCGCGGCTGACCTTGAAGAATCTCGACCCTTCGCTGTTGATGTGGGATATGCGGCGCAACCTCAACCCCGAGCCGCTGCCGCCAAAGCGCTGCACGATTCAGTTTCAGTATCCGGAGGTTCCGCCTTCACGTCAGAACTGGTGGCTCGTTGTCGATTCCGGCAATGTGGATCTCTGCGGTTTTGATCCAGGTTATGAGATCGACCTCTTGGTGACGGGTTCGCTGCGCAGCATGACCGCTGTCTGGATGGGGCTCAGCGTCGTGCGCAAGGAAGTGGAGGCCGGCAGGCTGGAACTGATCGGCGATCCGAAAATCGCGCGCGCCATGCAGCAATGGCTGGGCCTCAGCACCTTTGCGCCCGAGCCGCGCCGGGTGCAATAACCCCCTAACGTTCCGTCAAGGCAAGCTTCACGCCCAATCCCACGAAAGCGGCGGCGAAGGTGCGCCGCATCCAGGCGAGCACGCGCGGACGTGAGATCACGTGGTTGCGGATCGCCGCCGCAAACAGCCCGTAACCGACGAAGACGACGAAGGTGGCCGCCATGAAGACACCGCTCAGCTCCAGCATGCGGACAAACGCGTTGGGGTCTGCGCTGCTCACGAACTGAGGCAGGAAGGCGAAGAAGAAGATCGAGAGCTTGGGATTGAGAATGTTGACGAGGATGCCGGAGACGATCACCTGCCGGTCGGAGCGTGGAGCAGTTTCGGCTTCCACCTTGAGCGCGCCGTGTTCCTTGAGCGTTTGCCACGCCATGAAGAGCAGATAGGCAACACCCAGATATTTCAGGATCTGGAAAGCGACCGCACTGGTATGCAGCAGAGCCGCCAGACCGGTGATCGCGGCCGCCATATGGGGGATGATGCCAAGCGTGCATGCAAAAGCTGCGACTGCGCTTGCCCGTGCCCCGCGCGACAGGCCGGCGGCAAGCGTGTAGAGTACCCCTGTTCCTGGGGAGGCGACGACAATCAATGTCGTCAGAAGAAATTCGATACTCACATCGTCCTCCCCGATTCCTGCTGCCGGTATTTAAGGAAATCCACCAGATCAAGACAAGCGGATGGTCATTTGCTTTCGAGCCTTCCGCTTGCATCGCGCCTGGGATCGATTACCTTTGGGTCGTTATGTTGCCTCATCCGTCGACCGAAGAGATCAATCTGGCGACCGTTCTTGCCGTTTTGGGCGATCCTACGCGGCTGGCCATCTTGGGCGATCTTGCCCGGCAGGACGGTAAGCCGCTGACCTGCTCCCACTTCACCGATCTCACCTCGAAATCGAACCTTACCTATCACCTCGCAAAAATGCGCGAAGCTGGCATCGTGCGGGTCGAGCCGCGCGGCACCTCCCGCTTCATCACCCTCAGGCACGCCGATCTCAACACACGCTTTCCCGGCCTCCTCGACTCGATCATCGCTACGGCGATCACGCTGCCCCCGCCGGAAAAGGCTGCGGAATAGAAGAGAACCGACTGCCGAATCCCGGAGGCGGCGAGCTTTATTCGCTACAAATTTAATCAATTTTTACAACCTCCGGCTTATGCGGCGATAATCTGTACTGCGTTCGTACCCGGAGTTCATTTTGTTCAAGCGTTCTCTGGCGACCGTTGCGGCCGCCCTCCCCCTTCTTGCACCAGCGGCGGCCGAAGCTCAGCAAGCCGGAAGGCATTTCTGGTCGGGCGACTGGTCGTTGACCGTCGGTGCTGCGGGCTTGGTTGCCCCAAGCTTCGATGGCTCCAAAGATTGGATCTTCAAGGTGACGCCCGTGGTCTCGCTGAGCCGCCAAGGTTCGGCCACGCGCTTCTCCTCGCGCAATGACAATCCCTCCTTCGGCTTCGTGGACACCGGCGTGTTCCGGGCGGGCATCGCCGGAAAGCTCGTCTTCCGCCGCGATGAGGACACCGACGATTCCCTCAAGGGCCTGGACCCGGTCAAGTTCGGGGTGGAGGCTGGCGGTTTCGTTGAAGTCTATCCGACCGACAACATCCGGCTCCGCGGCGAAGTGCGTAGGGGCATCCGCTCTCACAGCGGCGTGGTGGCCGACGTCGCCGTCGATGTCTTTGACGATCTCTCGCCAACCGTCCGCGTTTCCGGCGGTCCGCGCCTGTCCATGGCGAGCGCCGACTATTTCGACGCCTATTACGGTGTCAGTGCCGAAGAATCGGCGCGCTCGGGCCTGCCGCGCTACGATCCCGGCGGTGGCATCAAGTCCGTTGGCGCGGGTGCCGCGATCACATGGAAGACGACCGACAAGATCACCACCAGCTTCTTCACAGAATATGAGCGGCTGATGGGCCCCGCCGCCGACTCACCTCTCGTGGACCGGCGCGGCTCCCGCAATCAGCTCACCGTCGGCGTTTCGGCCACTTATCGCTTCGATTTCACGCTCGATTGAACGGGCCAGGAGGGGCGGGCGACGGAAGGTCGCGCGCCTTCGTGGCGCGCTTCTGGCACATCTGCGCTTTTGGGGGTTCCCTGCACGCGAAGACTTCCCTATAAGGCGCGCCTAGCCTGACAAAAAGAATCCTCCGCTGCGCCGGCCGGGCTCGCCCGTTCCGGTTCTTCGCGCAAGCGCCTCTTGGAATGGACCATTCATGCCCAAACGCACCGACATCAAGTCGATCCTGATCATCGGGGCCGGCCCCATCGTCATCGGCCAGGCCTGTGAATTCGACTATTCCGGCACCCAGGCCTGCAAGGCCCTGCGAGCGGAGGGCTATCGCGTCATCCTGGTCAATTCCAACCCGGCCACCATCATGACCGACCCGGAGCTGGCCGACGCTACATATATCGAGCCGATCACCCCCGAAGTGGTCGCCAAGATCATTGCCAAGGAGCGCCCGGACGCGTTGCTGCCCACCATGGGCGGCCAGACCGCGCTCAACACAGCGCTGTCGCTTCGCCGCATGGGCGTGCTCGAGCGCTACGGTGTCGAGATGATCGGCGCCAATGCCGAGGCGATCGACAAGGCCGAAGACCGCGCCCTGTTCCGCGAGGCCATGGCCAGGATCGGCCTTGAGACGCCGAAATCCATGCTGGCGAACGCCACAGAGGTCAAGGACGCCGACCGCAAGAAGCACGAGGCGGAGCGCGCCGAGCTGCGCAGCAAATACACCGGCGCCGAGCTGGATGCCGCACTCGACGCGCTCGAAGCCGAATGGCAGCGCGGCGAAGGCGACCGCAAGCAACGCTACATGTCCCATGCGCTCGGCATCGCCGCCCAGGCGCTCGACCATGTGGGCCTCCCGGCCATCATCCGCCCTTCCTTCACGCTGGGCGGAACGGGCGGCGGCATCGCCTACAACCGCTCGGAATTCTTCGAGATCGTCGAGCGCGGCCTCGATGCCTCCCCGACCACCGAAGTCCTCATCGAGGAATCCGTCCTCGGCTGGAAGGAGTTCGAGATGGAGGTCGTCCGCGACAAGGCGGACAACTGCATCATCGTCTGCTCCATCGAGAACATCGATCCGATGGGCGTGCATACCGGCGATTCCATCACCGTTGCGCCTGCGCTGACCCTGACCGACAAGGAATACCAGCGCATGCGCAATGCCTCGATCGCCGTGCTGCGCGAGATCGGCGTCGAGACCGGCGGCTCCAACGTCCAGTTTGCCGTCAACCCGGCCGACGGCCGCATGGTCGTCATCGAGATGAACCCGCGCGTCTCCCGCTCCTCGGCGCTCGCCTCCAAGGCGACCGGCTTCCCCATCGCCAAAGTCGCGGCCAAGCTTGCCGTCGGCTACACGCTGGACGAGCTGGAAAACGACATCACCGGCGGCGCCACCCCGGCTTCCTTCGAACCCTCGATCGACTACGTCGTCACAAAGATCCCGCGCTTCGCGTTTGAAAAGTTCCCGGGCTCCGACCCGGTTCTCACCACCGCCATGAAATCGGTCGGCGAGGTCATGGCGATCGGACGCACCTTCGCCGAGTCGCTCCAGAAGGCGCTGCGCGGCCTCGAAACCGGTCTCACCGGCCTTGACGAAATCGAAATCCCGGGCCTCGGCCAGGGTGACGACAAGAACGCGATCCGTGCCGCATTGGGCACGCCGACCCCCGACCGGCTGCGCATGGTCGCCCAGGCGCTGCGCATGGGAACATCGGTGGCCGACGTCCACGCCATGTGCCACATCGATCCCTGGTTCCTGGAGCAGATCGCCGCGATCGTGGCCATGGAAGAGCGCATCCGCGAGCACGGCCTGCCCGGGGACGCCGCCAATCTGCGCATGCTGAAGGCCATGGGCTTCTCCGATTCTCGCCTCGCCTCGCTCGTGAAGAAAGACGCCGAAGAGGTTCGCCGGATTCGCGAATCCCTCTCCGTCCACCCGGTCTACAAGCGCATCGACACCTGCGCCGCCGAGTTCGCCGCGCCCACCGCCTATATGTACTCCACCTATGAGACACCCTTCGCCGGCCTTCCCGCCGACGAGGCCCGCGTCTCCGACCGCCGCAAGGTCGTCATCCTCGGTGGCGGGCCGAACCGGATCGGCCAGGGCATCGAGTTCGACTATTGCTGCTGCCACGCGGCCTTTGCGCTGGCGGAAGCCGGCTTCGAGTCGATCATGATCAACTGCAACCCGGAGACGGTTTCGACCGACTACGACACCTCCGACCGGCTCTATTTCGAGCCGCTCACCCCCGAGGACGTGCTGGAAATCCTGCGCGCCGAGAAGGCCGCCGGCGAACTCGTCGGCGTGATCGTCCAGTTCGGCGGCCAGACGCCGCTGAAGCTCGCTGACGCGCTGGAGCGCGAGGGCATCCCGATCCTCGGCACCTCGCCCGACGCGATCGACCTTGCCGAAGACCGCGACCGCTTCCAGAAGCTCCTGCAGAAGCTTGGCCTCAAGCAGCCGAAGAACGGCATCGCCTATTCGGTGGAGCAGGCCCGCGTCATCGCCTCCGAGCTCGGCTTCCCGCTGGTCGTGCGCCCGTCCTATGTGCTGGGCGGCCGCGCCATGCAGATCGTCTATGACGACGCGCGCCTCCAGTCCTACCTGCTCGACACCGTCCCCGGCCTCGTGCCCGAGGAGATCCGCCAGAAATACCCGGCCGACAAGACCGGCCAGATCAACACGCTCCTGTCCAAGAACCCCCTCCTCTTCGACACCTATCTGACCGAAGCGATCGAGGTGGACGTCGACTGCCTCGCAGACGGCACGCAAGTCTACGTCTGCGGCATCATGGAGCACATCGAGGAGGCCGGCATCCATTCGGGCGACTCGGCCTGCTCGCTCCCCGTCCACTCGCTCTCGCAGGAGATCGTGGCCGAGCTCGAACGCCAGACCAAGGCGCTCGCCAAGGCGCTGAATGTCGGCGGTCTGATGAACGTGCAATATGCCGTGAAGGACGGCGAGGTCTTCGTCCTCGAAGTCAACCCGCGCGCCTCGCGCACGGTGCCCTTCGTGGCCAAGACAATCGGCCGGCCCATCGCAAAAATCGCCGCGCGCGTCATGGCTGGCGAGACGCTCGCCCAAGCCTTCGAGACCTATGGGCAGCTTCCCGACATCAACGATCTCGGCCACATCGCGGTGAAGGAAGCCGTCTTCCCCTTCGCCCGCTTCCCCGGCGTCGACATTCTGCTTGGCCCCGAGATGAAGTCCACCGGCGAGGTCATGGGTCTCGACCGCGACTACGCGCTGGCCTTCGCCAAGGCCCAGCTCGGCGCGGGCGTCGATCTGCCCCGCTCCGGCACGCTCTTCGTCTCCGTGCGCGACGAGGACAAGGCGCGCGTGCTACCCGCCGTCCGCCGCCTCGCCGATCTCGGCTTCAAGGTGCTCGCCACCGGCGGCACCGCGCGCTTCCTGCGCGAGAACGGCGTCGAGGCCGAGAAGATCAACAAGGTGCTCGAAGGCCGCCCGCACATCGAGGACGCCATCCGCAACCGGCAGGTCCAGCTCGTCTTCAACACGACGGACGGCCAGAAGGCCGTTTCGGACTCAAAATCACTGCGCCGTGCGACGCTGATGCAAAAGGTGCCCTACTACACCACCATGGCCGGGGCGGACGCGGTGGTGGAAGCCATTGCGGCGCTGAAGGCTGGAAGTTTGGAGGTCAGGCCGCTGCAGGGGTATTTTTGAGCTGCTGGGCTGTGGGGATGTTATGGCTCGTCGAAAATGGCGAATGGATGAAATTGACAAAGCAGTTCAAAAGGTGGTCGAGAGGGAGGCCCTGAAAGCCAAGAAGGCGGGAATATCGGAGACCGAGTTGGAAAAGATCATTGGCAACGCTATAACCAAGGCTATCGCGGAGCTTTCCAAAGCCGTTTTCTCCGATTGCAAGAAGCGCTTGCCGGAGATGATCTCCGAATATGCGGAGTTGGAGTCTGGATTTCGAGAGCGAAATTACCAGCGTTGGAAGGATGGGTTCGATCTTCTTCAAATGCTGATAGTTACCAGCCAGGAAACTGGTGAAGCAATCAACATCGCTGAGAGAGAGAAAGCGTATCGGACGCAAGATTGGAAGCTCGAAGCCCTCATAAACATACACGCTCGCTCGGTTTTAGTAGCGCGTGAAATATTCAGCCTAATGAAAAATGGCTTTCCTGACGGCGCTCTGGGGCGTTGGAGAACACTTCACGAATTGTCAGTCATTGCGTTATTTTTATCGCAGCATCAGAAAATAGTTTCGAGGAGATATATAGCTCATCGACATATAGAAGCATTTAAGGCTGCTAAGCAATACAGAGAACATCAGAAAAGAGCTAACCTAAAAGCACCTAGAGATAAAGAATTCGAAGAAATATCCCAAATTAATGACCTAGTAGTCGCTGAATTTGGGAAGGAAATCGCTCGCGATTGGGGTTGGGCCAAACCTGAGTTAAAGGGCTCTCCAAATTTTTCCGAACTTGAAAAATCGGTTCGGATGGATCATTGGCGACCGCGTTATAAGTGGGCTTGCGCTGAATAAGTGGGCTTGCGCTGATACTCACGGAGCCTATCGCCCTCCAACGGCCATGCTGGGCACCTCTGAGAACAGAAAGACGGTGCTTTTGGTAGGCGAGAGCAACAGCGCCATGGCAGATCCAGCTCAAATGATGGCCCTTTCGCTAACTACGACAACGGTTGCATTGATATCCAGCTATCCGACTATCGACCGAATAGCTGCCGCGCAAATGTTGCAGAATCTATGCAACGAGATAGCAACAATTTTTATGCGACTTGGCCCCGAAACGCTGAAAGAACATCGGAAGCAGAATGCCGCGCTTCGTAAGCGCGAAGCGAAGCCTTTCACAAGCTAGTCCACATCTTTGTGTGTCGCAGTCGCCCAGCAAATCGCCAGCCTCTGCGATTAACGGCGACGTCAATGCCGGCGATATCTCCCCCCTTGCGGGGGAGAAAGCGATTTCAACATCTTAGCTGGAGCGAAGCGGAAGCTAAGTGTTAGAAATCGCAAGAGAGGGGCCCTTTTAACGCGCGACAGAACTACCCCTCTCTTGCGCTTTGCATTGCTGCTTCAGCAAACCACCAATGTCTGCGACTGCCGCCGAGGCCGGTGCCGGCGATATCTCCCCCTTGGTGGGGGAGAAGGCGATTTCAACATCTTAGCTGGAGCGAAGCGGAGGCTAAGTGTTAGAAATCGCAAGAGAGGGGGTCCCACGGCGCTGCAGAATATCCCCTCACTTGCAAATTCTAAGGGCTTGGCTTCGCCAAGTCCCAAGAATTTGCTTTCTCCCCCACAAGGGGAGAGATCGATGCGCCATCGCTCCCGCAAATCATCACCCTCTGCGATTAGCGGCAAGGCCGAAGCCGGCGTTATCTCCCCCCTTGCGGGGGAGAAAGTCTTTTCCTGCGCTTGCGAGGGGACCCCGAGCAAGTGCTTGGAAAAGACAAGAGAGGGGGTTCCTCGCGACACATCAAAATATCCCCTCTCTTTCGATTGCTAACGCTTGGGCTACGCCGGTGGCTTGCCTAAGACGTTGAAATCGCTTTCTCTCCTGCAAGGGGAGAGATGGGGGCGCCGACGCTGCTCTCTTCCCCTGGGGGGAGAGATATCATGCGCCAAGCTGTTCCACCGCCGCACCGCACGTATGCCCGCACCATGCGGGCCGATGCGACGAAGGCCGAAAACCTTCTCTGGCAGGCGCTGCGCAACAGGAAACTCGAAGGGTTGAAGTTCAAGCGGCAGGTGCCGCTCGAAGGCTACATCCTCGATTTCGTCTGCTTCGAGGCGCGGCTGATCATCGAATTGGACGGCGGGCAGCATTCGCAGTCTCCGCGAGACGCCGTGCGCGACCGGCATTTCGAAGCTCAAGGCTTCAAAACCCTGCGCTTCTGGAACGACGAGGTGGAAAAGAACCTCGACGGCGTCTGCCTCACGATCCTGCATGAGGCGGGGAGGATCGGGAGATAAAACACCCCCTCTCTTGCAAATTCTAGGGGCTTGGCTTCGCCAAACCCAAGAATTTGCTTTCTCTCCCGCCAGGGGAGAGACAGGGCGCTCTGCACCATCGCATCCGCAAATCACCAGCCTTTGCGATTAGCAACAGGGCCAATGCCGGCGATATCTCCCCCTTGGCGGGGGAGAAAGCGATTTCAACATCTTAGCTGGAGCGAAGCGAAGGCTAAGTGTTAGAAATCGCAAGAGAGGGGGTCCCTCTCAGCACGACAATCAATCCCCTCTCATGCAAATTCTAAGGACTTAACTAGCGTCAAGCCCAACAATTCGCTTTCTCTCCCGCCAGGGGAGAGATAAGGCGCTCTGCACCATCGCATCCGCAAATCACCAGCCTTTGCGATTAGCAACAAGGCCGATGCCGGCGATATCTCCCCCTTGGCGGGGGAGAAAGCGATTTCAACATCTTAGCTGGAGCGAAGCGGAGGCTAAGTGTTAGAAATCGCAAGAGAGGGGGTCCCTCTCAGCACGACAACCAATCCCCTCTCTTGCAAATTCTAAGGGCTTGGCTAGCGCCAAGCACAAGAATTTGCTTTCTCTCCCGCAAGGGGAGAGATAGGGCGCTCTGCACCATCGCTTCCGCAATCACCCAAGGTAGCGATTGGCGGCTAGGCCGACGCCGGCGCCACATCACCCGCCATACTCCTCGTCGGTGACATGCTCGAGCCATTCCACCGTCGCGCCGTCCTGCCTTTCCTGGATGGCGATATGCGTCATCGCGGTGGTGGGGCTGGCGCCGTGCCAGTGCTTTTCGCCCGGCGGAAACCAGACCACGTCGCCTGGCCGGATCTCCTCGATCGGCCCGCCCTCGCGCTGCGCCCGCCCGAGGCCGGACGTCACGATCAGCGTCTGGCCGAGCGGGTGCGTGTGCCAGGCCGTGCGCGCGCCGGGCTCGAAGGTGACGAGCGCGCCCACTGCCCGCGCCGGCTCCGGCGCAGTAAATAGCGGGTCGAGCCGCACCGTTCCGGTAAAATACTCCGCTGGGCCCTTGCCGGAGGGCGCCGACCCGCTTCGCATGATCTCCATCCTGTCCTCCGCTTCGTTGGTGCCGATGGTGCCATTATAGGAGGGCGGACCGTGATCCCATAGAGGGCCGGACGGCTATCATCGGTCTTGCAATAGGTAGTCACGGCAGCGAAAGCGTAAGGGCACTCGACGCCGCGTCAGGGTCGGTTCCGCGCAGCTGTTCGAGAGCGCAGTCACCTCCCTCGGGGATGGGAACCTGAGAGAGAGATGGCGAGGGCAGGAGCGCCGGAAGGGCTGACATTTACCGTCCCAAGCCCTCTTCCGTGGCATATCAGAAGCCGGGAATCAGTCGAAAATAACAATTTAAAATTGTATTTTCCCTATCCACAGGAGCGAAAGCCCGGCTGGTTAGAACGACATATTTGGAGAATGATATGCTTAGAGCCTTTTGGAGGAGCGTTAGCCTCGTCGCAATCTGTGCGTGCATCGGAGCCTCACCCAGCGTCGTTTATGCCCAGTCGGCCGAGGCCTTTGCTCTCGAATTCGACAGGAGCTGGTATCTCGGCCCCATCAATGCAGCGGAGGCTTATAAGCGGGGGCTATGATGGCCGCGGCGTGCTCATCGCAATCATTGATTCGGGCATTGATGCAAACCACCCCGAGTTCTTGGGCCGTGTTTCGCCTTTGTCCTTTTCTTTTTTGAGGGGCGAAGACGCTGATGATATCTTCGATGATGATGGCCATGGCACCCACGTTACCGGTATTCTCGGCGCCGCGCGCAACGGTATCGGCAATATGGGCGTAGCCTATGCCGCCGAACTCATGGCGTTGAAGGCCATCGGCAGTGGCCTACTGACGAACTGTGGCCATTTCGGGCACCGACGAATAATGCGCTTGTTTATGCTGCAAGCCGAGGCGCCAAAGTGATCAACGGCAGCTACGGCCCACCCGCCTATCCTCCGCAGTCTCTGCAGATTGGGGGAAGAACGATAGCGAACGTGCACTACCGTGTCATGCCCCACCCAATCACGGCGTTCGGTTTCGAGGAATCGGCCGAAGCGGTCGAAGCCGCAGCAGACGCAGATGTCGTTCTCGTTTTCGCGGCAGGTAACGAGTACGACGAACAGCCGAACCAGGCAGCGAATCCTACCGGCCCGGGATTCTTGCCACTGATAACAGCGGGAAACCTACGTTCGAATGTCTTTCAAATCATAACGGCCGGGAAATACTACGACCCTGATAGCTATGTCTACGCAAACCCCACGGATCCCAAGTACGACGATCTCGACTATTCGCATCTGGGCGGTTCGTTGATTGCAGTGGTCGCTACGAACCGGGAAGGCGCCATCGCGAGCTACAGCAACCACTGTGGCCTTGCTTGGCAGTGGTGCCTTGCCGCACCCGGAGGCGATGATCCAAAGCCTGGGCAAACAGAGGAATATTCAGAGATCTATTCTACCCTGCCCGATGGGAAATATGGTCTTGAGGTCGGAACGTCGATGGCAGCGCCGGTTGTTTCCGGCGGCGCTGCAGTGCTCCGGCAGGCCTTCCCCTACATGACCGCACGCCAGATCAATGAGATAATCCTGACCACCGCTCGGCCGATCGGTCCGCGGGAGATCTATGGTCGGGGCATGTTCGATCTAGGACGGGCGATCCTCGGCCCCAAATATTTTGGCGATCCGCTTTTCGGCATGGTCTTCGATGTCGATACCAAGGGTCACGACACCATGTGGCTCGGCGATATCGAAGGGCCCGGCAGCTTGATTAAGCGCGGTGAAGGCCATCTGCTGCTTGGCGGCGACAACAGCTATGAAGGAGGAACACAGGTTCTTGGCGGTGCGCTGGTTCTCGCGGGCACCTTGCGCTCTGATGTGATGGTTGGCGAAGATGCCACGCTTTACGCCGCAGATGGAACCATCATTGCGAACCTCGAAATCTGGGGGGTGCTCTCTCCAGGTACAGCGGGAAACGTCGGCGAGTTGGAGGTGGACGGCGACACCATCCTTACCGGGACTTCGACCTATGAGGTGGACGTTGCCGCAGACAAGGCCGACTTACTTGACGTTGATAACCCCGGATCGATTAGGCTGGAAGGCGGTGCTCTGGCCGTCAAATTAGAGGGTGGCCTTGCCCCTCTTTCGCCGCTGGATATCATTGTCGCGGAGAGGGGCATCAACGGGTCATTCGGTTCGTTCACGACCAACAGCATGTCGGCCTTCCTCAACCCGCTTCTTTATTACGGAACCAATGCCGTCACGCTCTCCTTTGTGCCCAATGGGAGGACCTTTGCCAGCGCGGCGTACACGCCAAACCAGTCTTCTGTCGCGAATGCACTTGACGGCGCTCCTTACTCAACTCCTTGGAAGCACGTGGCACAACAGAGTCTGGATGGCGCAAGACGAGCGCTCGATCAGCTTTCCGGCGAAATCTACGCGAGCCAGAAGCCGGCAATCGTCGAGGACAGCCGCTATATACGGGATGCCGCGAATGATCGCCTGAGAGCGGCGCTTAGCGGCGCACGCACTCTCAGCATGCCCATTCTGGCCTACAGCCCCGATGGCGCGGAAGCCCTCCCGGAGGACAGCGAGCGGTTCACGGTTTGGAGCGCAGCCTTTGGCGGCTGGGGCAGTTTCGACGGCAATGGAAACGCGGCCGGCCTAGACCTTGACAATGGCGGGTTCCTCATCGGTGGCGATCTGCCGGTTGGAGGATTGCGTATCGGCGCGCTCACTGGAATGGGCTGGAGCAATTACTCCGTCGATGAAAGGTCTTCCACCACTGATTTGAAGGCCTATCACCTCGGCCTCTATGGTGGCGGCCGCTGGAATGCTTTTGGCGTGCGAAGCGGTCTCGCATATAGCTGGCTCGATCTCACCACCATGCGGATGATCAAATTCCCCGGCATCGCGGAGCAGCTCAACGCCGATTATCACGGTAGCCTGTTCCAGACCTTCGGCGAGATTTCATGGGAAGTGGACAAGAACGCGTTTCGCTTCGAGCCTTTTGCGAATCTGGCCTATGTCAACTTGCGGACCGGCAGCCTCGATGAAAATGGCACCGTCGGCCTGTCGTCCGGAAAGGACAGATTTAGCAAAACGTTGAGCACCGCTGGTATTCGTGCCTCGATGAAACTGAAGAGCCTTCCGGTTCCCGTAAAGCTGAGCGCCACTGCGGGCTGGCGGCACGCCTTCGGCGACACCAAGCCGACATCGGATCTGGCTTTTGAAGGTGTACCGTCCTTCACCACGGCCGGCCTGCCACTCGCCAAGAACGAGGCTATGGTGGGTCTCGGTCTTGATCTGGAACTCGCAAAGAATGCGACGATGAGCCTTTCCTATAGCGGGAGTTTCAACGGCGATACGCGAACGAACACGTTCGACGCGCGCTTCAGGATGCGCTTCTAGTACAGCGCCGTGCGTCCATTCGGACGCACAAAGGACGCTGAAAGTCATTGAACAGATTTCGGTTTCGGCCGATGCTGTAGCAAGCTGGACATTCACGCCGCTTCCGGGCGGTGTGAACCGCTTAGTTCCTGAGGCCGGCTTCCTCAAGAAGTCCTTTGCGCTTGGCGTCGTAATAGTAACCCCGCGAATAGAACCGGACAGCCTGATCCTCGTTGCCGCCGGCGGTGACATAAGCGCCCCGCAGGTATTTGACTGCGTATTTGAGATTGGTCTCGGCATCGAGCAGGCCGTGTGCCGGTCCGCGATAACCCATAGTTTGCGCCGTGTCGTGCCGGATCTGCATCAGGCCCCAATAGACACGGTTTCGGGCGGCAGGATTGAAATTGCTTTCCCGTTTGACCACGCGTCTGACCAGCCTCTCGGGCACGTTGTAGAACGCGGCATATCTCGCGATGAGAGCATCGAGCTCCGGGCTGCCTGGCGCAACGGCACGAACCTTCCCGCTCTCTTCAAGCGCCGCTACAGCTGCGAGCTTGTCCTTGCCCGGATTTGCAAACGCAGCCGCCGTGACGGGAACAGCGTCCGGCATCACCTGCGGCTTCACACCCGGAAGTATCTGGGCTCCAGCGGAAGCATTGGCTTGCTCCGCGGTTCCGTCCTTCTTATCGCTGACAACCGCATCAACCGCCGCCACCGCTTCCTTGTTCGGCCGGGGCGATGGTGTAACCAGAGCCGTCACGCCTTCGATCTCAGCATCCTGCTCGGCAGCCAGGCTGTTGGCGACGACATCGTCCTTCCCGGTCGCGCGCTCTTCCGCTGCCGTTCCGGCATTCGCCATAGCGAGCGCCGTGGCGCCGTCGCCCGAAGTGCTGCATCCTGCAAGAAATGGAATAGAGAGAAATGCGCAGAGGCCGACGGCCCGGATATAGGATGGCAAGGTCCCGCAAGCTCCCCGTTTCACTTTGCCTCCGCGCCCCGGAAATTTGCATATCCGATCCTTCCGCATTCTTCAACGAGGTTTCTGACGCGCCGACCCGAAAACAGGGATCGCCTTTCAAATATACCCTGCTCTCGTGCGGTTGCCTGCAGTTTTCCCAATCTACGCAGGCAGTGTAAGGGGCTGTAAGTCAGGCTTTTGTTCTTGATATGTACTCAAAACCAATTACACTAGGCCGTTTCATATCGGAAGCGCTTGATGTCTTTCCATTATGTGTTCGAAACCGCCATGGGCTTTTGTGGAATAGCCTGGAGCGAGCGCGGCATCCGCCGTTTCGCGCTTCCGATGAGCGCGCCGGCATCGGTTGAGGAGCGAATGACACGTTCTCTCCAAGGCTCCATCGCCTGCGAACCGCAGGGCACGGTGGCGGAAGCGGTGGAGGCGACGCGTTGCTATTTCGCGGGCGAACGAATTGAATTCTCGTCGTTCCCGCTCGACTTGGAAGATGTGGATGCGTTTCGCCATGCCATCTACGGGGCAGCACGCCGTCTCGTCTATGGGCAGACCACCACCTACGGGCGGCTTGCCGCCGCTGCAGGTTTCCCCCAGAGCGCACGCGAGACGGGTGTCGCCCTCGGAAGGAATCCAGTGCCTCTCATCATTCCCTGCCACCGCATTCTTGCTGCCGGTGGCAAGCTTGGCGGCTTTTCGGCGCCAGGCGGAACGACCACAAAGCAAAGAATGCTGGCCCTCGAAAAGGCGCAACCGCCCAATTCAGGGCCAATGCAACCGTCCTTCGCTTTTTGAACAGGCTATCCACAGACGGGTTCTCCTCACGATGAACCATCCTCCTTGCGCGATAAGGCTTGCGAGGGTGTCTTTCTCAGGCGTAATCTTAGGTTGTGATTCGCGTTGCGTGTGTTTTCGCGAATGCCTTCCTGTCTCCGTATTTGTCGCGTGTTTTGGAAAGATATCGGCAGCGTCAGCGGCCACACCTCTTTGCCCACGGGGAAAACATGCGGTCCCAATCAGAGGACAATTTAAAGATTCGCCTTGTCGATCGAGCGCAGCTCATGGTTGCCGTTCAGAAGATGCTTGCCCACGGCATATCGGAAGAAATGATCCCGATCCGCCTCGCCCGGGCCTTCTATGTCGACATTGACGAACTCAACGCCGTACTGGAGATGGTGCGACAATCCCGAAAACCGGCGCCCGGACCTTCGAATTCCTATAAGGCCGCTTAGCGCACGCCGCAAAAACCAGAGTCGGCCTTCAGATTGCGGTGATCATTTACAGCTTCGGAGCATTCCGTCCTTCGAAGCGCAAACCGGCTGAAGGGTCGCCATCGCCGCTCAACCCACATAGCTGAGCGGCACATGCCCTGGATCATTTGCGACGCGCTCCAGCCATGCCGACACCGCCGGAAAGAGCGATAGATCGAATCCGCCAGTGTCTGCATCATGGGTATAGGCGTAAAGCGCTATGTCAGCGACGGTGAGCTCAGCACCGATAAGAAATGGGGTTGATGCCAACTGCCGCTCCATCACTTCCAAAGCGCGATTGCCGCCGTCAAGGGTGGCCGCCATGCGCTCGGGGGTCGCCAATGCTGCCCGCTCGGGATATTTCGTAAGGGCGCGCCGCACGGCTATGTAGGGCTCGTGGCTGTACTGCTCGAAGAAGAGCCATTGATATACGAGTGCGCGTCTATAGCCATCCGCCGGAAGAAATCGGGTGCCCTCGGCCAGATAAAGCAGGATGGCGTTGGATTCCCAGATGAACCTGCCGTCATCCAGTTCGAGTACCGGCACCTTCCCGTTCGGGTTCTTTGCAAGGAAGGCGGGCTGACGGGTGGAGCCGTCACGTGAGTTCGTCTCCACATGCTCGAAAGGTATATCCAGCTTTGCCAACAGCAGCCGCGGCTTGTAGCAGTTGCCGCTGTCCTTCATTCCATAGAGTTTCATTGCCCGCTCCGCCCCTTGGCTGCCTACAGCGCTTAATGTCTATTCGGCCGCACGAGCGAAGCCGTAAGCTTCGGATCGTGCTGCACGAGAAATCGCGTTCGGTTCTCGGCTGATGCTGTAGCGTGGCGACAGCGCTGCTACGAATGAATAGTTTTGCTCAACCCATCAAACGGATTGAGCAAACGCTCAGCGCGAGCGGCCCGGCGCGGCAAACAGCGGTACGACCCTGTCACCCGAGGCAAACAGACCCTCAATATGGAGCGGGCTTGCGTCAAAAATGGCGCCGGCGAGCTTCGGGCGCCCAAGCAGGTAGCCTTGGACGAAATCAGCCCCTGTCTGCATCGCAACCCGTAGCTGAGCGGCCGTCTCGATGCCTTGGATAAGCACCTGCCGGCCCTCGCGTTGCAGTGCATCCACCAGCGAGTTGAGAAGTTTGGCCGCCATCGCGACATCGGCGATGCGGCGGAACCACCCACCGTCGATCTTAACCACCTCCGGATCGAGCAATCTCACGCGGGACAGCGTGGAGCGGCCGACGCCAAAATCGTCCACCGCGATGCGGATCCCGCGTTTGCGGAGCTCTGCGGCAATCTCGGTCATTAGCGTTTCGTCGGCAGTCTCCGCAATTTCGCAAACGAGCAGCGCAGGATCGACGGAGATCTCGTCCAGAAAGGCGGCCACGTCCGCAACCTGCCGTCTTGCGGCGTCCAGGCCGAGATCGGCGCTCGCATAATGTTTGATGAAGAGCATCAAGCCATCCACGCCGATGTTCGGATAGTTTCGAAGATGCAATGTATGGCAGAGATTCTCGACAAAGAGCCTGTCTTCCGCTGCGCTCACTTCGGCAAAGAAGGCACGGGTGGCGACAGGCTGCCCCTCCCTTTGAGGGCCTGCCAACCCCTCTACCCCTCGGGGAATGAGGCCCTGTGCGGTATTGGCAAAGATCGGCTGGTAGAGTGTCTTCAGGTGATAGGGCCCGTAGCGGCCGGTCTCTATCCCTATTTCATCGACGAGGATGGCGTTGTCGATGCGCCGGGCAAGGTCTGCTGCGTCCGTCATGTGTCCGTCATTCGCTCGCGCAACGGCGCTCGCGGAGAGCCATCTCTAGCTCTGCGCTCCGTCGCGGCTTGAATTCATCTGACGCGACAGTTGCATTCGCCCGATGAAGCCCCCTTAAAAAATTTGAGTGCATTTTTAGCGACCTCGCAAAAAGCCTCTGCCCTTGCGAATTCGCGCGCGATCGGACATTAAGGCGTGTCCCGCGAGCCGAGCGGAGACATCAATTCCCAGTGGAGAAATCGACCAATGGCTTTCCTTGCCGACGCCCTTTCACGCGTGAAGCCCTCCGCCACCATCGCCGTCACCCAGAAGGCGCGGGAGCTCAAAGCACAGGGTCGTGACGTCATCGGACTTGGCGCAGGCGAACCGGATTTCGATACGCCGGACAACATCAAGCAGGCGGCAATCGAGGCGATCAAACGCGGCGAGACGAAATACCCGCCGGTCTCCGGCATCCAGCCCCTGCGCGAGGCGATCGCCGCTAAGTTCAAGCGCGAGAACAATCTCGATTACGACTGGAAGCAGACCATCGTAGGAACGGGTGGAAAGCAGATCCTTTTCAACGCCTTCATGGCCACGCTCAATCCTGGCGACGAAGTGGTGATCCCGACGCCCTACTGGGTGAGCTACCCTGAAATGGTGGCCCTGTGCGGCGGCACGCCTACTTACGCCGAGACTCGGCTCGAAGACAATTTCAAGCTTCAGCCGGAGGTGCTTGAAAAGGCCATCACGCCTAAGACCAAGTGGCTCATCATGAACTCGCCATCCAATCCGTCCGGCGCAGCCTATACGCGCGAAGAGCTGAGGGCGGTTGCCGATGTGCTCCTGAAGCACCCGCATGTCTGGGTTCTGACGGATGACATGTATGAGCACCTGACCTATGGCGACTTCACCTTCCACACGATTGCCGAGGTGGAGCCGCGTCTCTACGAGCGCACCCTCACCATGAACGGCGTCTCCAAAGCCTATGCCATGACCGGCTGGCGGATCGGCTATGCGGCAGGCCCGATCGAGCTTATCAAGGCCATGGACATGATCCAGGGCCAACAGACATCGGGTGCGGCGACCATCTGCCAGTTTGCCGCCCTCGAGGCTTTGACCGGACCGCAGGATTTCATCCCGCGCAACAAGAAGATCTTCCAGGAACGTCGGGACCTCGTGGTATCCATGCTCAACCAGGCTAAAGGCATCAACTGCCCGGTGCCGGAAGGTGCGTTCTATGTCTATCCGTCCTGTGCAGGAACGATCGGCAAGAAGGCACCGTCAGGCAAAGTCATTGAAAACGACGCGGACTTCGTCTCCGAGCTTCTCGAGACGGAGGGCGTCGCTGTGGTCCATGGCTCGGCCTTCGGGCTCGGCCCCAATTTCCGCATTTCCTACGCGACGTCCGAGACGCTTCTTGAGGAAGCCTGCCGGCGCATTCAGCGCTTCACCGCTAACCTGCGTTAGACGCAAGGGCCGTATTCTCATCCGAACCGCCTCGGCTCTTTGCTGGGGCGGTTTTTTATTGCGCGCGGGGCGGATCGACATATACTTGACTCTGTCAAGTATCAGATGAGCCGCCAAATGAGCTTTGCCTCGCGTCAGCTTCCATCGGAAGAGCAGATATCAGCGGTCCGCCGCTTCAACCGCTTCTACACCAGACAGATCGGACTTCTCGAAGAAGGGTTGCTCAAGAGCGAATTTTCGCTGACGGAAGCGCGCGTCCTCTTCGAACTAGCGCATCGGGAGGGTCTCACAGCAACGGAACTCGGCAACCACCTGGCGCTGGATGCTGGGTATCTGAGCCGTATCCTCAAGAAGTTTGAGGAACGCGGCTTTCTGAAGCGCAGCCTTTCCGCCAAGGATGCACGACAAGCTTTGCTTGCATTGACGGACGAAGGGCGAAACGCCTTCAGACCGCTCGATCAGGCTTCGCGAGAGCAAATTGGAGATTTGCTTGCATCCATTCCCGCGCGCGAAAGGGACAGGCTTGTGGACGCGATGGAAAGCATCGAGCAACTGCTCGGGCAGGCGGCCGATCGAGAGGGGCGGTACGGGCTGCGTCCACTGCGCGTTGGCGATATCGGCTGGATCACCCATCGCCAAGGGCTTCTCTATTCCCAGGAATATGGCTGGGACGAAACTTATGAGGCGCTGGTAGCGCAGATCCTGAGCGATTTCGTGCGGAACTTCGATCCACGCTGGGAAGGCTCCTGGATTGCGGAATGCGACGGAGAAGTTCTTGGCTCGGTCTTCGTCGTCAAGCAATCCGAGGAGGTCGCCAAGCTGCGGCTCCTCTATGTGGAGCCAAGTGCGCGGGGTCTTGGCATCGGCCAGAGGCTCGTCGACGAGTGCATTACCTTCGCGCGGGGCAAGGGCTATGGAACCTTGACCCTCTGGACGAACGATATTCTTGTCTCCGCGAGGCGAATTTACCAAGCCGCAGGCTTTAGGCTCGTCAAGGAAGAGCCGCATCACTCCTTCGGAAAGGACCTCGTGGGGCAGACCTGGGAACTGGATCTCCAGCCCGGCTAGCCTCCCTTTCCGGCGGAACTTAACCTCCCCCCTTGCCGAGGGAACGAACCCATGTGACCATGCCCTGTGGCGTCGACAAAGGTCGCCGCCCGAAAGTGCGACGGCCGTTGGGGGGCCGGCTGCCGCTCATGGGAGGACACGTGAGAGGAGGTCGGCCATGGGTAACCGAGCCGGAGACAGGTACAAGGGTCCGAAATGCATCGCCATTCTCGGTCCGCTTGCCAGCGGTAAGACAACTCTGTTCCAAGCCATATTGCAGCGCACGGGCGAAATATCAGCGCAGGGCAACGCGATTGCCGAGGCCCGCACGCATGCGATGAGCGTCGAGGCGAGTTTCGCCACGACGAATTTCATGGATGAAAGCATTACCTTGGTCGATTGCCCCGGCTCTGTTGAATTCGCAGAGGAGTCCGGCCCGGTACTTGCGGCAGCGGACGCGGCCATCGTGTTGGTCGATGCCGAGGATCATAAGCTTCCCATGCTTCAGCTCATCCTTCGCCGGCTCGATGACATCGGCATTCCTCGGATGCTGTTTTTGAACAAGCTCGACAAGAGCGCCGTTGGCGTGCGGGAGGCTCTGAAGGCGCTGCAGCCCGCAAGCAAATCCCCGCTGCTCCTGCGCCATATTCCGCTTCGCAAGAGCGGCGTGCTCATCGGTTCGATCGACCTGGCGCTGGAGCGCGCCTATATCTATCGAGAGCACGCGGAAAGCGAGATCGCACCCATTCCCGACGATGAAAAGGCGCGTGAACTGGAAGCCCGCTTCTCCATGCTTGAGACCCTGGCCGATCACGACGACCAGCTGATGGAGCAGTTGCTGGAGGAGATCGAGCCGCCACGAGACGCGATCTTCGATGACTTGGCGGCAGATGTCCGGGAGGGGACCGTCACACCCGTCCTGATAGGCTCGGCTGAGAAGGGCAACGGTATCCTGCGGCTACTGAAGGCAATCAGGCATGACGTGCCCGACGTAACCGCGACAAGAAAGCGGCTCGGCCTTGCCGATGGCGAAAGCGGCACCACGCTTCAGGTGATGAAGACGATACACACCGGCCACGGCGGCAAGATCTCGGTTTCCCGCGTCCTTTCCGGAAGCGTCAATGATGGAATGGAGCTTCCGGGCGCCGGCAGAATCTCGGGCATTTACAGGCTTCTGGGCCGCGACCAGACAAAGCTTGCCGCAGCAAACGAAGGCGAAACGGTCGCGCTTGGAAAGCTTGAGGGCGCGAGCACGGGGGACACGCTCTCGACGGGAAAGGCCGCCGTGGAGCAACTTGCCAGGCCCACGCCCCCTCGCCCGGTTTTTTCGATGACAGTCAGCCCACGCGACCGCAAGGATGAGGTAAAGCTGTCGCTCGCCCTTCAGAAGCTACGGGAGGAAGACCCCTCCCTGATCCTGCAGCAAAGCCAGGACACTGCGGAAACGATCCTGGGTGGCCAGGGCGAGATGCATTTACGGGTTGCGAAGGAAAGGCTGGAGGGGAAATACCAGGTCGCGGTCGAGACGCGTCCACCTTCGGTCCCTTACCGGGAGACCATCCGCAAGGCTGTAACACAGCGCGGAAGACACAAGAAGCAGTCGGGAGGCCATGGGCAGTTCGGCGACGTCGTTCTCGACATAAAGCCCCTGCCCCGCGGCAGCGGCTTTGAATTTACCGAGACGATCACGGGCGGGGTGGTTCCCAAGCAATATATTCCTTCGGTGGAGACAGGCGTTCGTGATTCGCTGAAAACGGGGCCGCTCGGCTTTCCCGTCGTAGACATCTGCGTCAACCTTGCCGATGGCTCCTATCACGCGGTGGACTCCTCCGACATGGCATTCCAGCAGGCAGCACGCCTCGCCATGAAAGAAGGCCTTGCCGCAGCCAGCCCCGTTCTCCTCGAGCCGATCCTGAAGGTGGAGGTCCACACACCATCAGATGCGACGGCGAGGGTAACGGCAATCCTCTCGCAAAGGCGTGGGCAGATTCTAGGCTTCAATACACGTCCGGGCTGGCCTGGATGGGATATGGTGGAGGCCATGGTCCCGGAAGCAGAGATGGGAAATCTCATCATTGAGCTTCGTTCGGCAACTGCGGGTGTTGCTGATTACATCGCCGTCTTCGATCACATGGCCGAATTGACCGGCAGATTGGCCGAGGATGCAATGAGCAGCCGGGGCAAAGCGGCTTGATTCTTCAACGAGCAGCAATGATTCGCCATAGCCCCTGCGCCTTTGGCGGATCAGCCTGCTCTCGCGAGAAGCAGAACCAGAGGCAAAAAAAAAAAGCCGGATCAAAGAGATCCGGCCCAATTGTTGGAAGTGCCATAAAGGCGAAACCTCCAGAGGGGAACACTCGCCGGGGGCTAATGGGAGGAGAACGCGCCCCGGGAGTGACTACGATATGAGCATTGGCTGCTCAAATAACAACCACGGTCTTTTGCATTTCACCTATGCATTTTTGCAAGGCTCTGCAAAACAGCCGGTCAGTAGGTCCAGCTACGGGACTTCGAAATCAGGAAATCCCTGAAAACCTGAAGCTTCGCCTGGTTCTTCATCGTATCGGGGTAGCAGAAATACGTATCGAAGGAGGGTACTTCCGTCTCGGGCAGAAGCTGCACAAGGCCGCTATCGTTGCCCACGGCATAATCGGGCAGGATCGCGATCCCCGCACCCCGTTGGACGGCGATCTTTATAGACAGGATATTGTTGATCTGCAGCGCGGCAGCGCGCTTTGACCCTTCGGGCCTGCCGGCCGTCTCCAACCAGTTCATATCGCTCAGATGTGGCGGCACCGTCTCTCCGAAGATGACAATCCGGTGCCGGTCCAACTCGTCGATCGAATTGGGCTTGCCGAACCGGCTGATATAGGCGGGCGAAGCGTAGACGTGAAAATGGACCGTAAAGAGCTTGCGCTGGATCAGGTCCGGCTGCTGCGGCTGTCGCATGCGCAGAGCGCAATCGGCCTGCCGCATCGTAAGGTCGAGCTCCTCATTGTCCAGGATCACCTGGAGTTGCACATCGGGATAAAGTTCGCCAAATTCCGGCAGTCTCTCCGTCAACCAGCCATTGCCGAGCCCCACTGTGGTCGAAACACGGAGTACGCCGGAAGGCCGGTCCTTCGTCTCGGACAGGCGTATTTTGACGGTCTCGAGTTTCATGAGGACGTCGTGCGCGGCACGATAAAGCATCTCGCCCTGTTCGGTAAGCACCAGGCCGCGCGCATGGCGGTGGAAGAGGCTGACGCCCAACTCCTGCTCGAGCGCGCTCACCTGCCGCGAGATCGCCGACTGCGAGAGGTGGAGCGTCTCGGCGGCATGGGTGAATGACCCTGCCGACGCCGCGGCATGGAATACACGTAGCTTGTCCCAATCCACCGTCGGGTTCCCCTTGATTTTCTTATTACGCCGCGGGCTTTATTCCGCGGCCTCGCGAAGCGTTTCCAGCTCAGCCAGGTATTTTTCCGCCTCAAGCGCTGCCATGCAGCCCAGCCCCGCAGCCGTGACCGCCTGCCGGTAGACGTCGTCGACCACATCGCCCGCAGCGAACACGCCGGGGACGTCGGTACGTGTGGAATTCGGCTCGGTCCAGAGATAGCCGCTCGGCTTCTGCTTGAGCTTGCCTTCGAAAAGCTCGACGGCCGGCGCATGACCAATCGCGACGAAAACGCCGTCGACCGGAAGATCACGCACCTCACCCGTCTTCACGTTCTGCACGCGGATACCCGTTACGGAGGGCGGCAGCGGCGGCTTGGGCGTTTCGCCGAGGATCTCGTCCACCACGGTATCCCACATGACTTCGATATTTTCCTTGCGCTGCAGGCGCTCCTGAAGGATCCGCTCGGCCCGAAACTCGCCACGACGATGGATGACCGTTACGCGTCTGGCCAGATTGGCGAGATAAAGAGCTTCCTCGACAGCCGTATTGCCGCCGCCGATGACCACCACATCCTTGCCCCGATAGAAAAATCCGTCGCAGGTGGCGCAGGCGGAAACCCCGAAGCCCATAAAGGTGTTTTCCGAGGGCAAACCGAGCCATTTGGCCTTGGCGCCGGTGGCGATGATGAGGGCGTCGCATGTATATACGGTGCCGGAATCGCCCGTCAGCCTGAAGGGCCGTGAGTGGATGTCGGCCTCCACGATGAGATCGTGCACGATTTCGGTGCCCACATGCTCCGCCTGGAGACGCATTTGCTCCATGAGCCAGGGCCCCTGGATGGGTTCGGCAAACCCCGGATAGTTCTCGACCTCCGTGGTGATCATGAGCTGCCCGCCCTGCTCCAGGCCGGAAACCAAAACAGGCTTCAGCATGGCACGCGCGGCGTAGATTGCCGCAGTAAAGCCGGCCGGTCCTGACCCGATTATCAGAACTGGCGCGTGGCGGGTGGTCATGGCTCATGTCCTTTCGTTGCTAGGCAGGCTCGAATGCTGCGCCGTTGATCTAAGTATTGCATAACACTTTGTGCAAGGCGAAGGACGGTTTTCCAACAGCTTGGCATCCCTTGCAGCGCAATCGTCCGAACACATGTCGCACGCCAAAATTCATCTGCAAGGCCAGAGCTTGGCGGAATCAGCACGATCGCGTAAATTTATTGCGCAACCACGACAGATTCGTGCGCGAGAGACCGCGCAGAGGGCCGCATGCCATTGAAAGCCGATCTCGACGCCATCGACTGGAAAATTCTCCGCGAACTGCAAAAGGATGGACGCATCACGAATGTGGAGCTTTCCAAGCGGGTGGGGATATCGGCGCCGCCCTGCCTGCGCCGGGTGCGCCGTCTCGAAGAAAGCGGAATCATCAAGGGGTATAGGGCTCTTCTCAACAGTCCGGTGCTTGGTTTTGACGTCGTGGCCTTCTGTCTCGTGGGGCTGCATCACCAATCGGAGGCCGAACTGAGGACATTTGCCGAGCGGGCGCGCAACTGGCCTATCGTCAGGCGGGCCTGGATGGTTTCCGGAGATTCGGATTTCCTGCTGCATTGCGTCGCAACCGATCTGGGAGCATTTCAGTCCTTTGTGATCGAGGAACTGACCTCCGCGCCCAATGTCGACACGGTCCGTACTGCCCTCACGATCCGACAGGTGAAGGACGAAGGCCTGGTGGCGATTGATTAAAGCGAGGACGGCCGGTACCAGTGGCGCTGACCGGTAATTCCGCCGGGCCGGAGCTCGGGCATGCTGACAGCCTATGTGATCAATCTCGACCGCGATGTAGAGCGCTGGGCACGTATGGAGCGCCTCGGCCGACAATTCGGCATCGCCTGGACGCGGGTCACTGCGGTCGACAAGAACGATCCGGCAATCATCGCGCGAGCGGAGAAGATGCCGTTGAGCTTCTACGGCGCCGTTATCGGACCGGGCGCGGTCGCTTGCTTTGAAAGCCATCGGAAGATCTGGCGCGAAATCGTTTCATCCGATGCGACTTACGCAGCAATCTTCGAAGACGACGTGCACTTCTCCGACGGGCTGAAGCCGTTCCTTTCCTCAACCGACTGGATACCAGCTGATAGTGACTTGGTACGGCTCGAAACACGCCTGAAGAGAGCCAAGCTCGGTCGGCCAGCGGAAAGGCATTTCGGCCGGCGTGTCGCGAGGCTGTTAAGCACGCAAATGGGTACCGCCGCCTACGTCATCTCCAAACAAGCGGCGGCACGTCTCCTCGACCTGTCGGAAGGTTTTCGAGATCCGGTAGACGAGTTCCTGTTTAGCGAAGGCTCCCCGCATTTCGCTCAGCTGACCGTCTATCAGGTCATTCCGGCCCCCTGTATTCCCGGAAAGAATATGGGCCTCGATAAGACAGAGCCTTATCTCCGATCTGGTTTGAAGGCCGACAGGGTGCTTCGAAAGCGCGATCGGAGTCTCGTGGAAAAATTAGCGCACGAGTCCGTCAAGCCTCTCCGGAATCTGCATCAACTCCTATCGCACGAAAAAATTCGTTTCCGATAACAGCAAGCAGGTCTGGAGAGGAATCCTTCCGAGAGACTTGCGGACGCCCCCTCCTCAGTGCAGCCCGGCTTATGGAGCCGGGCTGTCACCCACATAGTCAAGGGAAGCCCCGGCGCACGAGCCGATAGTTGCTAAATCGGCTTCCAGTCAGGATCCACCCTGGAGGCTTCCGCCTTCCAGAGATCGGCATAATCGACTTCCTGCCAATCCTTGAACCATGGGCCGCCATTGGTGAAGTGGATGGCGCTGGGGGTTCCGGTGGCCGGCTTCTCGCTCCAGCCTTCCAGCCAGTTCCAGGTCTCCGGGATTCCACCGATTTCCTCATCCTGAGCCCACTGCATGCGGTGAAGATAAGCACCGGTCTCCCGGTTGATCACCTCCGGTGTAAGCGTTCTGGTCGAGGGATGCTCGCAGTTGAAAAGCATGAAGGACGACCAGTTCTTGCGCGGATAAGTGGTCTGAACCTTGCCGTCCATCTTCACGGTGGCCTTCGGCGTATAATCGTGTTTTACGCAGAGCACCGCCTTGGAAGGGTCGCGATAATCGAGCAGCTTGGCAACGTCGTCGAGAAACAGGAAGTCGCAATCGCAGAACAGCGCCCATCCCTGGTATCCGGCAAGCCAGGGCGTGAAGAAGCGCGAATAGGTGAACTCCGTCGACGCGAGCGGGTCGATATCCCGCGTGTAAGCGCCCTTCTCCACCAGATCGGAAAGCTTGATCGGATGCACTTCGACCGGGATGCTCGCTCTTTCGAGCAGGGTCTTTCTTGCGACCTCATAGGCGATCGGCTCGCGTGAATCCCAGCCGATGTAGACGTCAAGCCTTCTGTCCATCTTCTCTGTCCCTTTCCTTCGAGTTCGCCCCGCCGTCATCCGCCAGCCATACTCGGATATTGCGCTCTTCAACCTTGCGCATCACCCAGGCCCGTTCGTCGCCCCAGGCATGGCGCCGCCACCCTTCCCATGAAAAGCCGGCGATCTCCACATCCCATTCTTCAGCTGGCAGCCGTTCGAGTGCATACCGGATACCGAAATATCCAGTGCTTGGAAACACGCTCCGCATCATTTCACGGGTCAGGCCAAGCTCTGCGCAGCCTGCCTCATAATTTGAAGGAGGGAGCAGAGCGACCGCCTTGCCGGCCTCGGCAAACATGGCCATTGCCGCCTTGGTCCAGTCGGCCCGCCGACCGCCGAGCCAGGAGAGAAAATTCGGCTTCTTGAAATATTTGCGCACGATCTGGGGGTGATAAGCGAGAAAAACCAGATCGGTGGCCTGCACGATCGGCGATGTCGGATATTTGGGATCCTCCAGACGCCGCTGCATGGGTTTTCCGGAATTGGCGACGAAGAGCCATGTCGTCTTGGTGCCGGTCATGCCGATCGATTGTTTCGGCTCGTTGAACCGCACCACATGATCGCTCGAATCCACCTGCTCCGACATGTCGAAGGGCACGCGTCCGTTGCCGATGATGAACAGTCTCTTTCTTGTCATCAGTTCCTGACCGAACGGGAATGAAGCTTGTTGAAGCCCTGGAGCGCCAGACGGTAATAAGCGCGGCCTACCTCCCGACGCAAGGTCTCGCCGAGCCGCTTGTTCTTCTTCTGAACCGTCGTGCCGCCAAGCTCAGCCGCCACTTCTCGCACCGCGACGGGCGAAGAGCTCAGGATGCTTACACCATGCAACCAGCGCATCTGGATGATCGTATCGACTGGGCGGTCGAACTCGCGCGTGAAGGCGAGCAATTCGCCCGCGGCATCGCGGCCGACGAGCTGGGCCTGCATGCCGAGGGCCACGGAACGAGGAACGAAGATGCGAGCTGGCCCCTCTTCGGCCATTGTAGGACCCCGCTCCCTCGCCTTCTTCGGGAAGCGAAGGAAATCCCCCCTGCCCGCACTGGTCAAGGCATGCTGAAGCAAGCCCTGGAACTCCGGCATGGGCTCCACGTCGTCCTCTATGATGAGAGCAGCATCGAGGCCGCGATCCAGGATCATCTGCCAAGCTCTGCGATGGGACAGAAAGCAGGCGATCTCGGTCCGGCGGAGGGAAAAGGGATAATGCGGCCGATGAAGCCCAGGCCTGTAAACCCGCGCGATCTCCTGATCCGAGAGCGTTTCGGCGTCGATCGCGTTGATCACCGTCACGGGCATCGGCAGGGTTTTGCACAAACGTTCGACCTGCGGCGCGCGGCCTTGAGCCCGTGCGAGATGGATGACAAAGGCTTCGGCTTTCACCGCCCCTTCCTCCACAAGCTTTCGTAAACCTCCCGCAGTGCAGCGGCCTCGCTGGCCAAAGCGAAGCGGTTCACGACATGCGCGCGGCCGGCTGTTCCCTGCCGCTCGGCAAGGGCGGGATCGGCCAGATAGGGCTCGATCGCGCTGACAAGCACCGGACCATCATCCGCAGGCACCACCATTCCGGTCTCCCCCCCAACGACCAGTTCGGCATAGGCGCCGGCATCGCTGGCGACGACGGCGGTTTCAGACGCCATCGCCTCGAGCGGCGTCAATCCGAACCCTTCGTTTCGCGAGGGGGCGACATAAAGGCTGAGCCGCCGGTACCACGGACGAACATCCGGCACCTCGCCGAGAAAGCGAATTCTGTCTGAAAGACCTGCCTCGCGCACGCGGCGCTCCAGCTCCTCCGCAAACGCCCTATGTTCCGCTGTCGCACGACCGAGAACAACTGCGGTCCAGTCCGGATAGCGCGGCAAAAGCTCGATCATCGCATCGACGAAGAGATCCGTACCCTTCTGATGCCTTATGCGGCCGAAGCACCCGATGCCGTAACGACCGGGCAAACCCGTGGCAGCCCATAAATCGTCGGCATTTTGGGGCGGATGAAAGCGTTCAGTATCCACCCCGTGCATGATCACCCGATGGGGCACCTCGAGAAAGGAGCCGGAGCGGGTGCTGGTGGCCACCACCGCATCCATGCGGCGGATGAGAAAACGCGTGAAGGGCTTGTGATGGCGTTGAGCGGCAGAGGTAAAAAGGATGCGCAATGGGGCGCGGAAGACATCCCTGAGGATGAGGCCGGCGACCATCTCCACGTTTCGGCGTGCATGCCAGATGCGGAAAGGTTTTCCCGCCGGCCGCCGGAGCAGCGCCGGAAGCTGCCACCAGCGCATTTTGGGCAGGCTCGGCGGCAGGCCGAGGCCGAAGCTGGCGATCCCAAGATCCTGCGCCTGAAGCGGAATAAGCTGGATGATCGTGCTCGTGACGCCGGAGAGGCGGCGCTTCAGATTGGGCGCCACCACCTCCACGTTGCGAACATCCAGGTGACCGGCGGCGGAAGCCCGGCCGGCAAGAGCCCCCATCTTCGTCGGCTCAGCCGTACTGGACGCGCAAAACCTCGTAGCCGCGCGCGCCGCCGGGCGCGTTGACCTCGACGGAATCGCCGACACCCTTCCCGATCAGCGCCCGCGCGATGGGCGAGGAGATCGAAATGCGGCCCGACTTCACGTCGGCTTCCTGATCGCCAACGATCTGATAGGTCTTTTCCTCTTCCGTATCCTCGTCAACGAGAACGACGGTTGCCCCGAACTTGACGGTATCACCGGAAAGCTTGCTCACGTCGATGACCTCGGCGCGCGCGATCAGGTCCTCAAGTTCGCTGATGCGGCCCTCATTGAGGCTCTGAGCCTCCTTGGCCGCGTGATATTCGGCATTTTCGGACAGGTCTCCGTGCGCTCGGGCTTCTGCAATCGCCTCGATGATCCGCGGCCGCTCTTCCTGCTGGCGCCAGCGCAATTCTTCCTTCAGCGACTCGTATCCAGCCAGGGTCATTGGGACCTTATTCATTTCTCACACCTTCCTGACCTCATGTGGCCGCCACGCCGGCGGCACACAAAAAGAAAACGGTCCGAAAGCCAGGGCCACGGAACCGTTTCGTTCGACTCCCATGAAATATAGCAATGTCCTGCCGTTTTTCACGTGAATTTTTGTCCCGGCCCGGAATCGTCAATCCGGGATGGAAGCTGGACCATCACTTTAGTGCCGTTGCCGGACTTGCGAAGATGATCCCGGCTGGTATGAGCAATGCGACACGAACCGCAGATGTCTTCCATGACCCGCTTTCAGGCCAATGTTCTCCTGCTTCTCGCCGGTGCCATATGGGGCATGGGCTTTGTCGCGCAGTCTACTGCGATGCAGGCGATCGGGCCATTCCTCTTCACCGGCCTGCGTTTTGCGATAGCCGGCATTTTCATGCTGCCCTTCGCGCTGCGGGAGGGCAAGCGTTCAGAACGCCCCCTCTCCTCCTCTGACTGGCGCGCATTCAGCGTTATTGGCCTGCTTCTTTTCCTCGGCGTCACTGCCCAGCAAGTGGGGCTTCTGACCACCACTGTGACAAACTCCGGCTTTCTGACCGGCCTCTATGTCGTCATGGTTCCTTTTCTGGGTGTTCTCATTTCCAGGCAGTGGCCAAACGCAATCGTCTGGCCGGCTGCGCTCACGGCGCTTAGCGGAATTTGGCTTTTATCCGGCGGAAGCGTGGTCGCGTTGAAATCAGGAGACTGGCTTACGATCCTTTGCGCCGTTTGCTGGGCTCTTCAGGTTGTCTTCATCGCCCGCGCAGCCTCCGAAAGCGGGCGTCCTGTGACGCTTGCCGTGACGCAGTTCGTCATCACCGCCGTCATAAGCCTGGTCGTCGCGTTTGCTTTGGAACCGGTCGTGCCATCCGCCATCAGGGCGGCGCTGCCCGAGATCCTCTATGCCGGCATTTTCTCGGGCGGAATCGCCTTCACGCTTCAGGTGGTCGGCCAGCGCTACACGACGGCACCCCAGGCAGCGATCTTCCTATCGACAGAAGCCGTCTTCGCCGCGCTTTTTGGCGCCATCTTCCTGGGCGAGAGGCTTCCGCCAGCGGGATTGGCCGGCTGTGCCCTGATCTTCTCAGCGATCCTGATGGTGGAACTCGTACCGGCTCTCAAAGCCCGAAGGGCCGCCTGAATCCGCCGGAGTGCATCCCGATCAGGATGCGCTATGATGCACTTCGTGTAGCATCCGCTTGAAAATCGCAATCGATTTTTAGAAGCATGGTGCGAAGCTTCAATAGCTTACAGTGCCTTTGTGCGTCGGGGTGGCCGCATGATCCTGTAATTGGCTGCGGAGCGCCTTATGAAGAAACCGACCGAGAGGGAATGGGAGTTGTCGCTTGATGCGGACACCGTCCGCCTTCTCGCGGAAAAGGCACGCGCCTTAAGCGCCGCTGTGAATCAGGACTACGAGGACGGCAGGGAACATGAGGTCGAGCTCGGTCCCGACGCGCGCGCACGCCATAGCCATGATGGCCTTGCGGAGGAGGAAGGCCAAGATCTTTCGGAGGAGGAGTTTCGCGAACTCATCGCTGATCTAAATCAGGATGAGGGTGCCGAACTGGTCGCGATCGCCTGGATCGGCCGGGGCGACTATGACGCGGCGGAATGGGCACAGGCGGTGGCTGATGCACGGGGGCGCGTGAACCGCCGGCTCGCAACCTATCTCCTCAACATGCCGATGCTCGGGGATTATCTGGATGACGGACTTGCTGCCCTCGGTGCCTGAGCGGCAAATTCGCGCGGCGGGCGCCCGTCCGCGGCTGCTGCTCTTTGTCTGCACCTTCTTTCTCGCGACCGCGCCGGCTTTGGCCGGAAGCATCCAATTGCCCGAGCGGGCGCCAATACCGCAACCGAGGCCGGAAGCTTCAGCGGAACCATCGACAACGGAGCCGAGGCCCGACGCCCTTCCTTCCTCGGAGCGGGCATGCCGGGAACAGCTGCGGAAACTTGACGTTGTCTTCAGAGAAGCCGATGACGTGGCCGCGGAAGAAGGCTGCTCGCTCCCTCACCCGATCGAGATAACACAACTTTCCGAACGCATTCGCCTGGAACCGCCTGCCACACTCGAATGTGAAACCGCCCTCGCCGCGGCCCGCTTCTTCCAATCCGCAGCCAGCGATCTGGCTCGAAAGCACTTCAAGGCGGATCTTGTAGCGGTGCGCCAAGCCTCCGGCTATGTGTGCCGACCGATCAATGGTGGAAAAAACCTGTCCGAACATGCCTTCGGCAAGGCATTGGATATTGCAGGTCTGGCGTTCTCCGACGAGACGGAGATTGAGGTGACGCAATATGGCGATGGGGGCGAGCCGGCAGGTTTTCTCAAGGAACTCAGGGCTGCCGCCTGCGGTCCGTTCTCAACCGTGCTAGGTCCCGGCACGAATGCCGATCACGAAGACCATTTCCACTTGGATATGAAAGAAAGGCGCGCGCCCTACTGCCGCTGAGCGCCCCATTTTTGACACAAGATTCGCGCCGGCGCTGAGGTTTCATTTACCATTCGCCGTTAGCCTCCCTTTGACCGACGAGCCGAAGCGGAGATGCGTAGCGTGTTGGAGTATGAGTCGCGTCCGCGACTTTTCCGCCTGCCCCAGGTTGCAAGAAACGCCCTCATACTCTTTGCTCTTGCAGCCGCTTCGGCTTGTTCGGTTGACAGCGTTCTCAGGCCGGAAGTGGACATCGGTGTCAGCACGGGCGCTGTGACCGGCGGCGGCCTGCAGAACCTCGTACCATCCAATCCGATGATGATGAGCTATCCTGCGCCAAGGCTCCCCGAGGCGCCTGCCGGGGAAACCCCGCCCGATCAGCCGATGATGGCTATGCCCGCCCAGGAAGTGGCATGCCGACAAGAACTTCAGAAGCTTGGAGTCGTCTATCGCGATCTTCCGCCGATCAATGACGGCGGGGGATGCGGGATCGAGCACCCGGTTGAGGTGAGTGGCTTTTCCGGCAATATCGCGCTGCAGCCTTCAGCAAGGCTGACCTGCCAGATGGCGCTGACGGTTGCCTACTGGACCAAGAATGAACTCGCGCCTGCGGCCCGCAAGCGCTACTTCTCGGGTATCGGCACCATACGCCAAGGCTCCAGCTATTCCTGTCGGCGTATTCGCGGCACCGCAGTCGCCTCGGAACATTCCAAGGGCAATGCGTTGGACATCATGAGCATCACGCTTAAGAACGGCCGTGAAATCGACGTTCGGCGCCCCGGTTTGTTTGCGTTCCGTCAGCGGGGGCTTCTCAATACCGTCCGCGCCGACGGTTGCCAGTATTTCACCACTGTGCTTGGCCCCGGCTACGACGCCGACCACCGCGATCACTTCCATTTCGACATCAAAGCGAGGCGGAACGGCTATCGCGCCTGCAGGTAGCGTGACCGCTTACAATACCCTATCTTGGCGCGGGGCAGGTTCTGCTCCGTCACAACGCTCCAACCAGAGCCCATCATGCTCTTTATCGAAATTGCCATTCTTCTTCTCCTGATCATCTTCAACGGCTTCATGGCCATGTCGGAACTCGCCGTCGTGTCCGCTCGCCCCGCGCGCCTCAAAGCACGCAGCGAAGACGGCGACAAGGGAGCCGCTCGCGCCCTGGAGCTCTCGGCCGACCCGGGCCGTTTTCTGTCCACCGTCCAGATCGGCATCACCCTTGTCGGCGTGCTGTCAGGCGCCTTTTCCGGTGCGACGCTGGGCGTGCGCCTGTCGGCCTGGCTCGAAGGGCTGGGGCTTTCTGCCAGCATTGCCAATCCGCTGGGCGTGGGCATCGTCGTCGCACTGATCACCTATGTCTCTCTCGTCGTGGGCGAACTGGTACCCAAGCAGATGGCGCTCCGGCACGCGGAGAGTATAGCGGCCAGGGTCGCGCCATTCATGGCAATGCTCGCCAAGGTCGCCCTCCCTCTCGTCTGGTTGTTGGATGTTTCAGGACGGGGCGTTCTCGCACTCCTCGGCCAAGGCTCCGAGGAGGCGAATCGCGTAACGGATGAAGAAATCCGCACCCTGATTGCAGAAGCGGAGCATAGCGGGACGATCGAGACCGAGGAACGGGACATGATCGCGGGCGTCATGCGGCTTGCCGACCGCAATGCTCGCGCGATCATGACGCCAAGAGGCGACGTGGACTGGCTCAATCTCACCGCTCCCGACGCAGTCCTCGAAAAGATGCTGCGCGAGACACCACATACGCGCCTGCCCGCCGCAGAAGGTTCAGTGGATAAACTGGTCGGCGTCGTGAAGACCCGCGACCTGCTGGCGGCATATCTGACGGAGGAAAAGGTCGATCCGCGGGCTTTCGTCCAGCCCGCACCCATCGTCCATGATTTCGCTGACGCTCTCGACGTGCTGTCGACGTTGCGTCAGGCGGAAGTGCCGATGGCGCTGGTCCACGACGAGTATGGCACTTTCGAAGGTATCATCACCCCCGCCGATATCCTCGGCGCGATCGCGGGTGTTTTCCGCGCCGATGTGGAGGAAGGCGATGTCGATGTGGTGCGACGCGAGGACGGCTCATGGTTGCTTCCGGGCCTGATGCCTGCCGACGAGATGGCCGACAAACTCGGCCTCAAGCTTCCCGAGGAGCGCGGCTATAGCACGTTAGGAGGGTTCCTTCTCTCCTATACCCAGGAACTGCCGACAACCGGGACCGTGGTGGATGCGCTGGGATGGCGCTTCGAGATCGTCGACATGGATGGTCGCCGGATCGATCGCGTGCTCGCGACGAAGACCGACCGCTCGGTAGGAATCGAAAACGTCGGGTGGGACTGAACCGAACAATCACCCCTCTGGCGCATCGACCAGAGGGGTGCAGTAGAAAAGCCTGTCTCAGGCCGCCTTCGCTTCGCCGGCGGCCGTGGCTTGGCGAGCGGCCTTCAGGGCACTCGCCCACCATATGAACTGGTCGAGCATGCCGCGGGCACCATCGTTCAGATGCTCGATTTCCGCGAGCGTCTTCTGGCCACTGCGCACGGCCACGAAATCCGGAAGCAGAATGTGGACGCCGGTCCTGATTGGCGCCATCTGCAACTCAACCGCGTGAAGCCGCAGCTGCTCTACGGCGCGGGTTCCGCCCGTTCCGCCATAGCCCACAAATGCTGCGGGCTTGTTGTTCCACTCCTTGTAGGCGTAATCGAGAGCATTCTTCAAAACGGCCGTCGGTCCGCGATTATATTCGGCGGCAGTGAAGATGTAGCCGTCGAGCGAGGCGATCTTCTTCTGCCATTTCTGCGCGATCTCGTTGGGCGAAGGCCCGTAGGCGGGAGAGGTCGCGTCCTCGAAGAAGGGCAGCGGATAATCGCGCAGATCGATCAGCTCGACATCGAGCTCGCTTCTTTCCTTCGCCAGATCGAAGATCCAGCGCGCCGGCTGGTCCGCGAAACGGCCTTGACGCGTGGAACCAATGATGATTCCCGTCTTGAGCTTTGACATTCCGTCCGTCCTTTTAAGATGAAGATGGTATCTGGAGGATACCGACGCTATATTGGAAACCAGAGCCATCGCACAAGGAGGCACTTTTTTGAAACCTGGTTACCTGGAGTCAACCGCCCGCGCGGAAAGCACCGCGCCTTATATCGAGGCTCACAACACCGATGCTTGCCGGCCTATCAGCGAACTGCTGAGTATGGTCGGCGACAAATGGACCATGCAGGTGGTGAAGCATCTCGGTAACGGCACGATGCGTTTCAACGAGCTGCGCCGCACCATCGAAGGCATCTCTCAAAAGATGCTGACGACGACGCTGCGCAACCTCGAGCGCGACGGTTTCGTCACGCGGACGGTGTATCCGACCATCCCGCCCAGGGTGGAGTACCAACTCACCGACCTCGGCTGCGAACTTCTGATCCCGATCCGGGCCCTTTCGGAATGGGTGAGCGAAAACCGCTATCGTATCGAGGAGGCCCGCGCCCGCTTCGATCACAAGCACGGTTGATACCGCATCAGACCTCTGGCGGGACGGGTGTCGGGCGCCCCGTGCCATCGAGCGCGACCATGACGAACTCCGCCTTGGTCACCAGTTCCATCGTATGGGACAAGTAACGCTGCGCCCAGGCTTGCACCTTCAATGTGATTGATGAGCGGCCAACGGCAGTGATGTGCGTGTAGACGCACAGCGTATCACCGATCTGAACAGGCTTCCGGAAAGCCATTTCCTTCACTGCGGCCGTCACGACGCGTCCGCGTGCCCGTTCCGCCGCCCGGATACCGGAAGCCAGATCCATCTGCGACATGACCCAACCGCCGAAGATATCCCCCGCGGCATTGGCATCTCCCGGCATGGCCTGAGTGCGCAGCGTCAACTCCCCTTGCGGATCGGCGGAAGCCTCGGTCATGAATTGCCCTTTCGTTTCGAGGATTTGAACGGTTTATCGGAATCGGATCGTCAGGAATTTGATTCAGTCTCTGAAGGTGGAGCGAGCACCTTACGGCGCCGGCTCCGCCAGCTCTAGGATTGTTCCAGGAGACGAATAACGGTTTCCGTTAACAGAGCCTCCCCGCCAGGCCTCCATCCAAGAGATCGCAGCCGGTTCGTACGCATGGCATTCACTGCCCGGCCATCGGCTCGAGGGGGAAGCGGATGCCGACAACCCTTCTTGTCTTTCACAATGGCCAAAAGATCCTGCCGATCCAGGAGGAGATCCGAGACATTAAGCAGGGGCGACGGGGCTTCAGGCGCTTCCAAAACCACGCGCACCGCTTGGCCGACATCCTGCCCATGGACTTCGGTCGCCACCCGCGGCTCGATCACTTTTCCGGCCAGGTAATCCTCGAACAGATCCGCCCATTTGTGCCGCTGCCCTTTCCCGGCCGGTCCATAAACGCCGGTGACACGCAGGCTGACGCCATGGAAAGGCCCGCCGAGACTGGCGAGAGCGCGCTCAGCCTCAAGCTTCACTTGGCCGTAGAGCGTATCCGGACAAGGCTCGTGTTCCTCCGCCAATAGCGTTCCAGGAGGCCGCGGGCCATAGACTGCACGGCTCGACAAGAACACGAGGCGGCTTATCCCAGCGCTTCTGGCCCCCTCGAAAAGGGCGATGCTGCCATCGAGATTACGCCGACGGAAGGCCTGCGGATCGTCTCCTTCGCCCCCCCGATATTTTCCCGGTATGTGGTCGAAGGCAGCGTGAACAAAAAAATCCGCTCCTTCGAAGGTCGATGGCGAGGCCTGTTCCGGCTCCAGCGACAGCGGTAGGAAACCGACAGGCGTGGAAAAATAGTCCCGCGCCGGCGGCCTGCGACCCAACACGGTTACCTCATGGCCCGCCGACAGAAGCTCCTCGACGATGAAGCGCCCGACATAGCCCGTTCCACCGGAGACGATGGTGCGCGGCGCGCTCATGGCCTCACGGGATTGCTTAGGTCCGCCGGAACAGGAATGGCTTCGCCGGAATAGTAGGCGTGCCAGAGGTCAATCAGCGGCTTCAGTTTCTCCGCTTTCGAGTGATCCCCCTCCCAGGGCTTCTCGTACTGGTAATGCACCACCGACACGGAATTCCAGTCCCAGAGCTCCGGCATGTTGAACCAGACATATTGCAGCATATTGAAGAAGACAGGCAGGCCATGCCAGTCCGGAAAGAAGGTCTGCAGAAATGTCTGGTCCGTGCGGCGCCAGAAGGCGCCTGGCTGATCTAGGGCAGCCAGCATGGCCCGAAAGGTTTCCTCACGAGGACGGGCTACGAAAACGCCGGAGTTGAGCCGATGAAAGTCGGCCAGACTTTCATAGACATTCGGGGCTGCGGAAAATTCCGGATAGGAAAACAGGCGGTCGATGTTGCGGATGACAATCGCATCGGCGTCGATAAAGACCACGCGCTCATAGTGGGTGAGCTGCCAGAGGCGCAATTTCACGAAATTGTCGAGGGGCGTGTGGAAGGCAGGCTTGTTGCCCTTCGTGAAGGGTGCGTCCGAATGGAGCCGCGCACGCTGATGCCGCTCGTTGAAGTCATCAGATGTCGGCAGAAGCTCTGCCTCGATCAGCTGTGCGCCGAGATCGCGAAGCGGCGCCAGCGCGCCGGCTTCTACGCCACCGGTATGCATCACGACAATGTCGGCCTGCGTCTCGGTGCGCGCAAGCGAACGGATGAGCGCTGTCGCGCCCATCGCGTAATCCGCATTGGTGACGAGGGTCACATATGCGTTTCGAGACATGGCCGAGACCCTGAGGGTGCCTGCCCTACCCCACGCTCTTCAGCCGCTTGCCTTCCGGGTCGCGCTCGATTGTTGGTGCGAGGTCCTTGGTCCAGGCGGAGACGCAGGGGATGCGGGTGCGATCCACCCGATAGGCGAATTTCTTCGCCACATCGACGACTTCGGCCAAAAGCCCCTCTGCAAGGGTGGTAGGGTTGAGACCGAGCTTCAGGAACTGTTCGTTATTGACCACAAGATCGTTTTCGGGTGCCTCCTTGCGCGGATTGGGCAGGTAGGCGACATTGGCCCCCGTCATGCGAGCGACCAGCCCCGCGAGATCACGCACGCGATGCGTTTCGGTCATCTGGTTGAAGATCTTCACCCGATCCCCGCGTTTCGGCGGATTCTTCAGCGCCAGTTCGATGCATCGCACCGAATCCTGAATATGGATGAATGCCCGCGTCTGCCCACCTGTGCCGTGAACGGTGATCGGGTAGCCGATCGCCGCTTGGATAAGGAAGCGGTTGAGCACGGTGCCGTAATCGCCATCGTAATCGAACCGATTGATCAGTTGCGGATGAAGCTTGGTTTCAGGCGTGTGCGTGCCCCACACGATCCCCTGATGCAGGTCAGTGATCCTGAGGCCGTCATTCTTGGCGTAGAATTGAAACAGGAGCTGATCCAGGCACTTCGTCATGTGATAGATCGAGCCCGGATTGGAAGGATAGAGAATCTCCTGCTGGACCGTTTCGCCGGACAGGGTCTCGATACCCACCGGCAGATATCCCTCGGGTATGGCGGCGCCCACACTGGAATACCCGTATACGCCCATCGTGCCGAGATGAACGAGATGCGCATCCAGATCGATCTCTACCAGCGCGTTCAGAAGGTTGTGCGTGGCATTGACATTGTTGTTGACCGTATAGTTCTTGTGCCGGTCGCTCTTCATCGAATAGGGCGCTGCGCGCTGCTCGGCGAAGTGAATAATGGCATCAGGCCGATGTTCAGCCAGCCATCGTTTGAGGATTTCGTAATCCTGGGCGAGGTCGATCAGGTGGAAACGAATGCGCCGGCCGGTTTCCTGATGCCAGATTCGCGTCCGCTCCTGGATGGAATCCATCGGCGTGAGGGACTGGACTCCGAGCTCCGTATCGATCCAGCGACGGGAAAGATTGTCGAGGATATGAACCTCATGTCCCCGTGCAGAAAGATGGAGGGAGGTCGGCCAGCCGACAAACCCGTCGCCGCCCAGAACAGCAATCTTCATCGAATCGAACCTCTGTCGCCAATCTTGCAAGCGGCTTATCCGCCATTCATGACAGGAATTCTATGCCCCTCCGCACGCTGGTTGAAAAGGCGTGGGCGGAGCCACTACGCGCACGGATTGCGAATAGCCGACAAAAGTTTTGATGCATGCCCGCAACACCGCGCCCGTTTTTCCACTTGACGGGTATCCAGGGCGAATCAAACTTCATTGAGCTGCCGCAATCGTGCATCATGCTCGAGATGCTAAACCCGGAGAGGGAAGGCGGCCGCACAAACCGTGGAGGCCGGAGTGCGCCAGACAGGGAAGGACATGAACATGCTCCCGTCGAAGGTTGCCGAATACGGCGTCTACGACGCCGGCGATATCGCTGAGATTTCCAGTGCGGTGGAAGCTGTATGCGATGAGCTCGGCATCGAACGAGCGGATGTGGTTAGCAGGGAGCGCGTGGCAAGCCACGTGATACGTTCCTGGGCAATGGGTCGCCGCACCCCCCTCGGCCTCGTGCATGCCGGGCTCGACGGAGCTGCATGAGGGAAGCCCACAGGTGTCGGCCAAAGGCTCCAGGACGCGACCCCCCGATCCGATGCGAATGGGTCCTGAACCATAGCAGGACGTGCCCTCGGCAATTTGCAAGCGCTCAAAAGTCGCTCGGAGCGGGGTCAAAATATCCTAAAGCGCCTCAGCAATTCACTCGGCCCGGCGGCTGTACGAGCAACGTTGAACACGTGGGCCGCAGGTGGTAACTCCCTGCTCACAATGCGAACCACTCCGGATGGAGTGTCTCATCATGAGTGACGTCGTCCTCAAGCCAAGCACCAGGACAAAACCGAAGGTCGACAGGCCGAAGCTGCACAAGGTGATCCTCGTCAATGACGATTTCACCCCGCGAGAATTCGTGGTGCGGGTGCTGAAGGCCGAATTCCGGCTGAATCAGGATCAAGCCTATCGCGTTATGATCACGGCACACCGGCGTGGAACCTGCGTCGTGGCCGTCTTTCCGAAGGATGTGGCGGAGACGAAGGCAACGCGGGCCACGGATGCCGGACGGAAAGCGGGATATCCGCTGCTGTTCACCACCGAGCCCGAGGAGTAGCGGACGAACAGCAGCACCCTACGCCCACTTCGTAGCCGCCTATCAAAGCCTGCCGTTGTTCCTCTTCCCGAGCCCTTGATGGGTAGACGCAGCAGAATCCCCACTCATAGCAGATCCGTCAGAACCCATCGTGCGTTCCCCCGCCATGGGCGGCGCGCTCCCGGACTTCCACGTCAAGCTTCAAGAACATCCCAAAGATACATAAACCAATACAGCAACCAAAAGTTGAAATCTCTGATGGGCTGGGTAGCAGTGGAGCCGTAACCATTATGCCAGTTGGGCGGTCCCATTGCCGATCGGAGTCCCTTCCGGCCCGCACATTTCCAGCCGCACCGATATTTAAATGTATAGGTCAGATGATGAACAAGAAGACGATAGTTTTTATACCATCTTTGCTGCTTGCGGCCTGCGCCTTGTATGCATGCGCGGGGACGACTGAAACCGTCAATGACGGAGTAAAGGTGACCACGTCACGCGACGCGCTGGAAGTCGAAACGGAAGAATCCGGCAAGCAAAAATCGTTCGATTTGACTGTGGAGAACGTCGGCAAAGAACCGATCGATCTGGCCAAAGGCTGTTTCATCCTGGAAGGACCAGACAAATACAAGATTGTCGCATATACATCGACTTTGCCGCGGACCCTGGCCCCTGGAGCCATAGAGAAAGGATCTGTGACTTTCGCCGGCCCGTCCAGCATAACGTCGGCCAAGACGGTGAAGTATGACGCTTCGTGTCAAAACCAGCCGGAAAATCGAATGACGCCACCAGCCGAGTGTTTATCGTCGCGCTCGCCCTCCCGGATTTGGGTCGTCTAAGACCCATAAGGACGGACTAAGAACTGAACTGCACCTCGAGCTTTCCGGTGCCATAGAAGTGCAGTCTCAGCGTCCCGGCCTTCCCGTCTTTTTCGGCCGGCGCGACCGCTGACGCTCGTCTGCCGGGTCTTCATAGGAACCGGCGCCGATCTTACCCCGGCGGGGTGCGATCAGCTCTTCGTCAGGCGCCGCCGGCGGTGTCTTGCCGACCGGCTTTTCGGTACGGCGAACCGTCATCTCGTCCAGTGAGTTCTTGCGAAAGAGGCTCTTGCCGGAGGGGACCGCATGGGCGCCGGAAGTACCCATCTCGTCGAGATCCGGCTTACGGAAGAGGGATTTTTCCACCTGACCGGCCGACGATGACGTGGAGGATCCCCTGCCCTTGGCAGCCTGACGGCGCCTGTCCTGCGTGTTCTCCACACCCGCGTCGCGCGACATGGGGTCGTCTAGAAGGGCGAGCTCGGTCTCGCGCAGGCGCTTGATCTCGTCGCGGAGCCGTGCGGCTTCCTCGAAGTCGAGGTCGGCTGCGGCATCCCGCATGGCCTTCTCCAGATATTCGAGGTGCGCCTGGAGATTGTTGCCCACGAGGTTGTTGAGGTCGTCGCCCTTGGCGCCGCCGATCTCGGCGCGCACGTGGTCGCGCTCATAGACGGAATCGAGGATGTCGCCGATGTTTTTCTTGACGCTCTCTGGCGTGATGCCGTTGGCCTCGTTCCACGCCTCCTGCTTCTCGCGGCGGCGGTTCGTCTCGGCGATCGCGCGCTCCATGGAGCCGGTGATGTGGTCCGCATAGAGGATGACGCGGCCGTCGACGTTGCGCGCGGCGCGGCCGATGGTCTGGATGAGCGAGGTTTCGGAGCGCAGGAACCCTTCCTTGTCGGCGTCGAGGATGGCGACGAGGCCGCATTCGGGAATGTCGAGGCCCTCGCGCAGGAGGTTGATGCCGATCAGCACGTCGAAGGCGCCGAGGCGGAGATCACGGATGATCTCGATGCGCTCCAGCGTGTCGATGTCGGAGTGCATGTAGCGCACGCGCACGCCCTGCTCGTGCAGGTATTCGGTCAGGTCTTCCGCCATGCGCTTGGTGAGCACGGTGACGAGCGTGCGGTAGCCGGCCTTGGTGGTCTCGCGGATCTCGCCCAGAACGTCGTCCACCTGGGTTTTCGCCGGACGGACTTCCACCGGCGGGTCGATGAGGCCGGTCGGCCGGATGACCTGCTCGGCGAAGACGCCGCCCGCCTCTTCCATCTCCCAGCCGCCGGGCGTGGCCGATACTGCTACGGTAGGCGGGCGCATGGCGTCCCACTCCTCGAAGCGCAGCGGCCGGTTGTCCATGCAGCTTGGCAGGCGGAAGCCGTATTCGGCAAGCGTCGCCTTGCGGCGGAAGTCGCCCCGATACATGCCGCCGATCTGCGGGATGGTGACGTGGCTCTCGTCCACGAAGATCAGCGCGTTGTCCGGCACATATTCGAACAGCGTCGGCGGCGGCTCGCCGGGGGCGCGACCGGTCAAGTAGCGCGAATAATTCTCGATGCCGGCACAGGAGCCGGTAGCCTCCAGCATCTCCAGATCGAATCGGGTGCGCTGCTCGAGGCGCTGCGCTTCGAGCAGGCGGCCGGCGCGCTCGAGCTCAGCGAGGCGCAGCTTCAGCTCTTCCTTGATGCCCTTGATCGCCTGGTTGAGCGTCGGGCGTGGAGTGACGTAGTGCGAGTTGGCGTAGATCTTGACCGATTTGAGGTCGTCGGTCTTCTTCCCCGTCAACGGGTCGAACTCGGTGATGGACTCGATCTCGTCCCCGAAGAGCGAGATGCGCCATGCTCGATCCTCCAGGTGGGCCGGGAAGATTTCGATCGTGTCGCCGCGCACGCGGAAAGAGCCACGTGTAAAATCCGCCTCGCGCCGTTTGTATTGCTGCTCCACAAGGTCGGCGAGCAATTGGCGCTGATCGAGCCGGTCGCCCACGGCCATCTGGAAGGTCATGGCCGTGTACGTCTCGACCGAGCCGATACCGTAGATGCAGGAGACGGAGGCGACGATGATCACGTCGTCGCGTTCGAGCAAGGCGCGGGTGGCGGAGTGGCGCATCCGGTCGATCTGCTCGTTGATCGAGGATTCCTTCTCGATATAGGTGTCCGAGCGCGGGACGTAGGCCTCCGGCTGGTAGTAATCGTAGTAGGAGACGAAATACTCGACCGCGTTGTCCGGGAAGAAGGACTTGAACTCACCGTAGAGCTGGGCCGCGAGCGTCTTGTTGGGCGCGAGGATGAGCGCGGGGCGCTGCGTCTCCTCGATCACCTTGGCCATGGTGAAGGTCTTGCCCGAACCCGTGACGCCGAGAAGGACCTGCGTGCGGTCGCCATTGTTGACGCCCTCGACGAGGTCGCGGATGGCAGTCGGCTGGTCGCCCGAGGGCTTAAACTCGGTGACCATCTTGAAGGGAATACCACCCTCGGATTTCTCCGGCCGCGGGGGACGATGCGGTACCCAGGTGGACGTCAAATTCGGGTCGCCGCCCTCGATGAGTCTCGAAAGCGCCGCGACCGTTGCGGTGACACCGCCGGGAGCCAGTCCTTCGGCTTCCTCCAGCGTGATGTCCAGGCCCGCCACGGGCATCAGGCCGGCAGCGGCGCGCTCACGCGCCGAAGCGGCGCCGCCCATGGAGGTGCCGCGCCCTGTCCTTCCCGGAGCGGCGGAACGCTCGGGAATCTTCTTCTTGGGCTTCACCGGCTTTTCGGCCTCGCGCGAGATATCCGCGGCCCAATCGGAGATCGAGCCCGAAAGCGGCGTACCCGACAGCGGGGGCTGGGGCGACTCCGCGAAGCCGCCGGCTTTTTTTCTGGATGAATTGGCCATGTGGCCAAATATGGAGGCTTGCGACGCAAATGGGAAGGGGCGGAGAAGCGAATGCCGGTGTGCATTCTGCTCTGCTGACAGGAGGCTGTCAGGATGGCTCGCAGCCGGCAAGCGCCTCTGCAATCGCCTCGCCTGCACCCTTCAAAGAAAAACGGGCAAAGGTTTCGAAGGGCGAGTCGGTCTTCGCATTCGCTCCCGGCGTGATATCGAAGGAGAGCGTGAGCTCGATACCCCGAGTGATGGCCGCCAGGAGATCCGGATCGAGGTCCGCCATATAGCCCTGCTCGGCCGTCCCCTCCCGGAACAGAACCACTGCATCGTCAGACCCGGCCGCAACCAGCGGAAAGGAGCCGCCAGCCACCTCCGCCTCGATACGGCCAGGCTTATAGAAGTAATCAGCCTCACCCCGCCCGCCTGCGGCAAGCACAGGACCCTGCTCGGTATAGACTGCGAGGCGGTAAGGCTCGCCGCAGCTGACCTCCAGGCGATAGATGTTGCTGTTGCTTTCGGACGGCTGAGCCAGGGCCGCGCCATCCTCGACTTTCCAGGTATTTTCCTCGGCAAGCGCAGCATCGGGGAGGAGGAACAGGAAGGCGAGAGGCAAAAGCATCAGGATCACCATCGTGTAAGCCAGGATCCGCAAGTTCCCCATGCGGTCGCTTATGCTCCAATATCCTTTGGCCTGAGGAAATGTGTAAGGCGCGGCCCGGCGAAGTCCAGTGTCGACCAGGAGCCCTCATGCACGAAGCGGGTGAGTGCTGCGGTCGGATACTTCCGCGCAAGCCGTGCGAGAGCCGCCTCGTCCGAGCCAGGTCCGGCAAGCCTCCGGGCAAGATCCTCCAGGCCGGGGTTGTGGCCTATCAGCAGAACACTGCTGATCTCCGAAGGCACGACGCGAAGAACGGCAAGGATCTGCGCGGCGGGCGTCATGTAGAGGATCCTACTGTCTTCTACCGGCAGAGCCGAATTGCCGAGTTCCATACGCACCAAATCCCAGGTTTGCCGCGTGCGTAAGGCAGAAGAGACGAGCACCTTCTCGGGAACCCAACCCCTGGCAGCAAGTTCGCGACCGACCAGGGGTGCAGCCTTGCGTCCACGCAGCGCCAACGGCCGGCCGAAATCCTCGATGGCGAGATCATCCCAACTCGATTTCGCATGACGCAGCAGAAGAAGCTCTTTCACCACGCTCCCCATCCGGCTCCACAGGCACTGCTATCATGAAGCCGACTAGCACGTAAGCCGCATTTTAATCCGGGTATATTGACCATATGATAACCCGGGTATAATTTGGTTTCGATAGGAGGAATGCGATGGAAGAACGCGAGACATGCACCGCATTCGACGGCGGCAGAAAAGTTGCCAGCGGTTCGAGGTTGGAAGTCGCTCTTGCCCTGAAGCAGCAGGGACGGGACGAGAACATATTGATTTTCGATGACGCTACGGGCCGGCAGATCGATTTCGACCTTTCGGGAACGGCCGAACAGGTCGCTGCGCGCGTCCTTGCTGCAGCACCCCGCGCGCCCGGCCGCCCCAAGCTGGGCGTGGTTGCCCGCGAGGTAACGCTTCTGCCGCGTCATTGGGAGTGGCTGAACCGGCAGCCGGGAGGCGCGTCGGCAGCGCTGCGCAGACTGGTGGATGCCGCGCGAAATGACGCCGGCGGACGGGAGCACGCCCGTCAAGCCCAGGAGGCGGCAGACCGCTTCATGATGGCGATGCTTGGCGATCAGGCCGGTTATGAAGAGGCTTCACGCGCCCTTTATGCCGGCGATGGCAAACGCTTCCGCGAGCTTATCTCCGGCTGGCCTGCCGACCTGAAGGATCATGTGGAGCGGCTCGCCGGCCCGGCATTCACCTAACAGTGGCCCATCGTTTCGGCCATTTCCTCCTGACGATATGCTGACAGGAGGGGCCTGATATCGTTGCCTCGTTACGGAATCCCTCCCATGGCAGGGCAAACGAGATCAATGTCCCTATCCGTCCAACAGAACGTCATAGAGTTGCGGCGATACCTGCTTCACCCGCGACGGCGGGAAGATCTGATCACTCTTTTCGATCGGCATCTGGTGGAAAGCCAGGAGGAATGCGGCATGTCCGTTCTCGGGCAGTTCCGCGATCTCGATCGCCCGGACGATTTCGTATGGCTGCGCGGCTTCTCCGATATGGACAGCCGCCGGCATAGCCTCGCTTCATTCTATGATGGGCCGCTATGGGCTGCACATCGCGACGAGGCGAATGCCACGATGGAGCGCTTTGACGACGTACTGCTCTTGCACCCGGTTGGAGAGGACACGGGTTTTGCTCTCGCCGGGGTCAAACGGCCGTTTGCGAGCGGGCAGGCCGAGATCGGCACCGTGTTTGCTCTTTATACATTCCCGCTTGTACCGGAGCGAGCAGACGACTTCCCTGCCTATTTCTCACATGTCATCCTGCCGGTTCTCGTGGAGGCGGGAGCACCGGCCGGTGCGCGCTTGGAAACCGAGCAAAGCAAGAACACGTTCCCTCGCCTGCCGGTGCGGGACAAGGAGCGGGTGTTCGTCTGGATCGGCCGCTTCGATAGTCGTGCTGAACATCATCGTTTCGCCCGGCGCCTCCACTCGGCCCCCGGCTGGCAGGACGCCATGGCGAATGCTTTCGAAAGCTTCACCAACGCACCGGTTTCGTTATGCCGTCTGGCTCCCACGGCGCGCTCCCTGTTGCACTGACAGCAAAAAGCAGCTTCGCTCCACGCCCTTTTTCATGCACTTTATACCAATGACAAAGGCTGGCGTGATCTATGCACGGGAAGAAAGTCTAAGCGCGGAGGAATTCCGCCGCGTCCTGATCGAATCCGGCTTGGGTGCTTTACGCCCGGTCGATGATCCGGAGCGGCTGAAGACCATGCTGGCGCAAGCCGGCCTGATCGTGACGGCGCGGCTCGATCAACCCGGCAAACCATTGGTGGGTGTCGCGAGAGGCGTGACTGATTCTTCCTGGTGCTGCTATGTTTCCGAACTTGCGGTCTCGTCATCCGCTCAAGGGTTCGGGATCGGGAAAGGCCTTTTGGAGGAGGCACGGCGACAGATCGGACCCCAAGTGGCTCTGTTTCTCGTCTCGGTGCCTGATGCCGTCGGTTTCTATGAGCGGATCGGCATGGAGCGAATTGCCGACGCGTTTTGGTACAAGCGCAGCCTTTGAGCCAGAACTGCCACCTTGCTTCAAACACCGTTCTATGCCATAAGGCATGACGCCCGGGGATTGCAGACCCGGAGAACTGGACGCTTTTTTGGACGACCTTTTCCCGACATCAGAACTCGCGGCGACGGCGAACCTGTGCAAGTCGCACAGACGCCTTTTTTGAACGGGAAAAGGAGTTTCCCCATGTCTCAGACCGGCACCGTCAAGTTTTTCAACGCCACCAAAGGCTTCGGGTTCATCACCCCGGACAGCGGGCAGAAGGACGTCTTCGTCCACATCTCTGCAGTTGAGGCCTCCGGTATGCGTTCGCTCGTTGACGGCCAGAAGGTATCTTTCGACGTAGAGCCGGACCGCATGGGCAAAGGCCCGAAGGCGGTTAATCTTTCGGCTGCGTAAAGCACTTGCCGCTAAGCGGCTATCATACAGGCGCGGGAGACACACTCCCGCGCCTTTTTCGTCTATTCTTTTTCGTCTTATTTTTGTTTCGCCCGGTGTAACGAGCGCCTTTTGACACCAGCTAGGACATCTGCTCCCCTCGGTCCCGACACAGGACACAAAACTTTCGCTTGCTGGAAATGAGAAAATGAGGGAAACTTTTCGGTGTTCGGGCATTTGCCGGCCCGGAGACTGGAATAGCATGCCCCGGCACAAGGCTTCCGGGAAGTCGCGTGTCACAAGAAATCCGGCAGGGATCGCGCGCGAGCTGACTGTTTCTTCTCCCCCAGTAAACGACCGAGGACAACTGGGCCATTGGTAATGGCCCGCAGACTTTGATGACCGGGAGAAAAGGATCCCTTCCCATGCCCCAGAGTGGTACCGTAAAGTTCTTCAATCACGCGAAAGGTTTCGGCTTCATCACGCCGGATGATGGCCAGAAGGACGTGTTCGTCCACATTTCCGCTGTGCAGGCCTCGGGTCTGCCTGGTCTGGAGGACGGCCAGAAAGTGACCTTCGATACCGAGCCAGACAAGCGCGGCAAAGGGCCGAAGGCGGTCAATCTCTCTCTTGGCTGATCAGCGTACATGCCGCCGCGGGCGGCATTGAGAAGTTCACGCCGGCTTTCGAGCCGGCGTTTTTGTTCACGGCTCAGGCACTGCGATGTGAATGAAAGTGCGCTCGGCCGCTCCCATTCCAGCCCTGTTTCACACCTCATATCCAGCTTGCGTTGACGCACGCCCTGCAGGGTCGTGCGAGAAAGGAGTTAGATATGAACTATTTGATGAAGAACGCTATATTTGGCATTGCCGTTGCTGCAACGGCTTTTGCAGCCATTCCCGCCGAGGCAGGAAGGCGGAACCGTGGGGATGCTCTTGCAGCCGGCCTCGCCGGCGTCGCTCTCGGCACCATCATCGGCGGCGTACTTAGCCAGCCGCGCTCGCAGGGTGCCTATTACAATCAACCCGCCCCGGTCTATGGCCGGCCGGGCTTCGGCTCGCCCGTCGTTTATTATCAGCCGTCGCCATCCTACCCTCGGCCGGCTCTGGGCTATGATCCCGCACCAGCCTATCAGGTGGTGGACGTCTATCAGCAAGCGCCTGTCTACCAGCGGCCGATGCCGGTCTATCGGTCGGCACCGAGCTACGAAGTGATCGACATTTATCAGCGCGCACCGATCTACCGCCCGGCACCGAGCTATGAAGTGGTCGACATCTATCAGAGTGCACCTGTCTACCAGCAGCCGGTTCAGATCTATCGCCGGGCACCAGGCTATCAGGTCGTGGAGTACGCACAGCGCCAGCCATTCTATCAGCAGCCATTTTATCGGCAGGCGCCAAGCTACCGTCCGGTGGCGTATCCCCAGCGAAGGACGACCTATTACGGCCAGCCCTCTCGCTCCTATCGTGCACCGGCGCCCTGGACGCGGGACTGGTACAATGCATGCACCGCCCGTTACCGCAGCTTCGATCCGCGGTCGGGCACGTTCCTTGGCTATGACGGCCGTCGGCATTTCTGCCAGTTTGGCTGATCAGCCCTCAAGGGGTGGCTCTTCTAGGAGCCACCCCGGCTTTCCCGTACCGGTCACGGCGTTGCCGGCACAGACGCTGGCGATATCAGCGCAGCGTTCATTGCCGCAGAAAGCGCGCGCTGCGACTGGCGAGCCGCGTCAAACCTACCTCCATAACAGAACGGCCGCATAGCTATCACGTCCCTTGCCGGCGCACGTCCGCCGGCCACCTCGGGTGCCTCCGCCTTCCCTTTCCGATGCGTCCGCTCGGAAAGACGACAGCGGAAGGGAACCTGGCCCATATCCTGCCGCGTTTATCGTTCAGATGCCGTTCAGCTACGGGATCATAGCATCCGGCTTAAGCGCTCGATCCAAGGGATCGCGCAGGACAGGAGAGACGAAGATGAACCGGATCCTCAAGAGCACCATCCTCGGCGCCGCCGTGGCGGCGACCACCCTTGTGACCATTCCGGCCTATGCAGATCATTGGCGGCGCCACCGCGACCACGGGGACGAACTGGCCGCGGGTCTGGCAGGGCTTGCCGTCGGTGCAATCGTAGGCGGGGCGCTCTCGCAGCCACGCTACTATTCGGATCGGGTCTATATCGACCCGCCGGCACCCCGTTATTACCGGCCAGCACCCGTGTATCGCGAGTATTATCGCCCTGCCCCGGTCTATTACGGTGCGGAGCCCTGGACACCTGAGTGGTACCGGGCCTGCAGCATGCGCTATCGCAGCTTCGACCCGAGCTCCGGTACCTATATGGGCTATGACGGGCGGCGCCACTTCTGCAATGTCGGGTAAGGCGACGGGGCAGTGAATCAAAAGGGCAATAAGGGATCTTCCTTATTGCCCTCCCTAATTCCTACTGACCTGCCAGAAACGGGTTGGTCCGCCGCTCGTCGCCGAACCGGCCCCCGGGCCCATGCCCGCAGATAAAGCCTATGTCGTCTCCGAGCGGCAGGAGCTTGGTCTTGATCGAGTGGATCAGGGCAGCATGGTCGCCGCCCGGCAGATCGGTGCGCCCGATCGAGCCATTGAACAGCACGTCGCCCACATGCGCGAATTTCGCCGCCTCGTTGTAGAAAACGACGTGGCCCGGCGAATGCCCGGGGCAGTGCAGAACCTTGAAATCATGACCAGCGAACGAGACCACATCACCCTCGTTTAGAAATCGGTCGGGGGTGACGTTGCGGACGGGATCGGACAGCCCGAACATACGGGCCTGATTCTCCAGATTTAGGAGAAGCTCCCGGTCGGCTTCCTGAGGCCCGAGTAGATCTACCCCCAAGGCTTCCTTCAGCTCCATCGCACCGCCGGCATGGTCGATGTGACCATGGGTGAGCCAGATCGCCTCGATCGTCAGGCCGTTTTGCTCGATGGAGGCGCGGATATGATCCACCTCCCCGCCAGGATCAACGACAACCCCGCGCTTCTCCTCCCCATCGAAGAGGATCGTGCAATTCTGCTGGAACGGGGTGACGGGGATGATGCCGGCTTGGAGAGTGCTCATGGAATAGGGAATAGGCGATTATGAAAACAAGGCAATAGCAAAACGGAAAAGCGGGCGGCAGCGCCGCCCGCGAATGGATGGTTGCCGCGTCAGGCCTTCTTCATGGAGTTCATGATTGCGCCGACTATGGCGGTGAGAATGGCACCGCCTGCGCCGCCGCCGACCACATTGCCGAGCACGCCGCTCAGTGCGCCGGCATCGCCACCCATTCCAGACAGCAACGCGCCACCGCCGACGCCGCCGACGATGCCGCTGATGATGATCGGCAACTGGCTCATTGCCGCCTTTTTGAAGGCCGCGCCAACCGCCTCCCCGGCAACGATACCGGATATGGCCTGAACAAGGATGGGAACAAAAGCTTCCATCTTACCCCTCTCCTCAAAGAGCCGGCCTCGCGCCGGCGCTCATCATGAAACGCCGAATTTGGCCAAAGTCAAATTTGGGAGAGGAGCCGCCCGCACGAGCTGGCGCGGGCGGTGCTGGATCCAGCTTGCTTATTCGGCGGCGAGACGCTGCCGAGGACGCACTTCCTGAGAATAATCGTCCATCAAAACGCGAGTGATTTCACCCACTTGGAACGTATATGGCCCGATTTCCGAAACCGGCGTCACTTCCGCGGCGCTTCCGGTCAGGAAGCACTGCTCGAAGCCCGTCAGCTCTTCCGGCATGATCGCTCTTTCGATCACCTCGATGCCGCGGCGGCGTGCCAGCTCGATCACCGTACGCCGAGTGATTCCATCCAGGAAGCAGTCCGGAACGGGCGTGTGCAGCTTGCCGTCCTTGACGAAGAAGATGTTGGCGCCGGTGGCTTCGGCCACCTGGCCGCGCCAATCCAGCATCATCGCATCGCTATAGCCCTTGGCCTCGGCCGCGTGCTTGGAAAGCGTGCAGATCATGTAGAGACCGGAAGCCTTGGCCTTCGACGGCGCCGTGCGCGGATCCGGCCGGCGGTATTCGGCCATGTCGAGGCGGATGCCCTTCATCCGCTGCTCGGGATTGAAATAACTCGGCCATTCCCAGATCGCGATGGCAAGATTGATGCGGTTGTTCTGGGCGGAAACGCCCATCATCTCGCTGCCGCGCCAGGCGATCGGGCGCACATAGGCGTCCTGCAGGCCCTGCTTCACGAGGAGTTGCTTGCAGGCCTCGTCGATCTCAGCCACCGAATAAGGAATGCGGAAGCCCATGACGCGTGCGGATTCATGGAGGCGCTCCGAATGCTCCGTGAGCTTGAAGATCTCTCCGCCATAGGCACGTTCACCTTCGAACACCGCGCTTGCATAATGCAGCCCGTGGGTGAGTACGTGAATCTTGGCATCGGCCCACTTTACGAATTCGCCATTCATCCAGATGAAGCCATCAAGCTGGTCAAAGGGAACAGATGCCATCCTAATCTCTCCTCGGGCCCAAGCCCTGAAAAATGCCCGTTTCAAACAGGCGAAACCGGATTATGCCGGAACACTGCGTCCTGAGGCAAACTGTTTAGGGAAAGTTCCGGAAAAACAACCTCAACACGCTCATTTTGTTCGCTATAAGGCGAAAAGCTTGGCAGAAATTACAAAGGCGCCAAAAATATGTCAATATAGCTGACGTAATTTGGCGAACGTGAAGGCATATGATGAAGAGCCCCATGAAGCCGACCGAGAAGCGCGAGCCAGGACCGGCGATCGAGGAACTCGATTTCGCTTTGATTGAGCTGCTCTTCTTCGCCTATCGGGATTTTACGTCGGATCCGGATGCGATCCTTTCCAGCTATGGTTTCGGGCGGGCACATCACCGGGTGCTCCATTTCGTCAATCGGCGGCCTGGATTGACTGTCGCGGAGTTGCTCGACGTCCTTAGGATCACGAAACAGAGCCTCGCCCGCGTGCTGAAGCAGTTGATCGACACGGGTTATATCGTGCAGGTGCAGGGGCCGCGCGACCGCCGCCAGCGCGAGCTTTACGTTACCAAGAAGGGCCATGCCCTGGCCGTGGAACTTGCCTTGCCACAGTCCCGCCGCATCCATTCGGCACTGGAGGAAGCCGGGATTACGGACAGGGCGGCGTTGGAGCGCTTTCTTAGGGCAATGGTGAATTCGGAACTCCGGGCGCAGCTCGACCGGCCCGAGCCAACGGGCCGCACGAGCGAGGGAGAGAGCCAATCATGATAAGCCGTGAGGACATGCTAGCGGAGATGAACCCCGCGCCGGCGGACGATGCGCCGCATCTGCTCGTCGTCGATGACGACACACGCATCCGAACACTGCTTAAGCGCTTTCTGAGCGAGGAAGGCTTCCGCATAACGGTGGCGGCCAATGCCGCGGAAGCCCGCCGAAAGCTCGCAGGGCTCGACTTCGACCTGATCATTCTCGATGTGATGATGCCGGGCGAGGACGGGGTGGGGCTGACGCGCAGCCTGAGAAACGAACGCGACGTGCCGATCCTGATGCTGACCGCCCTTTCGGAAACCGAGAGTCGCGTGACCGGCCTTGAAGCGGGTGCCGACGATTATCTTGCCAAGCCCTTCGACCCGCGCGAGCTTGTGCTGCGGGTCAACAACATTCTGCGACGCGGCGGGCAGCCCACCACGCCAAAGTTGGAGCAGATCGTTTTCGGCCCGTATACGTTCCAGATCACGAGGCGAGAGTTGAAGCGCTCGGGAGAGCTGCTGAAGCTTACCGAACGGGAGCGCGAGATCATGGCGATTTTCGCCCAGCGCGCCGGCGAGACCATCCCGCGCCATGAACTCGTGGGCGAGGAGTCAGAAGTGGGTGAACGCACGATTGACGTGCAAATCAACAGGCTGCGCCGGAAGATCGAGCGCGATCCGGCCAATCCTATCTGGCTGCAGACGGTGCGCGGCATCGGGTACCGCCTGAGTGTCGAATAGAGGCGAGCCCTCCTTGGCCGCTCGGCCTTGAAACCCGAAGAAGGTCTACCCAGATCTTTTTAGCCGGCCGCCGGAATCGGGGCCGGCGGGCCGTCCGCGGATCGGCTCCTTGGCATTTGCTCGTATCCATGTTGCTCGCGGAGGATGTGGTTATGAGGACGATTGTCTCCCCTCCTGTTCGGTTGGCCCCGGCTTCAACCCGCATGCGCCCTCCTCTGGTCTCGAAGTTCCGTCGGCCGCTTATCGGCAGGCCCCTCAGTGATGCATGGCACGAGCACCAGGGTCCCTTCGCGGTGGCTTGAGCAGCTTCCGCCGCCGGAGCTCACGCTGCGGCCGGTTGAAAGCAAGCGGAATGCTTCCTGCATGCTTGATGGAAGGGAGAGTGACCATGAACACCATGAATCGCAGGACAGAGGAGACTGTCCTTGACGTCGCCAGCCTCGTTGTCGGTGTCGCGCTGGCTCTAACGCCCTGGATATTCGGCTTTGCAACTGAAACGGCGGCGGCCTGGAATGCATGGGTGGTCGGCGCTGCCATCGCGCTGGTCGCCATAGGCGCGCTTGTAGCTTTCGCCGAGTGGGAGGAGTGGATAAATCTTATCCTCGGGATTTGGGCAATCGCATCCCCATGGGCCCTCGGTTTCACCGCCGTCTCCACAGCTCTCTATGCGCATGTCGTGGCAGGGCTGATCGTCGCGGTGTTGGCAGGGCTCGAACTCTGGTTCGCAAGCAAACGGCCGTCGACTGCGTGAGCATCTTCAGACGCCGAGCCCGGCCGCGTGCGCGACCGGGCGGCGATCCGATCCAAAGGAGCTGCGAATGGAGATCAATGCCTTTGAAGAACCCGTGACAATCGTTGTCGGGTTGGGATTTCCGGCTGAGGTGACCTCGGCTGCGGAGGCCTATGCCGTGCTTTCCGAATGGCCCCATAGCCGCCGTGACAAGGTTCATCGGGTTGCGCTGAAGACATGCAAGGCCGCGCTCGACAGGATGGTGGATGCGGAGACGGCACGGAGCGCTTTCCTCGTCTTCGCGACGAAGTCGGGAATTCTGGTGCCTGAGGCTCGGCCGGTTATTGCGGCGAGCCAAACCGGGACGTTCAGCAGCCGGGTTGCGATCTGAGGCCGGCGCAATCCATCCGGCTGCGTGTTCTACGGGGGGGCCCAACGGCCCCTTTTCTGTCGTTAAACTTCCTCAGCCAACACACGGTGCTTACCACCGATGCACAAACGCCATGTTGGTGTCGCCTTCGGCCTTCAGGGCTTCCAAAACGGGCGCGCAGAGAATACCAGCATCGCGTCTGTCGAAACTCCCGCCGCCGTGACGCTATCCGCAAAGGCGGCTAGACTACCGAGCGTGTAGGCCGGGCGGGTGCGAAAGGTGCAAATGGCGAAGTTCGATCTATCCTCGACCGAGAGCGACAGCTTAGCCGCGCGCCTTCGAAATGTCGCGATAACGACACGTCGCCTCTGGCGGCGCTTCTGGCGCACCGTTTCCCAATATATGCCCAAACGGCTTTATGCCCGCTCGCTCATCATCATGATCGCGCCGATGATCCTGCTGCAGGCCGTCATCGCCTATTCGTTCATGGAGCGTCATTGGCAGACGGTAACTCAGCGCCTCTCGCAAGCGGTGACGCGCGACATCGCTGCCATTATCGACATTATCGAGACCTATCCGCAGAGCGACAATTACGAGAACATCATCCGCATCGCCCAAGAGAGGCTTGCTCTAAGGATCAGCGTCGAACCGCCCGGGCCCCTCCCCGCGCCCGGCCCCAAGCCATTCTTTTCCATTCTCGACCAGACGCTGAGCGAGGAAATCACACGCCAGATCAACCGGCCCTTCTGGCTCGACACCGTGGGCAATTCGAACATCATCGAAATCCGCATCCAGCTGAATGACAAGGTGTTGCGCGTCTTTGCGCGGCGCAGCCAAGCCTACGCGTCCAACACGCATATATTCCTGCTCTGGATGGTAGGGACCTCCCTGGTTCTCATCGCGATTGCCGTAGCTTTCCTGCGCAATCAGATCCGTCCCATCCTGCAGCTTGCGGAGGCGGCCGAGAGCTTCGGCAAGGGACGTCCCACCAGTGATTTCCATCCGCGCGGTGCTGAAGAAGTCCGTCGCGCAGGCAGTGCATTCCTGCAAATGAGGGAGCGCATCGAACGGCAGATCGAGCAGCGAACGGCCATGCTGACCGGCGTCAGCCACGATCTCAGAACCATCCTGACCCGCTTCAAGCTGCAGCTCGCACTGGCGCGCAACAGAGCCGACATCAAGGCGCTCGACCAGGACGTCGAGGAAATGCGCCTCATGCTGGAGGGCTATCTCGCCTTCGCCCGTGGCGAAGCGCAGGAAGAAGCAGGCCGGTTCGATCTTGCCGCGTTCCTCACGAAGATGGAGGAGGAGGCAAGGATGCGCGGCTGCAACTTCGACGCCTCCCTCACCGGCAAGCCGGAGGTGCACGTGCGTCCGAACGCGTTTTCCCGCCTGCTGTCAAACGTGGTCGGCAACGCGTTCCGCTATGCCTCGGAGGTCAAGGTCAGCGCCCGGCATCTTGATGGGACACTGCTCGTTGCAATCGACGATAACGGTCCCGGCATTCCGGAAGACAAGCGCGAGGAGGTCTTCAAACCTTTCGTCCGGCTGGACGAAGCACGCAACCTGGACGAGACCGGCACAGGCTTGGGTCTTTCCATCGCCCGCGATATCGCCCGCAGCCACGGGGGCGACATCACGCTCGAAGACAGCCCTTTGGGCGGTCTGCGGGTAATCGTCCGCGTACCTGCCTAACAACGGGAAGGGCCGAAACTTTCGCTTCGGCCCTTCTAATGGTGGTTCGGCGAATCAGGCGGCTTTGTCCTGCCGGTTTTCCTGTGCCGACCGGATCGTTTTCAGCGCCGTTGCCCATTTATGGAGCTCGTCGAGCATTGCTTTGGCGCCCTCATTCATCTGCTCGTTGGCGCGAAACTCCCCTTCCTCACTGATGAACTGCGGGAAGAAGGGCACGGGCACCGTCTGCGGAAGCGCGTGAACATTCACATTGCTGAGCAGTTGCCGCAAACTTTGCGCCGATCGCAGGCCGCCGGAAATGCCACCATAGCTGACCACGCCCGCCGCCTTGTAATGCCATTCGAGCGCCAGCGCCTGAACCGCGTTCACGAGACTTGCCGGGGGAAAGTAATCATATTCCGGTGTAATGAAGACGTAGGCATCCGCTTTCCCAACGCTTTTGCTCCAGCGGCGGGTGTGCTCGTGCTCATATTGCTGCAGGCGCGGATGCGATGCCTCATCCAGGAGCGGCAGGTTGAAATCCGCAAGATCAACGAGTTCAACGTCAAACTTGCCGTGGGATTTGGCGAATTCCTTGAGCCAGTCTCCAATGACGGGCCCGACGCGGCCCGGGCGAGTGCTACCGATAATGATGTTCAGTTTAAGCGACATAAGCTTCCTCAAAACCGTGCCGCTCGAGGTCGATGGGAGGTTCGACCTCGAGTGGTATAAATTAGTGACCTGGGGAGAAATAGTAACTTGATCGATTCGCACAAGAAGGCACGAATTCCATACCTAGTCACCTCAAGGTGACTGCTTGGCCGATTTGTCCGGGGAATTTAGGCTTGCGCAGATCGCATGGGATGATCCAGCAGAAGGGTAAGGGTACATGCGCCGTCTTTTTCCATACGGATGCGACGGGCAAGCACCACGAAAGTCTCGGCTTGATTGCCTGCGGGGATTTCTATGAGGTCGCCTTTGGAGACCCACTCGTCCAACCGAAGCCGCTCCAGCCAGGGAAGAAGCTGGGCACGCTCGGCAAAAAGGCGAGCGCTCGCCGTTAACTCGATAGTCGTTTCCACTCCGCACTCCTAAAATGCGAGTGACGAACCGCTATCGCAGGTAAATCGTTCCCTGCCTTGAAAGCATCCGGGTTTCAGATGCTCGATCTGCCGGCTCAATGCAGCCGGCTGCCATTGGGAACGGGTCTTTCGACCGCCGCCAAAACCACAGCCCCCTGCTCGTCGGAGAATCCGAGGGTAAGCACCTCAGACAAAAATTTCCCGATTTGGCGCGGAGGAAAATTGACCACCGCCATCACCTGCCGGCCGACAAGGTCCTCAGGGTTGTAGTGGACGGTGATCTGGGCGGAAGACTTCTTCACGCCGATTTCCGGGCCGAAATCGATCTTCATCTTGATGGCAGGCTTGCGCGCCTCCGGGAAAGGCTCGGCCTCGATCACCGTCCCCACCCGTATATCGACCTTCTCGAAATCCGCGTAGACGATCTCCTCCGCCCTACCCATGACACCTCTCACGCAGTACCGGAGGTCTCGAAAAGAACGCTGTTCAGCGCGTCCTGCGCGCTCGTGCCCGACCAGATGACATATTGGAAAGCCTGATAGTAGCATTCGCAGGCTTCAAGCGCGCTGTTGAGCATCACTTCCACCTGCTGCCCGGTCGGCTCGAGGCCGCCCGCAAGCACGAGCGACTGGCGGAACATGACGACGCCCTCCCGCTCCCACAAATCGAAATGGCCGAACAGCATCTGCTCATTGATCAACGCGATCAGGCGCATCACTTCCAGCGTCCGCTGTTCGGGCACCTTCAGATCGAATGCGCAGGCAACATGCAGCGCCTCGAATTCCTCCATCCAGGAGAACGAAACGTGGTAGTCTGTCCAAGTGCCGGCTACGGAAATGGCGATCTCGTCATCGCCATTGCGCTCGAAGCTCCAGTCATTCGAGTGGGCGACATGCTCGATAACGTCCACGGGGTGAGCGCCACGCGTCATGTCGAGTTCAAGAAGGCTCATTAATCTGCTTTCCCATTCTTTGGGAGCGTCGTCAGACGCCCGCCATGTGACACATGCGGTTCAAGGCACGCGACCGAGTACGACACTGAGCGGAGCGTGAACACGCAAGGACACAAGACAGGCCCGCCCCAGCCCGACCGATGATCTATTCCGAATCATCAAGTAAATTCAGTCTATTGATCGTAGGACGCCTGACCAGCTTTTTTTCTCCAACCGGCCCGCCGGTGTGGATAGCCGCGGTTCCACGGATGATTCAAAGTGCCGCGTAACCGACTCTCGCGCCAGCACTTTTTGGCGTTGCTCACAGGCTGGATGAGGATAACTATTTTTTTGAACGGGCCGGGCCGGCAGGGCTGTCGGTGACCGTATCCGTGGCCTGGGCGGCGGCGAGCTTCGTTTCGAGAAGCTCGATGCGGGCCAGAAGAGCCGCATTTTCCTCCCTGGCCTTGATGGCCATTTCGCGTACCGCCTCGAAATCCTCGCGCTGGACGAGATCCATCGAGTTCAGGAGTCGCTCGGTCTGAGCGCGGAAAAGATTTTCGAATTCGCGGCGCACGCCTTGGGCAGCACCGGCGGCATCGGTCACCACCTTCGCGAACTCATCGAGGATCCGGTTGGGGCCGTTTGTCATGTCGGTGCTCCTGTTTAATAATTGAGGTAAGGCGGGCCGACCGCGAATGCAAGCATCATGCGCCGGACTTGACCACGCCGCAATGCTTGCCCATAGCTTCGCGCGGCGCCAAGACCAAGACAGGAGGCATGCTTGATCGACTATCTTCTCCTGCCTCTGACCGCCCTCCCCTTTCCGAATATCGATCCGGTGATTTTCCAGATTGGGCCGCTTGCAGTGCACTGGTACGGACTGGGCTATGTGGCGGGAATCCTCTTTGCCTGGTGGTACACCAAACGACTCGTGAGCACGCCGGGGCTGTGGGCGAACAATGTTCCCCCAATGAAGCCCGAGGATCTCGACGATTTCGTCATCTGGGCTGCAGTCGGCGTCGTTCTCGGCGGCAGGCTGGGCTATGTGCTCTTTTACGATCTGCCGCGTTATATCGATAATCCGTTGGACATCGTGGCGATCTGGCAAGGAGGCATGTCCTTCCACGGCGGTATGCTCGGCACGATCGCCGCGATGGTCTTGTTTTCATTGTCGCGCGGCATCAATCCTTGGAGCATGCTCGATACGGTCGCGGCGGCCACGCCCGTGGGATTGGGCCTCGTACGCCTTGCGAACTTCATCAATTCCGAACTTTGGGGCCGGCCGACAGATATGCCATGGGGATTCGTATTCCCTGATGGCGGCCCGCTGCCTCGGCATCCCAGTCAGCTTTACGAGGCCGCGCTTGAAGGCCTTGTGCTTTTCCTCGTCCTCAGGCTCCTTACCCACCGTTTTCTCAAATTGAAGACACCGGGCTTTGTCGGCGGGGCGTTCATCTGCGGCTATGGGCTGGCACGCATTTTTGTCGAATTCTTCCGCGAGCCGGATGCCCATATCGGCTACGTCTTCGGCGGCTGGCTCACAATGGGCATGATCCTTTCCACGCCGATGGTCGCCGCTGGCATATGGGCCATGCTGACCGCCCGCACGCCTGAGCCTCAGACTCGGCCGGAGACATGACGAGGCTGCGCGATCGCATCCTGCGGCTCATTGAGACCACCGGTCCCTTGGGCGTGGATGCTTATATGGCGCTTTGCCTCTTCGATCCGGAGGACGGCTACTACACCACCCGCGAGCCCTTCGGGGCAGAAGGTGACTTCACCACCGCCCCGGAGGTGAGCCAGATGTTCGGCGAACTCGTCGCCATCTGGCTCTATGCGGCCTGGAAAGCAGCTGGAGCTCCCGCCGATGCGCTCTTCGCCGAGATCGGGCCCGGGCGCGGCACCTTGATGAAGGATATGCTGCGCACCTTTGCGAGACTTGCTCCGAGCCTCGTGGAAGCCCACCGCTTTGCCATGGTCGAGACGAGTCCACGGCTGGCCGCCGTCCAGAGGAAGACGCTGGAAGGAGCCGAGGCAAGCCCGGACTGGTTCCTGAATGTAGAAGAGCTCCCCGACGGACCGCTGTTCATTGTCGGCAACGAGCTTTTTGACGCCGTACCCATAAAGCAGTATGTAAGAGTGCCTGCCGGTTGGCGCGAGCGCGTGGTGGGGCAGACCAAAGACGGCGCGCTCGCTTTCAGGGCAAGTCCCGGTGCCCTTGATTCCCTTTTCCTACCGCCGGACGCGGACCGAGCGCCAGAGGGCTCGATTTTCGAGATCGCTCCCGCCCGTGAGGGGCTAATGGACGTTATCTCGGAACGCCTGGCGCGGCGGAGCGGCGCAGGGCTCTTCATCGATTACGGATACGAGGGACCGGCATTGGGGGAAACGCTCCAGGCCGTACGCCGACACCGCTATGAAGACGTTCTGGAAAGTCCCGGCGAAGCGGATCTGACCGCGCATGTGGATTTCTCCGCGTTGCGGAAGGTGGCGCAGGGGCATGGGCTAACAACACGCCTCATGCACCAGGGCGATTTTCTATTGGGTCTGGGGCTGTTGGAGCGCGCGGGCCGGCTCGGGGCCGGCAGAAGCGCAGAGGAACAACAGCGGATTCAGATGGATGTGGAACGGCTTGCCGGCCCGCAGGAAATGGGAACCCTGTTCAAGGCGATGGCAATCCTGCCGGCGGGTGTGGAAGTGCCGCCATTTGGCACCGGCGGCTAGAAGGCAGCGCCGGTCCGGATTGACATTCCACCGTTCCCTGCCCCACGATCCGCGCTCCAAAATTGACCGGAAGGCGCGCATGCTGGACACGACAAGGCCGGAGCCTCTCCGCTCCCCCCTGCTCGATAGGGCCCGTGACAACGGTGTGAGACACGGCTTCTTCACCCGCCGCGGCGGCGTATCCACAGGAATCTTCGAGAGCCTCAATGTTGGACTCGGCTCCACGGATTCCTCGGAATCCGTCCGTGAAAACAGGCGCCGCGTCTCCGTCGCCATGGGCGTGACTGCGGAAGATCTCGTCACCCTTCATCAGTGCCACTCCGCGGAAGTCGTAACGGTCGAGGAACCATTTCCGGCTGACTCCCGGCCCAAAGCCGACGCTCTGGTGACCAGTCGCCCGGGGCTCGCCTTGGGGGTCCTTGCCGCCGATTGCGGGCCAGTCCTCTTCGCGGATGCCGAAGCGCAGGTGATCGGAGCCGCCCATGCAGGATGGAAAGGCGCCTTAACCGGCGTGCTCGAAAACACCATCGCCGCCATGGAGCGGCTCGGCGCCCGGCGCGAGCGTGTGGCGGCCGTGCTCGGCCCCTCGATCAGCCAGGAGAATTATGAAGTCGGACCGGAATTCATCGAGCGCTTCGTGCAGGCCGACGGGGGCAATGCCCGCTATTTCCGCGACTCCGGGAGAGCCGGCCATGCCCTCTTCGATCTCAACCTCTACACCATAGACCGGCTTACCCGGGCTGGGGTAAAGGCCGAAGCCCTCGGACGCTGTACCTATGCGGACGGGGATTGCTTCTTCTCCTACCGCCGAGCCACCCATCGCGGCGAGCCGGACTATGGGCGCCAGATCTCGGCGATCTGCCTGGAGGTATCCTGATGGCCTTACACTTCGAACGTGCCGAATTCGATGCACGCCGCGACCGTCTGCTGATAGAGATGTCGGAGCGCAAGCTCGACGCATTGCTGCTCTTCGCGCAGGAGAGCATGTATTGGCTGACGGGCTATGACAGCTTCGGCTTCTGCTTCTTCCAGTGCCTCGTCGTAAAGGCCGATGGCTCTATCGTTCTGCTCACGCGCTCGGCAGATCTGCGCCAGGCGCGACACACCTCCATCATCGACAACATCGTTGTCTGGAACGACCGCTACGGCGCCAACCCCGCCCTTGACCTCCGCAATCTCCTGAATGATCTCGACCTGCTCGGCATGCGGATCGGCGTGGAATATGACACCCACGGGCTGACGGCCAGGAACGGCAAGCTTCTTGACGAACAGCTCCAGACCTTCGCCAAAATCGAGGATGCGTCCGACCTCGTGCCGCGCCTGCGGCTATTGAAAAGCCCAGCGGAAATAGAAAAGGCAAAACGGGCGGCGGAACTGGCAGACGATGCCCTGGACGCCGCACTCCCCCTGATCAAGCAGGGCGGGGACGAAGCTGCGATCCTCGCGGCGATGCAGGGCGCGATTTTCCTGGGTGGCGGTGATTATCCCGCAAACGAGTTCATCATCGGCTCAGGCACGGACGCCCTGCTTTGCCGATATAAGGCAGGGCGGCGCAAGCTTGGCAAAAACGACCAGCTCACATTGGAATGGGCGGGTGTCTATCATCACTATCATGTGGCCATGATGCAGACGGTGCTGACCGGCAAGGCTTCCCGGCGCCACCAGGAGCTTTTCGAGGCGGCAAAGGCGGCGCTTCTTGCCTGCGAGAAGGCTATGGTGCCCGGAAATACGTTCGGTGATGTCTTCGACGCGCACGCCAAGGTAATGGAGGCGCATGAATTGACGCGTCACCGACTCAACGCCTGCGGCTATTCGCTGGGTGCGCGCTTTTCGCCTTCTTGGATGGAGCCGCAAATGTTCTACGCGGGCAATCCGGAGCCCATCGCGCCGGACATGACGCTCTTTGCCCATATGATCATCATGGACTCCGATTCCGGCACGGCGATGTGCCTGGGCCGGACGTATCTCACGACCGAGTCCGCGCCGCTGATGCTTTCTCGCCATGGCCTTGATTTGATCATAAGGTAGAATCAGGGAGCGGAGTACTCTGGGGGGTGTTTTCATCGCGGAGAGAACGATGACGCGTTTGAAGACAAGTACTTGGTTTCTGGTGCTCGCGGCGGCCACTGCCGGCTGCAGCGGGACCGAGGCGCTCGACCTCTCCACATCCGGCGCCGCTCGGATTGCGTCCTCCACCACGCCCACGCGTTCCCCGGAGACAACCGCGTCGCCCGCCGCCGGCGATATCATCAGCACGACGCTTACCGACCAGAGCAGCGTCGGAGCACTGCCTGGTCAGTCTATGGCCGCGATCTCCCCGGCTTCCCGCATCCAATTCGCGCCCGTGATCGGCGCAGCGGCTGAAACCGTGCAGCCGCTATCAAACCGCCTAGCCCTGCGCGCAGGGCAACGGGGGCTTGCCATTTCGCCCACCGGCCAGAGCGCCCCCTTTATCGTGAAGGGGTACTTCTCCACCGTCAGCGATGAAAAGGGAACCACAATCATCTTCGTGTGGGATGTACTTGATCCCGCAGGGAACCGCCTGCATCGGATTCAGGGGCAGGAAAAGGCTACGGGATCCGGCGAAGGTTGGGGCGCCGTCACCAGCGCCAATATGGATGCCGTGGCCGATCGCACGATAGAGGAACTCGCAACCTGGCTTCAAGCCGGCCACGCCCGGACCTGAGTAGCGTCGAAGCCTGCGCGTTCATCTCGCGTGATGGCTCATCGCTGCCGTCTGACATCGTGTATCGAGGAAATTGCGACGATTTGACCGAAACGGGCCGATCCCCGTTAATTTAAGCGTCTCAATTGACTGCATCCATACAACCTGCGGTTAGTCTTCCCTCTGAAGATTACCTCGTCAAGGGCGAATTGCAGGCGGTTATGGGCTATTCACCCTTGCAATCATCGGCAACGCCGCTAAAAGCCCCGAATTGAAACGTGGCGTCGGCCGGGATCACTCCATGAAGCTTTTCGCGGGCAATTCCAACCGGGTGCTGGCTGAAGCCATCGCCCGCTACCTCAACATTTCACTTGGCAAAGCGTTGGTGCGACGTTTCGCAGATCAGGAAATCTTCGTCGAGATACAGGAGAATGTACGCGGCGAGGACGTCTTCGTCCTGCAGTCCACCTCCTATCCGGCGAATGATCACCTGATGGAACTGCTCATCATGATCGACGCCTTTCGCCGCTCCTCGGCGCGTCGCATCACGGCGGTGCTTCCCTATTTCGGCTATGCTCGGCAAGACCGCCGCACCTCGGGGCGCACGCCGATTTCCGCCAAGCTCGTTGCCAATCTGATTACCCAGGCAGGTGCTGACCGGGTTCTGACCCTTGATCTCCATGCCGGCCAGATCCAGGGCTTCTTCGATATACCGACCGACAACCTCTATGCCGTTCCCGTGATGGCGCGCGACGTGAAGGCACGTTACAAGCTGGAGAACGTGATGGTGGTCTCGCCGGATGTGGGCGGCGTCGTCCGCGCGCGTGCGCTTGCCAAGCGCATCGATGCCCCGCTCGCCATTGTCGACAAGCGCCGCGACCGCCCCGGCGAGTCGGAGGTGATGAATGTCATCGGCGAGGTGCACGGCCGGGATTGCCTGCTGATCGACGATATCGTCGATTCAGGCGGGACCCTCTGCAACGCTGCAGAAGCCCTGCTTGCAAATGGAGCGACGAGCGTCACCGCCTATATCACGCACGGTGTGCTATCGGGCGGCGCAGTGGCAAGGATCACGGGCTCAAAGCTCAAGGAGCTTGTGATCACCGACTCCATCCAGCCGACTTCATCAGTCGAGGCCGCCCACAACATCCGCACCATATCGATCGCCGATCTCATCGGGGAAGCAATTTCGCGGACCGCGTCGGAACAGTCGGTTTCCAGCCTTTTCAACTAGGCTTGCGCGCCTAGGCGCCTTGCGCTATAGACCCGCAGTCCGCGCAGACACCCTTGGAGGCAGCGCGGATGGAGGCCGACCCGGCGCCAAGGCGCTGCAGGCGGCTTTCTCGTTTTCGGGACCTGGCTTCCGCCGGCCCGGAGGCGCTCCGACAAACGAAAGGTAAAGCCATGAGCCAGTCATACGAACTGACGGCCGAGGCGCGCGAACGGGTCGGTAAGGGGTCCGCCCGGGCAATTCGGCGCAGCGGAAAGATTCCCGCCGTGATCTACGGCGACAAGCAGCCCCCCCTCTCGATCACCCTTCCCTACAAGGAAGTGTTCCTGCGCATCCATGCCGGCGGTTTCCGGACCACCATCGCCACCATCAATGTGAATGGCGAGAAGATCCAGGTCCTGCCCAAGGATTACCAGCTCGATCCGGTGCGCGGCTTCGCCATGCACGTGGATTTCCTGCGCGTGAGCCAGAACACGGTCGTGACGGTGAACGTGCCCGTGCACTTCATCAACGACGAGAAGGCGCCCGGCATCAAGCGCGGCGGCGTGCTGAACGTCGTGCGCCACGAGGTTGAGTTCGTGTGCCCCGCCAATGCCATCCCGGACAACATCACAGTGGATCTTGAAGGGCTCGATATCGGCGACTCGGTGCATATTTCGGCCGTGAAGCTGCCGCAGGGCGTGACGCCCACGATCACCGACCGCGACTTCACGATCGCGACGATCGCCGCACCGGCCGGCCTGCGTTCGGAAGAGGCGGAAGCCGGCGAAGCGGCTGCAGAGCAGACGGAAGGAAGCGGAGAGTAATTCTTCGCAGCTTCCGGGAGGCGCTTCATGCTTCTCATCGCGGGGCTAGGCAATCCCGGCCCGCAATATCAAAAGCACCGGCACAATGTCGGTTTCATGGCGGCGGATGCCATTCACCGCCGCCATTCCTTTTCGCCTTGGTCGAAGAAATTCAACGCGCTCGTGGCTGAAGGCCGAATCGGCACCGAAAAGGTGCTGCTTATGAAGCCCCAAACCTTCATGAACCTGTCGGGGCAAGCGGTCGGCGAAGCCATGCGTTTCTACAAACTTCCGACCTCCGACCTCATCGTCCTCTACGATGAGCTCGACCTCCCCCCCGGAAAGGTGCGGGTGAAGCGCGGCGGCGGCTCCGGTGGCCACAACGGCATCAAATCCATCGACGCCCATTGCGGCCAGGATTATCGCCGCGTGCGGATCGGCATCGGACATCCGGGCGACAAGGCGCGCGTGTCCCCTCATGTGCTCGGCGATTTCGCCAAGGCTGACCATGAGTGGCTCGATCCGCTGCTTGATGCAGTGGCCGACAACGTTGCGTTGCTCGCTCAAGGCGACGAGTCCGGTTTCATGAACAAGGTCAGCCTTGTGGTCCAAGGCAAGGCTGGGGCTGCGGAAATGACGGGCGGAGGCTCCGCATCGAAGGGCCAAAGCCACATCCGCCAGGCACGGCCCAAGGCGACGGCAAAGCTGCCGGAGGGCGGCCCGATGGCCGCAATGTTGAAGAAACTCTTCGGCAGCAAAGAGTAAGCTTCCGGGCTTGACGATCCTCGGCCCCATCGCTCATAGCCCTGCCAACACTTCTTTGATCGGCTTCGAAAGCGACAGGACAGATTATTCATGGGTTTCAAATGCGGCATCGTCGGCTTGCCCAATGTCGGCAAATCGACGCTCTTCAACGCGCTGACCAGGACAGCGGCCGCCCAGGCCGCCAACTATCCGTTTTGCACCATTGAGCCCAATACGGGCGAGGTGGCGGTGCCCGACCCACGGCTGAAGAAGATCGCCGAGATCGCAGGTTCCAAGGAGATCGTGCCGACGCGCATTTCATTCGTCGATATTGCCGGTCTCGTGCGGGGCGCCTCCAAGGGCGAAGGCCTGGGCAACCAGTTCCTGGCCAATATCCGCGAGGTCGATGCGGTCGTCCACGTCCTGCGTTGCTTCGAGGATGACGACATCACCCACGTGGAAGGGCGGATCGATCCGGTAGCGGATGCCGATACGGTCGAGACCGAGCTGATGCTTGCGGATCTGGAAAGCCTGGAGCGGCGGGTCGTCCAGATAAGGAAGCGTGCTACGGGCAAGGACAAGGAAGCCACGGCCACCCTCCCCATCATGGAGCGAGCGCTCGCGCTTCTGCAGGACGGCAAGCCCGTGCGTCTCATCACGTCAGAGCTCGATGCCGAGGGAATGCGCGTGCTGCGCTCCCTCAACCTGCTCACCTCCAAGCCGGTGCTTTATGTCTGCAACGTCGCCGAAGGCGAAGCGGCGAGCGGCAATGCTCATACGGCTGCGGTCGCGAAAATGGCCGAGGCGCAGGGCGCCAAAACAGTGATCATTTCGGCGGCGATCGAAGCCGAAGTCTCGCAGCTCCCGGATGAAGAAGCGGCCGAATATCTAGAGGCCATGGGTTTGCACGAGCCCGGGCTGGATCGGCTCATACGGGCCGGCTACGAGCTTCTGGACCTCATCACCTTCTTCACCGCGGGCCCCAAGGAAGCGCGCGCCTGGACCGTACAGAAGGGCGCCAAGGCGCCTCAGGCGGCCGGCGTTATCCATACGGACTTTGAACGCGGCTTCATTCGCGCGCAAACCATAGCCTACGAAGACTTCGTGAGGTTGGGGGGCGAAACAGGTGCGCGCGAAGCGGGGAAAGCGCGCGACGAAGGCAAGGATTATGTCGTTCAGGACGGCGATGTGATGCTTTTCAAGTTCAACGTGTAGGCCGAAGCGCTTTAACTTAACGGTTGAAGCAAAACTTGTGACCTTTTCACGCATCCGGCACTTTTTCCGGGACCCTGTCTTGGCACGGTCACGGACGAGTGGTTATTTCGGCCCGCAACGGCGCTCCCCAGAGCGCCAATCATCAATGTTTTACGGATTGCTCGCCTCCCTTGTGGGGGCAGCGGTCATTTGCGCTTTGAGGAGCTCAGATATGCTCGGAAGAAAGGTTCCGCAGGTTACGTTCCGCACCCGCGTTCGCGACGAATCCATCGAGGGACCAAACCCCTACCGCTGGGAAGACAAGACCAGCGCCGATTTTTTCGCCGGCAAGCGCGTGGTGCTCTTCTCTTTGCCGGGCGCCTTCACGCCCACTTGCTCGACCTATCAGCTTCCGGATTTCGAGAAGCTCTATGAGGAGTTCAAAGCCGAGGGCATCGATGAGATTTACTGCATCTCCGTCAACGATGCCTTTGTGATGAACGCCTGGGGCCGCGCACAGAACATCACCAATATCAAGCTTATTCCGGACGGCTCCGGCGAATTCACGCGCAAGATGGGCATGCTGGTCGCCAAGGATAATCTCGGCTTCGGCATGCGCTCCTGGCGCTATGGCGCGGTGATCAACGACGGCGTCGTCGAGATGTGGTTTGAGGAAGAAGGCTATTCCGACAACTGCGATACGGACCCCTACGGCGTGTCCTCGCCGCAGAACATCCTGCAGGCTCTGCGCGCGCCGCAAGCTGCAGCAGCTTGATAAGCGCTATTGCTTCCGAAGCCCCGGATGCCCGGCATCCGGGGTTTTTTATTGCCCCGATCTGTGCGACCAGAGATCGGTGGACTTGAGGATTCGGAATGAGCAAGCAATGGGCCTATGAGGATATGACGGAAGGCCGGGTGTTTGATCTCGGCTCACGAACCGTCACACGAGAGGAAATCATCGAATTCGCAAGCGAGTTCGACGCACAGCCCATGCATCTTGACGAGGAAGCGGGGCGCCGAAGCATCTTGGGCGGACTGGCGGCATCGGGCTGGCACACATGCTCCGTGTTCATGCGCATGTTGTGTGACGCCTTTCTTCTCGACTCGACTTCTCAAGGATCGCCCGGAGTTACGGAACTGCGCTGGAGAAAACCTGTACTGGCAGGAGACGTCTTGAGCGGAACCACCACCGTGCTCGCAAGGCGCCGGCTCAAGTCTCGCCCCGAGGTGGGGGTTGTCACATTGCGTCACGTCGTAAGAAACCAGCGGGGTGAGGCAGTGATGGAATGCGAGAACCCGATCCTGTTCAGATTGCGCGATCCCGGAGCAGCCGCATGAATCTCGACGCCTTCCTCAAGATCGGCGAGACCATCGAACTTGGCAGCCACACCTTTACGGCGGACGAGATCAAGCGTTTCGCGGAAAAATATGATCCACAGCCCTTTCATCTGAATGAGGAGGAGGCGGAACGGAGCATCTTCGGCAGGCTCTGCGCTTCCGGCTGGCACACCTGCTCCATGTGGATGCGATATAATCTCCAAGCGCGTGAGCGGACCACGGCAGCGGAATGGGACGGACCCGGCCCGCGGCCTACATTCGGCCCCTCGCCCGGTTTCTCGAACGTCAAATGGCTCAAGCCAGTCTATGCCGGAGACACGATCACCTTCACGCGAGCGGCGGTGGGCTACAGGCCCCTGGCCTCGAAGCCGGGATGGACTCTCGTGTCGCTGAAAGGCGGAGCTTTCAATGACGCGGGCGAAACAGTGTTTGAGTTTGAAAACACCGTGCTCCTGCATACGGGCCAGCAACCTGCCTGAAGATTTTTCGCCCCCTACCGCCGTCACCACGCACAAATGAAGGCTGCATGAGGGCGGACCCGCGCATCGGTTCACACCAATGCCGGAGCCTTAGCGTAAGGCCCCGGTCCTCAGTGGCCTTCAAAGGCGATGAGCGTGCGCACATCGACCCCTTGGGCCTCAAGCTTTGCTCGGCCGCCCAGATCCGGCAGATCGATCACGAAGCATGCGGCGACAATGTCTGCCCCCATCTGCCGCAACAGACGCACCGCCGCTTCGGCCGTGCCGCCAGTCGCAATCAGATCGTCCACGAGGATTACCTTTTCACCAGGCGAGACGGCATCGATATGCATCTCCATCTCATCGAGCCCGTATTCCAGGCTGTAGGCAACGCGCACGGTCTCATGCGGGAGCTTCCCCTTCTTGCGGATGGGAATGAAGCCCGAAGAAAGCTGGTGCGCGATCGCGCCGCCCAGGATGAACCCGCGCGCCTCTATCCCTGCGATCTTGTCGATCTTGGAACCCGCATAGGGGTGGACAAGCTCATCGACGGCGCGGCGAAAGGCACGTGCGTCGCCGAGCAGCGTGGTGATGTCGCGAAAGAGAACTCCCGGTCGTGGATAATCGGGAATGGTGCGGATCGCGGAAAGAAGGGTCTCTTCTAGCGGTTGTTTCATGGGCCGGTTCCTGGTTCGCCCTTTTTTGCCCCTTCCCGGCGGCAATGAAAAGGGCGCCCCTGGGGCGCCCTTCAGAATTCGGTCAAAAGGCCGTCAGTGCAGCTCGGCCCAGATCTTGCGCTTGGTCAGATAGACCAGCCCGCCGAACAGCACGAGGAAGATCAGTACCGTGAAGCCGGTCTGCTTGCGTGCCTCGAGATGAGGCTCCGCCGCCCACATCAGGAATGCGGATATGTCTCGCGAATACTGCTCGACAGTCTCCGGCGCGCCGTCCTCATATGTCACCTGGCCATCCGAGATCGGAGGAGGCATAGCGAGCGCCGGGCCACTGATGAAGTAAGGATTGTAATAGGTGCCATCGGGGATCTCGAGACCTTCAGGAGGGGTCTCGTCATACCCGGTCAAAAGCGCATGGAGGTAGTCCGGCCCACCTTCGGCATATTGCGTGAAGATGTCGAAGAGGAAGGTCGGGAACCCGCGCTCGACCCCGCGTGCCTTGGCGATCAGCGAAAGATCAGGAGGAGCGGCACCGTTGTTGGAAGCAGCGGCCTGCTCGACATTGGCGAAAGGCGACGGGAAGTAGTCGGAGGGCGTGCCCGGACGCGTGAACATGTCGCCCGCTTCGTTCGGGCCGTCCTGCACCTCATATTCGGCCGCGATCGCACGCACCTGCTCTTCAGAATAGCCGAGGTCCTCTAGATTGCGGAATGCGACCATGTCGAGGGAGTGACAGGCGGCGCAGACCTCGCGGTAGATCTTGAAGCCGCGCTGCAGCTGGCCCTTGTCATAGGTCCCGAAGGGGCCGGCGAAGGACCACTCCTGCGGTTCCGGTTTCTTGAGCGGATAATGCGGAGTCGCTCCTTCTTCCTGGGCGACCGCAACGGAAGTGGCGAGCGCAAGACCAAGCCCGACAGCCCCCAGAGCGTGGAGAAACATTCTCATTTCCAAAATCCCCTTGCGCATCGCTTAGCGTTGGCTGGCCGGCTGGGTTTCCAAGGAACCCGCCTTGTTCTTCTCGAGCACGGCCTCCGTGATCGAGTTCGGCAGCCTGCGCGGCGTTTCGATCAGCCCCAGAACCGGCATGATGACCAGGAAGAAGGCGTAGTAATAAAGCGTTCCGAGCTGAGCCAAGGCCACATAGACCCCTTCTGCCGGGCGCGAGCCAAGCCAGCCGAGCAGGATGGCATCCGCGACGAAGAGCCAGAAGAAGAGCCGGTACCAGGGCCGGTAGACCGCGGAGCGGACCTTCGAGGTATCGAGCCAAGGCGTGAGGAACAGCAGAATGATCGAGCCGAACATCACCAGCACGCCGCCGAGCTTGGAGTCGATCGGGCCGACATTGAAGGTGATGGCGCGCAGCATGGCATAGAAAGGCAGGAAGTACCATTCGGGCACGATATGCGCCGGCGTCTTCAGCGGATCCGCCTCGATATAGTTATCGGGGTGTCCGAGATAGTTCGGCATGTAGAAGACGAAATAGGCGAACACGAAGAGGAACACGACCATCGCAAAGCCGTCCTTGACGGTCGCGTACGGCGTGAAGGCTACCGTGTCGGTCTTCTGCTTCACCTCGATGCCGGTGGGGTTCGTCTGACCTGTCACATGCAGCGCCCAGACGTGCAGGACGACGACGCCTGCGATCATGAAGGGCAGCAGGTAATGCAGGGAGAAGAAGCGGTTGAGCGTCGGATTGTCCACCGCGAAGCCGCCGAGGAGCAGCTGCTGGATCCAGTCGCCCACAAGCGGGATGGCCGAGAAGAACCCGGTGATCACGGTTGCGCCCCAGAAGCTCATCTGACCCCAGGGAAGCACATAACCCATGAAGGCGGTCGCCATCATGAGGAGATAGATGATGCAGCCGAGGATCCAGAGCAGTTCGCGCGGAGCCTTATAGGACCCATAGTAGAGACCACGGAACATGTGCACATAGACGGCCACGAAGAAGAAGGAGGCGCCATTGGCGTGAAGGTAGCGCAGCAGCCAACCGGAATTGACATCGCGCATGATCTTCTCGACCGACCCGAAGGCAAGCTCGGTGTTCGCCGCATAGTGCATGGCGAGCACGACGCCCGTGAGGATCTGCGCCACGAGCATCAGCGTGAGGATGCCGCCGAAAGTATAGGCGTAGTTCAGGTTGCGCGGCACCGGATAGGCCACGAAGGAATCATAGATAAGACGCGGCAGCGGAAGGCGGGCGTCCATCCAGCGGCCGAAGCCGGTCTTGGGTGTATAGGTAGAGTGTCCACCGCTCATGAAAAATATGCTCCCCTGCGCCTAGCCGATCTGGATGACGGTGTCGGAAACGAATTCGAAGGTCGGAATGGCCATGTTCTCCGGCGCCGGACCTTTGCGGATGCGCCCTGCCGTGTCGTAATGGGAGCCGTGGCAGGGGCAGAACCAGCCGCCGAAGTCGCCCTGCTGGCCGAGCGGCACGCAGCCCAGATGGGTGCAGACGCCGATCATGACCAGCCAGTTCTCCTTCCCCTCGCCTGCCGAACGCGCCAAATCCGTGGCCGGCGTGTCGGCGGGCAGGTTCTCGTTGCGCGCAACCGGATCCTTGAGCTGATCCAGCGGCGTCTCTTGAGCCGCCTGCATCTCCTGCTCGGTGCGATTGCGGACAAAAACGGGGTGTCCCCGCCACTTGACCGTCAGCGACATGCCGGGTTCCACGGCCGACACGTCCACCTGAATAGACGCGAGGGCGCGCGTGGAGGCGTCCGGACGCATCTGGTCAATGAACGGCCAGGCGACTGCGGCCGCGCCGAAGGCCCCGGCCATACCAGTGGCCACGTAAAGAAAATCGCGACGGCTGTGTTCCGGGATGTGGGTCGAATCGATATCGCTCACGGACAGTGGTCCTTTCACCTCATACCTGCCGAAGAATCGTGGAAAATCGCGCACTCGTTAATAGTTGCTGCGACGAGCGGCGCCTTCCCCCGGCAATTGGCGATGGTTTCTATGCCCGACGCCTGGACTTGTCCAGACGCCCCTTGGATGAGAGGGCAGATTGTCGCGGGGAAAATGCCGGGCTGCGCCGGATGCCGAGCGGAAAAGCCCTGGCAGCGCCGCTAGCGGGCGCCGAGCCGTGCCAGGACGGCACGCGGAATGGCCATCTGACGCACGATATCGTCGTGACGCTTCAGGCCACAGAGTTCACGCTGGATGAAATACGCGTAGACCGCATCCGCGGCCTCGCGCACGAGGTCATTGCGTTCGGCCTCCCCGCCCCCATGAGCGGCAAGCTTCGCAAGGCTTTCCTCGGCGCGCTTTCCTGCATTTCCAAGCGATGCCGCCATCTCGCCGGCAAGCTCGTAGTCGAGCACCCCGATCCCGGTTTGCTGCAGACGCGCATTGCCGGTTCCTGGAGGACGAAGCATGGTTTCTTCCCTAGGCGCACCTTCCGACGGAAGGTTCAAGCCCGCAAATATGGTGCTCGTCTTCACGCATGTCACCTGCCACGTGCCGACAAAGCGGACGAGGAGCACCTAAAAGCCAACGGAGCATTTCAGCGAATCGCCGCAGTGGCCCGGCCGAGGAACGGCTCAGTTTCCGTAGCCTGTGCAGGCCACTATGGCCATTTCACCACGGGCGGCAGGCTTGAGAGAATTGAATTGACGTTGCCGCCGGTCTTGAGGCCGAAAATCGTGCCGCGGTCATACAGCAGATTGAACTCGACATAACGTCCACGGCGGATGAGTTGCTCCTCGCGGTCGGCCTCGGTCCAATTGGTGTTGAAGTTCCTCCGCACGATATGTTGGTAAGCAACGAGGAACGCGCGACCGACATCCTGGGTGAAGGCGAAGTCCGCATCCCACCCGCCTTTATCCTCGGGACTCTTCAGCCAGTCATAGAAAATTCCACCGATGCCCCTCGGTTCGTTCCTGTGCGGCAGGAAGAAATACTCGTCGCACCAGCGCTTGAACTTATCGTAGTCGGTCACCCCGGCATGGCGTTCGCAGACGAAACGCATCGACTTATGAAAGGCGATCGCGTCCGGGTCCTCCTGACTGCGCCGACGGTCGAGCATGGGCGTGAGATCCGCGCCTCCGCCGAACCATTGCCGCGTGGTCACCACCATGCGCGTGTTCATGTGCACGGTAGGCACGTTTGGATTGTGAGGGTGGGCAATCAAGGAAATGCCTGAAGCCCAAAAGCGCGGATCCTCCTCCGCTCCGGGGATCTGCTTGCGGAATTCCGGTGAAAACTCGCCATGAACGGTGGAGGTGTGCACACCGACCTTCTCGAAGACGCGTCCATGCATGATGGACATGACGCCCCCGCCGCCTGCACCGCCATCGCGCTCCCACGGGGTGCGCTCGAACCTGCCGGAAGCATAAGTGGAGCGAGGACCGGAAAGCTCGTCCTCCAATTCCTCGAAGGCGGCGCAGATCCGGTCGCGAAGCGCTTCGAACCAGTCCCTCGCCGTCTGCTTCTTTTCCTCGATGTTTTCGGGCAGTCCTGCCGGAATATCGGGTCTATCCATGGCATCCTCTTACGCGCCGCCCCTGCCCGGGTCGCCCCGGCGGCTACAAATGACTCGCAATTTCCCGCAGCGATCCCTAATCTCCTTATGTGCCGGGTCAAGGAGTTCTTTCGTGCGAGTGCCCGCCAAGCCGCCCCTCGAGGGCATAAAGAGAAGTCTCGACAAGAAGCGCGCCGAGCGTCAGGGCAAGCGCCTTCCTCGGGACGGCTTCGTCCGTGAAACCTTCTCGCTTCCGCGCCAGGAGGCCCGCGCAAAAGCACGCGAATGGCTGGAGCGCTGGCCCAAGCAAGCCTACTGGACCGAGATCGAAAGCTGGGCCGAGCGGCCGGGCGACATGATCGAGTTCACCATGCGCCGCCTGCCAAGTGCGGATTAGCGTCATCGCATCTTGACCTCAACTTAACTTGAGGGACTAGCGGCTCTGCTATGAAAAGAGCCGCATCTTCCCTCGGGCATAACGCCGCCTTACCGCACCTGCCGTACGGCCTCGCCGCATGCCATCGCCGCCGCCATCGCGACGTTCAGGCTCCGCGCGCCCTCTTTCATGGGAATGAGCAAACGGTAATCGGCGGCATTATGCACGTTTTCAGGAACGCCTGCCGATTCCCTGCCGAACATGAGAATGTCTCCGTCGCGGAACGAAAACGCGTGATAGGGCACTGTGCCGGCCGTCGTAAACAGGATCAGCCGGCGCCCATTCTGACGCCGCCACGCATCGAACTCCTCCCAGGAGGAATGACGCTCGAGAGCGGCAAGCTCGAGATAGTCCATGCCGGCCCGCTTCAGCGCCCGGTTGGACAGATCAAAGCCCGCAGGCTCTATGAGATCGACGGCCACGCCAAGGCAGGCGGAAAGGCGCAGGATTGCGCCTGTGTTGCCGGGAATGTCCGGCTGAAAGAGTGCTATACGAAAGCCCTGCTGCGCCATATCGTCCCTTGCTGTCGCGCTGAAGACACAGGAGAAGACAGATACAGGATCGTCTTCGCAAAGTCTCTGGCCAGACGCGGCATTAATGGATATAAGGCCGGCCAGCTTAACGTAAACCGTCAGAGGCAGACATGGAAATCCGGATTGTGGTCTCCCTTCTCTGCCCGCGGCCCTGGATCGGGCGCGCGGCCTGACGGCGGTTTTCGTTCCGAAGCTTCTTCCAGTTTTCTAGACGCACGAGCGGATCCGCCGGAACCCCTTCCGGAAGCTTTCAAGGATTCGTTCATGTCCAGCAATTCGCCCAAAGAGCGCAAGGCGCTCGAAAAACTTACCGCTCCGGTCGATACCGCGCTCCCGCCCTTCGCGACAGGCAACGTTCCCGCCAAGGCGTTGTCAGGAGCTTTTGCCGCAGCGCTTGGCGGAAAGCCGCAGGTGGGCCATGCCGGTGCGAAGGCCCTACTTGGCAAAGAACGCGGGAAGACAGTTGTCGAAGAGGCCGCCTCCGCGCGGATGAAGATCAACAAGCCCAGCGCCACGACCACGCCGCGCAAAGGGCACCGTTAATTTTCGAGGATAAGCAATGTTCCATTGGTTTGAAAAAAGGCTAGAGCCCTTTCCCGCCGAAGAACCGCAGGAGCCGCCGAGGACCCTTGTCGGCTTCTGCCTTCATTATACGCGAGGGCTGTGGCCGTTTATCGCGATTTCGGCAGTGCTTTCAGCAACGATCGCGATCGTCGAAGTCGGGATGTTCTCCTTCCTAGGCAATATCGTCGATTGGCTGTCGCAGCACGATCGGGAAACCTTCCTTCAGACCGAGGGCTGGAAACTGGCCGGCATGGCCGCCATCGTGCTCGTCTTCCTGCCCGTCGTCGTCTGGCTGCACTCTCTGATGCTGCACCAGACGCTGATGGGCAATTACCCCATGCGCATCCGCTGGCAGGTGCATCGCTATCTCCTGAACCAGTCGATGACCTTTTATCAGGATGAGTTTGCGGGCCGCATCGCTACCAAGATGATGCAGACGGCACTCGCCGTGCGCGAATGCGTGATCAAGCTGATCGACGTGTTCAACTATGTCGCGGTCTATTTCACCGGTATGCTGGTAATAGCGGCTTCGGCGGATATTCGCCTTGCCGCGCCGCTCCTCGCCTGGATCGTCTGCTATATCCTGCTTCTGCGCTACTTCATCCCGCGTTTGGGAAGCGTGGCCCAGGAGCAGGCCGACGCACGCTCGCTCATGACGGGGCGCATTGTCGACAGCTACACGAACATCCAGACGGTGAAGCTCTTTTCCCATGCGCGCCGGGAGGCGAGCTTTGCGCGGTCGGCGATGACCGGCTTCCTGGATACGGTCTTCCGGCAGATGCGCCTGATCACGAGCCTTTACGGCCTGCTCTATATGCTGAACTCGCTCTGCCTGTTCGTCGTTGGGGCATTGTCGCTTTGGCTGTGGCTGAACGAGATCGTCAGCGTCGGCGCGGTGGCCGTGGTGATTGCGCTGGTGATGCGGCTCTGGGGCATGTCCCAGTGGATCATGTGGGAGATGACGATGCTCTTCGAGAATATCGGCACCGTGCAGGACGGCATCGGCTCCATATCGAAACCGCGCGTCGTGGAAGATCGGCCCGATGCAACGGAGTTGAAGGTCACCAGGGGCGAGATCGCCTTCGAAAACATCCGCTTCCACTATGGCAAGAAAGGCGGCGTGATCGAGGACCTCTCGTTGACGATCCGGCCAGGGGAGAAAGTGGGTCTCGTCGGCCGTTCGGGAGCGGGCAAATCCACGCTCGTCAACCTGCTGCTCCGCTTCTATGATCTCGAAGGAGGTCGCATACTGATCGACGGGGCGGACATCTCGCGGGTCACCCAGGATTCGCTTCGCGCGCAGATCGGGATGGTGACGCAGGACACCTCTCTGCTGCATCGCTCGGTGCGCGACAACATCCTCTATGGCCGGCCGGACGCCGATGACGAAATGGTGAGGGCGGCCGCGGAAAACGCTGCCGCACTGGATTTCATCCCCAGCCTGCGCGATATCAAGGGGCGTACAGGCTTCGACGCCCATGTGGGCGAGCGCGGCGTCAAGCTTTCCGGGGGCCAGAGGCAGCGCATCGCGATCGCCCGCGTTATGCTGAAAGATGCGCCCATCCTGATCCTGGACGAAGCGACCTCGGCGCTCGATTCCGAGGTGGAGGCAGCGATCCAGGAAAACCTGTACCGCCTGATGGAAGGGAAAACCGTGATTGCCATCGCTCACAGACTTTCCACAATCGCCGCCATGGATCGGCTGGTGGTGATGGACGCCGGCCGCATCATCGAACAGGGCACGCATGACGATCTGATAGCCAGAGGCGGGCTCTATGCACAGCTTTGGCATCGGCAATCCGGCGGCTTTCTCGAGCTGGATCCCGCGGAGGCAGCCGAGTGAGCGCAGAAGAAGACCTCAGGAAGGATCTCGGAGACCGGCTCTGGCGACATGCCGAAGGGGCGATAGACCCCTTCGGCGATACCGACCGGGAGGTGCTGCCGGAAAACGCCCGGGATTTCATCCTATTCTTCGCGAAACAGGCCAAACTGCCTTTCATTCTGCTCCTGATCGCGGGAGCACTGTCGGCCACGGTCGACGCCGGACTTTACTGGGCGCTCGGGTGGCTGGTGGATCTGCTCGACCGCACCTCGCCGGCAGATTTGCTTTCGGAGCACTGGGTACAATTGGCAGCGCTTGCCTTCTTTGTGCTCGTCGTGCGCTCGCTGGTAATGATCGCAAATACCGTGATGGAACAGCAGGTGATCTCGCCAGCCTTCTATCAGCGTGTACGCTGGCAGGCCTTCCGGCGGGTTATGGAGCAGCCCTACGAATTCTACCAGAACGACTTCGCGGGCCGGATCGCGACGAAGATCCTCCAGGGCGCGGAAGCCACCGGCGATTTCATAACCTCCTCGCTCCAGACCATGTGGAGCTTCCTCACATTCTTCGTGCTGGCCGGCACCATCCTGGCCACCCTCGATCCCTTGATGGGCGTGGTGCTCCTGGTCTGGTTCGCCTCCTATCTCACGCTCGCTCGCCTGCTCCTGCCGCCATTGCGGCGGGCGGGGCGGCGCACGGCCGACGAGCGCTCGGCGATGAACGGCCGTATGGTCGACGCTTTCACAAACATCATGGCTGTCAAGCTGTTCGACAGCGGCCGGCGTGAACACGGCTATGTTCGCGAGAGCATGGCGAACCTGCTCAACGCCATTTGGGCGCTCGGCCGTGCGATCACGCGGGTGCGTGCGGCAATAACCATCATCAACGGCATCATGATCACGGCAGTCGGCGCACTCTCCGTCGCAAGCTGGATGAACGGGAGCGCCAGCACCGGCGAGATTGCCACCGTAATGGGCCTCATGTTCAGGCTGAACCAGATGTCCGGCTATGTTATGTTCAACATCAACGGGCTCATTCGGTCCTACGCCACCGTGCAGGATGCGACCGGTACGATCTCCCGTCCACCTGCAATTCGAGACGCGCCCGATGCGCGCGTTATACCGCCTGCCAAAGGCGATCTCCGCTCCGAGAATGTCTCTTTCCATTATGGCCGCGAAGGCGGGATCATTGAAGGATTGAACCTTCATATCCGGCCGGGCGAACGCGTTGCGCTGGTCGGGCCTTCGGGGGCCGGCAAGACGACCATCATCAATCTGATGCTGCGTCTCTTCGACGTGGAGAGCGGCCGTATCCTTCTCGACGGCCAGGACATCAGGGATGTGACGCAAGCCTCGCTGCGCGGCCAGTTCGGTGTTGTGAGCCAGGAACCCATCCTGATGCATCGCTCCATCCGCGACAACATCGCATATGGCCGGCCCGGAGCAAGCGACGCGGAAATCATAGCGGCGGCGAAGCGCGCCCGCGCGCATGATTTCATCCTCGGCGTCCGCGATCCTGCCGGACGCACCGGTTATGATGCCCATGTAGGCGAGCGGGGCGTCAAGCTCTCGGGCGGCCAACGCCAGCGCGTGGCGATCGCACGCATGATGCTGAAGAATGCGCCGATCCTCATCCTGGACGAAGCGACGTCCTCGCTGGATTCGGAAATCGAAGCGGCAATCCAAGAAAATCTTGAGGGCCTGATGGAGGGAAAGACGGTGATCGCGATCGCGCACCGCCTTTCGACCGTCGCCGCACTCGACCGCGTGATCGTGCTGGATCGCGGGCGTATCGTCGAGGAAGGCACGCACGAAGACCTCATTCGCCGCAACGGACTCTATGCCCAACTGTGGAAGCGCCAGTCCGGCGGGTTCCTGGATGGCCGTCTCGCTGCGGAATAGGTCGATTTTCCCTATGATGATATCTCGATCTAGGCGAAGCCCCGTCCATCGCGGACCTATAGCTCCGGCCTCCTCAGCAACTGCCGAGATTGGTTGGCCGGAGCGGTAAGTCCGCCAAGTCCCGCTGGCTCATTGCCGCTATCGCGGGATGGGAGAGCGGATCACGTCGCCAATGTTCCTGCTCGTCGAGATGAGCCGAAGCGGCGAGGAATTCCCTCCGGGACCGGGGGAGATATGCGGCAGCGCTCAAGAAAAGCTTCATCATCTCCTGGTCCTCCAAGTTCCTTATCCTTATAATCTCGCCTAAACGGCCCGATCGCAATGCAGATTGCGTGAGCCATGCTATAGAAAAACTGCATGAGAAATTTGAACCAGGTTCATCTCAATGCCCTGCGCGCTGTAGAAGCGGTGCTGCGGCTCGGCTCGCTCTCGGCCGCAGCTGCCGAGCTCGGCGTGACCGTTGGAGCGGTCAGCCAGCACCTCATCCGCTGCGAAGAACAGCTTGGAAGATTGCTGTTTGAGCGCACTGGACGAGGGTTGCGGCCCACGCCATTCGGAATGCGGATGGCGGGCCTTCTCAACGAGGGCTTCGGAAAGCTGGACGAGGCGGTGGCGCTATCACGCGGCGGGGCCGATACCGTTCTCACCATCTCGGTGGCGCCTGTTTTTGCTTCGAAATGGCTGGTGCCGAGACTTTCTCGCTTTTCGGCCCTCCACCCAGAGCTGCGGTTGCGGCTCGATGCGTCTGTTTCACTCGTCAATCTCGACGCGTCCGATGTCGACCTTGCAATCCGTGTCGGCGAAGGCGGATGGCCTGGCGTCAATGCAGAATTCGTCCTGGCTCAGGAGGTCTTTCCCGTCTGCGCACCGGCCCTTTTGGAACGGCTTCGCGAACCGCGGGACATTCTTGATGTCCCGGTGGTGCGTGACGCGAATTCAACGATCAGCTGGGACATATGGCTGGATCCCTTCGGCCTGACTGAGCAAGACATGTGGGAAGGAAACAGCTTCACCGACGCTTCGCTGGCGCTCGACGCAGCGATCGCGGGTCAGGGAGTGATGCTCGCCTGGCAAACGCTTGCCCATGATGCTCTCGCGGCCGGACTCTTGGTACGGCCATTCAAGGAACTTGCCAGAACAAGGTTCGGCTATTTCCTGGTCACTTCGAAGAACCGGCCGGAAGCCAAAAAGGTGAAGATCAAGGCTTGGCTCCGGAAAGAGATCGCCGAGACAGCGGGAAATTACAAATCGTGACCTTGTCTCGGGCCGACCTCCACCCAGATATCGTGTATGATTCGGGCATCCGATAGACGGAGGAATTGAATGATGAAGGAGTTTCATTGCGGATCGCTGGTACCCGGTTGCGAATGGCATACGCGTCACGAAGAGGAGGCGGAAGTGATGCGCCGGGCCGTTGAACACATGCGTGAGGTCCACGGAGAGACGATCATCCGCGAAAGCATGATCGAAGCCATCCGATCGCGGATTGTCCAGCAACAGGACGCGGCCTAGCTGGCCGGTCGCAGAAAGAAGGGCGCCCGAGGGCGCCCTTATGCATTGTCGAGCAAGTCTTCGCGCGAGAGCGAAAACCCTGAGTCGACCCAGTTCCTTTCAAGCTTGGAAAGCTTCGCGCCGACCTCCTCGCCGGGCTTGTAGCCGCGATCGAGCAGATCTTTTCCCCGGACGGGAAACACCGGCCTTTCCCAACGCGCCGTGATATCGAGCAAACGCTGATAGCCAGCAGCCTCGACAAGGGCTTTGTCGCTCTCCCTTGCACGGGCACGAGCGGAAGCGAGCCCCAGCCGCAAACGCCAGTCGATCGCCCTCGGCTCGCTCCCATAAAGCAGTTTCCGGAACTCCCCCTCGCTAAGCGACGGGTCGGGCTGTGGCGACTCCGCCCAGGAAATCAGCGCGGCTGATTCAGCCTTGGAAAAGCGCAGCCGTGTTGCGAGTTTCTCCATCCGCTGCGGATCCGGCGGCACAATGGAAGCCAGCCGCAGGATAGGCTCTACCGGCCAGCTGAATGCGCGTTCCGTCTCAACAAGGGAGTGGATCGCATCGATACCCCATTTCTCCGTTTCCGGGAGCACTTGAGTAAGCACGCCCGTCTGCCGCATCCAGAGGAGCGCCCGAGAAGGGTCAGGAGCGCTCAACAGCTTTTTCAGCTCCATCCAGATCCGCTCGGCAGAAAGGCTGGAGAGCTGATCCTTCAGTCGCGCGCATGCCTTCAATCCTTCCGCATCCGGCCGCCCCGAGCCGTACCAGGCGAAGAAGCGGAAAAAGCGGAGGATCCGAAGATAATCCTCCCGGATACGCTGCTCCGGCTCGCCGATGAAGCGGAGCCGACGCGTTTCAAGGTCAGCCAAGCCGTTCACGAAATCCACCACGCCGCCGTCAGCCTCGGCATAGAGCGCATTGATCGTGAAATCGCGACGTTCGGCATCCGCCTTCCAATCACGTCCGAAGACGACGCGCGCGCGCCTGCCGAAGGTTTCGACATCGGCACGCAGGGTGGTAACCTCATAGGGTTTCCCGTTGGCGATGACGGTAACGGTGCCATGCTCATAACCCGTGGGTACGACCTTGAAGCCAGCCCGCTTTGCCCGGCGAATGGTCTCTTCAGGAACGGTGGTGGTGGCGATATCGACATCCGTAACCGCCTCGCCCAGAAGGGTGTTGCGTACGGCGCCGCCCGCAATCCGGGCTTCCTCCCCACCCTCGTTCAGGACTTCGAGCAGGGATTGGAGGCCTTGCTTTTCAAGCCAGGGCGCGCCGGCGATCGTGGTCATCGGGCATAGAGCCTTTCATAAAGCATGCGGAGAATGCCGGCGGTGATTCCCCATATGAACCGCTCCTCGTAAGGCATTGTATAATAGAAGCGTTCCTTCTCGTTCCATATACGGCTCTCCCGCCGATGATTGGCAGGATCCATAAGAAAGGAAAGGGGCACCTCGAAAGCGGCTTCCACTTCGTGGGGGTTCAGGATCAGCGAGAAACCCGGCCGCACGACGGAGAGGATCGGCTGTATCCGATAGCCGCTGCCCGTCACGTAATCCGGCATGCGGCCGACCACCTCCACAAATGAGCGGTCGAGCCCGATCTCCTCCTCCGTTTCGCGGAGCGCTGCATCCTCCGGCGAGTTGTCGGTCGGGTCGATCCGGCCACCCGGAAAGGCGATCTGGCCGGAATGCTGGCGAAGCCCGCTGGAGCGTTCCGTCAGGATGACCGTGGCGCCTTCCGCCCGATCCACCACCGGGACAAGAACAGCTGCGTCATGCAATCCATCCCGCAGGAAAAGCCGCTTCAGGTCGGGGTTGAGCCGGTGATCGCCATAGGAATCCCTGGCCATTACGGGATCCTGGGCCATGGCACGCCTTCGGAAGTCCTGCGCCGACAACCGCGTGATATCCTGCGTGCTCATGCGCTCGAGGCCTCCAGTTTTTCCATAGGCATGATGGGGAAGATTGCTCCCTTCGATCGGACCGCAAACATTCGCCCGCCTTCGATCTCCAGCTCTTCCCCCAGCGCCACGAGTTCATACATCACCGGCCGAGAGGCGAGAGCTTCCAGCCGTCCGCGTACGTGCACATAGGGTTTGACGCCGCCGGTCCCCACCTCCTCGACAAAGCGAATAGGATGCTCCGGTCCGGCTTCGACGACATCGCCGACATTCGTGCGGAAAGCGAGCGCCTGGGACGCGCCCTGCCCCGTTACGGCGAGTTCGACCGCGATGAAGGGCGCATCCTCTACACGAATGCCCACTTTCTCCAATGGGGTGACGAGATAGGTCTTGCCATCCTCGTCCTTGCGCAGCACGGAGGAGAAGAGCTGAACGAGCGGCATGCGGCCGATCGGTGTGCCGAGATAGTACCAGCTGCCGTCCGCCTTGATCTCCATATCGAGATCTCCGCAGAAGGGTGGGTTCCAGCGCTCGACCGGGGGAGCCCCCTTCCCGGCCCGCGCCGCCCTGGAAATCAGGGCCGAGAGTGCCGCCGCATCAGCGGGCTCTGCCAACCTACCCTTGGCCATATCCTTCACCATGCTCTCCAGCCTTCGTCACGAAATAGTCACTGTTATCCGGCTTGTCAGCCATAGGAACTTATCTAAGTTCGTTCCGAGGTGGCGTGCTGCGATTCCATTTGCCCTATAATTGCAGCGATTGCCGGCAAAGCGCGAGGACAAAGCCGAATGAGCATCATCGCCAGAGACCATGCGACCGGCCCCAAGACGACGAGCGACGAGCAGATGGTGGCCCAGGCGGAAGCCGCGCTGACGGATATCGCTCGCGTGCGCGAGGGGGTCGGCAAGGTGATCTTCGGACAGGAAGCCGTCGTGGAGCGGGTGCTCGTGGCGCTCCTGGCGGGCGGCCATGCGCTTCTGGTCGGTGTCCCGGGGCTTGCGAAGACGAAGCTGGTGGAGACGCTGGGCGTGGTGCTCGGGCTCGATGCCCGGCGCATCCAGTTCACGCCCGACCTTATGCCATCCGACATCCTCGGCTCGGAAGTCATGGAGCAGGACGACAAGGGCCGTCGCTCCTTCCGCTTCCTCCCCGGCCCCATTTTCGCGCAGCTCCTGATGGCCGACGAGATCAACCGCGCCAGTCCGCGTACGCAGTCGGCGCTCCTCCAGTCGATGCAGGAATACCATGTCACGGTGGCCGGCCAGCGCTACGACCTCCCCTCGCCTTTCCATGTGCTCGCGACCCAGAACCCGCTGGAGCAGGAAGGCACTTATCCGCTTCCTGAAGCCCAGCTCGACCGTTTCCTGATGCAGATCGACATCCTCTACCCGGAACTCGACGCTGAAAGGCGCATTCTGCTTGAGACGACCGGCGTGGGCGAGGCGCGGCCCTCGAACGTATTGACGCCGGAACGGCTCAAGGAAATCCAGATGCTGATCCGCCGGATGCCCGTGCCGGAGAGCGTGGTGGAAGCCATCCTGGCTCTGGTGCGTTCGGCCCGGCCCGGTATGGGCCATCCCGAAACAGACCGGCATGTGAGCTGGGGCCCTGGCCCGCGCGCCAGTCAGGCGCTTACGCTCTGCGCCCGCGCCCGTGCCCTCTACGAAGGCCGGCTGGCCCCTTCGATCGATGATGTGCGTGCCCTGGCCGAGCCGGTGCTGCAACATAGGATGGCGCTTACTTTCGCCGCACGCGCCGAGGGGACGAGCGTGCGCGATGTCATCGGCCGGCTGTTGAAGGTGCTCGATTGACGAGAATGAGAAGTTGAATGGCGCGAATTGGCGAAGTCACCGCCCCCGTCACGACGCGAGATGCGCTCGTGCGCGCGCGGACGCGGGCTTCACTCGTGCCCGACCTTCTCGTCCAGGCGCGCCGTATCGTCGGTAATGTGATAGCGGGCTGGCATGGTCGGCGCCGGCGCGGCATCGGCGAAAATTTCTGGCAGTTCCGTCCCTATGTCGACGGAGAGGCGGTGGCCCGGATCGACTGGCGTCGCTCTGCCCGCGACGAGCATATTTATATCCGGGATCGGGAATGGGAAGCGGCGCATACCGTATGGCTCTGGGCCGACCGATCGCCATCCATGCTTTACCGCTCGACCCTCGCGGAGGTTTCGAAGGAATCCCGCGCGCTCGTCCTCATCCTGGCTCTTGCAGAACTTTTGTCGCGCAGCGGCGAACGCATCGCATGGCCGGGACTGACCGACCCCTTCGCCGCGCGCAACGGGGCTGAGCGTCTGGCTCAATATGTCATGCACGCGGAGCCGGCTTCGGCACGGCCGAACCTGACGCAGGTTCGCCGCTTCTCGGACGTTGTCATCGCCAGCGACTTTCTCGATCCGCCGGAAGAGACGATGCGCTGGCTTGATCCCCTGGCACGGGTGGGGGCGCGGGCGCATCTGATCGAGGTGGCGGATCCCGCGGAAGAGAGCTTCCCCTATGCCGGGCGCACGGAATTTCGCGATCCGGAGACCGGTGAGAAGCTCACCTTCGGCCGTGCAGAGACGCTTGGAGAGGACTATCGCCGGCTCTATCTTGCCCGGCGCGACGCCCTGATGAGCTGGTGCAAGAAGCTTGGCTGGAGCTACACGGTCAACCATACCGACCGGCTCGCCTCCGAAGCACTGATCCGCGTTCACACGGCCATGACAGTAGAGATGGATGGCGGCCGATGAATTTTCTGCCGCTCTCCTTCGGCGCACCAATGGTTCTTTGGGGTCTGGTCGCCCTTCCGGTGATCTGGTGGCTGCTGCGCTTGACACCACCCCGGCCGCAGCAGGAGACGTTTCCGCCGTTACGCATCCTGGCCCGCATCGCGCGACGCGAGGAAACCCCGCATAAAAGCCCATGGTGGCTGACGCTCCTGCGGCTGCTGCTTGCAGCCCTCGTCATTCTGGCGCTGGCCGATCCTGTCTTCAATCCGCGCGAACGCATCGCCGTCGGCGGACGCGGTCTGGCCGTCGTGCTAGACAACAGCTGGGCCGCCGCGCCCGATTGGGACCGGCGCGTTGCGACGGCTAGCCGTTTGATCACTGACGCACGAGCGGATGGCACACCCGTTGTCCTGGCGCTGACGGCCGAGAGCCCCGCACAGGACATCGGACCGTTCGATGCCGAAGCCGCGCTGGACCGGCTGAATGCGGCCGTTCCCCGCCCGGTTCCGACGGATCGACCAGCGGTCTACAACCGCGTGGCCCAGGCGCTTCAGGAAATGCCCGGCGCAACGCTCGCGCTCCTCACCGACGGCCTTGCGGCCGAGGGCGACGAGACCGCGTTTCAAAATCTCTTCAACGCAGAACTTTCGGATGTGCTCTGGATCAGCCCGGGCGCACTTTCCACCGTTGCCCTCACCGACAGCGCCAACGAGCCGGAGCGTTTCACCGTGACGGCAGTGCGCCCGGAGGAAGATGCGGGGCCGCGGCAAGTGACGGCTTACGCTTCGGACGAACAGGGGCGCCGGATCGCAGAGACGACCATAGGCTTTGGGCCGGGAGAGACGCTGGCCACCGGTGAGATTCGCGTGCCCTTCGAATTGCGCAACGATTTCGCTAGCATCGCGATCGATGGCGAAAATCATGCGGGCGCGCTCAGGCTTCTTGACGAGAATTCGCGCCGCCGTCGCGTTGGGCTGCTGTCGCAGAACGAGGCGGATCAAGCTCAACCGTTGCTCTCGCCGCTCTACTATATCCGGCGCGCGCTTTCGCCCTATGCGGACTTGATCGAGCCATCCAGCCCAGATCTGATTGAGGCCATACCCCAACTCCTCGAGCAGCATCCGGCCGCGATCATCATGGCCGATGTCGGTACGCTGCCTGAATCCGTGCACGAACGTCTCATCGAATGGATGAACGGGGGCGGCACGCTGATCCGCTTCGCCGGCCCACGGCTTGCCGCGGCCGAATATGACGAGGAACTTCTGCCGGTGAGACTGCGTACCGGCGAGCGCTCATTGGGCGGAACGCTTTCGTGGTCCGAACCGCAGCCGGTTACCGAGTTCCCGGCGGGCGGTCCCTTCGCCGATCTTGCCCCGCCACAGGATGTGACCGTTAGCCGGCAGGTGCTCGCCGAGCCATCCGCCGACATCGTGGAGCGAACCTGGGCCAATCTCGCAGACGGCACTCCGCTCGTTACCAGCGCGCCGCGAGGCGATGGCCGGGTGATCCTTTTCCATGTGACGCCCGAGGCGACCTGGTCGAACCTGCCCATCTCCGGCACCTTCGTCGAAATGCTGCGGCGGATCGTGCAGCTTTCGCGCAATCAGGGCACCATTACCGCCAATGCGGATGGGCCGGGCGGGCAGTTGGCTCCCTATCGCATGATTTCCGCCAGCGGCACGTTGGTCCCGCCAAGCCCCGAGGCCGAGCCGATCAATCCGGGCCAGGAGACTCCCGTCACCCTCTCCCATCCCCCCGGTTTCTACGGGTCCGAGGAGGGCGTGGTGGCACACAATCTTCTGAAGCCCGGAACGTCACTCGCCGCACTTGCACGGCCAGCCGCCCCCGTGGCGATGACGGAGACGAGCTACGCATTCGACAGTTCGCGGCCCTTGAAGGGGCCGCTCATGGCAGCCGCCCTGGCTCTGCTTGCGCTCGATACGCTCGCGGTCCTTTGGCTGGGCGGACTCCTGCAGCGGCGCCCCGGTCAGAGACGGACGCCAGAGAAGGCGGCCACGATCCTCGCTGCGGCCGTCCTGGTCGGGCTTATGGCGCCTGATCGGGCCGTGGCGCAAACGGATGAGCCGCAACCGACGGACCAGCAGGCGATCGAGGCGATTTCGGCGACGCGGATCGCCTATGTGGTGACCGGCGTTTCCTCCATAGATGCGGTAACCCGCGCTGGCGTCGTTGGCCTCTCTCGATTCCTCGCGGAGAAAACGGCCCTCGAGCCCGGAGAACCGGCCCCGGTCGACATCTCGAAAGACGAACTTTCCTTCTACCCCCTGATCTACTGGCCAATGGATGCCGGTGCCCCCATGCCCTCCGAGGAGGCGATTGCCCGCATCGACGCTTATATGCAGCAGGGCGGCACCGTGCTCTTCGACACGAGGGATCAGTATGCGGGAGGGTTCGGTGCGTCGGGCACAGTGACGCCGGAGACGCAGAGGCTGCGTGATATCCTCTCCGGCTTGAACGTGCCGCCGCTCGAGCCCGTTCCGGATGACCATGTGTTGACGAAGGCATTCTACATCCTGCCGGACTTCCCCGGCCGTTACCGCGGTAGCGCGCTCTGGGTCGAAGCATCGACCAATGCCGAAAGCCGTGCCGACAGGCCGGTAAGGACGGGCGACGGCGTGACGCCCATCATGATCACCGGAAACGACCTTGCCGGAGCCTGGGCGGTGGATGAGAACGGCGAGCCGCTGCTGCCGACCGTACCCGCCGATCCCATGCAGCGCATGCTGGCATTGAGGGCCGGCGTCAACATCATGATGTATATGCTGACGGGCAACTACAAATCCGACCAGGTGCATGTCCCTGTTCTGCTCGAGCGGCTGGGGCAGTGATGGCCATGCTTACGGAGATAGCCAGCCGCCGCAGCGCCTGCCACCGGCAGTCCGGCCTAGCCGATAGGGGTGCGGCGTGAACTGGTCGGTGAGTTTCGAGCCCCTTTTCTCCTGGACCTTGCTAGCGGCGGGGCTTCTACCCTTGGCCCTTTTGATCGTGCTCAGCCTGGTGCTGGGGCGACGGGGCGCGCTGCTGCGACTTGCGGCGCTTGCGGCGCTGGCCCTGGCGCTAGCCAATCCAGTGCTTCTTGACGAGGAACGGGATCCGCTCAAGAGCGTGGTCGCCGTTGTCGTGGACGAAAGCCAAAGCCAGGACATAGGCAACCGCGCCGATACCACACGCGAAGCGGCAGAGGCACTGCAGCAGCGCCTCCAGGCCTTCAACCAGTTCGAGGTGCGAATGGTGGAAGCAGGCCGGGGAGATGCCGCCGACGAACGCACCCAGACCCGCCTCTTCGACGCGCTGTCGAATGCTTTGCGCGACGTGCCGCCCTCGCGCGTTGCGGGCTCGATCATGATCACCGACGGTCAGGTGCATGACGTGCCGAGCAATGCATCCGGCATTTCCGGGCCGCTGCATGCGCTTATTACAGGCGAGGAAGGGGAGCGTGACCGGCGTATCCGCTTCGAGCGCGCACCGCGCTTCGGCATCGTTGGCCAGCCGATGGAGATGACCTATCGCGTGCTCGACAGGGCAGGCGAGACAGGCTCCGCGGAGGTAGAAATCTATGTGAACGGCGAGCTTGTCTCAGTCGATCAGGCCGTCATCGGACAGGAAATGCCGTTCGAGATCACTTTGCCCACCGGAGGGCGAAACATCGTTGAGCTCCGGACCCCGGTCGAGGAAGGCGAGATCACCGACAGCAACAACCGCGCGGTCGCTCAGGTGGACGGGATCCGTGAGAACCTGCGTGTTCTGCTCGTTTCGGGCGAGCCGCATTCGGGCGAGCGCACGTGGCGCAACCTCCTGAAGTCGGATGCTTCCGTCGACCTCGTGCATTTCACCATTTTGCGCCCGCCGGAAAAGCAGGACGGAACACCGATCAACGAACTCTCGCTCATTGCCTTTCCGACGCGCGAGCTGTTCGTCGAGAAGATCAACGATTTCGACCTGATCATCTTCGACCGCTATCAGCATCGCGATGTTCTGCCGATCCTCTACTACGATTACATCGCAGAATATGTGCAGAACGGCGGAGCCCTGCTGATCGCGGCCGGCCCCGAATTCGCCGGCGAGCAGTCGATCGCGCGCACGCCGCTGATCTCGGCGCTTCCCGCGCTGCCCAATGGCCAGGTGCTGGAGCAGGGTTTCTATCCGCGCGTGAGCGATCTTGGAAAGCGCCACCCCGTAACAAGGGCGCTGGACGGCTCGAATACGGAGCCGCCCCATTGGAGCCGCTGGTTCCGCATCATCGGCGTCGATCGCCCGGATGGCGAGGCGGTCATGCAGGGCCCGGACGGACGTCCTCTGCTGCTTCTTGCCCGCCAGGGCGAAGGACGGGTCGGCATGTTCCTTTCCGACCAGGGCTGGTTGTGGGCACGCGGCTATCAGGGGGGCGGACCCTATGTTTCGCTTTATCGGCGCATCGCCCACTGGCTGATGAAGGAGCCGGAACTGGAGGAGGAGCGGCTAACCGCAGATGGCCAGGGTATGATCTTGGACATAACCCGTCAGACCATGGCAGACGAAGCGGGCACAGCGGTCGTGACCACCCCCTCAGGAGCAACCCGCGAACTGCCCCTGGTGGCTTCTGAACCGGGACTTTTCCGCGCCACCTTGGAAACAAACGAAATAGGCCTTTATCAGGTGCGAAACGGGGATCTCACCGCGCTTGCGCATGTGGGGCCGATCAACGCACCAGAATTCGCGGACACCGTTTCCACCGAGGAGGTGCTGCGCTCCGTGGCGGAAGAAAGCGGCGGCAGCGTACGCCGGGTCACCGCAGGCGTGACTGGGGCGAACCTGCCGAACATCGTGCCGGTGCGCGCCAATGCCAGCGTAGCATCGGGCCGAGATTGGGTCGGCTTGAGAACCACCAATGATAGTGTACTGAAATCCGTAAGGCGCGTACCTCTCTTTGCCGGATTCCTCGGTCTGGCGCTCCTGCTGCTGGCGCTCGGCTCCATGTGGTACCGCGAAGGGCGGTGAGGCTCATCGCCCTGATCCACGCACTCAAGTTACCCGGCTAAAGCTCTCCGCTGCTACCCGACGCCAGCGCGCATCACTTCATGGTGCACCGGTTGTCTTGCCATGATTTTGGCGAATACCCATGTCATCTTCGATGAGGATATTCTATGTGGTATTGAGCAATGACCATTATTCGCAATTTAACGATTACACTTTTACCGTCTATTTTCTTTCTAACCGCAACACAAAACATCACCTATGCAAATGATTCCAGCGCTGTTTTGGGCGCAGGCGGATTAGAGCTTACCACTTCCCACGATATCGCCATGGAGAGTGAAGACCTCTACCTTTCGCCGAGCGAGGTCCGAGTGCGATATGCTTTCCGCAATGAAAGCCAAAATGACATCACGACCACCGTGGCCTTCCCGTTACCGGAAATCGACCAGGCCGAATATTTTCTCGTGGAGCTTCCCGAGCCCGATCAAGAGAATTTCGTTGGCTTTCAGGTGATTGTGGATGGCGAGCAGATCGTGCCCCGCATGGAGCAGCAGGCGGTGCAGGATGACGGAAAGAATGTGACGGAGGCATTGAAGGAGGCCGGCGTGCCGGTCAACGCGAAGCTCGATCGTTGGGACGAGCAAGTGCGTTCATTGCCGGAGCAGATTCGGAAACAGTTGGTCGACAATGGTCTTCTTTATGTCGTGGCGGAAGACGCCGGCGATCAGCCCGTCCAATATGGCCCGACCTGGAAGCTCAAGACGAGTTTCTATTGGGAGCAAACCTTTCCCGCCGGCAAGACCATCATGGTGGAGCATCGGTACAAACCAATCATTGGCAAGTCGGTCGTTATGAACGTGGACGACCTGAACTCCATGAAAGGGTATTGCTTTAACGACAATACCCTGAAAGGCGTCAGCAAACTGCTGGAACAGGCTGGTTCCGACGGGATAACCGCGCTGGAAATGAGCTACATCCTGACAACCGGCGCCAATTGGAAAGGACCGATTGGCGAGTTCCGCTTGACGGTGAACAAGGAAGACGCCAACGCGGTGCTATCCTCATGCATGGCCGGCCTCAGCGAGACCGGGCCCACAACGCTCGGGCTCAAGCGCGCAAAGTTCAAGCCGGAAGAAGATATTCGCCTCCTGCTCTTCGAGGCGCATTAGCGGCTTTCCTGGCATTGCACGCGCCAAGCGCGATAACGGACGCGTACATCCACGCATCAAGTTTTCCGAAAACCGGCTCCGGTTTTCGGAAGATGCGTTAGGCAGCCCCCGCCAGCGGCGGCTTGGCCCTCTGTCCCGCCAGCGCTTCGTGCATCACCATCCCCTGAAGTTCGGCAAGCGCCCCTTCTTTGAGCTCTGCTGCAAGCAGGCGGTTGGGATCGACCGGACGGGGCATCGCAAGTTGCCCATTGGGAACGCGCTTGAAACCGAGCGCTCCGTAATAGGGCTCATCGCCCACCAAAACCACAACGCCTGCCCCAATATCGCGGGCGGCCTCCAGGGCAATGTGCACGAGTTTCTTGCCGATGCCCTGGTTCTTGTAGGCCGGGCGAACGGCGAGCGGGCCAAGCAGGAGGCCCCTGCCCTCACCTGCCACGATGCGCGAAAGCCTCACCGAGGCGACCACCTTGTCCTGATCGAGGGCGACAAAGGAAAGGCTGCGCTCGTGCGGCCCTCCCTCACGAATCTTGTAGGCTGCCTTGGCGAACCGACCGGGCCCGAAAGCCTCGGCGTTGATGTCTTCTATCTCGTGGTCATGCGCCGGGTCCTCCGGCAGGAAAACGATGTCGGCAAGGGACATTGCAAAGTTCCAGTAGGCTTGAAGGAGACGTGCGGCGGCACGCGCCACGGTTACCGCGCCCCATCGAGGCGCTCAGTCCTTTCGTCGTCGCTCCACCTGGAACCGGATCATACTTCTTCTCCCAAAGCGTCGTTCCGCTAGCATCAAATCAGGGTGCCGTCCACAGGATTGATGGCCTTCCTCGTGCAGGAACCGGTTTTATTGACGATGCGTCTACTCCGAAAGGGTTGGGAAGATCGAACCTGCTTCCTAAATGCGGTGAGTGTAAGGAGAAAGCCAATGGGACTTCTTGTCGACGGCGTATGGCATGATCAATGGTACGACACCTCCAAGACCGGAGGCCGGTTCGAACGGTCGAAGTCGCAGTTTCGGGACTGGGTAACCAGGGACGGAAAGCCTGCGGAAGGGCGTGAGCGGGCCTTCAAAGCCGAACCGGGACGTTACCACCTTTATGTTTCGTATGCTTGTCCCTGGGCGCACCGGACATTGATCTTCCGCAAGCTGAAGAAGCTGGAAGACGTGATCTCCTTCTCTGTCGTGCACCACTTCATGGGAGAAAATGGCTGGACGTTCAGGAAGGAGGACGGCGCCACGGGCGACGACCTCTACGGATTGGACTACCTCCATCAGATCTATACCAAAGCCGACCCGCACTATTCCGGCCGGGTCACCGTCCCGGTGCTGTGGGACCGGAAGACGGAGACGATCGTCAGCAATGAGTCCGCCGAAATCATACGCATGCTGAATAACGCGTTCGACGACTGGGGCGACCCGTCGCTCGACTTCTATCCCAAGGCGTTGCGCGGCGAAATCGATGCGGTGAACGAGCTCGTCTACGCAAATATCAACAACGGTGTCTACCGGGCGGGCTTCGCCACCACGCAAGAAGCTTATGAGGAGGCTTTTAAGCAGCTCTTCGAGACCCTCGATGAAATGGAAGGGCGGCTCTCAAGGCATCGCTATCTCGTCGGCGAGCGCCTGACAGAAGCCGATTGGCGGCTGTTCACGACGCTTGTGCGGTTCGACCCCGTCTATGTCGGACACTTCAAATGCAATCTGCGCCGCATTGCCGATTATCCTAACCTCTCGAACTACCTGCGCGAACTTTACCAGTGGCCGGGCGTAGCCGAGACGGTGAACATGCAGCATATCAAAGCCCATTATTACGGGAGCCACCGGACCATCAATCCGACAGGGATCGTCCCTCTCGGCCCCGAACTCGACTATTCGGCGCCGCATGATAGGGATCGTTTCAGGAAGGCGGCCTGAGGCTCGCGCGCTCGGCTGTGAGACGTGAGTTACCAGTCCTCGGACGGGGCTACCCCCTCGAAAATCTCGGCAAGGCGGCGGCGCGTACCCTCCGTCGTGCCTGACGGGAGTGCATCAAGAGGGAAAAAACGCGCTTCTGCGATTTCAAGGTCAGACTTGCGGGGCTCCGTCTGTTCGAACCGGGTGATCAGGTAGATCGCAACGTGGTCGCGCCGGCTTGCCCGGCGATTGAAGTGAACGGATTTCAGCTCGGGCGCAGCGGTAAGCCGGATATTGCCTTCCTCGCTCAGCTCGCGGGCAAGCGCGGAAAACATGGTCTCGCCTGGCTCGACCCCGCCGCCAGGAAGGTGCCAGCCATTTACATAGGTGTGTCTCACAAGGAAGACCGCACGCTGTTCCCCATCGAAAACCACGCCACGCACACCGAGCGTCAGCGGCCGCCGGAACAAATGCCAGAGGTGGAAGAGTTTAACCCGAAGGCGTATCTGCTCGGCGCTGCGCGTTTCGGTAGAATTGGCTGATGGCATCGAGCGCTCTTAGGGCTGGTAAGCCGCGGCGGGGTGTTTTAGAGACGCATCATGTTTCGGTTGGCGCATTTTTCCGATATCCATCTGGGCCCCCTTCCCGAGCTTACCTATCGCGAGCTGGTTTCCAAGCGCATCACCGGCTACATCAATTGGCAACGGCGGCGGCGGGTCAACCTCGATAACGGTATCATCGACCAGATCAGCGACGACATCGTGGCGTCGGCCCCCGACCATATAGCGCTTACGGGGGATCTGGTGAATCTTGCCCTCGATCGCGAGATCGAGATGGCGCGGCTGTGGCTCGAAGGCCTCGGCACGCCTCAGAATATCTCCGTCGTTCCAGGCAACCATGATGCCTATGTGCCCCATGCGCTGAATAAGGCGTGCTGCGCCTGGGGCGCCTATATGGCCAGCGACGGGGCGGAACCGATCACCAATCGTCATCAATTCCCCTTCCTGCGCGTGCGTGGCCCATTGGCGATTATTGGCATTTCCTCCGCACGTGCGACGGCGCCCTTCCTCGCCAGCGGCTATTTCACGGAGAAGCAGGAGCGCCGCGTCTGCGAATTGCTCGAGGAGGCCGGACGCCGCAGCCTCTTCCGCGTCATCCTGATCCATCACCCCCCTATCCGCGGCGCCACCGGGCAGCATAAGAGATTGTTCGGCATCTCCCGCTTTCAAAACATGGTGCGCAAGCACGGAGCCGAGCTGGTGCTGCATGGCCACACACATCTGCCGACGGTGCACCGGATCGATGGCAAGAATGGCATTAGCGTACCGGTGGTGGGCGTGGCAGCGGCGGGACAGGCTTATGGCGCGGCATTGCCGGCCGCGCATTACAACCTGTTCGAAATCATGGGTGCGCCGGGTACGTGGCAGGTGCAGCTGATCAGGCGCGGTGTGGCCGAGCCCGGCGGGAAGGTCGTGCAGCTTTCGAGCCAATGGCTCATATCGACGGACCGCGCGCCCGCTTAGACGAAGCCGGTCGACTGCTCTTCTCACCCTTTGGATGCAAAGCCGACAAGCAGGCAGAAGCCACTGGCGGCGAGAGACACCATGCCTATTGGCGCAAGGAAAAGCGGCTCGCGCATCTGTCCCTGATCGTCGACATAGGAGCCGACAAACATGAATGCGAGCAGACAGACGAGCGCCACCAGGGCAAAGATGGCCGAGGCCAGAAAAAACTTGTTCATAAAAATGGCTCCGAAAAATGGGTGTCTTAAATGGACGGAGCCTTGCGGAGGAGAGCGGCCAAATTATGCCGCTGCCTTCGCCTCACTGTGCAGAACTATTGAAAATATTGGTGTAATTCCGGGAAACGCTCCCAGAGAAGGAGGATGAGGGCAACCGCACCCACGATGCTTCCAAGCAGCATCAGCACGAATCCGCCGAGAAAACCGTCCCATGCTCCCTTCTTCCGCGGCGACGGCGGTTCCGCCCCTGCCGTCCCTTCTCCCCCCCGGGGAAGCACAAAGATTTCCCCTTCCAGGTAGCGTTGCCGCTCCACCATTCGCTCGGCGATGTAGCGGGTGACGAGATTAGCGATGGGCGCAATCTCGGTCGATTCACCAAGGACGACACGCCCAAGTCGCGTGTCGCGCAAAAAGCGGTATGTGCGCCGATCAGGCCCCATGACCACATGGGCGACGGTATCGATCCATAGTCGCGGCTGCTGGCCGGAGGAAATGGCGAGGTCAAAGGCCGGATCGTCCTCGGGTACCTCGGCAAAGACAGGCGCGAGTTCCTGCGCGAGAAGCTCAAGCCGCGCCCGCGTCGTCTCGCGCATGTCGACCACAACATCCTCGCGATCGGCAGCAGCCGCTTTCACCTCGCGGACGGCTTCGGCAAGACGGCGAATTTTGGGCGCTGCGTTCTGGCCAGCCTCGCTCATCGTGGTTCTCCCGAGCCTTTGATGCTTAACATACCGTTAGCATGGCCCAATAGGAAAATCATCACAATGATTAGGGTGATAGCGTGGCAGGGAAAACAAGGGGGATGGGAGAATGGGAACGGTACACCCAACGGCCTTCCGTCCCCTTTCGCAATTGACTAGTCCATCCCCCTGCGTTCGCCCTTTGTGGTAGTTTCCTCTAGCCGATAATGCGGTTGGCGGCGGAGACGACGGCCTCTAGCGAGGCGGTTGTGATGTTCTGGTTGATGCCGACGCCGAAGAGCTTTCCGCTGGAATGCTCCATCTCGACATAGGACACGGCGGCCGCATCCGTTCCCCGCTGCAGCGAATGCTCGGAGTAATCGAGCACTGTCATGTCGATCCCGATATGACGCGAAAGCGCGTTGACAAAACCGTCGATCGGCCCCGTGCCCGTGCCCTTGATGACCATCTCCTTGCCATTGTCGAGAATAGTAGCCTCGAGCACGCGGCGCCCCTTCGATTCCGTGTCCGGGAAGGTCTGGTGATCGAGGAATTTGAGCCGGGCGCCAGGCTGCTCGACATAGAGTTCGAGGAAGCGGTCATAGATGCGCTTGGAGGGCAGTTCCTTCCCTTCCGCGTCGGTGATGGCCTGGATGTCCTCGCGAAATTCGATCTGCAGGTTGCGCGGCAGGTTGAGCCCGTAGTCGGCCTGGAGAATATAGGCAATGCCGCCCTTGCCGGATTGGGAATTGATGCGGATGATCGCCTCGTAGGTGCGGCCTACATCGGCCGGATCGATCGGCAGATACGGCACCTCCCACAGTTCCTTATTTGCCTTGCGGTAGGCCTTCATTCCCTTGTTGATGGCATCCTGGTGCGAGCCGGAGAAAGCCGTATAGACCAATTCGCCCACATAGGGGTGCCGCTCGGGAATGCGGAGCTGGTTGGAATACTCGTAGACATCCTTCATGCGGATGATATCCGAGCAGTCGAGCTCCGGATCGACTCCCTGCGTGTACATGTTGAGCGCCAGCGTCACGATGTCGACATTGCCCGTGCGCTCGCCATTGCCGAACAGAGTGCCCTCGACGCGATCCGCGCCGGCCATGAGGCCGAGCTCGGTGGCCGCGATCGCGGTGCCGCGATCGTTGTGAGGATGGAGCGACACGATCAGGCTGTCGCGCCGGTCGAGCTGGCGGCACATCCACTCGATCTGGTCGGCATAGATATTGGGCGTAGCCATCTCCACCGTGGACGGCAGATTGATAATGAGCTTCTCGTCCGGGGTGGGCGCGACGATTTCGATCACCGCGTTGCAGATCTCCAGCGCCACGTCGAGCTCGGTGCCTGTAAAGCTTTCAGGCGAATACTGGAAGCGATAGCCACCACCCGCACTGGCCGCCATGTCGGTGATCATCTTGGTAGCATCAGTGGCAATCGCCTTGATCCCCGCCACATCCTTCTCGAAAACGACGCGGCGCTGCAGCTCGCTCGTGGAATTGTAGAAATGGACGATCGGGCGATGAGCGCCTTCGAGCGATTCGAAGGTGCGCGAGATCAGCTCCGGCCGGCACTGAACGAGCACTTGAAGAGAAACATCGTGGGGCACATTGCCCTGCTCGATCACCCAGCGCGTGAAATCGAAGTCGGTCTGGGAGGCGGAGGGAAAGCCGATCTCGATCTCTTTGAAACCCATTTCGAGGAGGAGAGCGAACATACGCGCCTTGCGATCATGGCCCATGGGGTCGATGAGGGCCTGATTGCCGTCCCGCAGGTCCACCGAGCACCAGACCGGCGCCTTCTCGATACGCTTTGCTGGCCAAGTGCGATCGGCAAGGTCAATCTGCGGATAGGGCTGATACTTCCGTGCGGCGTCGGGCATGCCCTTGCGGGCGTTACGTTGAAAAATCTCGTTCTTGGCGTCCATTCGTCACTCCAGTCGGCGCCGGTTGCGTCTCCTGCAACGGCTCACCTGTCAAGGCTTCAAATCAATTCTGACGGGAAGGAGCGAACCAGCGTCACCGGCAACGACCGCCGGGCGCTCCTTCAACGGACCCGGCGATCGCCGATAAGGCCGAGAAGAAGGAGGCCGAAAAGTGCACGCGCCATCGCACCGCAAACAGCGGCGGGATTGAAAGGCTCTGCGTACACGACGTCTGACATGCTTCACCTGATAGCTGACCAAACCTGCCAATGCAAGATGCCCCTTCTTGCAGCTTGACAGATGAGGCGCCTCCTGCAATAAACCATCAGGTTAATTAACTGAAAAGTAAAATGAAGCAGATGGACGCCTTAAGCCCCGTTTTCGCCGCACTTGCCGATCCCACCCGCCGCGCAATCATCGCACGGCTCGCAGCCGGTGAAGCGACGGTGAACGAGCTTGCCGCACCTTTCGAGATGAGCCTTCCGGCGGTTTCAAAGCACCTGAAGGTCCTCGAGCGCGCCGGCCTCATCTCGCGCGGCCGAAATGCCCAATGGCGCCCATGCCGCCTGGAGGCAGGCCCGCTCAGGGACGTTGCCGACTGGGTAGAGCACTATCGCCGGTTCTGGGAGCAAAGCTTCGACCGGCTCGACAGCTACCTCAAGGAAATCCAAAGCAAGGAGAGATCCGATGATGCCTGACACAGCACAGCAGTCCGACGCCGAGCTTTACATTTCCCGCCTCTTTGACGCTCCGCGAGCGCTGGTTTTCGAAGCCTGGACCAGGCCGGAGCATCTGAACCGCTGGTGCTGCCCCACCGGGTTCACGATACCCTTCTCAGAAGGCGAAATCCGTACGGGCGGCTGGTTCAAGACCTGCATGCGCTCGCCTGAAGGTCAAGACCATTGGTTGAGCGGCAGCTATCACGAAGTCGCACCCCACGAACGTATCGTCTTCAGTCATGCCTGGCACGACGAGAACGGCACGCCGGCCCCGGAAACGATGGTGAACATCACCCTCAAGGAAGAAGGCGCCAAGACGCGGCTGACGTTGCACCAGGCCTTCTTCAGCTCGAAAGCGGCCCGTGACGGGCATGAGGCCGGGTGGAACGCGACACTCGACAATCTGGCCGCCTATTTGCCGAGTATGGCGGGATAGGCGGTCCCGTTCAGTGCGGCGCGCCAAGCTGAATCGAAACGCGAGCCGCGGCCGGCAACCCCCGACAAAGACTCGCGTTTTCGCATCCCATTTTTGGAGACAAGCAGCAGCCGAACCTACCGCCTGGCTAATCGACGCGAGCGCGCTTGTTCGTGCGGATCAGGAGAGTCCTTCGTTCTCCGATCGGCGTCCTGCCCGGCAATTCAATGTCTTGCGGCGTTTTCAGGATTCAATGCTGCAGGACGGACCATGCTCAATCCCTCCCGGCAAGTTTTTCTCGTGTAAATGTCGGGAAGCGCTCCGCATCACCGTCCTTGCAACAATTGCATAGGTGGCATGAGAGGGATTGGCCATGATCGAAATCGATAGCCTGGAGCGGAAAGAACCACAGGTCCTGCGTAGCACGGGAGCTATTCTACTGGGCTTTGTCACAACGGTGGTTCTTTCCGCCGGGGCGGACCAGATCCTCCATGCGACCGGGGTCTACCCTCCGTGGGGCGAGCCAATGGGCGACCGCCTTTACGCGTTGGCTCTGTGTTACCGGCTGATCTTCGCCATTCTCGGCTGCTACATCGCCGCGCGGCTGGCGCCTGCCCGGCCGATGCTGCACGCCATGATCCTGGGCGTCATCGGCCTTGTGCTCAGCATCCTGGGCGCAGCCGTCATGTGGCGTATGGGCTCGCAGTGGTATCCGATTTCGCTCGTCCTCACAGCACTTCCCTGTGCTTGGGCGGGCGGCGCGCTTTATGCAAGGCAAACACGCTAGGAGCGAACGATGCGGTACATGATGCTGATGATCCCCAAGGGGTATGAAATGGCCGAACCCGGCACATTGCCGGAAGCCGACGCCGTCGGCCCCATGATGCGCTACAATGAGGAACTACAGAAGGCTGGCATCCTCGTCGCCGCCGAAGGCCTGCACCCGCCGTCGATGGGCGCGCGCGTTTCCTTTGCCCAAGGCTTTCCCGAGGTGACCGACGGCCCCTTTGCCGAGGTGAAGGAGGTGCTCGGCGGCTACTGGATCATCGACGTAAACTCGCTTGAAGAAGCGATCGAATGGGCAAAGCGCTGCCCCGGGAGCCCTAACGAGACGATCGAAATCCGCAAGATCATGGAGATGGACGACTTTCCTGAGGATCTGCGCAAGGCGGCTGAAGGCTTCGAGACGATGCAGTCCAAGAGAGCCGAGTAATACGCTAGGCGTGCTTGGCCTTATGCGCGGGCTCCACATGGATGACCACGCGTGATCCCGGGATCGTCTTCGCCAGCGCATGCTCGATCCGGTCGCAGATATTGTGCGAGCGTTCGACCGTCATTTCCGAAGGCACGACGAGATGAAACTCGATGAAGCGGGCCCTACCCGCTTCTCTTGTCTTCAGATCGTGGAATTCCAGGGCGCCTTCGCTGTTCGCCGAAATGATACGCTCGATCTCTGCTATCCCTGCGGGGTCGACGGCCACATCCATAAGACCCTGCACCGAAGAGCTCAGCATCTGCCAACCGTGCCAGATGATGTTGACGGCTACAATGATCGCGATCAGCGGGTCGAGCCAGAGCCAGCCCGTCGATAGGGCCAGCACCAACCCGGCAATGACGCCAATCGAGGTGACGACGTCGGTCCACAGATGGCGGCCGTCGGCGACAAGGGCCGGGGAACGCGCCTTGCGCCCTTCGCGCATGAGGATGGCTGCCCAGAGTCCGTTCCCGATTGCCGCCAGGGCGTTGATCGCCAATCCCGCAACCGGCGCTTCGATCGCGTGAAGACTGAGGAATGCCAGAACTGCTTCGCGGATGATAAGGAGTGCCGCGAGAACGATCAGCACCCCCTCGAGCACCGCCGAAAAATATTCGGCCTTGTGATGGCCGAAAGGATGGTTCTCGTCCGCAGGCATGTGTGAAACGCGGATCGCGTACCACGTCACCACTGATGCGACCACATTGACGATGGACTCCATCGCGTCCGAGAGCAGGGCCACGGACCCCGTCATCCACCAGGCCAGGAACTTCAACCCGAGAATGACAACCCCGACAATGATCGTCCAATAGGAAAGCCTTTGGAGGTGTGACGCTTGCGGCATGAATTCGGGCTGGGTCTTTGTACTGGGCGTAATTGAAGGCGGCACTCAGGCCGCCTTCACCTTCATCTTTCGCGGCATATGCGCCACGACGTTCTCGATCATCCTCATACCGGCATTATGCCCGAGCGTCATGATGGATTCGGGATGGAACTGAACCGCGGCTACTGGCTCGCTCTCGTGTTCGATCGCCATCACAACGCCGTCGTCGGTTTCCGCCGTCACCACGAATGACTTCGGCAACCTCACCGGATCAGCGAAGATAGAGTGGTATCGCCCAACGGTCACCTCCTGCGGCAGGCCGGAAAAGATGAGGCTGTTGTGGCCCGTGCGTATGCGGGATGGCTTGCCGTGCATCGGCTCGTGCAAATGGCGCAGTTCGCCGCCATAGGCAACGACAAGCGCTTGCAGGCCGAGGCAGACGCCGAAGATCGGCAGGTCGCGGCTGCGTGCCTTCTTGATGGTAGCGGTGCAATCGAAATCATCCGGCGTGCCAGGTCCAGGAGACAGGACGACCAGGTCGGGATCCACCCGGTCGAAAACGCTGTCGGCTACAGGCGTGCGCACGGTGGTCACTTCGGCACCCGTCTGCCGGAAATAGTTGGCAAGCGTGTGAACAAACGAATCCTCGTGGTCGACGAGGAGGATCTTCACGCCCTCCCCCACGCGCGCGGTTTCCTTGGCTTCGCTCGACATATTCGTCCTTCCCGCCTCGCGGATCGCTGAAAGCATCGCGGAAGCCTTCAGCTCCGTCTCGGCTTCCTCTTCCTCTCCGTCGGAATCGTAGAGAAGCGTGGCACCGGCGCGCACCTCGGCAATGCCGTCCTTGATGCGGATCGTACGCAACGTCAAGCCGGTGTTCATATCGCCGTTGAAATGCATCATGCCGACCGCACCACCATACCATGCGCGCGGGCTCTTCTCGTTTTGCTCGATGAAGCGCATGGCCCAGAGTTTTGGCGCGCCTGTGACCGTCACGGCCCAGGCATGGCTCAGGAAGGCATCATAGGCGTCCATACCTTCGCGCAGCCGTCCTTCGATATGGTCCACCGTGTGGATCAGGCGAGAATACATCTCGATCTGCCGACGACCGATCACACGCACCGATCCCGGCTCGCACACGCGGCTCTTGTCGTTGCGGTCGACATCGGAACACATGGTAAGCTCTGACTCGTCCTTTTTCGAGTTGAGCAGCTTCAGGATCTGCTCGGAGTCCGAAATCGCATCCTCGCCGCGCTTGATGGTGCCTGAGATCGGGCAGGTTTCCACCCGACGGCCCGAAACGCGCACGAACATTTCGGGGGAAGCGCCGATCAGATATTCCTGCTCGCCGAGATTGATGAAGAAGGAATAGGGAGAAGGATTGATCTGCTTAAGTCTGCGGCAGATCGCCGAAGGCAGGCTCTGACAGCGCTCGAAGAACATCTGTCCCGGCACGACCTCGAAGAGGTCGCCGCGCCTGAAGCTCTCCTTCGCCCGTTCCACAAGTCGCGCATATTCGCCGGGTTGATGATCCCCGCGCGGCGGCACGCGGGCGCTCTGCGTGAAGGGCTCCGATCTGGCTTCGCGCGCTAGATCCTCAGTGGAGAAACCGTCGCCGGCATAGTCATAACGGTCGCGCCAAGCCTTGGCCGCATAATGGTCGACGACGAGGATTTCATCCGGCAGGTACAGGACGAGATCGCGCTGGCCTTCAGGCCGATCCAGGCTGAGCTTTACCGGATCGAACTGGAAGGCGAGATCATAGCCGAAAGCCCCATAAAGACCGAGATTGCTGTCATCTTCGGTATGGAACAGGTTCGTGATGGCCCGAAGCACGGTGAAAACAGAGGGAACGCGGGAGCGCTCCTCCTCGGCAAAAACATCCGCCGGCTCGGCTACGCTGATCCTGACCAATTGCGGACGTTGTTCCGAGACGGTCACGTCGGGCAACGTCTCGACCGCACGGCTGATGGCCGGCAGCATCACCTCGCCGCGCGTGTTCAGGGCTTCGATCTTCATCGCGCGGCCCCGAGCCGAAATTGCGAGCGGCGGATCTATAATCGCCGTATCCCAGCGGGTGTAGCGGCCCGGATACTCGTAATTGGAGGAGAACACCGCCCCTCGGCGGCTGTCGAGCGCATCGACATATGCGTCGATCGCGCCGCTATAGATCACTTCCGTGCGCGAGCGCGTGATGGTGATCCCACCAGCCGTCTCAAGGCGCTCCCTGCCGTCTTCCAAGACTTCCAAGCTCATGTTCTGCTCCCGTTTCGAGGTGGGCCGGGAAGTCCAAACTAAAAATGGCCGCCCGGCTTTCACCTGCGGCCACCATCCACTTTAGTCACAAAGCAAGCCGGCCGCTGTCTAGCGGGCCCACCACCAAAGCTTTGCGTTCAGAACCGTAATCATGGCGATCTCCATAGCCGCGAACGGGGTCCTGCGCAACCGCTTTCGTCATCCCTGCCATGCGAGGCGGGCTTTAGGAGGACGGCGGCAATCGTACATGAAGAGCATAACCAGAACCGAATTCTTCTTCCGTCACGCACCCTGCTAAACCGTCCGGGTGCGAAACAGAAATTCTAAAGAGGCCCAAAAATGGTACCCACTAGCATAGCCCCCGGGCCGTCCGCGGGGATCGTCTACTTCGATTGTTCTCAAATCGGCGGCTCCCCGGTGGGGCGCCCGTTCAGGGATCAGAAAAAGCCGGCTTCAAATAGCCTGCCCGACCGATCCGAATTTCCTTCGCCGGCGCAAGAGGAAGTCATCGAAAGCGTCCTCGCGGAAAAACGGGAAGCTCTGCAGGCCGATCCAAAGCTCAAATTCGTCGCGACGGTATACAGGCACCGGGACGGCCGATTGTTTCTGCAGGACGGCCAGCACCGTCTCGTCGCCAGTTGCGTGGAGGGACGCCCGATCGGCTTCAAGATCAAGTCCGTAGGCTTTCCCCTGAAGCCGAATTCCTGGGAAGAAACGCGATACGTCAACGATCGCGTGCCTGCGAAAGAACGGCTCAAGCAAACAAAGTAGAGGAGAAGGAGAGGCCGCTTTACAGCGGCCTTCTCCGCCTGAGGGGCCGGGCAGCGGGAGTTATCCGCGCGTTTTCCGCCGCCTTGCGAATTGCAGCCCCGCCACCACGAGCCAGGCGAGGCTTGCCCAGGCGACGCCAAGAGCCCAGCCGGCGACAACGTCGCTTGGCCAGTGAACGCCCAGATAGATGCGGCTGATCCCGACCACGACGGAGATGAAGATCGCAACGCTCACCACATAGATGCGCACGCGCAGATCCTCGAAGAAGCGGATGACGAGTGCTGCGAGCGTCAGATAGGCGACGGTCGTCACCATCGCATGTCCGCTCGGGAAGCTTGCGGTGTGCACGATATCAAGTTGGGGCACGAGATCGGGCCTCGGCCGATCATAGAATTGTTTGAAGAGGAAGGATGCAAGCGACCCCGTGCCGACGGACAGGATTGCGTAAAGTGCCGGACCGTAGCGATTCGTGACGATCAGGAGCCCAACGACGATGGCGAGGGCGAGAACGATGAGCGTATAGCCGCCGAGCGCCGTTATCTCCAGAGCCGCCTCCTCCAGCCATGGTGGACCGAGCGGATCGGCCGTATTTGCCGGGTTGCGGAAGGCGAGAAAGAAGTGCTCATCCCATTCCCGCAATTCACCTTCAGCCATCTCACTGGCCATTGCGAGGAAAATGTAGAGCCCCAGCCCCATGATGCCGGTCACGGCCACGGGAACGACCGCCTGCGGCCGCCATTGCATGCCCCGAACGATGCGCGTCGCCCGTTCGATCAACGTGGCGGAATCAAACTGCATTACCCCTCCATCGCGTCAATGGCTTGAAAATAATAACGTGGTTCCAAATGTCTTCTGATATGTATTCACGTCCATTACGGCAGGGGCGCGGCATCATGACCTGGTCGTTCAGCATCGGTAAGTTCGGCGGCACCGTTGTTCGCGTGCATATCACCTTCCTCCTGCTTCTCGTCTGGATCTGGTTCATGCATTACCGGATCGGAGGGTCATCCGCAGCTTGGGAAGGCGTGGCCTTCATCATAGCGGTCTTTGCGTGTGTAGTGCTGCATGAGTTCGGTCACGCGCTGGCGGCCCGGCGCTACGGCATAAAGACGCCCGATATAACGCTCCTTCCCATAGGCGGCCTGGCGCGGCTCGAGCGCATGCCGGAGGAGCCTGGCCAGGAATTCGTGATCGCTGTGGCCGGCCCGCTGGTCAATGTCGTAATCGCCGGCGTCATTCTCATCGCACTCGGCGGAACGGTCGGCGCAGAACAGATGATGCAGGTCGAGGATCCGAGGGTGAATTTCCTCGTCCGGCTTGCCGGCGTGAATATTTTCCTCGTGCTCTTCAACATGATCCCTGCCTTTCCGATGGACGGGGGACGGGTGCTGCGCGCCATCCTGGCGACGCGGATGACATGGGCGCGGGCGACGCAGATCGCGGCCAATATCGGCCAGGGACTGGCATTCCTGTTCGGCTTTCTCGGCCTCTTCTACAACCCGCTTCTGATCTTCATCGGAATCTTCGTCTATCTGGCAGCAGCTGCCGAAGCTCAGAACGCGCAGATACGTGATATCGCCAACAGCGTTCTGACCAGCGACGTGATGGTGACGGAATTCGCCGCACTGGAACGATCGGCAACCATCGCCGAGGCGATCGACCGCTTGCTCGCGACCACGCAGACCGAGTTTCCGGTGCTTGATGCCGATGGTCACCTATCCGGCCTGCTTACCCGTAACGACATGATCCTGGCGCTGAAGGAAACCGGGCCGGACGCTCCGGTGGTGAGCGTGATGCGCACCGATGTGCCAAAGGTCCATCGACGTCAGAACCTGACTGAGGGCTTCAGGCTCATGCAGGAGAAGAACGCCCCCGCGGTAGCAGTCATCGACAGCAGCGGGCGCCTGGTAGGTCTTCTCACCCATGAGACGATCGGCGAAATGATGATGGTTCGAGCAGCCATGCCGGAGGGTTTCCGCTTCGGGAGGCCACGGCATACTCCCTTTGCCCACCGTCCTTGACATTGGCGCACCGCTAGCCCAACTTAACCTTATGAGCATGATCGAACTTCGCCAGTCCTTCCTCTTTCGGGTGTGTCCCATCGCTGGACACTAACCCCGGGTTCGGGCTGTGCGCCCCCGGACCACGGGGGCGCGATGGCCGGTTCTGATCGGCAAATTCGCAGCAGGCGCATCCAGCAAAACAAGAACAAATCCGGGCAAGCCCGGAGTTACGGATGACCCTATGCAGAATAAGCGCAAGCCACGCATCACCATTTCGAGAACTGACCACGACAGGCTTCTGGGCCTCGCGACGGCGATCGAGAACCGAGACCCCGTTCTCGCCGAAAACATGATCGGCGAGCTGGAGCGCGCACGAATCGTGGAGGATGCAGCCTTGCCTGACTCGGTTGTGCGGATGGGTTCTACCCTGACTTATACCGCCGATGACGGCGAGCCGCAGACCGTCACTCTCGTCTATCCGGGAGAGGCCGATATCGCCCAAGGCAAGATTTCGGTGACGACACCTGTGGGTACGGCGCTTATCGGCCTTTCCGTGGGCCAGACGATCGATTGGACGGCGCGCGACGGCCGCGTTCACCGGCTTAGCATCACGCATATCGGCGAGCCTGAAGGCGACAACAGGCCATGAGCCTGAGACTGCTCTTCTTCGCGGGTTCACTTCAAAACGGCAGCTAGCCCCTGCGCCACGGAAATATTGGCGCAGGGGTGGCCTCACCAACTTCGTCAGCCGAGGGGCAGCGCTTCTGCGCTGCCGCCCCAAGGGGTTTGGAGACTGCCGTGTGGAAGAGACCGGGCTGCACGCTCACCAAAGAAGATTTTGATATTCTCCGGCGCATGCTGGAAGAGCACCAGGACCACGACGAGGCGATGACCTCACTGCTGCGGCAGAAGCTCGACACGGCTCAAGTCGTTTGCAAGGCGGACATGCCGGACAATGTCGTGACGATCGATAGCCGCATCAGCTTTCGACTCGGCAATGGCATGCCGGAAACGCGCATCATCAGCCGGGATCGCTCAGGTGGCCCGGTGAGCTATTTTCTGCCGATCACGACCATGCGCGGGCTGGCGTTGCTGGGTTTGGCGGAGGGGCAGACGGCAGCCATATCGCGCAACTCTTCCCTGGTCGAAATCCTTCAGGTGACTGCAATCCACTATCAGCCTGAGCGCACCGAAAGGCTGCGCGAAGCAGAGGAGGCGATCCATCCGGGCCTGCGCCATGCCGAGACCAGTCGGGAGGCGGACCATGTGGTCGGCAGAGGTCGCGTCAGCTTCCCGGAAGGCGATGATCCGGGTCCGAGCGCGGCTTGATTCCCTTGGTCAGGAAAGCCCCTCTATATAGCCTCTTTCATTGAGAAATATCCGCTCGGCCGAGGGCACGCTGGGCAGGCCGGGCATGGTCATGATCTCACCGCAGATCGCGACCACGAATCCGGCGCCGGCGGATAACCGGACTTCTCGTACCGGAACCACGTGGTCCACCGGGGCACCGCGCAGATTGGGATCCGTCGAGAAGGAATACTGGGTTTTGGCCATGCAGACCGGCAGACGGCCGTAGCCCTGCTCCTCCCATTTTTCGAGCTGGGAAAGCACGCTGTGCTCGGCCACCGCGCGGGAGCCCCGATAGATGCGGCGGACGATGGTGTTGATCTTTTCAAAGAGCGGCATGTCGTCCGGATAGAGCGGGGCAAATTGCGACGCACCCTTTTCGGCCAGATCCACAACCCTCTTTGCCAGTTCCTCGATACCCGCCGAGCCTTCGGCCCAGTGCCGGCAGAGCACCGCCTCCTCGCCTTGTGCTGCAACATACGCCTTCACCGCCTCTATTTCGGCAGCAGTATCTGTGTGGAAGTGATTGATGGCGACAACGGCGGGAACGCCGAACTGCTTCACGTTCTCGATGTGGCGCCCGAGATTGGCGCAACCTTTGGTAACCGCCTTCACATCCTCCGTGCCGAGATCCTCCTTCTTCACGCCGCCGTTCATCTTGAGCGCGCGCACCGTTGCAACGATAACAGCGGCCGCAGGCTTCAGCCCCGTCTTCCTGCATTTGATGTCGAAGAATTTCTCCGCGCCCAGATCTGCCCCGAAGCCTGCCTCCGTCACCACATAGTCGGCGAGTTTCAATGCCGTGGTGGTGGCCATTACGGAATTGCAGCCATGGGCGATGTTGGCGAACGGGCCGCCATGGACGAAGGCGGGGTTGTTCTCGAGCGTCTGCACCAGATTGGGCTGAAGCGCCTCCTTGAGGAGGACGGCCATGGCGCCGTCTGCCTTGAGGTCGCGCGCAAAGACCGGGCTTTTATCGCGCCGATAGGCGACGATGATGTTACCGAGACGCTCTTCCAGATCGCGCAGGTCCTTGGCGAGGCATAGGATCGCCATCACTTCCGAGGCGACTGTGATGTCAAAGCCTGCCTCGCGCGGATAGCCGTTCGCAACACCACCCAGCGAGCAAACAATGTCACGAAGCGCGCGGTCGTTCATGTCCATCACACGCCGCCAGGTAACCCGGCGCGTGTCAATGCCGAGCTCGTTTCCCCAATAGATGTGATTGTCGATCAGCGCGGCGAGCAGGTTATGGGCCGAGGTGATCGCATGAAAATCGCCGGTGAAATGGAGATTTATGTCCTCCATCGGGATTACCTGCGCGTAACCGCCGCCCGCCGCCCCGCCCTTCATGCCGAAGCAGGGACCGAGGGACGCTTCCCGGATGCAGACGATCGCCCTTTTCCCGATGCGGTTAAGCCCATCGCCAAGGCCGACGGTGGTCGTGGTCTTGCCCTCCCCTGCCGGTGTCGGATTGATCGCTGTCACCAGGATCAATTTTCCATCAGGTCTTTTTCGCATCTCGGCGATGAAATCGGCCGAGACCTTGGCCTTGTCGTGGCCGTAGGGAAGGAGGTGTTCAGAGGGGATGCCGAGCTTTGCCCCTATTTCCTGGATCGGCTTTTTTCTCGCTGCGCGCGCGATCTCGATGTCCGACTTGACTTCCGCCATCAATCTCCTCCCGGCCGCTCCAGCCTCAAATAGCATAAAGGAGCGCTTCAGGCATTCGCTATCCGAAAGGCCGTGGCGCCTCGGGAGCCGGCATCACCGGTCCAGGACTTCTCTCAATTCAACGAGATTCGAGCGGGCCCGCAGGATATAGAAACCCATGGTCGCCAGATGGGTGGGCATGATCCAGCCAGCCTCCCGGCCATTGGAGATGATGAAGGGAGTGATGTTGAGCGCTGCTCGGAACTGGCTTTCGGTCTGATCCCAGAGCGGACCCAATGAGCGTTGCGCAATGACGCCGTTGAAGTCGATGCGCGCGGCATGCAACAGCCCGTAATATCCATAGAGCTGGCCATAGGCGAACCAGAACCGATCGTCCGCCCGCGTGTCCAGCCAGCCGCCATTATGGTTTTCCGAGCGCTCGCGCAGAATCGCCGATGTCGAGCCGAGGTCGCCGGCGATGCGATCTAGATACTGGATCAGATTGTCAGCCCGTGCATCGAAAGTTGCCTGACAACTTTCAAGCCGCGTGTTGAAGCTGCGCAGCGATGAGATGGCACTTCGGTAAAAACTCGGGGTCGGCGTCTTCGGGCCGAAAGGATTGAGGCCGAAATACCATGCGTCCTCGCTGAACTGCATGTTCTCGCGCGCCTTTTGCAGGTCGTTGTCGATCTGCGATGTGCCGCGGACCCGTCCCAGCGTATCCACAAGCTCGACCGTGGTGCGCCGCACAGCCTGGTTCACACCCCGCTGGAAAGAGGCCTTGTTGTCGAAGAAGGGCGTGTCGTCCCAATCGAGGCCGAAAAAGCCCAGCTTGTAGAAGATCATCGAGGTGATCCAGGCGTTCTGGTTGACGTTGAAATCCGTCAAATCGGCTGCCACTTCCGCGATAGCCGAAGGCGCACAGCTCTGCGCCTGCTGGCCTGCGGCCGCCGGCATCTGTTCGCCGGGGGCGGCGCCCTGCCTTTCTATGTCATAGGCCTGCACGTAATCGGGATTGAAGCCCGTCCACACCTGCGTCTGCCATAAGAAGTAGATGTACAGGCCGACAAAAAGGACCAGAAGGCCGCCAACGATGCCGCGTGCAATCCAGCCGCGCCGCACGAACCAGCGCCCGAGCGCCATGAAGGGCCAGGCCAGCCAGTAGATCAGCCAGCCGATTCCCTTGCCGATGGCGGCAAAGATCCGCGTGAAGAACCCAAGGATCGAATCGTGCACCGGCACCCCCTGACCACAGCGCCTCCTGGCGAAGTCCCTCCTCAGATAGGCGGTTTTGGCCTCCATCACAATGCAGCGAGTCGACAGCTGTCTTCATTTCGCACCGGGCGGGCACCTGTGGAGCAGCGGCCTAATAGGCATTCTCGTAGATAAGTATAAGTTGTGCGGCCGAGACGGATGGGTATCATCATCTAGATTGCTGTCTGACAGCTTCGATGGGAGGAAATTCATGCGCAAATCACTGTTTGCGATGGTCAGCGTCGCTGCCGCCTTCGCAATGCCACTCGGGGCCTCCGCCCAGACCTATCCGGACCGGGCGATAACCATCGTGGTGCCGTTCTCGGCCGGCGGCCCGACCGACACCGTGACACGTCTGGTGGCCGAAGCGATGTCAAAGGATCTCGGGCAGCAGGTGTTGGTGGAAAACGTGGGAGGCGCAGGCGGCACGCTCGGAGCGGCGCGCGTGGCCGAGGCGGAACCGGACGGCTACACTCTGCTCCTGCATCACATCGGCATGGCGACGAGCGCCACGCTCTACCGCAAACTACCCTATGACACGCTGAATGCGTTCGAATATGTCGGTCTGGTGACGGAAGTGCCGATGACCATCGTCGCCCGCAAGGATTTCGAGCCGCAGGACTTCAAGGGGCTGATCGATTACGTGAAGGCGCACAAGGACGAGGTGACGGTGGCGAATGCTGGCATCGGAGCCGCCTCGCATCTTTGCGGCATGCTGTTCATGAGCGCGGTGGAAACCCCGCTCGTTACGGTGCCCTATCAGGGAACCGGCCCCGCAATGACCGATCTGCTGGGCGGACAGGTCGACATCATGTGCGACCAGACGACGAACACCACAAAGCAGATCCAGGCAGGCACGATCAAGGCTTACGCGGTAACCACGCCCGAGCGTCTCGACGTTTTGCCTGACCTCCCAACGGTTGCGGAAGCCGGTCTGCCGAACATGCAGGTGGGAATCTGGCACGGGCTCTATGCACCCAAGGGCACGCCTGCGGAGGTCGTCGACCGCCTCTCCAAATCCCTCCAGGTGGCGCTGAAGGACGAAAATGTCGTCGCCCGTTTTGCGGAACTCGGCACGACACCCTCTCCCGAGGCGGACGCCACTCCGGCAGCGCTGAAGGCGAAACTTGAGGGCGAGATCCAGCGGTGGCAGCCCATCATCGAGGCAGCCGGCGTCTACGCAGACTGAGACTGCGGGGCGCTTCATGCGCCCCGATCTTCTTCAATGAGCGCGGATAAGCAGACGTGAATGGTTACACCGTCGACAAGGTGAATTTCGCCTGTGGGCTTCTCTTCATAGCGATTGCGGCGGTCTTCGCCTTTCAATCTCTCGGGATGGAGCTCGGAACAGCCTTCCGCATGGGACCGGGCTATTTTCCCCTGTTGCTTTCAGGCGTGCTCGCCCTGCTCGGCGTGATCATCCTGATCCAATCGATCCGATCAGACGGCGAGCCGCTCGGACCGATCGCCTGGCGGGGGATTCTGCTCATTTTGCCCGCGCCGATCTTTTTCGGACTCACCGTCCGCGGACTGGGTTTCCTGCCCGCCATTCTCTGCACCGGCTTCATCGCTTCCTTCGCCAGCACGCGGATGACCGTCCTGACAGCCGCCGCGGTGGCGGCCGGTGTCACAGCATTCACTTACTTTGCCTTTGTGTACGCCCTCGGCCTGCCTTTCAAGCTGGTCGGCCCATGGCTGAACTTCTGAGGCCAGCGCTTTGGATCTTCTTCAGAATCTCCTGCTTGGCTTCCAGACTGCTTCGACGCTCTGGAACCTGCTTTTCTGCCTCGTCGGGGTGATGCTCGGCACGTTGATCGGCGTATTGCCCGGCATCGGATCGACGGCGACGATCGCCATGCTCCTTCCTGTGACCTTCCAGATCGGCGATCCAGTGTCTGCGCTCATTATGCTGGCGGGTATTTATTACGGCGCGCAGTATGGCGGCTCGACAACAGCCATCCTGATCAACATGCCGGGCGAATCGTCCTCTGCAGTCACGGCAATCGACGGCTATCAGATGGCGCGCAAGGGTCGCGCCGGTGCAGCATTGGCGACAGCAGCCATCGGATCCTTCGTGGCAGGCACGGTGGCAACGGCGCTGGTGGCGGTGTTCGCCCCCCCGCTCACCGCGATCGCGCTCAAATTCGGCGCAGCCGAATATTTCTCGCTGATGATCGTAGGCCTGGTTTCCTCCGTCGCCCTGGCGCACGGATCGGTGATCAAAGCGCTGGGCATGGTCATTGTCGGCCTGCTGCTCGGGCTTGTCGGCACCGACATATATACCGGCACGCCTCGCTTCACCCTGGGCATCCGTGAATATGCCGACGGTCTCAACTTCGTCGCACTGGCGGTCGGCCTCTTCGGTATCGCCGAAATCCTGCGGAACCTGGAGAGCGAGCGCACGCGCGAAGTCTTGATAGCGAAAATCTCCAGCCTTTTGCCCACGCGCGAAGAGTTGAAGCGGATGGCGGCTCCGATCCTGCGCGGCACCGCGCTTGGGTCGGCGTTGGGCGTATTGCCCGGCGGCGGGGCGATCCTCGCCTCATTCGCTTCTTATACCCTTGAGAAGCGCGTGTCGGATCATCCTTCCGATTTCGGCAAGGGTGCGATCGAAGGTGTTGCAGGGCCGGAGTCGGCCAACAATGCCGGCGCACAGACCTCCTTCATCCCGATGCTCACCTTGGGCATTCCGGCCAACCCGGTGATGGCCCTGATGATCGGCGCGATGATTATCCAGGGCATCGTGCCCGGACCGAATGTCGCGACGGAACAGCCGGCACTTTTCTGGGGTGTGATCGCCTCCATGTGGATCGGCAACCTGATGTTGGTGATCTTGAATTTGCCCCTGATCGGCCTGTGGGTGAGGCTGCTTAAAGTTCCCTATTACATCCTCTTCCCGATCATCATGGCCTTCAGCTCCATAGGCGTCTACAGCGTCAACGCAAACGCTTACGACCTTTTCTTCGTCGCCTTCGCCGGGTTGGCCGGCTATGTCCTCGTCAAGTTGCGATGCGAGCCGGCGCCGCTTCTTCTCGGCTTCGTCCTCGGCCCGCTGCTGGAGGAGAATCTGCGCCGGGCCATGATTCTGTCCCGAGGCGATCCCTCCACTTTCTTCACCCGCCCCATCAGCGCAACCCTCTTGCTCATCGCGCTTGCAGTGCTGGTGGTCGTTCTCCTACCCAGCGTTCGCAGGAAACGCGACGAGGTGTTTGTGGAGGAAAGCTGAGCGCTTGAACCAAGCGAATAGGCGCTTTGCGGCCGCGGGCCAATGCTTGCGGCCATGAACCGGCGCCCGTTGCCCGACCGCTTTGCCCTTGAACCGGCCCGGAATTGATGCTTGCCTTGAGGACGATGAAGTCCTTCCATGGGGCTTTGGAATGCCGGAAGCAGTCGAGGGGAAAACATCATGACCTGCAAAAAACAATTGGGTACCGGGCTTGGTCTGATACTCGGGCTCACGGTGGGATCGGCTCTTGCTGCGGAGCCTGATTCCTGCCGCGCGGTCACCTTTTCCGATGTCGGCTGGACGGACATTACCGCGACGACGGCCACCGCCTCGGTGCTGCTCGAAGGGCTTGGCTATGAGCCTGAGGTGGAGGTGCTTTCGGTGCCGGTCACCTATGCCTCGCTCAAGAACAAGGACATAGACGTCTTCCTCGGCAATTGGATGCCGACCATGGAAGCCGACATCAAGCCCTATCGTGAAGAGGGCACGGTGGAGACCGTGGTCACCAATCTGGAAGGAGCGAAATACACGCTGGCCGTACCGCAATACACTTTCGATGCAGGCCTCAAGACCTTTGCGGACATCGACAAGTTTCGCGAGGAACTCGACGGCAAGATCTACGGCATCGAGCCTGGCAATGATGGCAACCGGTTGATCCTCGACATGATCGACAACGACACGTTCAGTCTGGGGGATTTCGAGTTGGTGGAAAGCTCCGAGGCAGGCATGCTCTCGCAGGTGCGCCGTGCGGTGCAGGCCGAGCAGCCCATCGTTTTTCTCGGCTGGGAACCTCACCCGATGAACGCCGATATCGAAATGGCCTATCTCGATGGTGGTGACGAGGTGTTCGGCCCCAATTACGGCGGCGCCACCGTGCACACCAATGTGTGGTCGGGCTACACGCAGGAGTGCCCCAATATGGGCCAGCTGCTCAAGAACCTCGTTTTCTCGCTGGAGATGGAGAACGAGATCATGGGAGCGATCCTCAATGATGGCGAGGATCCCCAGGCAGCCGCTACCGCCTGGCTCAAGGAGCATCCGGAAACGCTCGAACCCTGGCTGAAGGGGGTCACCACTTTTGAAGGTGAGGACGGCCTTGCGGCTGTAAAGTCGCATCTGGGCCTGTGATATCCAAGCACTAGGGCAGCTGCTTCGACCGCGGGGCTTACGCCAACACTCGAGAAACGGAAGTCCGGCCGTCTCAATTGTAGGCCGGCCGCCCTTTTCCTAGCGCCGACTTGAGGGTATCACCGGCGCTATGGACCCCGTAACGGAGTGGATTGAGGCGTGGAAAATCCCCATCGGCAGATGGGGCCGCTCGTTCTTCGATTTTCTCACGACAAACTTCGCCTGGCTTTTCGATACGCTCGCCGACGGAGTGGCGGCGGCGCTTGATGGGCTGGTGGCCCTTCTTCTCTGGGCGCCGCCGATCCTCGTCGTCCTGTTGCTTGCCGCCCTCGCCTATGCACTACAGCGATCATGGAAATTGGCGCTGGTGGTGGTGATCGGCTTCCTGTTCATCATCAATCAGGGGCTCTGGACCGAGACCATCCAGACGCTCGTGCTGGTCGTGGCGGCTACTGCCGCTTCCATGGTCATCGGGGTGCCGATCGGCATCTGGGCGGCGCACAATGAGCGGGTGTACCAGGTGTTGCGGCCCATTCTCGACCTCATGCAGACCTTGCCGACTTTCGTCTATCTGATTCCCGTTCTTATCCTTTTTGGGCTGGGCGCAGCGCCCGGCCTCATCGTCACGGTCATCTTCGCCGCGCCTGCACCGATCCGTCTCACCTATCTTGGCATCACCTCCGTGCCGACCCCGATGCTGGAGGCGGGCCAGGCTTTCGGCGCGACCAAGCGACAGCTTCTTTGGAAGGTGGAATTGCCCGCCGCCCTGCCCTCCATCATGGTCGGCCTCACCCAGTGCATCATGCTCTCGTTGTCGATGGTGGTGATCGCGGCGCTCATCGGCGCCGACGGACTCGGCAAACCGGTGGTGCGGGCGCTCAATTCCGTGAATATCCCGCTTGGCGTGGAAGCGGGCCTCGCCATCGTCGTGCTTGCGATCATCCTTGACCGGATGGCGCGGCTCAGCAGGGAGCAAGACCGATGACGCCAGCGGTAGAGTTTCGCGGCGTCGACATCATATTCGGCGGCGAGAAGGAGACCGCCGAGGCCCTGAAGCTGGTGGACGAGGAGAAAAGCCGCGCCGAGATTCTGGAGCGCACCGGCGCGGTGGTGGGCTGCGCCGGAGCAAATCTCACCGTTAACAAGGGTGAGATATCGGTTCTTATGGGTCTTTCAGGTTCGGGGAAATCCACGCTGTTGCGATCCGTAAACCGGCTGAACCGCGTAGCCCGTGGCGAGGTGATCGTCCATGATGGAGACTGGTCGGCCGACGTGGTCACCTGCTCGGACGCCGAGCTCCTGAAGATTCGCCGCGAATGCGTGGCCATGGTTTTTCAGCAGTTCGCCCTGCTTCCCTGGCGCACGGTTGCCGAAAATGTAGGATTCGGCCTGGAGCTTGCCGGCGTGCCCGCGAAGGAGCGACGGCAGCGGGTCATGAAACAGCTCCAGCTCGTCCACCTCGACGACTGGGCCGGTAAATACGCGCACGAGCTTTCCGGCGGCATGCAACAGCGCGTGGGGCTTGCCCGCGCCTTCGCAACCGAGGCGCCGATCCTGCTCATGGACGAACCCTTTTCCTCGCTCGATCCACTGATCCGCACCAAGTTGCAGGACGAGCTTCTTGAGCTTCAAGCGCGGCTCAAGAAGACGATCCTGTTCGTCAGCCATGATCTGGAGGAGGCGCTGAAGATCGGCAACCGCATCTCCATCATGGAGGGCGGTCACATCGTGCAGACGGGCACGCCTGAGGAGATCGTGCTCAGGCCTGAAAACGACTATGTGCGCGACTTCATCGCCAATGTGAATCCGCTATCGGTGCTCACCGCCTGGAATGTGATGCGCGACGCGCGCGACCTCGAAAGCGCGGGGGAAGGCTGGCTGTGGCTCGATCTGCGCCGCACCACCCGCTTCAAGCTGGATGAGAACATGCTCGTGGTGGATGCCGAGCGAAACGGGAAGCCGGCGATCTGGCTTTCGTGTGATTCCACCGAGGTTCTTCCCGAAGACCAGCCCAAGGTTTACTGGGCGCGCGCCGGCACTCCGCTCAAGACCGTGATGCAGGCCATGCACCAGTCCCACACCGCTCCCGTAGCGCTTTTCGACGAATCGTCCCGGTTCGTCGGCGCCATTGGAGTGCGTGACGTGTTGCGAGCGGTCTTACGCCGGTAGCTTAGCCTTCGTTGAAAACCAGCGATCGGTGGACCCCGAGGCCCGCCATCGTTCCATCGCCAACGGCAAGTGCGAGGCTCCCCGCCGGCCTGCCTGCATCGCCGCAGGCGAAGACACCGGGGACGGAAGTCTCCTTGATGGAATTGGTCTTGATGAAGGTACCGACGGCTCCTTGGTCGAGCTCACATCCGAGTTGTTCGGCAAGCGTGCTCGAAAGACGGGTGATCGTCGCAGTGAACAGACCTGCAAACGAGAAAAGGCGCCCATCACGCAGCCTTACGTCGGCATCGCCCTCGATCTTCTCGATCAATCCGGTCTCGATGGCCACATCGCGCCGTTTCAACTGGGCCAGTTCCTCCTCGCTTGGCGCGAAAATGCCATTGAGAAAGAAGGTGATCTTGCCCCATTCGGGCAAGAGCAGCGCGTGGTGCATGGAAGCTGGCGAAGAGGCGAGCACGCCGATGCTGCCGCCGCCGAGTTCGTAACCATGGCAATAGGGGCAATGAAACACGCCTTTGCCCCAACGCTCCTTGAGCCCGGGAATGTCGGGCAGATCATCGACCACGCCCATTGCAAGGATCAGGCGGCTCGCCTCATAGGCCTCGCCTCCTGCGGTCTCCACGATGAACCCCGTTTCCGTCCCGGCTGCCTTCTCCACCCGGCCCTGTTTCCACTCGACCGTGGGATAGGCCATCACTTCCGCGCGGGCGCGGGAGGCAATCTCGTTGGGCGCGGCGCCATCCTGCGTGAGGAAGCCGTGGGAGCTCTGGGCAAAACGGTTCCGGCGCTGCCCCTCGTCGATCACAAGAACACGACGGCGCGCGCGGGCCAGTTGCATGGTTGCGGCCAGGCCGGCATAGCTGCCGCCAACGACGATCACGTCAAATGTCATTCCGAATGCCTCTGCTTGTGGCTGTAGTGATGAGCAATGCCCAGCCGATAGTCCTCGGCCAGCTTAGCTAGGGTGATGTCCCCCAGCCGGCCAATGAGAAACGTTTCCGCCTCCCGAAATGCCCCGGCAAGCTCACGGTTGACCGCGCGCTCGATCAGGCAGGACGGATTGTCCAGATGAAATCCCATGGCCAGCACCACCGGCGAACCTAAGGCATCATAGATGTCCTTCAGCGTCACTTTGGAAAGATCACGGGCAATCTCCCAACCGCCGCCATGGCCCTTGGCCGAACGTACAATTCCCGCTTCACGAAGGCCCGCCATCGTACGCCGGACGACGACGGCGTTGGTGTCCATGCAGATGGCAAGCTCCGCGGATGTCATCGGCCTTCCCTGCTCCGCCAGATGAAGCAGGGCATGGAGTGTTGCGGAAAGTCTGCTGTCTCTTCTCATGTAACTTTTTATGATACATGATAGCTGTGAGGTCAAGCCCCTACCGCTGATCGAGGAAAAAGCTTGCGAACGCCTGCGCGGTGCGCAATCGAGGGCCGGAAAGGACAAGGCGATGGAAGACGGAAAGAAGGACCCGATCCTTGAGACGGATGCCGAGGCGATCCGCCTTGCAAAGACTCTCTTGCGCACCGCACGTTTCGGCGCGCTGGCTACCCTTGATCCGGCGGATGGCGCGCCGCTCGCCACGCGCGTGGCGGTAGCGACCGACATGGACGGCACGCCGCTGATCCTCGTCTCGGCGCTTTCCGCACATACGAAGGCGCTGGCAGCCGACCCGCGCTGCTCGCTTCTTGTGGGCGAGCCTGGCAAGGGCGATCCCCTCGCCCATGCGCGGCTGACGATCAAGGCGCGTGCGGAGAAGCTCGAGCGGGGAATGCCGGCGCATGACCATGCCGCGCGGCGATATTTGAATCGCCACCCCAAGGCTAGGCTATACGCGGATTTTCCCGATTTCGCCTTCTTCAGGCTCTCGCCGGAAAGCGCCCTGCTCAACGGCGGTTTCGCCCGTGCCTATCGGCTGAACCGCGAGGAGATCCTGACGGACGGGCCGCTGCAAGCCTTTCTCGACATGGAGCAGCGCGCTGTCGATCACATGAACGAAGATCATGCAGATGCGGTGGAGAACTATGCCGTCCACTTCGCCAAGGCTGAGCGCGGCAAGTGGGCGCTGACCGGCATCGACCCTGAAGGCATAGACCTTGCGAAGGGAGATGAGATCAGGCGCGTCCTCTTCCAGGAGCGGCTGAGCGATGCATCGCAGGTGAGGCCCGCTTTGGTGGACATGGCCAGGAAAGCGCGTAGCGCCTGATATGCCGCAGGAACTCATCCGCATAGAAACCCCCGATGATCCGCAAATTTCCGCCTATAGGAACATTCGCGAACGCGATCTCGTCGGACGCCAGGGGCGCTTCGTGGCTGAGGGCAAGGTGGTGCTGAACGTGCTCTTCTCCACGTCGCGCTTTGCCGCCGAATCCGTGCTTCTGCTCGAAAATCGCGTGTCGGGCATGGAGGACGTGCTGGAACGCGTGCCGGCGGATGTCCCGGTCTACGTGGCAAGCAGCGCGGTTATGGACGCTGTCGCGGGCTTCCACATGCATCGCGGCGTGCTCGCCATCGGCATGCGCGGCCGGGATGAAAGTGCGGAAGCGCTGATCGCGGGTCTGCCCGAGCACGCGCTGGTGGTCGTTCTCTCCGGGATTGCCAACCATGACAACATGGGCGCGATCTTCCGCAACGCTGCCGCCTTCGGTGCGGATGCCGTGCTCCTCGATGCCGAATGTTGCGACCCGCTTTACCGCAAGGCGATCCGCGTCTCCGTCGGAGCTGCGCTGAAGGTGCCCTTCATCAGGAGTGGAAGCGCGTCCACGCTGATAGACGCGCTGACCGAGCAAGGCTTCGACATACTCGCCCTCAGCCCAAGCGGCGAGCAAGAGATCGACAGGATCGAGCGGGCGCCGCGCACCGCACTCCTTCTTGGCGCGGAGGGCCCTGGATTACCCGCCGCGCTGCTTGCCCGTCTTCCTTCGGTGCGAATTCCAATGAGGAAGGATTTCGATAGCCTCAATGTCGCCGCGGCGACCGCGATCGCCCTTCACCGCCTCTGGCGATAATCATTCCGCGGCGGAATTGCCGCGCAATACCCTTACACGTTCGGCAAGGCTCACTGGCCGGTCACCGCCCTCGTCCACGTCCTGCGCTGCCAGGGATTGCTCGATGGGTGAATCTGGCCCTTCAAGCGTAGCGGCAACATCCACCATGTTTGCCGCAAAATCAGCAATGCGCTCGCGCAGGACCTCGTCGTCTGCCTCGCCGACGTGGCCGGCCCCTGCGAGCTCGGCGCGCAACCTCTTGTTTTCACGTATCAGAGTGGTCAGCCGCGACTGAAGCCTTTCCATCTCCGACTTGCGGGGGGTAACCGCTTTTCCACCTTTGCCCTTCGGGGCGAGAAGGGAAGAAAGTTTTTGCGAGAGTTCAGCAACCTGCGCTTCAAGCTGGGCTTTTTCTCCCTCGACCTCTTCCAGGCGGCCAGGTTTCTCCCCCGTCATCTCAAGCTTCCGCTTCAAGCGCACAACTTCCTTTTCGCGGCGTTCGAGCTTTTCCTCACGATTGGAAATGGCGGCAATCATCCCATCCAGCTTGCGTTCGAGCTCATCGGCACGCGCGCGTTCGATGAGAAGCGCCTCCTCCGCCGCAGCCTTATCGGCCATGGCATCACGGATAACCCGGTCAGCCTCCTTCCGCTGGTTGCGCAGGAGATTGATTGAGTCATTGAGCTGCTCGATGCTGGCGTCCCTGGCGACGAGATCGACCTGCCGGCTGCTGGCCGTGAGACTTGCCTCCTCATACAAGTGGGAAAGCTCTTCGACTTCCTTGACGCGTTTTTGAAGCTGCCGTTCGAGCTGCGCAACCTTCCTGGTTCTCTTCTCCAGTTCTGCTTCGCGTTCCCCTAGGCTTGCAGCAAGACGGTCCCGCTCGGCTTCAAGCTCCGCAATTACCGCCTCGCCCTCCTTGAACCGTTCCACCTTCTCACGCAGGACGTTGATTTCAACGAGATCGTCTGCCGCCTTTCTCTTCAGCGACTCGTTTTTCATCTCGATGAGACGCAAGGCCATCACGTGCTCGGCCTTTACGGCATCAATCTCAGCCTCCAACTCCTCCCGCGTCATCGGAAGGGTCGCCTCGATGCGACGACGCGCAAGCTCGCCCGCGCGACGCCACAGGGCCGGCACAAGGAAGAGCGCAAGAGCCGCCGCGATCAGGAAGCCGAGAATGAAGGACAGAGCGATTTCGATCACGAGCAATGGGTCCTGATGCGTTGATGCTCTCAGTGTGCCACGACCGAGCAGGAATTCCAGTGGCGCGCCTGCATCATCAGAAAGGATTCCATGTCGGTCGCGCGGTTACTTTCAAGTAACCGATATTGACACCCAGCCGGGCGCCGACGCCAGTGCGAATAGGCACGATCAGCACGGGACCATTCTTGAGCACGTTGAAACCGAGGCCCGCGACAATATAGGCCGACCCGGCAACCCCGGCATATCTCCGGTAGAGACTGTTCACCTGATCGAGATTGTAAACGAGGATCATCACCTGCGAGCCTTGCCCACCGAAGTCCCAACCGATCGATGGTCCCTGCCAGTATGTGGCGTGATCTCCGGCGTTTTTCGTGTAGAGCGTCCCCTCGCCATAAGTCAGCCCGCCAACAAGCGCCCCCGAGCCTTCCTGGCCGAGGACATAGCCGTTGGGCAGGCCATAGGTGGAGAAGACCTTCTCGACCAGCGTTGCGAGGCCACCCGTCGTCGCGCCGAAGAAATTGCTTCCGGCCTCGACGATCTCCTCCATCGTATACCCATTCTCCTGGGCGCGGGCCGATGGCTGCGGGAGCACAATCACCGCCGCCAACGCCACCATGACCAGGATGGCAAAGCGCGACTTTGCGCGATTGAAGAAGCTGGATAGCATCGATTTCATCTCCTTGTACGCGACTGCACGTCAGGACCTGCGCGTTTCGCTGACACCGCCCCCCGATTCCAGACAATGGGAGAGTAAGTCGTAATTCTTTTTCAACCATTAAGCGCGCATCGCACTCGGCGGTAAGAAGCGATTTTCCTGCATATGAACGTGTGCTGGCGCGCGGTTTGTTGCCCCGAAACGGCTCATGTGTAACCAAGGGTGTCATTCTGGGGACTATGATTCGCGCCCAGGGCCTAGCCCGCCCTGTCGTTTGCGATTTGCCATAGGGGATGTTGAAACATGACGGATATTTTCACGCTCAGCGCGCCGGATCTTGCCGCCCTTCTGTGCAGCCGCGTGTGCCATGACATCATCTCTCCGGTGGGAGCGATCAACAACGGGTTGGAGCTCCTGGACGAAGGCGGCACCGACGAAGACGCCATGCAGCTCATCCGGGCAAGCGCGATCAATGCGTCGGCGCGGCTCCAGTTCGCCCGCATCGCCTTTGGAGCGGCCGGCTCCGCGGGCATGCAAATCGACACGGGCGATGCGGAAGCTGTAGCGACGGCCTTCATCCGTAACGAGAAGCCGGACCTGGAATGGATCGGCGGACGAGCGCTCCTGCCAAAGAACAAGGTCAAGCTTCTCCTGAATCTCGTGCTGATCGCAAATGCCACTATACCGCGCGGAGGCAAGCTCACCGTGCGCCTCGAGAACCTGGACACCGCGCCTGTTTTCACCATCAATGCGAACGGCCCGATGGTTCGCGTGCCTCCCAAATTCCTGGAACTCCACGCTGGGCGTCAGCTCGAAGAGCCGATCGACGCTCATAGCGTCCAGTTCTATTACACCCTTCTCCTCGCCCGCGAGACGGGCATGGCGGTCTCCATTCATGCCTCGCCGGAGGAGATCGTCCTCAAGGCCGCTTAGGAAAATCTTACCGCGTGGCTTGATATGGTTGGAAACCTCGTGTCGGAGGTTTCACCAGGGAGCATTCGCCGAGCTGATCAGATGATGAAGCGCTGCCTGATAGTGGACGATTCCAGCGTTATCCGCCAGGTGGCGAAGCACATACTGTCCAGCCCCGAGATGCTGGTTGTAGAGGCGGCGAGCGGCGCTGACGCACTTGATATCTGCTCCCATGGAAAGCCGGACATCATTGTCGTCGACCATCTGCTGCAGGACATGAATTCCTGCGAATTGATCGCCCGGATCATGGGACTCTATGAAGAGGATAAACCCGCCATCCTGCTCTGCATGTGCGAGCTTGACATTGGCCTTCTTATGCGGGCCAAGCGCGCGGGCGCACGCGGCTATATTCAAAAGCCCTTTACGCGTCAGATTCTGCTGGAGAGCTTACGGGAGTTTCTGACGGACGCTTAAAACAAAAACCCGGCAATTTAGCCGGGTTTCTTCGCTACAGCCTCGGCCCGAAAACCGGAATCGGTTTTTAGGACAGCCCGATGCGCCGATCCAATCACTTACAGCGTCCTTTGTGCGTCCGAATGGACGCGCGGCGCTGTAGATGAGCACTCAGGCGCTTTCGCGCATTTCCTCCGGTTCGCGCAGCACATAGCCGCGACCCCATACGGTCTCGATATAGTTCTGGCCGCCGGAGGCCATATCGAGCTTCTTGCGGAGCTTGCAGATGAAGACGTCGATGATCTTCAGCTCCGGCTCGTCCATACCGCCATAGAGGTGGTTGAGGAACATTTCCTTGGTGAGCGTCGTACCCTTGCGGAGCGAGAGAAGCTCCAGCATCTGGTATTCCTTGCCCGTAAGATGCACGCGCTGCCCCGCTACCTCGACCGTCTTGGCATCGAGGTTCACGATCAGGTCACCCGTCGTGATAACCGACTGCGCGTGCCCCTTCGAGCGGCGGACAATCGCGTGGATGCGGGCGATCAACTCGTCCTTGTGGAAAGGCTTGGTCATGTAATCGTCGGCACCGAAGCCAAGGCCCCTCACCTTGTCCTCAATGCCGGCCATGCCGGAAAGGATGAGGATCGGCGTCTTCACCTTCGAAAGGCGAAGCGTTCTCAAAACCTCGTAGCCGGACATATCCGGCAGGTTCAGGTCGAGGAGGATGATGTCGTAATCATAAAGTTTGCCGAGATCGACGCCCTCCTCGCCGAGATCGGTCGTATAAACATTGAAACTCTCGGACTTCAGCATCAATTCGATGCTTTGTGCGGTCGCACTGTCGTCTTCTATCAACAAAACGCGCATCTTATTCCCCTTTCCGCCGCCGACCGGGACTGGCGGGCATCCGGCACGGAGCATTCAGCACCCGGATCGAAAGCTGCCAGTTAATGGTTAACAATATCTGATTCGCCCCTCAAAACGCTAAGCGCTTTTTTCAGCTTTCGCTGACACATGCTTGAATCGAAACGCTGAATCACGGTTATACTCTCTTTAGCTCCAGCCCGGCGGGGCGTCATCGCACATCGACATCTCGTTCAGGCTTCGGCCGCAGATTTCCGCCCCGGAATTTTTACCGTGCCTTAAGCCATCAGCCTTATGATTAACAATGCCCGTAAACGAATGGTTACCGTGGGCGGCAAATTTTAGGATTTTGTTTGCCAAAGGCGCTCCACAGGGTGCCGTGCCTGGAAACGGTTAATGCGGGCGGGGGCGTGCGTACGCGTTTTGTGGGAGTTTCTGATGAAGTCACGTGAGAACCTGGTACGGCTGAAACAATTTCAGGTGAACGAGAAACGCCGGCGCCTCGCCCAGCTCGATGCGATGATTTCCGAATTCGAGCGCATGGCCATCGAACTGGACGCACAAGTTGCGGCCGAGGAGACAAAGGCTGGCATTACCGACCAGAACCACTTTGCCTATCCCACCTTCGCCAAGGCTGCCCGGCTGCGCCGGGATAACCTGCGGATTTCGCAGGCTGAATTGGTACAGCAGAAAGAGCAGGCAGAGCATGATCTCGCCGAGGCCGAAGCTGAACTTCGCAAGGCCGAGGCGCTGGAAACGCGGGATGGCAGGCGCAGCGACGGTGCGCCACGTGCGGCCGCCGGCTGACCGGTCCATCTGCTTCGAGCAGAGGCCCTTGGCTCCTTACGAAATACCATCACGCCGACCATCTTTGGCCGATCGGCACCCGATCTCGTTCGAGCAGCCCCGGTCACCGGGATTGCATGCGGTGTGCAACCGCCGCAAATTTGCCCTGAACTCCATCCTTTCTCCCGTCGATTTTCGTCGATTGCAGGACAAGGATGTTTTTGATGATTTCTCGACGGGCCCTACTCGCCGCCTCCGCGCTTCTCGCATTTCCCCTGGCGGCGGGTCACGCCTCGGTCTCGCAGGCGGTAAGCGATCGTCTCGCCTTGCTGGAGAAGAGGTCGGGCGGTCGTTTGGGTGTTGCCATTCTCGACGTCAGGACCGGGCTGATGGCGACGCATCGCGCAGACGAGCGCTTTGCCATGTGCAGCACCTTCAAGGCGATCGCAGCGGCGGCCGTCCTGGCCCGGGTGGACGCCGGAAGGGATGATCTCGAACGCCGAATTACCTACGGTAAGGACAAGCTCATTGTCTGGTCCCCGGTAACGGAAAAGCACGCGGGCGGTCGCGGAATGACACTCGGCGCGCTCTGCGATGCGGCCGTCACCATGAGCGATAACACGGCAGGAAATCTCCTGTTGGAAAGTCTGGGCGGCCCTGAGGGACTGACGGCGTTTTTCCGCTCCCTTGGAGACGATGTCAGCCGTCTCGACCGTTGGGAACCGGACCTCAACAATGTGCCGCCCGGCGACCCTCGCGATACGACGACTCCGGCGGCTATGCTGCGGAGCCTGCAAAAAGTCGTTCTTGGCGACGCTCTCTCGCAAACCTCCCGGCAACGCCTTGCGGACTGGCTGATCGCCAACCAGACCGGCGACGCGCGGTTGCGTGCCGGCTTCCCCGATGGCTGGCGCATCGGCGATAAGACCGGCACGGGAACCACCGTGGCAAGTGATATCGCGGTTGCCTGGACACCGGAAGGCGCCACCCTTCTGATCTCTGCCTATCTCGAAGCGCCTGAACTGTCGGCGTCGGATCGCGACAAGATCTTCAAGGAGATCGGGGAGATCGCAGCGGAAATGGCCGAAGCATAATCGCTTCAGCAAGCATGTTGGCCCCGGCTCAGGAATTTACCTCATTGGCTGCGCGGGCGCATCAGTGCCCACGCGAGATCGGACTGTGTGCCAATGGGGCGAGCGAGCGTGATTTCCCCTGCCCCCACCTAATGCCGGTACTGCTGGATACGCGTGGTCCTCAGCCCCTGCAGCCCATACTCGTCAATGGAAGCTTGCCAGGAGAGGAACTCCTCCACGGTGAGGCGATAGCGCTGGCAAGCCTCTTCCAGGCTCAGCAAACCGCCACGCACGGCAGCCACCACCTCCGCCTTGCGACGAATGACCCAACGGCGCGTGTTGGTGGGCGGCAGATCAGCAATCGTCAACGGACTGCCATCAGGACCGATGACATATTTCACGCGCGGTCGAACCAGATCGGTCATCGTACTCTCTACACTAACCAAGACCTCATCGCGACAATAAGGCGACAGCTTTTAAGATTTGCCTAAACGCCTGGTAATGCTAACGTAACGGAAGTGAATCCTGCGTTAGGAATTGCAGGGCATCTTGAATCAAATGCGAAGCACTTCCGCCACGTCGCCGGCCGGTGCTTCATTGCCCATCTTGACCTTGGCTCGCCCCATTGCCATTTAGCCCGCGAGCAGATTGGAATTTTTGACCATGAACAGCCTTGACCTTCCGGGACGCCCTGAAGCGACGCGCGTTGTCGTCGCCATGTCTGGCGGCGTCGATTCCTCCGTCGTTGCAGGCCTGTTGGCCAAGGAAGGCTACGAGGTCGTGGGCGTCACGTTGCAACTTTACGATCATGGCGCCGCCGTCCATCGTGCGGGGTCCTGCTGCGCGGGCCAGGACATCGACGATGCGCGCCGCGTTGCCGAAACGCTGGGCATCGCCCACTACGTGCTCGATTATGAGGAGCGCTTCCGCAAGGCTGTGATCGACCCCTTCGCCGAAAGCTACGTTACCGGCGAGACCCCCATTCCCTGCGTTTCCTGCAACCAGACGGTCAAGTTCTCGGACCTTCTTGAGACGGCGCGCGAGCTCGGTGCCGACGCACTGGCGACCGGCCACTACATTCGCTCGCGCCCCAACGGGTCGCACCGGGCGCTCTATCGCCCCGTGGATGCCGATCGCGACCAAAGCTATTTCCTGTTCGCCACCACACAAGAACAGATCGATTATCTTCGTTTCCCCCTGGGCGGAATGTCAAAGCCCCAGGTCAGGGCCATTGCGGAGGAAATGGGGCTTTCCGTTGCCACCAAGCACGACAGTCAGGACATCTGCTTCGTGCCCCGCGGCAAATACTCCGACGTGATCGCAAAGCTCAAGCCGGGTGCTGCCAACCCCGGTGAGATCGTCCATATCGATGGCCGCGTGCTCGGTCGTCACGACGGCATACTGCATTACACCATCGGCCAGCGTCGCGGCATCGGCATTGCCACTGGCGAACCGCTCTATGTGGTTCATCTCGATGCGGAGCATTCCCGTGTGGTCGTGGGCCCGCGCGAGGCGCTGGAAACGCGCCGGCTGTTCCTTCGTCAGGTGAACTGGCTCGGCGATACACCGCTGCAAGACCTGCCGACCAGCGGAATGGACATTTTCGCCAAGGTACGTTCAACGCGGCCGCCGGCGCCAGCGACCATCCACCATCGCAACGGGGCGACCTGGGTGGAGTTGCACGAGGGTGAAGCCGGCGTCGCTCCCGGGCAGGCCTGTGTGCTCTACTCGGACGACAGCAACGACGCGCGCGTTTTCGGCGGCGGCTTCATCGAGCGCTCCGAACGACGCGCCGATGCGGAAGAGATGCTTTCCCGGCTGGAGAGGCTTTCAGCCTGAGACAGTGGGGGCACCCACCGTCGACTACTGCCCAGCCTGCTGGGCCAGAAAATCAGCCTTGTGGCGGCTGTGGATGATCGTGCCGGCGGTGAGGATGCGCAGAACCTCGATTGCCTCCTCACCTGTGGTCCGCGGCTCCTGCTTGTTCTCGATGCAATCCATGAAATGCTGGAGCTCCCGGGTGAGTGGCATGCCTTCTTCAACGGGCACGTAAGTGGGCTCATTGGTGGTAAAGGCCCATTGGCCGCTGTCCTGCCAGATGGCATGGCGGTAGATCGCGAGTTTGCGATCCCAGGGCTCGACATCGTCGAAGACGGCCATTGCCTTGCTGCCGACGACGGTGAGCCGCCGCTCGCGATAGGGATTGAGGCGGGAAGCGAAGAGGTGGCTTCTCAATCCGTTCGCAAAGCGCATATGCAAATGCGCAAAATCGCTGAGGTGGTCAAGCAGAGCCGCCCCCTCGCCGCGCACTTCGACCGGCGGCGCGCCGGTGATGGCAAGGATCATGGAAAGATCGTGCGGGGCAAGATCCCAAAGCGCATCGTTTTCCGTGTGAAACTTGCCGAGCCCGAGCCGGTGCGAATGGATATAGCGGACCTCGCCCAGCTCCCCCGCATCGATGAGGGCCTTCAGCTTCTCGAAAGCCGGATGGAAGCGCAGAACATGGCCCACCATATAGATCCGCTTCGCGGCATGCGCCGCGCGCACCGCGCGCTCCGCATCGGCCACAGTGAGCGCTATGGGCTTCTCCACGAGCACATGCTTACCGGCTTCCACCGCCTTGATCGCGTTCTGGGCATGGAATTGCGGCGGCAGCGCCATCACCACCGCATCCACTTCCGAAGCCCGGAACAGATCGTCAGGATCTATGGCTCGGCATTCCTGCTCGCTGGCAAAACCTTCCGCCCTCGCCCGATTGGCGTCGGAAACGGCATAAAGAACACCCAACGACTTTAAAGTGCGGATGTGGTTCGCCCCCCAATATCCACACCCGAGAACGGCGATACGCGGCTTCATACAATCTTCACACGATTTGCTTGCCCGGACACATATCGATGCAGAGGCCGCAACTCAAGCCCGATGCTGTTTTGCCGTCATTGAAAAGGGCCTCTGCTCACGACAAGGGACGGAGGGCGTCCTGCCTCAGAGCCATTTCCTACAGACGTTCCGGCAGACGTTTCCTCCTTCCAACCTCCGTTTAGGAATGCGACTTCCTGGTGCGTTCTTCATCTGCTGAGCCACGACATCACGACCCGCTTCGTCGACCGGCAGCAATTCTCACGTGAGGAAATGAGGAAACAGACAATACGGGCGCTTGACACCGTTCGGCATGGGACCTTATATCCGCGCGTCGTCAGGTCGGGTCGGCACCACTTGAAGGGCGGAGTAGCTCAGTCGGTTAGAGCAGAGGAATCATAATCCTTGTGTCGGGGGTTCGAGTCCCTCCTCCGCTACCACTAGTTGGCCAGCCAGAAAGATCAGTCAGTTAGCATCGAACGGAGGTTCGAGCGACTGTGAGTCATCTCACGCAGATGTACGTGGGAGATGCAATGGCGTTGCCTTCTTATATGTCCCGACGCGACGGGCGTTATTACATGCAGGTTCGACTCCCCCAGCCCATGGTCTCGCTTAGCGGGCTTCGCCTCTACAGGGCGTCGTTAAGAACCAGCGACTATCTTCAGGCACGAATACGACTTGCAGAGTGCCTGGGATGGTTGCACCGGATGAACGATAGCGTCGACTACGTGGACTTGTTCCAAAAAAACGTCCGTCAGCTGCGTCTATATTTAGCAGACCCAATCCGGATATCGGAGGACCGCCTGGTCGCTCGCCGCAACTTCGAGGAACTTCTCAAGAACCTCACTCGACGCGCGAAAGCGCAAGGGTGCGATCCGGACATGATCGAACCAGAGTTCCGACCATTGTTTGAGCTCTTCGTGCGTCAGAACGTCAAAGCCGAAGCGCTGAGCAGACGAGTCGAGGGAATTCTACAGTACGAACGCGGACGGGCGGACATGCAGATGGCAATCTCGTTGGGAGCAGTCCAAGCAAGCCACATCCCCGTTGTGCCGCTTTCTCCTGAGACGCCAGTTTTCCCGGCGCACGCTGCCGACCCGCTCACAATTTCGCATAACGAGGCCCTTAAGCCGAAACCGCATGATTTTGACGCGGGTGACAGGCATCTATCAAAGCGGGCAGACGGTCCGAACATCGTCGTTGCCCCCTCACGAACCTCGCTTTCCGACGTGATGGCGGACACACGACGATCGCCCTCCTTCCAAGCGAACGACGACGAACAGCTGGAAGATCACAGAGTAGGCGTGGAGGATGAATCCGCGCCACTTAAAGCTTCCCTCCGCTTCTCCGAGGCACTGGCAGCCTACGAAGAGGCAGACATCAGGAAGGGGGGAAACGCTGATGGGCGATCGATCGTGAAGCTGATCGTCCAGTTCATCATCGACAAGATGGGGGATCCTCTTCTCGCTGAGTTCGATGAGGAGGCCACTAAAACCCTCGATGAAATGCTGCCCCATATCCCTGATCGCAGGAACATTCCGCGCGAACATACCGGGAGCCTTGCGGCACGCTACGACTATGCGCAGAAGCATGGGTGGGACAACCTGAAGCGCCTCACAGAAGCCCGGTTGAAGAACGGCTACCACAATGCTCTGTCCCGCTTCTTCGGCTGGCTGATCGAGCAGGAACTCTACCGACTGCCTCTTCCAAAGTTTTCTGCGACGAGCGACGAAAATCTGGTTTCGATCGAGCGGGACGCCTTCTCGACTGAGGAAGTTACCAAGATCTTCTCGCTACCCCTCTTCACTGGCTGCATGAGTCCAGAGCGGATCTGGGTCAAGGGCGACTGTCTGGTTCAGAACCACCTCTATTGGGCCTACGTGATCTCGTTCCTTACTGGCGTGCGGGCAGGAGAGCTTGGGCAGATTGAACTCGACGATATCGAAGCAGAAGGCGGCATCTATTACCTACAGCTGCGCGGTTTTGACCCGAAGAAGGGCCGCGTCGCTCGTAAAGATGTGAAGCGCTTTAAGACCCAGTCGTCGCACCGGACGATCCCTCTCCACCCCCTCCTTCTCGACTTGGGCCTGCTTGATCGGATCGATGATCTGCGATCGATTGGCTGTCCGGTCCTGTTTCCCGAGTGGGAGCCCTATCCAAAGCCTGGCGGGGAGATGAGATGGGGCCAACCCCTGACAAAGAGCTTCCAATATCTGAGAGGCAAAATCGGCTTCGAACGATTTGACGTCACACTCTATTCGTCCCGCCACTGGTTTGCCGAGCTGATCGACAACTCCAAGATCAAGGACGCCGCACGCCGAAAGCTGATGGGGCACACAGGAAACAACGAGATACCGTCCCGATACGGGCGAAAGCAGCGGTTGACCAATCATGATCTGACGGAGTTCGCCAAAATCCTGTCCCCAGAAATCAACCTGATCGCGGAGCTTCTTATGCCCTCTAAGGAGCGGGCAGATAGGGGAGAGCTGAGGGTGCTGAAACCGTGGTTGAACTCGGCGAACTGGTCCGTCTATTACAGAGAAAAGTTGGGCCGAAAGTAGACTTGAAGGCGCAAAGGCGAGCGTTCGCTGTGAGCACAAGGCGCAGACGTCTGCCAGACTTGACGCCGGATTTTTGGGTGCGTAGAGAGCCGACCCAAACTGCCGGCACGCGAAGGATAGTGAAGACGTCCTGCCATTGGCTGATGACCAATGACAAAGCGTACGCTCGGACCCCTTTCACACTGGTATCGTCGCGGCTCTCCCCAGCCAGCTAAACGCTGAATCACACGACGAACAATAGAACCGTTCGGCCATCCTCCCAGTGGGTGTAGATCGCTAAAGCAGGTCTCATCACATCCATCTCTTCCCCAGAGCAGAACTGCTTCGATCAATCTCCGCATTATTCTTCACGCCAAACCACACGTCGCACCCACCAGGTGCGATGAAGCCTTCTCACCTTAATCTGCAGGCGCTCCTCCGCGGACAGTGACTTCACCTCAACGAATGGGTGACCGCCACACGCCGGGCACTTCATCTTCCGCTCGATATTGAGGGCTGGGATATCTCCGAAGAGCTGCATCAAGTCTCCCGGGTGGTACCACCGGGCAGGTGAACAGCCTACGCAACGAAGCTTGAGAAGCGAGCCGTTGCGGACCGCATCCGAGAGCATGAGTGGCGGCAGCCCTTAATAACGGTATGGTTCAGGCATGAGAACGAAATAGGAACAAACTTCGTATCTCGTCAATCGGGATGTGGTCTTCCGCCGCGCATTGCACTGTCTTCCTACCGATGGCACGATCATCATATGTGCAACTTGTACAATCTGACGACGACCCAAGAAGCGATGCGGCGGCTGTTTCACATCGGCCGAGACCTGTTTGGTAATTTGGAACCGGGCCTCGACGTTTATCCCGATCGTCCCGCACCCGTCATTCGAACGGGAGCGGATGGTGAACGCGAGCTCGTTGCGCTGACTTGGGGGATGCCTTCGCCACCGTTTGTCACCAATGGAAGGCCGGACACAGGCGTCACCAATATCCGCAACACTGCCTCGCCGCACTGGCGGCGATGGCTGGGGCCGACGAACCGCTGCCTCGTTCCTTGGACCACGTTTTGCGAATGGGAAAACACGAAGCCGAAGAAGAGAAAGCGGTGGTTCGCGATTAACGACGATCGGCCGCTCTCTGTGTTCGCCGGGATTTGGACCGAATGGAGTGGCGAACGCGGCTCGGTAAGTAACCCTCGATCGGGCACGCATCAGCTGTTTGGCTTCCTCACGTCGGAGCCGAACGACGTCGTCGGACCAATCCATCCCAAGGCAATGCCCGTGGTTCTGACGACGACCGAAGAGATGGACGTCTGGCTTCGAGCCCCGTGGGAGGAGGCTAAACACCTCCAGCGCCCACTGCCAAACGACGGCCTCATTCTTCTTCCGGTCGAACAGGACCAACCCAGCTTGATGTGAGGAAAGATGGACGATCGAAAGGAGCTTCTCGCTCTTAGCCCGGCAGGAGGTCGTGTCCAACCTGCGCGGAGTATGGACGCATCCATGCTGAAGTGCGCCAAGACTGAACTTGAAGGACGCGGCCCAGACCGAGCGTCCGTCTAGCCTATCGAATAATCGGTAAGGTCAGGCGTGGCTTTGTCCCACCAATCCACGCGCGTTACCTAAGACGCCAAGCGTATGCTAGAATATCCCCCTGCAGGCAGGAGGACGTGCAGTCAGAGCTCTCTGTGCGATCGTTTGGTCCCTCATTGGGTTCCACTGACGCCGGACTTCAGACTGCCTCTCACAGCCTGTGGTGACGCCGCCACAGTTGTGGTGCGTGGGCTCTGGGGGGCTGAGGATGCAAGTGCAGTTTGAGCTAACTCACATGGAGCATCGGGCACTGCGCGGCTTTATGGACCATGCGCAGATCGTGAATACAAGTTTCGCTGTCCGGATCGCTCTTTGCGATTGGCTGATCCGTACGGGGTACTTGAGGCTGCCCGCACCTAAGCCACGCAGGAGGAGGTGGGACAGGCGCCACAAAACAGCGGACACCTGACGGCGTGCCTAGTGGCGCAAAGCGTGGGCTGCAGTGGCGCAGCCTCGATCCCCACTAGCAACCCGCCCCTCTCCGTCATGTTCCAGGCCCTTTGGTGCTGAGAGTTAGACGCGTCCAATATCAACAACATCATGCGTCATCTCCATCGGCTCTGAATCGCTTTCCGGGGCAAACGGCGTTTTCTGGAGTAATGGGGAGAACAGGCCCAAAAAAACGAAAACGCCGTTATGCCTGACGTCAAACAATCCGCTTGACCGCCGACAACCCGAGCCAGAGCAGCTGATCAGTCGTCCCCATCCTCGCATCGCAGCGTGTTCAACTCGGCAAGCGAGATCCGCTGACGCAGAAGCGACCAGCCCCTGTCATAGCGATCCTGAAGGTCGAACCAGACAGCCCGTGTTGCCTTCCTGGAGAAGCCGACGTCCTGCAGCCGCTTTGCAACGAGATCCATGATGCGGAACAGGTCTTCATAACGTCCCAGCTTAAGGTGCTGGGTCAGCGTGACGTCAAGAAGCGCCCGCGCCAGATCTTCGTTGCTCGGACGGCCTTCTGCCTTGAGCCGCGCCCGATATTCCCGCTGCCGCACACGTTGCGTCTCCAATCGCTTTGCCTGATCTCGTGCCATGGTACCCTCCGTCGTTGGTCACGTGATCAGGATCAACTCCGGCCTTGCAAGCGACAAACACCGTTCGTTTCGTAACGCGCTCCTCCAGCCTTGAATCGCAAATTTCGAGTTTGGAATCAGGTCTCAGCAATTCTGAATCCGCGTTCTCGATCCTTGAATCGGATTACCGCAAATTTTTTCGCATTGAGATAACGTGCAGGCACTTCATTCACTTCATCTCAACGAAATTAAGCCCAGCGGACGACGCCTCGGCAAACGCCGTTTGCGATGTAACGCTTATCCAGAGTTCGGAATCGAAATAGCGCAAATTGTTTCAGGTTGCCGGCAATGCATCTGAACGTGCGGGCGACTTGAGGCGATGTGCCGTGTCGTCGGCGCACATCAGTAGGCAATAAGCTCTGCTTGCTGCGCGGAAGACGGCATCAGGAGGCGTGCCCAAGTCCCGAGAACTAGATCGAGCCTCCTGTTGGCGTGGCCTACCTGCCTGTGTGCGTCACCAGGGCCTGGGATTAATTCTCGCTGGGCAAACTTTGCCTGAACCCGAAGCGAGCATCGGAACGTGGTCGCAAATGACTGCTTTGCGCCCCCATTTCGGACGTACGGACCAACATTGCCTACACTCGGAAGCGGACAGTTCGACTTGGGAAAGATGGTGGTGGGTTAGCGACCTGGTTTGGGGTGTTCAGGCAAACCGCACTCTCATCTACGAGCAATCGGGGAAGCTGGTGCTTAGCAGCGGCTTGAGCCCGATACGGGCGCTAGAACCTAAACGTTCGCAGGTCCAACTCGCCCTCGGAGGCATCAGCGCCAACGAGCACTGAACAACCTCTTGGATACGACAATTCGACCAAGACGACCCTTAGCTAGTTGCCCATTCCGCGTTCCAAAGCGAGTGCAACTGCACCCGGCTCAAAATCGTCGGATTTTGACCCGCGAATGTGACCTTCTCAGGTGTATCGAACCCCTTCCTGACCGCAGGACTAAGGCTCTCAACGAGTTGCCGGCTCAAGGCTTCCTGCGCATCGAAGGGATCGACCTCCTCGATGACATGTGAAACCAACCCAACAACAAACGAGAACCCCCGCGGTATGACACTGCCCACAAGCTCCCGGGCTCGGGGACACATTCTCTTGGTAGGTGAGGATGAATCCGGATCACCGCCGAGCTCCTTCTCAATCTCGGCAAGGGGTGCCCCGCTGATCCACGCGAGCAACCCGGGAAGTATGAGGGTGAGCGCGTCGGGAGTCAGTTCGCCGTCCTTTTTCTTGCCGCAAGCGCCGAGAATTGGCCTCTTCACATCATAGAGCAGTGATGCGCGTGCGTCGTGATCCTCAACCAGCCAAGTGACCGTCCAGACCAGCCAGTCCTCCACCGTTACCGGCAGGGAGCCGGCGCCATCGGAAATTCGCTTTCTAAGACGCAGGAGAAGATCCATCGACAGCCCGCTTTGCGAGGCTAGTGTAGCGATCGTGTTGTCAACTCCTTCCGGAGTCACCTGCGCGATGGCCTCTTTCAGGCGGGCTATTTTCGCGTCGAACTCAGCTTCGGCCAGCCGCTTGTGTGCGGCGAAAGCTCCAAGGGATTTCTTAAGGTCGAAGAGCGAAGTCGGCTCTTCCCCTCCTTCCGCCTCTCGAAGAGCAGCCATGCGATTGACGGTGTAGCGCACATCCGCATCAAGAGACTGCCCCATCATCAGCCGATCCAGGACGATCTCAAGCGGGTCGGTGATTACAACGCATCGATCATCTTCCGGCAGAACGGACTTCAGCTTCTGGATGACCTTGTATTCCAGCGGCTTCCCGTCCTTGAAGCTGATGATCGGCTCCGGAATCAACAGTACGACGCCGTTTGCGAGGTGGCCCGCTCGGCCTGCCCGGGCAGCGGCGTTGAGAATTTCGTGCGCCTCAAGGTCTGCGCGGCCCTTCTTGTCCGCATCGGCCCGCTTGTCGCCGGCAAGTACGGCAAGATGGGCAGGCAGATTTAAGCCCTGCGCCAGGGTGGGCGTCGCGACGATCACCTTAGCGCCGTCTGCTCGTCTGAACATACGCTCGGCAAGATCGCGCTCAAGGCGCAGCATCAGTGAGTTGTGCGGCACTGCAATCGCCGGCCCCGTCAGCAGAGAGTGCTTGAGATCGCCTAGCTCCGCTTTTAGCGCGTCCCACCGTTCCTGCTCGGCTTCGGTTGGTAGGACATCGCCACCCATCAGATCGGATATGTCACCCGCAACCGAAACGGCATCGTTCTTCGTATTGACGAACACAATCGATTTGAGGCCGTTCGTTGCTGCCGCCACGGCCAGTCGCACTGCAACCTGATTGGCGTTGGGTTTCAGATTGATTCGGCCGTACTTGTTGTCGCCAGCCAGCAAAACTGTGTCATCCAGGACTTCGCTCTGGATGCAATGGGCGGTGTTCTCATTGAGCCAATTGTGCTGCAATCCCCAGATCGCCCAAGGCCGCGCTACAAGCTGGCGGCTCGCGGGCGCGCGAAGGTCTTTCGCCTTCTTGCCCTTACTCTTGTCCTCGGCAGCTTGAACGACAGCGGCCGCTTTCTTGGCCTTTTCCAATTCGTTATCTTGATAGATCAGGACGCCGCGCGCCTGCCGGCTCGGCTTCCATAACAGATCAACGCAGACACACGGTCTGCCCACAAGCTTGCCGATCCACTCTGAAAATTCATCGGCGTTCTTAAGCATGGCGGAGAGGAACAGCAGGTCGGCCTCCGGCGCGATATGATTGAAGCCCAAGACGCACAGCATTCCATCCAGCGCACGCCGAATTTTCCCCGACTGCGGACTGAGAAGATGGCATTCGTCAAACACCAGCAAACCCACATCCGAAAACGATTCCGGAGCGAATGAGAGCATGGCGAGGCAGCGTTCAGGGGTCATCACCTCGATTTCCTGAAGCTGCGCCTCGCTTTGAAACAATAAATCGAAATCGCTAGAAACCACCGAGCCGAGAATGTCCTTGGGGAACATTTCCTGAAGGTCGTCTGTCAGTTGCTCGACGAGCGCGTGCGTGGGCGCGAGGAAAACGACTTTCTTTCCGCGAGCAAGGGTCCCTGCAATCTTAAGCGATGAAACGGTGGTCTTACCGGCACCTGTGGGCAAGACAACCACCGCAGACTGTCCAGTCTGATAAAAACCTTTCGCGATAGCGGCGCGGTGGTTCGGCCACACAAAGGGAAACGCGTTGGCACGACTCCTCAGCCATTGCTGCCAGAACTCGGGATCGGCTCCTTTCGGTGGCGGCAAGACGCTCAATGCCGCGTTTCGTACTCCATCATGGGACCCAATCAACAAGGATGCGAGGTGATGCGGGCCGGCATACGCATTCAGGATGTTCCCACCAAGCTCATCGCTGCGGGTGTCGTCGTTCGATGCCGAAAGCTCCAGTACACGCATGAAAGCCTGGCGAGAATCGTCAAACCGACCTGCGCTCATCTCCGGTACAGGCACGCCAAGGAAGCGCGCTGCCAGAATTTCCAGGCCGGTGATGAGAGTCTCAAGCAGGGTGGCGAGAGCCTCCCCCTCGAGATCGAGCCCGGCGCGAGGTCTACGCCACCGTCCCGCGCGTTCCAGGATGCTGCCGAGTTGACCGCGGGCCAAATCGACGATGTCCTCCGAAAGGATCGTGGCCTCATAGAGCTGGCCGTCCCTTCGCGGACGGATGACAGACGCAGCCTCATTGGCATCAGCGTATTGCTCTGCTGCAAGAAAGAGGAGCGCCGCCGCAATGGTGGGATCAACGCGATCCCTGTCGATGTTGGCGGGCAGGGCGTCTGCGACACCAGCGGCACCCTGCCGTCGTGCCAGGATTTGCTGGGCGGTGCCGGCGACAAACGCCGAAGCCCGGCGATGCTCCGCGTCCATGATTGAGGTAACCAGTTCGTAGGTGTCCGCTATACGCTCAAGCGTCCAGTCCTCTGGCGACGCTCCTTCTTCGTCCACGCTGGTGCCTCTGAGGCGGGCGGACACGAGGTTCGCATAGTGCCTTGTAAGGAGGGCGGGAATGTCCTGAGGATTGAGGCCTGGCACCTGAGGAGCCGAACGCAATAGCTCTGCTGTCGCCGCATCGAACATATTTAGGCTTCGCCCGCGTCGAGTTCATCCAGGTAGGCAATAGCCCGCAAAGCCAATTCATCGAACCAGTCACGCAGCTTCCCGGTTACAATGAGGCTGGCCCCTATGCGCCGATCTGAGGAGATTCCCTCAAGGGCTTCGTAACCCTTGAACAGCTTACGCCGCTCCTCCTGACTGTCCAGTTCCGCAGGCACTGCAAAGGCTGCTCGGTAGCGCCGCTGAGTACGGTTCATGACAGCGGCCGAAAGCCGCGCGGCGGCTGCGTCATCTACTCCCGCCATCCTGAGAAGCACGGACGCGGTCGCAACAAGCTCGGCGCTCCGCCTGTTCAGATGCCGTTCGAGCAGCGCCGGTATGACCTTCTCAAGAAAGGTCTTGCGGGGATTGTCGGTGCATTTGTCCTCAAAGATGGTTGTCGAGGTGACTTCGGACTTGTCATCCGCTAGCTCGATCATGAGGCCGTCGAGCCCCTGCGAGGTCGCGCTGACATGGGGGTCTTTGAGCAGTGCGCGCGCACCGTGCGTCTGGCGAGCGGCGATCCATGAAATGGCCTCGAAAATAAATCCGTCCCGTTGCCAACGCGGATAGCCTGTCCGTGGCTGCTTTCCGTCCTCCTGGACTGTCAGATGACGCTTCGCTTCCGCCCGTAGGTTTTCGTCGGTGAAAGCGGGAGCGGCTGGCAGCAGCTCTTTCAGAATATAGGCCGCATACGAAGCCTGACCCATCGCGATGACGGCAATCAGCTTTGCGAGTTGGGCTTCATCCTGTGCAGACCAGCGATGACCGCTACAATTCTCGTCTATGGGCACAGGCTGTGTCAGGAGGGGCTGCTGTGCGCTGACACTGATATCGGCCGTGTTCATCTTTGCCCCCGCTCATCGTTCGTGCTCCTCAACGCCCAGACCGTTAGCCTAGGCTGGAAGGTTATCCAAAGCATCTCATCCAGATCAATATATTATCGAGATAGTTGCCTGATCGTGGATCGAACCCTTCTTCCCTACAACCATCCGCAAGGATAAGATTCGAGGTGCGCGAATCTCGGAGGTCGCGATGGCGGCACTTTCGACGACAGATATGAAGCTGATCGACAGCATCTTCGGCATATATAGCGGCTATGTGCTGGACTTCAGCAACAGCACCTTCGACGCGTTTTTCCGCCGCGACGTTGGAGTTGACATCTATGACGCTGCCTACGCTACCTACGGCGAGTCAAAGGGCAAGCGGTTCCGTGCATTTCTTGAGAACGCTCGCGCCGCCGCAGTCGTGAAAGCACTTACAGAACTTTGGACATATCGCGAAGCCGATCGCCTAGACAGGGGTGAGATGGAAACCATTCCAAACGCCCGAGCCCGGCTGTCCGAGCTGATTGTCAAGCTCGGCGGGAAGCCTTTACCCGGCAATCCGGCGGAAGCTACACAGGCTGCCGCACCTACCGGCTCATCCGGACCGAGCGAAGGCGTGCTAGCCGCGCTCGAGGTCGAGTTTTTGGCCCTGACGAGAATGGACGAGACACCGCAGCGGCGAGGCTACGCTTTCGAACGGTTCCTGAAGCGCTGGTTTGATACGTGGGGGCTCGACGCACACGCCTCCTTCCGAACGACGGGCGAGCAGATCGATGGCTCCTTCCAACATGACGGGGCCACCTATCTGGTGGAGGCGAAATGGCACAATCGGCAGATTGATGCCGCGATGCTACACAGCTTTCAAGGCAAGCTGCTGGAGCGTCCCGATTGGACGCGTGGGCTGTACGTCAGTTACGGCGGCTTCACCGGCGATAGCTTCGACGCCTTTACCGCGCGGCGGCTGATCATGATGGACGGAGCCGACATCTACTTTGCGCTGAATAGGCAGTTGCATCTCGCGGACGTGATCAGGAAAAAGGCGCGCCACCATGCGGAACGCCGTCAACCGTTCGCCAAAGTTACCGACCTTTTCCCGGTATGAGGAGCACGAGTCGATATCGACGTCATCATCTTCCTTCTCATCTTCGTCGGGTACGGCGGCGACTTTCGTGCGGCGCCCCGGCGCAGCGATGATGTTCTGGCCCGAACGGCTTTCGGACCGCACCCCATCGCTGCTGAGTGGTCAGCGCCAGCCGCGATCCACCTGACGGGCGTCGCGCCTTAGCGGCCGTTGAAATCAGATCGCACCGGGTGGCAGCTATTTGACCCTAGACATCCGAGACCGGACCGTCTGGAAGCGGCCCCGTATTTGCGGAAATACTATACCGTAGAGTCTAAGGTGGGGTGGATTCCTGTCTGACCGCTCTTGGGCGGAAATCCGAGAAAGCGGCCGTTCATGGCCGAACGCTGCATTAGCGCTGCGTATTGGCTCAGTGCGGCGAAGCAGCGCGGTCATGGATGCGATGAGTACGACACCGCTCTCCGACCTTGAGGCCGGCGTGAAGATCGTTGGCGATGACTATTTGACAAGCCGCCGAGATGCGTCGCGCGGCGCATCAGCGTCACGTTGACCCTATTCGGACCGGCACTCACACCACGGCATTGCGCCACGCCGCCTCCTTGAACCACTGCGCACTGAGCTTTGGTGTGCGCTTTTGTGTCTTGAAGTCCACGTGCACGATCCCGAACCGGTCGCCATAGCCGTTGATCCATTCGAAATTATCCATCGCGCTCCACACGAAACTCCCTTTCAACGGAATTCCTTCGGCGGTGGCACGCTGCTGCCACATCATGCCATTTCTCAAGTACGTCAGGCGGTCCGAGTCGTAGATGTTGCCATCGGCCGCCACCTCGTCGCTCGCCGCGCACCCGTTCTCGGTGATATAGATCTCCTTCGGCTTCCAGATCGAATGCAGGAGCCTGGGTGCCCAATATTGTGACTCTGGCGAAAGCCGGTGCCAATCCGAGAACATCTTCGGGTGCGAGAGGCTGAACGGCACCTCCCGGTATCCCTGCGGCTCATCCGACGCCATAACGAGGAGCAGCGGGATGTAAACATTGATGCCGACAAAATCCACGGGCGCTCCGATGATCTTCATCTCCTCGTCAGTAAATTTCGGCGCGTCCTTTCCGGCCGCCGTCAGATAGGCCTCGTCATACCGGCCCTCGAGCATTGGTCCGAGGAAGTAGATGTTCAGAGCCTTGGTGGCCGCCTCGGCGGCTTTTACGTGTTCGGGCGAGTCGATGACCGGGAGAGCGTGGCCCATGTTCTCGGCAGGCCCGACTTTCGTGCCGGCGCGGCCCATTGCGCGGATGGCCTGCACGGCAAGGCCGTGGCCCAGCACCGCGTGGTGTCGTACCTGATTGAGCGGCCCGTCTTCAAGCAGGATACCAGGAGCGCTCATCAGCCGAACCGTCTCCCCCTGCACATGCAGTTCGACTCCCCGGTACGCCGTTTCCGTCACCTGCTTGAACTCGTTGATGGTGAAGAAGTGGCCGACCCGATCGCTGAGGGCCTTCGCGACCACGCCGGCGTACTCGCCGAACGCTTTCGCTGTCTCGGCGGACTGCCAGCCTCCGTATCTGTCTTGCAGGACCTGCGGCAGGTCCCAGTGGTAGAGCGTTGCGAACGGCTCGATGTCGGCGGCCTTCAGCTCGTCCACCAGCCGATCGTAGAAGTCGAGCCCCTTCTGGTTGAGCTGCCCGGTGCCGTCCGGAAAAATGCGCGGCCAGGAAATCGAGAAGCGATAGGCCTTCGCCCCGATGTCCTTCATCAGCGCAACGTCTTCCTTGTAGCGGTGATAGTGGTCGATCGCGACATCGCCAGTATCCCCGTTCTTGATCTTGCCGGGCGTGTGGGCGTACCGATCCCAGATGGACTCGCCCTTGCCGTCCTCGTTCCACGCCCCCTCGATCTGGTAAGCCGCCGTAGCGACACCCCATAAGAAACCTTCCGGGAAGCCGCGCGCACCCGGCGTCTCGCCCGTCGTTCCGGATTGCACCGGAGGTGTTTGTGCGACTGCCGGCAGCCCGCTCGCTGCCAGCAATGCAGCGCCCCCGGTGAGCGTCGAGAATTGGCGCCGGTTGACGTTGTGTGACATTAGTTCCTCCATACGCGTGTGTGGCTCGATGGGAGGGTTGGCGGCGGTTGACGTCCAACTGCTCACCTCCGAAACGGATGATTTTCAATCTCGTCTCGGCTGATCCGCTCTCCTAGAACCGAATGTAGGATGAGATGCCGGCAGAGAACGCATCGGGAGACGCTGCTGACGACGGTCGGATGTATTGCAGGTCGGCTGTCACCCGAAACCAGGGCGTAATCGCGACATTGTAGAAGGCCTCCACCCCCCACTCGTCGCGAAGGTCGATGAATGGTGCGAGTTCATCCTGCAGCGCATTACTCAGACCCAGACGGTAGTAGCCGATGCCAAAGCGATCGTCCGGTCGGCCTGGAATGAGACTACTGCCGCCAACGCCGATATAGCCCGCCCAATCCACGAGGTTCGGGTTGCCGTCACTCTTTGCGATGTCACCGAAGATGCCCCAGCCGCGTGCCGGGTTGCTCGGATCCTGCACCAGGTACTGCTGGAAGGAGAAACCGACGAGCCAGGAGCCCTGCTTGCTGCCGGGGACTGCTCCCGGCGGCTGAATGATCTCGCTGAAATCTGTGCCGGTCCTCGTACTGTAGACGCCCTTTATCGAGTAGTATCCTGGGAGCCCGCCAATGGAAGTGGCCAGTGTGGCTCCACCGTTGATCGTGACGCCGTTCTCGAACAGGTCCGAGAAGAGAGGTTGGTTGGTTGCGTCAGTCGGATCGTAGATCATCAGGGAGTAGCTAACCGGCTTGGTGGGTACGCTGATCAGTGCCCCGTTGAATGTAGCCGGGGTTATGCCGGAGATCGGGGCGGCCAGATTCCCCCAGAACGTATCGATGCCACCGCCGCCCCTGAGTGGCGTCGCACGCGCCAGTTCGAGAGGCCGTTGAACTTGCCGACGCTTACGCTGACCTTGTCACCCAGCCGTTGGGTGACGAACAGCGCCATCAGATCCAATCGCTCGTCCCCCTCCGTGCCGGGAAACAAAAGAGCGACGTTGACCGGGAGCAAGCCGCCACCCATCCCGTTGATGCTGTCCCCATGATTGAAGTAGCCCTGCGCGGTGACGCTCAGCCCATCCCAGAAGCCGAGCTTCGAAAGATCAATCCGCGCCAGCGCATCCATCTTGCCGCCGTATTGCCAAGATCTGTCGCCTTCTCCGCTAACCATTCCCTGGTAAAACTGGCTCCACTCCAGGCGGAAGTCGAAGCCCGCGTCACGAAGTTCCGGCCCTTGGCCGAACCAGTCACCGGTCAATGTTTGCGGACCTTCCTGCGTGAGAGCCGACACGGCATCGCCCGCGCATGCCTCTTCAGTGCCTGGCACCAGCAGTGCAGCCGACAGAAGGCAGCCGAGTATGAGACTGGCGCGATACGGGCGATGAGGAGGACAAGCACTTGCACACATTCCTCCCGACCGACAGGAAGCCATGTCTACTCTCCCATTCCGATGCAGCTCCGGGGCATTGATCAATGTTGGCTCATTCCTTCCGCAACATGCGCCCGTCGAGTTCCGTTGCTGCCGTCAGCACCAGGTCACCGGCCGACTTGCCGAGCGCGATCTGGTAGGCGCCATCAGTGATGCGCCACTGGTTCGCCTTGCCGTCGAAGCGCGCGAGCAGGCGCGGGTCCACCGTGAGCGTCACCTGCTTCGACTCGCCGGGTTGCAGCACGACACGCTCGAAGCCGAGCAGCCGCATGCGCTTCTCGCTCGGTGCGGCGGTGAGGTAGAGTTGCGGCACGTCCGCACCTTCCCGGTCGCCCGTGTTGGTCACAGTGAAGGTCGCGGTGACGGCATCGCCGCCGGACAGCAGGTCCGCCTTGACGTCGCCGGCGGGCGGGGTGCTCGCATTGACCACCGTCGCCGGGTGGCTTTCGACCGCTGTCATGTCCGGTGCGCCGACGGACAGGCTGAGGTCGCTATAGGCGAAGTTCGTGTAGCTAAGGCCGTGCCCGAATGCGTAGAGCGGTTTGATGTCCTTCTTCGCATACCAGCGATAACCCACCTCCGCGCCCTCGTCGTATCGGATTGTGACGGGCGTGCCCCATGGGGTGCCGAGCCCCGACAGCGTCGGCCGCGGCGTATCGGCCAAGCTCGCAGGCCAGGTAATCGGCGTGCGGCCTGACGGGTTGACCTTGCCCGCAAGCACCTCGGCGATCGCCTGAGCACCTGCCTGGCCCGGATACCACGCCTGCACGATTGCCTTCACCTTGTCCCGCCAGGGCATGGATACCGGATTGCCTGTTTCGAGCACGACGATGGTGTTCGGGTTCGCCGTGGCAACCGCATCGATCACCGCATCCTGGCCCCAGGGCAGCGACAGGTCGGGGAGGTCGAAACCCTCGCCCTCGACGCGGATGCCGAAGGCGATGACGACGTCGGCTCGCCGCGCCGTGAGCGCAGCTTCTGCCGGCGTGTAGCCGGGGTCGAATTCGACCTGAGCGTTCGGGAACGCCTTCTGCAATGCCTCCACCGGGGATGGTTGGAACAGGTAGAGGTTGCGGTGTTTGCCCATGACGCCGGCGCCGCCGATCTTGGTCGTGCTGGCAAAGCCGCCGACCGGCGCGACCGCGCCGGAGCCTGTCCCGCTGATCACTCCCTGCTGAGCGTAGCCTCCAATGACGGCGATCTTCAGCGGCTTGTCGGCCGGAAGCGGCAGCACGTTTTCGTTCTTCAGAAGGACGATGCCCTGACGAGCAATTTCAAGCGCGATCTCGTTGTGCCTCGCCATGTCGACCGCCGGGGCCGCTTCCCACTTGTCGATACCCACCGCATAGGCCGAGCGAAGGATGCGGCGCACCATGTCCGACAGACGCTCCTTGGGGAGCTTGCCCTCAGCATAGGCTTGCCGCAGCGGTGCCGCGAACGGCTCGGCATCCAGGCTCCACATGAACCGATCGGCCTGGGCGCCGGACTCTTGGTCGAGACCGTGGAGTGCGTATTGCCATTCCGGCGTCGCACCCCAGTCTGACATCACATAGCCTTTGTAGCCCCAGGTGCCCTTGAGCACTTCGTTGAGCAGGTGATGGCTGCCGCCGGCATACTCGCCGTTGATCTTGTTGTAGCCGCTCATGATCGCGCCCGGTTGCGATCGCTCGATCGCAATCTGGAACGCGAGAAGGTCCGACTCGCGATGTCCCACCGGGTCGATGATCGCATCGAGCCAGTGACGGTTCGTCTCGTTGGCGTTGAGCGTATAGTGCTTGAGGGTCGAGATGACCTGCTGGCTCTGGATGCCGTTCACCTGCTCGGAAGCGAGGATCGCGCTCAGCAGGGGATCTTCGCCGTAATATTCGAAGTTCCTGCCATTGCGGACCTCCCGGGTCAGGTTCATCCCGCCGGCGAGCATGATGTTGAAGCCGCGGCTGCGCGCCTCGCGCGCGATTGCGATGCCACCTTCGCGAGCGAGTTCGGGGTTGAAACTGGAGCCGACGACAATGGATGCCGGGAATGCCGTCGCCCCTGGGTCATTGGGCCGATAGCCTGGGTTCGTAACGCCCATGCTGGCATCGCTGGACTGCAGATCCGGGATGCCGAGCCGCGGGACTCCGGGCGTCCAGCCCGCGCTGGCGTTTTCGAGATCTGCGACTCGCGGGTCCGCGGGCACGGAGGCGCCCGGCACGTTTCCGAGAACGCTGATGAGGAGCGAGAACCGCTCGTCATCAGTCATCTGCTGCTCGGTTTCCCGAGCCCGCAGATCAGCGTCCGATTCCTGCGAAAATGCCTGCACGCCGCCGAGGATCAGCGGCAGCGCGGCAAAAGATGCCAGCAACCTCTTCATATCATCCTCCCTGGGTCTTCAGCCTCGTCGGCAGGCGTCGAAGTCCCCATGCTCGGCCCTGCAGGCGAGGATGAGTTGCATCTTCTTCCTTATCAGGACCGTGCAGCTCGGGCCAGAGACCAAGCTGCCGGATGATTACTTAACGTAACGCATGCCTATTGGCTGCTTACCAATCCAAAGAGCCTTCCCGACCGCTGCCGGTCGTTAAACAAAGGGCAGCTTCCGGGAAAATAGTCCAGACCCTGGAACGTCCGATGTGGGGGCGCAAAGCGGCGGTCTGAGGTCCCGCATAAAGCGTCCACTTCTAGGGTCTGAACCCAATCAGCGTGTTGCGTGAGCACGGCAAATCGTGATTCCGATGGCTTTGCTGGGGTGATCGGAGGACATCATGGCCCGCCTGTTCTGGCTGAGCGACATGCAATGGGCGGCGAT